>OGTD01000004.1_pt1 | contig 617252 bp, 515 predicted proteins | sample 1574421 | NCBI WGS metagenome assembly OGTD01 (sample SAMN03295820, study PRJEB24534) | human gut metagenome | isolation source: fecal sample 1 from infant 3 | host: Homo sapiens | place: USA: Pittsburgh, PA | collected 2014-07
TATGTTCAATCGTTTTGATTGATTACCTATCATTGTTCAGTTTTCAAAGATCTGTGCCCCTTCATATGGGGTACTTGAATATAATAACATTTCCATATACTCATGTCAACAAAATTTGGACAAATTTTACTACAAATTTCAGAAAATTTTTACCATTATTTTTGCACAATTTCACAGCCTATTTTTACAAATTTAAAACCTGAGTTATATCACGTTTCCACACATATCATATAAGAAGAATTTAAAATAAAAAGAAGCCACAACAAGAATACATATTGCATTCTGTTGCGGCCTCTTGCCTATATAACAGTGTGTTTATAGAATCCCTTATTTGCGTCTCAACACTGCATATTAAAAACTTTTATATATAAGGTATTGCATCTGCATGCCCTATACAACAAAAGTTATACATATAAAGATTTAGTTATATATGTATTAGATAATTAGTTATCTGTTTGAATCGCTTCACGAAGGTTGATTTCGTGCATATCGCCAACAGAAGGTTCTTCTGCAGACATATTCTTCACAGTTTGTTTTGTAGCAAACCAAACTGCTTCGTTCATGTAATAACGCAATTCTTCATTAGATACATGTTCTTGATCTTGAGCCATGATATCAAGCATAGCATCTTCCAATGCTTGTGCTTCTTCATCAGTCAAAGGACCGCCAACGGCCTTTTGTTTTTGAAGCAATTCATTCATGCGATCAACCATGCTGCGCAATACATTGTAACCATAGCTATTTGTGTAACCTTGGTCCTTATCATATTTAGGGAATGTGTAATAGCTATACTCGTTTTTATTACGGTTTTCACCATTCCAGTTCAATGCAGTTTCTTGGCCATGTACATAACCTAAAGAATGTTTACGGAAATAATCAGCATAATTATGCTTATCTTTAGAATGTAACCATTTAGCTTCTTCTTTAGTTAACGCTTGATGATTATTCTTTTTGCTTTCAGCTAAAGCAATGTGTTTTTCCGCATTTTCCCATGCTTTCACAAATTCATGGATACTTTGCACTGCCTGAGGGCTAGCTACAGGAACCAATACAACAGAACCTGTTGTAGGCGCTTTAGCCGGATTTGGTAAAAGCAATGGATCATCATATGTAGCAGATGCCGCATTAACATGGAATACGCCACTGCCGAATAATACTGCCGCTGTGAAAGCAAGCAAAGTGGATTTTTTCATTATATATTCCTCTTTTCTATCAACGAATTAAATCGGGTGGGAGGACTCCCAAAAGGGAATCCTCAACCCGTAATGTTCAGTATGAACGTATTATAAACCTAGTCTTGCCATCATTGCAGCAATATTAGCTTTCATTTGTTCATTTTCAGCTTTCAAATCAGCTACTTCACCTTTTAATCCTTGATTTTCAGCTTTCATTGCAGCAAGTTCACGTTGCATTGCATATGTAGAACTGATAGGTCCTTTACGATAACGATCTGCAGTTTCTGCTTCGCCATCTCTGTTACCTACTTTCCAAGTTACACCAGCATTTGCCATCATATGGCTATTGCTGCCTGCCCAAGCTACACCAGCATGTAACATCATGGATTCATTTTTGTAATGAGCCACACCTAATGCCAATGCGGAGTCACCACGGTAGTTACCGTAACCTGCCATGATTTGAGTAGGTTCGTAAGGGTCATAAGCCATAGGTTTCAATGCGGACAACGCGGAGGACATAGCACCAACTTGACGAACTTCGTTTACAACATTATTCATGCTGTTTGCAACACGATTAAGTTGGGAACCATTAACAGCATCTGTAGAAGTGGAGCTAATTTCGCCTGGTGCTACGTTAGTAATCTTATTACCACCGTTGTTCAAACCGGAGCTTGTTAAGGATACGCTGCCACCACCATTATTTTTGATTGTGATACCGTTACCGTTTGTCACAGTTGTATGACCGGAGTTATCCATAGTTGTAATGGAATTGATACCAGTAATATCTTTTGCCAAACGAACATTCAAGCTGCCGTTATTATCGGAGATAACACCGATATTGTTTGCAGTGGAAAGTTTGCTTTCATCAGTAACGCCACCTTTAACAGTCACTTTTTGACCTAGGTCACGATGGAATTCACCTTTATCACCTGCAAAGTCTAAGCCAGCTTTCTTAAGGCCGTCGATACCTTTCTTCAAGTCACCGATGTTAGCACCATTTGTTAAGCTGCTGCTATTATCAGCAATATTGTTGATATCTTCGCCTTCGCCATAACCACTTGCCATGTTAACTACTTTATTACCGCCATTGTTCAAGCCGTCCTTAGTCAATGTTACTGCACCAGTACCATCTTTAGGGGAACCTTGACCTGCTGGAGGAGTAGTAATTGCAACACCGTTGCTGCTAACAGTAGTAGTTACTTTAGTACCACCCATGCCGGATGTAACTACCATGCCATCTGCAGTTGTTCTTGTGCTCTTAGTCCGTTTATCAGTAGTTACAACACCATCAGCAGTCAATTCAGTGGCCTTAGTTGGATTATCTACAAGTACACCTTTAGCTGTTGTTTGAGTTGTATTATTTTGATTATCGGATACTTTCACATTACCTGCAGTAAGAGCAGTTGTATTACCTAATGTATCAGTGCTTGTAACACCTACACCGTTTGTTACAGTAGAGAATTTCTTATCGTCAGTAGTGGTAATCACACTGCGTAAGTTCAAGTCTTTTTTGATATCTACAGTGTATGTTTTGGACTTATCCGCATTTGTTGTAGCTGTTACAGTTGTATTGCCGCTATCGCCAGCTTTCACTGTTGTAGTTGCTGCCGCCATGCTGCTCTTCAACTGTTGAACGTTAACTGCATCTGTATCATTTACACCAGCTGCCACGTTAGTAATCTTTTGATTATTTGCGTTTAAGCCTTCGTTGGAGATATATGTTTTACCGCCAACAGACACGCCTTTATTATCAAGAACAACTTGTTTGTTTGGATCGGAACCAACAGTTACGGAATCAAGACCTTTAAGGTTCTTAGCGAGTTTAACGTTCAAGTTGCCGTTTTCATTAACTACGCCAATGTTACCATTTGAAAGTTTAGAAGCATCAGCTTCGCCACCAGTAATATTCAATGTATCGCCAAGATCTTTATGAATCTTATCTCCAGAGTCGCCTTTGAAGTTCAAGCCTTTCTTAGTCAAGTCTTCAGTATTTTTATCAATTTTGTTGTCTACAACTTTCAATTGATCTTCTGTTGCAGCTTGACCATTAGTAATTTTATTAGGATCCCAAGTTCTGTTAGTCAAATCGTTAACAGTACCAGAACCACCATTGATAGTTACCTTACCGGAGTTGATTGTACCGTTTGTACCATTGATATTTACAGCATTAGCACCTTCGCCAGCTCTAATGATACCTGTTGTACCATCGAAATGAACTGATGTATTGCCAGAGCCCAATGTCACTGTGTCTTTCAAGTTTACAGTGTATGTTTTAGCTTTTGTAAGATCGTTGATTTCTTCTTCAACATGAATGTTCTTGCTACCTTTTACCTTAGTATCGGACGCAGCTTTCACTTCGTTCAATTGTTTAAGGTTAACAGCATCGCTATCTTCTGTACCAGCTTTAACATTTTTGATTTGCGTATTGTTTGCATTGAAGCCGTTGTTTGTAACAAATGTATTACCACCAATTGTCAATCCATTGTTGTTGATTGTTGTTTGACCAGTTGTTACACTGTTCAAGCCTGTTAAATCTTTTGCAAGTTTAACATTCAACTTACCGTTTTCGGATACAACACCGATATTGTTGTCAGACAATTTAGCTTTATCAGTAATGCCACCTACAACATCTAATGTTTGACCAAGATCTTTATGGATTACTTCGCCAGAATCAGCTTGGAAGTTCATGCCCTTCTTAGTCAAGTCTTCAGTGTTCTTATCGATTTTGCTATCTACAACTTTCAATTGATCTTCTGTTGCAGCTTGACCAGAAACAATATTTCCTGGAGTCCAAGTTTTGTTAGTCAAGTTGTTTACAGTACCGTTTGCACCGTTAACTAGAACTTTACCTGCATTAATGTTGCCTGTTACACCATTGATAGTTACTGCATTCGCACCGTTACCAGCTTTTACGATACCAGTTGTACCGTCGATGTTAACAGCTGTGTTACCGGAACCTAATGTTACAGTGTCTTTCAATGCAACTGTGTAAGTTTTAGCTTTTGTAGTTGGATCTACAGCTTCATCAACGTCGATGTTTTTGCTACCTTTTACTTTTGTATTAGATGCAGCTTTTACATCGTTCAATTGTTTAACATTTACAGCATCATTATCTTCCACGCCAGCAGTTACATTTTTGATTTGCGTATTGTTAGCGTTGAAACCATTAGCTGTAACGAATTGTTTGTTGTTGATTGTCAAACCATCGTTGTTGATAGTTGTTTGACCAGTTGTTACGCTGTTCAAGCCTGTTAAATCTTTTGCAAGTTTAACATTCAACTTACCGTTTTCGGATACAACACCGATGTTGTTGTCAGACAATTTAGCTTTATCAGAAACGCCACCTACAACATCCAATGTTTGACCAAGGTCTTTATGAATTAATTCACCAGAGTCAGCTTGGAAGTTCAAGCCTTTCTTACTGTTGTCTGTAACTTTTTGATCTACAGATTTCAATTGATCTTCTGTTGCAGCTTGACCGTTAGTGATGTTATTAGGATCCCAAGTTCTGTTAGTCAAGTTGTTTACAGTACCGTTTGCACCGTTAACTAGAACTTTACCGGAAGTGATATTACCAATTGCACCATCAATTGCAACTTTACCAGCATTGATTGTGCTGTTTACGCCGTTAATAGTTACTGCGTTAGCACCGTCACCAGCTTTTACAATACCTTTTGTACCATCGATGTTGACTGCATTATTACCGGAACCTAATGTTACAGTGTCTTTCAATGCAACTGTGTAAGTTTTAGCTTTTGTAGTTGGATCTACAGCTTCATCAACGTCGATGTTTTTGCTACCTTTTACTTTTGTATTAGATGCAGCTTTTACATCGTTCAATTGTTTAACATTTACAGCATCATTATCTTCCACGCCAGCAGTTACATTTTTGATTTGCGTATTGTTAGCGTTGAAACCATTAGCTGTAACGAATTGTTTGTTGTTGATTGTCAAACCATCGTTGTTGATAGTTGTTTGACCAGTTGTTACGCTGTTCAAGCCTGTTAAATCTTTTGCAAGTTTAACATTCAACTTACCGTTTTCAGATACCACACCGATATTGTTGTCGGACAATTTAGATTTTTCAGTAATGCCACCTACAACATCTAATGTTTGACCAAGATCTTTATGAATTAATTCGCCAGAATCAGCTTGGAAGTTCAAGCCTTTCTTAGTCAAGTCAGTGCTGTTGTCAGTGATTTTCTTATCGACAACTTTCAATTGGTCTTCTGTTGCAGCTTGACCGCTTGTGATATGTGCAGGATCCCAAGAAATGTTTGTCAAGTTGTTTACAGTACCAGTAGCACCGTTGACAGTCACTTTACCGGAGTTGATAGTGCCGTTTGTACCATTGATAGTCACAGCATTAGCACCGTCACCAGCTTTCACGATACCTGTAGTACCGTTGATGTTGATTGCTTTATCGCCGGAACCTAAAGTTACATTGTCTTTCAATGCTACTTTGTAAGTTTTAGCGTGTGTATTAGGATCTACTGTGGAATCAACATTGATGTTTTCGCTACCTTCTACTGTAGTGTTAGACGCATTTTTAACTTCATTCAATTGATTCAAGTTAACTGCATCATTACCATCAGTACCAGCTTTTACGTTTTTGATTTGTGTATTGTTAGCATCAAAACCGTTAGCTGTAACAAATTTCTTACCACCAATTGTTAAACCTTCGTTATTAATTGTTGTAGCACCAGTTGTTACGCTTGTTAAGCCAGTCAACTCTTTAGCGAGTTTAACGTTCAACTTGCCGTTTTCAGATACTACACCGATGTTATTGTTGGATAATTTAGATGCATCAGAAATGCCACCGTTGATATCCAATGTTTCGCCAAGATCTTTATGAATGCTTGTAGCGTCATCGCCTTTGAAGTTCAAGCCCTTCTTAGTCAAGTTGCTACCATTGTCAGTAATTTTCTTATCAACAACTTTCAATTGATCTTCTGTTGCAGCTTGACCGCTTGTGATATGGTCAGCATCCCAAGTGATATTTGTTAAGTTGTTTACAGTACCTTTAGCACCGTTAACAAGAACTTTACCGGAATTGATATTGCCTGTTGCACCGTTAATCGCTACGTTACCAGCATTAATTGTGCTGTTTGTACCGTTGATAGTTACAGCATTATTGCCTTCGCCGGCTTTCACAATACCTTTTGTACCGTCGATATTAACAGCTGTATTGCCGGAACCCAATGTTACTGTGTCTTGTAAGCCAACTGTATAAGTCTTAGCTTTAGTAAGTGGATCTTCAGAATCAGTTACATTGATGTTTTTGCCTGCTTTTACAACAGTTTTAGCTGCCGCTGCGTTGTTGGATACTTCTTTCAACTGTTTAAGATTAACTGCATGGTTATCCTCTGTACCAGCTTTCACGTTTGTGATTTGAGTATCGTTAGCATTGAAGCCATTACTTGTAACAAATGTGTTGCCACCGATTGTCAAACCATTGTTGTTAATAGTTGTAGCACCAGTTGTTACGCTGTTCAAACCTGTCAAATCTTTAGCAAGTTTAACATTCAATACGCCGTTGTTATTAACTACGCCGATATTATTTTCTGAAAGTTTAGATGCATCAGCTTGACCACCAGTGATATTCAATGTTTGACCAAGATCTTTATGAATTGCAGTACCTGCGTCACCTTGGAAGTTCAAGCCTTTTTCTACGATTTCAGTTTTTGTAGTATCAATTTTATTGTCTACTACTTTCAATTGATCTTCTGTAGCAGCTTGACCATTAGTAATAGCTTTAGGGTTCCAAGTTCTGTTAGTCAATTCGTTAACAGTACCTGTAGTACCATTGATAGTTACTTTACCAGAGTTGATAGTACCATTTGTACCATTGATAGCCACAGCATTAGCGCCGTCGCCAGCTTTCACGATACCTGTTGTACCGTTAATATTGATAGCTGTATTACCAGAGCCTAATGTTACTTCATCTTTCAAGCCTACAGTATACGTTTTAGCTTTAGTTACATTGTCGATGCTTTCATCAACTTTAATGTTTTTGCCTTCAGCTACCTTCGTATTTGCTGCAGATGCACTGTTGGATACTTCTTTTAATTGTGCCAAGTTTACTGCATCGCTGTCAATTGTACCACGAGCAACGTTAGTAATCTTGTTACCACCATTATCCAAGCCAGTTTTAGTAAGGGATACAGATGCATTATTTGTAGCACCGTTGCTAATAGTTACACCGTTAGAAGTAACTTTTGTATCACCTACAGTTACGCTGTTCAAACCTTTAAGGTCTTTAGCCAAACGAACTTTCAAGTCGTTGGAGCCATCAGATACAACACCGATGTTATCTTCAGCAGTTAATTTGGATGCTTCTGTAATACCACCTTTAACGTTTACTTGTTCACCAAGTTTTTTGTTAATTACGTTACCGGAGTCACCACCGAATTTCATGCCTTTATTGATCAATTCTTCTTTAGTTTTGAACAATTGGCTGCCGTTGATAGCATCTGTGGATGTAGCTGTTACAGCACCATCTTTTACATTTGTAATAGTAGTACCGTTCGCACCTTCCAATGTTACCTTAGTTTTATCAACAACACCGTTATTGATGTCGTATTTAACAGCACGATCTGTCAATTTATCTACAGAAGATTTGGATGCAATGTTATTGATTGTAACTTGTTCTTTAACGCCTGCATGGTTTTTATCCTCTACAGTCAAGGATACTTCACCATTGTCGTTTACCTTATAAGAGCCGTCAGCGCTAGAGTTTCTTACAAGACGATAGTCAGTTGCACTGCTACCTTGTTGAGTAATTTGTTCGCTAACTTTTTTCAACTGATCTTCAGTCGCAGCACGACCGGATACGATAGATGTGGAATCCCAGTTTTTATTGCTCAAATTAGTTACATAATTACCAGTTTCGCTTGCATGTTTCGTATTTTGAACAGTTTGAGCGCCCATTACAACGCCACTAGCAGTTACTCTACCTGCTGTACCATCAAGAACTACTTGATTGTTACCGCTACCCAATGTCACTTTGTTGTTCAAACGAAGATCATATTTAGCACCTTCAGTGCTTGTAGCAGGAGTGGTTGTCAATTTAAGGTTATCATCGGAAACAGTAACTTTAGAATGTTTACCTGCTTCGATTTTCACATCATGTAATTGGCTACCGTTCACAGCATCTGTAGAAGTGGAGGATACTTCGCCGGCTTTCAAGTTAGTAATTGTTGTGCCACCTTGGCCTTCCAAAGTAACCTTGTTTTTATTAACAGTAGTACCGTTAAGATCATATTTAACAGCACGTTCTGTCAATTTATCCAATTCAGTTTTGGATGCGATATTGTTGATTGTTACCGTATTAGCAGGGTTGTTAGGATGAGCTTCATCTTTAACTTTCAAATCAACTTTATTGTTTTCTACAGAGTAAGAACCATCTGCAGAATTTGTATTGTTGATCAAGCGGTAATCTGTTTTAGCTGCATTAGTAGTCTTGATTTCATCAGACACTTTTTTCAACTGATCTTCAGTTGCTGCACGACCAGATGTGATTGTAGGGTTTTGAACATTCCATTCTTTATTGTCCAAACCAGTTACATAGTTTTTATTGTCGCTATGTTTACCTACACGAACAGAACCTGCAGTTACGCTGTTCAAACCTGTTAGGTCTTTTGCTAACTTAACATTAAGGTTGCCGTCTTTAGCTATAACACCGATGTTGTTGTCAGATAAAGCACCTGTAGCGCCACCAGTAATACCTAAAGTATCGCCAAGTTGTTTATTAATTTTAACGTTGTTATCGCCTTGGAAGCTCAAGCCTTTAGCGATTTTGTTAGTGTTATTTGTGATATTAGTAGTATTAATATCTTGTTGCTCTTTAGAAGCAAGGTTCGTCAACTTAACTTGTCTAGGGTTGGAACCGTCAGCATCAGCAACAGTTAATGTCATGCTACCATCAGCAGCTACTTTATATTCGCCGTTGCTACCAGCTGCAGGGTTTGCAATTAAACGGTAGTCAGTTTTGGAAAGACCGTTAGAGATTTTAGAGATATCAACATCGAATGTTTGATTGTCATTACGTGTCAATGTCAATCTCTTACCGTCATTGGATACTGTACCGGATGTAACATACGTATTTTTCAAACCTGTTACTTCAGCAGTCAAACCATTTGTACCGGTCATGTTAATTTTGCCGTTACCGTTTGCTTCATACGTAGCAGCACCACGTTGTAAGTATTTATCGTATTTTGCAGCAATACGAGAAATATCGCCGATATTAGCAGCATTTGTTAATGTATCACCGCCAGATTGTACATTGGTAATTTGATAACCACCAGCATTGATACCGTTTTTGCTCATAGATACGTTACCAGTTGTAACGGAGTTGAAGTTTGCATTATCAACTGTTGCAACCGTAACATTGTCTCCGGCGCCTTCTAATTTAATATTTTTACCAGCGTTAAAGTTCACTGTACGGTTTGGAGCTTTTACGTCTTTAACCTTTTGGCCATTAACTTGAAGTTCCCAACCTTGATTTACGGATTGAATTGCTTCATGAACAGTGTTTTTACCTGTATCACCAATATTAGTCATGGTGATAGAGCCGTTTTGGTCAACTTTAGCATTACCGCCTAAGATATTCTTAGTACTTTTAGCTACATTACCTACTGCATTAGCAACGCCATATAATTGGCTACCATTAATAGCATCTGTAGATTGTGCATTCACACGACCAGCTGCTACGTTAGTAATTGTACGTTTTGTAGAGTTATTACCTATGCTAACTGTGGAATCAGCAGTATCACCAGCATAGTTGTATTTCAAACCATTAATTGTTTCACTAGCTGTGCTTACAGGGGCAGCAGTTACAGAATTAGCACCTAATGCAACGCCACGAACGTTATTTACTGTTGCTTTGCTACCAAGAGCTAAACCTTCGTTTGCTTGTACACTTGCTTCGCTACCGATTGCTACCGCATCAGTTACTTCTTTTTTCGCTTTAAGTTGAGTAATTAATTGATCGTTATCTTTATAAACTTTGCTATCGCGTACACGTTCTAATGTACCAGCTTGAGCACTTACACCCAATGCGATGGAACGGGAACCAGTTGCTTGTGCATCATCACCGATAGCCACAACATTTTTCTTGTCCCCATCTTGAGTACTTAACGCACTCGCTTCACGACCCATAGCAATAGAGCCGTAGCCTTCGGAATGAGCATTGTTACCGATAGCTGTGGAACGTTCACCTAAAGCCCATGCCGCATTACCTGCAGCCACAGAAGACCCGCCCAATGCATATGTATCATTACCAAGAGCAACGCCGGAACCACCATGAGCACGTGCAGAGTTACCTACAGCAACGGAGTTATTCACTTTAACAGTCGGGTCATTTTGAATACCGGATTCAGCATTGTTACCGATGGCAACGCCGTCTTTTGCGTAAGTTGTAGCAGCATTACCGATTGCCACTGCATTATCGCGGTAATGAGCAGCCGTATTACCGATAGCTACGCCTTGAATGCCTTTAGATGTAGCACGGTTACCGATGGCTACGCCTCTTACATAACCTTCACCTTTATAATTTGAACCTGATGCTACATACGCACTAGTACCCATAGCTACGCTATCTTCGGTATCTGATTTAGCACCTTGACCGATAGCAATAGAACGAACTGCATTAGCTTGAGTATTAGTAGTTCCGTCATATGCTGTATACGGTGTACCTTTATCATCCTTCATTGGGGTTGGATTTGCAGAACCGATAGCAATAGATTGATCACCTGTTGCTAATGCGGAATGACCCATAGCCAAGCTGGCTTTACCTTGTGCAGATGCTGCTGTACCAATAGCCGCCGCATATTGTTCGCCTGCATAGGCTTGACGCATCATAGCCAAGGAGTTAAAACCCTTTGCCTTTGAAGCCGAACCGACAGCAATAGCACCGATTTGTTCAGATTGAGCATAATGGCCTAAACCGATACCCAACGCACGAGATTGGGAATAGTCACCGATAGAAATACCGGATACGGAGCCATCATTAGCACGTGCATTCGCATTGTTACCGATTTGGATGCCGAACACCTTATTATTGGTATATAAATATCCTCCTCCTGGATTCCCTGGTGTTTTGTAATCATACATCTGAATATAAGGAGAATTTTGACCAGGATATAAATACGTAAACCCGCCATCATTATGTCCTTCACCAGGAGCCAAAGAAAGGCCTCTGTTAGGTGCCGCATCAACACCCGAAATTAACCCACTACCGCAGGTCAAAACCATAGCCGCCAAGCCAACTTTTACCGAAGCTTTTGCGGAATTACTAACAAAGCTTTTGGAGCCACGAGTATGGCTTTTTGCGATTTCAGATACAACGACATATGCGCCTCGTACCTGACTCCAAATTACCCTATAAATACGATTCATTTAGTAGTACCTACCTTTCACACAGTTTTATAAGGGATTCTAAAACCAACACTAAAACACTAAAAATAATAAAATTTTCATCAAAAATTTAATTACTATACATATAAAATATCAGATTAGTTTATGAATGTAAATATATTTTTTTCACATTTCGCTCATTTATTTTCAGAACTTTAAACTTCTTTTAAAAATTGATTTTCTTACTCATTTAAATATATTTTCAATCATAAAAACCCTTACAACAATGGGCCAAACAACACTTATAATCTAAAACTAATGATTTTATAGTAAATTAATCACATTTATAATTTTCGATTAAAATTATATGTTCTGTATTATACACTATTATGAAAGGTTTGTGAAGCCAAATACAAAAAAAGAACGAAAGTCCTTTCACAGTAGACTTTCGTTCTTTCATTTTATGTACCATATAGGGTTAAAATCATCTAATCTTCATGAGTATTTTCTGGTACATCAATAGATTTTACCACATGAATATAAAATGAAATTTATATGATTTACATGCCTAAACGACTCATAATAAGAGCTAATTGTCGTTTAGTTTCTTCGTTATCTTTCTGTAGACGAAGGTTGTCTTCTTTCAATGCCGCATAGTCTGCAGTTAATTTTTCATCCTGCGCTTTCATGCGTGCATTTTCAGCTTTCAAAGCAGTCATTTCATCCTGCATTACGTACATAGAGCTGATAGGACCGCCCTTGTAGCGCTCAGGAATAGCCTTCTTCTCATCAGAAGAACCGAATTTACGAGTTACACCGGCATTCACCATATTATGACGACTACCAACAGATACACCTGCATGGAACATAGTATCTTCCGATGTATAATGTGCAACACCTAAAGCCGCTGCGGTTTCACCTCTGTAATTGCCGATACCAGCCATCACTTGAGTTGGTTCTAACGGATCATATTGAATCGGTTTCAACGCAGACATAGCTGCCGCATGAGCACCTACACGTTGCGTTTCGCCCGCCACAGAATTAATAGCATTAGCCATTCCCTCCGTAACTCCCTTCAATTGATTTACGTTAACCGCATCCGTGCCGTTTACACCAGGACCTACATTGCTAATTGTTTTACCACCGTTATTCAATCCATCTTTAGTAAGGCTTACGGTGTTACCACTAGCAGGAGTAATGGTTACGCCACTGCCGTTCACAACCGTAGAGTTACCTGCGGCATCCTTAGTCGTTACTGACGTAAGACCTTTCAAATCTTTCGCCATACGAACTTTAAGATTAGTGCCGTCAGATACGATGCCTAAATTATCTTCGGACGTCAACTTACCAGCATCAGTAATGCCACCAACTACGTTTACCTGTTCATTAAGCTTTTTGTTAATCACATTACCAGAGTCGCCACCGTATTTCATACCATCGTCTTTGGTTGCCACTTGATGTGTCTTGCCCTGTTCATCTTGGTACTTAATACGAGTAATAGCATTGCCTCCGAGATCAGAATCGCCCTTATCAGCAGTAATATCCGCATTACGCCCATCTTTTCCGGTTAAACCAATGTGACCAACGCCGTTTTTACTGGACATAGATACAGCATCTTTACCGTCTTTACCTGTAACAGCTACTTTGCCATCTGTACCATTCGCAGCATCTGGACCTGTGATAGATACGCCATCTTGACCGTTTTTGCCAACTTTTACCTTATCAGTCGTTACCATATCGGCAGTGACCGTTTTAGTAGTAATGCTATCGGTCTTAAGATTCTTAGCCATTTTAATAGTAACATTACCATTTTCGGCTACCGTTTTGATATTTTCGCCGGAATAATCGCTATCAGCCCCTTGGCCTTCACCTTTGATGGTAACCTTTTGACCTAAATCACGGTGGAAATCACCTGTATTACCAGCAAAATCCATGCCTTTCTTCGTAATGTCATCACCTAAGTTATTAATCTTATTATCCAAGGATTTGTGAGATTTTTGCAATTGATCTTCCGTAGCAGCACGGCCGCTTGTAATGTTGTTAGGATCCCAATCTTTGTTTTCCAAACCTGTCACATGACCGTCTTTGCCATCAACAGATACTTTACCGGCAGCAATCTTGCCGTCTTTTCCGTTGATTGTTACGTTGTCACCGGCCTTGATTGTACCATTTTCACCGTCAATCGCAACATTACCGGCTTTAATGGTACCTTTATTACCATCGATTTCAACTTTATCACCTGCTTTAATGGTGCCTTTGTTGCCGTCGATTGTAATCTTATCACCAGCTTTGATAGTGCCTGTTGTACCATCCATTGCAATTTGTTTCGTAGGATCAGTCCCCATTGTTACTTGGTCCTTAAGGCCCACTTTGTAATTTGTAGAGCCGTCCGCATTAGTGGTCTTATCTACTTGGACATTATTACCTGCCGTTACTGTTGTAGTAGCAGCTGCTGCGGCTTTATCCAATTGGGATTTATTAACCGCATCCTTAGAATCAGTACCATCGGCTACATTCGTAATCTTCTTATTGGACGCATCGATACCGTCCTTCGTCATGGATGGACCGTTGGTAATCTTCACACCGTCTTTTGTAACAGCAGTCAACGGATTGCCATCCTTATCTTGAACGGTCATACCTTCACCATTTACAACGGTTTTACCGTTTGCACCATTAGTGCCATTATTGAAAGTTATGGAATCCAGCCCTTTAAGATTTTTTGCCAAACGAACATTGAGCACATTATCTTTACTGATAACACCGATATTGTTTTTGGTCAACTCATCTTCACTTGTAACACCACCCTTAATGTCCAATTGTTCATTAAGTTTTTTCTTGATGGTAGTACCGGAATCACCACCGTATTTCATACCATCGTCTTTGGTTGCCACTTGATGAGTCTTACCGTTTTCATCTTGGTACTTAATACGAGTGATTACATTGCCGTCGAGATCGGAATCGCCCTTATCAGCAATAATATCCGCATTGCGCCCATTTTTTCCGGTTAAACCGATGTGGCCAATACCGTCTTTGCCGGACATGGACACCGCATCCTTGCCGTTTTTATCTGTAACAGCTACCTTACCATCAGCGCCATTCGCCGCATCTGGACCTGTAATGGATACGCCATCTTTACCGTCTTTGCCGACTTTCACGGATTCAGCCTTAAGATTTTTATTCATCTTCACATTGATAGTCGTGTTACCATCATTATCTTGGTTGATGAAAGTTTTAATGTTTTCACCGCTGTAATCAGCATCGTCAGCTTTGCCTTCACCTTGAACAGTGATAGTAGAGCCTAATTTATTGGTTTTTACACCGCCTACATTGGCATTGAATTTAAGCCCTGTATCAGTTTGACCTGCCAAAGCTTGTTTCAATTGATCCTCTGTTGCAGCACGACCGGATACGACTTTACCTGCATCCCAAGTCTTATTATCAAGACCTGTCACGTAGTTACCTGTATTAGCAGGGGTTGCAGCATCGGATTGTTTACCCATGGTTACAGTGCCGGCTTTCACAGTTTCCGTAGCCGTAACAGATGTAACGTTAAGATCTTTCTTCAATTTAAGGCCAATCTTCGTGTCGTCACCGGTTTGCGTGATTTCCGTCGTAATATTGTCGTCGCCATTTACTGCTACCTTGGAGCCTAATTTATTCGTTTTTTCGTCGTCATTATCAGCATTAAAACGAAGGCCTTTATTGGTAAGTTCAGTCTTAGCGTCATTAATATTATTGTTGAGTTCGGTTTTAGTGTCAGCGATGTTTTTATTAAGCTCAGTTTTGGTATCACTGATATTTTTATTCAACTCGGTCTTAGTATCGCTAATGTTTTTATTTAATTCAGTCTTTGTATCAACGATATTTTTGTTTAACTCAGTTTTGGCTTCATGTAATTGACCGCCGTTCACCGCGTCTTTGGAATTCGCGGCCACGTCGCCATTAGCGACATTGGTAATCTTTTGGTCGTTCGCATTGATGCCGTTTGGAGATACATAGGTCTTACCACCTACGGTCAAACCACCACTATTGATGGTTGTACCTCCAGCTGTTACGCTGTCCAAACCAGCCAATGTCTTAGCCAACTTCACGTTTAATGTGCCTGTGCCATCAGATACAACGCCAATATTATTATCTGTTAAATCTGTAGCCGCAGCTCCGCCTTTAATAGCAACAGTACCACCTAGCTTCTTATTAATCGTCGTGCCAGAGTCACCGTCAAAGTTCAAGCCTTTATCCACTTCGGATTTAGACGCCACATCCTTAATCGTTACGGTTTTTGTTTGAGCAGCCGGATGGTTCTTATCCTGTACGGTCAATGCTACATCACCGTTAGCATCTACAGTGTAGTCACCATTGGAGCCTGCCGTAGGATTAGCTACGAGACTGAAATCAGTTGCATTAGCACCTTGCTTCTTAACTTCGTCACTAACTGTTTTCAACTGGTCTTCCGTTGCTGCACGACCGGATGAAATCGTAGGATTTTCAATGCTCCACGCCTTATTATCAAGACCGGTTACATAGTTGCCGTTATTCGCCGGATTTGCCCCATCAGCTTGTTTACCCATGGTTACGGTGCCGGCTTTCACAGTATCCGTAGCAACAATAGATTTAACATTGAGATCTTTCTTCAATTTAAGACCGATCTTAGTGTCATCACCGGTTTGAGTGATTTCCGTCGTAATGTTGTCATCGCCGTTTACCGTTACCTTGGAGCCTAGTTTATTCGTTTTTTCATCGTTATTATCCGCGTCAAAACGAAGGCCTTTATTGGTCAGTTCAGTCTTAGCATCATTAATATTATTGTTGAGTTCGGTTTTAGTGTCAGCGATATTTTTATTCAACTCGGTCTTAGTATCGCCAATGGTTTTATTTAATTCAGTCTTTGTATCAGTGATATTTTTGTTTAACTCAGTTTTGGCTTCATGTAATTGACCGCCGTTCACCGCGTCTTTGGAATTCGCGGCCACGTCGCCATTAGCGACATTGGTAATCTTTTGGTCGTTCGCATTGATGCCGTTTGGAGATACATAGGTCTTACCACCTACGGTCAAACCACCACTATTGATGGTTGTACCTCCAGCTGTTACGCTGTCCAAACCAGCCAATGTCTTAGCCAACTTCACGTTTAATGTGCCTGTGCCGTCAGATACAACGCCAATATTATTATCCGTTAAATCGGCAGCTGCAGCTCCGCCTTTAATAGCAACAGTACCACCTAGTTTCTTGTTGATAGTTGTACCAGAGTCACCGTCAAAGTTTAGACCTTTATCTACTTCGGATTTAGACGCCACATCTTTAATCGTTACGGTTTTTGTTTGATCCGGATGGTTCTTATCTTGAACTGTTAATGCTACGTCACCGTTGGCATCTACAGTGTAGTCACCATTGGAACCCGCCGCAGGATTAGCAACAAGACTGAAGTCCGTTGCATTAGCACCTTGAGATTTGATAGCTTCAGTAACTGTCTTCAATTGATCTTCTGTTGCAGCACGTCCGCTGACAGCAGTAGGATTAGTTACACTCCATGTCTTATTATCAAGACCTGTCACGTAATTACCCGTATTAGCAGGAGTTGCACCATCGGATTGTTTACCCATAGTTACAGTGCCAGCTTTCACAGTTTCTGTAGCCGTAACAGATGTAACATTAAGATCTTTCTTCAATTTTAGACCGATCTTAGTGTCGTCACCGGTTTGCGTGATTTCCGTCGTAATATTGTCGTCGCCGTTTACCGTTACCTTGGAGCCTAGTTTATTCGTTTTTTCAGCGTTATTATCCGCATCAAAACGAAGACCTTTATTGGTAAGTTCAGTTTTTGCGTCACCAATATTTTTATTGAGTTCGGTTTTGGTGTCAGCAATATTTTTGTTTAATTCGGTCTTAGTATCACCAATGTTTTTATTTAACTCAGTTTTAGCGTCATGCAATTGACCGCCGTTGATTGCATCTTTGGAATTCGCGGCCACGTCGCCATTAGCGACATTGGTAATCTTTTGGTCATTTGCGTCAATGCCATTCGGCGTTACATAGGTCTTACCTCCTACGGTCAAACCACTAGCATTAATAGTTGTGCCTCCAGCTGTCACACTGTCCAAACCAGTTAATGTTTTAGCTAACTTCACATTTAACGCACTGCCATCAGATACAACACCGATATTATTATCCGTCAAGTTCGCCGCCGCAGCACCACCTTTGATGCTCAACTTATCACCTAACTGTTTGTTAATTACAGCGCCGCTATCTCCATCGAAGTTAAGACCTTTAGCGATAGTCGTATTAATCGTAGAGATAGCATTTCTATTGGTCGTAATATCTTGTGTATTTCGAGCAATATCAGTTGTGTTCTTGCCAATATCGGTTGTATTCTTGGTGATATCAGCCGTATTTTTAGCTATATCTTGCTTATTCTTGCTGATATCAGTAGTATTTTGAGCTATATCAGTCTTGTTCTTAGCTATATCTTGTTTATTCTTGCCGATGTCAGTAGTATTTTGAGCTATTTTATCCTTATTTGTGTTAACTTGCGTATTAACAGCTTTTAACTGATCTTCCGTTGCAGCACGGCCGGTTACGGCTTGTGGATTATCTACATCCCAAGCAGTATTGGTAAGACCAGTTACCGTGCCTGCAGTACCATCAACAGATACAGGATTAGCAGTTCCTAAGGTGATTTTATCCCCTAGTCCGATTGTAAATTCCTTACCACCAGCTGCATTTGTACCTTCTTCTACAGTGATATTGCTGTTTTTAGCTTTCACAGTACTTGCCTTAGCAGTTCCACCGATAGCATCCTGTAACTGACTAAAGTTAACCGCATCAGTAGGATCTGTGCCTTTTGCTAGACCGGTAATCTTTTGATTATTAGCATTGATACCGTTCGGCGTCACATAGGTCTTACCGCCTACAGTCAACCCACTACTATTAATAGTTGTTCCGCCAGCTGTTACGCTATCCAAACCAGTTAATGTTTTAGCTAGTTTCACATTTAATGTGCTGCCATCGGACACGACACCGATATTATTATCCGTAAGGTCCGCCGTAGCACCGCCTTTAATGGTAACAGTGTCGCCCAATTTTTTATTAATCGCAGCACCGCTATCACCGTTAAAGTTTAACCCTTTATTGATATTGGTTACATTTGTATTGACCTTATCATTAACGGATTTCAACTGATCTTCCGTAGCAGCACGACCACTTACAGCTTGAGGATTATCCGCATTCCAAGACTTATTATCGAGCCCTGTCACAAAGTTACCGTTTGTACCGCCAGCACCACCAGCTTGTTTGCCCATAGTCACAGTGCCAGCTTTCACAGTATCAGCGGCAGTAACAGTAGTAACATTGAGATCTTTCTTTAATTTAAGACCGATCTTAGTATCATCACCGGTTTGACTGATTTCTGTTGTGATATTATCATCGCCATTTACCGTTACCTTGGAACCCAATTTATTGGTCTTAGTTCCACCAGTGTCCGCATCAAACTTGAGACCTGTGTTAATCACATCATTCTTCGCAGTCGATATATTATTGTTTAACTCGGTTTTAACATTATCTATATTGCCGTTCAATTCGGTCTTAGCGTCATTAATATTCTTATTAAGTTCAGTTTTGGCATCACCGATATTTTTGTTTAATTCAGTTTTAGCATTATTAATATTGTTATTTAATTCGGTTTTAGCCGCATGAAGTTGACCGCCGTTAACTGCCTCTTTGGAATTAGCCGCCACTTCACCATCAGCAACATTAGTTATTTTCTTGTCATTCGCATTGATGCCATTCGGCGTTACATAAGCCTTACCACCTACGGTTAAGCCCCCATTATTGATGGTTGTACCACCAGCTGTCACACTGTCCAAACCAGTTAATGTTTTAGCTAACTTCACATTTAACGCACTGCCATCAGATACGACACCAATATTATTGTCCGTCAAGTTCGCCGCCGCAGCACCACCTTTGATGCTGAGCTTATCGCCCAACTGTTTGTTAATTACAGCGCCACTATCTCCATCAAAGTTAAGGCCTTTAGCAATAGTTGTATTGATTGTAGAGATAGCATTTTTATTGGTCGCAATATCTTGTGTATTCTGTGCAATATTTTGTTTATTTTGTGCAATATCAGTCTTATTTTTACCGATATCAGTAGTATTTTGAACTATATCAGTCTTGTTCTTAGTTATATCTTGTTTATTCTTACCGATATCAGTCGCATTTTGAGCAATGTCAGTTGTGTTCTGAGCTATTTTATCCTTATTTGTGTTAACTTGCGTATTAACAGTTTTTAACTGATCTTCCGTTGCAGCACGACCACTTACAGCTTGCGGATTATTTACATTCCAAGCTGTATTAGTAAGGCCTGTTACAGTCCCTGCAGTTCCATCCACATTTACAGGATGTGCCGTACCTACCGTAAGTTTATTACCCAATCCAACAGTGAATTCCTTACCACCATTTGCGTTGGTACCTTCTGTTACGGTTACATTCGCGTCTTTCCCTTTTACCGTAGTGGCCTTAGCAGTACCACCGATAGCATTTTGCAATTGACTGAAATTAACCGCATCATCAGGCGCTGTACCATTAGCAACACCAGTAATCTTTTGATTATTGGCATTGATACCATTTGGTGTTATATAGGTTCTAGCACCTACACTCAAACCATTTCTACTAATTGTAGTATTTCCTGCATTAACGCTATCCAAACCTGTTAAATGTTTTGCCAATTTTACATTCAATCTACCGGTACCATCAGATACAACACCAATATTATTATCCGATAATGCCCCTGTAGCGCCGCCTTTAACGACTAGAGTATCGCCTAATTTTCTCTTAATCGTAGCACCTGTATCACCGTTAAAATTGAGTCCTTTTTCAAGAGTATTATTAATAGTGTTAATATCATTCTTATTAGTAGTGATATCACCTGTATTTTTTGTGATATCTCGTGCATTATTACCGATACGGCTTGAGTTATCTGAAATACTTTGCGAATTTCGATTAATAAAATACTGATTAGAATTAACTTTCTCATTAACCCGCTTTAACTGATCTTCTGTAGCAGCACGACCAGATACAGGTGTTGGATTATTTAAATCCCAATTTTTATTTGTAAGACCTGTTATATGTCCATTAGAACCATCTACCGTTACCGGATGTGATGCATTTCGACCTACAACGATTGTACTATTTAACCCGACGGTATATTCCTTACCGCCATATGCATTAGTACCTTCTAATATTCTTATGTTCGGATCTTGTTCTTTCACCGTGGTCAATTTAGGAATACGATTAGCCACATCTTGTAATTGACTATAGTTAACTGCATCACTGCCGCCATTCCCAGGTGCAACACCGGAAATTTTTTGATTATTAGCATATATACCGCTTGAGGATACATAGAGTTTATTGCCTACAGACAACCCTCTATTATCAATCGTGGTGTTTCCTGTTGTTACGCTGTCCAAACCGGTTACTTTTTTAGCTAATTTTACATTTAATGTGCCGTTAGCTTCGGCCTGAACACCGATATTACCATCGGACATAGCACCTCTGGCACCGCCCTTAATAACCGTCGTTTGACCTAACTGTCTGTTGAATGCGGTACCAGTATCACCATCAAATCCCAGGCCTTTATCGATATTGTCTTTATTATATCTAATAGCATCATGGATTGTGCTTTTGCCTGTAAGACCAATATTGCTCATCGTCAACTTACCGGTATCAGGATCGAGAGTTGCATTACCGCCAAGAATATTTTTAGTTGTAGTGGCTAAATTTCCCAAACTATTTGCGACACCAAATAATTGACTACCGTTAATAGCATCTGTAGACGAAGCATTCATACGACCTGCAGCCACATTTGTAATCGTACGTTTTACCGTATCATTACCGATACTTACAGTAGAATCTGCCGTTCCCCCAGCTAAATTCTTATACCACAAACCGTTTACATACTGATTCGGAGTACTATGAGTACCCGCAGTTGCAGAATTAGCACCTAATGCAACTGAGCGTTCATGTCCGGCATTAGCGGACACACCTAAAGCCATAGAATTTGTCTTCTCTGCTTTACTGCTCAAACCTAATGCCACAGAGCCTTCTGCTCCTGTAGACGTGGAAGAATTAACCCCTAAAGCTAAAGAATTCCCACCGGATGCAGCTGAGCCTTCACCGGCCGCAATATCGGCATAACCGTTGGCTGTACTAGCCCAGCCAAGTGCTGTGGAGTGAGATCCATTAGTAGTAGAATTTGTACCTAAAGCGGAAGATCCTTGTTTAAATGCTCTAGCGCCATTACCAATAGCTACTGCCCAGTCAGCTCGCGATTGTGACCCATTCCCCATCGATATGGCACCGCCACCACCAGCTTTAGCATCATTACCAAAAGCCATGGAGGATCCTCCCCAGGCGCGCGCATTTGTACCGAATGCCTGATCATTATCTTTTCCTACAAGTTGATCAGCATCATTATATCCAGCCCTGGAATTATTACCTAAAGCAAATCCATTTTTTGAAAATGATTTAGTCAAATTCCCTATTGCTACACCATTATCAGCAGAAACTGTCGCTGTTCTACCTATTGCAACGCCCTGCACCTTACCACTACTAACAGTAGCTCCTGTCCCCAAAGCCACACTGTTATCCGCCAGTGCTGTGCTACTATCACCCATTGCTACAGTACCATCTTTAGCCCTAGCACCAGCCCCTTGCACAATAGTACTCCCTTGCACGATCATTGGGGATATCACGGACATACATAAAGCCGCAGCAATTACAGGCCCTGACATCTTGGCAAATACCGATGTCATTGTCGAACGTTTCGACATATTTCTCGCTGTTTCAGCCACAACGACATAACATCCTTTTGTACGACTCCAGATTACTTTAAAAATTCGGTTCATCTCGTTTTACTCCTTGCATAAAACTATCAAATTTAGTGAATATAATAAAATATTTTATATTTCTTTTAAAAAGTAAAAACACAGTTAATATATGGCTATTTACCGATGCATATTATATTAAACATATCATATTCTATGGTAAAAGTAAAAAATTTTTCACTCTACACTCACTTCCAAATCATAAATATTTATGAATATACAAAAACTCCGCTATATACCTTATGAATATGCTAAATGTACTAATTTTTTCGCATAAAATTAACTTCATGAAAAAAATGTATTTCACCTTAGTTAACTATTATGATCTAACTATTACGCACCTATTTTAATTACATTACAAAATACCATGATATATATATATGCTCAAATAGCCATTAAATCTATTTTTTGCATGCAAAAAGGCGCCAAAAGCATTTCGCTTTTGGCGCCTTTTATAAGCACTGCTGTATCAATATGTTATTTCATATTATTTCAAGCCCGCTTGTTGCATCAATAATGCAATTTGTGCTCTCATTTCTTCATTGTCGCGTTGTACTTTTTCGTACTTAGCTTTCAAAGCAGTCATTTCATCTTGCATTACGTACATGGAGCTGATAGGGCCACCTTTGTAACGTTCAGGAACTGCTTTCTTCGCATCGGAAGTACCGAATTTACGAGTTACACCAGCATTTACCATGTTATGGTGGCTACCAACAGATACGCCTACATGGAACATTGTATCTTCTGCTGTGTAATGTGCAACGCCAAGAGCCGCCGCAGTTTCACCTCTGTAATTACCGATACCGGCCATCACTTGAGTTGGTTCCAATGGATCATATTGAATAGGTTTCAATGCAGACATAGCCGCCGCATGAGCGCCTACACGTTGTGTTTCGCCCGCTACGGAGTTAATAGCATTAGCTAACCCATCTGTAGCACCTTTCAATTGATTTACGTTAACTGCATCCGTGCCGTTTACACCAGGGCCTACATTGGTAATTGTATTACCGCCGTTGTTGAGGCCATCTTTAGTAAGACTTACAGCATTACCGCTAGCAGGTGTAATTGTTACACCGCCACCGTTCATAACTGTAGTATTACCTGCAGCATCCTTAGTTGTTACTGTTTCAAGACCTTTCAAGTCTTTCGCCATACGAACCTTAAGGTTGCCAGTACCATCGGATACGACACCTAAATTGTCTTCTGTAGTTAACTTGCTAGCATCAGTAATGCCACCTACTACATTAACTTGTTCGTTAAGCTTTTTCTTGATTACGGAACCGCTATCACCACCGTATTTCATACCATCATCTTTAGTTGCCACTTGGTGGGTCTTACCGTTTTCGTCTTGGTACTTAATACGAGTGATGTTGTTACCGTCTAAGTCTGGATCACCTTTATCAACGGTAATATCCGCATTACGGCCGTCTTTACCAGTTAAACCGATGTGACCAACGCCGTCTTTACCGGACATAGATACAGCATCTTTACCGTCTTTGCCTGTAATACCTACTTTACCGTCTGTACCGTCAGCACCGTTAGGACCAGTAATGGATACGCCGTCTTGACCGTTTTTGCCAACTTTTACCTTATCAGTAGTTAAGCTGTCAGTCTTAAGGTTTTTCGCCATCTTGATATTAACATTACCATCTTGGTCGGCTACTGTTTTAATATTTTCGCCGGAGTATTTATCGTCAGACTCTGTACCTTCACCTTTAATAGTAACCTTTTGACCTAGATCACGGTGGAATTCGCCTGTATTACCAGCAAAATTCATACCTTTTTTCGTGATTTCATCACCTAGGTTATTAATCTTATTATCCAAGGATTTGTGAGATTTTTGCAATTGATCTTCTGTAGCAGCACGACCGCTTGTGATATTGTTAGGATCCCAATCTTTATTTTCCAAACCTGTCACGTAGCCGTCTTTACCATCAACAGATACCTTGCCTGCTGCAATCTTACCATCTTTACCATCGATAGTTACCTTATCGCCAGCTTTTATGGTACCGTTTTCACCGTCAATTGTTACATTGCCAGCTTTAATAGTACCTTTGTTGCCGTCGATTGTAACTTTATCACCAGCCTTGATAGTACCTGTAGTACCATCCAACGCAATTTGTTTCGTAGCATCAGTACCCAATGTCACTTGATCTTTAAGACTTACTTCATAGTTTTTGGAACCATTCGCATTGGTACTAGGTGTCACAGTAATATTATTACCTGCCGATACTGTTGTAGATGCAGCTGCTGTAGCTTTATCCAATTGAGATTTATTAACCGCATCATTAGGGTCCGTACCGTCAGCTACATTTGTAATCTTGTTGCCGCCGTTATTTAGACCGTCTTTTGTAAGACTTACTGCATTGCCGCCAGCACGATTGATTGTCATACCGTCACCATTGATAACAGTATTATTGCCGCCGTTTGTGAAAGTAGCAGACGTCAAGCCTTTCAATTCTTTCGCCAAGCGCAATTTCAATGTATCGGAACCGTCGGAAACTACACCAATGTTATCTTCAGCAGCTAATTTGCTTTCATCGGAGATACCACCCTTAACATTCACTTGATTGTTAAGTTTCTTTTTAATCACATTGCCTGTATCGCCGCCGTACATCATACCATCATCAAGGGTTGCAAGCGTATGTGTATTGCCGTCTTTATCTTCGGTCACTAAACGATTAATGCTTGTGCCATCTACACCGTTTTTAGCGTCGCCACCTTTAAGTGTAACGCCGTCTTGACCGTTTTTACCAGCAATAGCCACACTATTAGCTTTGAGGTTTTTGTTCATCTTCACATCGATAGTTGTGTTACCATCTTGATCTTGTGTGATGAAAGTTTTAAGGTTTTCACCGCTGTAGTTAGCATCAGCATCATTACCTTCGCCCTTAACAGTAACCGTAGAGCCAAGTTTATTAGTTTTTACGCCGCCACTGTTAGCGTCGAATTTTAAACCTTTATTAGTTAATGCGTCTTCGCTATCTTTAATTTTATCTTTCAAGTAATCCACATTAACCGCTTCGCTACCATCATTGCCTGTTGCATACGCCACGTTTGTTACATGAGTGCCACCAGTTTTATTAGTATAGGTAGGACCTTCATAAGTTACTTTTGTCTTATCAACAGCACCATTATCCAAATTATACTTAACAGCACGATCATTTAATTTGTCGAGGCTAGATTTAGACGCAACGTCCTTAATCTTAACAGTTTCTTTTTGACCTGCATGGTTTTTATCCTCTACAGTTAAGTCAACATCACCGTTAGAATCAACTGTGTAAGCCCCATCTGCAGCAGCTGCATTTTTCACCAAACGGTAATCTGTAGCATTAGCACCTTGGTTCTTAACTACATCACTGATTTTTTTCAATTGATCTTCTGTAGCAGCGCGACCGCTTACAGGATTAGATGTATTGACATCCCAATCTTTATTATCAAGACCAGTTACATAGTTCTTAGTATCAGCGTGTTTACCCATTGTTACACCGCCGGCTTTCACAGTATCTGTAGCCGTCAATGTTTGAACATTAAGATTTTTATTTAATTTAACGCCGATTGTAGTATCATCGCCAGTTTGCGTAATTTCAGTAGTGATATTACCATCACCATTTACTGTTACTTTAGAACCAAGTTTGTTCGTTTTTTCACTGTTGTTATCAGCGTTGAAACGAAGGCCCTTGTTGATAAGTTCATTTTTAGCATCAGTGATATTATTATTCAATTCATTTTTAGCATCGTGCAATTGACCGCCGTTTACAGCGTCTTTGCTACCTGCACCTACAGTACCATCAGCAACATTGGTAATCTTTTGATCGTTCGCATTGATACCTGTTGGAGATACATAGTTCTTACCACCTACAGTCAAACCGCCGTTATCAATCTTAGTATTACCAGCTGCAACGCTGTCCAAGCCAGTCAATGTTTTAGCTAATTTCACATTCAATGTGCCATTGCCGTCAGATTCAACACCGATATTACCGTCGGATAATGTGCCTGTAGCACCGCCTTTAACGGATAGTTTTTCACCTAATTTTTTATTGATAACTGCACCGGAGTCACCATCAAAGTTCAAACCTTTATCAATAGCAGTTTTATTAGTGTTAACTTTATCATTAACCTTTTTCAACTGATCTTCTGTAGCACCACGGCCGGATACAGCCACAGGGTTTTCTACATTCCAGTCTATATTTTTAAGGCCTGTTACATGACCTGTATCACCATCTACAGTTACAGGGTTTGCAGTACCTACAGTAATTTTATTACCTAAACCAACAGTATATTCCTTACCGCCTGCTGCGTTTGTACTTTCTGTTACAGTTACATTCGCATCCTTTGCTTTTACAGTGGATGCTTTAGCTGTACCGCCGATAGCAGCTTGTAATTGACTATAGTTTACTGCATCATTAGGGTCGCTACCATTAGCAACATTAGTAATCTTTTGATTATTCGCATTGAGACCTGTTGGAGATACATATGTTTTACCACCTACAGTCAAACCACCATTATCAATCTTAGTATTACCAGCTGTAACGCTATCTAAACCTGTCAATGTTTTAGCTAATTTAACATTCAATGTACCATTACCGTCGGATTCAACACCGATATTACCGTCGGATAATGTGCCTGTAGCACCGCCTTTAACAGTTACAGTGTCGCCTAATTGTCTGTTGCTTACAGTACCTGTATCACCGGCAAAGTTCAAGCCTTTATTAATTTTTGTATTAATGTTGGAGATATCTTGCTTGTTTTGAGCAATATTATTGGCATTGTTTGTGATATTTTGCTTATTATCAGCGATATCTTGTTTATTCTTGTCAATTTGAGCCTTATTAGTATTAACTTTATCATTAACCTTTTTCAACTGATCTTCTGTAGCGGCGCGGCCAGATACAGCTACAGGATTATCTACATTCCAATCTTTATTTTGAAGACCTGTTACATGACCTGTAGTACCATCAATAGTTACAGGTTTTGCTGTACCTACTTTAATAGTATTCCCCAAAGTCATGTTGATAGTTGTATCACCATTGGCTTGTGTAATTGCGGCATTGATATTACTACCGTCACCTTTGATGGTAACTTTAGAGCCTAATAGGTTGTTTTTCGCACCACCTGTATTAGCATCAAAGTTAAGACCTTTATCTATAGTGTCTTTATTGAATTTAATAGCATCATGAATCGTGCCTTTACCTGTGTTACCGATATTACTCATCGACAAGTTACCCGTATCAGGGTCAAGCGCTGCATTGCCACCTAAAAGGCCTTTTGTAGTGCTTGCTAAATTACCCAAGGTATTTGCAACACCATATAATTGGCTACCGTTGATTGCATCTGTAGATTGTGCATTCACACGACCTGCAGCCACATTTGTGATAGTACGTTTTAGCGTATCACTACCCACGCTAAGTGTAGAGTCAGCAGAGCCGCCGGCATAGTTTTTATACCATAAGCCATTTACCAATTGATTTGGTGTGCTTACTACATTATCAGTCTTGGAGTTAGCACCTAATGCAATCGATCGTTGTTGATTCGCATCAACTGATGCATTTTTACCGATGGCAATGGAATCATCTGCAGCTGCGATTGCAGCTTTACTCATAGCAATAGAATTACCTGCAGTCGCTTTTGCCGTCTCACCGATAGCAATAGAAGCCTCACCACTAGCCACACTATCCCAGCCCATAGCAGCAGCATTAGTAGCGTCAGCTGTAGAGTTAGCACCGATTGCGCGAGCACCTTGTGCCAATGCTTTTGCACCATTACCAATAGCTACACCCCAATCGCCTCGAGATTGAGAACCGTTACCCATGGCAATAGCACCGCCTTTGGATGCCTTCGCATTATTACCGAAGGCCATGGAGGAACCGCCATAAGCACGTGCATTGGAACCGAAGGCCTGATCATTATCAAGACCTATCAATTGATTGTTTTCATCAAAACCCGCACGTGCATTGTTCCCCAACGCAAAGCCGTTCGTGGATTGTACACGTGCTTCGTTACCAATAGCTAGCCGTTATTAGCAATTGTGCGCGCATTACGACCAATAGCTACAGCTTGCGCACCTTGACCGATAGTGCTTGTACCAATAGCAATTGTATTGATATCCTTAGTTGTCGCATCATGACCGATGGCAATACCACCGCTCTTATCTGTAATACCTGGTGTTGCCGTAGCAGGGTTAACACTTACTGTAGCACCATGACCGATAGCGATACCATTTTGGCTTTCAGATTCAGATGGATCATTTTTACCAACAGTAGCGTCTGTACCCATAGCCACACTATAGTCACCGCGAGCATTTGTTCTGTCACCAATCGCGATACCACCGTCGTTTTCAGCTGTCGCTCCGACACCATTTTTAATCGGTGCCCCCAAGGCATCCGTAGGCATCATAACGCCTGTCAACATAACGGCAACTGCTGTAGCACCTACCATTTTAGAGAATACAACCGACAAAGAGGAACGTTTCGTCATGTTTTTTGCTGTTTCTGCCACAACAACATAGCAGCCCTTTGTACGATTCCAAATCACTTTAAATACTCGATTCATTAATCCTTCTCCTATAAAACTTATAAAACTTACTAACTAACTATCTACATTTTTAATGAAATAACAATGATGGATCGATGATGTATTGAGAATTCATCGACATTCTTGAATGTGTATATCTAAAATACCACATATTACAGGAATTGTAAACTTTTTTTCATTTTATTTTCATAAAACTTTTGTGTTTAAGTTATTAATAATTTCGATAAAATTAAATATACTGAATATTCTGTATAAACACTGTATTTTTTTAACTATTATTCACCATTATTCACCTACTTTCATAAATAATACCAAACTCTCCATAATTATGTGCCAATATCACATCATATATAACCAATTTATTTTCTCTTCATCATTCTGATTTATGATAGACCATATAATAGAATGATATCTTTTCATAAACGGATATCGTACAGTGTTTCTGCCATTTTGACTCAATGTACGTACACAATTACTACATACCTACTTAAGCCAATTAACTATTGCACAATCAATAAAGGTAGCATTTTATTATATAGTAAAAGGAATGACAGGTGAAATTCAAATCGCCTTCATTCCTTTTTTTATTCCAAGTCCCTCTAAAGGCGTATCGGCGGGCTTTATAGGCTTTATAGAAATAGAGCATATGTGTATAAAAACAATTTATACGATTACTCCATGTGTTTTTTAATTTTTATTGTTATACTGAAAGCAGAAAGGAGGAAGAAATCTATGTCAGAACTCAATATCTTACAACAAAATATAGATAAACCAAATACGGTTACCGAAGAAGATATCGTAGTTACACGAGATAATCAAACTTTCACAATCAAAGGTCGCTTTAATGGGGAAGAAGGCGTATTCACATATGATGCGGACGTTCAACCTAACGATCAGTTACAATTTCTGCATCACAACTTTACGGCCATCGTAAAAAAAATTACATATAAGGTGATTCAAGGTCAGCGAATCACATTGATTGCAAAATTATATGCATAAAAATATCGGGGTATTGTTAATACAAACAACACCCCGATATTTTTTATCGGTCATACAATTATAAGAAATACAATACAACACAACAACACTTAATTCTTATAATTGGATAATCTAAAATTATTGAATTGTTGGTGCATTAATCGCTTTACGAAGATCCACTGTGTGAAGTTCGTCCATCGCAGGAACTGCTTTTTCATCCACAGGTTTCACGCGATTATTGCCGTCTTTCATAGCTTCGTTCAAGCTGAAGATCACCATTTCATTCATGTAGAAACGCAATTCATCATCATGTACATTGGCCGTATTGCGATCCAAGATATCGATGATTTGTTGCGCATAGTCCAATTTAGCATCTTCAGATACAGTCGCATGTTCTGTAAAGAACTGTTTATAATCGTTATACAAACGATCCAACGCTAAACGACCATAGCTATCATTTTTATAACGATGGCTCACGATGTACCAGCTACGACGAACGTTCATGTAGTACAACACATTATTACGGTAACGTTCTTGACCGGTCATAACACGAGAATCGTCCATGATACGTTTACCCTTTTGGTCCAATTGGAATTGTGTAAAAGCATTCACTACGTCGCGAACTTCTTCGCTAGGTACAGGAACTGCAACTTCCGCTTCAATTACGTTTAATGGTTCAGCCGGTTGTTCTGGCATCATCAATCGATCTTGAGCCGCATCCGCTTGACCTACCGCGCATACACAAGCAAGTGCCAATACAGGCATAAATGTTTTGAATTTCATAAATCCTCCTAATGATGAGCCGTCCCCCGAAGGGCGGCTTTCATATTCCTTACATGATTCTTACATGACTAGAGTATACTAAATAACCCATTTAATCAAGTCAAATTTACTTTGTAAGCCCTGCTTGTTGCATCAACAATGCAATTTGAGCCTTCATTTGTTCATTATCTTCCTTCACAGAGGATAATTCATCAATACGTTGTTGCATACGTGCATTATCAGCCTTCACAGAAGACAATTCGTTAAGGCTTTCTTGCATGCGTGCATTTTCAGCTTTCAATGCTGTTACCTCATCTTGCAACACATAAACAGAGCTGATAGGGCCACCTTTATAACGTTCTGGAATCGCTTTCTTCGCATCGGAGTTACCGAATTTGTGAGTTACACCAGCATTCACCATATTATGATGACCACCAACAGATACGCCTACATGGAACATTGTGTCTTCTGCAGAGTAATGTGCAACACCTAACGCCGCCGCAGTTTCACCTCTGTAATTACCAACACCAGCCATTACTTGAGTTGGCTCCAATGGATCGTATTGAATTGGTTTCAACGCAGCCATAGCCGCTGCATGTGCGCCTACACGTTGTGTTTCGCCCGCTACAGCATTGATTGCATTCGCCATCTTATCTGTTGCACCTTTTAATTGATTTACGTTAACCGCATCAGTGCCGTTTACACCAGCCGCAACATTGGTAATTGTATTACCACCGTTGTTGAGACCATCTTTAGTAAGGCTTACAGCATTACCGCTAGCAGGTGTAATTGTTACACCTCCACCGTTCACAACTGTGGTGTTGCCCGCAGCGTCCTTAGTGGTTACTGTTTCAAGACCTTTCAAGTCTTTAGCCATACGAACCTTGAGATTACCAGTACCGTCGGATACGACACCTAAATTATCTTCTGTAGTCAACTTGCTAGCATCAGTAATACCGCCGATAACGTTTACTTGTTCATTAAGCTTTTTGTTAATCACCGCACCGCTATCGCCACCGTATTTCATACCATCGTCTTTAGTTGCCACTTGGTGGGTTTTACCATTTTCGTCTTGGTATTTAATACGCGTGATTTCGTTGCCTTCGATATCAGGGTCACCTTTTTCAACAGAGATATCAGCACTGCGACCGTCCTTACCATTAAGACCGATGTGACCTACACCGTCTTTGCCGGACATGGATACAGCATCTTTGCCGTCTTTACCAGCGATACCTACCTTGCCGTCTGTGCCATTCGTCGCATCTGGGCCTGTGATGGATACGCCATCTTGACCATCTTTACCAACTTTAATAGTCCCTTTATCACCGTCGATTTCAACCTTGTCGCCAGCTTTGATTGTTCCTGTATTGCCATCGATAGTGATTTGTTTCTTTGGATCGGAGCCCAATGTTACTTGGTCTTTAAGACTTACTTCATAGTTTTTGGAACCATTCGGATTGTCGCTTGGCGTAACCTTAATATTATCGCCCGCTGTTACCGTCGTAGTCGCAGCAGCTGCAGCTTGATCTAGTTGAGATTTATTAACTGCATCAGTTGGAGCTGTACCAGCAGCTACATTAGTAATCTTGTTGCCACCGTTATCCAAACCATCTTTAGTTAGGCTCACAGGGTTACCGCTAGCAGGTGTAATCTTCATGCCGCCGCCATTCACAACCGTAGTATTGCCTGCAGCATCTTTAGTTGTTACTGTTTCAAGACCTTTTAAGTCTTTTGCCATACGAACCTTGAGGTTATTGCTACCATCGGATACGACACCTAAATTGTCTTCAGTAGTCAACTTGCTAGCATCAGTAATGCCACCGATTACGTTTACTTGTTCGTTAAGCTTTTTGTTGATCACCGCACCACTATCGCCACCGTATTTCATACCATCGTCTTTGGTTGCCACTTGGTGTGTTTTACCATTTTCGTCTTGGTATTTAATACGCGTGATTTCGTTGCCTTCAATATCAGGGTCACCTTTTTCAGCAGTAATATCCGCACTACGGCCGTCCTTACCATTAAGACCGATGTGACCTACACCGTCTTTGCCGGACATGGATACAGCTTCTTTACCGTCTTTACCAGTAATGCCTACCTTGCCATCTGTGCCGTTCGCACCATCTGGACCTGTGATAGATACACCATCCTTATTATCACCTTTGCCAACTTTTACAGATTCAGCTTTAAGATTTTTGCTCATCTTCACGTCAATGGTCGTGTTGCCTGTTGCTGCATCTTGTTTGATGAAAGTCTTGATATTTTCACCGCTATAATCGCTATCAGCAGCTTTACCTTCACCTTGTACGATTACTGTAGAACCTAATTTACTAGTTTGTACACCGCCTACATTGGCATCAAATTTAAGACCTGTTGCCGTTTGATTTGCCAAAGCTTGTTTCAATTGGTCTTCTGTTGCGGCACGACCAGATACAACATTACCTGGATCCCAAGTCTTATTATCAAGACCTGTAATATAGTTGCCTGTATTACCAGGATTCGCACCATCAGCTTGTTTACCCATTGTTACGTCCCCTGCTTTCACAGTGTCTGTAGCCGTAACAGATGTAACATTAAGATTTTTGTTTAATTTAAGAGCAATTTTAGTATCATCACCAGTTTGAGTAATTTCTGTAGTGATATTATCATCACCGTTTACAGTTACTTTAGATCCTAATTTATTTGTTTTTTCATCGTCATTATCCGCGTTAAAACGAAGGCCTTTATTGATAAGGTCAGTTTTAGTATTATCAATTTTATTATTTAAATCATTCTTGGCATTTGTAATTTGGTCACCAAGATCTTGCTTAACTTGATGTAATTGACCACCGTTAACTGCATCTTTAGAGTTTGGAGCCACGTCGCCGTTAGCAACATTCGTTACCTTTTGGTCGTTTGCATTGATACCGTTTGGAGATACATAATTCTTACCACCTACGGTCAAACCGCCGTTATTGATGGTAGTATCACCAGCTGTAACGCTATCCAAACCTGTCAATGTCTTAGCCAATTTCACATTCAATGTACCAGTACCATCGGATACAACACCGATATTGTTGTCAGACAATGTGCCTGTAGCACCGCCTTTAACGGCAACAGTATCACCCAATTTCTTATTGATTGTCGCACCGGAGTCACCGTCAAAGTTCAAACCTTTTTCAATAGTTTTATTGATTGTAACTATATCGCCAGCGTTCTTTGCGATATTTTGCGTATTATTAGCAATATTACCGGCATTTGTTGTGATATTTTGTTTGTTATCAGCGATAGCTTGTTTATTTTTATTGATTTGATCCTTATTGGTATTAACTGTATCGTTAACCTTTTTCAACTGATCTTCTGTAGCCGCGCGACCAGGAACAGCTACAGGATTGTCTACATTCCAATCTGTATTTTGAAGACCTGTAACATGGCCTGCATTACCATCTACAGTTACAGGATGTGCAGTACCAACATTAATTGTATTGCCTAATCCAACAATATATTCCTTACCACCTGCTACATTTGTACCTTCTGTTACAGTTACATTTGCATCTTTTGCTTTCACAGTAGGCGCTTTATCGATAGAGTTAATCGCATTTTGTAATTGACCATAGTTAACCGCATCATTAGAGTTAGTCCCATCAGCTACATTGGTGATCTTTTGATTATTCGCATTGATACCGTTTGGAGATACATAGTTTTTACCATCTACGGTCAAACCGCCGTTATTGATAGTAGTGCCGCCAGCTGTAACGCTGTCCAAACCAGTCAATGTTTTAGCCAATTTAATATTTAGCGTATCAGTGCCATTGGAAACAACACCGATATTGTTATCTGTCAATTTAGTTACATCAGTCACGCCGCCCACAACATTAGTTTGTTCGCCTAGTTTACGCGTGAATTTATTATCTGCAGCTGCCGCAGCTTTTACATCGCCTGCATAGGATACGCCTTTTTCTACTTCCGTTTTAACTGCAAACAATTGGCTACCATTGATAGCATCAGTGGATGTAGCAGAAATACGACCGGCCGCTACATTAGTAACAGTCCGTTCCATACCTGCCTTACCTACGCTTACTGTGGAAGCAGGGTTTGTGCCTGCAAAGTTATGAGTTACCCCATTGATTGTGGCAGAAGAAGTAGCCACAGCCGCTGCTGTTTCAGAGCCATTACCGATGGCTACGGCATTGTCATTGGCTACTTTTGTATTATTACCAAGAGCTAAACCGTTAGCCCCTGTTACAGTAGCACTGTTACCTAAAACCATGCCATTATCTGCGGAAATAGTCGAGTTACTACCTACTACATAGGAATTATCTGTTGTAATGGTATTCTTATAACCGAACGCACCAGCTGTATTACCTTTAACTGTACCAGCAGTAACCTTTTTAATTTTATCGCCATTAGACTCTGTAGTTTCAGTAACAGTAGCCGTCCCTACTGTATTTTCACTACCGATAGCGTATGCATTATTACCATACACCTTATTGCCTCTACCTAGAGCACCTGCAGCGGAACCAGATAGAGTGGCATTCGTCATATCAAAGCCTACTATATTCGCATCGCCGAGGGATGTGGATTTCTCACCATACGCACCGGCTTGGCTACCGATAGCAAGAGAGTTATTCCCCCAGCTACGAGCCATAGCACCAATAGCGGAACTAGCCACACCTTTTGACAAGGAGTTAGCACCGATAGCATTAGAACCCGTGCCTAAAGACTGTGTCATCATACCAATAGCAAGGCTTGCATTTCCGATAGAAGCAGTATTTACATAGTTCTTACTATCATTAAGCCCTGCTGTACCCAATCCACTTGGATATAATGCAGCCACTTCACGATTAAAGTTTTTTTGCGTACCTGGCACCGATAAATCAGGAATAGCCTTATATAAATCAGGCTTTGCCTGATCGATATCATCACCGCCGATAGCGATAGAAGACTGACCAATAGATCTTACATCACCACCGATAGCCACAGATTGTGTGCCATATACCTTCGCTACGCTACCGATAGCTACAGATTGTGAAAACAGCTGTCCGTCACCATCAACAGTAGCATTCTTTCTAATTATATTAGCTTCCGCTGCAGCACCGATAACCACGTCACCACGAGAACCGTAAGAAGCGGCTTCTGCACCCATTACAACTGCACCGGATCCAGGTTGTTGATGATACTTGGAAATCGTGCTCTTCGCTTGACGACCTATTACAATATCACCATTTTCCTTTGCCACAGACCCTTGACCGATAGCAATAGTACCCGCAGGATATGGAACCTTCACTCGTTGTTGACCTTCAGCCTTCGCACCATTACCGATGGCAATACCATTTTCACTTGTTGCTAATGTAGCCGCGTCATTACCTATCGCCACAGACTTAGCACCTGCGGATTTTGCATTATCGCCGACTGCCACGCTATTGCTACCAGTAGCAGCAGCGCCAGGGCCTTGTACTACATTTGCTTCTGCAATTCCCGATACTAAACAACCCGTAATAGCAAACGCGCATAAAGCCGCACGAAAAGTAATGCTCGTTCTTGCAGAATTCACACTAGCTTTACCGCCACCGCTCTTAACTAACTCAGATACTACAACGTAGCAATTTTTAGCTTTACTCCAAATTACATTATAAATTCGATTCATGTTATTCCTTTCTCACCGAACTACCGGACTTGCCGATTACGCATTATGTTTATAGCCTCATATAAAAAAGTAAAATAAAAGAAGAAGTAATAGATATAAAAAATCATCTACACTTCTAACATAAAACAATAGTACTCAATACTATAGTTTAAGTACTATTACGTATATCTTTTCCTATAAGATACTCACTCTAGCGACTACTATATCAAAAATATTCAATATTGTAAACAACTTTTTCATGTTTCATTCATTTTTATAGTTTATTTAATAGATTTAAAAAATAAGATAGAAATTCTTCATCTTTTCTATATATTTATGGAATTAAATTTACATATTCACATACAAAAGATTTAGTCTATGTATGACAAAAGCCGAGGCAGTTTGTGCCTCGGCTTTCGTAATATGATATATTCTAGATTTTATTGAATTGTAGGTGCATTAATCGCTTTGCGAAGGTCCACTGTGTGAAGTTCGTCCATCGCAGGAGCTACTTTTTCATCTACAGGTTTTACACGATTATTGCCGTCTTTCATGGCTTCGTTCAAGCTGAAGATCACCATTTCATTCATGTAGAAACGCAATTCATCATCATGTACATTGGCCGTATTGCGATCCAAGATATCGATGATTTGTTGCGCATAGTCCAATTTAGCATCTTCAGATACAGTCGCATGTTCTGTAAAGAACTGTTTATAATCGTTATACAAACGATCTAACGCCAAACGCCCATAGCTGTCGTTCTTATAACGATGGCTCACGATGTACCAGCTGCGACGAACGTTCATATAGTACAACACATTGTTACGGTAACGCTCTTGACCGGTCATAACACGGGAATCATCCATGATACGTTTGCCCTTTTGGTCCAATTGGAATTGTGTGAAAGCATTCACTACATCGCGAACTTCTTCGCTAGGTACGGAAAGTGCCACTTCAGTTTCAAGCACATTCAATGGTTCAGCCGGTTGTTCTGGCATCATCAATCGATCTTGAGCCGCATCCGCTTGACCTACCGCGCACACACAAGCAAGTGCCAATACAGGCATAAATGTTTTGAATTTCATACTTCCTCCTTATGATGAGCCGCCCCAGAAAGGGCGGCTTTCATATTCCTTACATAACAAGACAAAGATTTCTTTTTATTTAGAAAGACCTACTTGTTGCATCAACAATGCGATTTGAGCTTTCATTTCTTCATTATCGCGTTGTACTTGATCGTATTTAGCAGTTAACTCTAAGTCATGTTGTTTCATGCGTTCATTCTCAGCTTTTAACGCAGTCACTTCATCTTGCAATACATATGCAGAGCTGATAGGGCCTGCTTTATAGCGTGCTGGAATAGCTTTCTTAGCATCGGATGTACCAAATTTGTAGGATACGCCCGCATTAATCATGTTGTCATGACCGCCAAGAGATACGCCCATATGGAACATTGTAGATTCATTAGTATAGTGCGCTACGCCTACAGCAGCAGCTGTGCTGCCTTTGTAGTGGCCTACAGCAGCCAATACTTGAGTTGGTTCCAATGGATCGTATTGTAAAGGTTTGAGGCCGGAAATAGCTGCACTAGTCGCACCTACATCAGCGATTTTACCATCCACACTACGCATAGCACTGCTCAATTGATTTACGTTAACCGCATCAGTACCATCTACACCAGGGCCTACATTAGTAATTCTATTACCACCGTTATTGAGGCCGTCTTTAGTAAGGCTTACTGCATTACCTTGAGCAGGTGTAATTGTCACGCCGCCACCGTTCATAACAGTCGTATTACCAGCAGCATCCGTAGTAGTTACGGACTCAAGACCTTTCAAGTCTTTCGCCAACTTGATGTTATAGCCATCACCAGCAGCGTTTTTCACAACACCGATATTGTTGTCCACCAAACGATTCACATCAGCACCACCAGTAAGGTTCATAGTATCTCCCAAACCACGAACCACTTTACCGCTATCGCCAGGTTGGTCACCTTGGAATACACGGCCTGTTCTTGCTTTGTTATTGAAGTCGTCATTAACAGCTTTCAATTGATCTTCTGTTGCCGCACGACCAGAAACTGCTACAGGGTTTTCAGGATTCCAAGTTTTGTTATCCAAACCTGTTACGAAGTTGCCTTCTTTACCGTCGGAAGTTTGTTTCCCTACGACTACATCGCCAGCTTTCACAGTATTTGCCGTTATGGAACCGTCATTGCCGTCAATCTTAACTTGATTACCGCCATTGCCAGCTGTGATTGTACCTGCAGAACCGTCGATATTAACTTGTTTTGCTGGGTCTTGGCCAAGAGTGATCTTGTCGTTCAAGGCCATCTTGATAGCGCCGTTGTCTACGGAAGTCTTAATGTTACCGTCACCTTTCAAGTCGATTGTTTCGCCCAGAGGTTTCTTCACGGATTGACCATCTTCCGCTTTAAGACCGAAGCCTGTGGATTTGATGTCTTCAATAGCTGTATGCAATTGACCGCCGTTTACAGCGTCCTTGCTACCAGCGCCAATAGTACCATCAGCCACATTAGTGATCTTCTTATGAGCCGCATCGATACCGTCTTTTGTTACCTTAGGACCATTTTCGATAGTCAAACCGTCTTTATTAACAGTAACTGCTTTGTTACCACCATCATTGATTTGCAATCCATCTTTAGTCAACTTGGTCGCTTCATTAGCGCCATCCTTGATAGTAACACCGTTTGTATCCATCTTAGTGTTGCCTGTAGTTACAGTCTTAGCAGTTACAGTATCTACAGTGATGTCTTTTTTCAATTCTACCTTAACAGCACCGTCGTCTACGGATGTTTTGATATTTTTGTCATCACCTTTAACCTTAACAGTTTCACCAAGAGCTTTCTTCACGGATTGACCGTCTTCTGCTTCAAGGCCAAAGCCTTTAGTTTTAAGGCTTTCAACAGCATCATGCAATTGACCGCCGTTAACAGCGTCTTTGCTATCTTTGGCAACCGTACCGTCTTGAACGTTTGTAACCTTCTTGCCTGCTGCATCGATGCCGTCCTTCGTCATAGATGGACCATCAGTAATCTTCACGCCGTCTTTTGTAACAGCTGTCAACGGATTACCAGCTGCATCATTGATAGTCATGCCTGCGCCGTTTACAACGGTTTTACCGTTTGCACCGTTAGCTCCGTTGTTGAAAGTAATGGAGTTCAAGTCTTTAAGGTCTTTTGCCAAACGAACATTGAGGATATTATTTTTGCTGATAACGCCAATATTGTTTTCAGTCAAATCAGCTTCGTTTGTTACGCCGCCCTTAATGTCCAATTGTTCATTAAGTTTTTTCTTAATCACATTACCGGAGTCACCACCGTATGCCATACCATCATCCTTGGTTGCCACTTGATGTGTCTTACCGTTTTCATCAGTGTATTTAATACGAGTGATTTCGTTACCGTTGAGGTCCGGATCACCTTTTTCAACAGAAATGTCAGCGCTTCGGCCGTCTTTACCGTTTAGACCGATATGACCTACACCGTCTTTGCCGGATATGGATACAGCATCCTTACCGTTTTTATCAGTCACAGCTACCTTGCCGTCTGTACCGTTTGCAGTGTCAGGACCTGTAATGGACACGCCGTCCTTGCCGTCTTTACCAACCTTCACGGATTCAGCTTTAAGGTTTTTATTCATCTTCACGTTGATAGTTGTATCACCAGATGTTTGGTCTTGTGTGATGAAAGTTTTAAGGTTTTCGCCGCTGTAATCTCCGTCAGCTGCAGTACCTTCACCTTTAATAGTCACTTTGGAGCCAAGCTTGTTAGTTTGTTCGCCGCCTACGTTAGCATCGAATTTCAAACCTTTATTAGTTAATGCATCCGCACTATCTTTGATTTTGTCATTCAAGTAGTCCACATTAACCGCTTCGCTACCATCGTTGCCTGTAGCATATGCCACATTCGTTACGTGAGTACCACCTTGTTTGTTGTTATATGCAGGACCTTCGTAAGTTACCTTGGATTTATCAGGATTACCAGTAGGGTCCAAATCATACTTAACAGCACGGTCATTCAATTTATCAAGTTTGGATTTAGAAGCAACGTCTTTGATGGTAACGGTTTCTGTTTGATCTGGATGATTCTTATCTTGTACAGTCAATGCTACATCGCCGTTCGCATCTACAGTGTAGTCTCCATTGGAGCCTGCCGCTTGATTTCTAATCAAACGATAATCAGTGGAGTTAGCACTTTGAGCATCCAACGCTTTTTTCAATTGATCTTCTGTTGCCGCACGACCGGATACAATCTTATCAGCATCCCAATCTTTATTATCAAGGCCTGTTACATAGTTGCCTGTTTCGCTGTCGCCAGCTTCGTTATTAACAGTTTGACTACCCATAGTAGCACCGCCTGCTTTCACAGTCTTAGCAGCCGTTACGGAATCAAGATTTTTAAGGTCTTTCGCCAATTGAAGTTCCAATTTGTCAGTGCCATCAGCTTTTACGTTGATGTTACCAGATGCGCTCTTGAACGCTGCAGATTCAGCTTCAGTTACACCTTCACCTTGTACTTTCACCAAAGAGTTCAATTTTTGTTTATTCACGGTACCAATGTTGTTACCAGTGAATTGTAAACCGTCCTCCATAGTCGCAACTTGGTGCTCGCCGTTGCCGTCTTTGTAAACGATACGTGTAAGACCGTTTGTACCATCAACGCCTTTTTCGCCTTTAACGCCTGTCGCAGAATCGTCGTAACCAGGTTTCACGGACAAGTCGATACCATTAGTACCATTCACGCCGTTCGTTCCAGCAGGGCCTGTCAAGCCGATGTGGCCTACGCCGTCCTTACCGGAAATAGAAACTGCTTCTTTACCGTTTTTATCAGTAACAGCTACCTTGCCATCTGTACCGTTCGCTGTGTCAGGACCTGTAATAGCTACGCCGTCCTTACCATTTTTGCCAACCTTCACAGATTCAGCCTTAAGGTTTTTATTCATCTTCACGTCGATAGTCGTATTTCCTGTCGCCGCATCTTGTTTGATGAAAGTTTTGAGGTTTTCACCGCTATAATCAGCGTCAGCCGCAGTACCTTCACCTTGAATTGTAACAGTGGAGCCTAATTTGTTAGTTTTTACGCCGCCTACATTGGCATCGAATTTGAGACCTGTGTTGATAAGATCTGTTTTCGCATTAGTAATATTATTATTTAATTCGTTTTTAGCATCGTGTAATTGACCGCCGTTTACAGCATCTTTAGAACCAGCCGCTACGTTACCATCTTTCAAATTGGTAATCTTTGTACCGTTAGCGCCTTCCAATGTTACCGTATCTTTATCAGTTTCACCGTCGTATTTCACGGAGCGATCTTTTACTTTATCAAGTTCAGTTTTGGACGCAACATCCTTAATCGTTACAGTTTTAACGTCTTTGGATTTTTCATCTTTTACCTTCAAGTCAACTTGATTGTTATCAACTTTGTAAGAGCCGTCTGCGGTGTTGTTCGGATTAGCAATTAAGCGGTAGTCTGTAGCACTTGCATTAGCTTTATTAATAGCATCGCTAACCGTTTTTAACTGTTCTTCAGTAGCCGCACGGTTTGGTACATATACAGGATCTGCAATATTCCAAGATGTATTATCTAAACCTGTTACAAAGTTACCAGTTTGGTTAGCACCTTTATTATCCGCTACCGTATGATTACCTACAGTGGCAGTGCCTGCTTTTACAGTGTCAGATGCCGTTACGGATTGCAAGCCAGTCAAGTTTTTCGCCAATTGCAATTGTAATTTTGCATTGCCATCAGCGCCAACAGCCGCAGAAGTAACACCAATATTATTGCCTGTAGCAAGATCAGAAGCGCTTGTTACACCACCGTTGATGTCCACTTGTTTGTTAAGCTTAACATTGGATGTAGCACCCATGTCGCCTTTGAATTTAAGACCGTCGTTCAAGGTTGCCACTTCTTCGTTGGAGCCATCAGGTTTTTGGTACGTAATACGTGTTGTAGTCGTGCCAGGAGCACCATCTACACCGGGTTGACCGTCACGAGTAACGGAAATGTTAGTTGTTACACCATCTTTACCGTTGATGCCGATTTTACCGTCCTTGCCGTTTGCACCGGTTGCAGTAATCGTTTCTACATTAAGGTTTTTACCGAGTTTTACATCAATTGTGCTGTCGCCGTTAGCGTCTTGAGAGATTTCCGTAATGATATTAGAGTTATCTCCTTTAATTGCTACTTTGGAGCCCAATTTATTTGTTTTTTCACCGCCTGTATTAGCGTCGAATTTCAAACCTTTATCGATAAGATCTTGTTTAGTTGTATCAATCTTATTGTTTAAATCATTCTTAGTATTTGTGATTTGGTCACCAAGATCTTGCTTAACTTGATGTAATTGACCACCGTTTACAGCATCTTTGGAGCCCGGTGCCACATTACCGTCTTTCAAGTTGGTAATCTTTGTACCGTTAGCGCCTTCCAAAGTTACTGTATCTTTGTCAGTTTCACCATCATATTTCACGGAACGATCTTTTACTTTATCAAGTTCTGTTTTGGACGCAATATCCTTAATTGTCACAGTATTAACTGTACCGGATTTATCGTCCTTCACTTGTAAATCAACTTTATTGTTATCAACCTTATAAGAACCATCTGCCGCATTGTTCGGATTAGCGATTAAACGATAATCAGAAGCACTTGCGTTAGCCGCTTTCACAGCATCGCTCACAATCTTAAGTTGATCTTCTGTTGCCGCACGGCCAGATACATAGGCAGGATCAGTTAATGTCCAATTTTTATTGTCCAAACCGGATACAAAGTTACCGTTCTGAGCAGCACTTTTGTTATCTGTTACAGATTGGGTACCCATAGTAGCCGTACCAGCTTTTACAGTTCTTGTAGCAGTTACCGTATTAACATTGATATCTTGACCCAATGCAACCTTAATCGTTGTATCGTCGCCAGTTTGTGTAATTGTAGTGTTGATGTTAGTACCATCACCAGCTACTGTTACCTTGGAGCCTAATTTATTTGTTTTTTCGCCGCCATTATCCGCATCGAATTTCAAACCTTTATTAATAAGCTCTGTTTTTGTATCATCAAGTTCTGTTTTAGACGCGATATCCTTGATAGTTACAGTTTTCTTATTCGCAGGATTTTTAGCATCTTGTACAGTTAAGTCAACTTTATTGCCAGATATAGTGTAAGCTTTATCAGCAGCACTGCTATTTTCAACTAATTGATAGTCAGGAGCATCTACGTCAACTTTATAAGTTTTATATGTACCGTCCGTACCTTCTGTAATCGTTGTGTTTTTACCAGCAACAACTTTTACGGCTTTTTGCGCTTCATCACGAATAACGGATTTACCATTGTCAGTAATATTGGACAAGTCTTTATTTGCCGCATTGTCGATTTTATTCTTAGTAGCATCAGTCAACGCCACATCGATTGTTTGGTTGTTAACAGATGTCGTAACATAAGAACCATCACCTTTTACAGTCAATGTTTGGTTATCCAATAAAACGTCGTTTTTACCAGTATTGCCGGCTACTTTCAAATTAACATTGCGCAATTGTGCCACGTTAACAGCGTCAGTATCAGCTGTACCTGCAGCCACATTTGTGATCTGACGAGTTTTTGTACCGCCATCACCTACGGACACTGCCCCCATAGTAGAAGTCAACGCAGCACCAGTCAATCCGCTATATCCGTTTGTACGGCTGTCTGCAGTTTTAACATTATAACCTGCTTTACCTGATGCAACGGAAGCAACGGAATTCGCACCCAATGCAACACCGTCATCTACGCTGGATTTAGCTTTATAACCGATAGCCGTACTGTTCGTATTAGCTGCAGTCGCATCAGCACCGACAGCTGTCGCGAAATTACCTGCTGCGGAAGTACGTACACCGGCTGCTGTCGCATTATTGCCTGTAGCACCTGTGTTATCGTAGTTCGCATCGGCAGATGTGCCTTTAGCACTGAAAAAATTCGTTTGCGCCGCTTCAACAGCCTCTTTTACCGTATGATACGTGCTGTTCTTGATATTGAAATCAGGCGCTTTATATGTAGAACCATTCGCTTCATAGCCCGTATATGTAGGACCTGCGATGGATTTTGCCAAGTTACTGTTTACAAATTTTAATTGTTTTACATTTGTTGCGTCAGTATCGTTTTCACCACCTGCTACGTTGATGATACGGCGTTCAGAACCTACGTTACCTACCGCAACTACACCGTTTGCAACATTGTTGTTTTGTTGATTAGTGAAAGCAGAGTATCCATTAACCAAGGCACCTCTTACTTCCGTACCAGTACCCAATGCCAAGGAATTATTGGATTCTGCAACGGCATTTGTACCGATAGCCATGGAGTTAGTACCTGTAACAGTAGCACCAAGACCGATAGCTGTCGTATTAGTATTGTTTGCTTTCGCTTCTTTACCGATTGCAATGGCACCATCTTTAGATGCATTAGCCGCACCGCCAAGTGCAAGCGCATCAGCACCCAAGGATTTTGCATTACCACCTAATGCGATAGAGTTGGATAATTTGGCTTGGGAAGAACTACCCATAGCGATAGCATCAGCACCAGCAGCATTAGAGCTACTACCCATGGCAAAGCTGCTTACACCACTTGCATTGGCACTTTTACCCATCGCTACCGCATTTTGTGCGGATGATTGCGCCGTATTACCGATAGCAAAGGCATTCTCTGCACTAGCATTAGCACTATAACCCATAGCTACCGCATTAGCGCCACCAGTACTGGATGAAGAACCGAATGCCATAGAATCAGCTGCAGCAGTAGATGTTCTCGCCTTTGTACCAAATGCAAGAGAACGAACACCTTCTGTTACGGTATTACCATTGGCATTATATTGTGCACTAGGAGTACCATGTTGTTGACCAGGTAATTTTATAGTTTCTGCTGCACCGATTGCAATGGATTGATCCGCTTTTGCTGTAGCAGAATAACCCATGGCGAAACTACCATTACCCTTTGCCCAAGATGCAGTACCTAATGCTGCGGAGAACTCACCTTCTGCAGCGGATTGACGCATCATAGCCAAGGAGTTAAATCCGCTCGCCTTTGTAGCTGTACCAAGAGCCATAGCAGATGGTGATAAAGCCTGAGCATAATGACCTAAAGCAAAAGAAATACCACCTGTGGCCTGAGCATAGTTACCGATAGCTAAACCGGAATAATAAGTTGGATTACCAGCTTCCTGAATATTTGTATTTTTACCGATAGCAATGCCAGCAAAACTATTTTCTGTATAGTTACCTCTATCTGTACCATTGTACAAATGACTGTTATCAAATGGTGTCAGGTTCCCAGGGTTTTGATAATTGTATAAATAACTACCTTCACTATAAACTACATTACCAGTAGCATAACCAGCGCCATTTACATCATTAATCGTCATAGCAGTATATGTAGCAGCATTAACTGTAGTAATATTACCACCCATTAATAATGCAGCCACCGCCATAATCGCACTCATGCGTGCCCAGGTTGTACCGTTTTGTACGGATTTCACCTTACCGCCACCTGTTTTTACAATTTCAGATACTACAACGTAGCATTTTTTTGTCTTACTCCAAATAACATTATAAATTCGATTCATGATTATCCTTTCTTACCGAAAACTCAGTAAAACACACCACTTGTGTTGCATAATATTGCAAAGATAATAAAAAGAAGAAGTATAAAGATTAATTATCATCTACACTTCTTACACCAAATATTAGTATTCCAAATTACGATCTGAATACTATAATTATTCATGATTCTTCATCATATACTCATCCACGGCAATACAATATCAAAAAATTTCTATCTTGTAAACAACTTTTTCATCTTTTCTTCATTTTTGTCATTTATTTATTTCTATTTTAATACTTTTTAATTTTAAGAAATAAAATCTTCATCTTTCCTATCAAAATTTACGATAAATCCACATATCGGAATATAACGATTATTGTAATTACGTAATCAATTTCATATTTTTAGACTTTTCAGTTTAGTACTTTCATAGATAAGATAATTTTATATACAGAAAAATTATCATCTACAGGTACACGAAAAAGCCTCGGCTTTCACAATATAAATCATATATATAAGTATTCTATTTTTTATTGACCCTTACACGTTCAATAGTCGGTTGTCCCTCATGGTTCTTGGCAATAGTATCCACACGGAATAACGCCATTTCAGGACTAAATTCAGATACGAGTCGATCATCGACAACAACACCGTTTTGAATAGCTCGGTACACAATTTGAGCAAATTCATAACGGGTCAACATACGGTCTCCTCCGAATGTACCATCAGGATATCCTTCTACAAGACCACGTCGAGATAGATCGCTAACCGCCGCATATGCCCAGTGATTATTCGGCACATCAGGGAATAATGTGCTGCGGTCTGCTTTCATATTCGTTCCGGCCAATCCATTCAAAAGAGCAGTCAACTTTTGAATCTGCGCATTTTGTACCGCTACAGTTTTCTTAAGTTCCAAAACTTCCTTACCGATGGCTACACGAGAACGGGATACATTACTGTGAGCACCTACTTTCACAGACATACCGGCATTCACAACGGTTTCACCATTACCGACAGTAGATCCTACACTAAATTGCAAGTCCTCATTCGGTCTATAAAAAGCCCCCAATGCAGCAGCGTTGCCATCATGGTAGTGGCCATAACCAGCAGCAAAGTCCCATTTTGCATCAGGATCGAAATCCAATGGATGCAAAGCGGCAAGTGCGGCCGCTCCAGCCACAGATTTGTTAACCTTTTTATCGAGACGAGCTACATTCCGCCCCATATTGGTTACATCCTGCTTGATATTAGTAATGTCACCCTGAATATTGGTTACATTCTGTTTAATGTTGGTCACATCACCTTGTATATTGTTAATATTTGTTGTGTTATTTGTAATCTGGTTTGTTATATCGTCAGATAGGCTTACCTTATAATCCTTAGTAGTTCCGTTCGTCGTAGTTGTCACATTAATATGCTTGCCTGCACTGACGGTAGTGGAGCCAGTCGCATTCACTTGATTTTGCAACTTTTTGAGCTGTGCCACATTCACCGCATCCGTATCCTTTGTGCCGGCTGCTACGGATGTAATCTGACGCGTAATATTGTTATTTGCATCACCGACAGATACGGCTGATTTAGTCGCCTTCCACGTAGAATCCGTATTCGTAGACTGTGCCTTTGTGCTCGGATCATACCCAACGGATCCAGCCGCTACAGTAGCCTTCGATTCGCTGCCCAATGCAACGCCACCCTCTACGGTTACATTTGTATTATGTCCGACAGCAACCGCATTATTAACAGATGTCGTAGTCTTGCTGTCTGTGGAACCGATGAGAACTGCATAATTGGCATCTTTCACCTCACGATTATCCCCCATCACAAGACTATTCTTAGAATTAGTCACCGTATTTTCAGACCCTATTACGGTCGTATTAGACACCTTATCCGCCGTATTGTGAAAGCCCGTCAACATGGTATTCGTACTTTCATTGTTTTGGGAGCCAGTCAATGTATTATTGACACCCATAAGTGCAGACCGAAGTGTATAATCCGCCTTATTGCCGCTACCAAATGCCATAGTAGAACCGCCACCATTAGAATTTTTAACTGCAGAACGTAATGTCTCAGCTAATTCCTTAGCGGAATTACCTCCCGAACTTGGCGCTGAGATACGAGTTACAGAATTCGTTATTTCATTGCCAGCACCAAATACGAGAGACCCATTGGAGTTAAAGGTTCGATTGGCAGTGCCTACGATACTGTTCCCAACACCCGAATAATAGCTACCCGTTTTTGATTCAATACTATTCAATGTACCATTAATGGTGGCACCGAAATTCTTTGTAGAATTTGCAGCTCGTCCACCATTATAATCACTGGAGATAATATTATATACGCCTGTACTTGTAGTGAAAGCTCCATTGCTAAAGCTATTGGCACCAATTGTTGTAGCATATACATTTAATGCATCTTTTCTTGTGGACGCACTATCTACCGTAGTATCACCAAGGTCACCTTTATAATTATGAGATCCAATCATGGTGCTGCCAGTACGAGCAAATGTATTGTCACCGATAGCGACACTGCCTACCACCTTTGTAGGATCTTTAGGAATCCTCGCCGATGATAACCAAGTACCACTATAGGTCGTCTGCCCCAACGCAAAACTAGCCTCTCCACCACCGGCCATATTTTCGACCTTTGCATTTTTACCGATAGCTATACTACCGCCTTGGCTAGCATAATTATTAATACCTGCACCATTGCCGATAGCTACATCACCCGTAGCCGCACTAGCACCGTTCGAGTAAGAAATACCGGCACCTTTGCCAATAGCTACGTTTTCCGCCTTCGGTGCATTGCTACCCGTACCGATAGCTACACCGTTACCGCTACCCGGTGCCACATCCACCGCTCCGGCCACATATAGGCTCGATAACAACACACCATTAATCAACACCGATAATATAAGTTTACGCTTGCTCATTTTATCCTCTCCAATCCCTAATGAATTCCACGTGTAACTTATTCTTCATTATATTTTCATGAATATTGTGCCACTCTTTTTCTATTTTGTAAACAAAATAAATTTTTATGAATTAATGTATAAAAAAAGGAACTGTCTTTTCATATCAGATGACAATCATCTGATATGATAAAACAGCTCCCTATGTTGCTTTTATCTAAAAAATAAATATGGATTCTTATGCTACTTTTATCAAAATAATAAATATATATATATCAATCTATCAATCAACGTGCACCGTATGTTGGCGGCGCACATTTTCTAGCATATTCGCACGAACCGATGCTTTTGCATCCGATCGATGGTTACCACCAAACCATGCCGTATCAACCCCGGCTAGACGGAACATGATTTTTCCGTACGGACTGCCATGCTCATGCTCGGGCTTATTATAGCCCATGTCCACGGAAATCCTCGGCGTGAGCTGCAACTCCGTACCGATACGCAAGCCATGCTTATCCTCACTACGCCGCAACTGCCAACGATAGGCTTCCATGTACACGCGCGCCCAACGGGCATTCTTAAAGCTAGTCCCATATTCCGCAGTATATCCGTTAGACACGCTCTCCAAGCGTGTCGCACCGTCAAGGGAACGCTCGCTGGACACACCGCGATACCAGTTCATGCGAAATGCACCGATACCCGATACATACTCCAGCCCGACACTCATGCGACTGTGATTACCTCTGAACCGATGGTCATAAAACAGATTACCACCGTAATAATGGTCATCGTTCGCTGCGATTCGGCGATAGCCGATACCCACATTCGCCGTCGTTCCTGTATCCGCTGCATTCGCCAACCTCTCCTGTGTAAACCACACATGACGAGATGTCTCATCATAGTAACCTAGTGGTTGCAATGTTTCCACACCGTACAAGGGCTTCCAGTTTTTCTGAAAGCGCAATGACACGACGGTTCTCTGCATCCACGGTTTTGCCTTCGATCCGTGCATTGCGGAATGAACACCAGTCATAACCACCGCCTGCAACGCAGAGTTGACTGCATCCGTATCGGAATAACGAGTCGTCTTTTTATCTGTGGAGTCCGGCATCTCCAATCCGCCCTGACCGATGACATGATCTGGAGTATGAGACGAATTAACATGGAATGTATCTGAGTCGTCAGATAAGGCGACCGTACTTTCACTATGAACTTGTTTTACCCTAGTCCCCTGTATAGGCTGCTCTGCTTTACTTACCTGCTCCCCCGATACAGGCATGACAAACATATAAAGGGCACTCATCAACACGATTATATATTTCATTACACACTCTTACGTACAAACACACTTTTCATTACGCACATAATTATTTATTTAATTATGTACTTAATACGTCATTACACACGCCGATGACTCATGATTTTATCATGAACAAAACATGAAATTATTTCTATTTTATATAAATATATAGAGGCTTGTCAATGCATATAGAATGCAATGTATACATATAAAATGCTAGAATACAATTTATAGAATAAATAAATATTTAAATTTTATAAATATGTGTCAAAGGTTTCTTATTAACTATAAATACCTATAGAATATATTGTATATTTATTGGAATTATGTGAATATTCTATTTACAATATACCTTTTTGGTATTATAGTAGCCATGTAAGTCTTTTTATGAAAGTTTTGTGAAAGTTTGTTTGTACACAAAGGAGTGTATACGATGAGTAAGAAACGTTTTGTATTAGCAAGTGTTGTAATGGTAGCTTTGTCCGCCTCAGTTTATGCGGCGCCGGTCAATATCGTTGATAACAACGGTAACATCGGCAAGGAAGGTCAAACTTTCACCGCAGGAACAGGCGGCAACATCACCCTCGGTGAGAATGCCGGTGCGGCGAACGGCAAGGGTAAGAATGTTAATGCGCAAGGTAATAACATAGCCTTAGGTGCAGCTGCTGGGGCCGGCTCATCAGGCGGCGGCAATATCAACCTTGGGGCGAAGTCCTTCCGAGGCAGTACTGGCGATTTTAACGTAACCGTCGGTTTCGCCGCAGGTAATGATAGCAAAATGACAAACTCCATTGTCATGGGGAATCAAGCAGGGGAAAAATCAGAAGGCGATAAGAACGTCTGGCTTGGTAATTTTCAAGGTGCTAACAGTAAGGCCAGCAATACCGTGGCAATCGGCTCGAATTCAACAGTAAACGGTCAGTTCGACCTTGCCGTAGGGCATTATGTGAATGTAAAAGCCGCAAAAGGTTTGGCTGTAGGCTCTTATAATACACTATCAGAGAAAGCGACCGCATCCGGTGTATTCGGCCAGGGCGAATACGGTAAAACAGCTATTGATGCAGCCAATTCTTACAGTATAGGTAATTACAACCACATTTCTGGAGAGAACACCTTTGTTCTCGGCAATAATGTGACTACCTCTCTAAAAAATGGCGTTGTCCTTGGCAATGATTCCGCTGACGGCGATGTAGTCGGTACAGCAAGTCATACCTTTGAAAATGGTACTACCGTCAACTATGCCGGCACCGCCCCTGTATCAACAGTATCCGTAGGGGCTAAGGGCAAGGAACGGACGATCACCAATCTCGCAGCAGGTCGCGTGAGTGCTACCTCTACAGATGCGGTCAACGGATCCCAACTCTACGGCGTTCATCAAATGATTGATACCCTTGGTAAAAGTACAAGTCAACAACTTAATAATTCTATCAGCACCATTGAAAAATCTGTACAACATGTATCTCAAGAGGTGCAACGTGTCGAATCGGAATCCAATAAAGGTGATGCTCGTGCCGCTGCATTAGCTGCATTACATCCATTACCATATGATCCAGATAATCGCGTTCAATACATGGCTGGCTACGGTCATTATAAAAATGCAAATGCAGTAGCTTTAGGTATAGGCTATTACCACAAAGATAATCTTTTACTCACCACAGGGTTTACGATGAACAATCACGTTATGGCCAATGTAGGTATCACCTATAGACCAGGAAAATCTTTGTCTACTGCTATGTCTCCTGCCTCTTATAACGCACTAGAACAACGCGTACAAGCATTAGAAACTCAAAATAAAGATCTACAAGAAACAATAAAACGCTTGGTAGAAAAACTTGAAAAATAATAAGGTCCTTTTTGGTAGTCCTATGACTACTTTCACACAAACACACTAAAACCAAAACACAAAAAGCTGTACACACATAATCGATTTTTGAACTACCCTTGATGTTACATTCGTTTTGACATCAAAGCCGTTCAGTCTAATCTATGTATGTACAGCTTTTATGATTATTTATATGTAGTTATTATAATAATGTATTTCATCTCAATTTGACGATATATATTTTTGTCCCTATAATATAGGTAGATAGCCAGACGAGTAGTTACGTCGGGCTCATCTCGAAACTTAATAGAAATTAGGAAATGGCCTTTTCGTTTTATCTAGCTACCAAGCGGTAACGAAGGGCTATTTGCTTTTTCCAAAGCAAATAAGTGCTACTAGTGCTCCGAAAGCGATGACAACAGCCATTACTTGAAGCAGGAGCATGATTAGTTCATAATCACTCATAGACACCCCTCCCTTCATTAACGAAGAGAGGCCCAACCTCGCTGACTATCCTAATCCAATTATATATAGAACATATAAGCGAGTCCATAAGAATCTATAAATAGAAATATACAAAAATATATAATAAAAAGCAAAAAAAAGGCAGAGATTATATAACATGTCCTCCATTACTAGATGTTCAGTAATGGAGGACATATCAATAATTCCTGCCTTTTTTGTTTATCGACGAGCCACGCGCATGGCTGCCATCATGCCTGGCGACTTCCATACAGATTGGCCATTATCTGATACGAGTTTATTATTATCGTAAAATACGTCTGCATTGTAATAGTTGTCATCACTAGATGTCACTTTGTAGCTAAGACCTGCTGTTGTGTACACCGTAAAATTGAGTATATCCCCCACTCGCTTTACAGAGTCTTGATCTACATACCAGCTATTACCGAGATATGTCGTAGCATACACATCTTGACGAGCTTCTACATCATTTGTGCTAATGCCAATTAATACAAGCAACGCCGCTATCATATATAAGAATTTACGCATTATAATTACCTCCCGTTTTATGGTAAGAATACTTATATATTATACCAAAAAACACCGATAATCGCATTATAATGGCAGTACTTTCTCAACCCTTAACTGAATTCGCTCGAGGCTCGGCGTGATTGCTTTCATCACAGGTTTTTCTATGAAAGCTAACCGCACATAGTCTACAATCATACCGATGACAAAAATAAGCACTACTACAAGAATAGCATACAGAGGTAATAGTATTGAATCATAGTACTGATACGTTGCCAATACATTGTCCCACATGTAATGAAGGAATAGCTTATTATCATGCAATAGGTATATACCAAAGGTAGTAGATGCTACCACATTAATCCAAGGGCGATAAGTAATCTTTGCTTTCAAAAAAATAATAAATAAGCCAATGCCTAATAGCAATTGAAAGAAGCCATAATCATTTTGCGTAAAGTAGAAAATTTGTTTCATATACGCTGGATCCGTCATGGCTAGTACATCAACGAGGATGTCCCCTAGAAAGGCCCCTACAAAGCCGATGACGGTAAAAATAATACCCATTCTCTTTGTTATATGTGAGCCGTATAGCTTGATGTACGCCCCCAGCGAATAGAATACGACAAAGGAAAAAATATGTTTAAATCCAAAGGTGGTATGCGGTACATTAGGCCACAGATTCAGCACCGTCGGTATTAAGAACCAAATTACCGTGGAAGCCACTAGGAGTATGACGTAGTATGTATACTGTAGCCAATGAAGTACTCGATTAATAATAGGCGTTAATAAATAGAGTACTAAAAAGTTCTGGGCGAACCAACTCATGGCACCAATAGGCAATAAAGCGAGCATCATATCCCTTGACGTCACCGTATCGAGTCCTAAACCAATAGCTACGCCCAGCATGGCAATGCTGTAAATCCAAATCTGCCCTACTAACTTCGCAAACTTGTGCAGCTTAAAACTACTAGAAACCATAAAATAGCCTGTTATCATAACAAAGGCGACTACACCAGCCTTACCTCCAAGACCAAATACTTGGAGAAACACCTTATTAAACGTTAAATCTGGTGTAAAGGGGAAACAACCGTGCACGCTGAAATGATGCATAATAATTAGTATCATAGCAATGATACGCAACAATTCAATATTGCTCGCTCTCATTCTCTATACCTCATATTCTTCCTCTCAAACTATATGAATACTACGCCAACTAGTAACTACCTAGATGACTTGTATACATCATAAAATACATGAAATATATGAGACTGTTGTGACAATTTTTACACATAAAAAAGGCAGCTAATTATACACCAGCTGCCTTTTTATTAAGCTATACTTATTACGATAATAATTAATGTACAAAAAATTAGCATTTTGTACATCAATCTACTATTTAGAAAAGTGATGTTCAAAAATCCTTCTTTCTGAACATTAATTACTAAAATTTGTTAGTTATTAATTCAATAAACATTCTCTTTGAACAAGTGAATCCCTATTTAGATTATACTCATACTAAATACATATTAGAAAAGTAATCTAATCAACTAATAGTTTTTGGCAATCGTATTTTCATTTTCCTACTACTTATAAGCTCCTCTATTATTAATTTCTTGATAACAGCACATTTCTTTATCGTATCAAAAACTGTAGCAAACATAATGCCTGTACATATACAACTTAAAATGAGAAAAAATAAGTCCATAAGAATAGAGTGTTCAAAATGACTCCAATAACCTATTCCTATTATTCCAACAAATAAAATACCATAAAATCCAATAGATTTGAACTTAGAAATACTCAAAAGCATAGTTAAAACAAAACCTACTATACTACAACCTAACAATACTATTATAGTAATTATTATAAATTGGCTATAAGCAAAAATAATACTTTCACTAGCACCTTCCTTCAAGACTTCTATTGCCAAATTTGATCCTATACTTACTATAAGAGCCAAAATAGCACCTAAAGAAATAGTTCCCCATATAAACATATATCGGCTCTCAAAATCACTTACTAATAATTCATGTATAATTCGTAACTCTGAATTAGATTTATTAATTAATTCTTCTTTTATATATAAGCGATACTGTGTATATAAATCGGTTATCATAGAATACCAAATAAATGTTAATAGTTTGATTATGCTATTCCTAATTCTACCATTTATATAATAATTATTTAACTTCATTAATTTATCCAATCATTTACAAGCTTCATAGCTTCTTCTTCACTAACATTATGGTGATTTGAGCTCTCATAATTTAAAGAAAAAGAAGCCAGTTTAATCTGATCTTCTAATGTAAATTTATCCAATAGTCGTTTATCAAACGCTTGAATTTTCTCATATATTGTATCTTTAGAAACATATGTTAAATACTTATCTGATGGAAAATCCCATTCCCTGTCACCATTACTACTCGTCCACCTACTTGCAATAGCACATATGAATTTAAGTATATTAATATCCTCTTTCAATATATTGTCTAAATAATTTTGTGCTTTGTCTTTATCAATACACTCCCATAAATAAAAAGCTATATGGAACCCATTTATATCAATAATTGATTCAGATTGAGTAATCTCATTAATTTTTGAAACATAAACTGACTCTATATCATTTAAATGCTGTAAAGTAATAAGTTGTTTCTCTATAGATTCCTCTTTTCCTGCGAACCTTCCATGAGATAATTCTATTCTTTTGATAAAAGAAGCCAATGTTCCTAGTTGTTCTTTATTTATATTTTCTAGTACACTTTTAATCAAATTATATCGTTCATTTTCATCATTGATTTTACTCATAATATCATAAACAAGGAATTCTGCTTTAGTATATGCTGATAACATAAGAAATTGACTATTTTGAGAGAATTTATATAATACATTTAAAATGACAGATGATAGTAAACCTAAACGCTCTTTAGGAATGGTACCAACTAATGACCTTAATTCATCTATAAAATATTCAATATTGCCAGTATCATTAATTTTACTAACTACAACATTCAAATCATTTAACTCTAATTCATTTATACACTTGTTAATAATATATCTTGAAATCGGAATCTCTTTCAAATCAAACATAAAATATGAATCAAATCGTTCTTCTTGTGCTACTCTCATCGTCTCCCTAATATTTGATGATGTATAGCTAACACTACGTTCATTAATATCATTTGCAAACACAGGAAATAATGTTGTGAGAAACTTTATCCCTATATCCGTATTTATACCTATTTTTTTAAGTTCCTCATATATTGATGTACGATAATCACTTTTATCCCTAGATAAAGCTGAAAAACTATGAGAATATGTACTACAAAGCAAATCTTTATTTCTACCAATCCACTGATATAATTGAGGTTCTAAAACCTCAATAGTAGTAAGAGCCACCATATCTTCAAAAGCAGTTTCTTCATATAATATTTTATATCTAAATTGAAATGTATTTATAACTCGATTTACATCTCTTAATGTTTCAATATAAGGTTCTATACAATTTGTAACCACTTCACTCCAATAAGATTGATCAATTTTTGGATTATCAGAAATAGCTTTAACTGCCTTCTCAAGCTTTATTAAAAATAGCTCGCGTAATCTTGGCTTCAGAAGTGCTGGTATTTCAAATGGAATCTGTACAATTTTTTCTAAATAGTCTGCACCATCAATATTATGTACGCTTTCTAAAGCTCTGCATACAACATCTCTATCCATGGATAAAATATATATTATATTAGGAAAATTACCAACTTGCTTAACTAGTTGAAAAATATCTCTAATCTGTGTATCGGTTAAACGATCAATATCATCTATAATCACAATAATTTTTTGATTACTTTTAACAAGTACTTTCTCTAGATTTGTCTTTGCTTTAGCTAGATTAGTATCTTCTAATATCTTGCCTCTAATATATTGATAAAAATATTTTAAAGGATACTTTAACATCATAATCCAATTCTGATTTATTACAACTGATGTATATGATAACAAATTTAAGACTCCAGAATACTGATCTATAGCTTTAACTATTTGTTTCATTTTTTCATTATTACTATTAAATTTTATCTTTTTTCTCAAGTCATCAAAGAATATACTGATAAGATTATCTTTATCGGTATAATTCCAAGGAGAAAAATTTACAATAATAGGCCTCTCATCATCACTTTCAGACAAATAATTTATTTCATTTACAACCATATTCAAAATAGATGTCTTACCAGTTCCCCATTTACCAAATACTCCTATAACTAATCCATCTTTTCCATCATATTTGTATATTGCTTCCCCTAACTGTTTGGAGAATGTTATTCTCCCAAGTAAATCCTGTTCTGAAGATTTAATTGGTTTATCTGAGTTATAGTTCATAATCTTTTTCCCCTATTTAATACTACAATTTCTACACCTTATAAATATACTAATCTATACTATTTACATTATCATAAAAAACAAAAATAAATTACTTATTTTATATCAAATGATCAATTTCTTTTAATAACCAAGTGTATAATAAAGATAAATACATCATTACATTACTATATATATCACGCTTAATACTCATATATTAAAAAGAATGAGTCCGATAAAATATCGAACTCATTCCTATCAAATAATAAATATTATACGAGAAGCTAGATACAAGATATAAATACCACTTGCTCTACACTTATTCTATTTTGTTTTACATTAAAATTGGTATGTAAGATCTACACGATAGTAGTTTGGAAGTTTATCGTTTCACCAATGCTTTTATTTATTTTACTATTAAAGCCATAGTGGCCTGTTACGTCTACATTATCTTGCAATGCATAATAATACGCTGTTGCCAACCAACCTCTGTAGCCACGGTACACGGTAACATAAGCAGGACCACCAACAAAGTTAAGATCATAGCAGCGGTTTATCGCATCAAATGAAACTTCCCATCTGGAGGACTCCATAGCAATATTGTCACCGAATAAGAAGTATTGAGCATTCACATCCCAAGAACCTCGTTTAGCGATAGCATAGTTACCATAGCCAAGGTCTGCCGACCATGCAGTGCTATTAGATACACTAGTAACTTTCACCCATTCGCCGCCAACCCAAACTTTATCAAAATTCAAATCCATGCTAAAACCATACATGTTTTTAGACATACCATCAAAATGTTTATTAACTCGTGTATAGAAACCACCAAGGTTTATATGTTCATTAGGTTAACCCTTTAAGCCAACATACACCATGGTAAAGTTATCATGTTTATCAATTGTATTTTGACCATAAATATCGGTAGCAAAACCGCCTTCAATACCATAACCATAAGCAACTTGGAATTGAAGCTTACGATTGCCTGCATTGAATTGAACACCGTCAAAACCATCGTCATAAATCAAACCATTGCCAATCATTTGGTTGAAATGACCAGCTTTCATGGAAACATATTGACCAAATTTATGATTTACATAAAGTTAACATCCGCATGACCCACAGAAGTGGAATCAACTAAGTAGACAAAAAACAAAGGCCTAAATTACTATATCGTTCTAGTGAATTTTTGCCTTGCTTAATAAACATCCAAGAGTCCTCATAAGAATCACAACAAGAGAACTCTGATTTACATAAAAATAATATGAAATCCTCAATATTATCTATATATTTTTCTGAAAAATTAAATGCATTTTCTTCTTTCTCCGTATCAGTAGCATTTTGAAGATTATATAGTACATGATCTAAATTACAGGACATATAATATACCTTATAGGGTATGCCATTATAAATACCACTTGTATTAGTACTCAGTGTATTTAGATTTTCTTTTTTCTGCGCATTTCTAAGACGAATTCCCTCTACATTTGAAGTTTTTATGCCTAAAAGTGAATAATATGGCTCTTCATATTCTTCATCTAGTTGAATGAGATTATCATCTATATAAGCACCATCCATATCAACAATATGAATAATCCGATCTATATCTGACTTTCTAAATTTATCATTTATAATCCACGATTTAATCTTATTGCCCAAATGTGCTTTTATTCTCGATTGATCAATATTTCTATCAGTAGTAATATCTCCATGTATTATTTTTGTTACAATACGCTCACTATCGAAGTATTTAACAAAATAACGCTCTAATGCAGAGGCATCTGAAGGGCCTTCTACGATTACTAATACTATTTTTTTTCTAGCCACCTATATCCACCAGCTTTCTTAAAAGCATATGAAATCTCAGCATTTTGTGTAGGTTTATAAACTTCTTCCGATTGCTCGCCTAATGTAATATCTCGATAGTAAAAATCTCTTAAATTATTAGATGCTTTTACATTTTTAGGGCGAATATAGCGATTATTAGGATTTGTCGTTGTAAAAGCAATGAATCCTTTATCCAGTGTTTCTAACGGACGCAAATTATGCGAAGTAAATATAAGTTGACCTTTACCTTTTTCAGCAATAATTCTCAATAATTCGCCAAGTAGATATTCAAAAATACCAGCATCCAATTCATCAACAGCAATAGTAACCGATGATCGATTATAAACAGCAATCAATAAACTTAAAATAGATATAATTTTACGTATGCCTTCTGATTCGTATTTTAAAGGTATACTCTTGTTATTCTTATTAGAAACTAGTATAAGGCGCTTACCACTTTCACCATTTTCTAATAATTCAGCCCCTAAATCAGATGCTGAAATTTGTAGACCTGGTATAATTTCTGATAAAACTAGATTCATCATATTAATAATGTTATGGATCACATCAACAATGGGCATTGGAAACGTAATAGATTGATCTAATGGTAGTGTGATAGTACCAATCCTTCTCATATCATCTTGCTTTACATTAATCTCTAATGGTAAGACATTAAGACTATGTAAACCACTATGAGCAGTCAAGACAACAAATAAATCATGGTTACCATATTGCACTAATAGACCTATAATCTCTGTAATACGATTATACTCAGTAATATTTCGAAGAAATTCTCGTCTAGAATTAAGCCGTTTCAAAAATAATGAAGAAAATAAAAAAGATCTAGATTCAGCTTGACAAATCCGTTTATCGACCAGAAAACCAGTCATATCCTCATAGTCTTTACCAAATAAGATTTCAAATTTACTTTTAGGTACGAACACTTGTGTCGTATTAGTGTTAGCAATTATATTCTTTCTAATTGATGTTATACTATTTTCTAATCTATACTGTAATACTTCTTTTTTTACAACAGGGATAGATTTTATAGAATCTAAATCATCTGTATTATTATCACTGGCAGGCTGAATTCTACCTAATTCTACATCGTAATAAACATATATATGATTATCATCAAATTGTATGGAAAATTCGAAGAATAGTTCTGCCACTTCACTATTTATGTTAATATAATCAACTAAATATTCTGATAATCTCTGACCCATCAATAACTGCTTTAATATATCAATTGCATTAATAAGAACTGTTTTTCCTGAACCATTTTGTCCATATAATCCTAAAAGACTTGCTGATGAAGGTTTCTTATCTAAATTAAGTTTAATATGGCCATATTCAACATTCTTTAGATTTTTAATGGTAATAGATTCTAAACGAACAATAGGAATATTCATAGTAAATTCTCCTTTTCTTGTCAATAGTGTATCATAAACTTGACAAACCAAAAAGAAAAATAATAAAACAGAATAAAAAATTTCGTTTCTATCATTCATATATAGAAAATTTATCCTATCCAGTTTTATTTACATTACTATTGTCAATATAATCTCTGCAAAAGTTATATGTAATTACTATTAAGTTATTAATATGATTATTAAATTCTTTCTCTTCTATATCTTCATCTACACTAATCTCATTATGTACCTTATTTAAGTATCTTAGTAATTCTTCAGCTGATTTATTATCTTGTAAACGTAATATCAAAGAATATCTACACTCAACAGCTATACTTCTATTAATTATTAACTTTTCTAACTCAATCTTTAATTTTGTTTTATCTCTTGAATTCTTTGTCTTATTAAGACTTTTTTGTAAAAAAACTTGCCGCCTACAACCATAATAATATCCAGAAATATCTGTTATATATTTAGAAATCAAATCCATTATTTCATTACTAAATAATTGTTGCTTATCTTTTTTATATTCCAATTCATGTAATCGTTGTATTTCATCAGTTTTACTAGTGCTTATAATAACTGCTATTATAGTTCCAACACCACCAATAATTCCACTAGATACATTACCTAATAAACCAATTAAATCAGATTCAACAGGTATTTTATATAGATCTCTGAAATAATATCCTAACCAAGATAATATAACTGCAAAGATTAATGATACAACTATTGTCAATAAGATATATAATATCTGTTTCCTATAATTACTCTTACATCGTAATAAGTCATTAGCCATATCTATACCGCTCTTTCGTTTGAATTAGTAACTTTTTTAAGTTATGATGAATTGTAAAATATATTGCGACAAATAAAAAGACTCATATTGGAGATCTCGTGTAAAATGTAAATAACCACAAATACATAACACGGAGGTCTCTAATATGAGCTATATACATCTTACCATAGAAAAACGAAGTCAAATAGAAGTTTTAAGAAAAGAAGGATACTCTGTTCGTAGAATCGCTAGTTTAATCGGTGTCCACCATTCTACTGTAGCCAGAGAATTAAATTGCGTTGAAGGCGAATATTCTGCGATTAAAGCACAGCAGTTAGCAATTAGTAAGTCTGCTAATAAAGGCAGACCAATAAAGTTAACACCTCAATTAGCGGCTTTAATTGAATCCAGGTTACAACAAACTTGGTCTCCAGAAGAAATAGTAGGTGCTGAATTAGTTGGAATTCTAAGCTTTAAGACAATATATTCTTGGATCCATCGTGGTTTTCTTGCTGTAACAGAAAAAGTACTTCGCAGGAAAGGCAAAAAGCCCGGTACACAAGAAGACCGTGGACGCTTCAATGTTAAAAGGACCATTAAGGACCGATCTCAAGAAGTTGAAAGCCGTGAAATTTTTGGTCATTGGGAACTAGATACAATGGTTTCTTCCAGAGGTCAAAGTAAAGGTTGTTTAGCTACATTTGTTGAACGTAAAACTCGATTCTATGTAGCAATAAAAATGGATGATCGAACTAAGGATTCTATGTTTTTAGCTATTAGTTCCCTATACAACATATTAACAAGTAAATTACTTAAAACCTTTACAGTTGACCGCGGTAAAAAATTTGCGTGCTTTGAACAGGTTGAAACCGAGTTTGGGATACCGATGTATTTTGCTGATGCCTATGCAGCATGGCAACGTGGATCTAATGAAAATAGTAATGGTTTACTTCGAGAATTTTTTCCTAAGAAAACCGATTTAGCTAAAGTAACACTAGATAAACTAACAGAAGCACTAATGTTGATTAATAATCGACCTAGGAAATGCCTTGGATTTAAAACACCATTTGACATGTTTAAACATGTGATTAGAAAATTGATTTAATTTTGTCGCATTACTTATTACAATTCAAGCATTATAATTTATTGGCTTTTACTAAATTAGCAATTTTATTTACCACATTAGTGGTTGAGTATCCGTCTTTAAAAGGTAGAATTTGTACTGAGTCTACAAATTCACGTCCAATTACTTCATCTACTTTATAGTCTCCACCCTTAACAAGTATGTTAGGTCGAATAGTTTCTAATAATTGGAATGGAGTATCTTCATCAAAAAGTACAACACCATCGACACAACCCAAAGCACTCAATAAATAAGCCCTATCTTCTCCCTCTACTAAAGGACGAGTTTCCCCTTTAAGGCGCCTTACGGAAGCATCAGAGTTTAGGCCTATAATAAGTCGATCACCTAGTTGAGCCGCTTCTTGCAAGTACGTAATATGCCCTCTATGAAGAATATCAAAGCATCCATTAGTAAAAACAACTGTATCTCCTTGATCTTGCCATTGTCGAACTAAAGTCTTCATTTCTTCCCAAGAATAGAGTGACTTTTCTATAGATTTTCCTTCTTGAAGAGACATCCACAAATCAATTAATTCTTGTCGATGAATAGGATAAGTACCCACTTTAGATACTACAATACCAGCTGCTCCATTAGCTACATGAAGAGCTGTCCGCATAGAAAGATTAGCCGCGATAGAGCAAATCATCGTAGCCACAACTGTATCACCAGCACCAGATACATCAAAAACATCTTGTTGAGTAGCTGGATTATGCCAAATCCGGCCATCTCTAGCAATAACAGAGATACCCTTTTCAGATCTAGTAGCAATAATATATTGAATATTATTAGTATCTAGAGCCTCTTTAGCTGCAGTCACTATATTATCATCATCATTTCTAATAGAATAACCAACTCGTTCAGATAACTCCTTCACATTAGGAGTAATAAAGGTAGCCCCATCATACTTATTCCACTGAGCTCCCTTAGGATCAACAATAGTTGGTATCATATATTGATTAGCCAAGTTGAAAATTTGTCTTAAAAGAGTGTCTGTGCAAACCCCTTTTCCATAATCAGAGATAACAATTCCATCTAATCCTTTTTGGCAGAGAATAGTCAGCCAACGAATGAGTGCCTCCTCTTCCTGTTGGTCAACATCTCGAACTGTTTCAAAGTCTAGCCGCATCATTTGTTGACGAGCACCTAAAATTCGCATCTTAGTTATGGTAGATCTTTCATTAGAGATCACTACGCCACTTTTATCAATACCATTAGAATCTAATAAGTCTTGTAAAAGATTTCCATGGGTATCTTGTCCCGCGACTCCACCGACATATACATGAACATCCAAATTGGCAAGATTCGCAGCAACATTTGCCGCCCCACCAAGGACTTCTTTCATCTGTTTTACTCGATTCACAGGGACTGGAGCTTCTGGAGATATACGACTTACGTCACCAAAAACATAACGATCTACCATTAGATCGCCAATGACAGCTATACGAAGATTAGGCAGACTATCATGTAAGAACTTATTAATAGTTTTCTTAATCATAATCTTCCTCAACAATTTCACAGATAATATGCCCTACCATTATATGCATTTCTTGAATTCGGGCCGTAGTCTTAGACGGAACAGCTATCACGGCATCACAAAGAGCACCAAGTTTACCGCCACCTTCACCAGTAAATGCAACTGTTTTTAGACCTTTCTGTCTTGCTAGTTCTGTAGCCTTAACCACGTTCTTAGAATTTCCTGATGTAGAAATGCCTATTAATACATCTCCAGCCTGTCCCAAACTAGCTACTTGACGAGAAAAGACATCATCATAAGAATAGTCATTAGCTACAGCTGTCAAAATAGACGTATCTGTTGTAAGAGCAATAGCAGGTAAAGACTCTCGTTCTTTTACAAAACGTCCTACCAATTCAGCTGCCAAATGTTGAGCATCAGCAGCTGATCCCCCATTACCACAAAAAAGAATTTTATGTCCTTTATCAAGAGCATTCTTACATATATCCGCAACTACTCGAATCTCTTCAATATAATTACGCATCTTCGTATGAGTATCTAAATGATCATCAAATCTTTGTGTAATAATATCCATAAGTAATGCCTCCTAATTATATAATGAACTAATATTAATGCTAAAAAGCATATTAATTCCCTAAACAATAAATCCTATATAATCTCTTTACTTTTAAGCCACGTGTTTAACCGTCCCGCCAGCGATTTTACTAATGGATCCATTGGCCGTTCTACAAGGTAAATACGTATCTTATCAATAAACACACAGATTATAAAAACAAATAATACTACCGCTATTAACCATAAAGGGAAAAACCATTGAGTATAAACATAAGAGTCATCTAGTAGGCTAAGGAATATCCAATTTTGCAAACGCCCTATATGTAGAAGATATACACTAAATACAGATGTAGAGAAAAATGTAATTATCTTTCCACAAAATGGTCGTATATCCTTAAAACCTAAAAAGAAAAATAACGCTATCAATAATTCAGTAAATTTATAGGTTGGCCATACTAGTGCAAATATATCTATGCTTTTACCAAAGGACTGATTTACATAAGCTATGCCCCAAATTGATCCCGTTACTAGTATCATCAATATAAAACCATACAATAGATACTTAAGATGACCCTGTATAGAGTAAATTTTAATATATGAACCAATCGTATATAAGAATATAAATAACAATATATGGTTATAAGTATCCATCCAAGAATTTCGTGTTATGGTTGGTATAATACTAAATACAAGTAAACCTAGACCTATAAAAGCTCGATGCTTGTTACGTGACATCCCCTTCAATAATGGATTTAAGAAAGGCACCAATAGCATAAGAATTAAATAGGATGAAATAAACCAATATTCATTATAGGTAATTGGCAATAACATCATTATAATACTTTTTACACTTACATCGATAACTCCTATTTTAAAGGCTATAAGACCACATATAATAGAGTAAAAAAGTGTTTGTAGCCATAATTTAATAACACGACGACTATCAAACTCTTTCATACATAACAGATAGCCACCAATTATTACAAAGGCGCAATTGCCTATAGCACCACCTAGCCTTGCAAAAGCAAGAGTTAGCCAATTTCCTGTAATAGGCATAGAACTATTAATAGATATGACACCATGATCTGACATATGAAATGCTATGATTAATAACATACAGACTATACGAAATAGTTCAATCCCCAAATTCCTATTCATATATTTCCCCATATAACTAATATAATTTAATAATTATATAATTAAACTACACAGATTATAATCTCTTATTATTCTCATAATCTAATACCTGATACACAGTATCCATCACTTGTTGTGGAGTAATTTCTGTTAAACAACGACGATGTCTACAATAAATATAGTTATCCGTTCCATAACAGTACTTGCAATCCACATCATGTTCTACAAAGTAACTGCATGTTGAAAATGCACCATGATTTTCAGGGTTTGTGGGACCAAATATTGATATAGTCGGTACCGATAAGGCTCCCGCTATATGTTGCATTCCCGTATCAATACCTATAGAACAGGTACATCGTTTAATAGCTGCTATGCTTTCTTTAATACTACATTTTCCCACTAAATTTATAACTTGTGGTAACTTTAAAAACTCGGTTAGCTCTTCCAATAAGGGTATCTCTTGAGGTCCTCCAATTAGTACAACTTGATTTCCATCTTTCACTAATAGTTCTAGAAGATTATGCATTCGGGTAATCCCCCAAGCCCTAGGAAAAACACGACCCGTCCGTAACCAACGATTGGTAAGGGATGGATCTGCATTACCAATACATAAACCAATAATAGATCTTGATTGGTCTAAACCATCAAAATAATGACATATAGATTTATCACTATCAGTATCTACATATAGCTGTGGTCTTAATTCATCATTAAACTCTAAACCTAACGTCTTCACATTAGCTTCCACAAAATGTATATCATAGTCAAATTTATTAGTTCCCGAAGCTTGAAAACCTATATGTTCTTTTACTCCACATAATTTCATAAAAAGTTGTGATTTTTTAACAGGAGTAATAGCTGCACTAATACCAAGATCAAATTTCTGTTTACGTAAATAATCTATAGTTTTTAAAGTATTAATTATAGATTTATAAATATCAATGACCATGATTTCGTCTACCAAAATATGCGATGATTTAATAATATCACGACCAGCATTCATCTTACACAATACTGTAAGCTTGGCATTAGGAAATAAATAACGTACCCCTTTCAATAAAGCTAATGAACATACTGTATCGCCTAATCCATGCATGACTTCCACTAAGATATGTAATTGATTAGAACTAGTTTTTACTATATGCACAATAGAGCTCCTCTAATCGCTTTGCCTCTAATTGAATGTTATAGCCTTTAGTATTGATGCTATCATTAATATTGGAACGATTGTATACTTCAGCTTGCTGACTATTAATCTTATTATATATTCGTTCAGTCTCAGTCGCCCAAGTAATCATATCATCATTGGTAATACCTATACGTTTTGCTAAAGAATCATCTATAACCGCCTCATCAGTTACAAATTTACTCATTAGCAATGGTAAATTTGTTGCCTGTGATTCAACAGCAACTACTGCCAAGCCTTCATACCAGGATGGTAAATAAAATATATCAAACAAGCTATATAATCTATATACATCATTTCGCAGTCCTAAATAGGTAACAGAATCTGCTATACCTAATGTTTTAATTTGATTTAAAATCGTTTCACGTAATGGACCATCGCCTACAAGAACAAGATGTGCTGTAGGTATTCGTTTTAATACATAACTAAAAAGTCGTACTAAATACTCATGATTTTTTTGATACATAAAACGGCCCACATGACCAATGATAAACTTACCTTCTAAGTTTAATTCTTCACGTAAAGTTTCTCGGTACCCTTCATTATATTGGAAACGCTCAATATCTACAGCATTATTGATAATATGTACTCCTGATTCAGTACCATATAACCAACGCGCTACAAGGCGACCACAAGCAAAATGATAATTAGCCACAAATGTAGAGAACGGGCGTAATACAAGTTTCATAATATTACGTTTTGTTTCACTTTTAACAGTTGTACTATGACCATGTAAAATACGAACCTTAGCACCTGCTAGCCATGCAGGTCCTAGTGAAAACACGCCCAATGTCGTCATATGGCAATGAACAATGTTATACTTATGTTCTTTTACTATATGATAAACACCTTGCATAAAACCAAATATATTTTTAGAGTACGATGGTACTTTATAAACTTTACCACCCATAGACTCAACTGTATCTGTAATATCCACGATATTATCATCATGTACAACAAAGTCAAATTGTACCTTTGAACGATCTATATGTTTATAATAATTCATCACAACGGATTCTACTCCGCCACCAGCTACGATACCAATGACTTGCAAAACCCGTATTGGTTCTGTGTTCATAATTTACCTCTTAACTTTACTAAGAGCACTTTCAATACCTTTCACAATAGATTTTATCCAACTCATCTCCATTTCCTTATGCATCTTGTAGGGCCAGTACCAACTGTTATACATCAATTGAGATAAAATTATCCCACCAAGTAACCCCAAAATACCAAGATCGAAAAGTTCCATAAATACAAGAGATAGCACAAGACCTATTGCAGAAGATAGAATGAAGCTTTTTACATAGATAATACGATTAGTACAAGAGAAATAAGATGTATAACAATTCCGATAGTAAATAACAAATTGCATAATACTTGCGCCCCAAAGAACTGTATCAGAAATAACAAAATTAGACTTAATCATATTTAATAATGGTAGCCCAACAAGCCATAAGCCAAATATACCAACCCAGTAAATCACGATAAATAACGTCACCGAAAAAGAAAATAATTCTCTTAAACGAGACTGATCCTTAGTGATATATGCATTTTGAAAGGCCGGTTGGTATGTATTATATAGTGTACTAGCAACAACAGCTACTGCAGTAGTCAGTTGAATAGCGATGGAATACATACCAGTTTGTGCCAAACTCAAATAGAATGATGAAATAATAATAGTTGCTTGAGTTGAAATATAATTAGATATAGATACAATCCCATCTCGCCACGCATTATACCAAATAGTTCGGAATATATCTGCTGTAGATGTAGTAACAAGATTTGTAGCAGATCTTAATTTCTCACCAATATGCTCATATTTATAAAAATATCTATGCCCAAAGAGTTTAAAACCAAGACCATATATAAGGTAGCCTATACTCGCCCCAATAATACCAAAGCCCAATAAAAGTAAAATAATCGTAAATATCACTTGCAATAAACGAGCATAAACAATACTTTTATTAGCCAATGTAATAGCACCTACACCTCGAAGAAATGAGATATAGTAGCTGTAATAAAGATTCAAAAAAATTCCAAACCCATACGCTGCCCATGCGATATAAGCTTCCCAGCGAGAACTCGGACTAACTAAGCTACCTATATAATACATTCCTAAACTGTACATTAACACTAAAGCACTACCACCTAAGATAGCATAAATCGATTGACAAGCTTTAAGGACAGCTTTTAATAAGGAAAAGTTAACTTCTTTTGATTCAGAAAAAGCAACATGCTTTGCTTTTAGTTCTTGAGCTCCACTCCAGCAATACGTGATATTACGAGCAAAGGTAATGGAAAAGCCAAAATCAAATAGTAAGGCAATGGATCCTATACTAATAAATATATACCATAGTCCCACCATATCAGGTGTAAAGAAATAGATATAAAGTGGCAATAATAAGAGATTTACTGCCATCGTGAGAGCCATACTTCCATAAGACCATAAAACATCTCTTTTTTTGATGGAAATATTCATAATCTACCTCTTTGGTTGCTTTATCTTTACTTGATAACCTACGTAAATAAATAGACCTATTAAACCAACAATAACAAATTGAGAAAATGCTAATAATGCACGGATACGATCATCATAGCCCGCCCATACAAGCGATACTACTTCAGTAAGAAAAATAGCTGTCCAAACATGAGTCCAAATATTGCCATTAGAGCGACGTTGTAAGTATTCATAGGCTAATGAAAATAATGCAGTCACTATAATACTCATAATAATAACACCCAAAATACCAAAATCTTCATACCAACGCCCAAATAAAGATAATGTATTGCCAAATTTATCAAATTCATGATAAGCCATTCGTGCTGATTCTGGTAACAAGCCAAAATTAATCAATTTATCATATACATCTGCAAAACTAGATTGTCCGAAATAAGTAGTACGTGCTGGCTCCCATATATGAATATTCAACGCATAAATACCACCAGCTAATAATTCAGTGACCCGTTGTAATGTTACATTATTACCATCATGGCGACCTACTAATATACCATAAAGAATATATATAAACGGGCTAATTATAGTAATAGGAATGAGTTTAAATAAAAATCTTTTAATTTGATCAAAATATTGCTCTTTTACTAGGAAAAATAAATACGTCAAAATCATGAAGATAAATATTTCGATGGCTGGTTGGCGTGCGCCCATAGCAATAGAACTACCAATACAGAAAAAAATAACTATTGTAAGAAGACCCGTTCCTTTAAAAATAGGCTTATTTAAAATAACGCCATTATATATAGCTATATAAGCCGATACATATGTTATGGCCCATGCAATCTTATAAAATTGAGAGTTAATAAATACAAATCGTGTATCATTAGGATGTAATTGAGGATATAAAATAATATCTCTATATTGAGTCATACGACTAGCATCACTATCACCAGTCGTATTAATGAATACACAGAATAAAGAAAACAAAATAAAAAATATCATATACATAGATATGTATTTATATCGTACAGGAAGTTTTACTATTCCCACTAAAGGGTAGCGATTACTATCAAAATTATACTCAATAGATGTTGGGTCTCCCCAATTAAGTTTAGCCCATCTCTGCACACCATAACCAGTGCCTAAAATAGCTCCTCCACCAAGAGCTATTACTATAAAGGTATAGAAGTAAAGGTCTGTTTCCATTTCATATCTATACCAGTACCCCAAAGCAATAACAATCGTTAAAGATACCAATGTAATCATTGTAGGGGATATGATAGGCAATTTAAACTTCTTATAGCCTAATATTACAAATATTACATACGATACTAGTAATAATAAATAACAATCCATTAATTCTTCCTATCTCTCTATTTTTCTATCTCTCAAAAATATGTAATATAGAATCTAATACAGCCGCTACTGAGATTCCTTGCATACATTTATTATTAGTACATGTATAGGATTGATCATAGCCTAAACACGGTGAACATTCTACAGCATGATGAATAATCTCACTATACGGACCGAATGGCTTAACAATAATGGGATCTGTACATCCAAAAAGTGTTAACGTAGCAGTTCCCTGTATAGCGGCTGCATGAATAAGGCCTGTATCTACACCAACAACAAGATCTGCTTCTCGTACCACTTGAAAACTCTCTTTAATAGAATGTTTTCCTATAAAACTAACAATACGTGAATCTAATTCATCGTGATAAGGTTCAATCATACCTTGTTCCATTGAACCACCAATAAGGATAACCTCATAACCTCGTTGAACAAGTTTATTTCCGAGTTCAACCCAATTCTTAGTTGGCCATGACTTAAGACTTAATGCATAAGGATCATATAATTTTTCATTCGCTACATGACCTGAGCCTATACAAAATACGATAGATGGATGGTTAATTACGATTGGTTTTAATGCAGGATTCTTATCAAGAGAATAAGATTCACGGTGCATAACTATTCGTTCAAAGCCTAATTGTTCAAGAATATCATTTTCCAAATTATATATATAGTAACTCTCAGAACGAATAATCTCTTTATCATAAGTAGCCCCATTATAAGGATTATGAGCACCTATCGTAGTTTTACAACAAAATTTAATAATTTTGCTTGGCCATGACGACATGTATTTAGAGTTCAAATGCTCGAGCACAATACCATAATCATAACTATGATAACCTGCTTTCAACAAAAACATTAAAGAATGAAATGGTTCATTCTTGGTATAGTAGTAACAATGACGAATATCCCCTTGTAATTCCACCATCGTTTTATTCAAATTAATGCGTCTCTTTTCGCTGCATGTGAATATATCAATAACAGCTGTTGGATCTTGCGATTTAATACTCTGAATGAGTGGCATGGCAATAACAAAATCACCGATGCCATGCGCAATATAAATAAGATATGTATTCATATGACTTCCTATGAGGTACATGGTTATGGTAAAAGCTTAATTAATAAGCACCTTTAGACTTCACCACAGCCAATACTGTTTTTAATAAGTACACTATATCAATCCATACAGACCAATTATGCACATACCAAGAATCCATGAAAACTCGTTCTTCATAGGTGGTATCACTGCGACCACTTACCTGCCAAACACCAGTAATTCCTGGTGGTACAAGGTAAAAGTCATTAATATAATCGCCGTATTTTACAATTTCATCTCGAACAATAGGTCTTGGCCCTACGAGGCTCATGTCTCCAACTAGAACATTCCATAACTGTGGCAATTCATCAAGACTTGTTTTTCGAAGGAATTTTCCGATTCTTGTAACCCGAGGATCATCCTTTAATTTAAAATCTCGTTCCCATTCTTCACGAGCAGCTGGATTATCTTTTAAATATTGCTCCAAAGCCTCTTGTGCATTTGGCACCATAGATCGGAATTTGTAACAAGAAAATGATTTCCCTCCTTGACCAACACGTTTATGACCAAATACGATAGGCCCTGGAGAATCCAAGTAAATCAATATAGCAATGATAGCGAGAATTGGTAAGATCAAAATACCGCCACATACAGTAGCTACAATATCAAAAATACGTTTAAAAATACGGTTAGACTTGCGTGCTAGGTTATTTTGTACACGCAATATGACGGCTTGCTCTTCCATCATACCACGAGCACTGATATTACTAGTAGGTAAACCAAATAATTCAGGTACAAATGCTACTCGTTTTACCAATAATTGTAATTGATTAATCAAGGATACTAATTTTTTAGACTCAAGTCCGGGAGCACAAATCAGTACAGTTTGAACTCCTGTATCTTTAATAACGCTTTCTACATCTTTAAAGGCGCCAAGGCATGGGTATTCTTTAGCGATGGATGATGATTTAGGATTATCATCTACATAACCAATAATCTTATAGGTAGTAATCGGCATACGATCTAAAGACCTCTTTACAAGTTCTGCAGTCTTCCCCGCCCCAACGAGAAGAATCGGAATTGTTAAATATCCTGTTTTTGAAAGTATTTTTCCTACAATAAAACGCTCGCTAAAGATAAATACGAGCATACATATATAAGCAAAGGCAACAAATAAACGAGACACATCATTAATGACATGTCCTGTGTACATGAGAACAATAGATACAACAACACCGATCGTAATGCTACGGAATAAATTTTTCATCGTATCCCAATAAGGTGTTACCACAGAATAGGCATTATTAAGCAACAATATAGTTAAAAATACGATAGGTACAACACCATATACGTAAATTTCTTCTACCTTAAAATTTGAACTTACCGGTAAAATTGATAAGTTTAAACGCAAATAATAGGCTGCTAATGTTCCCAAAACAATAGCTATATAATCTGCTATAAGCACTATGAGCTTACTAATAAATAACTTTTTATTATTGTTATTACAGATAGAACTATTCATACTAATACCCCAAATTATAAAAAAAGATTGTTTTCTCAATATATTTTCAAGAAAACAACCTCTCTATCATACGAATACAATGTACCAATATTTACATATATTGTATCATATTTAAATATGTAAAACTATAAAAAACATAGATTTCACCTATCTTTTATGTAGTTATTTATTATCTAAGTCTATTTGAATCCTACTAAATTGTCTATTAAATGGTAGTTAAATGCTTTTCAATACCGCTATATGATTATCAATTATCTCGCAATTGAAGCATCGTAGCTAACATAAAATACATAATACGTATTCCAGACGAATTATCTAAAGTATACTCCACTTGACCAAATACAAATACATAACAAATAACAGCAATCATAGCACAGAGGCTATAAGGATCTCGATTCTTAAACCAAACCACAAAATTATCAACAACAATAGATCCATAAAAGATGAGAACCCCTAATAAACCTAAAAAGCCTACTTCACCAAGAAGTTGAATAAAATTATTGTGTGCATGATATAAATGTTGATTTTCCGTTGGTAATCGATAGGATGCTTCATATATAGTACGCCATTGGCCTATACCTACACCTGTCACAGGATGGTCTTTAAACATATTAATAGACGATGTCCACACATCAAAGCGGCCTAGGTTGGAACCATCTGTAGTCGTATTCGTAATGGACTCAAACCTAGCTACATATTGTGGTTGTGTACTAAATCCCCATACAACTCCACCCAATGCAGCAAGAACAACGACTACATAAATGAATCGTTTTAGTATATATGGTAAGGATACGATAGGCACCATAATCATACTAAAAAGCCAAGATCCTCTACTTTGATTGCCATACATACCAAAGCCAACACAGCCTAGTGCCCATAAAGCAGATACTTTCACATAGTTAGGAAAGGCTGAATCTAATAAAATGACGCAGAAAATAGGCACTAGCATAACCATGAGGCCCGATATGGTCAACACACTACTACCAAATCCCCATCCTCTATCAGTCATTCCTGAAACATGTTGATAAAAGGCTACTAAATTATCGATACCAAAATCCACAAAAAATACGGCAAGCATCGTAAATAATGTTTTCTTATCACGAATACACAGAGCGATAACAAAAAACACAGGAATCCGCCACAACCAAACATTGATAAATTCAGGTAATCCTACAGCTATATTGTTCGTTAATACTGCAGAAGGTAATAACAATAACAACATTAGAGCAAATGTTTTACTATATTTTTTAACATAGGATGGAATATATAGATCATGCCTATGTTTCCAAATATAGAAAATACTTAACAAAATAGCAATAACATAAAATACTTGACCAGCTGCCATGGATAGCCTTGTAAAGCATGCCATCAATGTAATCATAATGGCGATCCATGACTCTAATCTTATATTTGATAATACTCTCATATTAATTCTCCCTTACATATAAACTACAAACCTTACATAGTACCCCTTATACATGCATGATGGATTGAATTAATGCACGATGACTATAGTCATCATTTGCATTCATTAAACCCTGAATATATTGCTCTTTATGGTGCTGTAAATTCTCTACAAACGTTTGAATCCCCTGTCTGATGGAATGTACATCATCTAAATTTAAAAATTCTCCAATGGAATACTGTTTTAATACCTCGGGATTGATTTCTGGAGATATGAGAACAGGCTTGTGAAAGCCAATAGCCGTGAATAGCATAGCTGCCCAGTGATAGCGATATCGTTCGGCTCCATACGGCAATAATAGAGCATCTACACTTAATAAGGCTGTATCCCAGTCTTTCCCAATCAAACTGGCATGGATGAACTTGATATTACTATACTGGCTATATTTCTTGATGATAGACTCAAATAATACCCCATCTTCAGGTTTTACTGTTGCTCCTTGAACAACGAGTTGTACCGAGTCATCATAATTAAGCGATACAAAGGCATCTATAAAGCGCTCAATGTTTTTTTCTTTTCTAAATTGACCAAAGAAGCCTAATTTTATCGGTTTATTCGCTAATATAGGAGTTTCCAAATTAGTACCTATACAAGTTGTAGATTTCGCATCTTTTTTGTCTTGTATACTAGCATTGCCTTGTGTAGCACAATTTCCTTGTTCTCCATTCAATTCACTAGATGGCAAGAATACAGGAGGCAAAATTTTACGAACTCTTGGTAGATCAGGGCGCAACATATCATCGCGCAAAGAGATAACATCGAGGTATACGTTTTTATACACATTAGCACGATGGGCTTGCTTAATAAAGCGATCCATTTCGCCCTTCCCAATACCATGGAAGATAACATGTACTGCTGCCTTACTGTCCTTTAATGGCGTGTCTAACAAAGCTTTAATATAGCGATATGTCCCTGTGGGAATGATTAAAGCATCTATATTATGTTCTTTAATTTTTTCTGCTGCTGATGTGAACCAACTACGGCGACGGCGTTCACGCAAAATGGATAAAAACGGCTTTTTCCACTTAGACGCCCCCGCATAGGTCACTACTTCTCCCCCTTCCAAGTACACTATATCTACACCATAATCTACTTTAAAAGGAAAGTTCTCCGGCACGAATAGTACTGGCTCATGACCTTGACGCTTCAGTTCGTTGATGAGGATGCGATCAAACTCCACCTCATGACCAGCAGGCATGACAATACTTTCTAAAATTGCTACGCGCATAGCACACCTCTAGGCCCTTACGTACGGTTTTATGTTTTCTTGAATCATAGCCTCATACTCATCTAAAAGAGCATAGCGATTGCGATATTGGCTACGTTTTTGTGATTTAATCTCTTCCATAGGTTTGCGTTCTTCTTCAAGAGGAATGGTAAAATAATTTGGATCAGATTCCAATACGGTACCCCCAATATCCTCCCACAAAGTATCTAATATGGCCACCTTTGCTTTATTACCGCGCACCATATGTGAATTTGCATAGAAGCCTTCATCAGATACGGCAAGTATGGATTCTACTTGCGCAGCACGACCGATTTCACGAATCAAGAAGGTAATGAAGTTCTTAGGACGGTAACCATACATCTTTTTCGTAATCTTCTTAGCTCGCTCAAGTCCATCTTTATAACCTTGAATCGTACCAATAACAAGAGTTCTCTCTCCGTTAGGACCTTTAGCAAAGCGAATATTTGCATGATATACACCCTTATCTTCGAGCAAGAGCATAACAGTCAAGAAGCCTTCCTTACGTTGACCAGGCTCATAATAGAGGTGAGCAGACATATCGAGCTCATCGGAACTCCAAAGGGTAATACCTCGTTTTTTATCGAAATAATCAAACTCTGCTTCGTCTACATACATGAGCTGAATCGCTTCATCTGTAAACACCTCTTGTAAGATGGTAAAATGCTGACGAAGGGCTTCCAAGCGCCACTGAGGTGTAGAGTTTTTAATCAAAAACATACGGCTCATCAATTCATAAAGACTTGGATGTTTTTGCAACAGCTTTGGATCTGCCGTATAGGATTTAAAGAAGTTTTCAAATTCAGTAATCGTTGAGTCATGACGACAAGAGCGCATTGTATGTAAGAAGGTGCGTCTCGTTTCACGCCATGTGCGTTTACCATATATAGTACGGCCTATGTGCCAATGTTTTCCAAAATTGCCTAACATAATGCTCCCTCTATTACAATTTTCCCTTGGATTTTAGTAAATAGTAAAACTTCACGTATTTAGTCATCGTGTAAAAGTAGTGATTAACGGACAAAATAAAGCCCATCTTCCCATCAAGAATACCACCTTGTAAGAAGTATACCTTGATGAAAGCCCAGGTAGGACGCAAAATTATATCCTTAATAAAAGAACAACTTTTACCATTATCACGATATTTTTCAGCAGATAATGTAGTATAGTTGTTGAATTTATTGAAATATTGATGCCAATTATCATAGGTATAATGGTACATGGGATGTTGTAATTTTTCTGTTGAATACGGCGTAATTATGGCAGGATGAACGTAGCCTTCTACATAGCTACCCTCTTTTGGCATGAGGCGAAGCACATAGTCTGGACGCAATACACCATGAGTAGCCTTATTATAATGGAATTTATTGCGCCGTTGAATCCAATATGCTTTATTAGGTTCATTTACAATAACCTCTTGAATTTCTTTTGCTAGAGGCTCAGAAATGCGCTCATCCGCATCAAGAAATAAGATCCAGTCGGACTTAGCTTGTTCAATGCCAAAGGTTTGTTGCGCACCCCAATCGCCATTCATGGCGTGCTCAACAACACGAGCACCCATTTCTTCGGCGATTTTTACGGTGTCATCGGTGCTGAAATCATCGATAACTAAAACTTCATCGGCAAACTGCACTGACCCAATGCAGTCATGAATATTGTGTTCTTCATTTCTCGCTAAGATTATTACAGATACAGTTGCCATAGTTTTACCTTTCACTTACGAACGTACTTGTTTTGCTAAGTACGATAAACGAGCCCCTATTTTATGAATCCAATCGGCACGACCGAAAGACCATAAAAAGAGCTTATATTTAGAATTTAATAGCTTGTAGGATGCATCATTGCGATAAGTTTCAATCGTTCTTTTGCACTTATCGTAATACACTTGATTACCCGTTGGTTTTGCATAATAAGCCGTTAAACAGGATAATACAGCTTTCATCAATAAGCTATTACAATCATCAATATATGGTAATTGATGATCCATAGCGTATTGCAAACGTTCCTCGTAACCAAGCACAAAGTCCCATCGAGATTTAGCATCAAAAGAGGTTTGAGTCGTTGAATTAGGATTAAGTCGATAGTAATAGTAACAACGATTGATATGACCTACTCGTTTTGTATTGGCGATAAATAGATAAGATACAGCTGTATCTTCAAATTTTCGACCTACAGGAAAACGCACATCACCGATAGCACTGCGTTTATATAATTGACTCCATAGAGAAACAAAGCAATCATACATAGCCATTTTTAGCGCTTCATCGCGATTAAAAATTTCTAAAGAACCATCATTACAACCTTCGATAATTTCGCCACTTTTATCTCTGAAAGCAGTGCATTCCAAAATATCTAAGTCGTTCTCTTTCAAGATGCTTAACATGTCTTCATACATGTTAGGGGCGATATAGTCATCGGAGTCCACAAAGGCAATATAATCTCCATTTGCCGCTTCTATGCCTGCATTACGGGCCGCACTAATTCCGCCGTTTTCTTGATGGATGACCTTAATGCGTTCGTCATAGGCTGCATATTGATCGCAAATATCACCACTCGTGTCTTTAGAACCATCATCCACTAGGATGATTTCTAAATTCATATAGGTTTGGTTTTGAATGGATTCAATACATTCTGCAACATAAGATTCCACATTATAGACGGGTACAATGACCGAAATTAACTCCATTCCATGCTCCTCTTACACATGTACTAGCCAAACTAGTTTTACAAACTCTCAAACTTATATAGTTCATTCTAGCTACATATCATTAGCTAAAATGTTTCTCATTTAATGTTATTTCCATGCTTAATACGCCATGCCGCAAGTTCGCGCATGTTTTTAATCATATCTCCATAGGATTGAGGCATGCTCGCACTTTGTTCTAACACTTTGCCACTTTTATCAAGATATAGTCTATGATTAAATACAAATTCCTCTTGTGTAAACAAGCTTGGTACCATCGCTTCATAGGTTTGACCAGGTCGTCCTATTAATTCCGCCAAGGTCGGAATGATTTGAATGCTCATGCCAAATGCATTAGGTGCAAGCCAATCTTTATGAATGCCGCGCCCATAAAAAATAATAGGAATAGTAGATGCCACATTAGGACCTACTTCACGAGCAAAGTTAAAGCGTTCGCTATGGTCACCAGTGATAACGAAGAGTGCAGACGGATCTGCTTTTTCTTCGCGAACGATAAAATCACCCATCACGTGATCTGCGTACCAAATATGACCCATTTCGTTCAATTGCTTATCGTTTTCTTCGATAGAATCAGGCAAATGACCTTTTACCTTATTCACATCGTAGCCTTCCTTAGCGACATTGATGCTATACGGTGGATGATTAGAAGTGGTCATGATAACATTGAGAATTTTTTCCCCTCTATGTTGATCCATGTAGGCAGAAATAGCTTTAAATAAATCTTTATCGCCTACACCCCAAGCGTTGCCGTCTTCGCTTGGCATTTCTGAAGCATCGTGGAATTCATCGAAGCCTTGAGATAAAGCAAAGTTCTTAACATTTTGCCAAGTGCTAAAGCCGCCGTACCAGAATATAGTCTTGTAACCCAGCTTTTTCATAACAGGACCAATACCTAAACCATACGGTTGTTTGAAGCTTTCACCCTCATAGTTAGGGTATAGACCTGTATCAGGCATCCCAGTGAGCAAACCATTGATAGCAGGCATCGTGCCCGTGCCTTGCGCGAGGGCTAGCTGTGTGCTCATCGCTTGAGGGCTAGCAGCATATTTACGACCTTGTTCAACGAGATACGCACCTGGTTCGTTATATTCCGCGAGAAATGGCCACAAGCCATAAGACTCTCCGAGAACGATATTTATAGATTGCGGTTGATCCGCTAGTCTTTGCGTTGTAATGGTTCTCGTGAAAGAACCGTCAAAATTAGTACCATTAAATGTACCACCAACAGCAGCGATTTTTTCATTTAGCTCTTGAGGCGTTAAATTGATAACCTCTAACTCAGCCGTCCGTTTCGCAATGCTTTTAACACGATAGAGAGCCTGCACATCGTCTAGAATATTTTCATTCAACAAATTAGAACTTAGGCGCGCTGCACTTTCCCAGTTGATGGAGTTCGTATAGCTGAAAGCACCGCCAAATCTAAAGAATAGACCTAGTACACCAATAGCGACAGTCAATCCAATGCCCGTCATCCATTGTGTTTTCTTCGTTTTAGGATACCAAGTAGTACAAAGTCGTTGATGATCTGCAGAATCACTATTTCTTAGATTATCCGCATCATCACCATTCCTTAGGTCAACAGCGTAGTCACTATATTTCTTCGTGTTCCACGCTAAAAAACGAACTAGGAACCAGCAAAGAGCTGCACTCAATACAACGGCCCCAATGATGTACATGAGGGCATTATATTCATTGATAGCGGTATTTACAATGGCACCGATATCATCGTTTTTACCATTGATAAGCATTGCGTTGTAGGAAGAGTTGAAAATTTTATAGAATGGAATGCGTCCCAAAAATAGGAAAGTCAACAATATAGTCGCAATGGAGTAGATAACCTGTTTAATGCGCAAGGACGGCCATTTTGGCACAAAGGTATGTACCAACGTCCCCACTAAAAATCCCAATAAACACAAAGAACCGACGGTCTTGAGACTCAATCTAAAGCCTAGCCATAAGGACGTGAGGATATTCTCCATCGTCACGGAAGCCAGTTGTGATTGAAATACTGCAAGAAACACGATTCTAAATGCAGTCAACAAAGCAGAGAAAAAGATAAATACCTTAATCTCTGTTCGTATGCCTTCAAATAATCGCTGCCATCGGTTCATCATTAACCCCTAACTGTTGAATCTTATAACCTAATTGGTATATCACATAATCCAACTATATTGTTACAAACGTAACAAAACTACATAACTATACTGCCTAAATGAGTAATAAAATTCATAAACTACATATATATGCTATATATATTCTACATAATATACTACATATATATTCTACGTAATATGTTACATCATATTCTACTAATTACATAACTATCAATTATTTCGGATATTTCTTACATTTAGGACCTTTACATCGTTTGCATTTACCGCATCCACGGTCGATAGTCTCAGCACCTGCTGATTTCTTTGCACTAGCACTCTCCATGACCATCTTTTCAGAGGCCTTACTATTCCATACGGAAACTATCGATTCTACTTTTTTACGGATTCATCCTTTTTAGATTTTTTATCCTTTTTCTTTTCTTTCTTCTTATCTTTTTTCTTGAAAGTATCAGTTAAGAAGACTGTTTTTAACTTATCATTTAAGACTTTAAGCTTCTTTTCAGCCTTGTCTTTCTTTTTCTTTAACTTTTCTTCGTCTTTAGAGCGTTTTTCTTCCTTAGACTTCTTGTGTTTTTTCTCTTTTTTATCTTCTTTAGACTTTTTATCTTTCTTAGATTTTTTATCATCCTTAGACTTTTTGTCTTCTTTGGATTTCTTATCCTCTTTAGATGTTTTATCTTCCTTGGATTTTTTATCGTCCTTAGATTTCTTATCTTCAGAACCGTTGATACGCGCCCATTCATCATCAACGCGTTTTAATTGCTTTTTAAGAAGCTTTTCCATCTTCTTATTTGTTTTATCGGACTCTAAACCGGCTTTACCAAATAACAAAGCATTCACCGCCGTGTATGGATCGATAGACGACATATCCTCATCATCTATTTTAGCCGCCTCTGATTTCTTATCTTTCGATAATTCATCAAAACCATCTACATTTAACGCTTCATCTTCATCTAAATGATGAATTGCTAAGCTTTCAACGCCTTCTAATGGTTTTACATCAAGGTGCTCAATCGCAGTATCTTCAAAATCTGCCATTTTCTTACCGGAGCTTTCACCAAAACCAGTAAAAAGACCACCTATAGATTTTAATTCATTCAATTTAATATGATTCATGCCCACCGTAGAATCATGATGCACAGGAATGTCAGATAATTGTACCTGTTCCATAGCATATGCATCATCATTATAACTAGCGCCCTTGCCAAGTTCAGATGTATTAGAAATAACGATATCTTCCTTATCGTCGCCTAACACATCACCAAATAAATCTTCTTCTAAAGATTCGTAAGAATGCAATAAGGACATACGTTTTTGAACATCTTCAATTTGATTCCACAAATCAACGAGAGAAGATGTATAGTACACCCGTTCTTTTACCTCTAAATACGCTTGGTAAACGATAGATAATTCGGTCTCATTAAGGCCTTCCTCTGCACCAATTTCTTCAATCATTTGTTGAATCTGTTGATCTCGGTCATATCGTTTAATTAACGCTTTACGAATGCGTTCAATCAACATTGTATCGATGAGTTCCATATGCACCTCCTGTATTCAATACACTCAGTCCTACCCGCTACATTAACGTATACGAATCAATGTATAGAATCATAAAAATGAATTAATTTTATAATCTCTAATATATTATTATAGCAGAATTTATCTGCTTTTTCCTTAATAATATGTGTAAAAGTTCCTTAAAAATAGAATAAAACCTCAATTTAAATACGTCCCTAATAGTATGCATTTCATACTACTAAAACACTATTCAAACCAAGGTTATTTAATTAACTGTTACATTAAAATATATCTAATTGTTACATAAAAGTCTTACATTACTGCACTAAAACAAGTTAACTGAATAGACGAGAATTCGCTCCTTTGCATCGCTAGCCTCAAAGAGGTCACTACAATCAATAGCTTCCTCTTGTTCCAAGCGAACATGGTTATTTAAAAAGTTCTCCACCTCTTCATTAACATAGTAGAAAAATAACTTAATCTCCCGAGGATTATGATATAGCGAATCAAAAATATTTCCTAATACCCGCTTAATCGTATGGAGTGCAAAGGGATTAAAGAAAAAGCATCGATCAGCCTGATCTGGCAATTCATACAGCGCTGCATCACCTAGTACAAAGCTTACACGATTGCGAGTTGCCGGGCTTTCACCATTAATTAAAGCCTTTTCATAGAGCCGTTCATCGTATTCGATGCCTATAGAATGGCAGCCCGTTTGGTAAGCCATGAAAATACTCACTCGGCCCTTGCCACTACCATAATCGATGAGCGTATTTTTCTTGCGAATATGACCGCTATTTGCCAAGCGCTCCAGCACGCAATAATCTGTCGGCTCGTACGGATGATGCTCCGTATCGGAACGACTATCATCGCGGCCAGAGGTTTTAATTTGTAATACACTTTCCCACTCTTGCTCTGTTGCCATCTATATAATCCTATTATGAGGCCTAAATTATATGACCTAATACTGATACTAATCTTAATTTCTATACATACTATACCTTTATTAGGGTATTAGTTACTAGAGCTGTAATAATACTAGTATATAACATAAGCACCCACATTGGGTGCTTTTATTATATGAAACACTTATTAATGCCGATATGGTATACTAGGAGTAATATTTCTATTATTCTCATGTGCAGAATTATATATCATTAAAAAGGAGTATCTACTTACATGGACAGTGATCTGACCTTAGATTTTATCATTATCATCGTATTAATCATCGCAAATGGTTTATTCTCCATGACGGAGTTAGCCATTGTAAATGCGAAAAAACGTAAACTTGAAGAGTTAGCAGAATCAGGCAATGAACGCGCGAAAACAGCTTTTGAATTATCGGAGAACCCAAATGAAATGTTCTCTACCATTCAAATCGGCATCACCCTCGTAGGTATTTTAACTGGTTTGTATTCTGGTGCCACCTTCTCTAGTCCATTAGAAGAAATTTTAGTATCAAATATTCCAAGCATCGAACCCTACGCAGCCTCTGTGAGCTCCTTCATTATCGTTGCTATCATTACCTATTTATCCCTCGTTATCGGCGAACTTGTGCCTAAACGCTTGGCCTTAAATAGCCCTGAAAGCATTGCCGTTGTAGTAGCAAAACCAATTTACTGGCTATCTGTAGCGTTAAAACCAATCGTTAGCTTCCTCGGCGTTTCCACAGAATTCCTCTTAAAAATGCTAGGCGTTACCGTAAAAGAAGAAGCCCCTGTTACAGAGTCTGAAATCAACAAGATGCTCACCGAAGGCGTTGCCATGGGTGCTTACGAAGAGGAAGAACCTATCCTCGTAGAAAATATCTTCCATCTTGCAGATATGAACGCAGGTGATATAATGACTCCTCGTACACAGCTCAAATGGATTGATCTTAATGGCACGGAAGACGAGATCATGGAGGTCCTCAAGAATGCCAACCATTACCGCATTCCTGTAGGTACCGATTCCTTGGATGAATTAAAGGGTCTCGTTACCGTATCCGATGTATTAGTTCAAATTATGCAACGTCCTAGTGAAAGTTCCATTCACGATATCATCAAAGCTTGTTTGAAAGAACCTGTTCTCGTTCCTGAATCCATTTCACTCATGAAATTATTGAACGTTCTACGTACAGAAGGCGTTCATGAAGCAATTATCCTCGACGAATATGGTGGTTTTACTGGCCTTGTCACCTTGCATGACATCATGGAAGAAATCGTAGGCCTTATGCCTTCCGGTGAGGAAGAAATCAAGGAAGAAGAAAACAAGATCATCGAACGCGATGGTGCATGGCTCGTAGATGGCCTTCTCAACGTAGATGAATTTAAAGAATTCTTTCACATCGATCAAGAATTACCAGGTGAAGAAGACGATTTGTACAAAACTATGGGCGGTCTCTTAAACGTCCTCTTCGGTCGCATTCCAAAAGAATTAGACAAGGCAAAATGGAACGGCTATACCTTTGAAGTCATCGATATGGATCATACTCGTATCGATAAAATCCTTGTAACCTATGAAGAACCTATTGTAGAACAAGAAGAAGAAAAATAAAGTTCAAATTATATAGACAAAATCTAAAGAAGTGAGTTCTCTTACTATGAACTATACCCCAAAAATTGTACATATTTTTGGATACAGCTCAATCAATAGAGGACTCACTTTTTTGCTACATTTTTGTATTCATAAAATGAGTAATACATATACTAGCAAATACTAGCAAAATATAGATTACTTTTAAAAATTATCGTTAAAATATATCATCAATTATATAAATTAATTATATAATTCTTTTATTTTCTGCATAAAGGCTAGAACTTTCAATATAAATATAGTATTATTAAATTGTATAAAATATATAATTAGTTTTTTCTATAAAATATATAATTAGAAATTAGAGTTTTCTAATATACATATAGAGTCCTATGATTACTACCTATATGTAGTTCTGTGTCATAGGGCTTATATGCGGTAGTCAAAGGAGAGATTCTATGAATCAACGAATCATAGCAACCATAGGAGCCCTATTAATAGGGACCGCCATCATAAGTGGTTGTGGATCAGAAAAGCCCCCTGAAGATACAAGTCTCAAGGTGCGTACCATCACTATAGGTGAAGAGTCTGGAACTACTGATGCTGGCTATGCAGGCACCATTCATAATAAAACAGAAACAAACTTAGCCTTTCAAATTGGAGGGCGTGTCATCAACAAATTTGTAAATGTTGGCGATGTAGTGCAAGCAGGCCAAGTCATTGCTCAAGTCAATGGTTCAGATACATCAGCTCAGGTGCAAAATGCTGAAGGTGCTGTAAAAGCTGCTCAATCGGCCTACGAATTGGCAGAAACCAATGCTAAACGATACCGCGAGCTCTATGCACAACAAGCAATTAGTAAATTGCAATTAGACCAAGCTGAAAACCAATTGAATGCCACATCTGCTCAATTACAACAAGCACAAGCAAGCCTTAATTTGAGCAGCAATCAAAATAGCTATACTAATTTAACGGCTCCTGATACAGGTATTATTACAGCTTTCAATATTGAAGCAGGACAAGTCGTAGCAGCCGGTCAAAGCGTTGGCACCTTAGCGGCTGGTCACGACCCAGAAGCAGTCATTGCCCTTCCTGAACAAGAGTTGAGTAAAATTCATGTAGGAAGCCCTGCTACTATTACCTTCTGGGCCTTACCAGATGTAACAGTACAAGGCGTAGTGCGTGAAATTTCACCAGTTCCTGACCCTGTAGCGAGAACGTATACCGTAAAAATTACCTTACAAAATGCGCCTAAAGAGGTACAGCTAGGTATGACGGTCAATGCTAATCTATCTACTACAGATAATACCAATATTTCTATTCCGTTGACGGCTCTTGTAAAAGACTCTAACGGCAATAATGCGGTCTATATCATCCGCGATAAGAAGGCTCATCTCGTGCCTATCAAGACTGGTGAGTTCGGTAAGAACTCCGTCATCGTTACATCTGGTTTAGCTAAAGGTGACATTGTCATCACCGCAGGTACCCAACAATTACAAGAAGGGACGGCGGTTAGTCAATGAAACAATTTAACTTAGCCGAATGGGCTCTTAAACACAAGTCCATTATCTACTACTTCATGGCTGTGCTCCTCACCTTTGGTATCTTCTCATTCACCCATATGGGACGCATGGAAGATCCTGATTTTACGATGCGCACCATGGTGGTCGGTGTTGCTTGGCCGGGGGCTTCTCCACAAGAAATGTCGGATCAGGTAACGGACAAACTCGAAGAAAAACTACGCGACCTTCCTGGTGTAGATTATACAAAATCTTTCACAGATGGCAGCAAATCCGTTATTTATATCAATTTAAGAGAGGATTTGCCATCCGATAAAATTCGTCCCGCTTGGGAAGAAGCGCGGAATATGATCAACGACGAATGGAAATCATTGCCTGCAGGCGTTCAAGGACCGACCATTAACGACAGGTTCGACGATGTATATGGCATTATCTATGCCATCAGTGGTGATGAGTATTCGTACGAAGAAAAACGACAACAAGCAGAGGACTTAAAACGTCAGCTTTTATCTGTTCCTAATGTTAAGAAAATCAGCCTCATTGGGGTGCAACAACAAACCCTCAATGTAACCATAAACAAGGATAAACTCGCATCCTATAAAGTCAGTACACAACAGCTGTTAACAGCGCTTAAACAGCAAAGTATGATGGTTCCAGCTGGTGTGATTACAACGGATACAAACAATGTATATCTCCGCGTCAATGGCCTATTCGATAGTCCTCAAGCGGTGCGAGATATGCCGATCCGCATCAATAATCAAACGTTGCGCCTCGGTGACATGGCTGATGTAACCATGACCTACCAAGACCCTAGCGATCCACAGTTCTATTACAAAGGTAAGCCAGCCATTGGCATCGCTATCTCCATGGACGCAGGGGGCAATAATATCGAATTCGGCGAAGCCATCGACAAAAAACTCGGGGAATTACAGAAAACGATTCCTGCCGGCCTCGAACTCAATCAAGTATCAAATCAACCGCATATCGTTAAGGAATCCATCGGCGATTTCTCTCAATCCTTATTTGAAGCCATTGCCATCGTATTACTCGTAAGCTTTGCATCTCTCGGCTTACGAACCGGTATCGTTGTAGCCCTCACCATTCCAGTCGTTGTGTCTACAACGTTCATCTTGATGTATGAAAGCGGCATCTATCTACATAAGGTTAGTTTAGGTGCCTTAATCCTAGCTTTAGGCCTCCTCGTAGACGATGCCATCATCGTTGTAGAAATGATGAGCGTTAAGCTCGAAGAAGGGTGGGGCCACTTTAAATCGGCTACCTTTGCTTACCAATCTACAGCATTCCCAATGCTATCGGGTACGCTCATTACCTGTGCAGGTTTCTTGCCATTAGCATTGGCACAAGGTATGGTAGCAGAGTTTACAAAGTCCCTATCCATCGTTGTATTTATGGCACTCATCCTATCTTGGTTCGCCTCTGTTCTCGTCAGCCCTGTATTGGGTTATAAAATCATCGAAAACAAGGCTCCCAAGCCAGAATCGGAATGGACTAAACGAGACCGTATCATGCACAAACTCAATGTGACCTTCTATGATAAGTTTGAAAAACTATTACATTGGGCTCTAGGACATCACAAGGTAGTCTTGCTGGCCACATTAGGAGCTTTCGTTTTATCCTTGCTTTCACTACCATTGATCAAACAGGAATTTTTTCCATCATCAACGCGTAATGAAATCATTGTATCCATGCAATTTCCTCAAAGCTCGTCTATCGAGTATACTGCTAACCAAGCAAAACTCATCGATGAACATTTGAAAGACGACGAGCGCATTGCAACCTTCACCTCCTACATTGGACAAGGTTCTCCACGTTTTGTCCTCACCTTGGAACCGGAATTACAACGGAACAACTTCTTACAATATGTAATTGTTACAAAATCCTTAGAGGATCGCGATAAACTCTATGCTGAATTGACTCCGTATTTAAACGAGCAATTCCCATCGGCCCTTGTAAATACGCAATTCTTACAAATCGGTCCACCATCCAAATTTCCAGTTATGCTTCGCGTTGCTGGCCCTGATCAAAAGATGGTAAAAGAAATTGCAAATCAAGTAAAAGCTAAAATGCAAGACGATAAAGACTTACAAAATATCGCCTTTGACTGGCCAGATACAGAACCTGTAGCCAATATTCACATCGATCCAAACAAGGCACGTTTACTCGGCATCGATAGCTACGCTGTATCCTTGCACTTGCAAAGTCTATTGTCTGGTACTAAATCTGGTGAATACTACGAAGGGAACCAAACCATTCCTGTTACCTTCCGTTTAGGTGACAACGAGCAACATAACTTAAGTGCTCTTTCATCCTTGCCAATTCAAACAGGAAATGGCTCCTATGTACCACTTAGCCAAATTGCAACCATTACCATGACACAAGAGGATGGTATTATTTGGCATCGCAATATGATGCCAACCATTAGTGTGCATGCCAATGTAAAAGCAGGTGTATTGGGTAATGCGAAAACGAAAGAGATTTACAAATCCTTACAAGACATTCGCGATTCCTTGCCTATAGGCTATTCTATTGACCTAGACGGCGCCGCTGAAAAGAGCGAAACAGCCGTTCAAAAGCTATTAACACCAATGCCGATTATGCTCTTTGTAATCATGACAATCCTCATGTTCCAATTAAAGCGTATCGCCCTCATGGTAATGGCTCTACTCACGGCTCCATTGGGGCTAATCGGTGTTGTATTAGCACTCAATATTACGAGAACGCCATTAGGCTTTATGGCTATTCTAGGGATTATCGCCCTCTCGGGTATGATCATCCGTAACTCCATTATCTTATTAGACCAAATCGAAATCCACAAGGCAGAAGGCCAAGAACCTCGTGAAGCGATTATCAACTCCGCTACACTTCGTTTCCGCCCTATCATGCTCACCGCTATCGCAGCGATTTTAGGCATGATTCCTCTCATGGGATCTGTATTCTGGAGCCCATTGGCCATCGCCTTCAGCGGCGGCTTACTAGTGGCAACGGTTCTAACACTCATCGTATTACCTGTCATGTATGCAAGCTGGTATAAGGTAAAATAGGATACCATAAGACAAGATAAGATAAAACACAATACAAAAACCCCCTTAAAAAAGTATTAGAAACTTTTATAGGGGGTTTTTAATAAATATCATATAAAAAAACAGCAGGGCTTTCCCCTGCTGTTTTTTTAGTCACAATAATACATTACGACTTACTTATTTCCCTTAGGATTATATTAATAATTATATCTGACTTAGTCTATTATTTATTAAACTACAACGGCTGTACCATTGCATGTAATCATAAGCATGCCATTTTGTGCACCTACTGTGCTGTATTGGAAGGATACGCCAATAATAGCATTAGCACCCAATTTAGAAGCTCGTTGAGACATTTCATCGAGAGCTGCTTTGCGCGCATTCATCAAAGAATCTTCATAGCTGCCACTACGACCACCAACGATATCGCGAATGCCAGACATGAAATCTTTCACAAAGTTACGGCCTTCTACGACTTCACCAAATACAATACCTTTGTACTCTTGTACAGGTTTGTTTTCAATATGCATAGTTGTAGTAATAATCATAATTGTATCCTTTCTAATTGATTACAATATATTTTAATTTATTATAACAAGACTTTTAGATAAAAACAAATATAGCTTTCACATAAAACAATTACATAGTATATCTCCAAAAATTACATACTATATATCAAAAATTTACATATTATACATCAAAAAAAGACCTGTTCACTACTTTCATAATGAACAGGTCTAATTTTATGTTATCTATCGAAGTCACGATCAAGGTTAACTTCTTTCAACGGCACAACTTTAGTTTTGTTGATGTATTTGTAACCAAGGTACACTGCGAAGAAGATTGGTAAGCCAATGTAGGCAACGGATACGCCGTACCAGTCGATGGTATCACCTGTGAAAGCGGAGTAGTTTTGACCACAGATGATGATGACGCAAAGAATGAACGCCAAGATTGGGCCAACTGGGAATAACCACGCTTTGTATGGCAATTCACTAAGATCTCTGCCTTGTGCGATGAAAGCACGGCGGAAACGATAGTGAGATACTGCGATACCAACCCATGCGATGAAACCACATAAACCAGAGATATTAACAATCCATGTATAAGCTGTACCTTCGCCGATAAAGCTTGTTAGGAACGCAAATAAACCGATTGCTGTCGTTAAGATTAACGCAGGCACTGGAACGCCACGTTTATTTAATTTAGCAAAAATTTGAGGTGCTTGACCTTCCTTAGCGAGTGCGTACAGCATACGCGTAGAAGAGTATAGACCAGAGTTACCAGCACTCAATACAGCTGTTAAGATGATAGCATTAATAAAGCTAGCAGCAAAGGCAAAACCAAAACGGTCAAATACGAGTGTAAATGGAGAAATAGATACGTTCTCTACACTAGAATTCAACAGATTTGGATCTGTGTACGGAATTAAGAAACCGATAACCGTGAAAGCACCGATATAGAATAATAGAATACGCCAGAAGATTGTATTAATCGCTTTTGGCACATTCTTTTCAGGGTCTTCCGCTTCACCAGCGGCTACACCGATCAGTTCAGTACCTTGGAAGGAGAATCCTGCCACCATAAAGATAGCTAGAATAGATTCCCAGCCACCTACAAATGGAGCTTCTCCTACAGTCCAGTTTGCAAATCCTGGAGATGTACCACCGATACCAAAGATGAGCATAAAGCCACAGAATAGAAATACGAATACTGTAATAACTTTGATGCTAGAGAACACATATTCACTTTCACCAAAGGAACGAGTAGATAAATAGTTCAAGCCAAATAAAATGAGCAAGAACAGAGCAGACCATACGATGGCAGGCACATCAGGGAACCAATATTTCATGATAAGCGCCCCTGCTAATACTTCAGCAGCCAAGGTAATAGCCCAATTAAACCAGTAATTCCAACCTAAGGCAAAACCAAAAGCAGGGTCTACATAGCGTTTTGCATAAGTCCCGAAGGAACCTGGAATTGGCAAGTATGTAGCCATTTCCCCAAGAGATGTCATGAGGAAATAAACCATGATACCAATGAGGCCGTAAGCTACAAGAGCACCACCAGGGCCAGCTGTACTTACCACTTCACCACCAGCAACGAATAAACCTGTACCGATAGCACCACCTAAAGCAATCATATTCATATGACGAGCTTTTAGGGACCGTTTTAGGTGTTGATCTTTGTTAGACGTAAACTCTACGTTACTATTATGATTTTCAGACATGGGTCACCTCTTACAAATCTAGATTACGCACGTATTTCGCGTTATCTTCAATAAATTTACGACGAGGCTCTACCTTATCACCCATGAGAACCGTAAAGATTTTGTCAGCTTCGATAGAATCTTCTAAGCTAACTTGTAAAATCGTACGATTATCAGGGTTCATTGTAGTTTCCCATAATTGTTCAGGATTCATTTCACCTAAACCTTTATAACGTTGGATTGTAGTACCATCGCGGCCTACTTCATCAAGTTTAGCAGTTAACTCTGCATCAGAGTATACATACCAGTGAGACTTGCCCTTCTTGATTTGGTACAAAGGTGGTTGGGCAATATAGATATGACCTTCCTCTACCAATGGTTTCATATAACGGTAGAAAAATGTTAATAACAATGTACGGATATGAGCACCGTCAACGTCCGCATCTGTCATGATAATAATCTTGTTGTAACGGGATTTTGTAATATCGAATTCTTCCCCAATACCAGTTCCGAAAGCGGTAATCATGGAGCGAATTTCGTTATTAGCCAAAATCTTATCAAGGCGTGCCTTTTCTACGTTAAGAATCTTACCGCGCAATGGCAAAATCGCTTGGTAACGACGATCGCGACCTTGTTTTGCAGAACCGCCCGCAGAATCACCTTCCACAAGATAAATTTCAGTCATAGATGTGTCTTTTTCGGAGCAATCCGCCAATTTACCAGGAAGGCTAGATACCTCCAAAGCATTTTTACGGCGAGTTAAGTCGCGGGCTTTACGAGCAGCCTCACGAGCACGGCTTGCCATTGTTGCTTTTTCGATGATTTTCTTCGCATCTTGTGGATGTTCTTCAAAGAATGTTTTAAGACCATCAGACACGATAACATCTGTAATACCTTTAACTTCGCTATTGCCCAGTTTAGTTTTTGTTTGGCCCTCAAATTGAGGTTCCAACACTTTTACAGATACGACAGCTGTCAAACCTTCACGTACGTCTTCACCGGAAAGATTAGACTCACTTTCCTTGATCAAACCAGATTTACGGCCATAATCATTGAGGGTACGAGTCAAGGCAGCACGGAAACCAGATAGATGTGTACCACCGTCAATCGTATTGATGTTATTTACGAAGGACAACAAGTTTTCACTATAGCTATCGTTATATTGCAATGCTACATCTACCACAACATCGTCTTTTGTATTTTCAATATTGATAACAGTTGGATTAATTGCCTCTTTATTTTCGTTCAAGAAGGTAATGAAAGAAACCAAACCACCTTCATAGTGGAAGCTTTCAACACGAGGTTCCTCTAAGCGCAAATCGCTCAATGTAATGCGAAGGCCTTTATTAAGGAATGCCAATTCTTGTAAACGCATTTTCAATGTATCAAAGCTAAATACGGTAGTTTCAAAGATTTCTGCATCTGGCTTGAAAATAACTGTAGTACCAGTGCCTTCGGCCTTGCCAATTTCGTGCAACTCGGAAGTTTTATGACCACGAGCAAAGGAAATTTCTTGAACAATACCATTTTGAGATACTTGAACCTTAGTCCATTCACTCAATGCATTAACTACGGAAATACCTACGCCGTGAAGACCACCAGATACCTTATATCCGCCACCACCGAATTTACCACCGGCATGCAATTTCGTTAATACTAGCTCTACCGCAGACATACCAGATTCATGCATCCCTGTTGGAATACCACGACCATCATCGACAACGGTAACACTGTTATCTGGATTGATGGATACTTCGATATGTGTAGCATAACCAGCAAGCGCTTCGTCCACAGAGTTATCTACAACTTCGTATACGAGGTGATGCAAACCACGAGCAGACGTACTACCAATATACATCCCTGGGCGTTTACGCACCGCGTCTAGACCCTCAAGAACCTGAATATTCTGAGCGCCATAATTTTGTTCAGGCATGAAACAAACTCCTCCTAACAATCTATCATACTGCACTTGATTGAAATAAAGTAACAAAACATGTACAGGATTAAACTTTATCTCTTTATTATACTATAAAACTCATCAATCCGTCTCATTAAAGTCTTAATACTGATACCAGATCCATACACACAATCATCTGTGACCACATATGTCTTGATTTGCTCCTCTGGCACCATGGCGATATATTCTAGCGTTTCATAGTGATGAATAGGACTTTTATGGGACTTTCCGCCCTTAGCATGCACCATGGTGATAATGGATTCTATGGGCACGGAAATGGTATCTCCAATATGAACGTACATAAGAATGCCCCCTCTACTTTTCTAATGTCCCATTAAGGGCATCGATTTTGCGCTGTTCCTCTTCAGCAAGGAACTTAGACCGATATTTATTACACAAATTGATGACGTGCTGATCTGTCAACTCATCAGGCTTTTTGTGGGTGATGAGCATGGCCACCATAAACATATGACGGCGATTGATAGATCCTTTATAAATCTTATCTAGGTAAAAGTATATGGATTCTCGCATCGCTTCTGCAAAGTTTGGAAAACTACACTGTATAAATTGCTGGCAGTCGCTATATTTAAAGTACGGATATTTTCGAATAACAGCTTTAATCTCCTTAATATGTTTTCGATGCAATTCATATTCACAGGTTGGACAGATTTCCTTTTTAGATTTCATATGCATGCCACATCGTTTACAACGATGGTATCCATGCTGCTCTAAATAGATTTCTCGCTTTCGAGCCGTAATTTGTATTTTCCGGAAAGCAGCTTTTAATGCTTCGTTATCCGTTTGTTTCAACGATGTATCGATGGCGTCTACGTCTTCTTTTGAAAGCACGATATCTACAAAGTTAATACGTTTTGTAATAATTTGTTCATCAGGAATCGTGAGAGACGTGTTATTTTCTACTTTCACATAGCTCTGACGTTTCATGATGAAGCGAATATCGGTGATTACATCTTGACGATAATACTTGTTGATAGCCTCGATGATACGACGTTTTTGCATCTGTAATTCCTGCATCCACATGGAATTATCTGCACTAATAACCATATCTGGAGGCTTGATGGACACAATTTTTGTATGATCTGCGATAACATCACCTACTACATCACGCCACTTGTGAACAAGAGTATTTAATTTATATTGTTCCAGTAAATTCAGTTCTGCTAAGGCCTTTGGTAAACAAAGATCAAGGCTGTCCATACTGAACCTGTCCCCCTTCACAAGAAATAAATTGAACGGATTTCAAATCTTTAAAATCGTGAATATCTGTAGTGGTAATAAATGTTTGAATTCGTTTATGAATAAACTGCAATAAATTCGTTCGTCTCGACTCATCAAGTTCGCTCAATACATCATCCAAGAGAAGTACTGGATATTCTCCTACCTCTGACTTGATAAACTCAAGCTCACTCAACTTTAAGGACAATACAGCGGTTCGTTGCTGCCCTTGCGATCCAAATTTCTTTAAATCCATAGCATCGGAAAAGAATCGTAAATCATCGCGATGAGGGCCCACACTAGTGCTTAAACGATGACGATCCTGAGGCAACGCTGCTTTGATGCGTTCGTAAAAGCCTTCCTTTGTATATTCCAATGAACCATTGTCCATATACGGCTGTTCATAACCAATGGTTAAATTCTCAAGGCCACCTGTCAATTTACGATTCATCAAATCAATAAGCAAATTGATTTTCTTTAAGCTCTCTAATCGTTTCTTTACGATAAAGCTCGCCATATCTGCTAGCTGCAAATCCCATTCTTCAAGAGGAATAGTATTCTTTCCTCTATATTCTTTTAGGACTGCATTTCGTTGCTGTAACAGCCGATTGTACTGCATCAATTGATGATAGTATGTAGCACTGGTCTGAGAGATTTCCATATCGAGGAAACGCCTACGTCCAGACGGAGTCCCCTTGATGAGCTGTAAGTCTTCAGGACAGAAGATAACTGTATTCAATGTACCAATCAGTTCTTTTTGAGATATTTTTGTGTCATTTAAACGAATATCCTTAGCCCCTTGGCGGAATAATTTAATATTTACCTTTTGAGGCGTATCTTTTTTCTCAAATTTTACAACTATGCCTGCTTCTTCGGCATTAAACATGAGCATATCAGAAGTATCGTTAGTACGATGGCTTTTACCAATCGTACCAACATAAATCGATTCTAGGATATTCGTCTTACCGGCCCCATTGGTGCCGTGCAGAACGATAATCTCAGGATTAAACTGTATCTGTACATCCTTATAATTACGAAACTGAAATAACTGCAGTGAGTCAATTCTCACCGATTATGCCTCCTCTTGTGTAATCACGAGGTCTACATCAAGACCTTCACAAGAAATCACATCACCAACGCGGCATTTCTTGCGTTTTTCCGTTACGACCTGACCATTCAAGGTAAGAATGCCTTCATCGATGAAAGATTTAATTTGACCACCTGTTTCAATGATGCCTTCTAACTTCAACAACTGATCAATTTGAATGTACTCCGTATGAATGGGTACCTGCTGTTGCTCTTTCATAACGTTCTCCTAAAGTGATAAAGGTTAAGCATTTGTGCGAACCGGTGTTACTACGTATGTATAGTTTGGATTATTGTCTTGTCGAATGACAACAGGACCATTTTGTTTTAAGAACAAGTGAATATTATCGCCTGTGCTGTGACGCAAGATGTCAGAGATGTAGCGACCGTTAAAGGAGATTGTAAAAGGTGTGCCTTTAAATTCAACAACTACATCTTCTTTTGCCATACCAATTTCAGTATTTTGAGTAGATAATGTTACATTGCTTTCAGACCAATCATAACGAATTACGTTATAACTGATATCCTTAGCCAATAAGGATACGCGATCAACGGCACCAGCGAATTCGCGGCGGTCGATAACAGCACTAGAATCGAATTGGGAAGGAATTACCTTTTCATATTCAGGATACGTGCCTTCGATTAAGCGAGAAATAATATAAATAGATTCAAAATTAAATACGATTTGTGTGCGATTCCAAATGATGTTGATCATAGCTGGATTATCTGTTGGTAATAAACGAGATACTTCAGCCAACGTTTTTGTAGGAATGATAGCACGCATTGGAGTCGTTGCTGGTTCATCGATGGTAATTTTTTTAACAGCCATACGGTGTGTATCGGTAGCAACCATAGTCACTTCGTTTTCTTTGATTTCAAGAAGAGCACCGGTAAATACAGGTCGATCTTCATCAGTAGCAGCTGCATAATTTGTTAAATCGATGAGTTCTTTCATAGCAAAGCTATCGATGTTTACATGATCTTGGTCATGAATTTGTTCCACCAAGGAAAAATCATCTGGATGTAATGTAACAAGGTTAAATTCAGAAGATCCAGATGTGATGGTCAAAGAATTTCCGTCTTCTGGTTTGTAAAGTTCGATAGTATCGCCAGGCAATTTACGAATTAATTCTTGGAAATAGCGGGAACCTACTACTAAAGTACCAGGTTCTTTAATGTCTCCATCGATGGTTAAGCGAATGCCGAGTTCAAAGTCGTTACCTTGCAATTCTACTTGACCATTTTTTGTAGTCATGTAAATAGCGCCTGGTAAGTTGGAACTTGTTTTATTTTGAGATACCTTTTGCAATACGTTGATTGCTTTTTGGAGATTTGCTTTAGGGAATGTAATATGCATATGTTACTCCTTTATAATTTTTATATATTGTAAAAGCACTAATAATTACTTGCTTTGTTTGTAATATTCAATGTTTACTATCGTAGATGCTCTATAGATATTCTACGGTAGATCTATTTCTACTGGTTTTTTGATTGTTTGTTAGTTTTAGTAGTAGTAATAGTAGGGGTCTGTTTATATGTGTAAAAGTGATTTGGCGCCACTAACTGTGTGAATTATGGGTTGTGTATAACTATGTTGATAGTTTGTACTTACTTATCCACATATTAACATCAAAGTATGAGTTTTAGGATATCCACAAAGTTATTCACCGTATATCCACAGAGTTATCCACAGGTTGTTAATTTCTGTTTAATTTCTGCAACCATTCGTTTAGTTTCTTCGTTTTTTTCAATTTCCTTCGTTATTTTATCGTACGCATGGAGAATTGTCGTATGATCACGAGAAAAAGCTGCTGCGATTTGAGGATAGCTTTCATTGATCATATCGCGGCATAGATACATGGCGATTTGCCGTGGAAATGCGAATTGGGCTTTTCGTTTCTTGCCGAGTAGGTCTTGCTTTTTAATATTGAAATAAGAACTTACAAAATTCTGGATGCTTTCAATATTAACCATATTCACCTCTTCGGTATGAACGAGGCCCGCCAAGGCGTGTTTTGTGTATTCTAGGTCGATAGATTCGAGACGTTGATCGATGGATGCTGTACCGATGAGTTTGGTGAAAGCACCTTGTAATACGCGGACGTTTTCGCTAAATTGCAATGCTACGTAGTTAATTGAATCATTATCGATGCGAATAATGCGATTCTTTTTATATTCTCGTTCGAGCAGTGACCTGAAGATGGCAATGCGCGTTTCTAAATCTGGATTTTCCATTGTGGCAATGTAGCCAGCTTGGAAACGAGAGCGAAGACGATCTTCGAATTGCTCCATATCGTTTGGCATCGTATCAGAGGTAAGTACGATTTGCTTGTTGTTATTTAATAATTCATTGAACGTATTAAACAGCTCAGTTTTCGTACTTTCACGGCTTTCAAGGAACTGAATATCGTCAATCATGAGCACGTCTATATTGCGGAATGTGTTGCGGAATAATTTACCTTGATTGCGCTGTAATGTTTCAACGAAAATATTCATAAAATTTTCGCTTGTAATAGACATGACCTTCATATGTGGATGATTTTCTTTGATAGCATTGCCGATGGCGTGCATCAAGTGTGTTTTGCCGAGGCCAGATGGACCGTATATAAAGAGCGGATTATAGTCTCCACCAGGAAATTCAGCTACATTTTGAGCGGCTCCAAAAGGAATGCGATTGGCATTGCCCGTTACATAATTATCAAAACGGTACGCCGGATTGAGATTAGATAGTGATAAATCTACAGGTACATTATCAGACTGCAATGTTGGCATTGTTTCTGTAGATTTCTTTGGTATCGCTACCATTGGTTCGTCTGGAATCTCCACAGGCGCTGGCGCGCGGTCGATATAGACAGGATCTTGATAGACTGGAGTGTAAAACTCCTCTTGATGAGTCTTTTCCTCTACTATAGGTGGTAAAGGCAATGGCGGTGCCACAACTGGCGTATCGATGAGACTTTCATCAACAAAGGTAGTATCTACACTCTCTTGATTGAAATCGAATAACACCATATCTCGATGGGAACCGATGACCGTAGTAATAGCATCCTGCAAAGCCTTGCTAATCTGTGGCTGCTGGTCGATTAAGTTTTTTACAAATGTTTGCATGACCCCAATATGGATCGAATGACTTTCGAGAGACATGGGAATCAACGATGACGTGACGCGCAAATACAATGCATCAGGTAAATGTTGCATATTCTTTTTCGCCTCTTGCAATATATGCTCCCATATATTATTTAAATCAAATGATTGCATGACGTGCCTCTTGTGAATAACTATTGCAATAAATGTGTATAACTTTAGGAATAATGTGCATAACCATTGTAAAAGCTGTGGAAAAAACTATTATTCCTGTGAATAACTTGTGTATAACCTGTGAATAAGTAAAAATAAAAGTCTATTTTATATAGATAATTACTGACTTTTCAGTTTTTATAAACTAAAAGAGAAAAAATGTGGATAACTTCGAAAGTTATCCATCAAAAACCTATAAAAATATATAATTTTTCCTAATTTCAAGTATGATTGTACCAAAAAATCACTAGTTTGTCATTTATTCTGTGGATAACTTTTGGTTATCTGAAAGAAATGTGTTAATAAATCAATAATTATCTCATTATTTGTTCATCAATTACTTTTGGGGAAGGAATGAAAACTACTTTTATCGCTCCATTCTAACGCAAGTCGCTCAAAAAGTAGTTTTCATTCCCCTCCTCCAATAAGATAATTTTTATGATTATTATACACATAGATGGAAAAGTAATTGATGAACATAACAGCATCAACCTTCAGATAATCAAAACTAAATGATCAATATAAATGACAAACTAGTGATTTTTCTAAGAGGGAGTCTTAGGAGCAGGAATAGATGTGGATTTTTGACCGAAACGATGAGTATGGAGGGAGAAAACCACATCTATTCCTCCCCTCTTCAACTAGAGATCAAAACATAAATTTGCCAAAGTATAAAAAGATTTAAATTGTGAGTTCTTATATGTTGATAAATTGATGTTACGTTTACATCGTGTAGTGGTATTGAAGGTGACATTAGGGTTGCCTTAGGGAGGGAATATAGGGTCCTTTTGAGCGACTTTACGATGAGTATGGAGCGATGAAGGAGCCCTATATTCCTCCCCCTGGAAACGTAACATCAATTACAGGATAAAATGTGTAGTAGAATTATTTTCAGAAATACAAGAACTCATAGCAGAACCCCTTTATTATATTGACAAATTTACGTTTTACCTCTATAATTACCCTGTTATGGTATAAGTAAAACAATACAGAATGACGAGGAGGTGTTTTACTAATGAAACGTACTTACCAACCAAATACTCTTTGGAGAAAACGTACCCATGGTTTCCGTGAACGCATGAAAACTATTGGTGGCCGTCTCGTTTTGAAAAGAAGACGTGCAAAAGGCAGAAAACGCTTATCTGCATAATATAATAGCTGTTAGGCAGGAGAAAAAACTTGGCGCTGCTGCCAAGTTTTTCTATTCTTAGGACTTAAGGACAATGCATATGGATTATTGCCTTGATAAAGCAAGACGACTGACGCACAATAATGAATATCGCCTTGTGTATAAGCACGGAAAATACGAAGTAGGCCGTATGTGTGTACTGTATCGTATGCCCGTGGCAAAGCAACCTACGCGCATTGGTTTTGTAACAGGCAAAAAGGTTGGTTGTGCAGTGGAGCGCAACCGAGCTAGACGCCTGATGAAAGAGGTATATCGCCTCAATCAGCACGCCATTCGCGAAGGGTATCATATCGTAATTGTTGGACGTGGCCCTCTGAAAAACGCTACCTATGAAAAAGCGGAAAAGGAGATTTTGTATCTCTTGCGAAAAAGCAAATTATTGATACAAAATGATAAATAGGACCACAAGTTAGAGGCTTTGGTCCTTTTTGTGTATATGGAGGTTTCCATGAAACGCTGTATAACCATGCTTTTACGACTTTTAATTAGGTTTTATCAGCTCGCCATATCTCCCTTAAAACCTGGATGTTGCCGTTATTATCCGACATGTTCCACATATACTCTGCAGGCCATCGAAAAATATGGTCCTTTGAAAGGTAGCTGGATGGGTTTAAAACGCATTCTTCGCTGTCATCCTTTCCATAAGGGTGGCTACGATCCAGTTCCCTAATCCACGTGGGATTAGGCTGGATGCGTTCTGTGAAAGTTACTTTCATAAAAACCATCGAGCACAGTTTTGGAAATACCTGAGCATCTGTATGGATGAAATTTAGACCATACCATAACGATATATAGATGCGCAAAGGACGATTTGGGACTGTATGAAAAAGGAGAAACAATGGACTTTTTAAGTGGTATTTTCCAACCTATCGTTGATTTAATGAGCACATTGGTAACTTATGCGTTCCAATTGACTCAAATGATAGGTTATCCAAGCTACGGTGTGGCTATTATCCTTTTAACAATCGTTATTAAAGCGATTTTGGCACCACTTACTGTTAAGCAAATCAAATCCATGAAGGCTATGCAAGAATTGCAGCCTCGCATGAAACAATTGCAAGATAAATACAAAAACGATCCTGCAAAACTGCAAGCGGAAATGGGTGCATTGTATAAAGAAATGGGCGTTAACCCATTGGCTGGTTGCTTGCCATTGTTGGTACAAATGCCATTCTTGATCGCGATTTACTGGGCTTTGAAAGATTACCCATACGATCCAAACTTTGTACAATTCTTGTGGTTGCCTAGCCTTGGCGATCCAGATCCAATGTACATCTTACCTATTTTGAGTGCATTATCCACATGGGTTATGTCTCGTCAAACTAGTAATGGTGCGACTGGTGCAGCTGCGCAACAACAAAAGATTATGACAATCTTTATGCCTTTATTCATTGGTTACATTTCTTTGAGCTTCCCATCTGGTCTCGTTATCTACTGGGTAGTTTCTAACGTATTCCAATTGATTCAACAGCATTTCATTTACAAAAATTTGAACGCTAAGTAGGAGGCAATTATGGAATTTATCGATGTATCTGCTAAAACCATTGAAGATGCCATTGCTAAAGGTGTAGCTCAATTAGCCGCTGAAGGTCAAGAATTGGTAGAAACTAAAGTCTTAGAACAACCTTCTAGTGGATTTTTAGGCATTGGTCGTAAACCAGCAGTTGTTCGCTTATTCTTCACTGCTTTGGCTCAATCTGCTACTGCAAAAGAAGTAGCTAACGCAGAAGAACAATCTGTAGCTATTGCTTCCGAACCAGTGGCAACAAGCGAAACAGAAGTACAAGATACAGCAGTTGAAACTTCTGAAAGTACTGTAACGGAAAAATCTTCTAAAAAAGAACTTTCAAAAGAAGATCAACAAGAAATTGCTGAAAAAGGTAAACAATTCCTCGATGATATGTTTACACAAATGGGCCTCACTGTGGTTATCGAAAAGATGATGACCAAAGACAAGATTACATTCCAAGTACACGGCGAAGATTTAGGTATTTTGATCGGCAAACATGGTCAAACATTGGATGCTATTCAATACTTAACAAATCTCGTGGCTCACAAGGACGTATCTGGCCACTGCCATATCGTGGTAGATGTGGAAAACTATCGTTCTCGCCGAGAAGAAACATTGGTAAATCTCGCGAAACGTTTGGCTTCTAAGGTGAAACGCAACCGTCAAAAGGTTTCCTTAGAACCGATGAATGCTTTTGAACGTAAAATCATTCATACTGCCCTTCAAGGGGATAAAAATGTTGTTACCAACAGTGAAGGGGATGAACCATTCCGTCATGTTGTGATTTCGTACAAAAAATAAAATATAGTGGTGCAGCTTTCAAGTAACTGATATCCTCGGTTGCTTGAGGGCTGTTCCCTTTATTCTTTAGGTTATGGTGAAAGCTAACCTAAGTTAATCTTCGCATGCAAAGATTAGTTTAGTTTAACTTTCACAGGCGAAGAACATATACAAAAACAAATACTAGATAATCGAAATACGGAGATATGTATGTATATAGATGATACAATAGCGGCCATTGCGACACCGCCCGGCATCGGTGGGGTTGGTATTATTCGGGTCAGCGGCAAGGATAGTTTTCCTATTGTAAATAGCCTGTTCAAGAGCACTGGCACCGTTCCTTTGATGGACCGCCAAAATAGAACGATACAATATGGGACCATTGTGGACCCAGCGACGAACAAAACCATCGACGAGGTTCTTGTGTTATTAATGAAAGGCCCTCATTCCTACACGGCAGAGGATGTAGTGGAAATTCAGTGTCACGGCGGCATTGTGCCAGTTCGACAAATTCTAAAATTGCTCGTCAATCATGATGTGCGCATGGCTGAGGCCGGTGAATTTACGAAGCGCGCCTTTATGAACGGACGTATCGACCTCACCCAAGCGGAGGCGATCATTGATATTATTGAAGCAAAAACGGAGGACTCCCTCTCTCTCGCTGTATCTCAGCTAGACGGGACCGTTTCGTCTTTTGTGAAAGATGTGCGTGAACAGCTCATCGCCATGATTGCTCATTTAGAGGTAACCATCGACTATCCTGAGGAGGATATCGAGGACGTAACGAGCCAAGAGGTTCGTGAACAGCTAGAGCCTATTTTGAAAGCCATGGATGATCTTTTGTCCACAGCGAATACAGGTCGCCTCATTCGGGACGGTATTACGACGGTTATTGTAGGCCGTCCAAATGCAGGTAAATCGAGCCTCATGAACGCTCTTTTGCGCGAAAACCGCGCTATCGTAACGGATATTCCTGGTACAACGCGGGACAGTATTGAAGAATATATGACCGTAGAAGGCATTTCTCTACGCCTCATCGATACGGCAGGTATTCGGGACACACAAGATACGGTAGAAGCCCTTGGTGTGGAGCGTGCTCGCGATTATATCAACAAAGCAGACATCGTGCTCTGCGTTATTGACGGATCTACTCCGTTAAACTCTGAAGAAATCGAAATTTTGACCTCTGTGAGCGGTTTAAATACTATCGTACTCCTCAATAAGTCCGACGTGGCACAAGTCGTTACAGATGAAAATATTAAAGAACACGGCACCTTTACAGCCATAGAACGCATTAGTGCTAAAGAAGGGGAAGGCTCTGCAGTTCTCTCTAAATGGGTACAAGATCTCGTCTATGGCGGTCGCGTAAAACAAGACAACAGCGCCATGATTAGTAACGTGCGCCACATTAGCCTTATGGAACAAGCAAAGGCACAAGTCGAACAAGCCCTCTCCTCCATCGACATGGGCATGCCAGTAGACTTTGTATCTACCGACCTGCGCAGTGCCTGGGAACTACTAGGCGACATCACAGGCGATACCATCCGAGAATCCATGATCGACGAACTCTTCAGTCGTTTTTGTTTAGGTAAGTAAAAGCAGGGCAGTAGTCAATGGAGGAGCTTGCGACGACAGGGACACTGCATCGCTTTGGTCGGAGCGTGCAATTTTTCGAAGAAAAATGCTCAGCGAGCGACCTGTACTCTGGGCTATTCGGCCTCGTAGTTTGAATAAAATATACTTTCACAATAAGATAAGTAACAAATATAAGGAATTTAATTGATATGTACACAGTAGATAATTATGATGTCATCGTCATCGGTGGCGGTCATGCTGGTTGTGAGGCGGCTCTCGCTACTGCTCGCATGGGTCATCGCACGTTGATGGCGACCATCAGTTTAGATAATATTGCGCTTATGCCGTGCAACCCTGCCGTGGGTGGTCCTGGTAAAAGCCATCTTGTTTACGAAGTTGACGCATTAGGCGGTCAAATGGGTATTAATGCGGATGCTACAGCTATCCAAATGCGTATGCTCAATATGGGCAAAGGACCTGCCGTTCATTCTTTGCGTTGTCAATCCGACAAGATTAAATACCAACATTTGATGAAACAAACATTGGAGAATACAGATAATCTCAATGTTAAGCAAATCATGGTGACAGAGCTTAAGGTTGAGGATGGCAAGGTCACAGGTATCGTTACGGAGCTTGGTGAATTTTATGGCGCTAAGGCGGTAATTCTTTGTACAGGTACCTATTTGAAAGGTAAAATCCTCATCGGCGATATCGATTATGTGGGCGGTCCAAATGGCCAACGCGTAGCGGAACATTTCTCTCAATCTTTACTCGATAATGGTGTTGAATTGATGCGCTTTAAGACGGGTACACCAGCACGTGTAGATAAACGTACTTTAAACCTCGAAAATATGGTAGTTCAAGAAGGCGATGCACATCATCACGCATTTTCCTTTATGGATGAATGGATTAACCGTAATGAAGATGTATGTTGGTTGACCTATACTAACAAAGAAACGCACGAAATCATTCATAGCAATATTCACCGCGCTCCTATGTATAGTGGCAAAATCGAAGGCGTAGGCCCTCGTTACTGCCCTTCCATCGAAGATAAAGTAGTGCGCTTTGCCGATAAAGAACGCCATCAATTATTCGTAGAACCAGAAGGTACGGGTACAAATGAAATGTACGTTCAAGGCATGAGTACATCCCTTCCTATGGACGTACAATATGCATTCTTGCGTACTATTCCAGGCCTTGAAAATGTAGAAATTATGCGCCCTGCCTATGCTATCGAATACGATTGCTTGAATCCAACGCAATTGACACCAGCACTTCAAGTGAAACATATTGAAGGTCTCTACTCTGCGGGTCAAGCCAATGGTACATCTGGCTATGAAGAAGCGGCTGCTCAAGGCCTCATGGCTGGTATCAACGCAGCATTGTGGCTTGAAGGTAAAGAACCGTTTATCCTTGCTCGTTCTGAAGCGTACATCGGTGTTCTCATCGATGATCTTGTAACAAAAGGTACAAATGAACCGTACCGCATGATGACAAGCCGCAGTGAATACCGCTTATTGCTTCGTCAAGATAATGCAGACATGCGTCTTACGGAAAAAGGCCGTGCAATCGGTCTTGTAAAAGATGATCGTTGGGATAAATTTACAGCTAAAAAAGCTGCTATCGAAGAAGCAATGGACATGTTACGAAATACACCTGTCAATCCATCCAAAGAAACACAAGCTTTGCTTGAAAGTTTAGGTACAGCACCTATTAGAACAGGTATTCACGCTTATGATTTAGTAAAACGTAACGAACTCTCTTATGCCGTCGTAGCCGATGCATTTGGTTTGAAACGCTATACACCTGATGTAGAGGAAGCTGTCGATATTTCCATTACCTACGAAGGTTACATCAAAAAGCAAATGGAGCAAGTCGATAAGGTTCGTAAACTAGAAGAAAAAATTCTTCCAAAAGAATGGGACTATACACAAATAAAGGGTATTTCCCTTGAAGCTCAACAAAAGCTCAACAAAATTCGTCCTCACTCCATCGGCCAAGCAAGCCGTATCTCTGGTGTATCACCTGCGGACGTATCTGTTCTGTTGATCCAACTCGAACAATACAATAGAAGTAAATAAAAATAGCATGTAATAACATGCATTTTATATGAACTTTTTAGAAGCTATTTCTTATAGATTTTAAAAGATATTTCCTATAGATCTTATTGTCCTATACATATTAGACAATTCATTAGGTGTACTTATGAAAGAAAAATATGATGTGCCTATAGCACCTCAGTCTGAATTTGTTTCGTACATGATGGAGCAAATGAGCCATTTTGGCTTGCCTTGTACGGAAGAGCAAGCCAAAGACTTTTACATGTATTATGCGCATATGATTGAAACAAATAAATATCTCAATCTAACGGGTATTACGGATATGAAAGAGGTCGTGGTTAAGCACATGATTGACTCCCTCTCCTGTTATGATTCTGAAATTATCAAATCTGACATGACGATTATCGATGTTGGTACCGGTGCAGGTTTCCCTGGTATTCCATTGGCTATCTATGACCGTAGCCTCAAGGTTACCCTGTTTGATTCTTTGAAAAAGCGGCTTACCTTTTTGGAATCGGTTATAGATGAACTAAAACTGACGAACTGTACTACCTTACACGGACGTGCGGAGGATTTGAGTCATCAAGATTACCGTGAAAGCTTTGATATTGCTACGAGCCGTGCCGTGGCACGCTTGCCGATTCTTTTAGAATGGACTGTGCCATACGTAAAAGAAGGTGGATACATAGTTGCTTTAAAAGGAGCTATCTACGAAGAAGAAGTGAAAGAATCTAATAAAGCCCTTAGCACACTAAAAGCTACTATCGAAGAAGTAAGGACCGTTACTTTGCCAACCTTAGAGGATAAACGAGCAATCGTGTATATAAAGAAAATTGGAAAAACACCGAAACAATATCCACGAAAACCAAAAGAAATCAAAGACAAACCGTTAGTATAGCAGTTAATGATTTAGGCGTAGAAACTAATATAAATAAACTCTATGCTATATTGCTACATAAAGAAAAAGAGGATGCAAATCTTAGATCTGCATCCTCTTTTTTTTCTTAGTAACGAATTAGTTCGCATTCCCTCCCCTACCCTATATCTATTAAATGATATCGTTTACAACAAAATTATATATTTTGTTCACTATATGAGGCGGAGATAAAGATACATATAACACCTTTCCCTAAGAACGACTTAGTTCACTATGGAGGTCGTGGGAAAGGTGTTATATGTTAATCTTAGAATGACTTTATACGTGGTCAATAATATATAATGTTGTATCGATATCATTTAAAGGCATAATATGTACGCCTGCTGCCATTTTCTTGATTTGTTCAAGTGTTTCGATTGCAATTTCTGTACCCGCCTCTTTACCACCTTTTTCCATGCGGTCCAAGATTTCTTGAGTAAGATTGATTCCAGGCACTTTTTCATGGAGGTATGTAGCCATTTTAAAGCTTTTAAGTGGAATCAAACCAAGCATGATAGGTACATCGAATTCAGACATCTTGTCAATGTAGCGTTTTGCCTGTTCTAAATCGTAAATTGGTTGTGTTTGTACAAAGTGAGCGCCATTTTGAATTTTAGCAGCTAATTTTTGGCGTTCAATCTCTAAATCTGGAGCACCAGGATTACCAGTTGCACCGATGTAGAAGTTCGTAGGTGCGTCTAGGTCATTACCTGCAAGGTCTTTGCCTGCATTTAATGTCTTAGCGATGTTGAGTAGTCCCATACAGTCGACTTCAAATACGGATTGTGCAAATGGATGGTCCCCATTATCTGGTTTATCACCAGTGAGTGTTAAAATATTATGCACGCCCAAAGCTGCTGCACCGAGTAATTCAGATTGCAATCCGATAATATTACGGTCGCGGCATGTAAGGTGGAAAATAGTTTCAATTTCTTTGTTATGTTGTAATAAATAAGAAAGAGAAATTGGGCTCATGCGCATTTTGGACATAGGGCTATCAGCGATGTTGATAGCATCCACCTTCCCTTTCAAACGGGCTGCTTGTTCGAAGGTCTTTTCTGCAGAACTGCTTTTAGGAGGATCCAATTCAACAGTAATGGTGAACTGCCCTTGTTGATGTTTTTCTCGTAATGTCATCATGTACCTCGTTACTATACATTATTTTTCTAGTGTTTCAAAGAAATCGTTAGCATGGTTAACAGCAGCGATGCCGTCCTTAGCGTAGATATCCGCGCCTGCTTGGTCTGCGTAGTCTTGAGATACTACGGCGCCACCAACCATGACCTTAGTTTTAAGGCCTGCTGCACGGATAGCAGCGATAGTATTGTCGATTTGTGGCATGGTTGTCGTCATCAAGGAACAGATGCCAACGAGGGCAGCTTTGTTATCTTTAATAGCTTGTACGATAACTTCTGGGTCAACGTCCTTACCCAGGTCGACGATTTTGTAACCATTGTTTTCGAGCAATGCTGCTACGATATTTTTACCTAAATCGTGAATGTCGCCTTTAACTGTAGCCACGACAACGGTGCCTTTATCTAAGCTTTCACTAGCAGGAATAATTTCTTTAATGGTGTTGAAAGCAGCCTGCATTGTTTCAGCAGCAAGCATTACTTGTGGTAAGAATAATTTACCAGAACCAAACTTATCCCCCACTACGTTCATCGCTTCAGATAAGCCTTTTTTCGTAAGATCTAATGGATCGATACCATCTGCTAAGGCTTTTTTTACAAGATCAATGATAGCTTCTTTTTCGCCTTGTTCTACACATGCGCGAATATTGGCTAAAGGATCATTACTATCGAAGGATTTTTTATCTGGCCCTTTAGGAGCAGAGTTACCAGGAGCGGTAGTTTCGTCTTCATAGCCGTATTCTTTAATAAATTCAGCAGAACCTGGGTCCCAGCCTAGTAAGGTAGTACTAGATACAAATGCTTTTTTTGCTGGATAATTGAGTGGATTCATAATCGGTGTTGTTAAGCCACATGCGAGGGCCATTGTTAAGAATTGGCCGTTCAAATATGGACGCTGAGGCATACCGAAGGAGATATTGGACAAGCCCATTACTGTTGGGAACCCAAATTTCTCTTTATATAACTGTAGCGTACGCAATGTTTGGCGTGCACTATCTTCACCGCTGGCAAGTGTTAATACCAATGGATCGAGTAATAAGTCATGTGGTTGAAGACCATAACCGTAAGCACGATTTACGATACTTTCAGCTAAAGCAACGCGATCTTCTGCTTTTTCAGGTAAGTCACCACTACAGATTGGCAAGCAAAGCAATGCTGCACCATACCGTTTAGCCAAAGGCATTACGTGAGTAATAGACTCCTCCTCCCCATTTACGGAGTTAATGAGGGCACGGCCTGGATAGTTTTTAAGAGCTATTTCCATAGCTACTGGGTCTAATGTATCAATGGATAATGGTGTTTCTACGAGCATGGATAACTCGAAAATGGCACGTTCCATTAAGGGCGATTGATCCATGCCAGCTACGCCCATGTTTACATCGAGGATATCTGCACCTGCTTCTACTTGGTCTAAGGCATCCCGTTTTACACGGATGAAAGAGCCATCGCGCAATTCTTGAGCAAGGACTTTACGGCCAGTTGGATTAATACGTTCGCCAATGATAAGTGGTTTTGTATGATGGCCTAACTCTAAAAGTTTAGTACGGCTTGTAATAATTGTTTTAGGTGCAATGTGGGCGCGTTCTTTTGGCGTATGAGCTTTCACAGCATCAGAAATAGATTGAATATGAGCTGGTGTTGTACCACAGCAGCCGCCAACATAGCTTGCGCCAGCATCAACAATTGGAAGCATCAAAGGCCCCATCTCTTCAGCTGAAAGTGGGAATACAGTTTGTTTATTTATTAATTGAGGCATACCGGCATTTGGCTGACAGCTTATTGGTAAATTTGTAACGCTTGCAATCTCTTCGATAAGAGGTGTGATTTGCTCAGGCCCAAGGGAACAGTTGATACCAATGATGTCAGCCCCCATAGCTTCTACAATAGTAGTTGCTACTGCTGGTGGTGTACCTGTAATAGTACGACCGTCTTCACTAAAAGAAAATTGACAGATGATTTGTACATCATCCTTTGTCTTCCCCGCTGCTTCACGAGCATCTAAAGAGGCTAATAAAGCGGCACGCATTTCCTGTACGTCGATGATAGTTTCGATAATAATAAAATCAACGCCACCTTCGATTAATGCTTCGGCTTGTTCACGATATGTATCATAGATAGAGTCAAAGCTCATATTGCCTAATGGTTGCAAAAAACGGCCTGTAGGACCCATAGAACCTGCTACACGAGCAGTTGGTTTATTCTCTGCAATGGCTTTTTTTGCTACCTTCACAGCTGCAATATTGATTTCTCTTACGCGATCCTGCAAGTCATAATCTTCTAATTTAAGACCACAAGCACCGAATGTATTGGTAGTGATTACATCACTGCCATGTTGTAAGTATTGAGCATGAATATCCTTTACTACTTCTGGTCTTTCAATATTAAATAGCTCTGGACAATAGCCTTCTTCTAAGCCTGCAGCTTGAAGCATTGTGCCCATAGCACCGTCAAATATATACATAAACATCTTCCTTTAACATCCTAAATTACAATGTTTCACGTGAAACACTATTGTATTGGTTGCCCCTTCATGGCAATACCAGAAATGTCGGCAGTAGTTTTACTACCTTCCTCTTCTCCCCCATCTTGGGTGTTGACTGTTGCCTTCTCTGGTAATTTTCGAGATGCACAGTTTTGTTGTGAACAAGATGTACAGCCTCGTTTAGTTTTAATATCTTCGTTTGCTGGCATTAAACCGATGATAGCCGTTACAGACTTACGTGGGAATAATAAATAGTTCTCTGTTACTTGTAAGCCAATCATCTCTGTTTTGATAATTTTAGCTAATTGTGGTTGAATTTCTAGTGGCCAGTTGCCATAACCAGGGCTAAAACGCCAAGTTGGCTTATAGCCTTGTTTTTTAGCAATTGTATTGATTACTTCGTTTACCTGATCAGCTACCTGTTCTACAGCAGTTGTGGCTGCTGCATCAAGTAATAAGCCTACCGTATAGTTACCTTGTTTAAATAACTGCTCACTACGAATTTCTACATCTTCACCTACTGTTACGCCTAATACGTAAACTTTAGTAGATTTTTCTAGATGTTTTTCAATGATAGACCCTTCAATTTTAAGCGGTGGATTGCTTAAAATTGTTTTTGTTTCTGCATCGTAATCATATTCTTGATATACACCCCTAGGTGTAGCCAATAATTGGATTTCCTTACATGCTTCGTCAACATAGTTTTGTGGGAAATCCTCAGCGTGACGAAGTCCTGCGTATCGTTTTACTTCTGCTTTGTCGATGGCAGGAAGCATTCCGTTATAGATGGGCATGGAAACGCCTCCTCTTCAAAATAAAAAGCTCTGCGTGTCCGTAGAGCATGTGCTTACTATTATCAATTGTATATAAATCTTATAAAGTAATTTTTCTAGACTCTTAAGATTATCAATCTAATTACTATCTAACTAATAGTATATAGATATGGATAATACCTGTCAAAGTATATAGGGCCTGTATTCTCATATAATTTAGTAGTATATAGATATAGTTTAAAGTTATATCAAAATGCTTTTTGATCGTAAAAGTTATTGGCAATGAAGTTCTTATGTATTTAATGTTAACCTTAATGTTTCACGTGAAACAATTTGTTAAACATAATCTAATAGTTTGTTATGAATATATAAGTATATTAATGTTAGTTCATTATATTTCGTATATTATTGTTATATATAATGTTACCGATCAAAAGTTGATTACTTTATACCTTTCACTAATAGTGTTGTTCTATAAATAAAAAAGATGATATAAAATAATTTTGTATATATTTGTTTATTGGTATAGTTTATATTAAGGTAATAATTTTTTACTGTAAAATTTTTTATTAATTTTACAACTTAATTTTTGCGTTAGATTTTAATCCTTAAATTTTTCACGTGAAACATTTAATCGTAAAACTTATAAAACATTTGATGTAATTTTTCTTATTTTGTGTTGTACTTATATAGTAAAGGAATAAATTGTTATGTTTCACGTGAAACAATAAAAAATAAGTGTTGTAATTATATTAATGAAGTTATTTTCCTATAAGTTTATGTGCGTAATATAAATGTAAGTGGGAAAAATGTAGTAGATAAATAAAATAATATAGTAGATAAAAAATTAATGAGAATTTGATTTATAAATACCGTAATTAGCATTGTTTTATGTTATAATGGAAAAGAAATATTTTGAACGAAGATGTGAGGTGAATTAAGTGGGCAAAGTTATAGCTATTACTAATCAAAAAGGCGGTGTTGGTAAAACTACAACATCAGTAAATTTGAGTGCATGTTTAGCTGATGCAGGTAAAAAAGTGTTACTGGTTGATTTGGATCCACAAGGTAATGCTAGTTCTGGGTTAGGTATTGAAAAGGATGATTTAGAGCTCTGTGTGCATGATGTTCTAATTGATGGAGAACCAATTGCTGATATTGTACAACCTACAATGCTTGAAAACCTATTTGTGGCGCCTGCAACAATTCAACTAGCTGGTGCTGAAGTAGAACTAGTTTCCGTTGTTTCACGTGAAACAATGTTGAAAAAAGCATTAGCGTCAGTAAGAGATACATATGATTTTATCGTCATTGACTGTCCACCATCTCTCGGGTTATTAACATTAAATGCCTTCACTGCTGCTGATAGTGTATTGATTCCGATTCAAAGTGAATTTTACGCATTGGAAGGGGTTAGTCAATTAGTTAAAACGATAACAATTGTACAACAAACATCAAATAAGGATCTTGAAATTGAAGGCGTGCTGTTGACTATGTTTGATGGCCGCACAAATTTATCTATTCAAGTAGCCGATGAAGTAAAAAAATTCTTTGGCAATAAAGTATATAAAACAATTATTCCTCGTAATGTACGTTTAAGTGAGGCACCTAGTTATGGGGAGCCAATCATTGTATATGATCCAAAATCCAAAGGTGCTGATGTATATACGAAATTAGCTAAAGAGGTAATTAAAGCATCTAAAACTAAATAAGCACTAGAGATAAATAAGTATTAAAGCTCAATAAACACAAAAGCGAAGTAAGTACCTAAAGGTAATAAGTATCTGGTAATATGTAGGTATCTAATGCTAAGTAAAGTAGTTTTTGGTGGTTTTTGTGATTTACATATTTTAAATTTGTAAATATTTGTAAGTCCGAGAGAGGTTAGTTGTATGCCAAGAGAAATTAAAAGCAAAAAAAGCAAAGCGTCTGGATTGGGGAAGGGCCTTGAGAATTTAATGAAGGTTGACTCTGTAGAGTCTGTATTGCCTGATAAGGAGATACATGAACTACCGATTTCTGAGCTAGTTCCAAATGTAGATCAACCTCGTAAAAGTTTTGATGAAGATAGTCTAGCTACATTGGCTGAATCAATTAAGAATCTTGGTATTTTCCAACCTATTGTAGTTCGTAAACAAAAGAATAAATATCAAATTGTGGCTGGTGAGCGCCGTTATCGTGCTGCTATGATTGCTGGATTGAAAACAGTACCAGTTATTGTTAAAAAATATAATACCGAAGAAATGACAGAGGTTGCTCTTGTAGAGAACCTACAACGAGAAGGATTAGATCCCATTGAAGAAGCATTGGCTTATCAAGGATTGATGGATACTTATAAGCAAACGCAAGAAATGATTTCCGCTCGTCTTGGCCGTAGCCGTTCATATATTGCTAATATGGTTCGTCTTTTAAAATTATGTGATTCTGTACAAAAGGATCTTATCGAAGGTGATTTAACGGTTGGTCAAGCTCGTCCATTATTAGCATTAAGAAGCGCAGCTCAACAAATGGAAGCAGCTGAACGTATTAAAGAGGGTGAGCTAAGTGCTAGACAAGCAGAGACCCTTGTTAAGTCTATGCAAAATAAATCGTTTAAAGCAAAGACTGGTAAACCTCAAAATACGGCAGAGGTTCGTGCTCTAATGGACCGTTTAAAACTAAGCTTAGGGTCTCCTGTGAATATTAAATTCCGTGCAGGCAAAAAGGTACAAGGAAAAATTGAAATTGCTTTCTCCTCTGAAGCTGAATTAGAAAGACTTATTGCATATATGGATGGGCAAGATCAAACAGAAGATGCGGAAACAATAGAGTTTAGAGTATAATTGGCTAGCAAAAGCAAAAGCAAAAGCAAAAGCAAAAGCAAAAGCAAAAGCAAAAGCAAAAGCAATAGTAATAGCAATAGCCGTAACACCAACAATAATAGTAACGATAATAATAACAACAATAATAACAGCTATAGCAATTGCAATAGTCGTAATAGTAATAATAACAATCTGCGGTAAAAGTGTAGTCTACGGGCTGCGCTTTTACTGTATTCTAAAGAGATTATAATAAATAATATGATAAGTTATTAGATAATTTATCAGAAGCTTTATAATATATTTGTAATATATGTGAAGGTTAAGTAACAAGGATAGGTTATGGAACAAACACCTAAGGCAAACCGCATACATATTGGCTTTTTTGGCCGTTGTAATGCCGGTAAGTCTACATTGATCAATATGTTAACTGGTCAGCCAGTATCGTTAGTGTCCGATGTGGCAGGGACTACAACAGATCCAGTAAGCAAAGCTATGGAGATCTTGCCACTTGGCCCTGTGGTGATTACTGATACTGCTGGTATAGATGATACAACTGAATTAGGTACATTGCGCATGGAGAAAACAGAAGAGGTTGTGAAAAAAATTAACTTGGCTGTTTATGTGCTTCGTACCGATGAAGAGCCAACCTCCGATGATATGCACTGGTTAGGCCTGTTGAAACAAAATAATGTGCCTATCGCGCTTTTTATTAATGAGATTAATGCGACTACAAATAATTTAGATGGGTCTAAAGATAGTGTAGATGCTTCTAAAGATAGTGTGGGTAATGATATACTAGGAGATCAGTATATAACAGCCCATACAGGTTTATCCGATTTGGTTACTGTCATTGGCTCTGCTGACTTCACATCTGATGCGAAACGATTAGAGTTGCTTGATTTACTCGGTGGGCTAACACCACTTGATGTAGAAGGGGAGCAAACTCTTTTACAAGGTTTAGTTGAAGAGGGGGATACAATCATTCTTGTATGTCCTATCGACAGTGCCGCACCAAAGGGACGACTCATCTTGCCACAGGTACAGACTATCCGGGAAATTCTCGATTACAAAGGCTTAGCTTTAGTCTGCCAAACAGAAGAATTACCGGCTATGATTCACTCGCTTAAGAATCCCCCTAAAATGGTAATCTGTGACTCCCAAGCATTTGATCGGGTTGATGAGTTGACGCCTGATTTGATTCCGTTGACGTCTTTTTCTATTTTGATGGCGCGGTTCAAGGGAAAATTACAGGATTTAGTAGCTGGTGTTAAGGCTATTAAGAATTTGAAAGCTGGTTCCAAGGTACTTATCAGTGAAGGCTGTACACATCGTCGTCAATGCGATGATATTGGGACTGTAAAAATACCTAATCTTTTAAAGAAGCAAGGCTATACAGATTTACAGTTAGAATTCACTAGTGGGGGAGCATTCCCTAAGGATGTATCACAGTATGATTTGATCATCCACTGTGGTGCTTGTATGCTAACACGCCGTGAGGTGTTACGTCGTATAGAATGCGCTGTTGTACAAGGTACACCCATTGTAAATTACGGTGTACTCATAGCAGCTCTACATGGTATACTAGAACGAGCAATAAGCCCATTTGTTGACGAACTAGAGGGCTAATAAATAGCCTAATAAATAGCATTGTAATATATATGTAACACATACATTTAGATATACATTACATACTTGCTATATAAATTGTTATATAGGTATGGTTTATCTATATTAGATATATTAAATTAAATTGCATGCAGTCATTTAACTTTCACAATAGGAGTGGTATAATTAACTGTTGGAGTTTTGATGATTGTATAGGAAGGAAAATACATGTTCGAATCGATTCAACCGTGGATAGGCATGGTTACCATCGTTCTTGTTATAGTGTTATTCGTATATTGTGTAATCTTACACATCCGTTTAGGTAGCTTGAAAAAGAAATACGATTTCTTTATGCAAGGGGAGCATGGTGCGAGCCTAGAACGTAAATTATCTGTAGAGGTCAGTGAAATTCGCGATGCTGCGAAAGGCCTTGAGTCCTTGTTATCCGAGCAAGTGGCAATCCGCAATATTCAGAGTAATACGATACAAAAAATTGGCTTTATTAAGTATAATGCCTTTGAAAATATCGGAAATGATTTGTCCTTTGCGCTTACCTTGCTAGATGGCAACAATAATGGCATCTGTATCTCTAGTATTTACGGTCGTAGCGAATCTCGTATTTTTAGTAAACCTATTGTGAAAGGTAAAAGTTTAGTAAGTCTTTCACAAGAAGAATTAGAAAGTTTGAACGAAGCGTTGGGTGAGCGTACCAATGAGGAAGCATTGACGAGCGCTATCGTCTCGAAATAAGGAAGTTTTATGTTGAAAATACCGGCATTCATTTCAAACAAAGTTGAAAGAAATGGTGACAACTGCATATTGACATTAACTACCAAGCAAGCGAAACTCGTTGCCATTATTGGTTCTGTAGTATTGGTCTTGGCATTGGTACTCGGTATTTGGGGCATCGTACGCCAGGCTGAGGTTGTGCAATTACGTCAACAAACGCAATTGCAATCGGAACAGTTGAAATTGTTACAACAAAAAACAGAGGTTTTGGATAAGAAAATTCAAAACTTAAATCAAATTAGTGAAGAGAATAAGCAAATGCTGAAGGGCGCTGAATCTGGCACACCAGCTCAAGGTGGCGGGGATGGTAGCGACCCAAAGCAGGAAGCCGCTGATAATAGTGAAGCACAGACGTTAACAGCGGCACAATTATCGGCTCGACTATCCAAAATGGATAAGGAAGCACAAAAATTGCTTGTTAGTTTCTATACGATGCGCAATATCCTTCGCGATGGTGGTGCACAAGATTTGATGGCATTACAATCCATCAACTTCTCCGCTGGTTCTGGTGGTGCCGTGAATAGTACGACACCTAGTATTTGGCCAAGTAAGGGCGTTATTACATCTCCATTTGGTAGCCGTGTTGACCCTGTTACGGGTGCTATTGGTGCATTCCATGAAGGTATCGATATTGCCGACGACTATGGTTCCCAAATCGTGGCTACTGCAGCAGGGGTGGTAACCTTTGCAGGGTATACAAGCGGCGGTTATGGTAATCTCGTTGAAATCGATCATGGCAATGGCTTTGTTACCCGTTATGGCCATAATAGTGCCGTATTGGTAACGGTAGGGATGAGCGTGAAACAAGGTCAAACCATAGCTTTGATGGGTAGTACTGGTAAAAGTACGGGTGCTCACGTTCACTACGAGGTACGCCTTAACAATACGCCTGTAGACCCTATGATCTTCTTACCAATTAGCAATTAGAAATATAAAAGCTTATATAAGACCTAAAAAGAACTTGTTATGCGTGCATATGCGCTCATAGCAAGTTCTTTTTCTTTCCTTTTGTATATATATATTGTAAAATAAAAGTATATGAACGGAGGTATATCTATGAAGGCCTATGTACAAGTTTATACCGGCGAAGGCAAGGGCAAAACAACTGCCGCAATTGGCCTAGCTATTCGTGCCATCGGCGCTGGCAAGAAAGTCCTCTTCTTACAATTTATGAAATCTAAAGTATATAGTGAGCATACTATTTTACCTACCTTAACAAATTTAACCTTAGAAACTGTGGGCAAGCCATTCTTTATCATCAAAGAAGGCATGAAGAGTAAGGATGAACTTGCTAAATGGGGCGATGAAGTCGTTGTCTTTGAGTCTGGTAATCCTCCGAAGGATTATGTAGCTCTCATCGAAAAAGGCTATGAACGTGCACTCGCTGCGATCAGTAGTGGTGAGTACGACCTCGTTGTACTTGATGAGTATAATATGGCTCTCTTCTTTGAACTCATTACATGGGATAAAACTAAAGCTTTACTCGATGCTCGTCATCCAGAAACGGAACTCGTATTTACGGGCCGTGGAGCTCCTCAAGAATTGATTGATGAGGCAGATCTCGTAACGGAAATGAAAGAGATAAAACATTACTATCTTCAAGGCGTAATGGCTCGAAAAGGCATTGAAAACTAATCATAGGAACACCTAAGGAGGTGATGTGGTTGAGTACAGTGGCTATTGTGGCCCTCGTTATTGTGGCCATCATTGTAGCACTCATCTTGACTATCCTACTGGCACCAATCACATATAGCATCGAAATTGATGGGCGGACACCATATCGTGGCGAGCTGCGCATCAAATGGCTGTGGCGCGTATTTTCACTCCACTTAGCGTACATTCAAAATAAACCATTTTTTAAGGAATTATACGTTTTAGGTGTACTTAAGATCGGTCCTGTGAAAGACTATGAACAATGGCTTGAAAATCGTGTAGATGAAGAATATCAAAAGGTAATGGATGATGACGGCGACATATCACAAGCAGAAGCTTTTGCAAAGGCTATGCAAGGAGGCGGACAAGGTCCAACTGCAAGCTCTAGCGGCACAAGTTTTGATGACTTGAAGAGCGCCCAAGGCTCCGATACAATCTTTGATGATGACGAATCACCAGGGGCGGGGAGCGCACCTAGGGCAAAGGAGCGCATTGAGCGACCTGATGCGGTTTCTAAGGATATGGATGCACAAGCTCGTGCTGAGCGGTATGATTCGATACAACAAGATCCAACGGCTCATATTCAAGATGATGATGAAGTAATAAGTCATGTTACTTTCAATAGTGACGGCTCTATCAAGGAAAAGGTCTTTACAAAGGTAAATGATATTAAAACGACTGTGAAACAACGTTTTGGAAAGCCTGATCCCAATGATCCGGTAGCATCATTCAAGTCTGAAATTCCTACATTCTGGTTCATGAAACACTTGAGAAATACAGAGTTGTGGCGTCAGATATTCCTTGTGTCGAAACGATGCTATAACCACTCTAAACCACGTGACATGGTTATAGAGGGCCGATTTGGTATTGGCGATCCGTATCGGATGGGGCTTATTGCATCTATGTTGTATAGCATTTGGCCTGAGCAAGCAGAGTCTATTGAGATAGATTATGTAAACTGGGTAGCTGAAGGCAGCGGCCATATTAAAGGTCGTATGATTCTTGCCGTATTGGCGTGGTATGGTACTAGATTCTTGGTATCTAAACCTATGCGTTCCCTATTGGGTGAAAGTGCTCGTGTCTTCTGGGTTAAACGGAAGGAAGCAAAGCAGCTAGAAAAGCTAAAAGCCGAACAGGGTCAAACAGCGTAAGGATATATATAGTCAATTGAGTATATGAGCTGTATTATTATAGCTATAATACTTTCACAAAAAGCGGAGGTACTGTGATGGAGAACAGTAATGTAAAAGAGAATTTGGAAGTCCTATTCGAGAAGTTTAAAAATATGATTAAAGTGGAAACTGTAGTTGGTGAAGCTGTGCAAATCGGCGATACTACGCTCGTTCCATTCGTTGATGTAACCTTTGGCTTCGGTACTGGTACAAACCACTGCACAGCCAATAAAAGCCAAGAATCTGGCGGTGGTGGCGGTGGTGCCAAGATGGAACCAAGTGCGATCCTTGTTATTAAAGGTGACCGCATCGAATTGTTCAACATTAAGGGCAATCCTTACAGCAGCAGCTTTGATCGTCTTATCGGTTTGGTACCTGATCTTGTATCTAAATTGAAATCCGATAAATACATCTATTTAAATGATGAACAATAATTCGGTGAATAATAAACCATTATTTGATGACAAATTATAAATAATTGGTGAAAGTTGAAATGCCCACATGTGTGTTCTGAATATGTTTGTATCGACTGCTTTAAGGGTCTCAGAGTATGCTTGTGGGTATTATTTTAAGTTCTAATAACTTTCATAAGTAGTTCATAGGCCTTTATTATGCTATTTATCATAGTCTTGTGAAAGTTAGCAAGATTTGTTATAGTAAAAATAGTACACTATTGGATTGTATAGTGACACTTTTAATCGAGGAGGATTTCAGATGAAATTATCTAAAAAATTGACTACCCTAGCTATCGTTGGTGCTATGTCTGCTACTGCTGCAGTAGCAAGTGCTGCTAACATTGGCTTAGTAAATATGAGCCAAGTAGTAAATAGCTACCCTGGCTACGGTGCATTAGATATGAAAATGCAACAAGTAGACGCTCAATACCGTCCACAAATTGAAAAAAAAGTACAAGAAATTGAAAAAATTAAAGACTCTGCACAAGCAGAAGCAGAATTCAACAAAACTGTAGCTCCATTGCTTCAAAAAGAAAACGAAGAAATCAATAAAATTGCTCAACCTATGATGCAAGCAATTCACAACACTGTTGAAGCTATTCGCGTTGAAAAACAAATGGACGTAGTATTGGATGATCCATACACAATTCGTGCTGCTGACGCTAACAGCAAAATCGAAAACATTACTAACGAAGTAATTAGCCGTCTTAAAAAATAATAAGCACAAAACCCCCTAGCTGAGGCATCAGCTAGGGGGTTATTTATTAAAATACATTTTAATAAATCCGATAAAGGAGTGAGATTTAATGAAAGATTTTAAAGCATTAGCCACAGAGCGGTATTCGGTTCGGAAGTTCGATGCTCGATCAGTGGAACAGGAGAAGGTAGATATGTTACTAGCAGTCGCTCGATTAGCACCTACGGCGCACAATTATCAGCCGCAAAGACTGCTTGTGTTAAATACTGAAGATAGCTTAAACAAACTGAAAGATTGTACAAATGGTCATTTTAATGCACCGTTAGCAATTATCGTTTGTTACGATAATACGGTGAGCTGGAAGCGAGAATACGATGATGCCGATATGGGTGTTGTAGATGCTAGCATTGTGGGCTCCCACATTATGTTTACCGTAGCCGATATCGGTCTAGGTACAACGTGGATTGCTCACTTTGATCCTGCTAAAGTACGCAAGGCATATAACTTGCCTGATACTATCATCCCTGTAGCTATCTTCCCAATTGGTTACCCTCATCCAGACTGTGTTCCTGCACCAGGCCATACAAAACGCTTTGATGTGAGTGAATTTACAATCTATAATTCCTTTTAAAAGAATGTTTTTAGACTATGTATTACTCTATAAGTATTTAATAACTATGGATATAACTGAACTATTGAACAGTTATATAAAACTTAATAACTATATGATTTCTCTTTAATACATACTCCATATAAAAAGGACAGTTGCTTGTATCAACTGTCCTTTGGTATTTTATTCTGGTTTATGAATGAGGTTTACAACGAATTCGCTGTCTTCTACGAGTGTAGCTTGGATGTAGTTGTCGCCATTGAATTCCAATACTTGGCCTGGTACAAGTACATGCTCTTCAGTTTCATTAAGGAACACTTGTACTTTACCCTTTACAACTGTAAAAATGACATTAGCTTCAGGGTGGTTATGTTTTTCCACCTTTTCACCAGCCTTGCCGCCTTTTTTTACGATTACATAGTTAGGGCCTTGGAATAATAAGCCTAATTCTTGATTAACTGTGCCTGCCATAATGGACCTCCTAGTTCTAATTTTTATATTGAAAGTTTAATGTAATATATACTATGTTGTATATCTATCTTATAATTGTATTATAAATGATATTGTTTATCAATGCTGTGCTTATGGCTACAGTTTCGAAAATAGTTAAGCTATTGTATAATTTATATAAAAATAGGTATGAAAAAAGGAGCGTAAGTTACGCTCCTTTTTCAGTACATATATCTGAGAGTAGATAGTTTATATTATTTTTTACGAATTGTATATAAACGTGTGCCGTTTTCTTCTGTCGTTACAAGTTCAAATGCTGGATCGATAGCTTTTACAAAGGCCTCGAACCATGTTTGGTAAGCTAATGCCATGAACTTAGGGTCAACGCCCGCTGTACGCCAGTAGCCTGCTTGTAATCTGTGGTCGCCAACCCAGGTAAATTCATCTGGACTTTCAGAAACCACTTGGTCACCACCATCGCAAGGCATGCCATTTACGTAGAAGTTTTGTAACGCATTGTAAATCGCTGGTGCAGTGTGTTCTTCAAGATTATCTTGAGCCACAACGCCACATGCTTGGCCTTGTACTGCAAAGGCATCTAGAATAGCGGTTACTACGTGTACTGCTTCATCGCCGGAATTTGTGTCGAGCATATCTTTGATGAAAGCTGCTTCACGAACGGAAGCAATATTGATTTGGTTAGCTAACCAGCCGTGAATATTGCCATGGTCGATGATATTTTCCAAGGGAATGCTTGGATTAATTGGCTCGCCGTATGTATCTACGGAGATGGAGTGTAGTTCCTCCGCCAAATCATCAACAACTTTAGAAGTTTTTTCTAAAATCAAATTTTCACGCTCAACGAGCAATTGAATTTTGCGATATAACCAGTAATGGATGTGACCTAAGAATGCGGACATATTAAGCTCCTTTTCGTGCTGTTTCTAATTTCTCTACTAAATCGTATACATTAAAACCGTGGATTTCTGCGGCTTGCCATAATGGCTCAGCTGTTGCAGATGGGCAACCTAAGCAGCCCATACCAATACCTTGTAATACAGGTACAACATGTGGGTAGGTTTCAACGATGTCGCGAATAATTGTGTCTGGAGTGATAGGGGAACCTGCTTCGAGACGTGGTGCTTCCACTTCAGGATCGTTACCTTGACCAGGCAAGAACACAGCTGGTTCTTCGGACTTGCTTTCAGCTGGAGCCCCTTCAAGGTCGCCCAATACAGCTGCTTTGAAAGCCTCTAAACCAATGCGGTCGATAAATTCGCCCATGCGTTCGATTTGTGCGTTTTCTTTATAGTATGCGATGATTCGATCAACTAATGCAAGAGCTTCTTTTTCTGTTTTAACTTCTGCGATGAGATCGCCGATGCGAGGATGCGCACCGCCGCTACCGCCAGCGTATACATTCCAACCATCTACAGTACCGATAACGCCCACATCTTTCATGCGGCTTTCAGTACAAGAGTTTGGACAACCGGACACGCCGATCTTCATTTTACTCGGCATTTCAAGAGATAAATATTTGCGTTCAATTTGCATGCCAAGGTGTACGCTGTCTTGTTTAGCGCGTTTACAGAAGGTAGTACCTGGGCAGATTTTTACGCTGCGCACGCGGTTGGACACAGTGTATGCTGGCTCCATGCCAAGCATTTCCCATGCTTTATCTACGTCTTCTGCTTTCAAATTCGTAATCATAATGCGTTGGCTGCCAGTTAATTTGAGAACAGCGCCGAACTCATTCGCTACGTCGATATATTTTTGTAATTGATCTGGTTGAATGAAACCTGCAGGAACGCGAGGTGTAATTGCATAACGGCGTTGACCGTTTTTTATGCGTTGTAAATTTGCTGCAATTTGTGCCATATTAAATCCTTTCTCGAGCCCTCTCTGCGGAGAATAGTGGCTAAAACTACTTAGTTAATCTATAAAACTCTTTATATATTAATTATTTACGCCCTAGGGTTTTGTGAAAGCTTCGCACATATATACGGACAAGTGGGATGAGATCAACTAGGCGATGCCTCAACAAAACCCGACGTAATGATCAGTATGGGTATTTAGAATACTGACCCGACGCTCTTAGTATAAACCATTTTAACAAACAATAATGTAACCCAAGCTACAAAATAGAACTTTTTAATATTAATTATTGATTGTTACTAACTATAATTATATACGATACTGTTTATAGATGAAACCCAAGGGTAACATATCGTATAATAGACACATAGAATGTTTTGATGTAGGAGAAACGATGAAAGTCCTTTACGATACTATTTTAAAAGCAACATATATAGGTCGCCCGAACCGTTTTGTGGTGACTTTAGATTTGAATGGTGAAAGCGTACTCGCTCATTTGCCAAATCCGGGCCGCATGTGGGAGCTCTTGTTTACGGGGGTAACGATGTACATCGTGCCTCACGACAAGCCGGATGCAAAGACGAAATACCGCGTGATAGGTATAGAACGTGATGGCGTTGTTATCATGCTCGATACAAACTACAGCAACGATGTGGCGCAACATTTAATCGAAAATAAACTGATCCCTGGTTGGGAGGAGTGGCGCGTAGTGAGACGGGAGTATACGGTTAAACTACACGGCACATCATCTCGTTTTGACTTACTGCTCACCAATGATAAGGGCGATGAGTTCTTACTAGAGGTTAAGTCCTGCACCTTGTTCTCCAAGACGGGTGCCATGTTCCCTGATGCTATTACAGAGCGAGGCCGTAAACATTTATTGCATTTGAAAGAATTGCAAAATGAAGGCTACCACACAGGCGTTCTATTCCTCGTACAATGGGACCAAGCGCAGTGGTTCTTGCCAGATTATCATACGGACTTGGAATTTGCCCGTACCTTTAAAGAGGTGGCACCTTCATTAGATTGGAAAGCCGTTGCTGTGGCGTGGGATGAGACTTTCACCATGCCTACGGTGACACACGAATGTTCCTATCCTAGTAGTATCCTCGACACAGAGGCTCATGATAGTGGCGTGTATGTGATGGTCATGCACCTCGATCACGATCTAGATCTCGAAATCGGTTCTAAAGGGATGATGCATTTCAAACCTGGTTACTATATGTATGTTGGTTCCGCAAAGGCAAATTTGACGAAACGCATTGAACGTCATAAACGAAAACGGAAGAAAATGCATTGGCATCTAGATTACTTCCGCGGTTACTGTGAAATGATAGCGGGCTTGCCGATTCGTACTAGTGGGCGGCCGCAGGCTATGACAACTTCTGCTCAAGAACGGCGTAAAGGTAGACTCTCTGATGATTCGGCTGCTCGTGAAAGCGCAGATGTAGATCTAACTAAAATTGATGTAGAATGTGCTCTCGCTGATGCGGTGCGAGCTATTGCGGAATGGAATGTACCGAACTTTGGGTGCAGCGACTGTGACTGCAACAGCCATCTATTCGGAATGAGCGGAAATCCGATACACAATCAATTCTTTATGAATGTAATAGAAAATTACAGGATGAATATGCTAGATGAACTAGTTAATAGGTAATTATTATTGATGGGGCTCGAGAACTATATACGTAATTAATTAAAAAGTGCTATTACCTATCTCTTCGCTCCATAGTGACCTAAGTCGCTCATCAATAGGTAATAGCACTTTTTAAAACACTAGCTATAGAGGTGTCCCATCAATAATAATATAGTCCTATCCATAGTTATCCCAGCATATTCATTCTATAGTTTCTACATAGAGAGAGGGGAGGTTTTGTGTATGAGGTTGTTTGTTAAGTTTGTGTTGTTAGGTATCGTTGGTGTTTGTAGTGTTGTGTTGAGTGGTTGTTCTTTCATTTGGACGACGGAGAATGGTGATCCTGCTACACCAGAGGATATCAAGTCTAGCGTGGAGAAGGAGTTTTCGGTTGTGCATCCGAATCTTGTTCTTCAGTCATCTGTGGTGGAGAAGGAGAAACCATTCCAGCGAAATGTGTATGTGTTTTATGATGAAAGTAATGGCATTTCCTTTACTACAAACTCTGTAGTCAAGAGGCCAACATTGCCGGCCCCTGGTGGCGAGCGAAAAAATGATGCGGATTTTGCGTATTCACAAGCGTATTTAGTTCATTTGAATGGTTCGTTAGTGGAACGTGCTAAGCAGTATGGCATGCGGATGGCGACGCACGAGGAAGCCTTGGAGTTAGCTAAGTCTAAAGCGACACGTGTAGCAGGTACTAATAAGATATCTCTATTCACATATGATGAGATTATCTTTGTAGACGAATCTGTAAAGGGTGGAGATATTCTAACCTTTATGAAATCTATATATAGCCTGTATAAACCGCAAGACAATCCAGCGTTATTGCACCCTCGTTCTGATAGAAGCGTAGGATTTTATTATCTACCAAAAGGAGAAGCGGACAAAACAAAAGCTAAGTATTTGATCGCCTTCCGATTTATGGCAAAAAATGATTGGAAAGAAACCATGCTAACAGGTATTGGTAGTACTGGTAATGACACTTCGGCTGTAGAACGAGATTTTGTTAGCATTTTAGATCATATGATACAACATACGGCTCATTAAATAAGAGATAGAGGTTACTATATTTTATAGAATTAATTGCAGCTATGCAACAGTTGTACAATTGGGCCATGTAATGGGAAGGAACTTTTACAAAATATAGCGTTATATACGCAAAAATGCTATAATTATATGATGAATTAGTATCAGTGTTAGTAAAATGAGGTGAGATTGTGGCAGACCAACAATGGTCCCACGGGAATATTCATCCCGTTCAGATTGATAAAGAAATGAAGAACGCGTACATCGATTATGCAATGTCCGTAATCGTTATGCGTGCGCTTCCAGATGTGCGCGATGGCTTGAAACCAGTACATCGTCGTATTTTGTATGCGATGCACGAAACAGGCATGACGCCAAATAAACCGTACAAGAAATCCGCTCGTATCGTCGGTGACGTACTTGGTAAGTATCATCCACATGGTGATAGCTCCGTTTACGATGCGACAGTTCGTTTGGCGCAAGATTTCAATACGCGCTACCTCTTGGTTGACGGACACGGTAACTTCGGCTCCATCGACGGCGATAGTGCCGCTGCGATGCGTTATACCGAAGTACGTATGGCGAAGATTACAACGGAAATGCTTGCCGATATCGACAAGGAAACTGTTGATTTCATGCCGAACTATGATGAAAGCTTGCAAGAACCAACTGTATTGCCAGCGAAGATTCCTAATCTTCTCATCAATGGTTCCAGCGGTATCGCCGTAGGGATGGCAACAAATATTCCACCACATAATCTCAACGAGGTATGTAATGGCCTAGCGATGCTCATCGACAATCCGGATGTGACGGTAGATGAATTGATGACCGCTATTAAAGGTCCAGACTTCCCGACTGGAGCACTCATTTTGGGTCGAGAAGGCATCAAAAAAGCGTATTCCACAGGTCGTGGTAGCGTTAAAATGCGTGCTCGTGCGACCATCGAAGAGATGTCTAAGGGCAAGCATAAGATCGTAGTGACTGAGATTCCGTACCAAGTGAATAAGGCTCGCGTCATTGAAACCATTGCGAACTTGAGCCGTGATAAGGTCATCGATGGCATTACAGCACTTCGCGATGAATCTGACCGCCAAGGTATGCGCATCGTTATCGAATTGCGGGCTGATGTGCAACCAGATATCGTACTTAACAAATTATATAAACACACTCAACTTCAAGAAACATTCGGCGTGATTATGCTAGCTCTCGTAGATGGACATCCTCGCGTATTGAATTTGAAAGAAGTATTGGGGTACTACTTAGATCATCGTTTAGATGTTATCGTACGTCGCACTCAATTCGAGCTTAACAAAGCAGAAGCGCGTGCTCATATCTTGGAAGGGTTGTTGATTGCCCTCGACCACATCGATGAAGTGATTGCTACCATCCGCAGTTCCCAAACTGACGAAATTGCACGCAATGCATTAATGCAAAAATTCGGGCTTTCAGAGAAACAAGCGGTAGCCATCCTCGACATGCGTTTACGCCGTTTAACAGGCTTGGAACGCGAAAAAATCGAAGAGGAATACAAGGAATTATTGGCATTGATTGAAGATTTGAAAGCTATCTTGGCTAGCGAAGCGCGTCAACGTCAAATTATCAAAGACGAACTCGATGATATGAAGAAGAAATACGGCGACCCTCGTCGTTCTGAAATCACCATCGATACGTCCGACCTTGATGTAGAAGACCTCATTGCTGACGAAGAAATGGTTATAACCTTGACTAAGCAAGGTTATATCAAACGGATGAATGCGAACGTATATCGTAACCAACATAAAGGCGGTGCTGGTGTTATCGGCATGAAGACGAAGGAAGACGATTATGTAACGCAAATTATGCATGTGCGGACCCATAATACATTGTTATTCTTCACATCTACAGGCCGTGCATATCGCCTCAAGGCATACGAAGTGCCGGAAGCAGGCTCTCGCAACTCTCGCGGTACCGCTATGGTTAACGTATTGCCACTCGCGGTAGGCGAATCCGTTACGACTATGATCGACCTTGAACGGGTTCATGAAGATGTAAATTTATTCATGGTCACTGAGTTCGGCGTTGTAAAACGTACGGCTATTGAAGAATACCGCAATATCCGTCGTTCTGGCCTCAATGCAATTAACCTCGACGAAGGCGATCGTTTGATTTCCGTTAACGTAACGACTGGCAACCAAGATATCTTGATTGGCACTAAGTTGGGTATCGCTATTCGCTTCAGCGAGCACGATGTGCGCCTCATGAAACGGGCGGCTCACGGCGTACGCGGCATTAAATTGAATGCAGGCGACGTAGTTGTAGGCGCTGGTGTTCTTAATACTGATGAAAGTGAAGCACAAGTGTTTACTATCTCTGAAGAAGGTTTTGGTAAACGCAATGATGCGGAAGCTTACACATTGCAAAAACGTGGTGGTAAAGGCTCTAAGAACTTCAAGATTACGAACAAAACTGGTGATGTAGTAGCCGTAGAGGTTGTTCATAACGATGACGAAGTTATGCTTATTTCTGAGCAAGGCAAAATCATCCGTTTCAATATGAATGACATCGCTGTGAAGAAGGGCAAAGCTATTTCTGGTGTGAAAACACAAAACCTCGACGAAGGTGATAAGGTAGCTAGTATTGCTGTTATTCCAGGCGCTGAAATCGAAGAAGAAGTAGAATAATATAAAACACTATATAACTATTAAGTAACCATGGGCGATCATCTTAGATGGTCGCCTCTAGTGTTGAGGAGTTTAAAAATGAAAAAATGGCTAGCTGCTATGTTTGCAGCAGGGGTTTTCTTTGTAGGTGGCTTTGGTCAAGCTAGTGCTGCTGATTGGTACTATATCGATGCTGATGCCGACGATGCGGCATGGTTTATTGACAACTCTTCTGTATATAAAACAGATGATGCGGCCACAGTACTTGTTAAAATTAACAATGTAGAAGGCTTCACATATATCTATACAGTACGGATCGATCGCAAAGAAAAAACATGGACAGAACTTGATACAACAGTATATAGTAATGCTGGTATAGCATTGCTATCCAGTAAAGAAGCACAAAAACCTACGAAAATTGAACCAGATACCATGGGGGCGGAAGTTATGCAGGCCCTATGGGGAAAATAATCCAACAATTTAATAGAAGCTGATATTCGCTCTGTCTATTTAGATACTCAGAACGTATAAGTAGCCCCGAACTATCCTGAAAGCCTCCATAGTGACCTAAGTCGTTTTCAGAATAGTTCGGGGCTTTCTATATTATTAGTACTCTTACAGGGCGAATATCAGTTTTCAAATTCGTTAGATCACACACGGTAGAGAAGTAGAGAGTTATTTATTCCCTTATTTTATGGTATAATTTAAGGGAATATTTTTATTTATAAGGGATTAGAGCGGAATGGAGGTGTGTGTATGCGTCGTTTTGAGTATGGTCAGATTCAATCTTTGTCGTGGGATATGGATATTTTGAGTCTTATTGCGGGGATTTATCGGGCAAATGGCAAGGAGGAGGTTTTGCTTTCACAGAGTCCTGCCATATTAGACTCGCTTGTGGAGTTGGCAAAGGTACAGAGTACAGAGGCTTCAAATGCGATTGAAGGGATTGTGACGACGAGTACACGCCTCCGGCAATTAGTGGCTGACAAGACGACACCTCGTAACCGGGATGAGCAGGAAATCATGGGATATCGTGATACATTAAATGTTATCCATGAGAGTTATGATTCCATATCGTTGTCGCGGAACTATATTTTGCAGTTGCACAAGATTTTGTATAATTACCAGTTTAATGCTCGTGGTGGGCAGTTGAAGAGCGTACAGAATTATATTAGTGCTACATATCCGGATGGGCATACCGAGGTTTTATTTACTCCGTTGGCTCCTTATGAAACAGCTGAGTCTTTAGATCAGATTTGCGCGGAATATAATCGGGTTGTAGGTAATGGCGAGGTGGAACCACTTCTAGCGATTCCCATTTTTATTCATGACTTTTTATGTATTCACCCTTTTAATGATGGGAACGGTCGCATGAGTCGATTGTTGACGACGTTATTGTTGTATCGCAGTGGCTTTATGGTTGGTAAATATGTGTCCTTAGAGGCTAAAATTGCAGCAAATAAGGACATGTATTATGCGGCTTTACGCGAGTCTAGTGGTGCGTGGTATGGTGAAAGCTCCTGTCCTACGGCTTTCATTCGGTATTGGTTACAAATGTTATTGGCCGCTTATCATGACTTTGAGGACCGCAGTGCTTTGCTAGTAAATAGCGGTTCTGCGATGAATCAGGTGCAAGCTGCCATCGATAGGCATTTAGGGGCTTTCACAAAGCAAGATATTAGAGAATGGTGTCCAAATATCAGCGATAGTGCTATTGAAGGCGCAATACGTTCTTTTGTGAAGGCTGGTCGTATTCAGCGTAAAGGTGGCGGCCGTTCGACCTATTATGTGAAGCTTTAAGATTCGAGTCCATAAGTTTATTTTTCATATAACATTTAGTTTTCCCTTATATACTAGTTTGTATATTTTTGTATTTTCTTTGAGAGGTATTAATATGAAAAAAACATTGGCAGTTGTTTTGGCAGCAGGTGCATTATTAATCGGTGGTATTGGTAGTGTTGATGCGGCTAATTGGTATACAGTAGGCACTGATAGTAATGGTGTTACTTGGTCTATCGACAATGATTCTGTTAAAAAAGATGATAAAAAAGCGGTAATGGATATTAAAGCGATGGACTACGAAGGTTACCACTACATCGTGACTGAAGAGTTCAATCATAAAAAACGGGAAGTTAAGGATCTTAAGGTGACTCTTTATAACCCACAAGGTTATGTTGTGAAAGAGGAACAAGTTAATAAAAATAGCCGTAAAGTTGAGCCAGGTACGCCTGCGTACGCTGTATTCCAACTTATTTGGGGCGGTAAATAATTGAATCCTATAGACGAGTACATTATTGATTAGTACAGGCTTGTCTAGATTGAATGATTTTGTGAAAGCTTCACTTGCGCACGTTCTTTAGAAGAACGTGCGTTTTTTATGTATAATATAATTTTGTTTTAGCTTTTATAGTATTAACAATTAAGCCATTAGTTTTTATAGCGCTATAAGTAAGTCACTTATTAAGGCACGTTAGTTAACGCTCTTAAGATAGATGAATTATTCATCTTTCTATGTTAAAATGTGATTTATAGTACACTTTTTCGGAGGTTTTGTGCAAAAGTGTAACAATTCTACATAGTATAAACTTTCACCATAGCGTATACTATAGGTAAGATGCAGAAGTATGGCTTGGGCGCAGTGCTCCGTAGTTTAGCATATTTCGCCCCAATAGGTTTGGTAGTTATAGTTTGTTAGAGGAGGTCCTCATGTCTCAATACGAATTTATCGATAAACGCGTGCCGATTGCACTCGACAATCCATCCATTTATCACGACATTTCCAAGTGTAAAAACTGTACGTTATGCCGTCGCGCTTGTGCGGATGTAATGAGCGTACTTGATTACTACGACCTTGATGCAAACGGCGATGTGCCTGTATGTATCCATTGCGGTCAATGTGCGGCAGCATGCCCATTCGACTCCATGCATGCTAAATCCGAGCTTGAAAAGGTAAAAGCAGCCCTTGCTGATCCTGAAAAAATCGTCGTTATCCAAACGGCTCCTGCTGTTCGTGTATCCATCGGTGAAGGTTTTGGTTATGAACCAGGTACATTCTTGGAAGGCAAAATGGTTGGTGCCTTGCGTAAACTTGGTGCAGACTATGTAGTAGATACTAACTTTGGTGCGGACTTAACCATCATGGAGGAAGCATCCGAGCTTGTAGAACGCCTTAAAAATGGCGGTCAAATCCCTCAGTTTACAAGCTGTTGCCCAGCGTGGGTGCGCTTTGCGGAAATCTATTTCCCTGAATTGATTCCTAACTTGTCTTCCACACGTTCTTGTATCGCTATGGAAGCGGCTATGATTAAAACGTACTTTGCAGAGAAAAAAGGCATCGATCCTCGTAAGATTGTATCCGTATCTGTAAACCCTTGTACGGCTAAAAAAGCAGAAACGAAACGGGAAGAAGAAAATGCAGCGGCTCGTTACCACAATGACGAATCCCTTGGCATGGACACAGATATTTCCATCACAACTCGTGAGTTTATTCGTTGGATTCAAGAGGAACATATCGACTTCAACACAGTGGAAGAATCTCAATTTGATGACTTAATCGGCATGGAAACTGGCGCATCTATCATCTTCGGTAACACAGGTGGTGTTATGGAAGCGGCTATGCGCACGGCTTACAAACTTATCACTGATAAAGAGCCACCTCCATATGCGTTGACTCATCTTGAGGACGTTCGTGGTATGGAAGGCGTAAAAGAAGCAACTGTACAACTTGGCGATGATGTGACATTGTCTGTTGCCGTTGTTCACGGTGGTAAAAATACACGTGACTTCTTGAATGCATTGAAAGACAGCGGCAAACACTACGACTTCATCGAAGTTATGGCGTGTCCAGGTGGCTGTATTGGTGGCGGTGGCCAACCGCGCACTAAATTGCCGCAAGCTGTGAAAACTAAAGAAGCTCGTATCGGCGGTCTTTACGAAGCTGACGAAAACTATAAATGGGTTGCGTCCTATGAAAATGAAGAAATTCAAACATTGTACAAAGATTTCTTAGGCGAACCATTGGGCCATAAGGCACATGAACTTTTACACACACACTACACAGACCGCAGCGCGGTTCTTGGTACCCGCAAGGACGTGACACCTGAAACATGTCCAACATCCCCTAAATTTAAAGGTTAATAATAGTTAGCCATTTAGGGTACAACAACATAAAATAGAAAATCCTACGGGTCATGAGTGACTTGATACTCACGTAGCCTTTGTTACAGTGCGGTCACTTTTTAAACGATCCGTAGGATTTTTTTTATATAATTATTCAAAATTCACATATTTTTACTGTATAACTTTATTATAATAATTCAGTATAAAAAAATTATTTTATTATGAGGAAAAGATGAATCATTTAGTGTATAATATAAAAATATACTGTACGGATCAAGAGGGGACTTATGGGTGTTGCATTGGGAGAGCAACATAGAAAGCCCATAATATTCATAATATTGCGTAAGCATTAAGGAGCTTTTAGGAGAGATGAACCAGTTTTTTCGGCGGGTCCTGAGTGGCCTCGCCTTACTAGTTGCTGTCGTTGGTACAACTGGATGCCAACATGAGAGTCAGGCAGAACAAGAAACGGTACGAACCGTATCGTACCGTGCCGTCCTGGAGTCCAATAAACCCGTGTCTGAAAAGGTGGACACTTGGATTGCGGCCATGTCTCAAGAGGATAAGGTGGGGCAGCTGATGATGATCAGCCTTCATGGTAGTACGATAGGACAATCCCAAAAGGATGTGATCCGAAAATACCGTGTCAGTGGCGTGATGCTAACGAATGAAAATCTTATTAATAAGAACCAAGTGAAAACTTTCACCAGCGATATTATGCAAACGGCGATAACCTCTAGCATGGTGACACCTTATATTGCGGTGCATCGTGATCGCATATTGCATGGGAATGAAAGTTTCTTGCGGTTGCCGAAGCCCAATCGATGGGGGCAATTGCCTATGGATCGTATCATTAATTTGGCCACGCGATCTGCTATTGAAATGCGGGATATGGGCTTTAACTTGGTTATTGGGCCTAATGCTAACCTTGGCGTACCAAATATGTCCTATACATCCGACCCCACGTGGGCGGGTCACATAAACCTTGCCATGGTGGAGCGTTATCAAATTAATCATATGTGGTCCGCTTATAACTACTTTCCGGCGGTGACCTTAGGGGATGCATCCTTTGGATCAGCTAATGAGGCGAAAGCGTATCTCAGCAATAATGATGTAGCTGTTTTTAAACGTCTCATTGCGCAGACGACGGCGAATAGCTATATGCTTGTGATGAGTCACATCCAGATTCCTGCTATCGATAACGAACACTTGGCGAGTTCCTCTAAGCCGATTATAGACGGTTGGCTTCGCAAGGAGCTCGGCTATAAGGGGATTGTTATGACGGACCGTATCGATGTGGGTGCGTTGCAATCTAACCAAAAGATAGGCGATTACGCTGTGGCTTCCATTTTGGCGGGCAGTGATCTCATTCTTGTTGATGCGGATACGATTCATATCGATGAAGTCCATCGTGCGCTGGCGCAAGCGGTGGCGGATGGAACGATTACGACCGAGCGTCTCAATGAATCGGTTAAGCGCATTTTATTGATGAAAATGCAAACGCAAATTGATCCATAAGATATTTAGGAATATTAGATTTTGTAATTAGGAATTTACGAATTAGATATTTACAAGTTAGATATTTACTATTAAGAAACTTAGTATAAGAAAATTCGGTAACAATTTAATATACTTTATATGCAAATGACGTGCTATACCTCTTGGGTAGCACGTCATTTTTAAAATATATGGATTAAAATATATGGATTAAACTATATAGATTAAAATCTATAGTTTAATCTATATAGCTTATCTTATAATGTATAACTTATATAATCATGCCTTATAGGATATATTGATATCAAACGTATCTGGGAATAAAGTAATCATAAGGCCTTTTATGATGATAAGGCAACATGTATCGCATAAAAGCTCTGATTTGATGCGTAAAAAAATTAACATAATAAAAAGCTATGTTAACTATATGAAAAAAAGTTTAATAATGATTTAAAATTATGATATAATAATTTCCGTAAATAGTTGGAGGTGAGTATATGAATTTTGTGGGACGTGCTGAAATTATAGAGCGTATCCAGTCCCGAATTGCAATGGGCCAAATGAGTTTATGTGTTGTATATGGTCCTCATCGCAGTGGTAAATCCTATGTGGCTTCGCAACTTGTACGCCGTCATAAGGCGATATATTTGGCGGGGCGCATGGCCAATGAATCAGTCCATATAGCTGATATAAATAGAGCTCTTGAGGCACGTTTTGTTCCTGCTAATGCTCAAGATACATTCGAGCCTGTAGAGAGTTTGCAGCAGGCTTTTATGAGACTTTTTGAAAGCAGTGTGAAAACACCTCAAACTGTGGTGATTGACGATTATCCATCCTTGGTGGAAGCAGTTCCTCAGTTTCCCATTCACTTGCGCGATTTGTTAGATACCTACAAAGATACGAGCCGTTTGAATATCATATTGATGGCTAATGGTCTGGAACAGCTCGATGGCCGCATCATTGGTGATCGTAGCCTCATCGGGCCTTTCGTGTCCGAATATCTTGAAGTGAAACCATTTTCCTTAGTTGATATGAAATCTTTGGGCCTTCACTATGCAAAGGATGATTTGCGCACCGTTTTTGCCGTAACTGGTGGGTTACCTGCCTATGTGCAATACTTTGATAATGGTGAAAGCATCGATACGAATATTATTAACTTATTCTTCTCAGTAACAGGAGCTCTCTTTGAAGAAACACAATATATCTTGCATCGAGATATGAAGAATATAACCGGTGCCAATGCTATTTTAACGGGCCTTGCTAGCTTGGAAAGACCGTACTACGTGGAGCTTTTACAAGAAAGCCAAATTAAAAGTGGTACCTTTACATCCCGTTTGAACGATCTTATGTCGATGGGACTCGTAGGTCGCATTCAAGCAAGTAACCGTGGGAACGCAAAGTACGCGGATTACCATTTTACGAACAGTATGTTCCATTTCTGGTACCGCTATGTATATAAATACTGGGGAGACATCGTGCGCGGTTATGGCGCTGATGTATATTATAATCATGTAAAACCGCAGCTAAAGGACTTTGTCCAAGCCGCGTGTATTGCGATTTAATCAGACAATTTCAGATTGAATACTACTACCTAAAGATTGAATACTATTACCCAATGATAGTATATTTCCTCTTATAATGACACCACATTGCGTATGTGGTGTCATTTTTAGTAATAATATATTTTCAGCAATTACCCTTTGAATCGCATAGGTACGGTGTACTATGGATAGAAATTAAGGTTCAAATATAACAGAATATAGGGAAATTCCAAGGAATTGCCAATTTGTCAAAACACTTTTTCCGCGGTATTGTGTACATAAGCGCTATGCCATGGCAGGAAAGGGGATTTATGTTATACACAAACGAAGAACCTTTAGTACAAAAAACATGTATTAAAACTGCAAACTTACAACATGACAACTATCAGTCAGAAACGTTAGAAACACAGGCATTACCATCTTATTCTTTACTATCGAAAGCTAATGAGTCTAGGGAAAGTATTCCAGAGGAATTGAAATTACAGACCCTCGTCTGTGGTCATCAAGTTTTATCGTCCTTGTCGGACAAGAGCCTCGTGTCCATCTGTCAAAAGCCAAACATGAGGATTCAGACGGTAGGGTATCAGCCTTGGTCCGTTGACGAGCTTCGTCATGATGCGGCACAAATCGAGCTCTGTCGCAGGTATCGACCGCTCATCTTGCACTATACGAATCGCATGGGAAACCGCGAGTTCCGCGAGGACGTAGAGAGCTATCTTTGGGCCATCCTCATAGAATCGATTTATAGCTTTGATTTGAATGGGACCGTACCGTTCCCAGGCTTTGTGAAAGCTGGCATTATGTACGGTTACATGCGGTACTGGAAACGTGAACGATTGCGTTATCGCCGTGAAATTCACATCCCAGATCGCACCACCGATGATGGAGAAGTTGCCTTTGGCATGGATATCTTCGCATCTGGTGAGAATGTGGCGGATATGGTGATGAGTGCCGATGAAGAGCATAGACTGCGAGAGCGCCTTGTGTGGGCCTTAGGTAGACTATCGCCTGATCAACGAGACCTACTGCGCCGTGTCTACGGTGAGTGCCAAAGCTTGGTGTCGGTTAGTGAAGAACTGAACTGCAGCCGCCAAGCCATCCAACGGCGCCACGAACGAGCCATTCGGAAGCTGCGCAGGTATTTGAGTATGGACTTTGAACACTTGCGTGTGCATTAGTTATTATAATTTAATTTCTTATTTATATCCTATATATTGCATATTTCTTTTAATCTCGATTAACAAATATACATAAAATATGCAATTCTCAATTTAAATGAGAAAATAATGACACATCAAGGTATACATAACTTTTACAAGATCATAAAGTTTTTAAATATACGTAAATTTCTATAGTTTTGTATATATATTTACAAATTATACAGGCTGATATACAATTAAGTCAGCAGCAGATTAAAGCATGCTAATCTGCTTTCACAGAACACGTGTTCATTGTATTGTTGAAAGGAATGTTCCTGATTAGATTGGAGAGGATTCCATGGCAATAGATGATAAACTAACAGATTTGATGGCCGCTCGGCTATCTAAGGGAGAAGATTTGGATTTGATCTATACGAATCCAAAGAATCATATTGTTTGTTTTATTCCTACCTATCAACCTAGTGGTGGGGACAGTAGGAAGTGTTATTTTGTGGATGGACGGGAAGAAATGGTTCATCTGCCGATGCGCACGATTACGCGAGAGCTGGCGATGCAGGAAGGGCTGAGACCCAACTACATCATGACCAGCGATGGTCGACGTAGCAGCTATACCGCGCCTAAGACCTATGGTCCGCATCTAACCTTTGCTCATATTAAATGTCGCCGCCCTATCGGCAAGGACGTGGTGTACGGCCTATTTAACGTGGCTATACCCTATGAATATATCGTTACGGAAGGTCCGGAACCCGATACGAGCTATATTCATGTGGCGGACTTTGCACCGATCTTGGTGTACCAATCCCCGCGTCATGTCAAACACAAACTGAATGAAGCGATGCTAGAACACTGCAACTACGTGCGAAAAATGCTAGCCCGCATCAAACTCAGCCAAAACCCTCAAGTCGTGGCCGAACTATTTATCGCCTGGAGAGACCTAACGAGATAAATCGTTGGATGGTGAAAGTAGAAGTAGGAGGGTGGAGAGAAATCTGGAAAAGGAGGATAGGAGTATAAGAAAATAAACGAAAATGCGGAAGTAGATGAACTATTGAAAATAAGTTAAATATTGCACCTCAATAGAGCTACCTTATATAAGGTGGCTCTATTTTCATATGTTTTTCACTAATGCTAGTGATGTGCTATAATAGACCTAGATTTAATCTTTGGAAAACCAAAACTGCGCCGTTGTCATAGTGGCGCGGTTAAACGGCATTATTTTAACTCGCTAAAGTGCCTTTTGGGGTAGATTTACAATCTCCGCCGTTTTTTGTATTTTAGAACTAGTAAATATCTGTTGTTTCAAAGACAGGGTTAAATTAAATGATCCCCATTAGGGGACGGAAACTAACTTGGGCAGGCACTCTTAAATCCTTACGATGAGGATATGAGTTAAATTAAATGATCCCCATTAGGGGACGGAAACCTCTATGTATATTGTCTTTCATTATAAGTATTCCTCTTGTTAAATTAAATGATCCCCATTAGGGGACGGAAACATAATAGTCCATACTTCATTTTCAGCGATAATTTTATTACCTGTTAAATTAAATGATCCCCATTAGGGGACGGAAACGACGTTCAAAACAAGCATGTATTTGCTCATCAAACATATCGTTTGTTAAATTAAATGATCCCCATTAGGGGACGGAAACTCATCATAACTCTTGATAGTATCATCAAGAATATATTCTGTTTGTTAAATTAAATGATCCCCATTAGGGGACGGAAACATTACAACATCAGAGTTTGTATTAGCCGTGATAGCTTTCTTGTTAAATTAAATAATCCCCATTAGGAGACGGAAACCCAGCTACAAGGCGCATACGATTATCTATCTTGTCACGCTCTGTTAAATTAAATAATCCCCTTATGGGGCCGGTTCTTATGTAAAAAACTCATATAAGTACAAAAATATAGCCAGTATATTCTTTTTAGTGAATATACTGGCTTTTCTGTATAAATCAGATGGTTTTTCTATTGGTTTTAATCAGAACTAACTATATAATGAAAACGATAAAGCATATTTATGATAGTTTATGTCATGAGCATAGTGGAAGGAGGCATTTTATTGACTAATACTGTAGAGCTTATGTCTGTAGAGCTAGTTATAGCTGCTGATCCATCTATAAAAATTGTACAGTCCATAGGTAGTGTTTTACATGGTGTACTGATGGAGGTTGTAGGTACAGAGTATGCAGGTCAGTTACATGAATCTGGCTTACGTCCTTATAGCCAATATATTTATTTTGATAAAGATAAAAAACAATATATTTGGCGGCTTTCAGCTGTAACAGCTGACGCAATTAATCGTATAGTAAGACCTATGTTAGAGCTGCATGAGAAAATTTTTTTAAAGCAAAAACGAGGTCATATATATATTAAAAGCAGAACTATTTTGGAAGAAACCTGTTACGAGACTTTAATCAATAAGTTCTGGAGTAGTGATTCATTATATACTCAGGCCAAATTACATTGCATGAGTACTACAAGTTTTAAGGTGGATCAGCAATATACAATCTTTCCTGAAGCATTTCGTATTTATCGGTATTTGTTACGTCAATGGAATCAATTTAGTACCTTTGGAACGATGGATACAGATTTACTTTTAGGTGCTCTTGAGACTGGAGCTTTTATTAAAGATTACAATCTGCGCATGGGTATATATGGTCTTGAAGGTGTAAAAATTCGAGGCTTTCGTGGGCAAATTGTTATGCAATTTAAAAGGAATCCCGAGTTACAAAGGATTTTGGCGTTGTTGAGTTACTATAGCGAATTTACTGGACTAGGCATTAAAACAGCACTTGGCATGGGCGGTGTGAAGAGCGAAGTTATAGTTTAGTCTTTTGAAAGTATCTAAATAAATATATTAATGGTAATACTGATGGGTAAGTGATTTAATTCTTCTTTAGAATAAATGAAAAGAAAATGAAATTAATTATTGACGCAAAATCTATAAACCCTTATAATAACTGTAATCTTAGAAAAATCATTTACCACTAGTATTTACCTATGCTCATCGACATTTTAGAGCCAATGGGAGCACAATTTGATCGTTTACGGTGTGAGGTTTGCCAAAACCTATTTTTAAGCCCCATGAATACTGGCTTTCTAAGACACGCTGTTGCAACAGTGCTTACCGTTTACGGTATTGAAACCGCACGGTCTTACGCATTTTAATTTATTTTTGTGAGTTGCAACAGTGCTTACCGTTTACGGTATTGAAACTCTCCCAAACCACGGATAAGACCTTTTAGTACTTCATTTGGAGTGTTGCAACAGTGCTTACTGTTTACGGTATTGAAACCATCGGAATATTTAGAGTTGTATTCCGTATGACACGGCGTTGCAACAGTGCTTACCGTTTATGGTATTGAAACATCGGCGTATCGACTGCAACCTTACTCCAATCAACAGTTGCAACAGTACCTATCGTTTACGGTATTGAAACTCTACACTGTTTTCACCCAATGTAATTTCTACTTGTAAGTTGCAATAGTACTTACCGTTTACAGTATTGAAACTGCATTTCGTTCAAGGTAACTTCTTGCTTCATTAAGTGCGATTGCAATAGTATTTATCGTTACGATATGTGTACTACAGATGGTGGGGTAGAAGCGGCACAGCGCGGCGATGAAATCCTCTATATTGTAGTTATTTATACAGATTGAAGGTAAATAAAGGTGATAAGGGGTTGCACTATATTTTTATATCTAATAGAAAACGAGTGAATTTTTTGATTCACTCGTTTTTTTAGTCTTAGTTTTTTTGAATTTGGTTATATTAGATTTCATCCTATACTAAAGATGTAGCCGATAAGCGGTAATAATTTTAATATGCTTAGGGTATCTTAGTTTTGTATTAAATCATTGGTAGCTTGTTGGGGATTGTAGAAAATATGTATAGTGTTAGGTATAGGAGGTAGTATATGAACGTTAATTGGAATGGATTATCCCAATAATAGTATATTTAGTTGTAATGATAGGAGGGATGTTATGTCGCCTTTAGCAGTGGATTCTGCAGTAGCAGTGTTAGTAGCGGTGCTTGATGCACTTGAAGAGTAATTTTATTTATGTATGTTGATCGGTTAAAGTTTGTAAGGTGGTGATATTTTGAGTAAGTATAGAATTGGATTAGAAAAGTAATTATTTTGTTAAATTGTATAGACAGTTAATCATATGTCAGGCTTCATACTATCTCGAACAGAGCGTAGTAAGTGACCTCGGTTTTTTGGATTCGTTAAGTTTTAGTACATAGTATTATTGTATAATTGGTGTAGATTTTGATTTGGATACAAGAAAGTTAAAGGACCTAGTGCATAGAGATATGTGACTAGGTCTTTTAGTTTATTAAAAGGATAGCTCTATTGTATATAAAGATATCCTTTTAATCGTATAATTTTATAAATATTAGATACTAGGGGCATGAATGAGTGCTGTTTTATAAATTGCTTCTAGTTGCTTTTTTAACGGACTATCATCTGTAATTCGGACTGCACAGCCTAGTTTTAATAAATGTCGTAAGATATCTATTTCCTGGAAGGGAAGATAGCTAACTTCAATGGTAAACTCTTCATCGTTGATATCTTTAGCTTGAATTGTATAGTTGCTAAAATAGTTAAAGCAACGATCAACTGCATTGTTTGCATCGTACAAGGTAAATGTTACTGTTCGCTTTGATTCATCTCTATAGTTAGCATATATAGTTTCTATATCTTCTAGTCGTGGTGCAGCCGTTTTTATGATATTAGATTCATTGCGTAGTGGATAGTCTAAAAAGGTATCCGTTGCATGGTCATAGGCAATAAGCGTATAGCCATTGCTTCCTACAGAGTATTCTATCCGACAAGGAGATAGCTCCTTATTTTGAATTATGATACGTTCGTTATTTTGGATAGCTTGTAAGCACTGGGTGATTACTTGCATTGTTAACGGAGTATCGTCTGTCATGGTTGGAACACGTGTCCATGATCCTCTTGGAAAGGTAGTGTCTACAGTTTCTAATTCAGTAGATAATATTTGACATAGCTCTGGTGAAAGCAGCCAGTTAGCTCGAGTATCAGAAATGAGGTCCTTTAAGAACATTCTTTCAGCATCAGAGATAATAACAAGAGGTAAATCTGGAAGGATGGACTCAACCTCTTCACCATTTTCATTTGGCTCTACTAATGCATCGGCTAGAAATTGCTCATAATCATCATTCCGCAATACTTTTTTGTATGGGGCTGGCGTGAGCAGCCTACGATGATTAATTAATCCTTCTATATCTTGTTTTGTATGGACAACACCATTAATTAAGTCTAATTGCAATTGGTATTGTGTCGTAAAGGTAATAGCGTTGATATCGTTTAAAACGGATGATACATAGGTACCATCTAAGTCTTTGTCTTTTTTTGTTTTGTTATTATCAGATTCTTTTCTTTGAAGTGGATGAAGGAATCGATTAATTTTCTTTCGCTTTTTATATCCTTCTGGTTCTACAAAATCTATATTTAAAGAGGCGTATAAATTATTGTAGAATTTATCCTTAATACTGGATTTGTTTGTGTATGTAATATATACATAAGGTAAATAGCTACGTAATTGCGGTAATAATTGTAATGCATCTTGTACTTTTAGTTGTAATTCTATATATTCATCTGTTCTTGAGAGCACTGTTAGTGACTCTTTGAAATGACGAATAAATTTATCGTAGACCAACTCATAATCTTTTAAGGTCAAGAAGTGAATGATACAAGTATCAAATGTTTTATCTCTTGTTTGTATTTCGGGTACAGTGTTAGTACTGTTATATTTTGTAACCTCAAGAGACTTGATGTGATCGATACGATTCCATTGGATACGTCCATTATTAATACTACATAGCATATTTTTATTTTCCCCATAATAGGTTTGTAACGCTAATGGACTAACGATTTCCCTAGGTTTCCCAGATTCATAAAAGGATAGACGCACCTTTTTTTGTCGATGTAAGGCATCGGCTAAAGGGTAGAAAATATCTCCATCAATTACATTATTTGGGTTATTATCCTTGAAAGAAAAATATGTATTATTAAAGTCATAGTACATACACTTTTGTTGGTCTTTTAAAGAAAAGTCATTAATTAAATACATAATTTTCTTGAGTAAGATATGACCTGCTGCTGAAGTAATAGAAACATTAGTATAAAAGAATACTGCCATTGCTAGCTCTTGCAACTGCTGTTTTGAGAGTTCCTCTATAATAGTTGGTTTTATTGAATATATATAGCCTTTTGTGAGCTCTGTTTTGGTGATAGCACCTAAAATTTCTAAAGTCTTTACTTGGCGTTGAATATATTGTTGGTCAATAATGCAAGGTGGCTCTTGTTTTTTGTTTCGTTGTTCATATAGGTTTTCTACCAAATCAATATAGTGATCCAAGTATGGTTCTTGGTTTAAATTAGTATATAAATCTGTAATAGTTACATTATCGTTTGCTTCAATATATGATAGGATGCAGAGCTGTACATAAATTTGTTCTGGAACGGCAGCATATAATTCATATAAATTGTTAAGATAATTATAGCCATCTATAAAATCATCTTTTGCTAAATGATGAATGGATGTTTTCCCAATTCTTTGCGTGTAAATGTGACGTATGATATCAAAATAATCAAGGCGACGAATCACATCGTCGTGCTGACTTTCTTTGATACCACGAACTGTTGCTTTACCTCTATTATGGTTCCCGAAGGTTAAGCTGCGGATAAATTGGCGCATACTAGCTAAATCATTTAGATAATTAGTTGTTGTTGCCATTATTGACTCCCTTTTAAATATGTACATTCCCGACTGTACAAAACGATTCTTAATTATGAATATAACATGATACAATATAAAATGTAAGGATAAAATTCGAGGTTAGGTTCTGATAATACACGGATGACCTAGTGTAGTTAATCAATTAATGTAAGTTTGGTGAAAGCTATGGCAATTCATAATATATTTTTATCTTTTTTGAGTAAGGTGTCTAATACGAGTATAAAGACAATTGTAAATGCAGATATGGAAGATGCTATTCGTAGTAGCATTGCCACGAATGAGTCGTCTTTGAAATATATTTTATACCATACATGGAAGGATGAAAAAACAAGAGATATATCCTTTGATAAGATATATTTATTATGTACTGATGGTGTAATGGCACATCAAAGTAATAGCCCATCATCTTATGATATCTTTGTTAATCAAATGTGTAAGTTTTATAACGTGATGGGCCACAATGAGCAGGCCTTTTTAGGTGCTCTTGATCATGTCCCATGTGGTACAGACTTAGATGATATTAGTCGTATTAAGTCTAGCATCATTGAGATGTCAAAGAAGATTCTTGATTTTAAAGATACTTTCACCAATGATAAAGATGAGGTCCGCCTCTATATGGATATCACTGGTGGCCCACGCAATGCAGCTATGATTCTCCTTGTTATTAGTAGACTGCTCGCCTATCATGGTATCATTGTTGATGATGTATATTACTCTGGTTATAAGGAGATTGAGAACGGCCAAGGAGAAATTACAGTTCATAAAGTGCTAGATATTTATGAGCTATTTGATATTATTGCAGGATTTGAAGAGTTTAAACTATTTGGTAGTGCCAAAAAATTAAATACTTACTTTAAGTCACCTGAAAATATTGGAACAGGTAATATTGAATCGACTGCTACAGCTACAAAAAAATTGCTAAAAGCTATGGACAGCTTTTCAGAAGCTATTAATATTTCAAGTCGTGGTGCATTTGAAAAATCTATAGCTCGTCTTGATGATAGCTTATCCTTAGTACATAGTATGGCAAATAATACAGATAACAATAAGACCTTTGACCAAGAATTAATTGAATTATTGCATAAACCTATTGAGCAGTCGTATACTACCCTTTTACAACATCATCGTAATCATGCCTCTGATGAAATAGCCTATATTGACTGGTGTTTAGATCATGATTATTTGCAACAAGCACTTACCTTATTTTGTGAATATGTACCGGAATACGCAGTAGATAAAGGTATTATAGAGTGTGATCCACTCGTGTTTAATGCATATTATGAAGATACGCAACAGAATAAAGAAAAGAGATTGCTCCAAGCTGCTATAAAAGCATGGAATAGAGTGGGGAATAATATTCAGTTTAGTGCATTTTATAATGTAGTCATGCCCGATCATGATAAGAAAACTTCTGAAAAAGATGTACGGTCTATGCCTATGCGCTTATTTAATTCTATTAATAACGCTCGTATGCAATGCTTGGCAGCTATGATAAATGCAAAAAAAGATGAAGTAGCTCCTAATATCGATAAAGTAATTACTTATTATATTAAATTCGTAAGAAACGAAAAAAAGAAAATACAAATTGTTGAAAGAGACCTCCAAAAGCAGAAAGAACGTATTCATCTGATGGTGGATGAAGAAACTACTAAACTTAGAGAAAAATGTGAGGTTCTTTTAAATCAATATGGGTTTACACTTTATTTACAAGACGATAGATATGCTGAAAATTATACATTATTAGAATATATCTCGTTTTTGCAAGATATTCTTGAAAGTGCAGAGAATATAGAAGCCTTTAATAATATCTTAGAGTCATTACGTAAAAATATAATATCTGAAGTCTTAAGTAAAGAGGAATTTAAAGAGTATATTATTTGTGATGCAGATAATTCTTCATTTAGGTTGAAAAAAACAAGTATGTTAGCGCGTAATGTGGTATGTAATGCTATATTAAATCATTTAATTGAAGAAAAGAAATATAAGGCTTATAAAAGTTTGATTATGCATCAGTTACCAGATACTAAAGATAGTGCAGTTACTGCGGCTGAGCTTTTGTTATCACAGAAAAAGTCTAATCATAGAGGAGTTCCTTTATTTGAGGTCTCTGGCGTGTACATTCCACATGTTCTATTAGATGATATAGCTAAGACTATGAAGTTTATTGAACAATACTTTGAGATAAAAAAAGCACGTAATGATAGTAATCATGCGAATAAAGAAGTATTATGTAAATATACTACTTCACAAGAATTGCTAGATGAGATGCGTAAATGTGTGGCAATGGCAAGAGAATTGAGTAGAAAATAGGATATTTAATATAAGAGGCTATAGATAGTAATAATCTATAGCCTTTTGGTTTTTATGAAATTATTGTTGATTATACGTACAGATATATTCACGAACCTCACGAATATCATTAAGACATTGTTTTAACTCCCTTTTTATGTCTTCACTTTCAATAAACTGGCCCCGTTTTTCTTCACGTGCATGTGCCGTATCATTTCGACTACCTTTTAATGTTCTATAAAGGTTTAATATGCGAGCCACTTGTGTTATTTTTTCTGGATTGCTTTTTAATACTGAATTAAGTGTGAGTCCATCTATACCATAAAGTTGATGGGGAAATAAATCTATTGGATATTGATATGACACACAATTAGCAAATAGAAAACGATATATATCATCATTGTTTGAGTTTGTAAAAATTGAAATAAATGCATCTCTTACCTTGAAGAGTTTATTAGTGTCGTTAAGTGTAATTTCATATTGATCATTAACTGTTACAACACCGCTAGGCAAATCTTTAATTTCTTCTAATTGATGTACAAGTGCAGCAGTAAAATATCTTCTAATATTTTTGTTAAACTCATTTATACCTACAATAGATTTGGTATTTATACCTATATTACTGATAAGTCGAAGTAGCTTACTAGGCACATTAACATTATTATTGGGAAACGTTTTGTATTTCAAATAATTATGTGGCTCTTTTTCTTCTTCTTTTAAGATTATTTGATTAATATCGTTTATTAGTTGCTCCTCAAATTTAGGATATTGTGTATCTTCTCTAGTAATGTTAGTGCTAGTGTTATTTTTCTTGTCTTTTAATGCTTCTTTGATAATTCGCTTAGACTCTTTTGAAAAATCACCACTAAAGTATTTCAGTAATACGCTTTTTATTTTATTATTAATCTTAGTCGCTCTATTGTTTACGATTTCCATTGTTTTGGCGGTATACTCATTAATCGTATTAAAGTTCTCCATAGAGGCACTCAATTCATTGTCTGAGTCTGTAGGGAAGATTGTGTCATCTAAAATAATCATTTTAGATTCTAAAATAGCACGAGGTACAAATTCAGCGAATAGTGCTAAGGCTTGCTGTAAATAACCATTATCTAGGCACCAATCAATGTATGCTAAATCGTCTTCTTTATTAGCTAGCACTGTTTTATAGTTATTTTGAATTTTGCCACTCATTAATTTGAGTGCCTCAATTTCAAAGTTTTTATGGTTTTTCATATTATTTGCAGGTATTTCTTGTTTAGAGGATTCGATATCTGTTAAAAGTTTATGAATGTCCTCCATGGATCTTTGGAATATACCGCGACTAGATAGACGAACGGCTTCTGAAAAATCTCCCATGCTAGAGATTAGTTCTTTGATTTGGACATCGGGGTTATCTAAAGTATTTACATAGTTTTTTAAGGTATCAACACTACCAAATTGGTTGAACTCAGCAAATCCTGTAATCATATCGTAAATATTATAGATGGAGTTCCCTTCATATACTCGAACTATGCTATTGTTATTTGCATTTACATTGGCATATAAAATAGATCCAATTTCAATGCCTTGAAAAGCTACTAGTCTAATGATGGCAATCATTAGCATAATAGCTGTTCGTGGGCCACCAGATAAGTCTACATGTAAGATAACCCTGTCATCAGATGACTTGCTTTTGTAATATTCCATTATAGCTTGAGACATATCTATAATGCTGTTCTTTAGATTGTCTATATAGTCGATGTCACCACAATCTATATAATTAATTGTTTCTGGGTCCCACGTAATAGGTATACTGGTTTTATTGATATAATCACATATTTGCTCTTCAAATACGTTTAGGCTTGATATGGTAGATTCTTTAAACGTATTCTCCATTTCTGGTGATTTAAAAAAGAATAGCTTATCTAATTTGAAAGTAGAGTTCTCTTTTCTTTTATTATGTAAAAGATACTTTAAAGCGGATTCGTTGGTTTGACGGATGATATCAAAGGGAGCTATCTCAGTAAGATTAACAACTGTTTTTTCTAGCTTTTGCGGATTATATGGATTATTTTTCGTATGTAAGGTGCTTAAAAATGTTAGGTAAATATGATGTTCCATAATAGGACTCCTAGTAAATTAAGATTTAAAAAATGAATCTTTTATGAATACTATATCAGATTTTATAAGAATTACATAGAGACTGGTTTGGCGTAAAAACTGACATACATAGAAAGTGAATATTGGGATTCACTTTTTTGTCTTAGTTTTCTTGAATAGGGGCACTTAAGTTTTCGTTTTATAATAATCTTGTAGCCGATACGAAATACTTTTGAAGTATAAGACTAAAGGTTCGTCCTAGTTTTTATGAATTCATGGGTAAATTAGATTAGTTTATACTTTAGATAGTTAATTTAGTTTTATAAAACAAGGAGGTAATATGCGTAGTAAGATTGGATGTCTAGATTTGTAATTGAAGTTGTATTATATTGTTTAAGATTTTATTATAGGAGGAATTACTATGTTACCATTTTTAGCAGCAGCAGCGGCCGCGGCCGCATGGGAAGGTTTTGCAGTAGGTGTATCATTAGGTGTATCCGTATATCAAGCAATAAAGTCTGGTGACTAATCATTGGTTGATATAAATAAGAAAGGTAGGTGATACTGTGTATTCATTTGCAAGATTAGCTGTAGACTTAGCCCTTTGTGCATTATTTAAAGATAAAAAGTATTAGAGGAGGTATTTGTATGGCACAATTTGTAGATTTTGGTTTAGTTCATGTTTATGTTGAGGAGTAATTTTGGTTGTTATAATTGAATCTGATATTAATTAGGCCTATTTATATGATGTCATATGAGTAGGTCTTTTTATATGTACATTTTGGGTATACGCAAAATTTTAATATCTACAATAAAAACGGAGTGTGTCTCATAATTACTTGGGTTTTGTATTGGCTCGGGTATTTATTCACTGTGTTGTGAGAAATATCACGATTATTGACGGAATTATTTTGTCTATCATATAATTAAAATGAATAATTCATGGAAATTTCATAAGGAATAGTAATTTGTTATACATCTATGGATATTTGAGGTGCAAAATGGAGACAAATAACTTTTCTAGGCTTAAATATATAGATTCTGATTTATATAAGCTAGCGAAGGAGTCTGAGCAATATTTATATTCAGATCATCAGAGTTCGCTCATCAAATTACGTGTATTTGGAGAGTATTTTGTTAAAAATATCTATAATGATTTAAGGCTACCTAATAATCCTAGAATTAGTTTTTGTGATAAATTACAGGAGCCCAATTTTTGTAAAGCGGTTCCTACAGATATTAGTGATAAACTTCATGTGCTTCGTGTGTATGGTAATAAAGCGGCTCATCAAGTTTTAGAGTACGGGCAAGATGCAGTCAATCATTGCTTAAAAGAAGCTTATTTATTGGGTAAATGGTTATATTTTAAAATGGATCCTGATGCACTTGAATACCCAGAGTTTGCCTTACCTGAGAAAACTATGACTGCACCTAAAGCAGAACCTATCAATTTGGATAATGAATTAAAATTAGTGTTTGATGATCCAGATGGTACTTTCGCTAAACAGAATAAGATGTACAAAGATATTGATTCTGAAACACGTCATGAAATTACTGAAGAACGAGCAAAAGAGTATACAAATGTTATTAAAAAGCATCAGATTGAGTTATATCCAGAGGAAACACGTAAACATTATCAATTGTTAGATGAATATATTGGATATGAGTTAACCTCTGGACAAAAGGAGCTAGTTGAACAACTAGAGACTTTTATTAATGATGATTCAAAGCATATTTTTCTCTTAAAAGGTTACGCTGGTACAGGTAAAACCTTTATTCTTAAAGGCCTTGTGAATTATTTGCAGTGCATTGGTCGTAGCTCGAGTCTATCTGCTCCAACTGGTAAAGCCGCACTTGTATTACGTGAAAAAACGGGAAAAGCAGCAACTACAGTTCATTCTATGCTGTACTCTCTTGATCAATTAGAAGAGTATGGTGAGGATAAAGAGGCAGAAACCTTTAAACTTATTTTTCAATTAAAAGAAAATGAGAATCCTACTAATCATGTGTATTTGATTGACGAAAGCTCTTTATTGTCTAATGCTATTTCTGACAATGAGTTTATTCGTTTTGGTAGTGGTCGATTATTAGATGATTTAATGCATTTTATTAATTTAGATAGCAATGATCATAAGAAAAAAGTTATTTTTATTGGTGATAATGCGCAATTGGCACCGGTTAGAATGAATTATTCGCCAGCTTTAGCAAAAGAGTATTTTGCAAGCATATATGCCCCAGATTTTCCTATACAAGAATTCCAGTTAACTGAGGTAGTACGGCAAAAGGCATCGAGTCTTATTTTAAAAAATGCGTTAAGAATTCGAGAAGATTTGGCTCAAGATTTATTTAATCAATTGACCATTGAGCAAGATGATTCTGAGGTTATTTCTCTACAAACCAATCAATTTTTAAATGCTTATATGATGAACTGTGATAATAAGATAGATGAGGATAGTATAGTTATTGCATCTAAAAATGATATGGTTTGTACGTATAATAAGATGATTCGTGAATCTCTATTCCCCGAAGAGGATAGCGTAGTTCCAGGGGACCGCATCATGTTTACAAAAAATACATTTATTGATGGTAAGCGTGTATATAATGGTGAATTTGCTACGATTATATCTGTAGGTGATGTGGAAAAACGCATTATTTCATTGAATAAAGAGATACAAATACCTCTGAGCTTTAGACGTGTAGAGGTTGAGTTTGTTAATGAAGCGGGCATTCGTACTGTGGCGTGGACATTATTACTTGAGCATTTATTAGACTCACCTACTAGTACTCTTACAACAGATGAACAAAAGGCGTTGTATCGTGATTTTTGCATCCGAAATGGTGATGCACTAACAGCCTTATCAAAGAAGATAAAAGAAGAGACTAAAGACCAAAATACGAAGAACAATAAGTTGAAGTTTATTAATAGTAATGAACGGTTACAGATTATGAAGGAGGATCGCTATTTCAATGCGGTACAAGCTAAATATGGTTATGCTATTACATGCCATAAGGCCCAAGGTAGTGAGTGGAAAACTGTATTTCTAGATCCTCATTATTATCAAAATATATTATCTGCTAATGGTTTTAGATGGTTATACACAGGACTTACTCGAGCAGCAGATAAGTTGTATTTAATTAATTGGTCTGACATTACAGTGGATTCAGCCATTAAATTAGATGAATTATATATAGATGATGATCGTAAAGCGTTAGAGGCTACATTAAGAAAAGACTGTGATGTAGAGTTACATGTAGCATTTGACATTGATACACTTTCTGGAATTTCTCGTGACATTTGTGAGGTGATTGCACGAGTATTACCAGAAGATAGTTGTATTATTGAGTCGATTGCACAACATGATTATCATGATATCTATACAATTTATATTGGTGGATCAGTAGAAAAATATAGAGTCTATTATAATGGCAAGCGTATTATTTCAAGAATATTGCATGATAGTAATAATAGTACAAATCACATAGGACCCATATTAAATACCCTAGTTGGAAGACTTGTTTCTAGTAATATCTCTAATCATGATGAGGAGATTGATACTCAGAAAATTATTCAAAATGCTAGATTTCAAACTGGATATGAAGAGTTTTTACAAAGTTATAGCGAAGCACTAGCAGAAAAATTAAGAACCTTAGATATTAAAATTCAAAAAATAGAATGTAAGCCATTTTGTGTTCGTTATACTTTCATCCGTGGCAAAGGATGTATTACATTAGATATTTACTACAATGGTAAGAAACGAATTAGTAGTACAAAGCTCATTGAAAAGTTATGTAATGATTCCAAACTGTCGGCTGATATTAATACCATTTTAGAAAATGGGGTGTCAAAATGAACGATGAGAAAGTTATAACAAGTAACGATGTTTTTACGATGCGCCGCTCTGGGGAGATTGATCAGGCTTATAAGATGGCTCAAACCTTAATGGATAATCCTAATCATAGTGAATGGGATACACGTGCTTTTGCGTGGTGTGTTATTGATCTCATTAAAAGAGCTAAGCAAAATAATCAAATAGAAGATATTGAAAAATATAGTGCTGAATTGCAGAAGCTAGAGGTTGATGAGTCAGATGAGATTCTGGTCAAGAATATGCAATATCTTTTAAGTGCTTCCAGTCCTGTGCTAACAGAATTGGCAACTATTAAAAAGCTTAAGGAAGCCGGGAAACTTAAAGAATCAGCACAGAAAGCAAAAGCGCTATATGTTCAATTCCCTCAAGAGGTTTCTGTTAAGCGTGCATATGGTTGGGCTTTGTATAGATTGTTATTTATAAAAGCTAAAGAAGAAACTCCAAATTTCAAACATATCCAATTTTATTTAGATGAAATATTCTCCTTAGGACTTTCTAATGAAGTTATTTTTATGCGTTGTGTTTGGAGAAGTATAGTATCTATTGAAGGGGTAGAGAGACAGATTAATTTATATAGATATGCTCTAGATACTGATTTCTCTTGTTTTGAGAATATTGATTATGAAGCTAAATCCTATAAAGGTAAAGATGAAAAGTATCATGATTGGCCATCACTTATTATACAGATATTAAAGAAATCGTTAGATAGTCTTACTAAAAAGGTTGATAAAGAGACGATTACTACCCTTTGCAATCTAGCAGAGGAAAAAATGAACCGTTTAGATGAAAACTTGGTTTTCTTAAAGTGGTCTATTACAAAGTCCTATTTGTTAGCTAATGAGTTACGTAAAGCTCAATATTTTATACTTGATTTATTACAAATTAAGCCTAAAGAATTTTGGCTGTGGAATGGTTTGGCAGAAACGATAGAAGATGATTCTAAACTTAGTTTGGCTTGTTACTGTAAATCATTATTATGCCAAGGTGATTTAAAGTTTAATGGGCGAGGTAAAATTGGAGTTATCAAAGAGCTAATCGCATTAGAAAAATATGATGTAGCAAGTGCAGAAATTCAAGAGTTAGTATCATATAAAAGAAATCATGAGCAGAAGATTGATGATGTTTTAAACGGTTATATTGCATCTGACTGGTATGTCCCTGATAGTAAGAAAAATAATGTTGACTTTTATAAGGAGAATAGTCAACCTACTGTGGAACTACTATATAAAGATATTCCTTGGTATGAAGGTATTGTTGGAGATTCTTATACAAATGATTTTGGACAGATGGTTAGGCTTAATATCGTTAAAACAAAGTTGGATAACCCTGTAAACGTTAATGTCAAAAAATCTGTGTTAAAGGGAATATCTGATAGAAAAGGCACTCCTATTCGAGCCAAAATTAAGTGGACTAGTTATAGTAAGGGTGAGGTACTCATTATTGAACAGATCAATTCGGATGTAACCCTTTTAAGTAAAAGTGGTCTTGTTAATCGTATTATAGAGCGTAATCATCAAGCATATATTGTTGTTAGTGGGGATGTATCCATTGTGTGTACTTATGATGAGGATAAGCCGCTAAAAGTTATGGATGTAGTCTCTGTTGTTTATAGTACTTATGAACGAAGTGATGGCTCTAAAGGTACGAACATTATATCTTGGCACAAAGTTAATCAAGAACCACCTCGTTCACTAGTAATGACATTTGAGAATATTGTTAATGTTGTTGGTACAGTTGCCTTCACATATGAAACAAATGTATTTATTGACGACCGATTTGTAGAGCAATATAAATTGATTAGTGGTGATGTGGTCAGTGGTACTGCGATACGCTCATTCAACGCAAAAAAACGAGAATGGGGATGGCGTGCTATTAAAATTCAATCTGTAGAACAAGATGGTTATAAAAATTTGCCTGAATATCTACAAGGAGACGTTTATTAAAAAATATCGTAAGTAGAAAAAAGCTGGGTATAACATTAGACCTTAGTTTTTCTGAGTAGGTATATGAGAATATATCCAATATAATTAATATATCAGTTAGAACTGAGTGATTAGGGATATGCATGATAACATGATTTACCTCCTTTCTATTAAATATAATAAACTATATCATCATTTCGTTCGTGAATATTGCATATCCCAATCAAAGACCTATCCAAATGATTTCATGTGGGTAGGTCTTTTTTGTATGTCATATATGGTTTAAATCATTTTCTAAGGTGTTATAAATAGTCTAAAATCTAATAAACATAGACAATATCTATGTTTCTATAAAAATAAGCTAAAAAGAAAATGATGAAGAAGATTGACGTAAAATTCAGAAACCCTTATAATAACTGTATTCTTAGTAAAATCATTTTCCACCAGTATTTACCTAAGTTTATCAGGACTTTTGATCTAATGGGTTCGCAAACTGACCGTTTTCGGTATGAGGTTTTCCAAAACCTAATTTTAAGGCCCATGAATACTGGACTTCTAAGACCTGCTGTTGCAACAGTACCTACCGTTTACGGTATTGAAACTAACTATTTAACGCATCAAAATCTATGTTAAGTTGCAACAGTACCTACCGTTTACGGTATTGAAACGCCAAAAAGGTTGGTATCTTGGCGAACGCAACTAAAGTTGCAACAGTACCTACCGTTTACGGTATTGAAACATAAACCGTTTGCTTCCTCTACTTCTTTTTTTATGGTTGCAACAGTACCTACCGTTTACGGTATTGAAACCAATTAATTTCCACCACCAGGCATATGAAATAACGTTGCAACAGTACTTACCGTTTACGGTATGTGCAGAAGGGTGCGAGACAACAGAGGAGCAAAGCGACGATGAGGTCCGCACATCTCAAGTACCTGAACGGAGTGAAGGTAAAACAGAGGTGATGAGGTAATAGTCTTACTGTTTACGGTATTGAATCCCTAATTCAGCCATTCTAATTACTCCTTTTCTTTGTTGCAACGGCACTTATCGTTTATAGTATGCGCAGAAGGGTGCGAGGCAGCAGAGGAATAAAGCGACGATGAGGTCCGCACATCTCTTACCTGAACGAAGTGAAGGTAAAACAAAGGTGATTAGATTACATCCGCATAATTTTATATTTCATATAAAAAAGAGTGAATCTTTGGATTCACTCTTTTTTGCGTCTTAGTTTTTTTGAATATGGACTTACCGTTTTTCATTTTATAATTATCTTGTAGTCTAGAGAGAAATACTATGAAATATAGAGATGATGGTTTGCCTTAGTTTTTATGAATTCAATTGTATCTTTGAAGAGGTTATACTGTGGATAGTTAATTTAGTAATATGAATTTGGAGGTAATGAATGACTCGTAGAATTGGACATTTGAAATTGTAAAAGTTAAAGTATTTGTTTTGTTTGTATATGCTTTAGGAGGAATTAATGTGTTCCCATTATTTGGAGCAGCAGCGACAGTAGCCGCATGGGAAGGTTTTGCAGAAGGTGTATTATTAGGTGTGTCCGTATATAAAGCAGTTAAATCTGAAGACTAATCGTTTGTTCATATCTTAAGAAAGGTAGGTGATAGTATGTATCCATATATAGGCTTTGCCGTAGGACTAATAGTATGTAAATTATTTGAGGATTAATGTAAGGAGAAATAGTATGAAGCAATTGCTACAGCATGAGTTAGTAGAAAATAGGAGATGTCAGTTTTAAGTATAGTATTAAAAAAGTTTTGATTGTAATGAGGTGAAAATATGGATGAGCTATTGGATCTAGTAATAGAAGTAGCCGTTGATGCGGCGGTAGATTTTGTATTAGACGAATTATTTGATTAGGGATAGGGGGGTGTTGTTCATGTCAGCTTTAGTAGGCTTATTATTGTTGTATATATTCGCTTGGTATCTCGAGGATTAATAGTAAAAGTAATGATGGAATTTAATTGTATATAGGCCTATTCGTATGATGTCATATGGGTAGGTCTTTTTTATATGTTGCAGATAGACTAAATCCTTTTCTAAGGTATTAAAATTAATTTAAAGCTTGCTAAACTTAGATAATACCAGTATTTTAATAAAAATAGGACAAAAAGAAAATGATAAAGAATATTGACGTAATATTCAGAAAACCTTATAATTACTGTAACCTTAGAAAAATCATTTACCATCAGTATTTACCTATGCTCATCGGCATTTTTGATCAAATGGGAGCCCAATCTGACCGTTTACGGTGTGAGGTTTGCCAAAACCTATTTTTAAGGCCCATGAATACTGGCTTTCTGAGGCACGCTGTTGCAACAGCTCTTACCGTTTACGGTATTGAAACCTTAATTTACGGCTTAGTACGTTTTCAAGGAGGTAAAATATGAGTTGCAACAGCTCTTACCGTTTACGGTATTGAAACTTTAGCTGCATTAATAAAGTCATTAGACTTTAATAAGTTGCAACAGCTCTTACCGTTTACGGTATTGAAACTTCAATACCTGTACCACCGAAAGACCCCCTTTTATAAGGTTGCAACAGCTCTTACCGTTTACGGTATTGAAACGTAGCATAGGTTGCAATAAAATCTTTTGATGCTAGGTTGCAACAGCTCTTACCGTTTACGGTATTGAAACTGGTTTTGTAGACCGCATCATTGCATCTACAGCAGTTGCAACAGCTCTTACCGTTTACGGTATTGAAACCTACATATTTCATTTATAAAACTTACAGTGCCATTACGTTGCAACAGCTCTTACCGTTTACGGTATGCGCAGAAGGGTGCGAGACAGCAGAGGAGCAAAGCGACGATGAGGTCCGCACATCTCAAGTACCTGAACGAAGTGAAGGTAAAATGAGGATGATAAGGGATTCAGCTTACCGTTTACGGTATTGAAACTTTAGCTTTGCGGATTTAACTGCAGTCTCGTCGTCGAGTTGCAACAGCACTTACCGTTTACAGTATGCGCCGAAGAATGGGAATATCTATTTAAAAATTACATAATAATAAAGAACTGTGTTCTTGTGTATATCACACAAAGATACAGTTCTTTTTTTGTTCCTAGTTTTTCTGATTAGTTCACTTTCATTATCATTCGTATAATGAAATCAACAAGTTTAATTGGTCTTATATAGGAGGTAGTATATGGCAATGTTGTTTTTAACTTTATTGGTGTGGTTTGTATTACCATCACAAAATGATTATTAAGGAGGGTATTATGGAAAACTTACAGCAAGAATTAAAGTCTATGTTGTCCTTATCAGGGCGTATGAATCGTCGCTCTTATTTTATGAATTTGTTGATGATCATTGGTATTGGCTATCTTGGAGGCCTTTGTATTAGTCTTGCACCTGTATCAAAGTTTTTCTGGGTATTGGGTTGGTCAATCATAGGGTATTCTGTTGTTCGAGAGTTAGCTATTGCATCGCGGCGTATTCATGATTTAAATGGGCCAACTTATTTAGCAGGTATTTATATTGTGGCCGCTATAATAGCTATTTTTGAGCCCACATTGGCTAAAATAATGGGATTTGTAAAAATTGGTTTAGTGCTGATGCCAGGGGATGAAGATCCTAATAATTATGGTGAAAGACCGGATTCAATGATTGTCGTTTAATAAAGGAGTAAATGGGATGACTGGCTTCATAGGGATATTTTTGTGTGGGATTGTATTGTTTATGATTTTTGATTCTCTGACTAATGGTAGAAAGTAAAGATACAGGAGGTTCTGATGCGGTATCTTATTTCTTATGATATTTCCGATACTAAAATTAGAAATAAGGTAGTTAAGTATTTAGAATCCTTCTGTTACCGTGTACAGTATAGTGTGTTTTTATGTGTTCATGCTCACGTTAGAGTAGAAACGATTGCCAAAAAGCTCGAGGTGTTAACACAAGGAGATGAAACACGGCGACTCCTCATCGTCTCTATTTCTGACACAGCTAAGACACCTATATGGTGTAATAAAATGATTCCATTAACAGAGGATAAGATGTTGATCATTTAATTTTTTAGGAGGTTGTGATGTTAGAAACTTTATATGTAATGACACCTGGTATATCGATACGACAAGATGGAGGATTGTTAGTACTTGAAAAAGATCATTCTGTTATTAAAGAAATTCCTATAGCGACTGTATCAAATCTTGTATTAGGCCGAACGATTCAAATTTCTACGCAGGTTATGTTTTCTTTAGTGAAGCAAGGTTCTCTCATTCAGTTTGTAGATTATAAGTATCAGCTTGTAGGGACCTTAGGGGATGAGCATACGACTTTACAACGTTTGTTGTGGCAAGTAGCATGCTTTCAAAATCAAGAATTTGCCTTAGATGGGGCAAAATATATTGTTCGACGTAAGATTAAAGGTCAAATAGCCTTGTTGAATCAGTACAAAAAGAGTAAATGCATTCCAAATTTTGTGGCCGTACATAGAACGATGCAAGCGTTGCTGAAACGTGTAGAAAGAACAAAAAAAGTAGACACATTACGTGGTATAGAGGGATTAGCATCTAGGACTTATTTTTCTATATTAGGGCATGTATTATCTGAACCATGGGAATTTTCTGGCCGTAGACGTCATCCTAGCCCTGATCCTGTTAACGCTATCTTGAGTTATGGCTATTCGTTTTTAGAACGGGAAGTACGTGCCTATTTGTTGACTGCTGGTTTAGATGTACGCATAGGTGTTCTACATAGCACGAATAATCGAAAAGATAGTTTAGTGTACGATGTAATGGATATATTTAGACAAGATATAATCGATCGCTTTGTATTAAAACTATTGAATCGTCATATGATACTCCTTGAAGATTTTGATCTATCAGAACGATGTTGTTTTTTATCTAAAGAGACTAATAAGAAATGGGTGGAGCTTTATGAGGGCTATATGAAATCGGAGCTTTCTCGCCTTGATAATCTAGCACCAAGAAAATGGATTCAACAAGAAATACAAGCTTTTATTTCATATCTCAAATCGTTAGGTGAAACAGTAGATATTGAAAAATCTGAGAATATATCTTGATAGTAGGGGCCGATGTATATGTAAAAATATGGTATCAGCCTATACATTCGTGTAATTATATACAATTTATAAAATATGAAAAATCTTTCATAAATCATGTATTTATGAGTGATTTTTTTTATACGATTTGCTATTATTAAAGATGAATAATAAATGAATTTTGTTTTGTGGTTTGTATAGTGAGGAGTGGTTATGTTTATCAATCATACGAATCATCCTTCTCAATATTGGTCGGATGAACAGTTGGCAGCAGCTCATCAATATGGTGAGGTGGTAGATATACCATTTCCCCTCATTGATCCAGCGTTACCATCTGGTGAAATTGGGCAGCTAGTACAGGAATATACAGGGAGGATTATAAGTCTTAATCCACAGGCTGTCTTGTGCCAGGGGGAATTTGTATACTGTCACGCTTTAGTGGAACGACTATTAGCAGTGGGAATTACTGTATTAGCAGCCACTAGTGAGCGCTTGGTGAGTGAATCTTACGAAGCAGGCATAAATGAGAAAATCGTCAACTTTCAGTTTGTTCAATTTCGAGAATATTGTCATTTATAAATGTTGTGTTAATAGGTAAGGAGTGAGCCTATGCAAGTAAATGCCATATTGTTTGATGTGCAGTCTATTCAAAAGTATATTTTTGCTAACAATAAATTGAAGGCCAATGTTGGAGCATCGTTTATTGTGGATAGATTGTTTGAGGATGTATTGTGTAAAGAAATTATCAATAAGCTTGGGGTAGAGGCTGACACTACATCCTGGTTGACACGTAGTGACAGCATTACATCTCTTCCAAAACCTATATACGTTGCGTATATTGGCGGCGGTAATGCTCTGGTTCTTATAGATGATAAACATGAAAGTTTGGTTCAAGATATTGTTAAGAAATTTACGACTCAAGTTTTGGTGCAGTATCCAGGTCTAAAAGTAGGTGCCACAACTGGTTACATTACTCTTGATGGAACACAGTTTTCTGCAGATCTCGGCCAATTATATAAACAATTGAAAGCTAATCAATTTGCATTGAATCCAATAGTGCATCCTGCTAATACAGGTTTGACAACTATTTGTGATTTCAGTGGTGATGTAGCAGATACAACGCAAAGCTTTGGTGATGACAAGCGCTTAGTCGCTACATCCTTCACAGCTAAATTTGAAGCCTTTGAGGCTGCGAATAGCCGTTTAAAAATAGACTTATTTGGTACGGAAACGACTGATTGGGTATTTCCATCTGAATTTGAAGAGTTAGGTCAAAACCAATCTACCGAAAAGAGTAAAACAGGAATTAATGATATTGCTATTGTTCATATCGATGGTAATAACATGGGTGCTCACTTTAGACAATGTAAAACATTAGAAGAACGCAGTGCTCTTTCTAAACGTGTAGCTACAAAAACATTGGAGAGCTTTAAAGCATTGGTGCAATGGATTATTGATAAATACGATATTCTTGATGAAAACCTCGAATTGTCTAAGAATATGTTGCCAATCCGTCCGATTATCATTGGTGGCGATGATATTACTTTTATTTGCAATGCTCGTATTGCAGTGCAAGCCTCTCACTATTTAATGCAACAACTCTTGAGTGATAAGAATGGCATATCCATTTCTTCTTGCGCTGGTATTGCTGTAATTCCTACGTCTTACCCATTCTTTAGAGGCTATGAAATGGCAGAGCAGCTTTGCGATAGCGCTAAATCTAAAATGCGTGAATATAATGCGGTGCATAAGGTTAATGAGTCTTGTTGGATGGATTTTGCTTTCCTTCATGGTGAGACCGCACCTACCTTGGAGCAGTTTTTCGCTAATGAATATAGTAGCTTAACCGGTAATATGCATTTTGGGCCATATCAAGTGTTTAATGATAATATTGAGGCTGAAAAAGATATATTTGCTCTTTCAAAATTATTAGAGTGTACACATCAATTTATTTTGGTTAAGGATAAAGCATATTCAGGTGATTTACTGGCTCATAATAAGGTCAAAGAATTGCGTTCTGTATTACAAGATAATGAACATATGTGGACTATATTCCTCGAGCAACTACACAACACTAATAAATTTATGCCTACTGTAGCTGGTTGGGATGCTTTCAAAGAAAAACTATGGGCTAAGGTAAATGGTAAAATGCGTACGCCATATGTTGATGCCATAGAATTAATGGATTATATTTTGCCTGGATTGGAGTAAGTATGTACACATTAACTATTAAATTATTGTCGCCAACGATGCTTATGTCCGGCCAAGGCGATGTTAACACAGACAGTACCATCGTTCATGATCGTTATGGAATTCCTTTTATTCCTGCTAAACGTGTGCGTGGTGTTTTATATGAAAGTGCCCTTGAAGTAGCTGAAATGATGCAGGCTGCAGGGCTTAAGACATTTACTATTGATGATGTAAAAGTATTATTTAACCGTCTTGAAAGTGTGGAAGATAATCCTAGATTATCCCTTTCTAATTTAACTATTGCTGATTATGATGTGGTAGCCAGCGAGTTGGCCGCTCTTGAGCAGCACTATCCAGACGTGTTTACAAAGAAACGTGTTCTTGAAGAGTACACATCCATGCGCTATTACACATCTATCGATCAAGTGACAGGCACAGCACTAGAGGGGACATTGCATAACTCTCGCGTGCTCAATAGAGGCCTTGTATTTAGTGGTCGTATTGGTGTGGAAGATATAACAGAAACAGAACGATTAATTTTAGCTTGTGCGGTACGCAACTTGACAGGTATTGGTGGCAAACGTAACCGTGGCTTTGGTCAAATAGAATGTACGATTGATGATAAGGCTTTTGATTTAGAAACTGTAGGGGGTACATTATGGAACAAGTAAATATTACGATTACCGTTAAATCCCCAACGCTCATTGCGAATTCCTCTACAGCTGGTGTATTAACATCTACACGAGGCTCCATTGATGGTCGCGTATTGCGAGGTCTTTTTGCATCTCAATTTATTTCAGCTCATAAGCTTGGTAGAGAAGCTCATAAAAACCAAGACTTTATGAAGTTATTCTATGGTGACTTACGATTTGTTGCTGCCTATAAGCATACGCCAAAAGGTACGTCTTTTCCAGCACCGCTGAGCTTACAAAAGAACAAAAATGCAGAAGGCTATGCCAGTGATGATGTCGTAGACTTCTACACCGGTAAAGATCTTTTGGGTTTTAAAGGCGTTAAAGGTTTTGTTGTTGTAGAGGGCAAAGAATGCAGCCCTGTACAAATTGAAACAGCTATTAAATTGCATATGTCTCGTTCTTTAGAGCAAGAACGTGTACAAGGTCGCAGTAAAGATGGCAATATCTTCAACTATGAATATCTTGAGCCAAATCAAGTGTTTGTAGGTTCTGTGGTGGGGCCTAAAGCTTCATTAGAAGAGTTTGTTCGTCAATTCCCTAAACAGTTGGATTGTCATATCGGTCGCTCTCGTCGCACTGAATATGGTCATTGTCTCGTTGAAATTGGTGATATTACAGTTGTTCCAACGCTAGTAAATAGTGGTAACTCTGTATATGTAAGATTTCATACGCCATTAGTGCTAGGTAATAAGTCTATTGGTCATGTAGTAGCTCAAGCAGTCCAACCGCTTGGTTCAGATATCTCTGTAGGTGCTGTGTTTGCTTCTTATCAAGAGGAGCAAAGCTTTAATAGTATTTGGGGCGTTCGTAGTAGCGCGGAAGCGTCTGCATCTGCTGGTAGTATCGTAGAGCTTGTAAAGGAATCTGGTTGGTCCCAAGATGATCTAGATAAACTACAAAATATCTTGTATAACGGAATGGGTACTCGACTTCAAGAGGGCTACGGTCAAGGCCGTTTATGGACTCCTGGCGAGTTCAAGATGGTGAAATTAGGTAAGCAAGAAGCACCTAAGTTTAAATCTTTACATACGCCAACACAAGAAATTGCTAAAAAGGTATTGGAAAAACAAGTTATTGTAAATGCTCGTTTGCGTGCTGCTAAGGATGTAGATATATATATTAAACCAAGATTTAATGTAGGTGGCCAAGTAAAGCATTTTACTACTGTTCTACTATTTGAACTAGGTATGGAACGTAAAACAGGTTATGAAAAATTGAAGGATTTTGTAGCCAAAATAAAAGATGATGATAAGATATTGGCAAAAAATTTAAAACCATTCAATATAAAACATGAGTATACAAATGAAGTCGAAAAATATGTAAATCTAATGGATTATATTATTACATTTAATAAGGATATATTATTAGAAATTTGCTTATCTAAGTCTCGTACAAAAGATTCTTACTATGAAATTCCTGCTGATTTAGTTGATATGATTGGTATTGATAAAGAGGAGTTTTCAAAGGTTATAGCTTACGAATATTGGGTGTATTTCTTTAGACATATTAGAAAGATTCAGTAAGGGGGCCGTCGTATGTCAAATTCTGCAAAAATCATGGGACGGTATACTCTTACCGGCACTGTTAAACTAATAAGTCCACTTATCATTCGGGCAGGTGTCTATAATGATATCTTAAATGATACAGTAGATGACATAGTGGTAACCTATCATGATGGGCAACCATTTATTCCTGGTACATCTCTAGCAGGGGTATTGCGTCAAACCATTCAAGATATTGACGGGATTAAAGATTCTAAAAGATCTTTAGACAATGTATTATTTGGCTCTATAGATGAGCATAAGGGTACACAAAGTGCACTTCAAATTAATGATATCCCATTAGAAAATACAAATATTTCTGTTCGTGATGGGATTTGTATTGATGATGTACTTGGTGTCACCAAAGATGGGGCAAAATATGATTTCGAAGTCATTGAATCAGGTGCCCATGGTACATTGCGTATCGATTGTATCATTCGTGAATGCCATCAAAATCAAGTAGATATAATTAAAGATACTCTTATAACATTAGCAAACTTATTAAAAAACGGTATTTCTATCGGAGCTCGTACGGTAAATGGCTTTGGTTGTATTGCTTGTGATGAAATTTCTTTAGAGCATTATGATTTTACAAAACCAAAGAACGTACAGTCTTGGCTATTGAATGAATCAGGTACAACCGTTACTTTTCCTGAGGAACCTAATATAGAAAAAAATGACCTTATTATTGATATGGATTGCTATTTAGAGGATACAATTCTTATTAAATCTATTTTTGAGGCTGGTTGGGATAATAAGTCACTGACTTTATTTATTCCTGGTACGTCTGTTAAAGGTGTATTACGTCATCAATGTAGTCGTATATTAAATGTACTAGGTCGTGGTACTACAATGACTGATAAGCTTTTTGGCTATAGTAATGATAAGACTAAGGAGAGCCATAAGGGGCGTGTCTTGGTTAATGAGGTGTATTTTGATACAGCTTACACTCAAGAAGAACAGCATCGCATTCGTGTTGACAGATTTACTGGCGGTGTTATGAATGGAGCCTTGTTTGCTGATCATCCTCTACGGAATACGAAAGGGGCAAAACTAACGTTTCCTTTGCACATAAGAATTAAAGATTGTAGTAATAGTGAAGCAGGTCTTGCAATGCTTCTCGTAAAGGACTTAATGAGTGGTCAAGTTACAATGGGTGCTAATCGCACAATTGGTTGCGGTCGTATAAAGGGAAAATCTGTTACGATTCAATATAATGGTGAAAGCTATGTAATTGATGATAGTGGTAAGGTTACAAAGGGGCAAGAGGAGACTTTAGAAGCATTAGTTCAATCCTTACATCACTTTAAAAAAGATACGGTTTCAGCTAAGGAGGAGGCTCATGAGTAAGCAATTAAATAGTCATGAAGGCGTATATACAAAAACTATTGGCACATGTGGACTTAAAGCTGAAGTAAATGTGTTATCTACTGCAAAAGATTTTATGAAGTATGATGGACGTGTGATTATTTGGTCAGTGCACGAAGTGAAATGGGGATATTACAGACAAGGTGGATTCTTATTTTCTGATGGTACAACTGATGTTGATTTAGCTTTCTTACAAGATATGCGGATTTTTAACGATGTTGAAGAATTAAGACTCACTATACAGCATGGTGAAGTACTATATCGTTATATTAGTGACGAACTGGGTGAACCTGTAAGCTATGTAGATTCTACATCTCGTCTTATTGGAGAAAATAATGCTGAATATAGCCAGCTTAATCGAATAGAAGGTTTTACTTATTTAGTGGATACAGGGCGTAAACTTTCACAAATTATTCCAGTATCTACATCAAAGCCATATTACTATTTAACAACACGCAATTATATTGGCTATCTAGACAACTATCAAGCAAGCTATACCGACTATCGGTATGTTAAGATTCTAGATAAGGAGGTGTAGTATGGCAAAAACACAAGCTCAAAGAAAGAAAGAGTATCAGGCCCGTATGGCAAAAAATAATAAAGGAAATCAGAGTTATAGTAGTAAAGATCAACAGAAATCTACTGAACCAGTATCTGTGCCATATAATTTTGTAAGTTTGCCTAAACAAGTTATTCCTGCAGAATTCTTTACATTAGACTCTAGTAAAGACAATAAAGAGTTATATAAACAACATATTTTAACTAATGGTAAAAATTCAGGCTATATAGATATTGATATTCTGACGCAAACGCCTCTATTTATTGGTGGTAATGTTGTTACGAAGAATGGAGAAGAATATCAAGAGTTCTTTGGTGGTAATGACAACCCTATTATTCCCGGTAGTAGCATAAAAAGTATGATTAAACAGATATTAAAGATAGTAACTGCGAGTGGTTTTAAGGCTTACGATAGTAAATCTGGTGTTGGGGATTTTGAGGATTATCGTTTATTCTATCGGGAAGTGGGATCGGCTATAACAGATTATCAAAGTAAGATGATTGAATCTTGTCGTGTTAATGGTAAATGGACTTCTAAAACTAAGGCTAAAGCTGGATTTATAATGAAGACAGTAGATCATAAGTTTTATGTAGTAAATGCGGATTTTGAACCTTTGAAATATGAAAAGTATCCTCATTTAAAACATAAAAATGGTAATGCTAGTATTGATTGGGAAGATAGTTATGTAGATATTCATACAGGGGCAATGGCAAATAAAAATTCTTTTGTGCGTATTTTTAAGCCAAGAGATTTTGCTAATGGTAGAATATTAATATCAGAAGAGGTTATTAATAACTATAATTTTGATAGTAATAGAAACACCATAAATTTGTTGGAAATAGACAACGATAAAGTTGATAAGAATGGTAAGTCTGGTAAATCAGGGAGTGTGGCAAAAGGCTATACAGGTTGTTTAGATATAACTTATGTAGTTCCTTGTTTTTATAAGATAGAAAATGGTAAGGTACAGCATTTCGGACATGGCCGTTTTTATCGTATTCCATATGATAAAAGTATTGGTAATCATTTGTCAACAGCATTGAAACAACAAAAGGATGTTGTAGATTTAACAGAAAGTATTTTAGGTCGTTCTCGTGATTGGGCCGGACGAGTATCTTTTTCAGAAGCTCATTTATGTAATGAGCCTAAGTGGTGTGAGTGCGGTAAACCACATCCATTGATGGGACCGAAACCAACCTCTTTCCAATTTTATTTAAACCAGAATTCAAAGACTGATAAATGTAAGAATTGGAATAATGATGATGCTACTATTAGAGGGTATAAGTTATATTGGCACCAGCCGACAAAAAAAGCGAATTCTTGGAAGAATATTTCGGTTAAGGAGGGAGATAAACTTTCAAAATATATTCAGCCTATTGATTCTGGTATGACATTTCAAAGTAGAATTTATTTTGATAATCTTAGTGATATTGAATTAGGTGCATTATTATTAACTTTAAATCTTGATCGGCTAGAACTTGACACAGTGGCTGATGAAAAGAAAAATATTTCCTATAAATTAGGTAAGGGAAAATCAATTGGTTTAGGTAGTATCAAACTAAACTCTTCTTTACATATCTTAGATAGAGATAAGCGATACAACACATTGTTTGACAATAACGCTTGGCAGCTAGGAGAAATAGATATTTCAAAAGATATCTTTATAGATGCTTTTTTGAAATATAGAAACAATATTCTTGGAGAAAATCAATCAAGTTCTGATACAATGCTTAGTGAATTATTAACTATGATGGATTGGAATTTAGCAAATGGTCAAAAAACGATTGAAAAGTGGAGCGAAGCAGTGTCTATGATGTCGGTTGATAATGACGAACATGAACGATTCAAAAAAAGAGTTAAGTTAGGTACACCAAGTGAATTTATTAAAGCTTGGAGTAAAAAATAATGCTCGGCACAGTTACAATTGCTTTAGAAGCTCAAAATAGAAGCAGCTTACCTGCCTTTCCTGGGCGATATCTACATGCGGCACTTTTCTCTATTCTTAGTCATGTAGATGCAGATGAGGCTACATGGTGGCATGATATGGAAGGAATAAAGCCTTTCTCACTACAATTATCCTTTAAAGAGCCTCGTCAAGATAATATCATTCGAAGTGGGGATATCTTATATTTACATGTTTCTGTATGGCATAGTGAGTTATGGGGATTACTAGAAGTTATATCTGAGGGCTTAGAGGTAGTCTTTGGTAGACTACGAACTACAATTGTAGGGGTTCGTTACGGGGCACCGTTTAATCTACCGTTGAAAGTAGATAATGAGTTGGAGCTAATTAGCCGTCGCCTCTCTGCAAAACAGGCGAAACGCATTATCTTTGAGGTGATGACGCCTACGTCCTTTAATGGAACACATGGGGATATAACCTTCCCTACAGCAAGTCTTATTTTCTCCTCTCTCGTAGATAAATGGAATGCTGGTGATATGACCGATGTATTAGATAAGGATTTAATACGGTCGGTCGTTGACAAGGTTATCCTTGAACGTTGGGAAGGTCATACAAAACGAGTGTTTTATGGTCGTGATCGAGGGCTTACTGGTTTTGTAGGTAAGTTTACCTTTAATATCTCCAAATTAACAGAAGAAGAAAATCAACTGATTACTATTTTGGCTCTTTTTGGACAGCATTGTGGCATAGGTCGTTTGTCTAGCCAAAGTCTTGGTCAAGTGCGTGTGACATTACAAAACAAATAGGTTTTATACCTCATACAAACTGAACTTAATTGGAGTTCAAATATAGTTACTCTCAAGTAAAGAGGTCTTAAAGGCATCTGTTATAGATGTCTTTGAGACCTCTTTTTTGGTTCCTAGTTTTTTTGATTATCTCTATTTTTGTTTAATCCGTATAATGAACACACAAGTTAAACCTGAGGGGTTGAAACATCAAGTAGCATGATAGTTCTCCTTTTAAAAATAAATTTTCTCCTCTCTACACACATAAATCTCCTTTGTTTGGAGACCGTCCTTGACGGTTTGAAATTGAATGATGGGCACTCCACAGGTTTAACAATAATTATGTATTTTTTATAAATGGAGGTTCATATGGAACAGTTAATTAGACGTTTTACTTTATCTAGCAATGAATATTTATCTCGTGATTGTGTTGGTTATTATCGTGACTTGTATTTGCGCTTTCGTGAGCCAGGAAATCCCGATTTTCTTAATACCTTAAAAAATACATTGAACAACTATTGTCCTAGTGTCCTAAAATCTGCCCGTCAGGAAGTGTATGATAGAGTAAAAAGGGATATACCCGATATCATGAAGGCTGAAAAGCTTGAGGAGGCGGTTGTTGCTGTTGTACCTAGATCTAAAGCCCTTATGTCACCTAACCAGTTGGGCTTCCGCGATGCGGTGCAAGAGTGTGTCAGAATATTACAGGCCAACGGATACTCAGGTATCACAGATGGCATCAGTTGTATTATGCGACATACAAATACGAAGACAACACATATTCATAAAAATTTGCCAGGCTTTGATAATTGTGGTAGCGAGCCCTATGTGGGGATTACAAATGACACTTGTCATATCAATGCCGATGTAGTTCGAGACAAAACGGTTATTTTAATTGATGATATTTATACAAAAACAGTGAACGTTGATGAGGATTGTATTCAGGCATTATATGATGCGGGCGCAGCTCGTGTTGTATTCTATGCTGTGGCATACACCTACCGTCGTTCTTCTTATAGAAAAGGGGCATAATATGAACATTTCACCGATAGCTTTAAAAATCTGGGCTGTCCATAATACGACGAGTCGCATTACAACGAGAAAGAGCTTTCATGATAACTGGAAAACAGAGGATGAGTTCCTCGCCATGATGAGCGATATTCCAAACATCGATGATGTAGTGCATGACCTATCCGTTGCGGTAGATGACATGGACTGGATGGACGGCGCGGTATGCTGCTTTGATGCGGATTTTCCAGTTATTAATGAAAGCGCCCCTAAAGGGAATCGCCCGTATCTCTTATTTTATAAGGGTGACTTGTCTTTGTTGAGTGATTTGAATCGGAATGTGGCTGTTATTGGTTACACGACGCCGAACGAGGATATCATTGCTCGTGAAAGCAAGATTGTTGAGCGTTTGGTGCGTCACGGACAAAATATCGTAAGTGGACTAGCAAAAGGGTGTGATGCCGTTGGACATAAGGTTTGTATGGAGCATGAGGGAAAAACAATTGCCATCTTGCCATCACCATTAAATGCTATTTCACCGGCAGACCATCGGGATATGGCCCATCAAATTATCGAAAAAGGTGGTCTTATTATTTCTGAATACTACAATGGGCCACGTAGTCGTAATGAAGCGATTAATCGTTATGTAGAGCGAGATCGGTTGCAAGCGTTATTTGCCAAGGCTGTAGTGCTCATCGCAAGCTATGAAGGCCGAGATGGAGATAGTGGGGCCCGTCATGCCATGGGAAAAGCACACTCCTATGGACATCTAGCCTGTGCTATGTATGATGAAACGACAGATAGCGAAGTGTTAGAGATGAAACTGAACCGTAGCTTGCTTTCACAACAAAAAGCGCGGCAATTAGTGACAATTCCAAGTGCGGTAGGTGCTGCGGGGTATACATCGGTAACGGTGGATGACCTAGTAGGCCTTGTAAATCCAGCTCTAGAGGCACAGCAAAAACTATTTTGATATGTATATGAATAAAGGGGATTCTCATGTTTCATATTGTAGATGTAGATAATACATTGGTATTTACCGACGAATTAAATACAGCTGGCTATGTACACGCTTTGGCATGTATGGCACTAGAACCCCGTAAGGTCGTGCCACGTATTACTCGTGAAATCGTACAGGAATGGTATCCACAGCTGTCAGAGTATGACTTAGTTCATATCGCTACCCTAAAACAAGCATATGTAGAAAGCCACTTAGATATGTCTCAGTTGAATTCCTCTGTAGCTCGTGTGCTCAGCACATATGGTAGTGAGCGATGTGCCTTATGGACAGCGGCTAATCCTGAACGGATACGCATGTTGCTAAGACACCATATGGTCACTGATTATAGAGCGATACGCTTTAGCAATAAAACAGAGAATGATATATCCCATGCGGTGCAAGATTTCTGTGTGCTCTTTGACTATGAACCAGAGGAACTATGCTTTCACGAAGACAATCCTGAGGTCATTAACCACCTACGAAAGCTAGGTATGACCGTAATGGCTGTTGAAGTGAAAGTGGAAACAGTTGCATAGGGTATTAAATAGAGAAATAAGATTTAATGTAATAATTGAGCAAATAGCTGTTATATGTTAAACCGTTTGAATAAAGAGAGTTTGTTATTATGTAGTGTTATGCATAGGGAGGATTTATGAGATTTTTAACCTTAAGTACAACAGGTATATTTAATGCTATTCGACCATCGTTGTTTCCACCTATGGAAGGAAAAGAAACAACGACATTTTTGATTGCTTTGGATTATTATGTACCAGATCGATGTTTCCTAGAGGATAAACAAGAGGATGTGGAGGCAGCTCGAAAAAGTTATGATTTAGAGCGTAAACGTATTCGTGCTTTTGTAAAAGCACTTTGCAATGACTGGGGAAAGCCTATAGAGGAATTGAGAACAGAAGTTATCAATTGTTTGCCAGAGTTTATTAGTCATGGTACCTATAATGGGGAACCATTATTATCTGAACCTCGTGATGGATATTATACTATTTATCCTATGTATAAAAGCTACCGAGGTAGGGATATGCTATTCCCAACACATCAATCTTCTAAAGAGGAGGCTCAGTATATATTCGATCATATGCTTAGATATTTTTTAAAGGCCTTCTTTGAACCAGATGCTTTTTTTGGTTATTTAGACGGTGCATTTCATATTGATACCCCCTTATCTGTCACAACAGTTCAACAGATTTTGGAAGATCTCGAGCGTGAAGCAGTACCATCTCCATTGTCGGTTTCCTCAATTTCCAATACCCATACCATGGACGAACCTACGATAATTAATACAGAGTTCCTATTAATCGCTGATGCCTTTGGTGCTTACATGGTACAAGCAATGGAAGGTGATACAGAGAGTGAACAGTTAGCTGCTTTAACAGAGGATCCATTTGTCTGTGAGATGTGTTGTAGTTTACATAAGTGCTTTATGATTAACAATAGATGTTTTAGCATATCCATTTATGATGAATGTAATATTTGGATAGATAAATTATTAGATGCTTATGCTGTACATGATTATTCACAGATTCTTAGCATTTATAATGATGAATTTCCATCCTATGACGATGGGGTGATTGGCTATGAGAAACAGTACCTTTTAGGTCCTTTGCTAGATAACCTTGTAAAAGACCTTACACGAGAAAAGCTGTTAGTTCAGTTATCTCCAAAAGATGAGCAACGTAAGGACTATCTTAATTTTATACTCACTCATGATGAGTCCGTGCAGTCTATTTTTGAGGAGATATATGAAAAACGTTTGGATGGACGAGATATCTATAAGCAGCAAGATTTAGCAAAAGTACTAACTCTAGATGTGCGTCTGTGCTGTACCTTTTATTGTATGATTGACGCATGTCGACATGCCTTTAATAGACATATGTATGCCTCTATTCTACCGATTGTAGACAAGTTAGATGCTCAACTTGCAAAGGTACAAATTTCTGCGACAGATACTTGGCAAGTTGAGTATTTGGTGAAAGTATCTCGCATATCTCAGTGGTATCGAGCTTTAGCCTATGCTTGTTTAGGAGATGAAAGAATAGAGCCAATACTACAAGATCTAATGGTTATGCAACAACAAGATCCAGTTTTGTATAAAGAACAGATGGATTCTATTTTTGAGAATTTAGACGATCCAGAACATGCTTTTAATATAGAAGATTTACGCTATGCTTTGCTACATTATTACATAGAAACCAATAATCAACCTGGCTATGAACGGTATATTAAAGAACTATATCCACCAATATTGGGGATAGATTCAGACTACAAAGTACAAAAGAATATACTGTTATACGGTGAAGATGGTAAGTACTGTAAAAATTATTCTAATAGAGATTTCTATTTATGGCTGAAAGCGTTGTGGACGTTCTACTTAGATGATATTGATAAAGAATTTTGGAATGAAATAGCAGATCAATGGGAACAACAGGACTATATACCTATTTTCTATGGCATAAATGACTATGAGCTATGTGCTAACTATATGATTAAACTAGCTGTTCACTTTGGAGATATCCAACGAGCCGAGAAATATAAAAAAGAATTTGATATGGCTCTTCCTAATAAGAAAGAACCTATGGAGGATGCACCTAGTGGATATACATGGCCTTTCTTCGATTGCTATATAATAGCTCAAGTTAATGAAACGTTAGGAAATATAGAAATAGCAAAAGAACACTATCACAAAGCTCTTTCCATGGCTTCTTTTGGCGAAGCACGCTGGGAACAATACGAAGAACAACATGGTGGCATATGGAAGACCTACAAAGACTTTGGTTATAGTGGACCAGATCTGAAATTTGAAGATTGGATTAAAGATAGTACCGTGACCTATGACACCATAGAAGAATATAAAAAAGCATTAGATAAGTATGTATTTTATATATATAAGTAGAGACTATATAGAAAAATTTATATACCTATTTTTATAAAGATTTCTATACAAAATTTTATTTATAGATTGAGGTTATGAGCCTAAAACATAACTATATAGTTATGATCTTTATGCCTTAAAGAATAAAAGAACTCGCCTAACAAAACGTTAGGCGAGTTCTTTTGTTTAAACTATATATTGAAAAAAATAACTATCAAAATTTTATTAATAATATTTCCTTAAAATATAATGAAAAGAAAATGAATTAAATATTGACGCAAAATATGAAAAACCTTATAATTACTATAACCTTAGAAAAATCATTTACCACCAGTATTTACCTATGCTCATCGGCATTTTTAATCCCATGGGAGTCTAATTTGACCGTTTACGGTGTGAGGTTTGCTAAAACCTATTTTTAAGCCCTATGAATACTGGCCTTCTGAGGCATGCTGTTGCAACAGTGCTTACCGTTTACGGTATTGAAACTTTTTAGACTCTTCTACTGCTATTGTAACAGCTTCTCTAGTTGCAACAGTGCTTACCGTTTACGGTATTGAAACAACCTTAAGAAGTTAGCTCAGGGTCTCGTTGATGCAGGTTGCAACAGTGCTTACCGTTTACGGTATTGAAACTAGAAGCGGGCGAAGCCGTAGCAAGAGTATCTTGCGAGGTTGCAACAGTGCTTACCGTTTACGGTATTGAAACAGGGATTCTCCCTCTTTTTTATTTAATTATTAGTGAGCGTTGCAACAGTGCTTACCGTTTACGGTATTGAAACCCTTACCATTTGCTGACCAAAGATTACCATATGTAGATAAGTTGCAACAGTGCTTACCGTTTACGGTATTGAAACTAAACAAGTTGGTGTTGATGCGGCTGGCAAACCTGTTTATGGTTGCAACAGTGCTTACCGTTTACGGTATTGAAACGCTGGAATCTTCACTAACAATTCGTTATCTTTACCAATATGAGTTGCAACAGTGCTTACCGTTTACGGTATTGAAACTTTAAGATATGAATCTTCGCAACAAGTGCAGTATTCATAGTTGCAACAGCACTTACCGTTTACGGTATTGAAACGAGTAAGCTTCAAGCATACTGCAATTATCAGTGATTAGGTTGCAACAGCAATTAACGTTTATAGTATATTAATAGAACAATTATTTTTAGTTTGATATATTGATAGAGCTATCTCACTAATGCCAATGGTTCTATTTCTTTTGTTTATGGTATAATATAGCTAGATTTAAAACTCGGAAAACCAAATCTGCGCCGTTGTTATAATGGCGCAGATTTATCGGCGTTATTTTAGTTGACTAAAGTGCTTTTTAGGTCGGTTTTGTAATCTCCGCCGTTTTTGGCATTTTCCAATTAGTAAATACCTGTGGTTTCAAAGACAGGGTTAAATAAAATAATCCCCATTAGGGGACGGAAACACGCTTAATATTACGCACAATGATTAGCACACGATGTGCTAGTTAAATAAAATAATCCCCATTAGGGGACGGAAACTTTAAGTACTTCTTTCATTATTAAAAATTAATTTTGAAAGGGTTAAATAAAATAATCCCCATTAGGGGACGGAAACTAACCCTGCAGTTATTAGTTATATCCAATCTGAATCTGCAAAGTTAAATAAAATAATCCCCATTAGGGGACGGAAACGTTGTAAAATTTCTGTGTACTAACAAAATCTCCAGTTTTTGTTTGTTAAATAAAATAATCCCCATTAGGGGACGGAAACTTGTAGCTATAAGAGTGAATGAAGTTATCATCGCACTGAAGTTAAATAAAATAATCCCCATTAGGGGACGGAAACCCGCCACCACGAATACCCTTAGTGTTCGCCAACGGTACAAGTTAAAAAGATAATCCCCACTAGGAGTCGGTTTTTATCTCAAAAACTCATATGAGTACAAAAATATAACCAGTATATTCTTTTTAGTGAATATACTGATTTTTTGTATAAATCTGGTAGGTTTCTATTGGATTAAATTGGAAATGAATATATAATGAAAAAAGAGAGCTTTAATTCTTAGTAGTGTTTGGTGGCGATGTGAAGGCTAAGACATTTGTACTGCTGTAGAAATTCAATTGTTATCATCTTTAGACCCAAATTGATTCCTTAGCGTATTCATTTGTATAAAAGGAGGCGACTATATGTCATCCTTATATGTTACAGAAGCAGGATCGTTTATCAAGCGTGACGGTGGTCATGTTGTAGTTGGTCGTAATAATGAGGTATTGTTCGAGGTTCCTTTAGAGCGAATCGAAGATATTACTGTCTTTGACTCAGTATCTATAACAAGCTCATTGGTAACTGATTTTATTGAACGTGGCGTACCGATTACATGGCTATCTGGTTATGGCAAGTATTTTGGTACTATAATCAATACGAATACTATTGACATTAACAAACATAAGAAGCAATTTGATCTGTTAGATGATAATGCATTTAGAGTGGCTATGTCACGTAAAATTATTCGGGCAAAGGTGCGTAATCAGCTGACTATTCTTCGCCGCTACGCACGTAATTTGGAAGAGGATATCAATATAGATGTACAGATTGCGAATATTAAATCTGTACGTAGTCATATTGGTGAATGTATGCGTGTGTCTGAACTTATGGGGTATGAAGGGCTGATAAGTCGTCTTTATTTTGAAGCACTCGGTAAAATTGTTCCACCTGTCTTTGCTTTTACAAAACGTACAAAACAACCACCTCGAGATCTCTTTAATGCTATGCTCGGATTAGGATATAGTATGTTGTTTAATGAAATCTTGGCTGGCGTTATTAATGCAGGTCTCCATCCATTCGTAGGAGTCATGCATAGCCTAGCTAAAGGTCATCCAGCCCTCGCATCTGACTTAATTGAAGAATGGCGGGCGCCAATTATAGATTCTATGGTGTTATCTATGGTGAGTCGTAATATGGTAGATTTATCCGAATTTGATAATTCTGATAAAGGTTGCTACCTGACAGCAGAGGGGCGTAAGGCATTTTTAATGGCCTATAATAAAAAAATTCGTTCTGAAAATCAATATATTGATGATTGTAAAAGCTATCGTGAATCTATCTATAAACAGTGTAAGCAATTTGCTAGTGCAATTATACACGAAGATGTAGATTTGTATACACCATTGGAGATTCACTGATATGAAAAAGTTTATCGTCCTAGTTATCTATGATGTGGTGGATAACAAAACGCGTAACCGTCTTGTTAAATGCTTGGAACGTTATGGCGTTCGTGTCCAAAAGTCTGCGTTTGAAGCATTGCTTAATAGGAAGCAATATGATGCTATGATGCGGCGAGCTAGCAAGATGATTAACCCTATAGAGGACTCCTTACGAGTCTATGTCCTTGATGACATTATAAATATCTATACTTGGGGTATTGGAGAACGTAAGGAACAAGACTGTATCGTACTTTAAGTATAAATAGTTACTCTCGATTAATACTGTTACTATGTAGAGGTGTAATTAACAATAATAGAATCATTAATATTGGTAAAAGTATTTCAAGACTTGATGTTTTATATTGATGATTCTATTATTGTATTATCTATTTTCTTATATGATATAATGGGTCTAGAATTTAACTCCTGAGAAATTAAATCTGCGCCGTTGTGATAGTGGTGCGGTTTAACGATGTTATTTTAGTTTGCTAAAGTGCCTTATAGGATCAATTTGTAATCTCCGCCGTTTTTTGTATTTTGGAACCAGTAAATATCTGTTGTTTCAAAGACAGGGTTAAATTAAATAATCCCCCAATGGGGACGGAAACTCGATGTCCAATACATAACGAGTAGATTGAGCAGAGCGAGGTTAAATTAAATAATCCCCCAATGGGGACGGAAACATATTATTAGCCAGATATACAACTGCTTTACCACCAGGTAAAGAGTTAAATTAAATAATCCCCCAATGGGGACGGAAACCTATCTTTGATAATCTTATCATCTGCAGATACAAATGAGAAGTGTTAAATTAAATAATCCCCCAATGGGGACGGAAACATCATCAGCAAGTAACGTACTATGATCTTTGAACATCACTGAAGGTTAAATTAAATAATCCCCCAATGGGGACGGAAACTTGATATTTAGAATCAACTAAACCTTCAATACCAGTCTTAGTGTTAAATTAAATAATCCCCCAATGGGGACGGAAACTTGAATTACTGTAGGTAAATTAGCATTGATTACTGCTAATTTGTTAAATTAAATAATCCCCCAATGGGGACGGAAACATGATAAAAATCACGTATATAGAGATTGTACGGCACTGCAAAGATGTTAAATTAAATAATCCCCTGATGGGGACGGAAACTCTACATAATTCTTAAATTTATCCAATAATAACTTATTAGCAGTTAAATTAAATAATCCCCTGATGGGGACGGAAACATACCGTCAACTTTAATCGGTTGCACTTTAGGCCCGTGCATTTGTTAAATAAAATAATCCCCACTAGGGGGACGGAAACATGTTATTTCCTGTTACAGAATCATATACATTTTGACGAATGTTAAATAAAATAATCCCCATTAGGGGACGGAAACCGGTAAGCGTCAACCTCTGGAATAACTTGCTCTTTTTGGAATGTTAAATTAAATAATCCCCAATGGGGTCAAAAAAGCACTATCTTATTATTTGTAGATAGTACTTTTTCTTATTTTATATAAACATTAATTTTTTACGGTTGCCATTTCGAATATCCAAATCCCATCATAATAATGCTCACCACAAGCATGCCGTTACCAAGGGTAATGGCGCTTTCACTTGTGGCTAGACAGGTAATAAAGGATCCGATGCCCATAATGATTGTGCCTAGTATAGCAGATAGTTTATGAATTGCCATGATAATCACCCTTTGCTTTCACTAACAACATTAGGTTTAACAATATACGTAATGAGTGCGTACAGTAGGGCTCCGATTACAATCCCGTTCAGCGAAGCCAGTCCAAATGGTATGAATTTAACACAGACCAATGCGATGGTCCATATGATCCATGGAACTAGATTCCATTTTTTGAAAGTCGCTTTATTGTAATCAATATATTTTCCGTGATGAACTAGGTAAAAGTCCGCTAAGATAATACCGCATAGTGGCGGAACGATGATGCCTAATGTACTTAAGAATACAAAGAGGGAGTCGATTTTATACGGCTGCGTCATTGTTGCTAATGCAGAGATTGCAATGAGTACGGCTAGCATAATATTTCGGTTTAGTTTGAAAGAGTTTGCTAGGTTCAATGATGTGGAATAGAGGTTCGCACCATTTGTGGTGAAGATATTTGTAGTCAACAATAGTAAGCTTGGGAACACGAGGCCAAAGCTTAATAGTACGTTGATTAAGTCACCATCATTCATAGCAATGCCTGCGATAGCACCGCAGCTGATCATCAAGGTATTGCCGCCTAATAAACCAATTGTACTCGCTGTAATAACGTCTTTCTTGCTTTTACCATAGCGCATAATGTCAGCGATACATGTGGCAGTAGATAAAATCCATGTGCCGATAACGATGGTAATGCCTGACAGTAAATCGATAGGTTGTAATGGCACATAGTTAAATAATTCTTGCCAACCACCGATTGTTTGCACCGAACGAGCCGCCGTTCCTAGAGAGAGGAATACGATGGACGGAATTGCAATATAGCCGAATACGGCGAGGGATTTAATACCGAGAACTGCAAAGATACCCATGATAACGGCGCTGAGCATCATCGCAATGACTTCGCCCGTATAGGAGAGGTTGAATACTTGAGCAATAAAATGTCCATATAAAGCCGCTTGAATAGTGTACCAACCTAGATTGACGATAGGTACGAAGAGAGAGGCAATTCTGGAGCCTTCCTGACCGAAGCTGTATCGCGTCAAAAGGGCAAAGGTAAGGCCTGTTTTATAGGCGATTACACTCACTAGACCTGCGATAATACATAAGAAAATATTCCCTAGAATCATGGCTAATAGTAATTCGTTGAAAGTCAGCCCCGCAGCTAACCCGCCTCCAGCCATCATACTAGTAACAAGAAACACGAACCCAGTCCAAACGATGGTAAGAGAAAAGCAGGACTTCCTTGCCCCTAACGGGACAGGCTCTCTAGAGTACTCATTATCTGTGTTTGTATCAACTGGTTCTACAAACTCTAATTTCTCCTTACTCATACATCTATACTCCTTTACGTAATAAAAAATCTACCATGATGTGTTTAAGATTTATATAAGTATGGTAGTAAAGACCTATTATGTAGCGTAAATATAGTGAATTTTTCTAATAAAGGATGCATATTTAATTTGTTATAAACGAATGGTATTTATCTTCATTAAAACATACGTAGAATGAATATTCAATATGTATACTATGCATATTGAGCAATGTTGAGAATAATAGCTTCTATATTATAGTTCCTATATTACTAGCAAGTCTTAATGTTACAATAGGTCAATCCATAGGCACGTTCTCACGAGTGTAGTATACTTATACTAATGCGAGAACGTGCTTATTGTTGTTTGAGAGGTGTTATATGAAATTAAAAAGTATATTGTTGGGGTTGGGTATAGCGCTTGCTTTCACCATGTCTAGTGATGCGGCTCAATATGTTGTTCCTGAAGGCCAGCCGCCTGTACCAGGGGCTGATGCAAGTATTCCAGATAATGCGTATCAGAATTATCGTTATGGTGATATTCGTAAAGCGCCTGATTTTGAAATACAAGAGGTACTTAAGCTCAGATATAAAGAAATAGATGAGCTTGTTCGTGATCGTGAGATAAGTGTAGAAGATGCAGAAGCACTTAAGAAAGTAAATGTTAAGTATATGGATTTGACTTCTCATGATTCTACGGTCATACTACTACATGAAGATGGCTTTAATGCTAAGATGACAGCACCTATTAGAGCTGTAGCTGGGATATTTACTCCTTTAAAGTCTGATGGTATTACGTCTTTTGCTGTAGACCGTTATGCACTTGCATCGCTTTCAGGTACTATAGTAACACCTGAGGACAACTATAATGAAAATAGCGAATTGCATAAAGGTATGTTTATTTATCCTGGTTTTAAATCGGCCTATTGGAGCATAAGTGATGAATCAGTAAGAAATGATAGTCCTATGATGCTAGCTTATGTTACATTTGATAGTGATTCTAATCGACATTATATTGTTGGATTAAGTAAATTTCACCAACCAAATGTAAAGGAACTAGAAACAGAAATGGCTAATGTCGTGATTCCTTCTATCCAGCCGTTAGATGAATTAGCACGTATTAGTGATCTTGTTAAATGGGATAATATTACGTATCGCTTGCCTAAAGGGATGATGTTGAAAGCGGAAGAAAAGGTTGATTCTGAGTATAGTAGGCGAGTATATTATGGTCAAGGGTTAGAGTTAGTTATTGATAGAGGTCCTATTGTACATGATGATAGTGCAATGAGTGGATACTTTAATCGTATTTTTGCGGATTACCTCTATGGTTCTTCATCACCTTTATTACGAGATATACCAATTCAATCGGCCATAGTCTGGAATAACGGTGTACCCACATATCTTATGGATCAACATAATCCAGGTAAACAATCACGTATATTCCAATTAATACAAGACGATCAGTATGAATATGATATGTATCTTACCTATGAGGATGGAAAGGCAAAGTATAATCATATTGAACTACGCAATATAATGGAATATTTAGATTTTAAAAATGCTAAAGAGTTAAGAAGAAAAGCAGAAATAAAGACAAAGAAATAAGCAAAAGAAATACATAAAGACCATACCTTTTGGTACGGTCTTTGCTACATTTATCTATATATCCCTATTATTCGTTCCTTATTGTATCGCATATTAGTTCGTTCTATAATAGACTTAGGATAGTCAGATGAGGTTGGGCCTCTCCTCGTTTTTGAAGGGAGGGATAAGCCTATGAGTGATTATGAATTAATCATGCTCTTATTACAGGTGATAACTGTGGTTATTGCTTTTGGGGCATTAATAGCGCTTATTTGTCTTACAAAAGACAAATAGCCCTCCGTTGCCTAGTGTAACTAGATAACTGAAAGGCCATTTCTTCATGTTTTTATGTAACTAGAGATGAGCCTGACGGTACGACTTGTCTGACTATCTTCTTATATTATAATAAGGTTATTATATATCGTCAAATTATGATAAACACGTGTATGGCATACAGTTTGGTGATGTCGTTGTAAAATAAGAAAAACTCCTATTGGCTTTCACCGATAGGAGTTTTTGGTTTTATAATAGTAATTTTATAGTACTTTTAGGCCTATTATTAAGTCACAGATTATAACAAACTAATTATATTTCTTTTACATCATCAGGTATAGCCGGAGGAGCGGGTGGTTTACCCATAGATCTTTCAATGAACACCACAGCCACAAAGACGATGAGGCTGACGATGGAACCAAAGATGATGGACATGATGCCATATGGGTTGCCAACGAATTCCCAGTACACGCCTGCGATGGAGCCGAGCACGATGGACCAAATGCCAGCGCCAGCTGTTGCATTTTTCCAAGTGAGGCCAAGTAGGAATGCGGCGAATGGGCCTGCGGATCTCATGGTGAAAGCAAATACGAGCATCGGAATGATGGCTTTGCTTACGAGGGAGATGATAATGGCGATGATGCCGAGGAATAGTACGCATAGACGGCTATAATTAGTGAGCTGAGCGTCAGTGAGGCTTTTACCAAAATGATGTTCCACAATATCCTTAGTAAATACAGTAGCGGCGCCTAAGAGATCGCCTGCGCCTGATGAAAGCGTAGCCGAAACGACCGCAGCCATAACGAAGCCTGCCATTATAGGAGGCATGAGGTTAAGCGCTACCGTTGCCACCGCATTGTTCGCTTCGATGTTCGGAAATTCAGCCAATGCTACGAGGCCTAAAATTGCAGGAACAAAGGCGAATAGAGCCATGATAATACCACAAATGATAGAGCCGAGAACGGCCGTTCTTTCATCCTTCGCTGCAAAGTACCGTTGTACGGATTCTTGGCCGGTGGAGAAGGTCATGAAGTACATAATGATGAGGCCGATGATGGTTTTCCAACCAACCTTCGTAAATCCTAATTGTTCAGGCGGCAATTTCGCAACTACCGATTCCCAGCCGCCCACATTGTGCAATACGAATGGCACCGCGAGGGAGAAGCCACCAACGAGGACGAAGAAATGGATAACATCCGTCATCGTAACGCTCCACATACCGCCGGACATGGTGTAAATTACGAGTACCGCGCCGCAGATGAGGATGGCGAGCTCTGTTGAAAGTCCTGTGAGAACGCTAATAATGGTTGCAGTTGCTGTAATCTGTACGCCTGCAAGTGTAATCGTTGCCAGCATGGACAGAATGGAAGTAATGAGATGGCTAGACGCGCCGAAACGACGGCCGATGATCTCTGGCACTGTGGTTGCCATGGCACGCCGTAAGAACGGTGCAATGAGAGCAACGAGGATAACACCAATCCCTGCAGATACTACGTACCAACCTGCAGACAAACCCCAAGAACCATACGCTTTTGCTGCTACACCTACGGTGCTCCCACCACCGATTTCCGTAGCCGCTAATGTGCCTGCCGTCATAAGAACCCCAATACGACGACCTGCGAGTAGATAGTCAGTACTATCTTTTACACGAATATGACAATACACGCCGACTAATAAATTCAGTAATAAATAGGCGCAAACAATAACCCAAATAATAGTTAAAGCCTCCATATGACACCTCCAAAACTTTAAAATTTAGAGCTACATACTAAATCACCCTTACTACTTGCGGTGCATATATCAAGTATAGTTTAATTATCCATAAAAACTGGGGAAAATACAAAGAGGAGTTTCTTTGAGTGATGGAGAATGTATATATATTAGGAACTAAATTATAAAATTATTAATCATAGGCACAGCCTTATTTACATAGTATACTTATGTTAATAAGACTGTGCTTATTTTATTGAGAGACAAGATTCATTTTTTGAGAGAGGTTTTTATGATTCAACGTATTTTGATGCTAGCTCTTGTGTTGCTGGCTTTCACCATGCCTACAGAGGCAATTACTTATCAGGAATTGAAAACCTCGCCACAGTTTAAGCTTGTTTATTCTCAGTCGATGAATGGGCCCATAGAGAGTGGTGGCTTGTATATCTATTTAAACACTTATTCGATTGAGGCCCTACGCTATGCACCGCCACAGTATTCCTTGCGCGGGACTTACTATATTGTGATGGATACGTCTTATCAATCTATCATCAATGAGAGACAGCTCACCGTGGATTATGATACTAACTATTCGTTAGCGACACTTATTCATTCGTCTCGTATCATGAATCCGAGCCCGTCTATGCTGGCTTTGATTGAGGCTAGTGAAAGTAAGTCTGGTTTAGCTATGACAGGGGTAGATGTAGCGAGATATACATTTGATGGGGCGACAAAGCCAATGCATTATGTAAACGATACGCGTAAGGTCCCACTTAACCGTAATAATACTATTATATATGATATAGCGGATGCTATGTTTGTATCTGTATATCAGCAGTATTTTGATGATATTGTGGCCCAATGAGGTGGATGATGAAACGCATATATTTACTTTCACTATGGTTACTAAGCTGCCTCGTGTTGCCAATGCAAATCCAAGCCGTATCACAAGCTGACTTATTAAACGCAGAACGATTTGAACACATCGATTCGAGTGCTGACTCTGGAAGAGGAGATGGAAAATATTTGGATCTTTCATCTGTTAAGTCTGTAACGGCGCCGAATGGCCATCGTCGTATTGAAGCCGTCATTTATGTTTCCATGCCTGCTGCGAATATGATTCAAGGACTTTCAGTACAATACGATTACCAAATGGATCGTTCTTTGCGCCATTTGATTAATGATCATGATAGAAGTTTAAAACAAGGTGATAAGACCCCATATATCTCTATTTGGCGTGCAAAGCAAGGAAGTTCAGGAATTACAGGGACCGTTAATGATGGCGGTACCTATTACAATAATGGACAAATTCGCCAACAACGTATATATGCAAAAAATCTAAAAGCTATGATTCTACCTGCTGAATTTGGTGATGAAAAATATAAATTGCCTAATTTGATCTATAAAAAGATCTTTGGACTATCTTATGATGATGAGTTGTAATATTTATGTATGGCACTAGAGTGGTTAAAACAGTGAATAAACATAGATTAAAGATAAAACTTGTTTTTGGACTCCTAATAAAGCTTGTACTTTTACTTATTTGGGGAATCTCTATTTGGGCTTTCTATACATTGCTCTATGATCGATATGTATTAGAAGCATATCCATTAAGGGATTATTTGCCAGTATTGATATTTACCTTTGGGAATATTTGGGTTTTACCGTGGCTTATTTTGTGGCATGAGAAACTATATCCAGCGTTTGATAAACCAAAAATTTATTATAGAGTGAAAGCTTGGTACTTTTCTTTGAAAGACCAATCTTTAGTGGGGACATTTATCTTTTATAGTATAGATTTTGTTATAAAGCTAGGGATATTAATGTATGGCACTATTATTGTTTTAGCTATTGTTATTTTTGTGTTTCTTACCTGGCTCCGATTCTGATTATTATTGGACTGATATTTCATTAGCTTTTGAAAGCTCCTAAATACGCATATTAGATTTCTGATATATTTTTAACTTATTTACATAATGTAAAAGCCAAGCTATTCATAGTTAGGAATAACTTGGCTTTTATTAGTTTATTCGTATATTTATATAATATAATGCTTATTGTATCGCATATTAGTTCGTTCTATAATAGACTTAGGATAGTTAGGCGAGGTTGGGCCTCTCTTCGTTTTTGAAGGGAGGGTTGCTTATGAGTGGTTATAAAATCATTATGATTATCCTTGGGATTTTATCAGTCATGATATCCTTTGGAGCACTTGTGGCGCTTATTTGTCTAGAAATAGCAAAATAGCCCTTCGTTTCTTCGGAAATTAGATAAAACGAAAAGGCCATTTCTACATGTTATTTGTTTGTGAGATGAGCCTGACGTCACTACTCGTCTGACTATCTACTTATATTATAGGGATAAAGGGATATATCGTCAAATGGAGATAAACCTTATATATACCAATTATAGATATATCATACATATACTAAATTATAAAATTATTAATAATAGGCACAGCCTTGTTTACATAGTATACTTATGCTAATAAGGTTGTGCTTATTTATGTTGTAATGTGAGAGAAAAAAGAGAGGGTTTTATGTTACGTAAAAGTTTGATTATCATGGCTGTACTAGCTGCTTTCACCATGAATGTAAGCGCTGTACAGATAGAAGTGCCAGCAGGACAGCCACCTATACCAGGGGCAGATGCGAATATCCCTGCCAATGCCTATGAAAACTATCGGGCCGGTAGCTTGAGCAATGTAGGAGCTAGTGATGTTATAAAATTACATTCTGAATCTAAAAAACGCATGGACATGTATGTAACTGACTGGGGACTAACACGAGATGAAGTCAATCAGATAGCAAGCGATTCGGAGAAGTTGATGGACTTACTTGTTAATGAGTCTGCAGTTGTGTTGTTGCATGATGAGCGTAATAACATTCGGGCATCTGTTCCTGGACTACTATTAGCAAGTAAGTATTACCCAAAACGCAGTGATGGTGAACGTTTATCTATTGTAAGAGAGAATTCCATATTTTTTGCGATTGGTACAAAACAGAATTATGATGATGCATTAGGCAAATTAAAATCAGAGCGAAAAGGGGAGTTTACATATCCGGGTATCACACATGGTAAATGGGCTATTGAAACTGAGTCTTTCGGTGAGAATACGCCTGCTATGGTTGCTATAGTTGGTTTATTTAATCAACCGAATCAAGAATATATGGTAGGTCTTAGCTACAAAAATCAGCCTGTTACCGGCAAGCTCGAGCACGTTATGAGTAATTATGTAATTCCGTCGATTCGATCGTTAGATGACATGGATCATTATAGTGAAAGTATTCAATGGGATAATTTCACATATCGTATTCCTAAAGGGCTCAAACTAATAGCACAGAAATCGTTAAAGGACTCTGCCGAAATGAGAGACTATCGTGAATCAGGTATCCGACTTATTGTAGCTAAGAAACCTGTAAAAGTAGATGATAAATATATCTATTCATTTATTGACGAGATTTCGGAAATAAAGCCAGAAAGTCAAATCATAGGTGATGCACCTATTCAATCAGCATCTGTTTGGAATAATGGCGTTCCTAGTCTTTTAGTAGATAACTATCAACCAGGAAAAACGTCTTTAATGCATCGATTCTTACGTGATGACAAGAATGTATATATAATGAGCTTAGTTTATATTGATGGGGCTACGCCATATTCTCATATTCAGCTGCGTAATACGGTAGAATATTCTGATTTTGCAAATGTTGAGACACTGCGGAATAAAGTAATCCGTATGCAAAGTAAAGATAAAATGTAATTCAGTTGTTTATAAGATCGTTCAGGAGAGAGAACATGAAAAGAAAATACATGATTACGGGGCTTGTTATCGGCCTGCAATTGGTAAGTGGTTATAGTTATGTGACAGATGCAAGTTGGTTGAGCAAAACGTGGGATCGCCTTGAAACAAATGCAGCGAAACAGTCTTACGATTGGCCCAAAGCTGAGCAATATAGACATTATAGTATTGGTCAGTATGTAGGTGAGAGATTGCCACAAGAAGAACTTATGGTGCTTGGAGTTCCATTAGGTAGTACTTTTGATGCGGTGAAAGCCAGTCTAGGCCAACCAACAAAGGAAACTAGATATGGCTTATCCTATGGTGGGGTAACTTTTGGTAATACTATATTGGGAGGTATGGATAATACTGTTACGTATATATCGATTACGAATCGTGATGCGGTAACTTATAGAGGAATAGCTGTGGGAGACTCTATGAGAAAAGTCTTAAAAGTTTATGGGCGCCCAGATTACATTGATTATGATGATCGTTGGTTTTATGGATTATTACAATATAGAACTGATATGATGAACGGCATACAATTTGAACAAAAAGGCGATAAAGTCAGTAAGATTTTGATTTATAAATGATTATATTCTTACCATATCTATGAAAAAAGCCGAGCTTTTAATTCATAGAATTAGCTCGGCTTTTATTACTGTATTCATATATTTGTATAATATAATGCTTATTGTATCGCATATTAGTTCGCTATATAATAAGCATAGGATAGTTAGACGAGGTTGGGCCTCTCTTCGTCATCGAAGGGAGGGATAAGCCTATGAGTGATTATGAAATAATCATGCTCTTATTACAGGTGATAACTGTGGTTATTGCTTTTGGAGCTTTAATAGCGCTTATTTGTCTCACAAAAGACAAATAGCCCTTCGTTATCTTAGATGATTCGATAACTGAAAGGCCATTTCTCAAGCTTTTTTGTTTTCAGAGATGAGCCTGACGGTATGACTCGTCTGACTATCTACCTATATTATAGGGGTAAAGATTTATATCGTCAAATTGAGATAAACTGGAGGTTCTTATGAAAGCATTTGAAACAAAGGATTATAAAGCTTTTACCATGTTTGAGAATCGTTGGGCTCTTGTTACGGCTGGAACGCTTGATAATTTTAATACGTGTACGGTTAGTTGGGGTAGTATGGGCAATATATGGGGCCCTAATGGTGGCGATATATCCACGGTGACGGTGTACATTCATCCAGCGCGTTACACTCAAGAGTTTATGGCGAAATATGATACCTTTACAGTTAGTTTCTTCCCTGAAAGCTATCGCAAGGCTCTTGGTTATTTAGGTTCTCATTCTGGCCGCGACGAAAATAAGGTGGCAAATTCTGGACTAACGCCAGTTGTGGCAGGCGATGGGGTAACTTTCAAAGAAGCAGAGTTAACTTTTGTATGTAAAAAGCTATATGAACACCAATTCGATGAAGCCTATTTGGCAGAAAAGGTAAAAGATTATTACGCATCTAATCCTGCTGTATATACACAAGCTGGGCATGATCGTTGGGAACCACATTATATGTACATCGGAGAAGTAGTTGAGGCTATAGGAGTCTAGTTTTATATAAGATTTGTTCATGTTGAGAGAATGATATGATTAAGAGCGTGTTTTTAATAGGTTTTTGTTCACTTGGCTTTATGGTAACGGCACATGCTGCCAATATAGATCTTCCTGGTGGAGATGCCATGGTGTCTGATACTGCTTATGAAAGCTATTCTTATAATAGTGTTGATATGGATTTGGTAGAGGCTCAGTTTAGACGTCACTCAGGCCCTGTGGTAGCACAGACTGTGAAAAATGGGCGTAGGACGGTAGAGCAAGCTAAGGCATATATGGATGGCAATGCCAAGTTTTTAAAACGCCAAGCTAATCAAAGTACGGTGTTCATCTTTGACGATGGTACACAGCATATTCGCTTTTCTATGCCTTATCCAAGTCTTGAAAGTAAGGCGATTAATGATAACACTAATTCCGTTGTTAATGTCGTAAATGGTATCCCTCAATATTATATTAAAAGTATGAATGCAGATATCGTAGTCGATGTGGATGATAAGACTACCTATACGGATCGTGCCTTCACATATAAAACGGTAAAAAATGGTCAATGGCAGCAGAAGTATGGGATTATGACACGTATCTCTGGAAAAGAAGAGAAAGCTGAGCCGCGTACGAGTACGGGTGTTGAGTTTTCCCTGCCTAGTGATACGAACCATGTGTATCGTGTTAACATCATAAATCGAGGTAATGGCAATCCAGATCATATTAGGTATGCAGAAGGGGCTTTAGCGAATTATGTGATTCCATCGGTAGAGGATACAAAAGCGATAGATCGCTATTCTAATGTTGAGAAATGGGGAAACTTTGAATATTGTGTGCTCAAGAATAGTACGAGAAAAGCCGATTATGAGCCTACCTCCTATGGTGAGGAAACGCGCGTTTATAAGGGGGGCGATATAGTGCAGCTGATTAAGCGCCGTCCGATTTTTTCAAATGATGAAAAACATTTTTATTCAGGTGCTTTTTCTACGATGGATACGATGAGCCGAAAATACCCATATTCAGTTAATGATAATGCGACCATTTGGCGTAATGGTATGCCTGCATTTAGTGGCAGTGTAAAATTTGATAATGGTATTAATTATACATATTTTACAATCCGTGATGATAAATATGTGTACAGCATTGAAGTTGCTTATAAAGCCAATATGGTGAAGACGTCTTATCATGATATTCGTAATATGGTAGAAATGGCAAAATTGATCAATCATCCGCATAAGCAAGCGTTTCCTGCGTTGGAGTACCTTTGGGAAGCTGATGTTTTTAAACTGCCTTAAAGCTAAACTAATATTTTGTCTATATGTAGATACACTTAGGTATAAAAAGAAATAGAGAGAAATAAAACAGTCAGTATTGTGATTCAGTACTGGCTGTTTATTTACATATCTGATAGTATTAGGTTATTTTTGAACAGTGTTTTAATATGTATCGATTTCCTATGCTTCTGGAAATAGAACGTGTTCTTGCATTTTAAAATTAGGATTATTGGTAGAATCAAAGAACTCAATCATATTCCGTAATTTTTGAACTTCCTCAGCACTTAAAAACCTTGGATAGAAGATAGTATAAGTAAAACTATATATGCCATCATAGGAGTTAAAGTTTAGAATGTGATCATCCTTATTAGGTTCATAGCTGTGTATGGATAGACCAGGGATGTTATTGTTCCATACAACTGAGTAATTGATATAGTCTGATGCTGATGGATGGTAACGGTAAATATCCCAGAACGTATTTAAATCAGTTTTAAAATTGTAATGACCGTTTATAACAAGTTCGTGCGCATATGGGTTTCTAGGAACATTGTCAGTAGAAACAAAGAATGTTATATCTCCTTTTTTGTAGTATCTAATATCTTGGTGTTCAGAGCCCTTACTTTCACCTTCGTATATGGCGTCTTTTGGTACGCGGTATTGTACACCGTTTAAGCTTTCTATGCGTGAATATTGATTTAATTCATTTAGGTTTTGTACAGAGGGAAGCACATAATTAGCCAATAATTTATCTGTAGGAACCTTGTTCAGGACGGGGTTGTTATCATAATAGACAAATCCTGCGTGATATAAGGGATGACGCATGTTATAGCCCTTAAATTTAAAATTGATCGTGTCGATGGTGAGCGTTGTTTTTTTACCGTTTTTAAAGTGTGGCATCTTCATGCTATCCCAAGTGCTGTAGGTAACAGTAGGATATGAAAATACAGTGCCCTTTATATCAGAAATCTGTTTGGAGGACTTTCGTTTCGCATTGTCTTGCAAGAAATTACGGACGTCTTTGTCTGTTAGCTTTTCATAAGCTATTTTGGTGTTGCGCCAGTCGTAATCTTTAAAATCTGCGTAGTCAATTTCTAAATTGAGACTTCCATTATTGGTTAACACTCGATAGTCCTCAATGGTTCGACTTGGATTTTGGTAACGTCCTATATGATAATCACTTTTTATGCCCGCTACTGGGAATGAAAGGCGAATTTGGTTGTATTGATCATGAACGGAAATGACCGTATTATGGTAATTTTGACCGCGATATGTAGAGGCTGCTTTAGTATACTCAATTTCGTTTTTATTAATACCGTTAGCCTTGTCCGTTAACTTTAATGTTTTCACATAGTTTGCTACATCCTTTTCAATATCAGGGTTCGTGGTTTGGTAATTTATGTAGGCATCCTTGGAAAACTTAGAATCTGCACCAGGAATATTAACATCGATGGCTCCTATTGGTGATAATATAGTGCTCATGATGAAAGCACACGCTAATAGTGGTAGTTTAGTCATGGTGGTATCTCCCGTTTACATTTCTATATTTATTAGTATTGTAGTAATCCGTAGGTTATGTCATTAAGTATAATTATATAACTAAATGAATATATTTTTAAGTGACATGGAGCGTGTTTTGCTTACATGCTATTACTTCCTGTAGGACATGAGTGCTTTTTTATAGATATTGTAGGTATATTTTTTGAGCACAATGGCAGTAAGGTGACGAAAATTATTATTAGTGACAACTAAACTGCTTTTATTAGTGAAAGCCTTAATACATACATGTAGCCCTTTATCTATTAAAATGGATAAAGGGCTTTTAGAATGATGAAATAGAGAGGAATAGCTTTATAGTAACTTCTTTTGTTGATCAGTACTATAAATAGTGTAAATTGATAAAATTTTTATAAAATATAATCCCACAAGAACTGCAAAATCTGATATAATATTAATATGAAAATCGATGTATGTAAGGACTAAAAAATGGTGTATATGAAGTGATTTTCTAGCCTAGAAAATCGCTATATCCTTGGTATTCAGTCGATATAATCGGAATGTTGTATATATGAAATGACTACGCAAATGCGTAGTTTTTATTATTTTTTGTTTGGTGTAGGTAGTCCCATGAGTGTAGTGAAGCCCTTATTATGGCTATTAGAACCGTATATTGTATACAAAGCCTATTTGTGGGGTGCCCGTTTCATGGCACAACCCTTCACGTGGGAAGGCGAATTAGATTGGTTTGCTTTTATGTTAACCCTATTGCTCGTCATTGATGTGGTGGCGTTGCCCTTGGTGATCTTCTATTGCCCTGGTTTGAATCCTGGGGTACGTGTTCCAGACTGGATTCGCCGTTTAGGAATGCCTATTTACACCGTCCATAATTGGCTTGATAGTAAGGTGGGTGGCGACACATCTACGCCGATTATATGGCTTCGTAAAGCCTTGCATTCCTTGCTTTTATTCATTTATTATCTAGTGTCATTTTATGTGGGTGGTCATCTCATAATGGGCCTCGTAGTAGCGCTCATGTATGACGTCCTCGTATGGGCTCATGGAGGTGTGTGATGACGACTTGTGAATGGCCGACGACGCCTTTATATCAGGATTACCACGATTACGAGTGGGGCCGACCAATTCATGATGACCAACATCAATTTGAACATCTTTGTCTTGAAAGTCTCCAATGTGGACTCAGTTGGCTTACGATTTTGAATAAACGGAACATCATTCGAGCATGCTTTGATCATTTTGATATTGATGCGGTGGCTGCTTATGGTGAAAGCGACATTGAACGCATCATGCAGACGGTGGGGATGCTTAAGCATCGTCCTAAAATTGAAGCCATTATCAATAATGCTGCTGCTTTTAAACGTATTCAATCTGAATTTGGTTCGTTTTGTAACTATATTTGGGGATTTACAAATCATAAAACGATTATTTATGAAAACCATCCAGAAGGTCATTTTCCTACAAAGAATGGTTTATCTACGCGGATAAGCAAAGACTTAAAGCAGCGGGGCTTTAAGTTTGTAGGTCCTGTTACAATTTATTCGCATCTACAAGCTAGTGGCCTCATCAATGATCACGGTAAAGACTGCCCTTGCTTTGAAGAGATTAATAAAACAGCAGATATCGTATGGTTACCTGTAGACGATGAAGCGTAAGGGCGATAAGTATAAATTAGTTAACAATAGTTTTTATGCATACTTGTGTTTACATAATTGAATTTGTTGTTATGTGGAATTGGGTGTACACTAAAGTCGATGAGGCGATAGCGACTCATCTCATGTCGGCCCTCTTTATATATAAACACATATACTCTCTCTCTCCTAAGCGGGTCTATCATTAGTTCTCTCTCAACGCTATAAACTATACAGAGCCTCTATCTTTATTGGATAGAGGCTTTTTGCTGTATATAATGCTATAAGAGGAGCAATGCTGTATTAGGGAGACCTATAGCAGTATGAATCAGGCTCTATGTATGGTCCTAAAAAACTTTAATTAATCCAATTTCAACTATATATTTTATACCATATAAATTGATTTATTTCGATATGATTGATATACTGAAGTAAATTGATAGTGTTACTTTCACAATTAAAGAAGGGAAATATATGATTGGTTTGGGAACGGCCATTAATGTTGGCCTCATTATAGCTGGCAGCCTATGTGGCCTCGCGTTTGGTCGCTTTATGAAAGAAAATTTAAAGCAAACGCTCATGATTGTGAGCGGTATTATCGTGCTTCTCCTCGGTATGAGCGGGGCCATGCAGTATATGCTCGTCATTGTCAATGGATCTCTACAAACAACGGGCCCTCTATTGATGATTATTAGCATGGTTGTAGGTGCCGTTATTGGCGAAATTATTGACCTCAATCATTGGATTACCGTATTTGGTGACTGGGTGAAAACTCGCACTGGCAACGCTGGTGATCCAAAGTTTACGCACGCCTTTATCACGGCATCTTTGACGTTTACCGTAGGTGCTATGGGTGTACTTGGTTCCATTCAAGACGGTCTTACTGGAAATTATCAGACATTACTTTTAAAAGGCATCCTCGACGGCATCATCGTTATGGTTATGGTATCCTCTATGGGTAAAGGGGCGCTGTTCTCCTTTATTCCTGTAGGTATTACGCAATGGCTCATTACGGCTATGGCACATATTGCAGCGCCATTGATGACACCTAGTGCCATCGATAACCTATCCTACGTTGGATCTATTCTGATTTTCTGCGTTGGTATCGACCTCATCTGGCCTGGCAAAGTACGTATTGCAAACCTTTTGCCAGCCATCTTCGTGGCAATGGGACTTACATTTTTGCTATAACTAGTATTATAAATAATACATAGATTTTTATTAGAGACCTATATTCTCTCAACCTTTAATATGTATTTTATACATGATACGGTCGAGGATGTAGGTCTTTTTACTTTTTAAAATTAATTTAGTTGAAGTGGGAATTAATGATAGTTTTAATTCAATTATGACGATAGGGTAAATTGATTACATTCCGAAATAGGTGGCCAATAGAGTCATCTCAAGTGTAGGAATTAGATGATGTTTTATAGAATCTTTTTATTAAAATTATTTGTAGAATAATTTTAATTCTATGTATAGTTTTTCATCAAGTATATGTTATTGAATTATACCTGTTAAACAGGTATAATCAAAGGAGAGATTCTATGATTATCGGATTTGTAGATTATCATTAATAGAGAGGAAATTAATATGGAAAAGTTTATTCCTACACCTACCATTAGTGAAATATTAAAAGAAGAGTTTATGGATCCATTAGGACTATCTGCATATCGATTGGCTAAGGATATACATGTGCCTGTTTCACGGATTCAAGAAATATTGAATGGTACACGATCTATTTCAGCAGATACATCGTTGCGTTTAGCGAAATACTTTGATGTTTCGGAAGGGTATTTCTTGCGTTTACAGATGGATGTTGATTTGCGTACAGCAAAACTTAGTGAGGGGATGGATGAAGTATTATCCTCTATTGCACATTGTGCTTCATTAGAACCCGTAGATTGTCAATAAGAGATTGATAATTTTCGATGTATTTGGTACAATTATCTTAAATTAGTAAGTTGTTATAACATTGAATATTGATATAAGGAGAACCTATGTTATTCGTTGAATATCCTAAATGCACAACATGCAAAAAAGCAAAGAAATTCTTAGATGATCATAACATCAAGTACACAGATCGTGACATCAAGTCCGAAAACCCTACAGCTGAGGAAATTGCTGCTTGGTATCCACAATCTGGTAAGGATTTGAAAGCATTCTTTAATACGTCTGGTATGATTTACCGTGAACAACAATTAAAGGATAAATTGCCAAACCTTAGCGAAGAAGAAAAACTAGCTTTATTAGCATCTAATGGCATGCTTGTAAAACGTCCTATCTTGGTTCTTGAAGACAAAGTACTCGTTGGATTTAAAGAAGCAGAATGGATTGAGGCGTTGAAGCTCTAATTTCATATTAGTTAACCGAAAGAACAGGTCTCTAAAAGCCTCCATAGCGAGCTAAGTCGTTTTTAGGGACCTGTTCTTTCTACGTTTTAATAAAGAAATTAGAGCTCACAACTAAGGCCTCTTTACGGCTAAGTCATTTTTAGAGATAGGGGCTTTTCCTTTTATATGAAATTAGGATCTTCAACTAGTGCCTATTAAAATGAGCTCCATAGCGAGCTAAGTCGTTTTTAGGGACTTGTTCTTTCTACGTTTTAATAAAGAAATTAGAGCTCACAACTAAGACCTCTTTACGGCTAAGTTATTTTTAGAGATAGGTCCTTTCATTTATTAAAAAATTTGATTTGTATATTTCTTTTATGTTTTGTATAATAATTACACCATAGCAATACCCCTATGGGTATTTTTAGGCGTTAGCAATATAAGTGTTAATAGTATTATTTATAGAAGTAAAAGGTATTTCCGGATTAAGTAAGGCCGGTATCTGATTTATAGAGAGGTCTATATGAAGTTTTTACAGTCTTTATCAGCGCAGGTGTCTCTGCGTACGCAGGGGGCTATTTTGGCACTCGGCTTGTTATTTATCATATTAGATGCGCTTACGGAGCCTATGAACCCAGCTATTGATTTGGCGTGGGTAACGGTCATCATTTGTGGCTTGCCATTGCTCATCAACAGCGTGCAAAGTATTTTGGATCATTTAGAGATTCATGCTAATTTTCTCATCGTGATAGCCATGGTGGCTCTTATTGCGATTGGAGATTACCATACGGCGGCTTATGTAGGCCTCATCGTACATGGTGGCTTCTTCTTAGAGCAGCTTATTACGGGCGATGTACACTATACATTGGATGATGATATGTTGCCGACCATGCCTACACAGCTTGTAACCTTGCGTCAGGGCATCAACAATTATTCATCCGTTATCGTTGTGGCTGTCATGTTACTTTCCATGGGTTCCTATGCATTGACGCAGAACTTTATGCATACCATTACATTGCTAGTTATTCTTTGCCCATGCTCTTTGGAACTTGTTCTTGTGGCACTCATGATGGGGTCTCTTGTAGATGAAAACTCTCCGACGGCGGGGCTTTCAAAAGAGGCGAAACAATGCCATTTGGGCCTACTCATCGTGTCCATTTTGTTCCACGTTGCTATCATCGGTGCTGGCGTGTTAGGATCTATTAATCCTGTAACCGCTGCTGCATTGCACGGCTTGGCGCGACTCGGTCTCGTGTATAATTTGAAAGTATTAAACGGCTCCTTATGCATCGCATAAATAATAAAACTCCCCTAGTAATCATAAGTATTACTAGGGGAGTTTTGTATATACAACAGTGAGTTGCACAGTATGTATTTTATATTACGTATTCTATTGCTGGCCTTTGTCTCCAAGGGTGAGGAGTAGGAAGACGATGGATAGGATACATGCACCAACGAGGGCAATGAAACCACCATCCCAACCGTAGAGGTCAACCATGAGACCCATGAAAGCACCAGCACCAGCAGAACCGATGAGGTAACCAAGAAGGCCTGTAAGGCCGGTAGCGCCACCTGTTGCTACGCGTGGCACCATATCTGCTGCTTGAAGGCCAATCATCATAACAGGACCGTAGATGAGGAAGCCGATAGCAATGAGTGCTAAGTTATCGATGAGGACATTGCCTGCAGGATTAAACCAGTATACAAGGATCGCTAAGATAACGAATAACATAAAACAAATCGTAGCTGGAGCACGACGGCCGCGGAATACGCGGTCACTTAAGTAACCACTTACAAGCATGCCTGGAATACCAGCCCATTCGTATAAGAAGTAAGCCCAACGGGAACCTTCTTTTGTGAAGCCTTTCACAGCGGTTAAGTAGGTCGGTGCCCAGCTAACTACGCCGTAACGGATGAAGTATACAAAGATATTCGCAATCGCAAGATACCATAAGTATTTATTATGCAAAATATATTTGTAGAAGATTTCTTTGAAAGTACTTTTTTCTTCATTTTCTGTATGTGTATGAACGACTTCGTGTTTGTATTCTTCGATAGGCGGTAAGCCACAGGATTGAGGCGTATCTTTCAATAATACAAAGGTAATAATCGCTAACACGATAGAGATAAGGGCAGGGAAGAAGAAGATACTATGCCATGTACCGAATAGGTAGATGCCAAGCGTAGCAAGAGGAGCGATGATGCCGCCACCTAGGTTGTGGGAAACGTTCCACCAGGACCACCAAGCACCGCGTTCGGAACGGGAAAACCAAGTTACCATGTTTTTTGCATATGGAGGGTAGCCCATACCTTGGAACCAACCGTTTAACAAGGCAAGAACGCACATGATAGGAATACTGCTCATAACACCTGGTAAGGTGCCGAATAATAACATAACTAAAGCACTAAGCAATAGACCTACTGTGGAGAAGTATTTTGGGTTAGAGCGGTCAGACGCATTACCCATAACAAATTTACTTACGCCGTAAGCTACGGATAAGATGGTCATAACTATACCGAGATCCGCTTTGGTGTAGCCGTACTCAGCAATCATGTACGGAACAGCCAAACTAAAGTTTTGGCGGATCAAATAGAATGTAGCATAACCAATAAATGTACCTGCAAAGACTTCGCGTCGAAGACGTTTGTAGGTGGAATCGATTTGCGCCTCTGGTAAACGTTCAATATGAGGAGCAGGAGAGAAAATCGACATCGTTACACATCCTTTCTACAACATGTCATTTGTAATAATACCATGTTGGGTATGTAGTCGACTATACTTAATTTTCTATTATAATAAATAGTTATTAGGAAACTGCATTATGGATAGTATTGATTAGGGTGAAATAGTATTGAATAGATTGAGAATTATCAAAATATCTTCTATGTAAAAATTATTAGATTTGCAAATATATATATGAATAACTGTTCATGCATTTGTGTAATGAGGCTATGCATGAATAATATAATCTCATTGAATCCGCATTTTTCCTGTACTTTTGAGTATATATGAATAATTGTACATATTTTGTTATTGACATAAGGTAATGCGAAAATCGTTAGCTTGGCTGATCGTTGGGCCACATGGATTGTAGTGATTGCGTTATTAGCCGCGGTTGGCACCTATGTGGTAACTGGAGAAATCATTCGTGCCGTAACCATCCTCGTTGTGTTCTGTCCTTGTGCTCTCGTATTGGCAACGCCGGCAGCGATAATATTAAAGAAATTCCTCATCTCGTAGCCTTATCTAAACGCATGATGACCACAATTAAGGTAAACCTTTCCTTCTCCTTACTCTTGAACTTTGTGGCTATCATCTTGGCAATGGTTGGTACCTTATCCCCCGTGTGGGGCGCCCTTGTTCACAACGGCGGTAGCCTCCTCGTAGTGGCAAACTCTGCATTACTGTTGCGTTGGGCTTACAAATCTAATTACATAGTAGATGATGATCATTCCGTTCTCATGAACGCAGCTCGTAAACGTGTGTTTGAGGCTTAATAGTAGTTCATTATAAATATCAGTAAGGAGTGTGTGTATCGATTTGATTACTAAATCGATGAGTGTTAAAAAATAATATAGTCAATAAAAAGCGCTATCTATCCCTAAGGAAACTCAAATAGAGTTGTGGGATAGATAGCGCTTTTGTTTTATATATTATGAGTCTCAATTAATCAATGTATGTTACAGGATAGCCTTTTGGCTCGATTTCGCGGCGATTAAGGCCATTTGGTAGGTCTGGATAGCCGATAGCGAGGCTAGCGTAGACTTTTTCGTCTTCGCTAAGACCTAGTTCACGCATTTTAGCTTGGATGCGTTCATTATCTTGAAGATGACGGATTTGGTTAACCCAGCAACTACCAAGGTCAAGTTCATTGCAAGCAAGCATCATATTTTGCATAGCACAAGATACATCAGCAAAGTTATTAGCATAGTTTGCTTTACTAGCTAATACGATGAGCACAGGTGCATTATAGTGGAATACAAATTTGCCTTCGGCGGACATCTTAATGATATTCACCATGTAAGGTAAAGTATTTTCTGTAATCGGCATTTTGCCGTATTCTTCTTGAATGAGTGTTACTAGTTCTTGAAGCACATCTTGGTTTGTAATGACCATGAAATGTGTTAATTGTGTATTACCGCCGGATGGAGCGCGGCGACCAGCGTCGAGTACTTGGTCAATAAGTTCTCGAGATACTTGATCTGCTTTAAATTTACGTGTACTATGACGAGTTTTGATGCACTCTAAGGTGTTCATATAGGCCTCCTATTATAAGTTAGCTTTGATATAGAATTTCTTTTATTATACTACAAGGAAGGACCTAGTAGGGGGCGTATTTTTACTAAGTCATTTATTAGGAGACGGTCCTGCAACGAAAAAAGATTTCATTGAAAACAGAAGTTATAACTTTCTAATTTGATATCAAATAGACTTATAAATAAAGTAACAATTTTATGGTATGATTTTTACCCATAAATTCTATAGAAGTGCCTAATTCTTAACGAATAAGAAAATAAATATTAATTAATTGACAAATTTAAAAATATCTGTTCAAAGTAGGCTTTTTGCGTTGACTGTTTACCGTAAAATTGTGTACAATTAATTAGTAGATAATTGTGTGCATATGGAGGTAGAATATGGCAGAAATTGGTGTACTCGAAGGGTACAAACATAAAGAAGATGTTCCTGATTCAGAATATTTAAGATTGGAAAATCAATTGAGCTTTCCACTTTATGTAGTGGCGAAGGAAATTGTTAATGCATATCGTAATCACTTAGATCCTTTAAATTTGACATATACTCAATACATCGTAATGATGGCATTGTGGCAATATGGTGATTTATCAGTTAAGGAATTGGGCCAAGTATTGCGCCTTGATTCCGGTACATTAACACCACTTTTAAAGAAATTAGAAGCCAAAGCATTTTTGAAACGTAAACGTAGTCGTCAAGATGAACGCGTAGTTATGGTAACCCTTACTGATACGGGCAAAGAATTACGTGATGTAGCTGTTCATATACCACGCCGCTTGGCTGAAGCGTCAGGTCCAATTTTTGATGTAGAAGAGACACGTCAATTGCGTATGTTGCTCAATAAATTACTAGAAGCAATCGATAATGCAAACGCAAAAACAGCAGAGAACATGAAGGGCTAATTTGATACAACCTCATATGCATATATTCTGTAACCTTGGAAATCTAAAAATTTTATTAAAAATGTGATATACTATACCTATAGCGTATTGTATTCAGGTCATGTGAGAGTATGACTGATTCGTGATTTGCCCTCGTGGCACAAAGGAGAGCATTATGAATAAAAATTTATTAGGTGCATTTGTATTAGCCGGTACATTATTAGTAGGTGGTGTTGCAAACGCAGCAAACTGGAATGGGTTAGCTAACTATCCAGAGGTTCCAAATAGTGCAAATGGTACAGAAACGTATTTCTTTGATAAAGCATCTGAGTTTAAAGGTATCGATAGCAGCCGTAACCATGTATTTGGTGTTAATGTAATTAATATGCATAATAACCAATACGGGGAAGCTACATTGTTCAAATATCTTGTTCATCCAAGCTTACATACTGTATATCGTTACGCTCCAGATGGTCAAGTTTACCAAATTCAACCTGGAACAAATGAGTTCAATATGTTCATGGCTGCTTGGAAAGAAGTATACGGCACAACTTTCGAATTCCCAGCGTTATAATTTGATGGCCCGTATCGTAATAATTACATAACTATTGCTGGTGAAAGCTCCTTTTGGGCTTTCACCAGTGTTGTTTATGGAGGTTTTTTATGTCTAAATCTGAATTTGCTCAAGCCTACACTGAGCGTATGTTCCCTGATATTGCAGCCCCAGCAGGTTATATTGATCCAGAGTTTGAAGTATTGTTTGATAATTTTGCCTTTGATGAAGTCATCACCGAAGAAGGCCGTAATGTACCGGCAAAAGATCGCTTCTTAGCCATTCTTGCAACATTAGTAGGCGCCTCTGCTGTTGATGAATATGCATTAATGCTACCGGCAGCATTAAACTTTGGTCTTATTCCTGATGAAGTGGTAGAGCTCATTTATCAAGCGGTACCCTATCTTGGCATCGGACGTGTGCGCCCATTCTTTAAGGTGACCAATAAGATTTTTGACTATCGAGGAGAAGCTATTGTTGATCCATCTCGTAGCACGATTACTGGCGAGTCTCGTCTTGAAAAAGGCGTAGAAAAGCAAGTGGAAATCTTTGGCGAGCCTATGCGTAATTCTTACCAAGAAGGGCCAGAAGATATTCGTCACATCAACAAATGGCTTGCCAATATGTTCGGCGATTACTATACGCGTAAAGGCCTTAGCGTGGCTCATCGTGAAATGATTACTTTCTGCTTCCTTGCGGCTCAAGGTGGCTGTGAAGCTCAACTCAAGGCTCATGTAGAGGGTAATTTGAACGTAGGGAACAGCAAACAATATTTGATTAACATCGCATCCCAATGCGTGCCGTATATCGGCTATCCTCGTACCTTGAATGCCCTTCGTTGCATTCAAGAAGGTTACACCGCATGGGAAGCTAAACAATAAAGGAGTTCTATGTTTGATTTAAATCCAGTTCAGATATTAGCAAGTATTCCTGCTATTATGATCGTTTTTTCTATCTTTGGATATGCAGAGGCGAAGGTAGCAACTTGGTTTGGTGATCCAACGCCGCGTCTGGCGGGACGCCTCACATTGTCACCAATGGCGCACCTTGATCTAATTGGTACCATCTGTATTATTCTTGTTGGCTTCGGTTGGGCAAAACCTATGTCAATTAATCCATCTTACTTTAAAGATCCACGACGTGATATAAGCTTGCTTGCTTTTGCAGGTCCTGTGGCAGGTCTTATAGCAGGCTTCATATTCACCTTTATATATATGCTTCTTGGAAAATTAGGCCTCATGGAGTCCCAAGGTCTTGCCATGGTTATGCAATATATTATTTTATATAGTATTGGCTTATCAATCTTCTGTTTGATTCCGTTCCCACCATTGCCTGGTTTTAATATTATCTTGCCGTGGTTGCCTACAGAGTGGCAGATGAGATATTACCAATTAGGGATGCTTAATTTATTATTCTTTATCATCCTTATTAACACACCCATTATTTCCATGGTTATTCGTCCATTACAACAAACGATATTTAAAATCTACTTTGCCATTATTGGGCTCATACTATAATTATATTTTGTGAAAGTTTCTACCATAAAGATAATATCTTTATGGTAGTTTTTTTATAGTTTATAGATAGATTTAGCTTATCTTTACATATAATGTATTTGTAAATTTTTTTCGTTTTTTATAGTAACAATTTTACTTTTGACTGTTCTTTGGATTTTATATTAAAAACTATCGATATAGTTCCTCAATTGTGTTATAATAAATACAGAAATCGTAAATTTTCGATATAGCAATATTATAGTGCATCACTAGATATTGTTGATATAGTAAATCGATACACTAAATCGATACACTAAATTGATACTGTATATAGATATTCAAGTGAATAAATGAGGAATTACATATGAATTTTGAAGAAAATCAAGTGCCAGAGGCGATTCTGGACAAGCTTACAAAGGTGTGCACATGTCGTAGTATTACGCGCAAAACGATTAAAGAAGCCATTTTAGATGGTGCTCATACATTTCCACAAGTAAAAGAAGCAACTCGTGCTGGCACGGGCGCTTGCGGTGGCAAAGGCTGTGGACCTCGTATCGTAAAGCTCTTAGCGGAAATGAAAGAGCAAGGCAAAATTTAATTTGCAAAATGTAACATACACATTTTACACATCCAAAATGTAAGATACATAGTTTATACTCTAAAATGTAAACTATAATGTTTACACAACAAAAATGAAACATATAAAGATTGTTATTTGATTCTCTCAATGGATATACCCGTTGGGTTTTCGAGTAACAATCTTTTTGTTTTGTAAGATGCATGTACTATACTGCTGCTTGTCGTGTATTGATTATGTTGGGCTCGTTTATATTTTTTGATATACTATACATATTACTTTTTAGAGATTTAAGGGAGGTATGCATGTTTCGACGTTTCGTAGCAGCCATTATGATTGGTGCATTAGCAGTCACAACGGGTTGCGGTTTACATAATCCATTTACTTCAAAGGCAGAGCCTGTGACCTATGAGTCCGTGGCACAAAGCGAGCTTTCACCAGAGCAAAAGGTGGACAAGTTAGTGGCTAATATGTCCGATGCAGACAAGGTGGGCCAATTGTTGATGATTGGCATTCACGGCAAGACGTTGAATGATGATGCTAAATTCATGCTCAACGAGTACCGCGTGGGGGGCATCATTTTGTTTGATCGAAATATGGAGTCCAAGGATCAAGTTAAAACGCTCATTGCAGATATTAATAAGGCTGGTAAAAGCGCCGGTTTAACGCCATTGTTCCTCGGCATCGACCAAGAGGGCGGTGCAGTAGCGCGCATGGATGATAAGCTCATCAAGGTTCCTCCCGCTGAGGAGGTAGGCAAAATGCCCGTTGAGCAAGCTGTATCCTTGGCAAAACAGTCTGGTGCAGAACTAAAAGACTTGGGCTTTAACATTAACTTTGCTCCTGTGGCGGACTTAGGATTAACCTATGGTCGCTCTTATAGTACGAGCCCTGATGAGGTCGTTCGCTATGCAGGCGCCGTTGGCAAGGCTTACGATGAAGCGGGCTTGTGGTATTCCTATAAGCACTTTCCGGGCATTGGTAAGATCGATGTAGACTTGCACGCGGATACAAGCATCGTTCCTGTATCTAAAGAAACATTGCTTTCAGAGGACACAAAGGTATTTATAGACCTCATCAAACAGTCTAAACCAAATACCTATACAATCATGGTGTCTCATGCGATGTACCCACAAATCGATCCAGACCATCCTGCTAGTTTATCGAAAGCAATCATTACCGATTGGTTGCGCAAGGACATAGGCTATAATGGCGTTGTGGTAACGGACGATATGGACATGGGTGCCCTCGCAAAACACTATACCTTTGGTGATATGGCAGTGCAATCCATCCTCGCCGGCAGTGATATCTTGCTCGTATGTCACGAATACGAACACATGCAAGAGGCTTATAACGGTCTTATGAAAGCCGTGAAAGACGGTCGTATCTCGAAAGAACGACTCGACGAATCGGTGAAACGGATTTTGCTTATGAAAATGAATAAAATTTCTTAGAATTTCTTATTTTAAGGAAGGAATTTTAAGAGTATATCACGAATATAGACAGTGGAAATACTATTCATGGACGGCGAATCTGAGTTGACACTTAATGGAGACAAACTTTAGAATCGTTACAATAGAAAAATATATAGTGTATACATAACGTGCTATCAAGGATTTTATTAAACCGATAGAGAATTAATAAGTAAAGTGATTCTCTGTCGGTTTATTTTTTTATTGTATAGTTTGTTTTGTTAGGAGTGAAGTATATGGCTCGCAGAATAATGTTGAACGGTACGTCCTATTTTGGACAAGGCGCGATTCAGGAGATTGTGAACGAAATTAAGAATCGCCATTTCAAAAAAGCCCTCGTTACATCTACGCCAGATTTATTTGAATTTAAAGTGGCTACAAAGGTTACGGATTTGCTTGATGCGGCAGGTATTGCTTATGAAGTCTACGACGGTATCAAACCAAATCCTACCATCGAAAACGTAACGGCTGGTGTTGAGGCTTGTAAAGCGGCTGGCGCCGATGTTATCGTTGCTGTTGGTGGCGGTAGCCCGATCGATACAAGCAAGGCGATTGCTACTATTATTACGAACCCTGAGTTCGCCGATGTACGCAGCCTTGAAGGTTTAGCGCCTACTAAGAATCCGTGCTTGCCAATCATCGCTGTTACTACTACATCTGGTACGGCTGCAGAGGTTACTATCAACTACGTTATTACAGACGTTGAAAAGAACCGCAAATTCGTTTGCGTTGATCCTCATGACATCCCAATCGTTGCCATCGTGGATCCTGATATGTCCGCGTCTATGCCAACAGGCCTTTGCGCTGCCACAGGTATGGATGCCCTCGTACACGCCGTAGAAGGTTATATCACAAAAGGTGCGTGGGAGCTAACTGATATGCTCCATTTGAAAGCTATAGAAATTATTGGTCGTTCCTTGCGTAGCGCTGTGGCTGGCGATTATGCAGGCCGTGAAGCCATGTCTTTAGGTCAATACATCGCGGGTATGGGCTTCTCCAACGTTGGCCTCGGCATCGTTCACTCCATGGCTCATCCATTGAGTGCTGTGTACGATATCCCTCATGGTAAGGCTTGTGCGATGCTGTTAACAGCAGTATTGAAATTCAATGCCCCTGCTACAGGTGAAAAATATCGTGAAATCGCTCGCGTTATGGGCGTTCCTAATGTAGATGCTATGGATGAAGCAACCTATCGTCAAGCGGCTATCGACGTAATTCAGAAATTAGCTGATGACGTAGGTATTCCTAAATCTCTTAGCGAAGCAGGCGTAAAACGGGAAGACATTCCATTCCTCGCTGAATCTGCTTTCAACGATGCATGTACTCCTGGTAACCCACGGGATGCCTCTTTAGAAGAAATAATCGGCATCTATGAATCCATATTCTAATTAGCGTCTTTACATATTTCAAATGCCTCCGAATGTGTAAAGAAAATACATTTACACACTTGCTTAACAAAACTAGCCATCTCTTTTTAGAGGTGGCTAGCTTTGTGTTTAAAGCGCTATCTATTGTTTTGTGATTCAGACCTTTGATCTCGTGTTCCGTGAGAAAGCTATTTTTATACGTAATCCTTTCTTGAAAATGGTGGTTTACATAAGTATACTAAGGATATGAATGCATAGTTCGTGTAGACCTATGTCGGCAGAGGAACGGTTGGTTTTGGTCACTGCTAAGGAGGATGTTATGAAATTATGGAAATTTAATAAGCGTAGTTCTACCTTGGCAGATATGTCCATGAATCGAGTGCTCTTAACGGAACTCATTGCAAAGGGTGCTCTTGTTGGGGTGATTGCAGGTTTTTTTGGGGCATCATATCGCTATTTGATACTTGAATCAGAGCATATCAGGTGGCATTTGATGGATGGTATTACTATGGAATGGGCCATAGGTTGGCTTGTGGTAATGGTCATTTTTGCGTTTATTGTAGATCGATTGCTCGCATGGGCCCCATTGTCTGGTGGTTCTGGTATCCCGCAAATTGAAGGGGAGATGTTAGGTCTCTTTGATATGAAGCCCTATCGGACGCTAGTATCTAAAATGATTGGTGGCGTACTGACCGGCTTTGCAGGATTTTCCGTAGGTCGTGAAGGGCCAGCCGTACAGATTGGCGGCTCTGCTGGGAAGATTGTGTCCTACTGGATGAATTCGGGACTACGAGAACAGCGTATTTTGACATCCGCAGGTGCTGGGGCAGGCTTAACAGCTGCCTTTAGTGCGCCCGTATCGGGGGCGATGTTCGTCTTTGAAGAGGTACATAAAAGCTTTTATCCGTATCTCGTTGTACCAACCTTCGTGGCAACTTTGATTTCTAACTATATTACAGTTAGTATCTTTGGACTTACACCAGCGCTGGGCTTTACGGTGACCTCAGGGGTTCCTCTTGAATATTTCCCGATACTACTCATGGTTGGTGTTATCATGGGGCTATGTGGTGTGTTATTTTGCCGTATGATTTTTGCTTTCAAGAGGTTCTTTGACTGGCTCAAATGTTCTCGATTCTTGAAATTAGCCCTTACCTTTGTGGCAGTGGCAGCCATTGGCTTTGATTCGCAGCTCCTCTTGGGTGGGGGCAATGACCTTGTGGGTCAGCTTGCCTTTCAATCTCATGGCGTATTGCTCTTAGGTGGCATCGTATTAGGCAAGATTTTACTTACCACCTTCTGCTATGGCAGTGGTGCTCAAGGGGGCATATTTTTGCCCATGCTCGTAATTGGTGCTGCAACAGGTGCTTTTTGTGAAAGCTTACTTTCAACCTTAGGACTTATTTCTCCTGATTTTGTACCACAGTTCGTTATCTGTGCCATGGGAGGTATGTTAGCGGCCGCTATGCGGACCCCAATTTTGGCGATTTTGCTCGTTCTTGAAATGACGGATAGTTTCTCTAATATTTATGCTATCGGTATCGTTACGCTCGTGGCCTATCTTGTGGCGGAGCTTTTAAAAGAACCGCCGATTTACGATTCCTTGTTGCAAGCCATGAGTGGTCAAAGCAATCTAGAATCTGTACAAACCTTCTTTCAAACGAAGGTGCCTGTGGTGGCAAACTATACGGATGTACAGCTACAAGACTTGGCATTGCCAGATGGTACATTGATCGTAAGTATTCGCCGTAATGGTACCTACATTGTGCCATTAGGCGATGTAAAACTCGAACCAGGGGATGAATTACAAGTCTCTTGTGAGCGTGGCCGATTGAAAGCGGCTAAGGAGTTTTTCCAATCAAATTAGTCATTATATCTAAAGCTAATCGTTGATTCGTGGTATATATTAGGAGTAGTTTATGAAAATTGTGAAAGCTACTGAGTCAGATGTATTGGATCTGTACCGTTTGCAATTGCTTACATTTGAAAGCGAAGCGGAGATGATTGGAAGTCGAATGGTTCCTGCATTGATGGAGTCGGAAGAGGAGTTTAACGCTACTTTCACCCAATGGCATACCTATAAACTAGTAGATGATGGGGGAAGAATCATCGGAGGTATTCGCTATCAATATGACGATGGCGTGGTAGAGGTCGGTCGCTTGATGGTGCATCCAAACTATCGGCAACAAGGGTTGGCTCGGAAGTTATTAGTTTTCGTAGATGAACAATGCAGTCAAGACCGGCGTGTATTATATACATGTACGAAAAGCTGGATCAATATAAAGTTATATACAAAAATGGGGTATAAAGCCGTTAGAGAAATACAGGATGAAACGGGATTATCTTTTGTATATATGGAGAAACAATAATTCAAACGGCATGGGAGGTCTTAATGTGATTGATAATATAGTGGTATTCTATATATTCTTTACCATAGTTGGCTTTTTAGCAGCTATGATTGGTACCATCATCGGTGCCGGTGGAGGACTTGTTTTTGTGCCTCTTTTTATGTATTGGTTCCCTGAGTGGTCTCCGTCCATGATTGTAGGGACGTCACTCTTTTCTGTTATGTGTAATGCTATTTCTGGATCTATAGCATATCTGAAACAAAAAAAGGTATACATTAACGCTGCTATTGTCTTTAGTTTAGCTACCTTCCCAGGCGCTATTTTAGGGGCCCAAATGTCTGGATGGTTCTCCGGTAAGGGATTTATGTTTGCCTTTGGATGCTTTATGCTGTGTGCATCTGTATTGATTGGTTTTAAAAATTTTAGAAAAGGGGAACGAAAGGAAGAGTCTCTGACTCTTGAGCAGTTGAGCTATAGCAAACCTATCGGTATTAGTATTAGCTTTTTTGTTGGCTTTATTTCGAGTATCTTTGGTATCGGTGGTGGCCTCATCCATGTGCCGGCTTTGATTTATCTCATGGGCTTTCCTACCCATATGGCAACGGCTACAAGTCAATCTATTCTCGCCGTATCAACAACGGTGGGGGTTATTACACATTTAATTGAAAGCCACATCATATTTAGTATTGCTATCCCTACTAGTATTGGCGCTATCTTTGGTGCTCAAGTAGGTGCTCGTATTGCAAAACGTCTCAAAGCAAAAGCTATCCTCGCCCTCATGAGCATAGCTGTCTTTGCATTGGCGGTACGCCTCATTCTTAAATCTGGTATTTTGGGATAATATGGTTTTATAATTAATCTATCTTTAATAAGCATAATTTAGTAAAGCTCTCTAATGGTGATTCGTAAGCGTTTATCATTAGAGGACTTTCTGTATTTTCAGCATTTTATAAAAGGGTATAACTAAAAGTCATAGAGAACTATAAATGAGAATGAAAAATTTAAAATATATAAATCATACTATTTTTATGCATAATGTTAGTAATGTATTTACTATAGAATTATAGGTAGTACGAATCGTTATTTAGAGAGGTTTTAGCATATAATTACTGACTATATCTATACATGCTTAATAAATAAGGATTCTTGATTGTATATGAGGAAAAATGGGTACATGATAATGCTAATGAGATGTACTTTCAACTGAGGGAATAAAAGGGTAATGCATATCGATTTTTATTAGAAGAGATATAAATTATGCATAATTATAGTGAGGAGAATGAGAACGGCGTATACTAAAAGTAATAGATTCCTTAAGAAAGGATAGGAGGAAATAGAAGTGAGTACACTTATTAGAGATTATGAACGTTTTGCCAAGGAGGCAAATGAGATTTGTAAAGGTCGCGTATACACCGATCATTTACGTCGTTATGCATATGGCGTTGATGCGTCTTGCTATAGCTATTTACCAAAGGTAGTTGTTAAAGCTGAAGATGAACGAGAAGTAAGACGACTTATTCGTTTGTGTCAACAATGTGGGACACCATTTACATTCCGTGCGGCCGGCTCCTCCTTGTCTGGTCAATGCTCCAGTGAAGATGTGCTCATCGTATGTAATGATGGCTTCAAGAAAATGGAAGTTATTGATGATGGGAAAGCCTTGAAATGTGAATGCGGTGTTATCGGTTCCGATGCGAATGATTTATTGAAACCGTACAATCGTAAAATTGGTCCAGATCCTGCAACGCTTGCTACAGCATTAGTAGGTGGTATCTTGAATAATAACTCCTCTGGTATGTGCTGTGGTACGGCGCAAAACTCTTATAAAACAATTCGGTCCATTCGCGTTGTATTATTAGATGGCTCCATCCTTGATACGTCTGACCAAAAGAGTATTGATCAATTCCTTAAAGAAAAACCTCAAATGGTAGAGGATATCTTACAATTGCGTAAGGATATTTTGGCCGATGAAGAATTGACACACTTGATTCACCATAAGTACAAAATCAAAAATACCACAGGTTACGGCTTGAACTCCCTTGTTGATTTTGAAGATATTATTGATATCATCAACCACTTGTTCATCGGTTCTGAAGGTACATTAGGTTTCGTGTCTGAAATCGTATATAACACTGTTGAGGACGTACCGTATAAAGGTTGCGGTCTCATGTTCTTTAAAACATTGAACGATGCATCTCTTGCTGTTGTAGCCTTGGCTAATATGGGTCGTGACAAGGTTGTTGCTGCGGAAATGATGGACTATCAATCCCTTAAGGCCGTTCAATCTCTAGATAATGTACCTGACTTTGTTCGTGAAGTTCCAGAAGGTACAAGTGCTATCTTGTTCCAAACTGAAAGCTACTCTAAAGAAACTGTCGATAAAAACTTAGCTTTTATTAAAGACAAATTGAAAGATATTCCAACGGCTATCCCAAGTCTTTACTCTCAAGATGCTAAAGAATACGATTCCTGGTGGGCAATTCGTAAAGGTATCTTGCCAATCGTTGGTGGTCAACGTAGAAAAGGCACCACTGTTATTACAGAAGACGTATGCTTCCAAATCGAAGATTTCACGAAGGGCATCGAAATGCTTACCGAATTATTCCACAAATACGATTTCGTAGACGGTGGCGTAATCTTCGGCCATGCGTTATCTGGTAACGTTCATTTTAACATTACTCCTGATTTTAGTGATCCTAAAGATACTAAGAACTTTGGCGATTTGGTAAAAGAAATGTCCGAACGCGTTTCTGGCTTCGGTGGTTCTTTGAAAGCTGAACATGGTACAGGCCGCATGGTTGCACCGTTCATTGAAATGGAATGGGGCCGTAAAGCGTACGAAATTAACCGTCGCATCAAAGCCATCTTTGACCCTGAACGCATCTTGAATCCTGATGTTATCATTACTGATGATCCAGATGTGTATAAGAAAAACCTTAAAGCTCAATGCGTTATCGATGATGCTTTCACAATCTGTATGGAATGCGGTTTCTGTGAAAAACATTGTCCAAGCCGCAATTTAACATTGACTCCACGTCAACGTATTGCATTGTTGCGCGAAACGAAACGCCTTGAAAACGAAGGCAATTTCACATTGGCTGCAGAGCTTAAAAAAGGTTATGAATACTTTGGTGTAGATACTTGTGCTGCGTGCTCCATGTGTAAAGGTCTTTGCCCGCTCAGCATCGATACGGCTCAAATTGCATTATCCATGCGTCGCATCGATCCACCTGCACCAGAATTAGCTAAGAAAATCTATGATAACTTCTCCACAACACTTCAAATGTGCCGTGCTGGTGTAAGTCTTGAAGGCATTGCAGGATCTATCATTACACAAAAAGCGATTTCTAAGATTACTGAAGGCTTACATGGCGTAACAGGTGTTACACCATATGTACCTAAAACAACTCCTAAGGCTAATCGCTACAGATTGAGAAGCCGCATTAAACCGACTAATTTTGAAAAGGTTGTATACTTCAGTACCTGTGCGAACCGCGCCTTCAAACCTAATCAAGGTTATGACGATGAACGTAGCTTGCAACAAGTAGTGGAAAGCTTATGTAATAAGGCCCATATCGATATTATCTACCCTGAACATATCGAAAACCTCTGCTGTGGCTTGAGTTTTGAAAACTACGATGACGTTCATGAGCGTGCTGTGAAAGACTTACACGATGCGTTGATGAAAGCATCTCAAAATGGTAAATACCCAATCGTGATTGACCATAGTGCATGCTTTAATCATGCTTTCAAACATATGCCAGACTTAGAAATCAACGATATTTCTGAATTCTTGTGCAAATACGTTGTGCCTCATCTCGACATTGAAAAATGTGATGAAAGGGTCATCGTACATAAACAATGTAAAATCAAATCCTTGAATAAATCTCAATATATTGAAGATTTAGCTCGTTTATGCACAGACCATGTATTCAACATTAAATCCTTTGCATGCGATGGCTTTGCCGGTCAAAAAGGGTTCTTCACACCAGAACTCAACAAATGTGCTACCAAAGACCTTGCAGCCGAAATCGCTGAATACGGTGCAACACTAGGCGTAAGTTCCAGCTCTACCTGTGAAATCGGCCTTGGCGAAAACGGCGGCATCCCATTCATTGGTGTTGCATTCCTATTGGATCGTTGCTCTAAGGCTAAGAAATAAGTCTTGTATATCTATTGCTATTTACGTTAACGTTGTTAGTAGTTTACATTGAGGTTACTAGTAGGTTGGGTTAAAGTAACTGGTAGTTTATATTAATGTTGCTTTAATATTGCTCGTAAATTATGTTAAAACTACTAATAGTTTTTTAGGAGTTTTATGAGATTTATTGCTAATTCTTTATTTTTCTAAGAAATGTGGTATACTAAACGTAGGTAGTAGAGTGTATGAAATTACCTGCAATATAACCAAAAAAAAGGACGAGTGGCAGCTCGTCCTTTTTCTTGCTTATTTTTTGTTTTTATTGTTAAGCCAGTAGCTGTAGGTAGTTACAACTAAGGCAACAATAATAGGGGCAAGCAAGGTGCCCCAGAGTGCATAAAACAGCTCCTGCAATATACCACCTCCTTTCGGGAGGTATTTTATATTATATCATCATGCTATGGAGTCTTGTATATAATTAATGATTGGAGAATTTCTAATGAAGAAGGTTGTGCTTTTCTTTCTTTTAATAACAGCCCTTACGGGATGTGGATTGAATCAAAATACGAATAGTAATAAAACAGAATCAAATGCAACTAGTTCTGCTGCTGGTTCCTCTACATCTGCTGCGGGAAACAGCCAAGCGACTACCAAGCAAGATGGACATCTAATTACAGCAAAGCAAGCCTTATCCGCTGGTGAGTATGCGAAAGCCATAGAGGAAGCTACAGCGTCCATTAAGAATAATGCTAATAATGCAGAAGCCTATTCTGTACGTGGCTTTGCAACAGCATTAAACGGTGATGCGGCTAAAGGTTTGACAGATACTAAAAAGGCTTATGATTTAGACTCTAACAATGTGGCTAATTACTATAACATGGCCATGGTCTATAAGTTGCAAGGTCAGTTAAACGATTCTAAACAATGGTTTGAAAAGGTATTGGAAAAGGACCCTAGTAACACCTGGTCTGTGTATGGTATTGCTACCATTTATGCAGACCAAGGAGAAGATACTAAGGCCCTTGATTGGTTAGAAAAAGCTATAAAAATTGATCCTTCTGTAAAAGCTGTTGCAGCCGAACAAGACCATTTTGAACGCTTTCACAATAATAGGCGATTTAAAACATTGGTAGAATTATAGACATGGATGTGAAACAGATGATTCGCCTTATTATAAAGGTGATAGGATTTATATATTGGCTTATTTTTCTATACCTTGGCAGTCTAATGGTCGTAGACTGGTCAGGGTTTATGACTCGGTACAATATTGAAACACCAATTTTCCTTAGCTATATAGTGGTGGTAGGGTGTATTGTTATGCCTTATTTGGTGTTTTATTGGAAAAAACTGAATCCTAATGTTAAGCCGCCCTATTTGGTGCGATGTATTAGAGCCTATATGGATCGTCTAGAGGACCAACATAGTATATGGTTTGATGTACTATATGTACTCAAGCTACTGCTCTATTTTGTAATAATCTTGTGGATGATCTGTATACTATTACTAACCTTAGCATCTATTGCATGGACAATAGTTCTAATTTTACTGAGCAATTGATGATGTAAATTACATTGTTTTCTCTACTAATGCTTCTTGTAAAAGTTGAGAAAAATTAATTCCTTTAGCCAATGCCCTGTCGTTAAGCCATGCAGGAATGGTTAAGGTTTTCTTTACGGACTTACTATTTTTAGCTAAATCAATATCTGTTTGAACTAATGTAGGATATGTTGTGTCGGTACATGGTAAGCTGCGAATAGATGTGGGGGTAGGTAGAGTTTGTCCATCTTCTAAAGCGCCTAATATATAGAGTTCCATAGCCTCTTGTGCATTGGTTATTAATTCTGTTAGCGTTGAGCCGGTGCTACTAGTGTATTCGAGATCTGGAAATTCGGCCCAGAAACCATCGGCATCATCATGGATTATGGCAGGGTATATAAATTTCATAGGTCCTCCTTATTTTAGTCCCGTACGTTTCAAAATGGCATTTAATAAACCGATAGGTACATCTTTTCCATGTACGGCAATAACTTCAACTTGATCATCCTTTTTTAAACGATGATGACTACCTCGTTGCCGTACATCCTTCCAGCCATTTTGCAGTAATAATTTAAGTAAATCCTTATCCTTCATATTCTCTCCTTTTATGATAACACGTGTATACGTACAAAACAATTATTAGGAGTTATACATTCTTATTTATAGTCTAACAGTATATAAAGGAAAATAGGGGTGACCATTGGTCACCCCTGATTCTATTAGTCACTTGACAAAATTGATAAATGACCTTCATATATTAATCCTATTCATAAAAATTATATCAGTATATAATTAATATATATAAATTAGGTTGTGTATTGATGGAAGGAGAGGATTCATCATGAAACTATTCGGTAAAAGGGTAGCAATGGCTGTATTGTGTGCGGCGACATTGGTATCCCCATTTTTTTTGAGCGGTTGTAGTATGTCAGAGCTATGGCAGGGTACTGAACAGAGCCGCAAGGAAATTGCGCAGCGGTCTGAGCAGGATCAGGTGCAGTTATTTAATCAATATGTGAAAGCTGTAAGCCGATACAATCGCATGGCTGTCATGTTTGATTATGCGAATACGCCAACTCTTAATGAGTTAAAAGCGGGGCAGCATTTAACTGTATTTAGTGCACCGAACTTTAAGCAGTTACAAAAAGAATTAGAAGAGGCTAAGCAAGCAGGTATTCCGTATGATGAAATGAAGGAGCCTTTAGATAAGCTGCTTTCAAAATTGAACGAAATTACACCGGTAGCGGAAGAGCTCGATGCATATTATAAATCTAAAGGGTATACCACAGACAACTATGCTAAGGAGCAACAATTAGGCCCTAAATATGTTCAATTATATGAACAATTTGTTCCTATTTATGCTGACTTTGATAATGTTATGCATAAAATTAATACAGACCGCTTGCAACAACGGTTGCAACAATTGCGTGATGCAGGCAAGAAAAATGCCGCTGCAGCACAAGAGGTTCATTTGCGACTTACTGCGGTCCTAGAAAAGATCGATAGTGAAAAACAACTAGATGTAAATGCTATCAATCAAGAGTTGCAATCTATTGGTGATGTATCAAATGGTATTACTAGTCCTAAGTATGATTCTGTTAAGACCTCTGTAAACTCTACGATTGGTGCAATCCGTACCTATATGGGTTCGAAACAAGATAATGACTATAATCGTATGATTGAGGCCTATAACCATTACATTTCTAATCTGAATACGACCAATATGAATGAGTTAGATTAAAATAAGTTAGATTAATACGTCTATATAAAAGAAAGCTGTATCAAATGAGAGTATCATTTGATACAGCTTTTTAGTTGATATATAGGATATACCTTACTTTTTTAGGCTAATGCGTGTTGTAATTTGGCTCGATAAGGAGAATAATACTAAGGCTATCCAGATACAACCGAAGGCGATCATCTGTGGTGTGCCAAAGCTTTCACCAAAGTAGAAGATGGCTAGCAATAAGGCAATGGTAGGGGATACATATTGCAAGAAGCCTAGTAGGTTAAGCGGCAATAGCTGTGCACCATAGGAGAATAGAACCAATGGGACAGATGTAGTTAGACCGCAGGCTATGAGCAACATGGTTGTATACCAGTTTGTGCCGAAATAGGACCACACGGTATTATCGACCATGGTCGTATATAGTAAGGCTAGCGGTGTTAATAGCCAGGCCTCAAAGGCGATGCTCGTAAAGGGAGAGATGAGTAGTTTCTTTTTTACGGCTCCATAGAGGCCGAAGGAAATGGCGAGAATCATCGACACTAATGGCAAGGATCCCACTTGATAGGTGAGTAAGGCGATGCCGATGGTAGCGATGAGGACACTCAGCTTTTTCGGTATGGATAGAACCTCTTTAAATAGGATGACACCTAATACTACATTGAAGAGTGGGTTGATGTAATAGCCAAGGCTCGTATTCATAACTTGATTATTGGCGATGGCCCAAATGTAGGTGAACCAGTTTACACTGATGATGACTGCCGCAATTAACAGTAGGAATAGTTGTGAACGTTGTTCTTTTAGTAATTGAAAGTCCTTTTTGAATTGTTTAAAGTGTAAGCCAAATACAACGATAGCCATGCAAACACCTGACCAGATAATGCGCTGTGCCAGTATATTATACGGTGAAACATGGTTTAATAATGCCCAATATAGAGGGAGTAAGCCCCAAATTATATAACAACTAAGGGCTGTGATTAACCCTTTTTTACTTGTATGCTCCATAATGCCTCCTCGTGATAGTACTTATTATATCACTGTTTCCAGTCTTTGAGGGGATAATAGTGTTTACACCCTATGAGCTTACTTGTGTTTATAGCTAATTTGAGGGAGTTTTTGGTTGATGTCTTATGATAGAGATATCTTGAATTTTAATTTATGCATTTTAGTTATTGCATATGATTTTCAGTTATAACTTTGATTTTGGCACTTATGATTAAATGTTATGTTCATTGACTTTGTGCATATTGTTACACTATATTGGACTTAGAACAACGAATATAGAGAATAGGTGTCGCAAGACTTAATAGAGAAATCGGTATAAGCCGATGCGGTCCCGCCACTGTAAGGATGAGCCTGCTTTCATACATGTCACTGGAGTAATCTGGGAAGGCGAAAGCGAGGTGATGATCCCGAGCCAGGAGAACTGCCTATTTGATAATCACCGTTATGTACCTACGAGCGATAGGAAGGGGATTGGGGTATGCTGGCTACAGTATTTTTTAGTGTACCTTTCAATAAGAAACCTTACGTGTCACTTTAGGTGGCACGTTTTTTATTGCCCTTAGAGTGGATGTTGAGTATAGGAATCAGGTTTTATAGATATTAAACAGATGGACACATTTTGAGGTTGATGTGGTCCAATAAGATAAAGCTCGAGTGATTCATATATCTAACAATTCGCAGGTACGGTGCGCTGTTTCTCGGTATGGTTTCGAGTTGAAAAGGAGGCACATATATGTCTGACAAAAAGACTTCAAAGGATGCTGAACGTGATTTATTAGCACCTGTATCCTTTGATGAGTTTAAGAAACCTACGTATGAACAATGGCAGGCCGAGGTTGAAAAAGCGTTAAAAGGTGGCGACTTCCACAAGAAGATGTTCACTAAAACCTATGAGGGAATTACGTTACAACCAATTTACACGCCTGCATTGCATGGAGAAAAAATTCCAAAGGGTGTATATCCTGGAGCAGGTGAGTTCCTACGTGGCACAAAGGCAAGTGGTTATATTAAAGACTCTTGGGGCGTATCCCAATATGTAGACGAATCCTTTCCTAAGGATGCTAATCATGCAAGTTTATACGAAATTGTAAAAGGCGGCACCATTCACAATATTCGCCTTGATGAAGCAACACGCCATGATCAAGATGTGCAAGTAGGCGCAGCTGTTGGTATCGGCGGTACATCTCTGTCTACTATGGATGATTGTAGACAATTGATTGAGCGCTTTAATTTAAAGGAAAATCCTTTATATATTGAAACAGGTGCTTCTGCAGCTATCTTGCTCGGTATGTTAGCCGCTACGGTGAAAGGATCTAAAAAACAAACCTCTGACTTGAAAGGTCTCGTTGGTGCAGACCCTATTGGTGTTTGGGCTAAAGATGGTACATTGCATATGTCTTTAGATACAGCCTTTGATGAAATGGCACATACTGTTGTATGGGCTAAAGAGCAAGCTCCAGAGCTTAAAACTGTACTCGTATCTGGTGATGTATACGCTAATGGTGGCGCGAACGATGTACAAGAGGTTGCGTATGCATTGGCAACAGCAGTTTGCTATGTGCGTCAATTAGCACAACGTAACATCGATATTCACACTATTGCTAACAGCATGATGTTTACATTCTCCTTGGGTGCAAACTTCTTCATGGAAATTGCTAAATTACGTGCATTACGTGTGCTTTGGGCGCGCATCATGGAAGCGTTCGGTGCCGAAGAAGCTGACCGTGCTGTTCATGTACACGGCAGAACATCGGCTTTCACAAAAACTGTATACGACCCATATGTAAACTTGTTGCGCAATACAACACAAGCATTCTCTGGCGTTGTAGGCGGTTTGAATAGCCTTGAAGTATCCCCATTTGACCAACCAATTCGCAAAGCTGACGATTTCTCTCGCCGTATTGCCCGTAATATTCAAGTTATGTTGCAAACTGAATTCGAGTTGCGTCAACCAGTGGACCCTGTAGGTGGCTCTTGGTATGTGGAAACATTGGCAGCTGAATTATGCGAAAAAATTTGGGCTGAATTCCAAACTATTGAGGCTAAAGGTGGTATAATAGCAGCCTTGAAAGAAGGCTATCCACAAGCTCAAGTTAAAGCAGTTCTTGATGAACGCTTCAAAAACCTTGCATTCCGCAAAGATGTGGCTGTAGGTAACAACATGTATGCGAATATGACTGAAGAATTGCTTGATCCAAAACCAGAAAATCAAGAAACATTGCGTCAAAAACGGGTTGCTCAAATCGAAGAGTACTTGGCGAGTGCGGAGCCAGATGCTGTTGTGAAAGCACAGGCTACCCTAGAAGCAGGTACGACAGAGCCAGGCGCTTTGATTGGCCTTATTGAACTCGGTGCATTACAAAAATTAACAATACGTCAAATCCGCAAGGCTTTAGATGCTGGCGATATTGCATCCGAAACGATTGAATCCATTGCAGCCCATCGCTGGACTGAACAGTTTGAAGCACTTCGCATGCGCACTGAGAATTATAAACAACGTACGAAAGATAATGTGAAGGTATTCTTGGCCAATATGGGGCCAATCCCTCAACATAAACCTCGTGCGGACTTCTCCACAGGCTTCTTCGAAGTAGGTGCTTTTGAAGTTATCAAAAATGATGGTCATGAAACAACGGCTGATGCTGCGAAAGCTGCTCGTGAAAGTGGTGCTGATGTAGTTGTTATCTGTTCTACAGATGATACCTATCCAGAATTGGTACCACCACTTGCTAAGGAATTGAAAGAAACTATGCCGCATGTAACGGTTATTTTAGCAGGGGCACCTCCTAAGGACTTAGAACCTGTATACCGTGAAGCTGGCGTGGACGACTTCATTTCTGTTCGTGCAAATTGTTACGAAATCTTGAATACGTTACAAGATAAGAAAGGGATGTGAGCTCATGTTTAAAAATCCAGACTTCTCCTCTCTTGGCTTGGGATCTCAGACAGCAACATCTCGCGATGCATGGCTTGCTGAACTTCAAAAAGAAACAGGAAAAAGCTTTGAAGATTTATATAATACAACAATGGAGCAAATCCAACTAAAGCCTCTCTATACAGAGATGGATTATGAAGGAATGACACACCTTGACTATATGGCTGGTGTACCTCCATTCTTGCGTGGACCTTATTCCACAATGTATGTTACTCGTCCTTGGACAGTACGTCAGTACGCTGGTTTCTCCACAGCGGAAGAATCCAATGCGTTCTATCGTCGTAACTTGGCAGCGGGCCAAAAAGGTTTGTCTATCGCCTTTGACCTTGCTACTCACCGCGGTTATGACTCCGATCATCCTCGTGTAGTAGGTGACGTTGGTAAAGCGGGCGTTGCGGTAGACTCCATCCTCGACATGGAAATTCTATTCTCTGGTATCCCTCTTGATCAAATGTCCGTATCCATGACAATGAACGGCGCCGTATTGCCAGTAATGGCGTTCTACATCTTGGCTGGTGAAGAACAAGGCGTAGATAAAAAGGTTATGGCTGGTACAATCCAAAATGATATCTTGAAAGAGTTCATGGTACGTAATACCTATATTTACCCTCCAGCTACATCTATGCGTATTATCGGTGATATCTTTGCGTATACATCCCAGTACATGCCTAAATTCAACAGTATTTCCATTTCTGGTTACCATATGCAAGAAGCGGGCGCTACTGCAGATATCGAATTAGGTTACACATTGGCCGATGGTCTCGAATATATCCGTACCGGTGTTAATGCAGGCCTTCACGTTGACCAGTTCGCACCACGGTTGTCCTTCTTCTGGGCAATCGGTAAAAACTACTTCATGGAAGTGGCAAAAATGCGTGCGGCTCGTATGTTGTGGGCTAAGATTATCAATAGCTTCGGCTCTGAAAATCCTAAATCCATGGCACTCCGTACACATAGCCAAACATCTGGTTGGTCTCTTACAGAACAAGATCCATTCAACAACGTGGCTCGTACATGTATGGAAGCGATGGGTGCTGCGTTAGGTCATACGCAATCTCTACATACCAATGCGCTTGACGAAGCCATTGCGTTGCCTACGGACTTCTCTGCACGTATTGCGCGTAATACTCAGCTTTACATCCAAGATGAAACTAAGGTATGTAAGGTTATCGATCCATGGGGCGGTTCCTACTATGTAGAAGCGTTGACAGACGAATTGATTCGTCGCGCTTGGGGTCATATCCAAGAAATCGAATCCCTTGGCGGTATGGCGAAAGCTATCGATACAGGGCTTCCTAAGATGCGTATTGAAGAAGCTGCTGCACGTCGCCAAGCTCGTATCGACTCTGGTCGTGAAGCGATTATTGGTATCAATAAATATCGTCTAGATAAAGAAGATCCATTGGATATCCTCGACGTAGATAACACAGCTGTACGGGAAGCGCAAATTCGTCGTCTCGAACAATTGCGTGCTAACCGGGATGAAGAAAAGGTTCAATCCTGTCTTGAAGCGATCACAAAGGCTACAGAATCGGGTGAAGGCAACTTACTTGCTCTTGCACTTGAAGCGGCTCGTGCTCGTGCATCCTTGGGTGAAATTTCCTTTGCTGTTGAAAAGGTATGCGGTCGTCATAAAGCGGTTATTCGCTCTATTTCCGGTGTATACTCCAGCGAATTTGAAGATGACGATGTAATCAAAGAAGTACGCCAAATGGCAGATAACTTTGAAGAACTCGAAGGTCGTCGTCCTCGTATCATGATTGCGAAGATGGGCCAAGACGGTCATGACCGTGGTGCCAAAGTTATCGCTACATCCTTCGCGGATATGGGCTTTGACGTGGATATCGGACCTTTGTTCCAAACTCCAGAAGAAACAGCACAAGATGCGGTGGATAATGACGTTCATATTGTCGGATTTAGTTCTCTTGCGGCGGGGCATAAGACATTATTGCCTCAACTTGTAGAGGAACTCAACAAGCGGGGCCGTGGAGATATTTTAGTTGCCATCGGCGGCGTAATCCCTGCTCAGGACTATGAATTCCTACGCGAACATGGCGCAGTGGCTATCTTTGGCCCTGGTACAGTTTTGCCAGTAGCGGCGAAAAAATTACTAGAAACATTGACTAGTCACGTTCAAGACGAGTCTCATGACTGATAACAAACGGCCTACTCCGGATGAATTGCGCAATACACAGGACGCAACTTTCACCACTGGTGAAGGCAAAGCCCCTGAATTAGGTGTAAAAAACGCAAGCACCGAGGGTAGTACCTATCGTCCCGACTGGGTGCCAGAAGAAGCGAAGAAAGATGACACTTACGCGTGTCACGTAATGAAAGGCGTCAAGGAAATGCATGACGGCCTCTTATCTAGCTCTGCTCATCTGGCTCCAGCGGTACGTCCCGTACAGCGGCGAAAGAAATTAACTGTCGCTGATTATGTACGCGGTATCGAGCAGGGGGACCGCGTTATACTTTCACGGGCTATCACATTAGTAGAAAGTAATAATAAGGACCATTTCAAACTAGCTCAACAGGTGTTGCAAGCCGTATTGCCTCGCACGGGCAAGGCATTGCGCATCGGTATTACTGGTGTGCCTGGGGCCGGTAAAAGTACGTTTATTGAAGCCTTCGGTAACATGCTCATTGAAGCGGGTTACAAGGTTGCCGTACTGGCTGTAGACCCTACGAGCCAAGTCACAAAAGGCAGTATCTTGGGTGATAAAACGCGGATGGAAACGTTGACGAAACACCCAGAGGCTTATATTCGTCCATCGCCAGCTGGTGGTACACTAGGCGGTGTGGCTCGTAAAAGTAGAGAAACTATGCTACTTTGCGAGGCTGCTGGGTACGATATTATTCTCGTTGAAACCGTTGGGGTTGGGCAAAGCGAAGTTACCGTGCGTTCCATGGTAGACTTCTTTATGCTCATCGTTTTAACGGGGGCAGGCGATGAATTGCAAGGCATCAAAAAAGGCGTTATGGAACTTGCTGATGCTATTGTGGTCAACAAGGCCGATGGGGATAACCTCAAACGAGCTCTCATTGCTCGTAGCGATTATGACCGGATGTTGCATTACATCCGTCCGGCTACGGAAAAATGGAAGACTCAAGCCTATACATGTTCAGCTGTCACAAAGGATGGCCTCGATGAATTGTGGGATGTTATCCAAGAATTTACTGAACAAGGCAAAGAAAATGGAGTTTTCTTAAAACGCCGTCAAGAACAATCCCTTCGTTGGGTACGCGATATGATTGACGAACACTTGCACAACCTATTCTTTAATAATGTAGTCATTCAAGGTCGCATGGGCGAAGTCGAAGCCGCTGTCTTAGACGGTGAAATGAGCGAATCTCAAGCCGTTGAAGAACTTATTGGCGTTTTCGATAAGTCCTTACAATAAGTAGATCGGTAAATACATATTGTATTGTTAAATATATATCGTATTGCTAAATATATATTAGATAAGCCGGCATAACTTATCTTAATACGCACTCCGTTAGCAATCGTATGTATTTCGATATAATTAAAGATGTATTTGTAAAAGGCATAGTATCAATGTTCACTGTTGGATTTGGACCAATAGTAGTTGCATACTATGCCTTTTTCTATGTCATAATAACTAGTTCCCATTAATTGTCTAATAAAAGTTGATTAATATATAAGTTCATCTTTTTAAAATGCAAAAATCAGTGTATAATTAAGTTATATTATTTATTAATCGTTTAATGTTACGAGAGGGGCATTCAAATGAACAAAAAATTATTATTACCTGTAGGTGTAGTCGTTCTAATTATTGGTATTGCGATTCTATTATTAAATCCAGATCCAGGGGCGGCTAATTTGGAAATTGCGAGAAATGCTACAAATGCTCAAGCGGCAGCAAAGGCGATTTCTGAGAATAACCAATCTTACACATTGTGGTATTCTATTGGTATGTTCTGTAGCGGTTTAGGCATTGCACTGTCAGTAGGTGGCTTCATTGTAGGCTTTATTAAAAAAGACTAATCTATTTAGGAACGTATCAAAGGCTGTACTAGAATGTATATCATTTCTAGTGTAGCCTTTTTGTATTTTAATTTTAGGGTTATAGGACAAAACGTGTTGGTTTTGCCCTATAACCCTAATTTTATCCTGTGGACTTTAGCTAGCTTATGTCTATCTAGCGAATTAGTCTATATTTATCTTGCAAGTCATCCTATATCTATTTATGTTGTGGTTTTACGCTCTATATCTGTTTTCGGTGGGATAAAACGTGGTATAATTAACCCGGATAGAGCCTAAAAGTATGTGGCTTTTGGAGGTTAGTATGAGTAGTATAGCGCATTTATTTGTAGCTGGTGGATTTGTTATGTATCCGCTGGTGATTTTTTTACTGTTTACCTTGATGATTGGCATTGAACGTATCTTTCTATATCGCAAGTTTACAAAGGATTTGCGCCGTTTTAATAAGGTCTTAGAGAAGAATCAATCTTGGATTATGTTACCAAGTGTTTTGGAACGGGATACAGAGGAACTTGGTTCTTTATTTGCCCGTGCTATCCGCAGTGCAAAGAATTATAATGGCTTGGAAAACCGCCTTCAAGATGTAGTGTCGTACGCTGATGAACGTTTAAAACGCGGCCTTAGTTGGCTCAGCATGATTGTAACAATGGCTCCGTTATTGGGGTTGCTAGGGACGGTCCTCGGTATGATTCGTGCGTTTGCCGTGGTAGGTGGAGATATTGGGGCTCCGACCATTATTACAGGTGGTGTTTCTGAAGCCTTGGTGGCAACGGCTACAGGGTTGACCGTGGCCATTATTGCCCTTGGCTTTCACAGTTACTGTGCGGCGAAGGTCAACGATTCTGTGGCGACATTAGAGCATGAGTGCGGCAACATCCTTGATGCGTACAATGAGGAACATGATATATGAGACGACGCACATTAGGGGTTAAAAAAGAGCCTACCATCATGATTATTCCCATGATTGATATCGTATTCTTTTTATTGGTATTTTTCATGGTAGGCACGCTGTATATGAATACAGAGCAACAAATTCCGCTAAATTTACCATCTGCATCGTCGTCTACGGCGAAATCTATCGAACCTATCACCATTACCTTAACTACAACGCACACGCTATATATCGATAATCAGGAAATTTCTTCGGATCGCTTGGCGCAAGAGGTCAAATCTATCGTTACACAAGCACCTCAACAAGCCTTTGTGATTCGTGCTTCAAAAGATGTATATTATAACGATGTTATCGAGCTTTTGGACATGCTCAAGGTGAACGGTGCTAAATATATTAGCGTCGCTACGGAACGGAAGTGATTCCATGTTTGAATCACATTATCTGAAACCTTTTATTGTATCTTTAGGCATTACCATCATGCTTATCTCTGGCATGGGGCTTTCCTTGCGTGGCATCGTTGGAACCGGTGTGGCTTATGATGCCGCAGAGGTTAGCTTTCATCTGCCTGAGGATAGTGAAAGTGATGCGGAAACTAACGCTATTGAGCCTATACCTAAGGATAAGCCACCGGTTGAACCTCAGACTCCAGAAGGGCCTGCGCCTAAGGCAGATCCTCTTGTAACGGAAAATACAGGTGATGAAAGTGTTCATAATTTAAATGCCAATAAGACTACATCTAATGCTCGTCGCGAATGGGCCGTTCCAAAGGCCATAGAATCGGAAACGACTAATAATGAACAAGCTGTTGTTACGGGTGGAAATGATTCCAAAGATGGAAAATCCTCTAAGCCTGACAATGCTCCTATGGGTAAGGATATAACATCTGATCCGAATGCCAATGGAAACGGCTTTGCCGAAGCTAGTGATTTATCCTTCCTATCTGATCTTGCGTGGGGGATCCTAACACCAGGGCAACAAGCGCTTTTACAAAAGTCGGATATCAACCCCCAAGAATATTTACGAACTGTACAAGAACAGGGAAAGGGGTCAATCGTAACAGGTAAGGTTGTAGTACGCGTTAACTTTGATGTTAATGGACATGTCATCGTAGGAGAACATACACCGCTCATCGCTGAGGATGTACCGCAACCAGTCAAAGAGGAAGCAATGCGCATCGTTAAAAGCAGTGGTTCTATTATCAATCGAAGAGGGGAACCTGTATATCTAGCAGTTCCTGTTGTATTAGGACAATAAAGAGGCATATCTTACATACATTAGTATGGGATATGCCTCTTTGTTATGGTTGTAAAAAATGATTGTATTGATTGATACTATGTATTACTATGAAATACTTGTTCTATCTGAGTCATGTTGAGTTATATTTCAAGGATTAATTATATGTATTGTATTAATTTTGATTGGTAAGTATTGTTTTCGTGGAGTTGAAGACGGCTAGATATACGATGGCGCCGCCGATGAATAATGTGACTTGCATAGGAGTGCTGAATTGATCAGCTCGCCACAATGCAAAAGCATAGAAGAACATGGTAATCAACATGATGAGAAATGCGATGATAACGCGTACATTTGTGTTTACTGCTAAGGATGTAGTAATACGCGATTTATTCGTCATTACGTAAATTAAAGATACTACGATGTCTGCCGTAAAGATGGAGAAGATAAAGTTATAATCAAACTCGCCAAAAAGGACTACCGCCAAGCCGATAAAGCTGAGCCCAAAGAATAGACGTAATAGAATACCTATAGTATTAGATTCGTTGCGCTGTGCGCGGCGTTCCTTACGATTTAAAGTTGCCATGAAAGCCTCCCCCATAGTAGAAATGTTTGTTACTATTAGTATAAAGCTCGTGTATAGATTGAGCAATTATTCGCAGTACATTTAGTCTGTATGTTTATTATATATCACAATGTATAGCTATGATATATTATAAATTAATTTATTACTATATAACTATATGAGAAATCAAAGTGAGAGATTATGATTCAAGTTATTCTTACCTATATTGTTAATGTTATTATTGTATTTGTATTTTTTCCTATTTTAGAATCTGTAGTTCAATATGTGTATCCGTTTTCATGGGACTGGCTTATAAAACCGCTACATTTAGTGGATAAGCTCGATGTATATATTATTATATCCTTTGCGTTGCCTATTATTGTGGCCATCGGATTATTTTTGCCACCTTTTAGTTGGATTGTCCATGTATTGCAAGGTGAAAGAAAACCAAATGCAGAAGAATCTGAATATATTGAACCGCTGTTTGAGGAATTATGTGCATTTAGCGGTGTAGCACGTAACTCACTGATATTGCGCATGCGTACAGATGAGGAAATTAATGCCTTTGCATCTGGATTAAATCACATTACGATTTATACAGGAGCCTTGTATTCGTTAGATAAACGGCATTTATTAGGTGTTCTTGCCCATGAATTAGGCCATTTACGGCATCGTGATACTATCTATTTAACCATTACCTATGCTATGGATCGACTAGGGCAATTAATTTTAAATCTTGTAATATATCTAAATTTTGCTTTAAATATACTGGCTATTATACCAATTGTTAATATCGTAGTACGTATTATTCAATTAATTCTTATCGTTATGATTGCAATCGTGAAATATGTACTTCTATTACCGAAGTGGATTACCTATTATTTTGATAGCCGTCGTCGAGAGTATGCTGCTGATGCCTATGCCGTTTCGATTGGTTTGGGGCGGGAGCTGCGTGATGGTCTAGTTTCATTAGGACTTGCTACTGAACAAATTGGTATTCTAGAGAATGGTGAATTATATGATTGTGAAAGTACAGGATTTTTCAGTCGCTTGTTTATTACTCATCCAAAAATGATTAAGCGAATACAACGTATCAATGAAGGGATAGAGGTATATAATCTCAAGCAAAGTCTTAAAGAAAATCGTTAAAGTGATAATTAATTTAATAAATACGAACAATAAGTAAAATTAATATAATTATCATTCGGAAAATTTAGTTCCGTTCGTTGAATGGAGCTTTCACATATGGTACAATAATCCTATAAATCTAGCTTTTATCATGCAAAGGAGATATCATGATACCACGTTATACACGAGAAGAAATGGGCCATATTTGGAGCGAACGCAACGAATTCGACACAATGTTATTGGTGGAGACCCTCGCATCTGAGGCACAAGCTGAGTTGGGCGTTATTCCTAAAGAAGCGGCGAAAACAATTCGGGAAAAGGGCAATTTCGACGTTGAGCGCATTCATGAGATCGAAAAGGAAACGAATCATGATATCATTTCCTTCGTAACAGCAGTGGGCGAATACGTAGGTCCTGAAGCGGCTAAATACATCCATCTTGGTCTTACCTCTACAGATGTGAAAGATACGGCGCTTGGGTATATGATGAAACAAGCCTGTGATATCTTAATTGATGATTTAAAGCGTTTGCACGAAGTATTGCGTCGTCGTGCAGCTGAGTTCAAATACACACCTATGATTGGCCGTACCCACGGTATCCACGGCGAACCAACTACATTCGGCTTGAAATTGGCGTTGTGGATGGCAGAGGTAGAACGTGATATTGAACGCATGGAACATGCGCGTAAAAGCGTTGCCGTTGGTAAATTGTCTGGCGCTGTTGGTACATACTCCAATATCGATCCATTCGTAGAACAATATGTGTGTGAAAAATTAGGTCTTGAACCTGTTAAAATTGCTACACAAGTGGTGCAACGTGACCGTCACGCTGAATTGTTGTCCACTATTGCTGTTGTAGGCGGCACATTGGATAAAATCGCTTTAGAAATCCGTCACTTACAACGTACAGAGGTGCGCGAAGCAGAAGAATATTTTAGCCCTAAACAAAAGGGTTCCTCTGCGATGCCTCATAAACGCAACCCTATCACATGTGAAAGAATTTGCGGTATGGCTCGCTTACTTCGTGGCTATGCACAATCTGCTTACGAAGATCAAGCATTGTGGCATGAACGCGATATTTCTCATAGCTCTGTAGAACGAGTTATCTTGCCGGATGCGACAATCGCATTAAATTATATGTTGCACCTAACAATTCGCACCATCGACAAATTGTTGGTATACCCTGAAACCATGCTTAAAAATCTTAACCTCACAGGGGGACTCGTATTTAGCCAAACAATTTTGACACACCTTGTAGATAAAGGTGCGGTACGTGACGAAGCATACCGTTGGGTTCAAAAACATGCTATGGAACGCTGGCTTGAAGGCAAAGACTTTGCAACAGGTTTAAAAGCTGATGAAAATATTAAGAAATACATGACTGCTGAAGAAATCGATGCATGCTTCGATCCACATAAATTGCTAAGACATGTAGATACAATCATGGCTCGCTTTGGCCTATAATTGTAGGCGCTTTCCACATAACATATAAAATTAGGGTAGGTATAGACCAACCAGCCTATGGTACAATGGTACATGCAATAGGCGTTGGCTGTGCCTACCTGTTTTGTATTAGGAGGTTATATGAAACGTATCATACGAAAGTACGGACCACCTATTTTTCACTGCATTAATGACTTTGGGCAAGGTTCATTAGCCGCGTTGATACCGTTCTTTATTACTAACTTTGGCCTTAATTATTATCAATCGGCGTTTATTATATTTTGTAACACCGTGGTTGCATCCATAGCTCAGCCTATTTTGGGTTATGCAGCAGATCGTTGGCGCGTGCCGTGGTTCATTCCTGTAGGCTTTTCGGTTACACTGGTATCCATTAGTGCTATAGCGATTGCTACGAGTTACGAAATGATTCTTGCTTTGTCGCTCTTGGCCGGGGTAGGGGCCGCATTATTCCATCCTGAGGCAGCTCTACTGGTAAATCGTACGCAATCTCATGAGCTTGGTAATGCTATGGGGCGCTTTGCAGTCGGTGGTAGCGCTGGCTTTGCACTTGGACCTCTCCTCGCTGGGGGTGTATATGTCTTTGGGGGACAATTCCTTTGGGTATTTACGATTATCGCGCTACTTGGCGTATTGCTATATCTCTATGCCTTTATGGGCGAGGGTGAAGCTGATACCGCTGATACTGCTGATACTGGTAACCGTGAAAGTCATTCTAAGGTTCTTAGTACTGCTACAAATGATTGGGCGAGCTTTGGTAAGTTACTTTTTGTGATTGCCTCTCGATCTATACTCTTCTCTGTATTGGCTATCTTTATTCCTATTTTGTATATTACCGTTATTAATGGTGAAGCTAGTGCATCTAGTTTGGCCCTTACTGCGTACTTTGCGATGGGGGCCGTTCTTACCTATATGGGAGGGGCTTTATCTGATAGACTTGGATTTCTTAAAACTGTACGCTTAGGTAATCTGATTTTCTTGCCTTCTGTTTTAGTATTTATATTTGTGTCTAATATTTGGGGCTTCTTTGGTGCCATGATACCGATGGCCTTTGGTGTGTTCTCACAATACGGGCCAATTACGGTGTTAGGTCAAAAATACCTTGCTAAAAATGCGGGCTTTGCATCTGGTATTACGCTAGGTCTTGGTATTACCTTAGGTGGCCTTGTGGCACCTTATATTGGACACTTGGCAGATATCTATGACGTACAAACGGCATTGATGACACTGATCCCTGTAGGGGTTATAGGCTTGCTTATGAGCTTCTGGTTGAAAGAACCAAAATAACATCAATGCAATAGGGTCATATTAAAGACATAATAACATGTAAGTAGCAAAATCGTATAAAAGAACTAAAATAGAATATTTTGATTCGATAAAATGTCAATACATGGGAGGTGACCATTGGTCACCTCCCATTTGTTTACTTTAATAAACCAGTTATCTATATTGGATATAGTAAGACTTTGATTTTCTATATCTCAATATCTTTACTTGATATATGTTTTAACATATAATTAAGTAAAGATTTCTTCTAGTATTAGGAGGAATGACATGGATACGTTTTCTGTTGTTTTTTATGAAACCCTAAGTGGAGATAAGCCAGCAAAAGTATTCTTAAATGAACTTTCAGATAAACAACGGGCTAAAACAATTCGAGATTTAAAGATACTTGAATTATATGGCAATCGTTTAAGGGAACCGCAGTCTAAATATTTAGAGGATGGTATTTATGAGTTGCGAACGAAGCAAGGTTCAAATATCTCAAGAATATTGTATTTCTTCTTTGTGGGAAGGCGAATTGTATTAACTAATGGTTTTGTAAAGAAATCTATGAAAACACCTAAAAGTGCAATTGAACTAGCTATTAAATATAAAAATAATTATATTGAGAGGTATAGATAATATGGAAACGTTAGATCAATATTTAGAAAAGCAATTAGAAAATCCGAAGTTTAAAAAAGAGTGGGATGCTTTAGATGATGAATACCAAATTATTCAGAATATAGTTGAGGCGCGATTAGCAGCACATATGACGCAAATGCAATTATCTGAGTTAACAGGTATTACACAGTCTGATATTAGCAAGATTGAAAATGGCAATGGAAATCCATCTTTGAAAACATTGCAGAAAATAGCCCATGCGTTTGGGAAGAAACTAAAGATTGAATTTGTATAAATACTTTCACAGAATCCGAACATTGTTGTATAATAAAAATGAATTGTTTCGACTGTTACATGGAGGATATAGATATGGCAACTAGTATGGTTATCGGCACTCAATGGGGTGACGAGGGGAAAGGTAAAATTGTTGACTGGATCGCAGAACGTGCGGATGTTGTGGTGCGCAGTCAAGGTGGTAATAACGCGGGTCATACTGTTGTAGTTGATGATAAAGCGTTTGCACTTCGCCTTTTGCCAAGTGGTATCTTATACGATAATAAACAAAATATTGTGGGTACTGGTGTTGTTATCGACCCTAAAGTTTTGTTACAAGAAATTGAAGGCCTTGAAAAGCAAGGCAGATCTGCTAAAACCCTTCAAGTTTCCGACCGTGCACATGTCATTATGCCATACCATATCGCTCTAGATACTGCGGAAGAAGCATCTAAAGGGGATGCTAAAATCGGTACTACTAAAAATGGTATTGGTCCTTGCTACGCTGATAAAATCAATCGTATCGGCATCCGTATCTGTGATTTGTATGATATGGAAACATTCAAACAAAAATTAGCGTACAATGTAGAGTTCAAAAATAAAATGCTTACTAAGGTATACGATGCTGAACCTGTTAGCTACGATGAAATCTTAGCGGATTACATCAAATACGCTGAAGCCTTGAAACCTTATGTAACAGATACTAATGCGGCTGTCCTTAAAGCTGTAAAAGAGGATAAAAAGGTGTTATTCGAAGGTGCTCAAGCTACTATGCTCGACCTTGATCATGGTACCTATCCATTCGTAACATCCTCTCATCCAATTGCAGGTGGTGCTTCTACGGGCGCTGGTGTGGGTCCTAACTACTTGAAAAACATCTTTGGTGTTGTAAAAGCGTATGCTACACGTGTTGGTGCAGGTCCATTCCCTACAGAGCTTCTTAACGAAACTGGCGATAATCTCCGTGAGCTTGGTCATGAGTTCGGCACTGTAACGGGTCGTCCTCGTCGTTGTGGTTGGTTAGACCTCATGGTTGTAAAATACGCGGCAGGTCTTAACAGCCTTGATTACTTAGCTATTACACGTTTGGATATTCTTGATACTTTTAAAGAATTGAAAATCTGCGTAGGTTACAAATTGAATGGTAAAGACGTAGAAGGGTTCCCAGCTAACTTAAAAGATCTTGAAGCTTGCGAAGCAGTTTACGAAACATTGCCAGGTTGGGAAACTGATATTTCTGGTATCCGTGAATATGATAAATTGCCTGAAAATGCTCGTAAATATGTAGAACGTATTGCAGAAGTAACAGGCGTGCCTTTAGGTATTGTATCTGTTGGTCCTAACCGTAGCCAAACTATCGATTTAGTAAATGTATTCTAAGCTATACTAATTTGATATAATAGAAAATTTGCATTTGGTAGCATTGATAGAGTGTTATATATTTTAATATTTCTCGCTATGCAATCGATTTATAGAATTATACAGATTAGACCCCTCACAGAGGGGTCTTTTGTATTGAATGGATGCAGAATACAAACGTGGATCCTCTATATCTAATCCTTTAGGTTGCTACAGTAGTGCGGTATATCGAAGTATGCTTTATAGTTATTAAAGTGTAAGCATATCGAGAAATATATAATAAATAATAGAGTGTAATTGTTATATATACAGAAAAATGTATATCCAAATAAATCTATCAAATAAAAATTTGTTTAAAATATTCATTTTATACAAATAGCTACGTGCTTAAATTAGTTTATAATGAGGCGAAATTTACTTATCTATAATTTTTTTGTATTCATAATAAATTATTAAGATACAAATATAAAGAAAAAAATAGATTTACATTAAGAAATAGTATATAATAGTACCAAGAAGTAGATTGATATTTTTTGATAAGGATCTGAGGAGTTAAAGATATGGTTGAAGTTTCTTACGAACGTTTAGCGACGATTTTTAAGGCATTAAGCGATGAAACAAGATTACACATCATCGATATGTTGTCTTGCAATGAATTATGTGCAGCCGATATTTTAGCGAGCTTCAATTTGTCTCAATCTACGTTGAGTTATCACATGAAAATCTTAATTGATGCAGGTGTAGTTAACTCTCAACGTAATGGTTTATGGACGCGTTACTCCATTAATGAAGCTACATTTGCGGATATTTTAGATATTCTCCCTCAATTATACAAAACTAAAGATGAGTGCATTTGCGCGCAAATTAAATACTGCCGCATTTCTGAGCACGAAAAAGAAGCGTAACAATGAGACGTTGGATTATGCATGTTGATATGGATGCATTCTTCGCGTCCATAGAACAACTGGATCATCCAGAGTATAAAGGCCACCCCGTAATCGTGGGTGGTCTTTCTTCACGTGGTGTCGTAGCTACCTGTTCCTATGAGGCCCGAAAATTTGGTGTTCACTCTGCGATGCCAATCTCGAGGGCTAAGAAACTCTGTCCTGATGGGATCTATGTATATCCTCGAATGGATCGCTATAAAGAGGTGTCGAACCAAATTTTTTCCATTATGAAAGAATTTACCCCTTACATTGAGCCTCTATCTATTGATGAAGCTTTTCTTGAAGTGAGCGGCATGTCCACCATGTATAGCGGCCCTAAAGCGCTAGGGCGAGCCATTAAAGATCGTGTATTCGAGAAAACAGGACTTATTATTTCTGCAGGCTTAGCACCCAATAAATTTCTTGCTAAATTGGCTTCTGATTTAGATAAACCTGATGGTCTTGTGGTCATCCCATACGGTCGTGAAAAAGAGGTTCTGGCTCCTTTGCCTATTAAACGTATTTGGGGTGTTGGTCCTCGGACAGAGAAAATTTTGAAAGCCGGTGGCTTTCACCTGATGCGTCATATTCAGTCTTTGCCTGATGAAAGTAGTTTAATTCCTCTCGTGGGGAATCAGGCAAAACGCATATGGGAACTGGCGAATGGTATCGACGATAGACCTGTTGAAACAGATCGCAAGATACAATCGATTGGAGCGGAGGAAACCTACGAAGAAGACCTCACAGAGGGCCGTGCTATTGAATTAGAATTTAGGTATTTTGCAAACCGTCTATCGAAACGGCTTCGGAGGCGTAACCTTCATGGACATACTGTATCTATCAAGGTTCGGTATGATGATTTTACCACCGTATCACGGCAGAAGCGGCTAGATATACCATCAGACCAGGAACATGTATTTTTTGAAACAGCATTGATTCTGTGGAATAAATTGATGCAGGATAAGACGAGTAAGCGGCCTAAAGAGTCTAAGAAAGATACGGAACCGTTAGGGGCCACTACAAAGGTAAAGTCTACGAATTTTAAATGTAGTAGTTCTAAAGGGATTACCTGTATGGATCCGCCTGGCCCTATACGACTATTAGGTCTTACTGTGAGTGGTCTCGATGAGGAGGTTCCTATGCAGGATAGTCTCTTTGATTCCCCGCAGGATGAAACAGAGGACAAGCTTGCTAGCGTGTTAGATTCGTTAGAGTCTAAATTTGGTGAGACTGCTGTTATGAGTGGTGCATTATGGCAGCGCTTTCACGGAGACAATGGAATACGTAGGAAACGGTCAGAGTTGAAAGCGGCCGTGGATGCACAGACTGCTCAAGAGGATGGAGCATCTACTAAAGTTGATGCAGGCTCGACTAAAAAGGCTGATCGGTCTACAGTTACAGATATACACCCATCTATTGAAGAACCTAAAAAGATCCTCAAAAAGGACTTATAAAGTTTATATTGAATACTTTCACTAATATAATTGTTCATGTTACAATATGGGTGTAGTGTTAATAAATTACCGCAAGAGAGGTATAGATATGAGTTTATTTCGTGTGGCCATCCATTATGGCGTAAACAGTAATGGTTTCTTGTCCTATGACACAGAAACAAAAACAGTGTCCGTAGATTTACCTGAACAAGAGTGGGTTGATAAGGTAATCGCTTACTTAAATAATGAACATGCTATTGAGCATGCTACAGGTCTTGATACGTATGAACGGTTGACCGTAAAACCATTAGAATCTTTGGATAACCTTAAGTTAGCTTTAACACGCATGTGGGAAGCAATCGACGTACAAGTTGACTGGAGTCGTCCAGCATAAATTGAATGAAAACACCTTGTGATCTACAAGTTAGTAGAAACAAGGTGTTTTTTGTTTTGCGTATTTTTGTAGGTATATCTTAATAGGTTTTAAATATATAGCATTGAAATTCTCATTTTAAAATTATAAATGATATCGTGTATACAAGATTTGTAAAAGTTTAGGGTTGTTATGTTAAAAAATTTGTGATATTCTAATTACATATTAATGGATAATAATTATCCATTAATAATTTTTATCGTAATTAAGATGTATGATTTAAAAATTATGTAAAGTAAATTACTTTCATTTTGATCTCTAAGTAGGAGTTTGTAACATGAATAATGAAAAGAAACTAACAACAGCCTTTGGTGCTCCCGTACCAGATAATCGCAACTCTGCTACAGCAGGTAAACGTGGTCCTGTATTGATGCAAGATGTTTGGCTCATGGAGAAATTAGCTCATTTTGAGCGCGAAGTGATTCCTGAACGCCGTATGCATGCTAAAGGATCCGGTGCATTTGGTACTTTCACAGTAACCAATGACATTACAAAATATACGAAAGCAAAAATTTTCTCTGAAGTAGGCAAGCAAACGCCGTTATTCGTGCGTTTCTCCACAGTTGCCGGGGAGCGTGGTGCGGCCGATGCAGAACGCGATATTCGTGGCTTTGCCGTAAAATTCTATACGGAAGAAGGGAACTGGGACCTCGTAGGTAACAATACACCTGTATTCTTTATTCGTGATCCATTGCAATTCCCTGATTTGAACCGTGCTGTAAAACGTAATCCGAAAACAAATCTTCGCGATGCGACAGCAAACTGGGATTTTTGGACTAGCTTGCCAGAGGCAATCCACCAAGTAACAATCGTTATGAGTGACCGTGGTATTCCTAAATCTTACCGTACAATGCATGGTTTTGGCAGTCATACATACAGCCTTATCAACGAAAACGATGAGCGCGTATGGGTTAAATTCCATTGGGTTTGCCAACAACCGATTGAAAATCTTTCCGATGCTGAGGCGGCTAATGTGGTGGCTAGTGACCGTGAAAGTCACCAACGTGACCTCTTTGAGGCTATTGAAAGAGGCGATTTCCCTAAATGGAAATTATGCATCCAAGTGATGACGGAAGAACAAGCTAACAATATGCCGTACAATCCATTCGATTTAACTAAAGTATGGTATCATGACGAATTCCCATTGATTGAAGTTGGTGTGATGGAACTTAATCGCAATCCAGAAAATTATTTCCAAGATGTAGAACAAGCTGCATTTGCACCAACAACTATCGTTCCTGGTATCTCTTTCTCTCCTGACAGAATGCTACAAGGTCGTTTGTTCTCCTATGCGGATGCGCAACGCTATCGTCTAGGGGCAAATTATTATCAAATCCCTGTTAATGCCGCTAAATGCCCTGTAAATATCTATCATCGCGATGGTCAAGGTCGTATAGATGGAAACCATGGGTCAACAATTGGCTACGCACCAAATAGCTTTGGTGAATGGGCTGAACAACCAGAATTCAAAAATCCTCCTCTCGATGTATCTGGTCCAGCTTACCAATATGATTTCTATGAAGACGACTCTGACTTCTTTACACAACCAGGTAAATTGTTCCGCCTCATGAGCCCTGAACAACAACAAGTTTTGTTTGAAAATACCGCAGCGGCTATGAATGGTGTACCTGATTTCATCAAAGAACGTCATGCAAAACATTGCTATCAATGTGATCCTGCTTATGGTGAAGGCGTTGCTAAAGCCTTGGGCATGAACATCGATTTTAGCGATGTAAAATAAGACTAACTATACTATTTAAACAATATTAAAATAGTTTATCTAAACAATACTAACGATTGAAAAGAACTTTCTTAACTAATAACACTTTCACATTTATACAAAATACTAATCTATAAAAATCTAAATTCACATAAAATTTTTATACACTGACACCAATTATCTTATAAACACAAATAAATAACCCCCCTTGAAAGAGCCTTTGCTAATCATATCTAAACTAAATGTTATTAAAGATATGTAGCAAAGGTTCTTTTATTGTGTTAGTAATATACAAATTTTAAAAGGATTTTAGTATAACTATGTAGAATTATATGATGTGTTGAATTTGCACAAAATGTTACATGTGAATAGGAGGCAGTTATGAAATCTAGTAGTTTGGCATGGTATGTGGCGGTGGCTTGTATTGGAGGAAGCCTTTGTGTTGGATCTGTAGTACAGGCGAATTCTCCAGCGACGGTGAAAGTAAATAACTCTGTTCCCACAGCTATTGTAATGCAAGCCCAAGCAGCTCAGCCTGTTACTGTTACAGCAGATAAGAATGATAAAGTTAGTGCTACAGCAAATCATACAGTAACTAATAATGTAGTAACTAATGATGTAGCGGCACAGGAAGCCCTCAAGCAAAAGCAACAGTACCAAGCCGAAACTGAAACGATGGGCTTGCTATGGATGCGCACCTCTGCAGAGTACAGAGCGTTGGCGTATCAAGGGTACAATGTGGCAATGAATGCCGTTAAGATGGCCGTTACTGATCCATCTCATCAAAGAAAACCTTTAGCTATCGTTCTTGATGCGGATGAAACAGTAGTGGACAATACCAAGTTGATGGGTGAAAGTATAGCAAACGGCAATGGCCGTTTTGATGCTCCCTGGTGGCGTCAAGCCGTGCATCAAGGAAAATCACAAGCCATGCCTGGCGCTGTTGAATTCCTAAATGAAGTTCATAAACAAGGGGTAGAAATCTTCTATGTTTCCAACCGCTACGCACCTGTAAACCTTGACGTAACGATACAGAATTTTAAAGAACTAGGATTCCCATCTGTCGATAAAGACCATGTACTACTATTCGAAAAAGACTCTGATAAACAACCTCGCTTTGATATGATTGCTAAAAAATATTATGTGGTTGTATACATGGGTGATAACGCTGGTGATTTCCCTATTGGCACAAAAGGTAAGACCTTAGCTGAACGAAATGCCATCATCGACAATCATAAAGAGGACTTTGGTACTACCTTTGTAGTATTTCCAAACCCTGCTTACGGATCCTGGGTAAGTGCACTAGCGAAAGGCTACCAAAACCTAAGCCCAGAAGAACAAAAACAAGTGAATAACCAATACCTACAACAATAAGGACGCCTTGCGTATACTTTATTAAAAACGATATAATAAAGTATACATGCGTCTATAGCTCAGTAGGATAGAGCAGCAGTTTCCTAAACTGCGTGTCACTGGTTCGATTCCGGTTAGGCGCACCAAAAAAATAATTAATGAGCATATGTTTTTTAGTATTATGCCTTTTTAGGAGCCAAGATTTAATTCTTGGCTCTTTTTAGGTTTTGAAATTTAAAACACCGTTTCTATAGAGCAGAATAGGTTTGAAAACCTGCTTTTATCGGAAATTATTCATATGCTAATTAAACATAAGTTTTATGATAAGTATTCCTTAATAATGATATAATTAAGATATATATATTCAGTTACATATTTAGTTACATATTCAGTTAAACATTATATGTAAACGGCAGTATATAGTGGAGAGCATGTATGAGTATTTACAATTGGATTCAAGAGAAACTCTTCGATAATTACGAAGAGTGGCATATGAAGAGCCCTGATTATAATCGAAATGGTTTTAATATAGTAGGAATAGATAATACCCTAAAGGCTATGCATGATGGATTTTTCATGTATATAGAATTGTATCCACCTTATGCCATCGATGGTTGCACTGCCATGAAAGCGCGTGTAGGAAAAACACCAGATGCAGTAGATATATTCTTAGACATAGATGGTAAGACGTATCGTATGGCTGATGTAAGTTATCCTGATGCAGTGAAGATGATGCGGGCCTTTGTGAAAAAACGCAGAGTACTTGATTGTAGTTTATGTGTAGAAGTAGCGTATCTAGATATCGATCAGATGAAACTGACATTTACAGAGTTAGCAACGTTGTTGCTAGGCGATGCTAAACAAGCTAAATCGTTTATGACCAAGGCTAAGTTGCGTTCCATGGAAGAATTAGAAGATAGCTGGTGGAACCTTTATGAGAAACTAGTCTCTAAAGGATATGCTGTAGAGCTAAGCTGTAAATGTGAATTAGAGGATTTTATTTATAATGTACAGAAATTAATACGTAACAAGTCTTTAGATACCGGCGAAGATCTAACTATTGACCTATCAGCATTAGATGAAGATCAAGTTATTATGGACTGGTGTGCTGATCTTAATTCTAAATGGGAAAACTATACGTTAGCAGGCATGGACATCGGAACCGATAGCTTTGTACTTATGGTGCTTTCAAATGAGGAATTCAAAACAGCCAAAGAACTAGGAAAAGAACTATTACATAGAATCGATGTAGCAGAACGTCTGTGATAGGTAACAGAACATGTTAATGTTACAGAAGCAATTATGCTATGGCATCATCTATAAAAGGATGTATTTCTGAACTGTAGAACCGTAAAATGTGATGAATAGGAGAGAGTCATATGAGTATTGTACGTCTACCAGAATATGAAGTAGAGTTTGAATCGGAAGTATTTGAAATCTATGCATTGCCACGCAGTGATGCGAATGGGGCTAGTCCTTATTTAGATAAGTACCATAGACCACTAGTGTCTACCGATGCTATTCTAGATACTCGAACTGGCGTGCTTGACCGTAGCGAAGGTATTTTGACGTGGATTATTGAGGGCCTTGACGATAGATGGGGGTATTCTTTTGAGCCTCATGGGGTTTATAAATTGTTAGTTAAGAAAGCAAAACCCTTAGAGGACTTGGGCTATATGCGCCCGTCTTGGAATAATCGTTATTATGTGCTTGAGGTGTTAGAGGAACATGCTAAACATAGTGAGTTAGAGGCGTTGTCGGCGTATTTGAAAACCCCTAAATACCTTCATACCGACAAGGGCGATTTCCTGTTAAATCGAGAGTATCAATATTACACAGCGAGAATTGATGATTATGCATTCACCCTTGATGTGGATGATGGCTCTGATGAAAGCTGTACCGTAGCATTGGCTGCTTTTAATAAAATCAATAACTTCAAAGCATTTGAACAACGAATTAGTACCTATATTAGTGAAAAATTGCTAGACCTTGCTAATGATTGGCTCGACAATGATGACCAAGATCCGATTACATCAGACGTATTTGCTAAGCGTATTACGATGGGCGAATTGGCGTTTCGTAACGATGGCTCCATAGAGGTCTATTATGACGATGATGATATTTTTTGGGGGCACTGTATCATAGCCCATATTGATGCGGAGGGGAACCCTATTGATGCAGATATTGCAGGATAACCAATTAATGGAGAGTCCTAATGAGAAAATCGGAATTAATGACATTATGGAATGTTGAAAGCTGGTCTGAAGAACCTTATGGTGTTTACTTTGTATCTCGCCGATTGGGCACTAATCGTTTAGAGAATGTAGGACAAGCCTTTAAAAAACTTAATATTAGTTGTACCGGTTATACTGAAGATGATGTACTTTCACTATCAATATGGGAGCAATTATATGTTCAATTAGATGAATTAGACCAACTGGCGAAGGGGCTCATACAAAAGGGAATACCGCAAGAAGAGTCTGTTGTACTAACGCTAACGGATATAATGCTGGATAAATCAGGTTGTTACGATGCATTTGCACTAGGCTATGATGTGGGAGAATCCCCAGCAGGACATCTATATGTTTTGGTTCCTTTTGATGAAAACTTTACGGCTCAACAAGATGTGATATACGAAACCTTATAGAGTTGTTTTAAAGTGGTGATACTGGTGTTGTATTCTACCTAAAAATATAAGTGATATGCAGGAGAGAGACTATGGAAGATATGTATAAATTAGTCAAAGATTTCTTTAGTCATGATATGGATTTAGATGATTTATTTGATTCCGAAGCTATCATCTGGATTGACTGGCGCGAGGATGACGAAGATGTGGTGAACTATTTTAATGACATGATGGATGAGCCTATCGACATTCAAACCGTTAGCAATGGAAAGCAGTATGGTGACGATATTGTACTACAAAAGGGCAATAAAAAATTGCTAATTCCCTACGGTGATGAGAAAGACCGGGATGTGACTATCAAATATTTCAACGACTTCGTTAAACCTGATTATGAGGTGCGCTGGTTTGCTGAAAGCCTTGGCGATGATACGCTCGGATTTACCGTGCTTTCAGGGACAGAATGGCTAAAGCTAGAAGATGAGTTTGGTGCAGATATAGTTTGTTATTATTTTGTACCTATTGATTTAGAAAGCAACATGTTTAATCTCAGTATGAGCGAGGTTTCTGCGTTGTTAGAATTACGAGAAAATAAGAGATGAAATAGAGAGAATAGGCGAATCTATAAGAGGTAACAATATGGATTATTTAAAAATATTACATGAAGATTCTAACTTGGCAGCAGATTTTGATGCACTATTTGATTTCTTTCTGCTTGATGAACCTACGGAACGTGATGAGGTAGAGGGGCGATGTACCTTTTCCGTGGATGGAGTAGCCTTTGCTCGTGATGGTGCAGGCGGTGAATATCATCAACTAGAGGATGGATCAATCGGATATATGAGTAGCGAAGGTGAATGCGGTCGCATAGCTGAAAGTATAGACGATTTAATTTATTTATTGGTGTATAGCATTTGCTGGCATGACTATTGTGATTCTAGAAAATATACGGATATGGCTACTCTTGAATCATATGCTAAGGATCGACATGCGCAAATTACATCTTATACAGAAATGGATAAATGGGAAACAGTTGTTAAGACGCTAGGCATACCTTTAGAAGCAAACGTAGCTGCTGAGCTACAAAAGTTCTATGATGCGGCACACCGAGAACCTCTATACCAAGGCTTTTACCATGAAGAAGATGGTAGTATTACGGCTTATGAAGGTCTATTCTTTTAATATGTAAAATGGGAAAATAATCAGCAATAAAAGAGTGTTTCAAGAGGTTTTGTGTTGTAATAGGAGAATCGTATGGCAATTGATGGAGTAAAGATCATAGACAGCGATGACGGTCATGATATTTATAATGCTATTGTTGAGCGGTACAAGGATGGTATCAGTGTCGATACTATAATTTCTGAAATCTTAGGTGAGGAACAAAATTTTTGTACTGATGAGTTTTACACAGAAATTTATTGGACTGCGGTGGCCTATTCTTTATGGAAGATAGGGCATCTGTCTGAGGATATCAAAGAGAAAACCTTAGACATAATCGCTCAGGGCCCTCATGAGTTTTGGCTAGACATTGATAGTAAGGCACTTAAACAGCGCCAAAAGGTATTAGATAAGTTAGCAGTACAGCTACAAAGTGAAAATCCAAAGCCTATTAAGGTTCGTAAATCTAAAACGAGGAGAGAAACTCATTTTAAGGTGGGCGACGTATTAGCTGTTAAGTTTGAAAACGACTATGGTGCCGTCTTTGTATCTGACGTGGATCAATCACCGCGGAAAATCGAATATCATTTAGCCTGTACGCGACTTTTACAAGAAGAAAAACCTACAATGGAGCAGTTTTTAAATAGTAAAATCGCCTGCCGGAAAGATAATACAAATTTCGGTATCGATACAGATTGTTGGTTTAATCATAAAGACCTAGGCCTATTGCTAGACGATTTAGAAATCATAGGGAACGTCGAACTATATCCGTGTAAATTGTGGAAACTAGCACCAGCAGGCACGTTGGAAGATATTTATGAGGAGATTACAGATAATCCTAGGATAGGAAAACTGCGTCTCATAGACACCTATGAACTGGTGAAAAAGGTTATTCAGAAATAATTATGGGGTAAACGCATTAATAGGTAGGCGTATATATAATGCTAAAGGTATAACTATAATGGATACTGTGACGAAACAATATATAGAAACTGTGAAAGTCAGTGATATACCGTGGCATCGGTTAACCACAACTTACGGTCGTGCCACAGATTTTCCTACAGAGCTTGATGTGTTGTGGAGCATGAAAAGTATTGATGCTGTTGATGCGGCTGGTGAGGCGTTAGCAATGAATATTGAGCACCAATCGACATTGTGGCATGCTACACCATTTGCTATGATTTTCTTGCTTCGTATTTTTAAGAAAGCCCTAGAAGAGAGAACTCAGAATGAAGTAGCTCATTATTTAGCAGAACAATTGGTAGACCTATTTACTGTGATTGCTGAGTGCATCCGAGATGGTCTCGTGCTAGAGCATGCAGATCCATTACCTCATTTTGTGGATATGCTTAACGAAGAATACCTTTGGTCTGAAGAATACGATGAAGACGAAGATGTTCTTAGATATGAGGAAGAAGACGTATTTCCTGATGATTTATTCTTTAGCTTTTATTACTACTCACTGCAAGTGCTTTTACTAGCTATTCCGTTATTAGATAAATCTCATGAAGGAGAAGCTAATTTACTAGACTTACTGACAGAGATAGAGTACTAAATGAGAGATAGAGTACTAAATATCTAAGGGGATAGCAGATTATTACATATCTACTGAGATTACAGGATTAGGAGGTTATGGGCTATGGGACTAATTGCAAATTATAGCTGTTTAAGCGATGCGAATTTAAAAGAAATTAAAGCCATGGGCTCAGAAGAAGAGGAAATTCTTGAAAGCGTTGAAGAGTGGAATGACGATGATGAATTATTGCTTGATATCGATAAAATGTGGGATGTACTTCACTTTGTGCTAACTGGCGTAGGCACTGACCATAAGGACGATAAGAATCCTCTTAGCCAAGCTGTGCTTGGCATAACAGCTGTTGAAGAACTATCGGATTACTTAGCGTATACGGAACACGATAAGTTAGCAGATATCGTGGCGGCTCTAGAGCAGTTTGATATGGAAGAGGCTCTTGAATCTTTTGATATGGCAGCTTGCAAAGAGGCTGAGCTATATCCAGATATTTGGGATTACGATGAGGAAGAGGAGGAAATCAAAGACGAACTTCTTCATGATTTCGAGCAAATGAAACGTTTCTACAAACAAGTACTAGACGCTAATGGGAACGTGCTTGTATCGATTTGCTAAGTTCATAAAAGGAAATTATTATCATGGATAAAGCACGTAAAAAGGAATTGTTAAAAGCATATGCAGATAAGCAGAGACAATCGTTTAAAGATAGTTTACCTATGGATGAAGAGTTGTTTTGGAATCTCTTTGATTATGTAGACGAGAAATTAGAGGAAAATGACGGTTGCGATCATAGTTTGACTTTCACTAGAGAATTCTTGGAAAAACAAAAGGTAGATGTAGAAATCGTATTAGACTGGATCGTCAACGAAGGTGGCGGTTGTGACTGCGAGGTTCTCTACAATGTAGAAGAGAGATTTGAAGAGTAATATCTATGTAATTGGGAAGGTTTTCGTATACAGCTTGTTTTTGACTTAGAGCAAACTGTAAGCAGTCTAATGAAAATTTATTTGTGATTTTGGTAACCAAGTAATCTTTGGTAAAAAATCATAGTATACTAGAAATGTTAAATACTGCCGGCGATATTAGCGATTTTGTCTAAGAAGCGCCGGCGTTTTTCGTCTGAGCTGTTTTCTGTGCCAGCCAACTGGGTATGTGTAACCGGTTTAATGCCACAGGATTTCAGAACTTGATTTTTCAATACCTTGCCATAGTCCTGAATAAACGGCGTCAAAAAGGCGGGAGTATTGTGGGTGGTGATGATCCAGGCGGATTTTCCCTGTAAATGACCTATAAGTCCTCGTTTTCCGTATGAATAGGCAAAGCCCGCTGTAAACACGCAATCGATAAAGCCTTTGAGCATTGCCGGCATACCGCTCCACCAAATTGGGTAGATAAAGACGATATGGTCTGCCCAAGTAATTAAGTTACGATACTTTTCCATGTCCGGTACAGTGCTTAAATCTCGACGTTTGTGCGTGTCATCAAATCGTAATATAGGATCGAACTGCTCCTCATATAAATCCAAGGTGTTCACATTGTGGTCTTTTGAAAGATTCTGTTGCACTACTTTCAGAATAGCGTCATTAAAACTTTGATGATTAGGATAGGTGTAAATGATTAAAATATTCATGGCTAGTTCCTTTCTTGTTAATCATCGTCAGGTTGAGAGAATCTGTATAGTAAAATGGTAGCTATATTAAGTTAAAGTCTAGTGAAGAGCACCTATTCTAAACGTAAATAACGATAAATGTTGGGAAGAGTGTATTATTAATTCCTTCTGTTTGCGGGTGTTGTTATAAAGGTATATAGTATAGACATGTGATGGATATAGTCACATGTCTATTTTTTTATAAGGAGGACGCTATGCAACACGTTCAAACCCGCAGTACTACGTCCGCTTTAGTACTCACAGCCGTATTGATTGCCCTCGCAACATTGTTTACCATGTACACGAAAATTCCAGTACCTGGCATTCGCGGCTATTTCAATGTAGGAGATGTCGTTATTATGACGTCAGCTCTATTATTAGGTCGAAAATATGGCGCCTATATTGGTGCTATCGGCCCGGCACTAGCTGATTTATTTCTCGGCTATGTAGTCTTTGTACCCATCACCTTCGTGGTGAAAGGACTTGAAGGCTATCTTGTCGGTACTGTCTATAAGAATAAGACAACTACCTCTGCCTTGGTAGCAACTATCGTAGGCGGTATTGTTATCGTAGCCGGCTACTTTATCGCCGAATACTTTGTATTCGACCCAGGCGTAGCCATTGCCAGTATTTTAACTAATACTATTCAAGCTGTTATGAGCGTTATTATTAGCATGATACTCTATGCGATCTTGCGTAAAAGACTTGGATAGTAAATTGACAGTCTTTAGAATTCAGACTATACTATAAGTACAAAAGAGCCAATTAACGTGTTCTAGGCGTTAGGCTCATCAAAGAATTGTGAATTTGATAAACCTAACGTGTCTAAGTATTGCCGTACTTAGTGTTAAACGTTAGGTTTATCTTATTTTATAATCAATATATTGATTATTTCTTAAGAATTAACACTACGAGGGTAGCGAATAAAATCATTAATGATAATGCTTCGTATACAGTCATAATGTCACCTCCCTCAAAAGACGGAGATGAACCTAACTCACGTTAATGGCTCTTTCGTTATTAGTATATAGCAGAAATTATTGATTGAAAAACACGGATTAATTTCGTACAACTTGTACACGAATAAAAGGGAGACTCTATCAAGAGTCTCCCTTTGTTAGTTATAAATAGACTAATATTTATTAATAGATTTTTTATTGCATAGAACATAAGTTCGGTTTATAATGAACGTAAGATAGTCGAACGAGGTTGGGCCACCCTTTTTCTTTGAAGGGGGTGAAAGCCTATGAATGCTTATGAAGTCATCATGATTGTCCTCGGGATCTTAACTGTCGTTATTTCCTTTGGAGCATTGATAGTGCTGATTTGTCGTAATAACGACAAATAGCCCTTCGTTACCAACTGGTAGCTGAAAACGAAAGGCCATTTTTTCGTGCTTTATAATGTTTTGGGATGAGCCTGACGGAACCACTCGTCGACTATCTCTTTATTACATTATAATGAGATTGGCGTATATCGTCAATCTGGAGTCAATGGTCATCATATTAATATAGAGCCCGGTTTCCAAGGTATGGTATAATACTTTCATTATGTAATAAACAAAGGAGATCTAAATGGTAAATTTACCTAACTGCCCTAAGTGTGGCGACGAGTACACATACGAAGACGGTCATATGTTTATCTGCCCTATGTGTGGCAACGAATGGACAGCGGCCGATGCGCAAGCTGCAGCTGAAGCGGGTATCATTCGCGATGCTAACGGCAATGAGCTCGCTGATGGCGATACAGTGGTTGTTGTAAAAGACCTCAAAGTAAAAGGCGCTGGCGTATTAAAACAAGGTACGCGTGTAAAAAATATTCGCCTCATCACCGATGCAAGCGATGGTCACGATATCGATTGTAAAATTGATGGCTTCGGTGCGATGGCATTAAAATCCGAAATGGTTAAGAAAATCTAATCTAAGAAATCCCTACCGATAAAAATTCGGTAGGGATTTTTTCGTGGTATAATCAACTTATAATGCATATAGTATGAGAGTTTTTAGATGAGAGGAAACTATGTTTAACCGTGTTATATTGTTGGCTTTATTAGTGTCTGCAATGAGTCCTATTAGTTCTATAGCTGCAGATATAAAGCCTGCGGACAAGCGTAATTATGAATTGCAACAACAGATTTCTTATAACGTGATCATTCCACCAGAGGCTTTTGAAACGAGTGCAGATGGAACATTAATCGTTCCTATAGAGGTTAAGACGGATGATAAGGGTAATATTGTAGCTGTTGAAGCAGGTCCTAATAATTGGAAACTAGATCGTGAAGCGTACCCTATCTTTGAGGAGGCTGCTAAAGAAGCGGCTTGGAATACTAAACATGTTGATACTGATGAAGCGCTTGTTGTAACGATTCCCGTTAGTATTGTCATGCTACCTGATACTAATTCTAAGAAACGATAAAGGAGGGCTTATGGAAACTACGAAAGATTTAGAGAAATATACTTATGATCTTCTCGCTGAGCGTGGTGTCACATTAGATGACATTGCAGAGCTTGTTTTTTACGTACAAAAACCGTATATGCCGAATTTAAAACTGGAAGAGTGTCGCACAAGTGTGGCTTCTGTACTATCTAAACGGGAGGTGCATAATGCGATTATTACGGGTGTAGAGCTTGATAAGTTAACGGAGCAGAATAAACTATCTCAGCCATTGCAACGCATTGTTGCTAATGATGAAAGCCTGTATGGGATTGATGAAATTTTAGCCTTTTCCATCGTTAATTTATATGGGTCCATTGGCTTTACAAACTATGGCTATTTAGACAAGGTGAAGCCAGGTATCATCAAAAAACTAGATAGCGAAGAAGGGGGACGCTGTAATACATTCCTCGATGATTTAGTAGGTGCTGTAGCGGCAGCAGCGGCAGGAAAATTGGCACATAATGAACCAAATCGCGTGCAACATGCTATAGCAGAAGAATAGAAGTCCGTCATATATCTACTTGTCGATAAAGTATGAGGTGGGCTTCGATGACTCATTGATAACACGTTCACAATAACTTGATGACACTTTCACAACAACATGATGACAATGTATAGAGTTGCTAGATACTATTGATGGTATAAAGAATAAAGAGTATAAATAATATTGATTGGAAATAAGTACTTTGTTTTGTAGCCTATATACAGGAGGAGCTATGCAAAAGGTTCTAGTAGTTATCGATATGCAAAATGATTTTGTAGATGGTGCCCTTGGTTCATCGCAAGCACAGTTAATCGTAGATAATGTACGTAAGAAAATTGAAAGCTTTGATGGTCCTATCATCTTTACGCGTGACACGCATGATAGAGATTACTTGGAACACCAAGAAGGAAAGCTTTTACCAGTGCCACATTGCGTTAAAAATACCGAGGGCTGGCATATTGTGGATGGCTTGATTGAGGCTGCAGAAGGTCGATCAATTATGAGCCCTGTATCATTTGTAGATAAACCAAACTTTGCTTCTTTTGAGCTGCTCACTCGGTTAGAGGGCATGGATAGGGTAAATCCTATTGAGTCTATTACGCTCATCGGATTATGCACAGATATTTGCGTTGTTTCCAATGCGATTATGTTGAAAGCAGGCTTGCCAGAGATTCCTATTCACATTGATTCGAGCTGTTGTGCTGGCGTAACAGAGGAGTCCCATCAAGCGGCATTAACAACCATGAAAATGTGTCAGTGCATTGTCGAATAATTTGTATATATCTGTATATGTTTTTATGTAGAACTATCTGTTATTGCTGATCAAAAGTCACATAATAATCAACTAATGAAAGGCTGTAGGAGTTCCTATAGCCTTTTATGTTCGTCTTTTATATTGACGTTTTTCTATATAATGTGTACAATTAGATAAAGAATGATAATTCATATCAATTTGTTAGCTAAAAGATTATATCCTAACTTCTGGTTACGTTAGGATAATCAGTCTCTTCTTAAAGTATATATGCTATGCTAGTAGATTGATTCTATATTACCGATGCAGGTGCATCGAATCGCTTTCACAAGAACGATGATACGAAACAGTTAGCATTGTTCTATGCCCTAAATTTAAGGAGGACTACTATGAAACCTTTCGAACTCGCACCATTACCGTATGCTTATGATTACCTTGAGCCTGTTATCGATGCAGAAACAATGAAATTGCATCATGACAAGCATCATCAAGCCTATGTTAATAATTTGAACGCTGCTATCGCGAAATACCCTGATCTTCCGTATGGTTGTGTAGACTGTATTCTCGGCGATATTGCTAATGTGCCTGAAGATATTCGTCAAGCAGTTATCAACAATGGTGGCGGTCACAAGAACCACACCATGTTCTGGGACATCATGACAAAACCAGATACTTCTAAATTGCAAGGTCCTTTGAAAGAGGCTATCGACGCTGAACTTGGCGGCTACGATGCTTTTGTTGAAAGCTTCTCTACTGCGGCGGCTACACGCTTTGGATCTGGTTGGGCTTGGCTTGTAGTTAATCAAGATGGCAAGCTAGAAGTGACATCCTCTGCAAACCAAGATAATCCTCTATTGGAAGGTAAAAAAGCAATTCTATGCTTAGACGTTTGGGAACATGCATACTACTTGCACTACCAAAACCGTCGCCCAGATTATATCAAGGAATTCTTCCGAGTTATTAACTGGGACAAAGTTTCTGAAAATTACGAAAAAGCATTGAAACCACATCATGATTAAGTGGTACACTTGTTAGAAACAGAAACAGAAACAGAAACAGAAACAGAAACAGAAACAGAAACAGAAACAGAAACGAGAATAATAATATAATGTAACGTAAATACCGGATAGTTGGTCTACATGATCGATTATCCGGTGTTTTATTACTGTTATTTCATCTTATAAATAACTTTCAAAAGTATAGCCACGGATACAGATTTTCTAATCGATATCGTTTATCATAGAACCATAGGTCATTACATATAGACCTTTTACCGTAAATAAATAGCTTCATATGTGTAATATACGCATATAGAGGAATGATACTATTTTATAAGTATAGTATAGAAATTTTTGACACGAGGGGAACAAAATGGAAAAGAAATTAGATTTATCCAAATCTGTATATGATTTGGTAAAAGAATATCCTGAAGTAACAGATATTATGAAGGAATTAGGATTCAGCGAAATCACAAATAAGGTGATGTTGAATTCTGTTGGCAAAATCATGACTATCCCAAAAGGGGCTAAGATGAAAGGTGTATCCATGATTGATATCGTGGGTGCTTTTATGAAAGCCGGTTTTACCTTAGAAGGTGACATGCCAAACCTATCGGGTGATGATGCGAAAACTACGGTGCATCCTGGTGTGACACCTACTGAAGCGGTTACAAAGCCTAATGTTACGGACGCATCTGCTAAGGTAGCTTCTAGTACAGTTGCAGCAGACGCAGTAGAAACAAATGCAGCAGCATCTACTACAGCGAAAGCTAACACGGAAGAAAATTCCGAAGCTAAGGCTGAAGATGCTGTTCAAGATAGCGAACGTGTAGAGCAACTTAAAGGATTCCTGAAACGTTTAGGCACAGGCGAAGACCTGGGTGCCGTTCGTGAAGATTTTGCTAGTCAATTCGCCCATGTTGAGGCTAGTGAAATTATGAAAGCTGAGCAAGGTCTCATGCGTGAAGGTACACCGTTAGCTGAGGTGCAACAATTATGTGACCTTCACTCCGCCTTGTTCCACGGTTCTACCATTCATGAACAAATGGAGTCAGAACATGCTAAGGTTGAGGCTGTGCTAGAGGCTCAAGAGAAGAGCAAAAGTGTGGTGTCCTTGATTGAAACTGTAGGACATCCACTCCATCAATTAACAGAGGAAAACAAGGCTCTTGATGCGTTAATTGAATCCATTCGACCTAAGGTGGCAGATAAAACGGCAACCGTTGATGATGTAAATGCAGTGCGTCAAGTATCTGTTCACTATGCTAAGAAGGGTGACCTTTTGTATCCGCATTTGAAAGTAGCCTATGATATTTCTGGTCCATCTATGGTTATGTGGACTGTTGATGGTGATATTCGGGACCAACTAGGTGATTTAGCTAAGTCTAGCCAAAGTGTAGATGATTGGTATAGACGTTTTGATGAGCTTCTTACACGTGCACAAGAAATGATCTATAAAGAACAAAATATTTTGTTCCCAATCTGTGCAGAAAACTTCAGCACTGAAGAGTGGTACCAAATCTACAAAGATACAGCACAGTATGAAGAGATTTTTGGGGTAAAACGCACTGCTTGGACAGAGGCTGAAACCGCATTAGCAACACAAACAACAAAAGCAAGTGGCGATGATAATACCATTGCTCTAATCGGTGGTAGCTTGACTGTGGATCAATTAAATGCCATGCTTAATACAATGCCAATGGAAGTGACCTTCGTTGATCACGAAGACATTAACCGTTACTTCAACGATGGTGAAAAGGTTTTCAAACGCCCTACGACAGCTATCGGTCGCGATGTGTATTCCTGCCATCCGCCAAAGGTAGAACCAATTGTACGTGGTATCATCGATTCTTTCCGTAAAGGTGATCGCGATAATGTAGCAGTATGGCTTGAAAAGCAAGGCCGTCCTTTCTATGTTAATTACATGGCTGTTCGTGACCAAAACAATAACTATATTGGTACATTGGAACTCGTACAAGACATGCAATTTGCAAAAGATCATTTCGCTAGAACTAAATAAGACCCTATATATGTGGTAACCTGAATAGGTAACATATATGAGACATATATAGAAAAGTAAGACATATATAGAAAAGAGGCTGCTCTACACGATTTGATGGTAGAGTAGCCTTTTTCTATGCCTTATAGTTTACCGCACATACATCGCTGTATGCACTAAGTTTGTGTAGGGATAGTATGATTGGATAGGATCATTATACTCAATATGGCTGATATTTCAAATATTTTTAATAATGTTGTGAGTAGCTATTTTGATATTTTCTAGGCTTGTAGCTAAGTTCAGACGTACAAAGGTTGCGTAGCTTTCACCTCCGAACCATTCGCCAAAGCTAGGTGCGATACAGCATTTGTTTTCGCATAGGTCGTGCATATCTTCGGCCCTTATATAGGCACCAAAATCAATCCAGGCTAAATAGGTGCCATCCATAGGACTGATGCGGATTTTTGGTAATGTCGTACAAAGCTCTTGGCACAGATATTCATAGTTTTCACGAACGACGGTTAATATATCTGTTAACCATGCTTCGGCCTCTGGGTGAGTGTAGGCTACTGAGATGGCAGTTTCGGCAATAACGTCTGAGTCTGTATGGTACACATGGGCTTTATAGGTGTTGAATTGGTTTCGTAGCTTTTCATTAGGAATGATAACCTCTGCGTGGTGCAAGCTAGCCATATTAAAAGACTTGGACAGAGAGGACATGGCAATCATGTTATCTGCATAGGCTCTGTTCTTTACGGTCAAGGCTGATGTAAAGACTGTTGGGCCTGTAATAAGGTCTTGATGGATTTCGTCACTTATGATGAGAATATTATGATGTTGGCAGATGCTAAATAATCGGTCCATCTCCTCTTCACTCCACACATGGCCCACAGGGTTGTGTGGGTTGCAGTGAATGAACAGCTTCACATCGTGCTCGATAATTGCTATTTCAAAGGTCTCATAATCGACAGTATAGCGATTATCTTCGTTCCGTTTCATCGGAACTGCGATGATGTGACGTTGTGCATCGCTGGCGCTCGTATCAAAGGCGCCGTATACAGGACTTAGAACGGCGATGGAATCGTTTGGTTTTGTGAAAGCCCCAATACACCACATAATACCGGTAATGACATTGGGGGCGCTAGCGAGCCAGTCCTGTTCAATACCGCAGTTGTGACGCCGTTTGTACCAACTGATGACGGCCTCAATATAATTCGGATTTGTCATGGTGTAGCCAAGAGGATTAATTTTGACATAATTACAAATGGCCTCTTGAATGCACTGAGGTGGCATAAAGTCTATATCTGCCACCCATAATGGTAATAGGTCGGTGCGACTGAATTTTAAATGCTGACCGTCCCATTTTCGGGAATGAGAACCGCGGCGGTCTATATAGTATTTGTTAGTGAATTCTGCTGTGTTCATAAGAAACCTCATATAAGGATATACCTTGACTTTTATATCTTTAATTCTTATATGTATGTATATATTCAATTACGAAATAGATATTTCTATTTCGTAAGGTGTATCTATAATTCTTATTATTGTATCTATTATCAGTATACATGCATCCTATTATATGTAAATGGACTTGTATAAAATCTATGCAATCCTTGCATGAATAGGGGCTATATTCGTATACAAAAGGTGTTATATTTGCTTGACTGTTGGGACTTTCACAATTTAGAATATACTATAGAATAGTGTGAGTCTGACCAGTGACCACACGTCTATCGAATGGTTACAAAAGATAAATGTTAGCAGCATGTGGCGGCGTCCCTATGTGAGAGGGCTCATCGGAATGCTTAGGTGCATGCAACGCTGTAAGTATAGTATACTGGATCCTTGTTAGGAGGCATGTGCCATGAGTAACGAATTAAAACCACTACATTTTGATGCGGATTATACGATGGAGGAAGCGCTCGCGGAGGCGAAACGTTGTCTAAATTGTCCAAAACCTTTATGCCGTATGGGTTGTCCTATTGAAAACGAAATACCTCGTTTCATCCAAGCTATCGCACGTGGTAATTTTGGTGAAGCTAATGATATCTTAGCGGAACGAACAAATTTACCGTCTATTTGCGGTCGCGTATGTCCACGTGAAAATCAATGCGAAGGCAACTGTATTATGAATAAGGCGAAAAAACCGCCTATTAACATCGGTAAATTAGAACGCTTTGCTGCTGACTTTGAAAGCATCAATGAACTTCGCAAACCTAAGAAGATTAAACAAGATCTTGGTAAGGTAGCGGTAGTAGGGTCTGGTCCTGCAGGTTTGTCCGTAGCAGGTGATGTGGCTAAACTCGGTTATGAAGTAACCGTATTTGAAGGTCAATCTGAACCAGGGGGCGTACTCTTATTTGGCATTCCGGAATTCCGCTTGTCTAAAGCCGTTGTACGTCGTGAGATCGCTCGCCTTGAAGGGTTAGGCGTTAAGTTCGTATGCAATACATTTATCGGCCAAGATAAAACTTTGGACGATCTCTTTGCTGAAGGATATGATTCTATCTTCATCGGTACTGGTACGCATATTCCTCAAGACGTGCGCATGGAAAACGATGAAGTACCTGGTGTATTCCAAGCAATGTACTTGTTGACGAATGTACAATTGGTAGAAAATGGGGAACTTGATGAAAATCAAATTCCTGTTAAAAAAGGTGACCGTGTTATCATCATCGGCGGTGGTAACGTAGCGATGGATGCAGCTCGTACATGCGTACGTTTAGGCTGCGAAGCGGTAACAGTAGCATATCGTCGTAGCCAAGAACAAATGCCAGCCTTGTTGTCTGAATACGAAGAAGCGCGCGCTGAAGGCGTTCAATTCCAATGGTTCGCTTCTCCAGTAGGCGTAGAAGGTACAGATAAGGTTGAAGGCTTCAAATATGAAGTGATGGCGCTTAACGAAGATGGTGCAGGTATCCACGGCACTGGTAATTTCCAAGTAATGCCTGTTGATAAAATCATTATCGCCGCAGGTCATAAACCAAATGCTCGTCTTGTAGGTGAAGGTAATAACTTAAAAGTAGATGAAAAAGGTTATATTATTACATCTGAAGATCCATATGGCATGACTAGTCGCGAAGGCGTTTTTGCAGGTGGTGACGTTGTTCACAAACCTGCTACCGTAGTATTGGCTATGCGTGAAGCTAAAAAAGCTGTAGATGGCATGGTTAAATACATGGAAATCAAAAAAGCACAAGAAAGTGCAAATCAATAATTTTATATGAATACATAGAAAGGACTATACAGTTCAGCTGTATAGTCCTTTTGTATTGTTAATAAACTTATTATTCCTAAATGTATTTTAACAATATTGCGTATTTACTATATATCGCATTTACTATATATCGTATAGTCTTCTTGTATTATAAATAAAACTAGGTAATTTTATAAATCAAGTGTATGCATAATGTATGAATACTGTATAAAATTTGCAATATATAGATAATACCTGTATTTTTGATTTACTAGCCGTATTTTTAATGATAATAAGTTTTATATATACTAAAATTTCACGAAATGATGAAATATTACGCAATATAATACACATAGGAAAAAAGCCTTAACTGAACTAATTGGTGCATTAGTTTTTGTTAAGGCTTTTGTGTTATCGCTTTTCAACCACTACTAGGAAATGATTGAGCCCAGATTTATAGTAAAGGCATAAATATGTGTTGAGGGAGAAAGTAGATAGAGGTTGGCATGAATCCTATCGTATGTTGTCAAGATCTACAAATTCGACAAGAAGTTCACAAGCTTGGTGTATTGATTTTACTTTGGCGCAGACAATTGGGAATGACTCAATATCAATTGGCAGATAAATCTGGTTTAGCCCAATCTTATATTAGTGACCTTGAAAGTGGTGCCGTAGATCCTCGGTGGTCCACAATTTATAGAGTCGTATATGGACTTGGAGAGATGAACATACAAGATTTTTTAAATGGACCGCAAACAATTAAAAGCCTAAAGATTCATTAATGATGATGACTTCCATAGTTTGCATATTGCGCATCTTTTTATAGTAAATGGTTAATGCATTACATATGCGGTCGGGAGAACCACAGTCATAGCATTTCTCTTCTAATGTGGCACATGGATTGAGAGAGCTCTTTTTGTTCTTTTTGCTGTTGAGCGGAGCGGCCACATTGCGTGCACGATAGATGGCGGAAGCTAAATCCGGCGTAATTTTGTTGATGCCTAGCACAAAAAATACCTCTTGAGCGCCAAAGAGTAAGGCGGCAACACGATTACCCGTACCATCAATATTGACCATTTTCCCCGTTTGAGCAAGAGCATTTACAGAGGTGAGAAATACATCACGCCCCATGGTGCGCAATGCGGTGTCGCGGAAGCTTTCACCAGGAAGGGGACGTTGAATATCCGTTACATCTTCGTTGACTTCGGATAGGGCTTCATAAGCATTGAGTTTTAGTAACGTGCGAGAGTCCCCGATGGCTACATGTTTGTTTTGAATACGATCTTTTAAATAGGAAATAGCTTCAGTACCTGTTTCGAAATAATGGACTACAAAATTATTGCGTTCCAAGGCTTTAATTGTTTTCTCTATGTCTATAGGTGTGTCATTGTATTTTGGATGTATAACAGCGTTGATCGTTGTCTCTGTATTCGCCATAAGACCTCCTAAATGGGTGTATAAGGAATATAAATTGGCATTTGGCTATCCGTATTTTGTTTCTATTATTGTAGCGTATTATGTGTAAAGAGTTCAATTATTGGTATGTAGTTCATAGATAAACATTAATTGAAGTGCTGTATGTTAAAATTTAAAGTAAAACTTTAGGAATCTAATCCAATTTTATACTTAAAATAATAAAAATTTGGAATGAAATCCAACTTTATGATAAAATTAATATAAAGTTGGATTGGAATCCAAATTTATTAGGTAAGTGATATGATATCTGATAGTACTAATACATGGGTTCCATCTATGAGAAGGTACATAGATGAGGAGGCCCTTATGAAGTTAATTCAGCGCCAAGGATATCTAGATTTTTTACGGCGTAATCGAGAGCGGCCTATTATTAAGGTCGTTTCAGGCATACGCCGTTGTGGTAAATCTACATTGTTTAGGCTGTTTAAAGATGAGTTATTGGCAGATAATGTGAAGCCTGAACAGATTATTTCCATTAATTTTGAAGAATTGGAATACGAGCATTTGCGAGATTACCATGCGTTGTATCAATATATTTTAGAACGTATGCAGCCTAATGAAACGAATTACATTTTTCTTGATGAAATTCAGCATGTAGATCAATTTCATCGTGTCGTAGATAGCTTGTTTGTAAAAGAGAACACAGATTTATATATTACTGGCTCCAATGCATACTTTATGTCTTCTGATATCGCCACATTATTGACTGGACGATATGTGGAAATTCAGATGTTGCCATTGTCCTTCAGTGAGTTTTACCATAGCAAGTATGAGGGTAATCAGTATTCTTTGATTCCTGCCTATGAGGCCTATCTTCGTGAAAGTTCCTTCCCTTATACTCAGCAATTAGGGGGCGAAGACTTTGATATTCAAGAATATTTACGTGGATTATATAATACTTTGTTATTGCATGATGTTGTGGCTCGATTGAAAATTAATGATGTCACAATTTTACAAGATATAGTGCGGTATATTATGGCGAATGTTGGTAGTTTACTTTCACCAAATAAAATAGCCAACTCTCTCGTTAGTGCAGGTCGAAAAATCGATAATAAAACTGTAGAACGGTATTTACAAGGATTACAGGATAGCTTGTTATTATATAAGGTAAATCGCTATGACGTACGAGGTAAAGAATTACTACGTATCAATGCAAAGTATTATAGTGTTGATGTAACATTACGAAATTTGCTAGTGGGGAATGCGAGTCGTGATACAGGTCATATACTAGAAAATATCGTTTTTCTAGAGCTCATTAGACGAGGATACACCGTATATGTAGGGCAACTGGCTAAGGGTGAAATAGATTTTGTAGCACAAAAAGGGGGGATTACCGAATATTATCAAGTTAGTGAGACCGTACTTGACTCTAATACTTTGAACCGAGAACTAGCACCGCTTGAGGCGGTACAAGACCAATACTCTAAGTTTTTGCTCACCTTAGATGAACTAAATAAAAATGCCAACTACGACGGAATTCAACAACGAAATGTTTTAGAATGGTTGTTAGAGAGTCTTTAACTTGCTATAATAATAGTATTGATATGGCGTAAAGCCAATGTTAAGGAGGCAAAAATCGTGGATTTAATTCAAAAATTAAAAGACCAAGTAAAACCATTAGGTAAAAAAATCGTGTTGCCAGAATACAAAGATGAACGTGTATTGAAAGCAACTGAAATTATTTTGAAAGAAGGTTTCGTAACACCTGTACTCGTTGGTAATCCTGCTGAAATCGCTGAGGCTGCTAAAGCTGTTGGTGTATCCATCGAAGGTGCTGAAATCATCGATCCAGCCAACTATGATCGTTACCAAGAAATGGTTGATACATTCGTAGAATTGCGCGCTAAAAAAGGTATGACTCCTGAAAAAGCTGACGCAACTATGAAAGGCGATTGCTTGTTCTTCGGCGCTATGCTTGTTCGCCTTGGCGCAGTAGATGGCATGGTTGCTGGTTCCGCTTGCCCAACAGCAAACGTATTGCGCGCTGCATTGCAAGTTGTAGGTACTAAACCAGGTCTTAAAACTGTATCTTCTTCCATGTTCATGTTCACAAGCAAAAAAGAATATGGTGACGACGGTATGCTAGTATTCTCTGACTGCGGCGTATTGCCTAATCCAACTAGCGAACAATTGGCTGATATTGCAGAATCCACTGTAGAAAAAGCTCGCAAAGTTGTTGGTATGGCTGACCCTCGCGTATCCATGTTGTCCTTCTCCACAAAAGGTTCCGCTTCCACTCCAGAAGTAGATAAAGTGGTTGAAGCTGTTAACATTTTGAAAGAACGCAACGTTGATTTCAAATTTGATGGCGAATTACAATTGGACGCTTCCATCGTTCCTTCCGTAGCAGAAAAGAAAGCTCCTGGCTCCAATGTAGCTGGTAAAGCTAACATCTTGATCTTTCCTGATCTTCAAGCTGCTAACATTGGTTACAAATTGGTACAACGCTTCTCCGGCGCTGATGCTCTTGGCCCATTGATTCAAGGCTTGGCTAAACCAGTTCATGACCTTTCCCGTGGCTGCTCTGCTCAAGACGTTGTAGACGTTGCTGCTATCGCTGCTGTTGAAAGCATTTAATAGCTGCCTAAACAATTATATATATACACATATGTTATATATGTTTTGATATGCTGAAAGCTGGCTCTATAAGGCCAGCTTTTTGTATGTTCAACATATATCCATATATTTTTATATTCATCACGCTATGTTATTTCTTACAGCGTTACCATTATTGTCATGTTACTTTCAAATTCGTAGCCACTGCGACAGACAGAATCCATGGTTGGCCGTATAGTATAACTATAAGAAAATAGATCGGCGTAAACCATTGGAGGTGTATCTTATGAGTTTTGGGACTATTAATAAATCCATGACCGTAGCTGATGCGGTTAAAGTAAATCCAGAGTTAATGGATGTATTAGCAAAAGATGGAATTGATTTTTGCTGTGGTGGTGGACATCCTTTAGCTGAGGCTATTGCAGAAAAAGGTAAAGATGTGGATGCATACATTGCTATGCTAAATGATGTACAAGTTGCTCAGAAATCTTCTCGTGCAGAGGTGCTTAGCTATTCTAAAGACCAATTGATTGATTACATTGTTCATACCTATCATAGAGAACAATTAAATATGATTGATGAAATTGACCAAGGGTTGGCAAAACTGCTAAATGTACATTATGACCATCATGGTGAGGAATTGACAAAGATTTATCAAACCTTTTTGCAACTCAAATCCGCTCTTGTGCCTCATTTTCGGCATGAAGAACATGTAGACTTTCCTGAGTTTAAAGTGGGTAAACCCGTAGACTTTGATGAACTTCGGGCTGAACACGAAGCTGCAGGTGTACTTTTGGAATCCTTAAGTGCATTGACTAATCATTACACAGCACCAGCAGATGGTTGTGCTACTTATGTCTATGTATTTAAGACCATGAAAGCCTTAGAAGAAGGCCTGCATGAACATATTTTCTTAGAAAATTCTGTTTTGTTTGACATGAAATAGATTATATTCTCATCTATATAACGAACAAGGAGCTATAGCAAAATGGCTCCTTGTATGTAGTAAAGACACCAATCGAATGGTTGGTGTCTTTTGTTTTCTTGAGAATCATGAGTTTGTAGCTATAGTATGGGGGAAATACATCATTTGCGTAAATTCATATAGAAGGTGTATGATTAAGTTAGCTATATTTGATTAATATCTTTAATCAATATATTGAGTAAATGCACTTGATATATACAGGTGTAGGTATGTTTGAAGTCGTGAAAAGGAGAGGGCTATGATTTCTGTATTCGACACAAATCCTGTTGTTTTTGAAAGTACGGATCGTATATTGACGGTTAGTTACAATGGTGTACTCTGTAAAGATTCGAATGGACAAGTTATAACTGACATTGATTTTGATGATGTAAATGAGCTTCATCTTACAAGATATTTAAATTCAAATAGTAACTATTCGATTATATTTAGAGACTATAATTGGAAAAATATAGAAGGTCAAGATTTAGATACTGACCGTACAGATTATAATACTGGTCATAATATTCGTGAAACCAAAGCAATCATTGCTGCTTTTGCTCGCCATAAATTGACAGCAGACTTCCCTGCGAATTTAGATACTCTTCAATTGCCACTAGATTACTCCTATATGGGTAAACGAGAAATTACTATTAAAAACGGTGTTATTTCGAATGGTAAGGTAGATATTCCTATTAATGAAATTCGTCGCGTAGTGTGTGCATCTAATGGTACAATTAGTAAATTGTTAATATATAAAGAAGAAAAACCTAGTTCTTTCTTTAAAAAGATTTTCGACAAATGTGATATGAAAATTACGTTGAATGCCATTACGTTGCCTTTGTTGGAAGCTATCGTAACGCGCAATACAGGTCATGGTATCGATTTCACTCGTGGTAATGGCTTTGATCAAAAAGATTCCAATTATATTATCATTCGCTATCTTGATTCTGGATTCTTCCTTGAAAAAGATGGTACAGCAACAACAGAATGGCAAAAAACTGCGGCGGAAACAACGGCAAAATTTAATTATGATGTGAAAACATTATTAGTGTAATAAAGATTTTTAATTTAAATTAGGAGATTCCATGTCTGTATATCAATTTTCCCTCCCTACTAAGTCTGGTGAATTACAATCCTTACAAACTTATGAAGGTAAGGTTCTTATCATTGTTAACACGGCGAGCAAATGTGGATTTACTCACCAATATGAGGGTCTAGAGGCTCTTTATAAGCAATATAAAGAGCAAGGATTAGAAATTATTGCTGTTCCTTCCAATCAATTTGGAGAGGAAGAACCTGGTTCTAATAACGAAATCCAATCCTTCTGCAAATTGAATTACGGTGTTACTTTTACCGTTATGGGGAAAGCAGATGTACGCGATGAAAGTGCATTAGACCTTTTCAAATACATGATACGAGAACAACCATTCCAAGGCTTCCCACCTAGTGATAAAACTGAAATGCTTACAGATTATCTCAATGGTATCGATCCTAATTATTTAAAGGACGATGAGGTAAAGTGGAACTTCACTAAGTTTGTTATAGATCGTAAAGGTAATGTGGTAGGGCGCTTCGAACCTGTTGTAAAACCGATGGAAATGGAAGCTTTCATTAAAAAACTCATTTAGTAGAGTCATTAGTATGGTAAAGAAAAGAACCGCTAGTTTTTGTAACTAGCGGTTTTTTTACGTAAATAAATATATACATATATATTTATTTATTTTTGTTTATACATAGTAATGTAAGGTTTTATGTGAATAGGAAATAAAATTTCCTAGGAGATTTTTGTATCTTTATGGGCTTAAAGTATGTTTTGAGGCTCATCTTCAAAGATAAAACCCGTCATCGATAGGGAGCCCGAATTATAGGTTTGATTAAATACAGTCGGTTTTGTCCCTTCGCTAGCGGCCATAATATAGATTAATGGTAGATAGTGATCTGGGGTAGGCGCTGCGTAGCTTGCATGAGGATGTGATGTGTAATTAACAATAGTATCTACATCATTTTCTAAGATTGCCTTAGAAATATATTGGTCAAACTCAATTGTGGCGGAGGTGCCAGATGGATTATCCCATTCTATGCGTCTTAGATTATGAACGATGTTGCCGCTGCCCATAATAAGATAGCCTTCATCGCGTAATGACTGAAGCTTTGTTCCTAGTTGATAGGCTTCTTTTGGGCTTAGGTATTTGTTGATAGATAGTTGGACAACTGGAATCGATGCATCAGGGAACATGTGAACTAACACGGTCCACAAGCCGTGATCGATACCCCAAGTGTCATTTATAGAAACGGAGTTACCCAGTAATTTTTGTACTTTTTTTGTTAAATTGCTGTCACCCTTTGCAGGATACACAACTTCGTAAAGTTCTTGAGGGAATCCATACATATCGTAAATTTGTTTTGGCTTTTCTGCACTTTGAATGTATGTGCCATCTGCATACCAATGGGCGGAGATGGCGAGTATGGCTTTTGGTTTGCCATAGTTGTTAATTATATTTTGTCCTATACTTTTGAAAGTATTTGTTGTTTCTGTATGTTCTAAGGCCATCATAGGACTGCCGTGACCGACGAATAGTGTAGGCATGCGTTTCATAATATCACCTAATCCTTCAATTGATAATGTGTAATCTGTTTAATGCTGTAAAATTGATACAATTGTTTAGCTATAAATGTTGATGACTAAATCTAATAGTTATTGATTCACCAACCGATAATTGTATTTAGTTAGTGAGTTTATTATATATTGGTGCAAATATTTTGAATAGTAGAATTATTTGAGATAGGTACTATTAAATATGATAGAATTGTGATATTTACTGATTAAAATTTTTTCAAAAATTTTTGTACCCTAAAAAATGATACTATAAAATACTTGCAATTCTAAAAAATTGTGATATGATTTGAACTACATTAAGTGGAAATATTTCTAATACTGAAAGAGAAATTGTAGTATAGCTATAAAGAGTAGCTTAGTTATAGATGTTAATTTTGTTATAACAAGCTACTTAAGCTAGATATATAAGGAGAATAACAATGGCAGAGCAACTCGTAAATGTTCATGATCTAGTTGGCAGATGTCCTTTTGCAACGAGTCAAAAGTTATTGGCTGGCAAATGGTCTTTGTTGATTATGCATGAATTATCTGAAGGTCCTGTGCGCTTCCGTGAACTAGAACGGAGATTACATCCAATTACACAAGCTACACTTACAAGAGCGTTGCGCCAAATGGAAGATGATGGCCTTGTACATCGTGAAGTGTATGGAACCATTCCACCAAAGGTTGAATATAGCCTTACCGAAGTGGGGGCCGGTTTTAAAACTGTATTAGCTTCCCTTGAAAACTGGGGTAACCAATATATCGACTATATGAAAGCCGCTGGCCGCATCTAAGAAATGCCAGCGGCATTTCTGCCCTTATTATGATACATATGGGGCACTATATATTTGATAAGACTTTAAAAAAGTCCTTTATATGTGTCATGAATAGCCATTTGTTTATGCCATGTATTTAGAAAAATATGGTATAATAAAAAATACGAATGATATAAATTCTCAATAAATTAGAGGTATTGATAATAATGTTACATGTTACTTTTTTAGCGCATAGCGGATTTCTCGTAGAGGATGGTAAGCGTTGCTATGTGTTTGATTATTATAAGGATCCTAATAATATTGTTTGGCAGTTGGCTAAACGAGGTCGTGAACTTTGGTTCTTCGTAAGTCACACTCATGGAGATCACTTTAACCCATCCATTACGGAGTTTGATGGTCCTCAAACACGCTATATTTGTCATCAAGATGTGCCGTTAGAGGGCAAGGTAAAAAAATGTATTACCATGCGCCCTGGCCAAGATGCACTATTAGATGATGTAGGCATCCATATGTATGGCAGCACCGATGAAGGTGGCTCTTTTTACATAAAGACAAATACGGCGAATATCGACTCTGACTCTATCTTCCATGCAGGAGACCTTAACTGGTGGCATTGGCTTGGTGATACGCCAGAAAACAATGCGGATGCAAAGCGTATGGCTTGGCGTGAGTTCAAGGAATTAGAGGGCTTGTCCGTAGATGTAGCGATGTTCCCTGTAGACAATCGTTTGGAAGACGCTATGGAATGGGGCAGTATTGAATTTTTGCGCCGTGTACAGGTGAATAAAGCCTTTATTCCAATGCATTTGAATGGTCCATTATGGACACCGTCTGTGTACTTTAAAGCTCTCTTTGGGGAGGTGTCGATTTGGGAACCTCAAAAAGATGGCGATGAGGCTACATTTTAGATTGTAGATATAAGTGTGAAAGTCCGTAGACCTCGAGGTCACTACGTTATATAGGAACAGTCTATATGCGTAATTGAGTAAGTTAGGATCAAGTGATGATGAAAACTAAACCAGTGGCAACCACCCTGTTGGTTGTCATGGCTATTATATTTTTAATTTCATATCCGCAGCGACATGATACATTTTGGGCCTTTATCATGCATATCTCTGGGGCAGCTATGATAGGCGGCCTCGCGGACTGGTATGCAGTAACGGCTCTCTTTACGAAGCCTTTAGGCATTCCTTTCAAAACGGCAATCTTGCCGCGCAGTAAGGAACGATTAATTCAGATAGGCCGCACTATGCTCAGCGAAGAGCTATTGCGCGTGCCACAGATGTATTATGCTATCAAAAAAGAACGTGTTATGGTCCGTATCGTTGAATACGGCATGAGCGATGTGGGACAAGTTCAAATTCGAAATCTCTTGTACGGTGTGGGCAATCAAGTTTTATCTCATATGGATATTGAACCGATGCGCCAAGAGATTAATAAGGCCATTTATAAGGGGGTTACAAACTGGAAAGCAACACCCCTTGTTATTCTCTTTGGTCGTTGTATGCTAGAACGTCACACAGCAAGCGTGTTTTGGCTTTATTTTAACCGCACATGTCAGCGTGTTATCGCATCAAATCAGGTATATCCCTATTTGTATCGCGTCATGCTAGACATTATGAAAACTTATACAAAGGATTCTTTCTTTCGTGAATTGGCCATCGCCTTTGGCGGAGATGGACTTTCACCAGAACGATTGGTAGAAACGGTACAGAAAAAGGCCGTTCAATTCTTGAAGGAAAATGAATCTATTGACTCTGCATTGGGACGCTATGTATGGGGCCAAGCTATTCGCTTTTTCAATAATTTGGAAACTAATACAGAGTGGCAAGCTTTCATTGAAGAACATAAAAATCAGTGGATTAGAATGGTTCTTGAAGAATGGGAAGGCAAACTTATCGATGGGGATACATTGGATTGGAAACGCCTCATGGACATCGTTATGGAGCGCTTTAATGTGCTCGGTACCGAAATTTTGTTGAATCCAGACAAGCAGGCGCCTTTTGAGCGGTTCTTCTTGTTGCGTAGTATTCCGTGGTTGCAGAAATTGAACCCCCTCATCGACAGTGTGGTAGGTCAAGAATTATCCCGCTATTCGCCTGATGAAATCACTCAAATTGTTCGCGGCAAAATGTACTATGACCTTCAAATGGTGCGTATTAATGGTTCCCTTATAGGGGCTGTCCTTGGCGGCATCTTATACGGTTTGACCATCATTGTAGAGGGGGTGCTCAAATGATTAGTTATTTGAAATCCCTTACCTTGAAACAGCGTGCTAATGGCATTTTAGGCTTGACTGCCGTATTGTATTGTTTTGCTTTTGTAGGACAATTTTTCTTTGGCTATGAAAGTTGGTATCAACCGTTGTACTGGGCTGTTCAATCTGCCCTCATCGGTAGTGTGGCTGACTGGTTTGCTGTAACAGCATTATTCCGTAAGCCACTAGGTTTCCCATATCATACAGCGCTAATTCCTCGAAATAAAGATCGCCTCATTAATGGTGTTATTAAACTTGTAGAGACGAAGATGCTTACCAAGGAGCGCTGTAAAGTATTATTGAAAAATGTGCAATTTGTGCCATTGTTTGAGAAGTTCTTGTTGTCTCCTGAGGGGCAGCGAGCAGCACGCCTTGTGATTCATCAAGGACTACACCTTTTATGGAAATCTCAAACTAATGAAGAATGGGCACAATGGGGGGCAAAACGCATTCGTGGATTGCTTCAACAACATTCTCTCGTGCCCGTTTTGAAACACGTATTACTTGATTTATGTGAGCATAATCGCTATGAAAGTATGGTTGTGCAAGTTCTAAACGTGATTCAAGAACGGATTAATCATCCGGCTATGGTTACTTGGCTTACCGCTGTCGTAGCAGAAGAGGCACATAAGAAAAAGCGAAAAGGCTTCTGGTCTGATTTCCTTATTTCTATGTCCGAAGCTACCGATGTAGTAAACTATCAAGAAATGGCAGAGGCTATTGTCCAAGAGGCCTATGCGATGCTGGAAAGCTGGAAACGGCCCAATAGCCCCGAACGAACAGCTTGGTTGCGACAATGGGTAGAACCAATTCGTAATATTGAAGAGAACCATGAAGTCTGCGATGCTCTTAATGAAGCGTGGGAACGCTGGATTCGCGAACAAGATTGGGAATCTGTTATCGAAAACCATTTATGCCCTTATATAGAAGAACTATTGCTCGTAGGGGATGAAAACGGAGAAACTCCGGCTCAGGTTTTAGTTAATATTGCTCTTGAATTATGGAATGTATACGGTCAATCGGACGATCTTAGAAATCGTATTGAAAAAACCTTACACGATATTGGCGACTACGTACTTGAACAAGGGTATGACCTCATTGAAACTATCATACGTCAAGTATTAGGTGGCCTCAGTACAGATAAATTTATTTACTTTATTGAATCTAAGGTGGAGGACGATCTCAGCTGGATCCGCATTAATGGTGCTATCGTTGGTGCTGTAGCGGGTCTGCTTGTATGGACCTTCTTAGAATATGTATATATGCCGTTTTGGCAACAATTTGTAGGCTAAAGTTAATTATCTATAATAAGTTGCTTTAAAATTAAATACACAAAAACTAGCATATAGAAGGAGCTTCTATATGCTAGTTTTTTATGGTTTAATTAATTCTATATTATAGGCTTTTAAGATTAAAATCGATATAGAAAAGGGACTGACCAATGGTCAGTCCCTTTTATGTTATTCTTCCGTTGTGTTGTACGGCAATCGCACTGTAAATGTAGTCTTTACTTGTGGTTCACTCGTGGCCGTTACTGTGCCATGGTGTAAGTTAATAACTTTATTTACAAAGTATAGACCTAGACCTATACCGTGATTAGATTTTTTGTTTCGCGATTGTTCCGTCTGATACATCCGATCCCAAATATGATCCAGAGCTTCAGGTTCGATGCCAATACCATTATCTGTTACGGTAATGACTAAGTCTCTGCCTACTAGTTTAGCCGAAATATCAATAGTAGAGTTTGTAAACTTAATGGCATTGTCCACTAGGTTTGTGATAGCTCGACGTAATGATACTTCGTGAGCATTCATATGTAAATTAGGCTCAATATGAGATGTAATCGTAATCTGTTTATCTGTATTTTCTGTACAGAGTCTTGTATAGTCGTGGACCATATTGGATAACATCAATGATACATTGACAGGTGCAAAGCTTAGACCTTGTGCATTTTCAAGGCGGGCTACATCAAGCAGTTGGCTTACGAGGTTCGTCATGAACTTAGCTTGCTCTAAGATATGTGTTAAACCTTCCCGTAGATCTGCTTCCGTACGACCGTATTTTAAAGCAAATTCACTTTCTGCTTTAATAACGGCAATTGGTGTACGTAGCTCGTGAGATACATCAGAACTAAATTGTCTTTCACGATTGGAAGAATCCTCAAGGCCTGAAATCATACGGTTAAATGTTGTAGTTAGTTCGTAGATTTCATCTCTCGCTGTACGAGCAGGAATGTCGATACGACGGCTCAAGTCGTTGTTCTTACCGATGACTTTAGCTGTTTTTGTCAAAGTTCGGACTGGTTTAAGTCCTTTTTTGATGAAAAGATAACCGCCTAGGGAGGAAATTAGTAAGAAAATGATATTCCCTAACAGTAAGCTGTATAAAAGGTTTTCCGTCTTTTTAGAGGCTGTTTTTACTTTTGTAACAGCACGCAAAATACCACGATAGTTCGGTTCGTTGACCGGAGTATCGTAGTAGTAGAAGGTATCATCACCAGCAGCAATTTCACCAACTTGGCCTAAGGAAAGGATTGTTTGGTTTGGAAACCCATCTGGCAAGGCGCCTTTAATAATATAGCCGTCTTGAGTTGATACAAAGAAGAATGTATTATCTTGGTACGGTTTAAACTTGCGGATATCCGTAGCCATAATCATCGCTTGTTGTTGTAAGCGTTCGCGCACTTCTTTATTGTCGGATTCATGTGTATATGCGTAAATCCATGCGGATGCAACCATCAAAATGATAAGCAAAAAGATGGTATACCAAGACATAATTTTAAAGGTTAGGGGCAGCCGATTAAATAAATCGGTGGCTGCCCCAGACATGGTATCTAGATCTCGGTGAGGATCATTAGTTTTCTGTTTTGAGGACATACCCTACTCCACGAACCGTTTGAATGAGTTTTACATTCTCATCAGTATCAATTTTCTTGCGCAAATCTTTAATGTATACGTCGATAAGGTTAGAGTAGCTTTCATAATCGTATTCCCAAACATGGTCAAGGATTTGTTGACGAGATAATATGATATTTTCGTTACTTGCTAAATAGAATAATAGGTCGAATTCTTTTGCAGTCAATGTAATTGTTTCGCCGTCGCGTTTAACAGTACGTTGAGGAACATTGATGGTAAGTGGACCTACATGGATATCGTTTTGTGCATGACGCGCATTACGACGAGCCAATGCATAAATACGAGCGGTTAACTCTTCAAGATCGAAAGGCTTTACAAGATAATCATCTGCACCAGTGTTAAGGCCTGTAACTTTATCTTGTAAGGAATCCTTTGCTGTTAAAAGCAATACAGGTGTTGTATTACCGTCGTTACGCATTTGTGCAAGAGCACTGATACCATCGAGGATTGGCATCATAATATCCATTACGATAACGTCATAGCTAGATGTGTTAACGTAATCGATCGCTTGTTGCCCATTGAAGCATGTATCAACTGTCATATTTTCTGCACGTAAATATTTAGCCGTGATACCATTCAGCATTTCTTCGTCTTCTACAAGTAAAATTTTCATTCTCTGTTCTCCTTATGTATGATTTAAAAATATAGCTCTCCAACTACATTAATTATAGTCATTATATATATATAAACTTTCTTTTTTTGAAAGCCACAACACCATATAAGGTGACTATATATATAATATTATATAACTTATTTATCTATTATCATACCTTATACAATAGTAATGAGCAAAAGATGAATGTACATGCGAGTTTACAAGACTTTTCTTCATTTTTGAAAGCCTTAAAAATGGTGAAAGACTGAAACTTAATGAATTCTGCTAATGAATAAAATCTAACTATATCGAAGATTGCCGTATGCGCATAGATGAGGGTGATTTTATCGATTTTAGATGATGTGCGATAAATCACTAAAAAAACTTATGATAATTATTATCACAGAAATAAATGCTTGTTATGAACGGAGAAATACGATAATTTTCGATGATTAAATTCGAGGTAAATTTAGTAGGAATTTAATGGATATTAATTATTAGGAATGGTTAGCAATAATTAAAAAGCTAGTGTTTATGCGAATTCTATAGATACCAAAGGAAATAAAAATATAGAAAAATTTCGGAACCGAACTACTTTCGTAAAATCCTTAACTTCTTGTAAAAATTATTCATATAGGTAATTTTTTGACTCCTCTTTTTACCTTAAAAATGCTAAGTGAAATAAATTATCAATTAGATTAATCAAAATTAATTATGCATAATAGGGTTTAGACATGACCTGAAATGCTCTCTATAATTATAGGTAAAGAAATAAGAAAAATCGCATAAGTATGGGGTTTTTCTTGAAAGAAAAATGATTAGGTTATCAAAAATTTTTATAAGTTTTTGAAATGAGATAGTCTAACAGGTTTCTTATTAATAGGTAGTTATGAGGAGGTCATTATGGAACAGTTTGATGTTCTAGTAGTAGGTAGCGGTGGCGCCGGCATGCGTGCGGCTCTTGAAGTAGGTCGTCGCAAAGGCTTAAAAGTAGCTCTTATTACTAAAATTTTCCCAACTCGCTCTGCAACAGCAATGGCGCAAGGCGGTGTAAATGCATGTTTGAACAATGTTGCAGCTGAAGATACAGTTGAAACTCATACTTTCGATACTGTAAAAGGTTCTGACTATCTTGGCGACCAAGATGCAATCGAATTCTTCTGCTCTCGTTGTCCAGAAGGCGTACTTGAAATGGACCACATGGGTGCTCCATTCTCCCGTACTGAAGAGAATAAAATTGCGCAACGTAACTTCGGTGGTCAATCCTATCCACGTACTTGCTACTCTGCGGATAAAACTGGTCACGTTATTTTGCACACAACTTACGAACAATGCTTGAAAGAAGGCGTACACTTCTTACAAGAATGGTATCTTTTAGATCTTGTTAAATCTGCAGAAGGTCACGTTGGTGGCGCTGTTGTGTGGAACATGAAAGAAGGTCGCGTAGAACAAATTAAAGCGAAAGCTATTATCTTGTCTACTGGTGGTGCAGGCCGTATCTTCTGGACTCGTACTACAAACCCATTCCTTTCCACAGGCGATGGTATGGCAGCAGCATTCCGCGCTGGTAACGGCTTGAAAGATATGGAAATGATCCAATTCCATCCAACTGGTCTTGGTCGTACTGGTATCTTGATGTCCGAAGCGGTTCGTGGTGAAGGTGGTTACCTTCTTAACGCTGAAGGCGAACGTTTCATGAAAAAATATGCGCCTAACAAAATGGAATTGGCATCTCGTGACGTTGTAGCGAAAGCGATCGAAGATGAAATCGCTGCAGGTCGTGGTTTCGGTTCTGGCCTTAACGCATATGTAGTAGCTGACCTTCGTCACTTGGGCCCTGAAGTTATTATCGAAAAACTTCATGGTATCCGCGACTTAGCTATGTGCTTCGAACATTGCGATCCATTGACTCAACCGGTACCTATTCGTCCTACATGTCACTATACAATGGGCGGTATCGACGTAGTGGATTACAAAACTTGTGCATGTGAATTGCCTGGTTTGTTCGCTTCTGGCGAAGCATCTTGTATCTCCATCCACGGTGCGAACCGCTTGGGTGGTAACTCCTTGGCAGACGGCGTAGTATTCGGTAAGGTATCCGGTGCTGGCGCAGCTGATTATGCTGAAACACATGAACAACCTAACGTAGATGCGGAACTTGCTGCAGCTGCAAAAGCTTGGGAAGCTCGTTTCACAGAAGTAACATCCCGTGAAGGCGGTCGTCCGGTTGTAGAAATCCGCGATGCATTGGCTGATGCAATGTGGAATAAAGTAGGTATCTTCCGTAATGAAGAAGGTATTACTGAAGCCTTAAAAGAAATCGAACAATTGATTGAAGATTATAAAACTTGCTATGTAGGTGACCCTGAACGTACTTACAATATGGCATTCGTAAACTATTGTGAAATCGGCTCCATGTTAACAGTAGCAAAAGCTATTGCTATGGGCGCTTTACACCGCCGTGAATCTCGTGGTGCTCATATTCGTGAAGACCATCCTAAACGTAATGATGAAAAATACTTAAAACATTCTTTGATCAAATTAGGTGCTGACGGTCAATACGAATTAACAGAACGCGACGTAGTGTTCACTAAATACGAACCACAAGAAAGGAAGTACTAAGATGAGACAAATCACCTACCATATTCACCGTTACCAACAAGGTCGCGCGTTTGTACAGACTTTCAAATTCGATTACGAACCTGACCGTACAATCCTCTGGGGCCTTCAAAAAATTAAAGATACACAGGATCCAACATTGACATTCTTGGCAGCTTGCCGTTCCGCAGTTTGCGGCGCTTGCTCCATTCGTGTAAACGGCGAAGCGATGCTCGGCTGTGAATCTAAAATCGATGAATTAACAGAACGTTATGGCACAGACGAATTGACAATCGCTCCAATCGGCAACTTCCGTGTTATCCGTGACTTAGTTGTTGACTGGGAATCCAAAGTTGATCGCTTGAAAACAGTTGCTCCTTGGATTTTCCTTAAAGCTGAATTCAACGAAGGGGACAAAATCGTTCGCCAAACTCCAGCTGACTTCAAAAAATTCGTTGCTGGTACAGAATGTATTCTTTGCGGTTGTTGCGCATCTGAATGTAACAAATTGACTGCACGTCAAGATGACTTCTTAGAACCATATGTATTCACAAAAGCTAACCGTTTCGTATTGGATAGCCGTGATGATGCACCTATGGCTCACATTCAACCTGCATTCGACAATGGCCTTTGGAAATGCGTTCATTGCATGAACTGTATCTCCCGTTGCCCTAAACACTTAAAACCTGCTCAAGATATTTCCAACTTGCGTAAAGAAGCTACAAAAGCTGGTCTTACTAACAGCAAAGGCGTTCGCCATGCAGTTGCTTTCAAAGAGGACCTTTACAAAACTGGTCGCTTGAAAGAAGTTTCTATGAGCTTGAAATCTGATGGTGTTGTTGATTCCGCTAAACAAGCATTCTATGCTTTACGTTTGTGGAAACACAGCAAAATCAATCCATTCGAACTTGTAGTACCTCAAAAACCTGTAAATGGTATTGATGGTGTTCGCAGACTTATGAAAGCAGCTGAGGAGGTAAGCAAATAATGAAATACGCATTTTTCCCAGGTTGCGTTCTTGAAAGCGCTGCCAAAGAAGACTACTTAGCAACAGTTGCTGTAGCTAAAAAATTAGGCATCGAGTTGGAAGAACTTGACGGTTGGACTTGCTGTGGCGCGTCCCACGTTCAAGACATCGCTCCAGAAATTACACTTGCTACAAATGCTCGTAACATTGCATTGGCAGAAGAAAAAGGTTTGAACCTTTTAACTGTATGTAACACTTGTACTTTGATGCTTCGTGAAGCTAAAAATGAATTAGATAATAACGAAAAAGAAAAGAATGAAGTTAACAAAAAATTAGCTCAAATCGGTAAACAATACCGCGGTACAACTGATATTACTCATTTCTTATGGGTATTGATCCGCGATTACGGTTTGGATAAATTGAAAGCTAAAGTTGTTAAACCTTTAACTGGTTTACGTGTAGCTGAATATTATGGTTGCCATATTCTTCGCCCTCAAACTGAATTGGGCTTCGAAGATTATCAAATGCCTACATCTTTAGCAGATTTAATCTCCGCTATCGGTGCTACACCAATCGACTTCTCCCGTAAACTTGATTGCTGCGGTTTCCATGCAGTATACCCTGCACATGATTCCGTAATGCAAATGACTGGCTCCATCAATAAAGATGCAGCTACAGAAGGCGCAGATTGCGTAGTTACTCCTTGCCCACTTTGCCAAATGCAACTTGATATGTTCCAAAAAGAAGCTAAAGAAGTTGTAGGCGGCGGCAAAGATATGCCAATCTTGCACATGTCCCAATTAGTAGGTCTTGCTCTTGGCATTTCCCCTGCTGAAATGGGTATGCCTAAACGTCACTTAACTGATACTGCAGCAGTGACAAAATTTGTAGGTTAATTCGTTTGATTTAGACATGATCAGAGTTGGTCTATATAGTAGTCTGAATCTAAACCTATTATCATAATTACCAGAAGAACCCCCTAGCTTAGGCTAGGGGGTTTTTCTTTTCTAAAAATGGAATTTCAGTAATGTTAATAGTAATATGTTTGGATTTAATTGTACTGAATTATAAATCGTGAAATATATATAAATCGATAAATGTAAAATAAATACAGTAAAATACTAACTTTATAAATAAATTTGATTTTGATATCGATTGATAATTGTAGTATAATAAATACACAAATTGTATACACTTATATGAATAATAGCTAATATGTTGTAATTCATAAATTATTATAATGTTATATATACTAGATTATACAATATAAATTTGGGAGATATTATATTGGAAATGCTAGTTATTATGCTTTGAGAGGGCGATTAGCATTATAGAGTGTATATACGGGGGGAAATAATGAATGATATGCTATTAGAATATATCGATCGAATGATTGATCAAGAGACAGAACATCGTGTTTTTTCTGTGGATTTTAACAACAAACAGTACTTTGTAAAACAGGATATAAGTAACCATCGCTCTAGTTGGATTAAGCCCGCACCTAGAGCTTCTTTTGATTATGAGTTTTACAAGATTTCTTTTGTGAATACGCAATTGCCAGTAGCTCCTGTTATTGCTGGTTTTAGAGAACATTATTTTGTTACAGAAGCTTGTGGTAAAACGTTAACATATTATAGCCAATTGCCCGCTCAACATCCAGAGGATGATAGTTTGCAGGATATGTTAAGTCATATTTTTTATATGTTTGGCAAGACATTAGGTCAGTTGCATGATTATGGCTTGAGTCATGGCCGTCCTGCTATGCGCGACATTACCTATGAGCCTGAACTAGATAAGATCACATTGCTCGATTGGGAGAATAGCCGTCGTTGGCCTGAGTTAACACCGCAAGGCTGGGATTTACTCGTCTTCGTTCACAGCTTCCTTCGGGAGGATAATTTATCCATTTCGTATCTATATGCTATGATGAATGGCTATAGCTCAGCTTGTACAGCCCGTGAGACAGTGCTACATATAAAAGAAATTTTACGTAAACATGAGTATCTTTTTAAATTCTGTCGTATGTTAAATCCTCTACATTTTGTGGACACTGAAGCGGCTGTTAAAGCATATGACTTTATATTGGCGTTGAAAACCGAATAATATGTATTTGAATAGTACTCGTAATAAGAGCACTTTATAGACCTTTACTGGTGGTATCTAGAATATTAATCTTCTAGATATCATTAGGTAGAGGTCTTTTTCTATTTCAATTTATAGTATTACAGTCAGAGTTCAGCTACTTTCACTATAAGTACCTTAAATAACGGCAAGGGGGTTGTCGAATGAGGAACTCAGGAATATAAGAGGGTGAAAGGAGGTGATACGATGGCTAACATTAAACGCACTAAATTGGTGTTGCGTTTTAACATCGGTACCGAAGATGCACCGAAGTACAAAGACGTAACTTATACTCGTGTTGCAGAAGAAGCGTCTGACGATAATGTGAAAACCGTTGGTAATGCGCTGGCAGCCTTGTATGACCACAGCTTGTCCGACGTGGTCCGCGTCAATGAAGTATCTTTAGGACATTAAGTGTAGGGTTTCTACTCATTCTTGTTTTAGGTGATCCAAACACATTGTTAATTGCTGATTTCATACAGCCTCACATAGTCGTAAAGAGGTGTAGAAATAGCAAGTCCACACATTCCCATCCTTATTGATATGAATCGAAGATATGTATATTTGTAATCTAACATGTTTACAGCCTATCTAGATTCGATGAACTTGTTTATGAAACGTGAAAGGAGGCGCCCACATGGCGGAGAAACGCGTTGTATATCTTACATTTTCTACGGTCGGTGGTAAAAGCACATCAGTCACAATTAGTGCTCCTCGTGCTGGAATTACTTTACAAGATGCTAAAACAGCGGCTAATGCGTTAGTGGCTAATAAAGTAATTCTTGGTTCTGGTGATGCAGAATTAGCAGCATTTACTACAGCTCGTGAAGTAAAGACACAAACTACTGAATTGCAATAGTACTGCTTCTATGATGTAGTCTAGAAAGGTACAAATATAATCTAAAGGTAGTATAAAAGCGATCATGGAGAAATCCTGGTCGCTTTTTTTGTGCATTAATTGAGATATAAATTCAAAATTATTTCAGATTCACAGATTATAATGTTCTATAAAGTGCTTGTTATACATATAAGATTGGAAAATATAGTATGATATGATAGACTTATTAAGTGATTTTATTTATCAATTTATAATAGAATAGTCTGTTTGTAATCAGTTTGTTAGTGTAGGAAATTAGTATATAGAATTAAGCTACTTATAAAGGAGGTTTACGATGAAAGAGGCGTGGGAATTATTCTTACATGGTGGATTTGTTATGTGGCCGCTACTAGTGGCACTTATCATAACTGTAGCTATAGCGATAGAACGTATAGCTTATTATCGACAATTGAAGCGGGAAATGTTTGCTCTGAATGATGCATTAGAAGAGAGCGAAATAAACTGGCAATCCTTATTAACTAGCTTAGAATCTAAATATACAGCTAATATTTCGTATAATCTGCCTCGCGTGCTTGAACAGTGTCATGATCGCAATGTATTGCAATCCAAAATGGAGGATATGGTGGCCCATGTTTATACGCACGCTTCTCGTGGTCTTGATTGGCTCTCTACCATTGTTACGATAGCACCATTATTAGGATTGCTTGGTACTGTAACGGGGATGATTGGTGCCTTTCAGGTGTTCGGTGCTGACGGTGCGGTACCTACTGCTATTACCGGTGGTGTGGGGGAAGCCCTTGTCGCAACTGCTTCTGGTCTTTGCGTGGCTATTGTGGCATTGTGTTTTCATGCCGGGTTTACTCATCATGTACGTATGACAATATCTCGTTTAGAAGATTCATTTTCTCGTGTCTTAGATTCTTATGATCGGGGGCATGCTGCATGAAACGAATGAGCCGTATGGAGGGAGAAAAGCCTACTTTGATGATTATCCCTATGATTGATATCATCTTTTTCTTGCTCGTATTTTTTATGATTAGCACCATATATACGATTCCACAACAATCCTTGTCTATTATGCTACCAAAAACGAAAACACAGCAGTCCGCTGAGTTGCGTCCGGTTTTAATTGATTTTGAAAAATCTGGGCAGCTGATGATTGATGATGGATATGTGACGAAAGAACAGCTAATTAGCTCTGTGAAAGCCAAAATTGGAGAGAATAAAAATCAAAACTTCCTTATTCGTGCTGACAAGGATTTGAGTTATGGCAAGGTCGTGGAATTAATGGATGATATGAAATTAGCCGGCGCTGCAAGTATTAGTATTGCCACTGTTAATAAATAGGTGATGCTATGGCGAAACAATATGTAGATGTGTGGAAATATCCACATATGACCTATAAAAAAGCCTTTGTTATTGCTACCATTATAAGTATTATTACGGTGGGTGTTGCTTTTATTTCTTTTTCTGATTATATCGAATCTCAGATGGCTGGATCGTTACAAATTAATTTTCTAACGGAACAGGAAGCAGAGAAACAAGTAGAGGAAATTAAAGAGCAAATTAAAGAAGAAAAAGCTCATGAGATCCAACACTCAAAAGAATTGGAAAATAATAATGTTCAACCTGATAACGGAGGAGCCGGTCATGGAGGACAAAATGGAAACTCTGCTGTTCCTACAAAAAGTGATGTAAGTCCGTCTAGTCAACAAGCGAGTGCTGGTGAAACAGGTACTATTAAACAATCTTCTGTCGGTAGTAATACGGGGAGTGGACTTGTCGGGCCTGAAGGTCCTGGAATTGGGTATGCATCAACAGGAAGTGGAGAAGGGCTTAGCAATCGTGAGGGTACAGGAGGCACCGAAGTAGATGTCGGTGGCGGCGGCACATTTAGTTATGATGGATATTGGAGTAATTTACAAAGTGCAATTAATAGTAATTACCCTACAGATGCATACGCTATGGGAATTCAAGGTGATGTAACACTAAGAATTTATTTTGCCCCAGGTGGCAGTGTTGCCAGTGTGGAAGTTCTTAATTCTGATGATCCTATATTATCAGAACATGCTAGGGAATATGCTCATAGTGTGGGTGGCGCTGAAAATTCTACAGGTACACAACAATATGCAGATATCACAATTCACTATAATTTATAAGTATAATGAAAAACTAGTATCTTTATGGATACTAGTTTTTTTATATGTATATATATTACTTTGATAACATAAAATAATATTGATAGTTATTCCTGATGAATATATAATTGAGATTAGATATCGTTTTATACTATTAGAGCCCTAATATATTTTCTGGAGGTGTGTGATGAAAAAGTCATGGGCAGCACTATTGTGTGTTGTATATCTAACGTCTGTTGCAGGTGTGGTAGGTGCAGAAAATAATAGTTCTACAAGTGTAGTTAGTATGAATGAATCTCAAAATAATACGAGTGATGAGCAGTCGAGACGTATGAAAGATATTACGGTTACGGCTACTCGTACGGAGGCATTAGTTCGCGATGTGCCAATTGCGACAACGATTATTTCACAAGAGGAAATTAAAGAGCGCCAATATCGTAATTTAGAGCAAGCCTTACAAAGTGTGCCAGGCGTCGCTTTCAGCACCGATGCTCATGGTGGACAAAATATTACGATGCGTGGCGCCGAATCTCGTCATACATTAATTCTTATTGATGGACGACGTGTTACGGGAGAGTTGACGAAAACGAGAGCTAATGCCATGGGCTGGCTTCGTCAAGGCATGGATAATGTGGAACGCATCGAAATAACGCGTGGTCCGTCGAGTGCACTTTATGGTTCTGAGGCGAACGGTGGGGTTATTAATATTATTACAAAGCAATCCAGAAAGCCAAGTGTAGAGGTTAATACTGAAATCTCTCGCCGTGATGCATCGAGTGCGACGGGATATAACTTCAATGTATTGGCTCGTAGTGGGCAAAAAGGAAAGTGGAACGGATCGGTCGGTGCTGGTATTCGCAGGAATATAGCGGGTAATAATGATTCTGGCTCGGATAATAATTATCATGGTGACCGGATACCGCTTCATTTTGACGTATCTTATCAAGCGGGAAAAAGAGATAAATTTTCCTTCTTTATAGATCGAGAAACTGAAGACTTGGATATGAATACGAAAAAGGGTAGCTCATTAACTCAATCGGTTGATAAAAATACGACTACTACAAGCACAGGTCTTCGTTGGAATGGTCGTCGTGGTCGGTCATCGCTTATGGTGCAGTCTTACTACAATCATTACAAAGACACCTATGATCAATATAAGCGCACGGGTGGCATAAAAAAACTATCCATTTGGGATGAATATTATAATAAAGAATGGATTACAGACGCACAGGTTAACACATCAATCGATAAGAAGAATCTCTTGACTTATGGCGTTCAATTCCGTCGTCAAGAAGCGATTAGTACGCGTATTAATAACGGCTCCATTGCATGGTCAAGAACTCGAGAAGGCATTACAGATACTGCGGGTAAGGCAACCATTAATTACGGTAGTTACTTTGTGCAACATCAATGGAAACCTAGTCGTAAATGGGTAATCATTCCTGCTGTTCGCTACGATACGTCAAATGCATTTGATAGCCATTGGTCGCCTAAGATTGGTGTTACCTATAAAGCAAATGATAGTCTTCGCTTTAAAATGAACTACGGTGCAGGCTACTCCACGCCTGGTATGACGGAAATGTATCATCATTGGCTTATGGCATCTAATGTGCCAAGAGGGCGATTAGGGGCTTTCGATATATATTTGCAAGGTAATCCTAATTTGAAACCTGAAAGCTCTTATAACTTTGATTTCTCCGTAGAAAAAGATTGGAAACGGACAAATGTTAAGGCGTCCTATTTCCACAATGTTATTAAAAATTATATTGAAAGCGGTGCCAATCGTATTGATATGGCAAATCGCCGTATTTATGTTTCGTATTCTAATTTACCTCGTGCTGTATTGCAAGGTGTGGAATTATCTGTAAATCATAGACTCAATGATAAATGGGATGTATTCGGTAACTATACTTATTTGGATGCGAAGAATGACGTTACCCATAATCGTCTGTTAAACCGTGGTCGTCATGTATTCAGTGGTGGTGTTAATTATCATCAAGGTCGCTGGACTGGCGCGTTCTGGGGGAATTATTACATTAATTACCTCGATGGCATCGATGCTATCGTTGTTAACCCACGTCTCAGCATTCCGAAGAAGAAAAACATTCAAACTTGGAATGTTATGGTGACTCGTCAGTTGAATGATAATGCATCCATGTATGTAGGGGTTGAAAATATATTTGGTGAAAAACAAGACTTACGAGATATTCATGGCGCCACTTATCGCATGGGCCTTAACCTGCGTATGTAATAGTGAGATATTAATGTATGTATGAAATGCTGAGGCTTTAATGCATGTATTTCATACATAATATAGTGGCATTAATTTGAAATTATAATCTATGAGGTTTAGCTTGCATAAGTTATCTGCGAGGTGATCATTATCAATAAGCCATTATTATGTTTATTGGGTATTGTTGCCGTTGTGGGAGCTTTCACTACGGGTATAAGTTTTGAAGGCAAGCGAGAGGTATTCAGCGAGGTAGGTGCTATTCAGATTGAAGATGATACGAAGCAAATAGTGTCGTTGCCGAGTGCAGTAAGTCGAGTAGTATCTATTTCTTCGGCGGATAGCGAATTACTCATCGCTTTAGGTGTTAGCCCGGTAGGTGTAGTAAATTCAAGGGAGTTACCGGCAGAGGTGCAGGCTAAAATTGCACAGTATCCAAATATGAATAGTGCTGTATCTCCAAGTATTGAACGAATTATTATGTCCGATCCGAATCTCGTTATCGGCATTGCCATGCCGTTTCAAACGGCGTTGCGCAAAGCATTTAATGCGAATCATATTCCTAGCTTTTACCATCTATCCTCCAATTATGATGACATCATGGACCATATTCGGCATGTGGGCACCATGACTGGTCATGATAGGGAGGCGGCTGCATTGGTCCAGAAATATAATGATATCCTAACAGAAATCATACAGCGTCATAAAGATGAGTCTGCGCCGCGTGTTCTCATTGTTTTTGGGACACCTACGAGTTACCAACTAGCCTCCAGTAAAACATATGTGGGAGATATTTTCCAAAGATTAGGGGCAAAAAATGTGGCTGATGTATATTTGCCGCAGGATGTATCGGAGAATGCTTTGGATGGATATATTCCGCTTAATCTGGAGACGATGGCCGTTCTTGATTGCGACAAGGTTATCTTGATTAATCATGGCAGTAGCGGTGAGAAAGATATAGCAGCTTTTAAAAAGGCTTTTAAAACGCCGGCATGGCAGAATGTACCTGCTATTGCTAATGGGAATATAGAGGTCTTGCCGGGTCCGTTGTTTGCGTCGGTGCCGACCGCCCGAATGGATCAAGTGTTATTATATGCGGAAAAGGTGTTATATGGACAATCTCATTAATGTGCAGGAACGTCGTGGCTTACGCGTTTTTGTGGCTGCGCTGATTCTGTTAATAGCAGGTGTGTTACTGAGTATGAAATTGGGCGCCGTTCCATTAACTTGGAGCGAATTATACCAAATCATAACGGGTGGCGATACATCAAAAATTGGTCAAATTATCATGACTATACGCTTACCACGTGTTGTAGTGGGATTTTTAGCGGGCATGAATCTTGCCTTAGCTGGCGTGATTTTACAAGGTATCTTGCGAAATCCTTTGGCGGATCCCGGTATTATTGGCATTACCTCTGGTGGTGCTTTGGCGGCTATGATTATTATGATTCTCATGCCTACTTACGTTATGCTTGTTCCTATTGGTGCTTTTGTTGGTGCGTTAGTGGCATCGTTTTTGGTTTACGGTATTTCTTGGCAAGGTGGACTTAATCCGTTGCGCCTTATCTTAGCCGGTGTGGCTGTAGCGGCTTTCTTCGGTGGGTTTAATACGATTCTGTCCGTGTTTTATCCGGATCGTGTTCAAGGAACGGTGAGCTGGATGGCAGGTGGTTTTGTAGGGCGCAGCTGGGACGATGTGATGATGATCTGGCCTTATACGGCTATAGGTATTATTGGATCTATGATATCTATCAGATGGCTTACATTACTCAGTTTAGGCGATGATACAGCACGTACCTTGGGGGTGCATGTTGAAAGATGTCGATTGTCCTTGCTCGTATTAGCCTCTTTGTTAGCCGCATCAGCGGTGAGCGTGTCGGGGATGTTGGGATTTGTAGGTCTTATAGTGCCTCATGTGGCGCGCCTCATCGTAGGTGTGGATTACCGTTACTTGATTCCTACGTCCATGGTCTTTGGTGGTATATTAATTGTTTATGCAGATACATTGGCGCGCATGATGATTGCGCCTGGTGAAATTCCTGTAGGCGTACTGATGAGCTTCTTGGGTGCTCCATTCTTCTTGTATCTATTGAAAGGGGTGGGGCGAAGATGAGTGTGTTAACCGTCGATAATATAACGGTAGGCTATGGGAAACGATTGATACTGGAGAATCAATCTATCGTCTTTGATAAACCGGAAATAATATCTATTATTGGTCCAAATGGTTCGGGAAAATCAACGTTTTTGAAAGCTTTGGCGCGGCTTATCAAGATAAAACAAGGGACTATATCGTTAGATGGAAAATCTTTACATTCGTGGAATACGAAGGAATTAGCGCGTTATATAGCTTTGTTACCGCAAATTACGACAGCCCCTGAAGGAATGTTAGTTGAGCAATTGGTTCGATTCGGACGAAATCCGTATGTATCGATTTTTAAGGAACTATCTGATGCGGATTTAGCTGCTGTGGAGCAGGCGATGAAATGTACAGATGTATGGAAATATCGGTATCGGCAAATAGGGGAACTATCCGGCGGTGAACGGCAGCGCGTATGGCTTTCATTAAGTTTGGCGCAAGAACCGAATATTCTACTCCTCGATGAACCGACTACCTATCTCGATAGTCGCCATCAAATTGAGTTGATGGAGCTAGTTAAACGCACACAGCGGGAACGAAATATTATGGTCGTTATGGTGCTCCATGATTTGAATCTAGCTTTGCGCTATAGTGACCGCATTATTGCTATTAAAGAGGGAGCTATTGTAGGTGATGGAACTCCGCATATGATGATGACCCCAGAGAATTTAGCAGAGTGGTTCGGTATTAAAGCGGATATTTTACAAAGTCCTCGCAGTGAAGAAACATGTCCTATATGTGTACCATATGGTCTTGCTTAAATAGAGGAACTTAAATGCTATATACTAGTTAATTGTTAGCTGTTTTTACTGAAATGTACACAATAGCAAAAAAGCTATTTCGAAAATTGCATACTGTTTATACCTTAAAGAGACCCCACCTGTGGTGAGGGTCTCTTTATTATGGTAAAATATATAGTGTACTAAATGGTTGGGTGAAATTTTCACGAAATGATGTACAAGCATAAGTACATTATAGAACCCGGATGGGGATTTTTAATGAGGTAAAATAGTGGAATATATTATTTCGTTTATGGAAACATATGGCTATACGGCCATGTTTATTGCAATGGTTCTAGAAAATGCTAATGTGCCTATTCCAAGTGAAATCGTACTTGGTTTTGCGGGGTATTTAATAGCTCAAGGCATATTTGATATGCATACAACAATGGTGGTAGGTATCTTAGCAGGTATTGTTGGTTCTATAGTATCCTACTGGATGGGTGAGCATGGTGGGCGCCCTTTATTATTGAAATATGGTAAATATATATTCTTTAATGAACATAAATTTGAACTGGCAGAAAAGATGTTTAATAAATATGGCGGTGTAGCTGTATTTTTTGGTCGACTTTTACCTGGTGTTCGTACCTTTATCTCCTTCCCTGCAGGAATGGCACGCTATCCCATGTGGCATTTCATCATCTGGACGGTACTCGGTACGATTCCTTGGACGATTTTGCTCGTTTACTTAGGTAAGGTACTTGGTGAAAATTGGCAAGACCTTATCGAGTACAATCATGAGTTCTTGATTGTTATGATCGTTGTATTTGTCATTATAGCTGTAGTACTGGGCTTTAGATACTATCGTAATCGTCGATAAGGAGGCCCTTATGAAACTCTCTCGATTAACACCAGTCGTATTTATTGTGTGGCTAGTGTTTTATATGTTTGGCAATAATATGTTGCCTGTTACAGATCCCGTTGAATCTAATTATGCGTTAACGGCAAAGGAAATGGTTCTTTCAGGTGATTGGCTATCTCCGCAGATTTATGGTACTTATTGGTACGATAAACCAATTATGATTTATTGGCTCATTGCTCTTGGCTTTAAAATCTTTGGAATTGCTGATTGGGTGGTGCGCCTACCGAGTGCTATTTTCGGTGCTTTGTCGGTGGCGACCATGTATCAATCTACGCGTACCATGAGCGGTAAGTGGGCGCTTGGTCTCATTGGGGCATCCGTTCTGGGCACATCTCTTATGTTCTGGACCGTAGCTCATGGCGTTATTACGGATATGGTGCTCCTTTATACGACATTGATGGTCATGATTTACTCCTACAAGGGACTGGTGGAACAGAAACCGTATGCCATGATTGTAGCCTATGTATTTGCTGCGTTAGGCGTACTCACTAAAGGTCCGGTAGCCATTGTGTTGCCTGGTATGATTCTGCTTGTTTTTGCAGGTATTAATCGTTCTTGGTCTATGGTGAAAGCCATCTTCGATTGGCGTGGCATTTTAGCTTTTTGTGTAGTTTGTTTGCCGTGGTATGTGTACATGTATAGCGTTCATGGTCAAGACTTTATCAATGGCTTCTTAGGACTTCACAATGTAACGCGTGCTACTCAGTCGGAACATCCAGAAGATAATGTGTGGTGGTATTATCTCGCTATCTTCCTTGGTGCTTCTATGCCGTGGACGGGTGCTGTTATTTACGGTATAATCGATGGCTTTAAACAACGTCATACAGGGTTTATCTATAATATGACTTGGGGTGTTGGAATTGTGCTATTCTACACCTTGATGGCAACAAAATACCCTCTATATACCTTTGTTAGCTTAGTCCCATTTAGTGCTATCGGTGCTTTGGGCGTTATGAAGCTTATTCGCAAAGGCAAATCTAGAGCCTTAAAATGGATTATTATGGGGCCGACGTTGCTTCTGTGGATTGCTTATGTAGCAGGTTCTTTCTTCGCACCATGGGGTTTTTATTGTTTGCTCTATGTCGTGGTTGCTATGGCAATATTGGCTATGTTCTATACATGGTATACGAAAAGAGGATATCGTTTAGTTACGATTATTGTCCTTGGTACGATGGTTATATCTTCTATAGTCGTTATGGAAGGTTTAGAGCCATTCGTTAAGCAACGTAGTAATATTGATGTTGTTCCAGTAGTGGATTCCTATGAAGGGGATGTCTATTACTATAACGGCTATAGTACGGCTGTTGTGTATTATACGGGCCATAAGGTTATCAAGATTAATGGTGATGAAAGCCGCTGGGATGATCGAGATAAATTAAAAAAACGTAGCGCTGAATGGCAGAAGAAATATCTTATGGAACAAGTAAGTGAAGAGGAATTTAACAAGATTATCGAATCTGGTAAGCCACTTATGTTAATCGTTCCTAAAGGGGAAATTAAGCATTTCCGTCAGTCCTCCATTTATCCACATGTATCTGAGTCTAGTGAAGCAGGTACATCTGAAGTTTACGTATTAAATAAAAAGACTCTATTCAAATAATTGTGAAAACTTAATAAACATTAAAAGCAGGTAGTATTCAACGGATGCTACCTGCTTTTTATTATGTTTGTCATTCTTAGTTAAATGCTTGTTTAAAGAGAATATGATTCTGTACATATTGATATTTTTCGTACATAAATAATAACACCTACAATATTAATATGATTTATTGACATAATTAATACATATTGATATAGTAGGTTATATTAAGTTTAAAAGACGAGGTGTTCTAAAGCCTTATTTCATCTAAGGTTTAGAAAAATGCGAAAAAGTGACATGAGTCATAAACGCCCCTTGTTGTGAGGTAGAAAGAGGGGACATTATGAAGAAATTTTGGTATCTATTCATTGCTATCGTGCTGTTGATAGTAAGTGGGCTAGCGTATGGTTATCATGAACACAGTAAACCAAAGACCGCCCAAGAATTAAAAACCGTGCGCGTTGCGTATTTACCGATTACGCATGCGCTACCCGTATTTGCTATGAAGGAACTGGAGACAGCAGATGGTCCTGTCCATGTAGAGCTTGTTAAATACGGTTCCTGGCCGGAACTCATGGATGCGCTCAACACCGGTAAAGTAGACGCTGCAGCTGTTCTCGTTGAGCTCGGTGTAAAGGCTCGTGAACAGGGCATTGATGTGCGCGCAGCGGCATTAGGGCATACGGAAGGCAACATTATCGTTGTAAATAACGATATTAACTCTGTACAGGATTTGAAAGGTAAATCCTTTGCTATCCCTCATAAGCAATCAACTCAAAAAATCCTCGTAGACCTCATGCTTGAACGGGCAGGTCTTAGCGAGAAGGACGTACAGATAGTGGAGATGAGCCCTCCTGAAATGCCGTCCGCATTGTCGGTCGGTCAAATCGCTGGCTATAGCGTGGCGGAGCCATTTGGTTCTCTTGCTATAGAAATGGGAGCTGGGAAGGTCTTTGAAGACCCTGATCACTTATGGCATGACAATATCTGTTGCGCCCTCGTGTTCAACGGTCAATTCGTCGATGAACACCACGATTTGGCGAAGGCTTTCACAAAAGCTTATCTCGATGCAGGTACATATTTAGACGAGCATCCGGAGGCGCAAAAGGAGATTTCCTTAAAATACATGAAGTTTAAGGATCCTGTTATTGAACGTTCCCTCAAAGTGATTGGGTTTAAAGATTTAGCCCTTACAGAGGAGCGCTACAATGCGCTCGTGCATCACATGACACATATTGATTTAATCAAAAACGTGCCGAGCTATTCAGAGTTTGTAGATCAAACATTGTTACCATAGGAGGGGGACCATGAAGAAATATACATATGTGCCAGGCTCATTTATCGCAGCGTGGCTAATTTGGGAATTAATCGTTCGCCTCGGCGGATTTAACGAAGCCTTGCTGCCGACGCCATACAAAGTGTTGCTCGGCTTTGGGGAGCTCATCGGAGACGGCGTGTTATTCAAGGATGTTGCGGACAGTTTGGTGCGCTTTTTCATAGGCTATATTATTTCCGTCGTAGCCGGCGTGTTTTTAGGACTTATTTTAGGCTGGTATAAGGGCATTTGGAATTATATCAATCCCATCGTTCAGGTGATTCGTCCCATTTCACCGGTGGCATGGTTGCCGTTTATCGTACTGTTCTTTGGTATCGGACAGGCGCCGGCCATCGTCATCATCTTTATCGCGGCGTTTTTCCCGGTTCTATTGTCCACGGTGTCCGCGATTCAGAATATCGACCCCGTATACATCAAGGTGGCTCGAAATTTTGGTATCAAGCAGCCGGAATTGTTATTTAAAATCGTATTGCCCGCCGTATTTCCCGGCATCGCATCAGGGCTTCACATCGCGCTCGGCACGGCGTGGATCTTCCTGGTGACGGGAGAAATGGTAGGTTCCCAGACGGGGCTTGGATTCCTCATCATCGATATGCGGAACAATTTGCGTAACGATCTTCTGATGGTGGCGATTTTAACAATCGGCTTTGTAGGACTTTTGCTGGATTGGGGTGTGTCCCTCATCGAAAAATGGATTTATAGACGTTGGGGCATTGAGAAATAGGAGGTGGACGCATGGGTTACATTTCGGTGCGCAATGCACACAAGGAATTTATGAAAGATGGAGAACCGCTCACCATCCTTGAAAATATTAATCTGGACATTGAACGAGGTGAATTTATTTGTCTCTTAGGTCCTTCCGGGTCAGGTAAAAGTACGCTTTTAAATGCTATGGCTGGTTTTGAACTCGTTACCTCGGGCTCTATTACCATCGACGGCGCGGAGGTGAAAGCACCTCAACTGCGGTATGTAACGGTCTTTCAAAATTACGGACTGTTGCCGTGGCGAACGGTGGAAAGCAATATTGAACTGGGCCTTGAAAGTAAGAATGTGCCTAAGGAAGAGAGACCTGCTATTATCGACAAATACGTGAAAATGGTGGGGCTCGACCATGCGCGCAATCGCTATCCGGCGGAGTTGTCCGGTGGGATGCAGCAACGTGTATCCATTGCGCGGGCGCTGGCGGTCGATCCGGATATTATCTTCATGGATGAACCGCTAGGGGCCCTCGATGCGTTGACACGCATCAATTTGCAGGACGAAATCTCCCGCATCTGCCGTGAAGAGGGTAAAACGGTCGTATTCGTTACGCATGACATCGAAGAGGCTGTAGTCCTTGCAGACCGTGTTGTAGTGCTTGCCGCTAATCCGGGACGGGTGCAAACGATCATCCCTGTCAATCTCATCGATAGAACGGACCGGACCTCGGCGTCCTTCGTCAATATTCGAAACCACATATTTGAACAATTCCAACTCGCCAAAGAAGACAAAATCGAGTTTTATATATAATTGTGATGTTGCATGTAGATATATTTGAGTATTAATTTTGCATCAAACTTTCAGAAATAGGTGCTATTATGAATACAGTAACAGTATACATTTTATGTAGTGCGTGATTATCGGATATAGTATCACATATCATGATTGGGCATCGTAATATATGGATTGTATTACTATAGGTTTTAGTGTATAAATACAGTATATAAAAGCTTGATAATCATGATATACAGCATTATTAATTATATGGTTCGGTAGTATAAATTGGGGGAAATCCTATGTCCTTATTTGCACCAGAGGAAGAAAAAACGCTGTCTTTTGATGAATATATGGCCTCGTTTGATGCGGATCGGGTAGCAAAAGTACAGCAGTTTGTAGACTGGCTCGGTCAATATAGAGGCGAGCTTGTTCACAATCCGTGGGGTGAGGTGAATTCCGACCTCGAAATTGTTCGGTCTGACTTTGATGCGGCGCAGGTGCGTCGTAACAATTTGACGGCGTATTTGTTGCCGCGGTTGGGACGCTCCAAAATCTTTGTAGTGGCAGAGGCTGTCGGATATCAAGGTGGGCGTTTTTCGGGCATTGCCATTACCTGTGAGCGCATGTTGTTGGATAAGCATAAAACAATTCGGGCGCATCAGATAACGCCTGTTACATTACAAAGAACTAGCTCCCCTGTGAGTCCAATGCTGAAACGGACTCAACAGGAACAAGGGTTCAACGAACCTACGGATACGGTAGTATGGAGTGCCATCATTGAACAGGGAATCGATCCGTACGATGCACTGTTGTGGAATATATTTCCCTTTCATCCTCATAAGGCGGACGAACCGCTCACTAATCGGACACCGACCGAGTCGGAGCAGCAGCTAGGTTGGGAATATACGAAAAGACTGCTGGCATTGCATACCGAATTAGGTGGACCGAAGTCGCTCGTGCTCGCTGTCGGTCAAAAATCGGCGGACACGATGGGGCGATTCGGTCTTTCAGCCATCGGTCTTAGACATCCCGCTAACGGTGGGGTTAATTTATACCGTGAAGGTTTTGCTAAAGCTATAGGCCAATTTATACCGTAAAGATCTTGTTGAAGCTATATAGAGAGAGAGTTTTGAGATAGAAGGTATTACATATGAAACGTTATTGTGAATCCTGCCGTCAATATTGTGACGAGGCGGCCATGTTCTGTCCGCATTGCGGGCAGTATACGACTGCGGTGGAGGTTGAGAGAATTGCACCGGAAGGGGATATTATCTATCCGCTGGCGCATTATCGGTTGAGTTACAAAGATACATTTCTTTATGTGATAGGCCGCAAATTTATGAATTCAGATGGCCGTGCGTCTAAAGGGGAATTTTTGCGGTTCTTTTTGTTGTGGCTTTTAGTTGTCGTTGGAATTCTGGCCCTTTTTTATGGACTTACGGTGGTGCTTCATAGGGGGATTTATTTAATCCTGTTGGCATGGATGTTACTGACAATCATCGGTCTTGTCTCGCTGATTCCGTTGGGCTCTCTATGCATCCGTCGCCTTCATGATACCGGTAAAAGCAGTGATCATCTGTTTTTAATCTTAATTCCTTTCATCGGACCGATTATTCTATTTCTTCTACTGTGTAAGAAGGGCGAACCGAAGGCCAATCAATATGGTGAGGCGTTGAGGAACATCAGTATTGATAAACGATTGGCATCTATTATGAAAGTATCGCCTACGAGCAGCGCTTTCACCACTCGAATTCTCGTTGCATTGCTGGTGAGTGCTATCTGCGTATGCAGTGTTTCGGCTCGTTATATGGGACCGGAAAATGAACTGGATCCGGGCGGATGGTTTACGAATATCATCGTCGGTCAAGGCAGTGATGAAGCTGCACGGGATGTGGTACACGATTATTTTGACGCCGTCAATGAAAAGAACTATGATAAGGCTTTCACCTATGTTATCAATCAGGCTAAGACGAATCCTGTAGAAAAGCAGAAATGGATGGAATCTATGAAGTCGGCGCCGAAGGTGGTTGTCGGGTCCTTAGGTGCGAGTCGTATCACTCGTATAAACAGCATGAAACGCATCATTTACGAAGCGGATCTGCAAGTCACTAAACCCGGAGCTGGCGCGGTTGAGGCTGCGCATATGACACGCTACATATCTCTGGTCGAAGAAAATGGCGAATGGCATATTGAAGGATTTTATAAAAGTATGCCAGATGATAAATAATGAAATACTTTGGGGCGGTTCAGTTTGAGCCGCCCTTTTAAGTAGTAGTAAAATTTTATGTTACTTTTAATGAATCAAGCGTAGAACTCTTTTGTTTATGTTATTTTTATGTTATAATGAGCACAACGTATGAAAGTGAGGCTTTCATCAAAACAGATCGGACTATATTGCACTGTGTATCGGATTGAGATAAAAATAGAAGTCTCTTGCAGTTGAAGCATCTGATAGTGCACTATACTCATTTGCTACGGCAAATGGCACACAAACTAGGAACGGCAAAATTTGATAGCGCATTTTTGCGCCCATTTGACGAGACGCTAGTATAATAGCGCCTTTTTCTTTGTGTGACATTTCCTCGTGGCATAGATCAATTCAAGTGATAGGTGAGAAAAACTATGTTAAATAAATTAATGAACAAAATTTTAGGAGGAACTGTGAATACAACAGATAATCAGGTTACTGCGCAAGTGAAAGCAGAACCAACAGTAGCAAAAACTGCTACTCTTACAGCTGTGGCTGAAGGCGAGCAAAAACAAACGCGTCGCCGTACAAATACACGCCGCCCTGCTGGCGAAGGTCGTACGCGCCAACAAACAGCTGGTGAAGGTGAAGGTGCAACACGCCAACGCCGTTCTACAAATACTCGCACAAGTGCGAATGGTGGCCGTACTAATACGACTCGCCGTACAAATACACGTCGCAATGCCGAACAAGGTGAAGGTCAAGAACGCAAAACTCGCCAAACTCGTGCACCGCGCGGTGAAAATACACGTAATACACGAACTAATAATGGGCGCAATGGTCAAAATAGTCAGAACCGCAATAATAACCGCTCAAATAATCGTTCTACAGGTTGGAACAATCAAGAGGAACAAGTGGAATTAGTCGGTCGTACGCCAAATGGCGCCAACAAGGGAAAATTCCAAATCATTCCACTAGGTGGGCTTGGTGAAATTGGTAAAAATATGACCATCTTCCAATACGAGGACGAAATCATCGTTCTTGACTCTGGGCTTGCATTCCCTAGTGAAGATATGCTTGGCGTAGATATCGTTATTCCTGATATGAGCTATATCATCGAGAATAAAGACCGCGTGAAAGCTGTCGTAATTACTCATGGTCATGAGGACCATATCGGTTCTTTGGCATACCTTATGAAAGAAATTAGTTGCCCAGTATACGCAACAAACCTCGTTTGTGGATTAATCGAAGGCAAGTTTAAAGAACATAAGGTATCTCCAAAATGTCTGCGTACGATTGCTGCCGGCGATGAAGTTCAAATTGGTCAAGTGACTGTTGGTTTCATCCAAACAAATCACTCCATTCCTGACTCCTGCGCTGTATACTTTAATACACCAATTGGGACGGTTCTTCATACAGGGGACTTTAAAATTGACCAAACCCCAGTTGATGGCCGTTTGATGGATATGCACAAATTTGCTGAGCTCGGTAACAAAGGCGTATTAGCGCTATTATCGGACTCTACAAATGTAGAAAAACCAGGCACTACGGGATCTGAAAGTTCCGTAGGTCCTGCGATTAAACAAGCCGTTGGAGAAGCGAAGGGACGTGTTGTTTTGGCAACATTTGCATCCAACGTATCTCGTATACAACAAGCTATTGATGCGGCGGTTATGTTCAACCGTAAGGTTGTAGTTATGGGTCGCAGCATGGTTAATGTTACAGAAATTGCCCAAGAGCGTGGATACTTGAATATTCCACCAAATACAATCATCGACGTTGATGTAATGCACAACTACACAGACGACCAAATCATGATCTTAACGACTGGTTCTCAAGGTGAACCGATGGCAGGCTTGTCCCGTATGGCAACGAGCAACCATCGCACTGTAGAATTGGCACCGAATGATACTGTTATCATTTCTGCAACACCAATTCCAGGCAACGAAGGTGCTGTAGGTAGAACTATCGATAACTTGCTTCGTTTAGGTTGTAATGTGGTATACGGTAAAGACCGTGGTATTCACGTATCTGGTCATGCGAGTCAAGAAGAGCTTAAAACAATGCTTAACCTTGTTCGTCCAGAATACTTTATCCCAGTTCATGGTGAGTATCGCATGTTGCGCCGTCATGGTGAACTTGGTGTGGCCATGGGCGTAGATCCTAAGAAAGTCCTTATCGGTGATAATGGTCAAATCTTTGAATTCGATAAAGATGGTGGTCGCAAAGGTGGCCGCGTACAAGCTGGCGCTATTTTCGTTGATGGCCTTGGTGTTGGTGACGTAGGTAATATCGTTATCCGTGACCGTCAACAATTGGCACAAGAAGGTATGGTTATCGTCGTTATGGCGATGGACAAAGCTTCCGGTACTATCGTAGCTGGTCCAGACCTCGTATCTCGTGGCTTCGTATACGTTCGTGATGCAGAAGAACTCATGCTTGCTGCAGAACGCCGCGTAGAACAAGTCCTTGAAGATTGCGAAATGCAACGCATCAAAGACTGGACAACCATTAAGCAAAACGTACGTGACGCATTGGGTAAATTCTTCTATGATAAAACCCGTCGTCGTCCTATGATCTTGCCGATTATTCAAGACGTATAATCTTATATAATACAGAAAAGTACCGCACCTCATGGTGTGGTACTTTTGACATTCTAAAAGAGCAATAAAAACTACCATTAATAGCATTGCTATCGCATTCGTCTACTATATGGGGTATTTGAAGTTACCCTTTTAAACTGTTATAATTAAAAGATACCAATTAATATATCTTCTTATGTAAGAATGGTGATTTATGAAACAAACAAATACAAGAGCGATGGTAGAAACTGCCTTTGTATCGACCATTGTTGCTATGTTGACTATAATTGGGGCAGTCATGCCGTTTTCAGCTTTTCTAGCAACTATGGTAGCTCCAGCAGGTATTTCTATCATTGGTATCCGTTGGGGTAGTAGATATAGCTGTACTTCCTCAATAGTAGCCTTTATATTAGTAACACTCTTTCTTGGACCATTAATTGCTATGTCTACCATTTTAGTATATTCATTGCCTAGTATATTTTTGGGGGAAGCTTTTAGAGCAAACTGGTCTTTTAGAAAGTTAATATTAGTGCCTGCTGCTGTATTGCTTGGTATGGGCCTCTTACAATTAGTGGTTGCTAATAGTTTTGCATCTGTAGATTTTATTAGCTTAGGACAAAATGTAAATAATGAGTTAAAAGAAGCTATGATTGAGTCTATACGACAGCAATCAGCACCGCAAGAACAGATTGATACGATGATTCAGCAACTTAATTATTCATTTGCTCAAGCAGAACGTATGATGTTGTCATTATGGTTCTGTGCATGCTCTATCATAACGTATATCATGGCTAAGTTAGTATCTTATATTGGTCGTCGAACTAATACAGTTCATAGAGAATTACCTCCCATGGCTACTTGGCGTATGCCGATTTGGGGTGCTGGAGTTCTAGCCATAGGGATTATTATTATTTATGGCTTATCCTATATTGGATATGATAATAGTTTACTTAAAGATATCGGAATGAATGTTGCTTTTGTGGGGGCTTTCATTTGCTTAGTTAATGGTATTACCTGTTTAATGGCAGTTATGAAAAACTATGGAGTAAATGGATTCTTTCAATTTATAATTCTTTTCTTCTTATATACAATGAGTCCGTATGGTCTTGTTTTCTATGGTATTTTTGATATGTTTTTAGATATGAGAGCACGTTTCGAAAAACGTAGCTCATAATAGAAAGGAGGCCGTTATGAAATCCTTTCAACGGAGATGGAAAGGTTTAGAAATTACCATTGTTGCCGTTCTCGTATTATTGTTATTATTGCTGGCCTATTTAAATTGGGCTATTGCGATTTTAGCATTAATCATTGTAGTAGCGGCGTATTTGGTTAATTATAATACCCTTCATAACCGGCGTCGTTTAGCAAGAGAACAGTTTAGTGCGATGATGAAAAACGTCACACAAGCTTCTAATTTTGCTTTACAAAATTTGCCAATGGGGATTGTTCTTGTTAATAAGCAAGGCACATTGGTGTGGAATAATAGTGTTTTCGCTGACTGGGTTAAGGTGGATTGGAATAAGCTCCAAAAAATGTCTGCTTTGTTGCCTGGTTTCCGTATCGATAAAATCTGGGGTAAGTCCGGATATATGACGGAAAAATATGAAAATCGATACTTCCAAATTATTTATAAATTTATCGATCCTCGGGATACGCGATCAGATATTGATAGTGAAGATGAACTTGCGGAACATGCAGTGATGGCATTGTACTTTAAGGACATTACTGACCTAGAAAAGGCCCGTATTAAAGCGGAAGAGGGACAGCCTGTATGGGGCATGATTCAGATTGATAATCTCGAAGAATTGACAAAAGGTCTTAGTGATCGTGAGTATACTAGTATTTGGACAGATATAAATAATATCATCATGGATGAAATTGACCGCTACGAAGGTTTTATTCGTAACTTCCAAGATGATATGTATACCTTTGCCATTTCTCGTGGTGCGCTTCATGAGATGGAGGAAGACGGGTTTAAAGTGCTCGAACGAATCCGTAAAGTACCTTCTCCGCGTCAAGTACCAGCTACGATTTCTATTGGTATTAGTGAAAATGTAGGTTCTGTGAAAGATGTATCTGGCCGTGCTCGTGCAGCCTTAGATATTGCATTAGGTCGCGGTGGTGACCAAGTGTGTATTATGGATGGTGAAAGTACGCGCTTCTTTGGCGGTAATACGGCAGGCGTTGAGAAGAATACGCGCGTTCGTGCTCGTGTTGTATCTCAAGCGATACATGAGCTTATGATTGATTCTGATAAGATCCTTATCATGGGGCATCAGCGCGAAGACTATGATGCCTTAGGTGGCATTATCGGTGTAGCAGCCATTGCTCGAGCACTTGGTAAAGACGTGCGCATTGCGCTTTCAAAAGAAACTAGCGCCATCGATAAAATGGTGAATGTTCTTAACGAGTCAGAGTTCTGGAAAGAGAATATTATTACTGCAGAAGCTGCAAGAGTATGGGTAGATGCGAATACGCTCACTGTCGTGTGTGATACGCATCGTCAGGAAATGGTGGCGGCTCAAGAGGCACTTGAAATTTCTGAACGACGCATTGTTATCGACCATCACCGTCGTGCAGCGGACTTTGTAGAAAATCCATTACTTACCTATTTGGAACCATCTGCATCGTCTACATCTGAGCTCGTAACAGAGCTTGTACAATATGCAGGTGTTCCTGTGAAACTTTCAAAAGCGGAAGCTACAGGCATTTATGCAGGTATCGTATTAGATACGAAGAACTTTGTTCAACAAACTGGTGCGCGTACCTTTGAGGCTGCAGCATTTTTGCGCCGTGCAGGAGCGGATATCGACAGAGTTAAACAATTGTTTATTGAAACTTTCGATTCTATCCAATTACGTGCTAAAATGGTATTTGAAGCAAGTCGTACTGAAGGGATTGCTATTTCCGTAGCGCCTGAAGGTTTGAAGGATATGATGGCGTTGGCTGCACAAAGTGCGGACATGCTCATTAGTAATGAAGATATTGAAGCAGCTTTTGTACTATATTCCCTAAATGATGGCGGTATCGGCGTCAGCGCTCGATCCAAAGGCAAGGTGAACGTACAAGTTGTAATGGAAGCCTTGGGTGGTGGCGGTCATAGAACTGTGGCTGGTGCTCAATTACAAGGTATGACCATAGAGGAAGCGAAGCAGGCCATTTTGGAGCATGCTCTTGATGCGCTTCATTCCGTAGAACAAGAGGAGGAACAACAATGAAAGTAGTATTGTTAGAAGACGTTAAAAAAGTTGGTAAAAAGGGCGAAATCGTTGAAGTTAGCGACGCATATGGTCGTAATGTATTGATCAAAAAAGGCCTCGGCCTTGAAGGTACAGCAACTAACGTAAATAATGCGAAACAAAAACAAGAATCCATTGCTCATAATAAAGCCGTTGCAAATGACGAAGCTAAGATCTTGGCAGCTCAATTGACTAAGGTTGAAGTAACTGTAAAAGTTCGTATGGGCGAAGAAGGCCGTGTATTCGGATCCGTTACTGCTAAAGATATTTCCGATGCTGCTAAAGCTCAATACAAAGTAGATATCGATAAAAAGAAAATCGAAATTAAAGAACCATTGAAAACATTGGGCGTACATGACGTATTAGTTCGTGTTCATCCTGAAATTACAAGTACTATCAAGGTTAATGTAGTAGCCGAATAATAGTATTCACCATGCTCTTTGAGTATGGTGAATTCTTTTATCCATAGTGGTTGTGTGAAGGGGATTATCATGGATGTACGTATTCCACCGCATAATCTAGATGCGGAAAAGGCCGTTCTGGGGGCTTTATTAACTAATGGATCCAATATGGGAGCCGTTGTAGATACAGTGACGAGTATTCTTAAATCTGAAGATTTTTACCGCGATGCACATCGTATTATTTACGATGCTATTCTAGAAATCGTGCATGCCAATAAGACGGCTGATTTTATCACCGTTGGTGAAGAACTAGACCGTCGTAAGCGCCTCGATGCGGTAGGTGGTCTTGCTTATATTACATCTCTTGCCAATGAATCGGTTTCCTACAATGTTGAGGAACATGCGAAAATCATCAGCGAGAAAGCTCAGTTGCGCCGCCTCATCGATGCAGGGAATAAAATCGTAGGCATGACGTATGCTGGCGAAGATGAGCCGACGGCAATCCTCAATAAGGCAGAGCAAATGGTGCTAGACGTAAGCGGTCAAACTCAGTCTGAATCATCCTTTGCAGCTATTGGTGAAGTGGTTTTATCTAATCTAGATAAACTCAATGCACTGCAACAGCATGATGGTGCTATTACAGGCGTGCCAACAGGCTTTAAAGATGTGGACCACATTTTCAACGGCTTACAAAAATCTGACCTCATCCTCGTAGCAGCTCGTCCTGCGATGGGGAAAACAGCTTTCACCTTGAATATCGCTCAAAATGTAACGATGTTGTATGATAAGACGGTGGCGTTCTTTTCCCTAGAAATGGGCAAGGAACAGCTCGTTGGTCGTATTTTGTCCTCCGTGGCAGGTGTGAGCTCTGAAAAATTGCGCCGTGCGAATATGGATCCTGCTGACTGGGAAAAGGTTATTGCCGCAGCGGACCGCATGAGTAAATCCAAGCTCTTTATCGATGATACGCCGGGTCTTACCGTACAAGATATGCGCTCTAAATTGCGCCGTCTCAAGGTGGAACATGGTCTCGATCTCGTTATCGTCGATTATATTCAGTTGATGCAAGGTCGAAATGCTGGTAAGGGCAGTGAAAATCGTCAACAAGAGGTGTCCGAAATCTCTCGTAATCTTAAACTGATTGCTCGTGAATTTAACGTACCGGTTATCGCTTTGTCTCAGTTGTCTCGTAGTGTTGAAAGCAGACCAGATAAACGGCCTGTACTTTCGGACCTTCGTGAATCTGGTTCCCTCGAGCAAGATGCGGATATCGTTATCTTCTTGTACCGCGATAAATATTACGATGAAAACTCCGAAAAAGGGGATAATGCAGAAGTCCTTATTCGTAAACACCGTAATGGCTCCGTCGGTACCGTAGAACTTCAATTCGTTGGAGAATTAACACAATTTAGAGACGTAGAATTCCGAGACCTAGGGCCGGAACAATAATGAAAACTATCGTGGGGGGGCCTATATTGATGGGGCCCCGTGACATAGCTACATTTTAATTAAAAAGAAAGGACTATACTTCTTTGCTCCTCGTGACCTGATGTCGCTGCATAAGTATAGTCCTTTCTTTTTATCACTGTAGATATGAAGGTGTCCCATCAATATAGTGGCACTCGATAGTTTTCGTTGTATTGTTGGGAGAGGAGATAATAGAAGTTTTGGCGTTATACTAGTAGAAAATAAATCGTATTCAAGTGTATAATAGTACTAGATAGATTTTATAGTGTCGTACAATACGTAAGTATTGTGAGGTGGAATATAAGGTTTCCATCCTTTGTATGATGAATTTAACTATTAGTGGAAAACAAAATATTGAGTTTTATTTGTTGCTGGTTGGATTAGGTGCTGCAGAGGCTTATAAATACAAGCGTATTAGTCTAGGCGTATTTGAGAGTCTACATTATCATTTGTCCATGATAGATTTAATTGATGAATACCGGTTGTCAAAGGACTTAAGGGAGATTGTTTTCCAAGGTATGGGAATGGAAGATATTGTTGATGCAGCAGAGTGGTTTGAAGACTTTGATTGGGAAGGTCATTTGCGTGATGCGATAGATTCCTTGGAACTGGATTGTGTATCTAGATTAATGGAGTCCTCATATCATACTTGTATTAATGATTTTAATTTGTTTGATGTACCTAATACGGATAGTATTGATCATCTCTATATTTCTTTTGTATCTCATCATAGTTTTGAGCAAATCATGATGATTTTTATGCTAGGGTATACCGTGTTTTTGATTGAGTTAGGTGAGTATTGCGTTGATGCCTTTGATGCTTTTAAGCGTAACTACCTTACTAATCTTCGAGCTATAAACTGTGGTGAGTCCGAGGTTTTTAGTGAAGCTCTTGAATTATTTGATTCTTGTGATAACGGAAAAGATTTTTTGAGCAATAAACGACAACAATTGTGGTTAAGAAAGATTTCTATAGACCTTAGAGGTCACTTTTGTAGCCGCAAAGAGTCTAGCATGGATTATAGTAGTGAAAAGGGTTTAGTTTATTATACAAGTCCTAAAGAAACCATATTGGGTTAAGTTATATGCGTACTTAAGAGTACCTACTATTAGATTTGATGTCTAATAGTAGGTACTCTTTTTATTTTTTATGTTCAAAATTTACTGTTATAAAACAAACATATGTTTGAAAATACTCTCGGTTTTTGTTATACTAATCATAGAAATTTTTGTGTTCTGTTTTTTGTAAAAGCCCGTTGTTTAGCGGTTTAGGGGGTGTTTGTATGGGTTCAGGTGATACGGATCGGATGTATATGTGTATTGATTTGAAGTGTTTTTACGCGTCTGTAGAGTGTGCCGATTTAGGACTGGATCCGTTTACAACACCTCTGGTGGTGGCCGATGGTTCTCGTGGCAAGGGGGCTATTACGTTGGCTATTTCTCCAGCCTTAAAAAATTTAGGTGTGAAAAATCGCAGCCGATTATTTCAGATTCCACCGCATATTGAGTATTTGACGGTGAAGCCACATATGAAGCGGTATATGCAGGTGTCTGCTGAGATTTATGGAACCTTGCTCAAGTATGTGGCGCCCGAAGATGTGCATGTGTACTCTATCGACGAGTATTTCATCGATATTACGCCCTATTTACCACTATATAAAAAGACGCCTCGTCAGTTGGCGCAGATGTTGCTTGATGCGGTGCTAGTGGCAACGAAGATTTATGCCACCGTTGGAATCGGAACAAATTTGTTTCTTGCTAAGATTGCCCTTGATATTTTGGCGAAACATGCGTCTGATTTTATAGGCTATCTTGATGAAAGCCTTTTTAAAGAGACAATCTGGTATCATCAGCCTTTGACCGATATATGGCAGATTGGTAAGGGCATAGCTAATCGTTTGCATAAGTATGGTGCTTATGACTTACATGGTATTACTATGATTCCAGAGACGAAGTTGTACAAGGAGTTTGGCATTAATGCAGAGCTCATCATTGACCATGCTTGGGGCCGTGAGCCTTGTACGATTGCGGATATCCATGCGTATCGACCTATTAAGCACTCTATCTCGCACAGTCAGATTTTGTTGCGTAATTATACCTATGAAGAGGCATACGTGCCTATGCGCGAAATGGTAGAGTCCTTGGTATTAGAGCTTTTACAAATCAAAGGGGTTACGAACCATATTCACGTTCATATCGGCTATGCTGATGAAATGATGCGCTCTACAGGAGGTTCTAAAAAGCTTAAGCAGTACACTGACTCTTTGCAGGTGTTAACGGCGGCAGTTATTAAATTATACGAGCAGCATTGCCGTAAAAATGAGCTCATCCGTCGCATAGGAATCAGCTTTGAGGATTTAGTCAATCGATCCGCCATACCTCAAGAGGTGGACCTATTTAGCACTCTTACTACAAATGAAGAGGAAAAAGAGCGACAGGTACAAGAGGCTATGCTATCCATTAAGAAACAGTTTGGTAAGAATTCTATTTTGCGTGCATCGAGCTTACAAGAGGAAGGAACCATGCGCTTTAGAAATACCTTGGTAGGCGGTCATAATGGGGAATAGATATTATAATGGATACATTGGAAATACATTAGTCGCGTAAGGGGAGGTATACATTAATGAAACATCGCATGTCTCGGTTACAGCGAGCAAAACAATTTATGCCCTTTGCGGCATTGAGGGGATTTGAAGCGTTATTAGCCGCTGTAGCAAAGCCAAAAGAAAATCGGGCAGAGTTATCAGAGGATCAAATAGACGAGTTAAATACAGTTTTACAATCTGTACGTTGTGGGGAGTGGGTACGAATCGTTTACTACAACAAACGAAAATATACGGAACTTATAGGAGCTGTTGATATGATTAGTGAGCAATTACAAATTCTATCTGTACAAGGAACTGTTATTCCTTTCAGATATATTAAAGAGCTAAACTTGTATGATATATAAATATAAATGATGGCTTTTACTGTGTATGGTAAATAGACTAGAGTTAAGAAATAATTAGGTATACAATAGTATCATGGGTAAATATAGCTTTATAAAGATTTCTTTAGTTTTGTTGACTCTAATATACCTATATAATTTTTCGTGTTTTTGACTTAGAAAGGCGGTGTATGTAATGCATGATGTCATATCATTACTTATAAATCGCTATGATTTTTTCCTCCAGCTATTATGGGAGCATATAGAAATTTCAGTATTAGCTTCTGTTATTGCTACCATCATCGGTGGCTTATTGGGTGTGTTTATATACGAATATAAACGGCTAGCTGCGCCAGTTATGGTAGTGGTTAATTTCCTATATACAATTCCATCTATATCGATGTTAGGCCTTTTGTTGTACGTATCAGGTGTTGGTAATACGACGGCTATCATTGCATTGGTTATATATGCTTTATTACCGATGGTACGAAATACATTTACTGGTCTTAACCAGATTGATCAAGCCATGTGTGAAGCGGGGATTGCATTAGGGCTCACGCGGATTCAACGTTTGTGGAATATAGAGATTCCTTTGGCTATGCCGACGATTATGGCTGGTATACGGACTATGCTCGTTATGACCATTGCCTTGACAGGTATTACATCCTTTATTGGTGCTGGTGGTTTAGGTGTGGCGATTTATAGGGGCATTACAACGAATCAAAGTGCTTTGACGATTGCCGGTAGTCTACTGATTGCACTATTAGCCATTACTGTTGATGCGCTCTTTTCTCTAGGTGAAAGAGTAACGCGTATTAGCCCTCATATGAAGCGTTATACGATTATATTTGTTTCGATTATGACGCTAATTGCAATGGGTATAGGTGGCTGGGCTATGTATTGCCGTCATGTGAAGACCGATGTTATTCATATTGCAACGAAACCTATGACGGAACAGCTTATTTTGGGGAATGTTTTAAAAGAATTAATCGAGAAGAAGACTGATTTAACCGTAGAGGTTACAGAAGGTGTAGGCGGTGGTACATCCAATATTCAACCAGCTATGCTTTCTGGCCAATTTGATATATATCCTGAATATACTGGTACGGCTTGGTCTGCTGTGCTGAAACGTACAGATGCTTATGATGAAAGCCTATTTAATGAGCTTTCACAGGCCTACAAAGGGGAATATAATTTTGAGTGGGTCGGCATGTACGGCTTTAATAATACCTATGGCATAGGGGTGCGTAATGAAATCGCTCAGAGTTATGGCGTAAAAACATATTCCGATCTTGCTCGTATAGCACCATCCCTAACATTAGGAGGGGAATATGATTTCTTTGGTCGTGAGGATGGCTATGCTGGATTACAACGTGTGTATGGCATGAGCTTTAAAGCTACTAAAGATATGGATATAGGGCTAAAATATACGGCTATTAGTCGTGGTGAGGTGGATGCAATGCCGATATTCACGACTGATGGTCAATTAAGTATTGCACCGATTACGGTGTTACAAGATGATAAACATTTATATCCATCCTATATGGCTGGTAATGTCGTACGTAGCGAAGTGTTGATTGCTCATCCTGAACTGCGGCCTGTATTAGAAAGTTTAAATCATACGATTACAGATCAAGAGATGGCGAAGATGAATTACGCCGTTGAAACGGAACATCAACTGCCAGCTGATGTAGCACATAAATTCCTGGTAGAACGAAATTTGATATAAGGTGAATATAGTTAGAACTAAAGTAAATAAAATTTGATATATATTGAATATGATTTTGTATTGACATTTAATCTCCTTTGATGTAATATAAACATATGAACAGATATTCATATAAATAAAAATATCTGATGAATAATGTTTAGGAACATATATAACAAGATATGAAACAAGATATGTCTAATAAGTATTAGAAATAGACAATAAATTAACTTATAATACAGGATAGAAACTTTCACTATTATCAAAGGAGATATCATGGAAGAAACATTGTTGTTGAAGGATTTGAACTGTGCGAACTGCGCAGCAAAAATTGAAGATCGTATCCGTAAAATGGATGTTGTAGAGACTGCCAATTTTACACTTGCTACACATCAATTAAAATTAACCGGCTCTTGGGAAGACCGTGAAGCGCTTAAACGTGACATTCAAGATATTTGTGATGCCATCGAAGAGGGCGTAACCGTAGCGGATTACGAGCGTAAATCTAAAGCGGCTATGGATGATCATGGTCCTGACCAGGATCGTGGTAGTGATGCTGTAACAATTGTAGTCATCGTAGCAGGTTTGTTATTCATGATTTATGAAGTTTTGTCATCCTTTGTCCCATCCATCGGCTTGCCAGAGAGTATTGAAACTCCAATTTACTATATTGCCTATATCTTACTTGCGTTCCCAGTATTGCGTATCGCAGGTCGTAATATCTTAAAAGGTCAAGTATTTGATGAGAACTTCTTGATGTCTATCGCTACATTGGGCGCCATTGCAATCGACGCATTGCCTGAAGCAGTAGGCGTTATCTTGTTTTACCGTATTGGTGAGTTCTTCGAAGAAAAAGCAACTGATCGTAGTCGTACAGAAATCATGAACGCTGTCGATATGCGTCCTCAAGAGGTGCGTGTTGTAGACACAGGCTGTGGTGGTGAAATCGTAGTTATGGCTCCTGAAAAGGTTGAAGTAGGCTGGACTATCGAAGTTCGTCCTGGTGATTTAATCCCTCTAGACGGTACAGTTCTTGAAGGTGAAACTCGCGTTAACACAGCTCCTGTAACAGGTGAGCCTGTACCGGTTCGCGCTGTACCTGGCACTCAACTTATGTCTGGTTGCATCAACGAATCTGGCCGCATTACGATGCGTGTGGACAAGGTTCTTGAAGAATCCATGGTTACTAAAATTCTTGATGCCGTGGAAAATGCAGCATCTTCTAAACCTAAAATCGACCGTTTTATCACGCGTTTCGCTCGCGTATACACACCAATCGTTGTAGCTTTTGCATTGGCTGTAGCTATCATTCCGTCCCTTATTACAGGTGAATGGCATAAATGGATTTACACAGCCTTAACATTCCTCGTTATTTCTTGCCCATGTGCATTGGTGCTTAGCGTGCCACTCGCATTCTTCTCCGGTATCGGCAATGCGTCTAAACACGGTATCTTGCTTAAAGGTGGTCGCGTTATCGAGGCTTTGGCTAATGTGAAAGCAGTAGCTCTCGACAAAACTGGTACCATCACATCTGGTGAATTTAAAGTACAAAACGTAGAAACTGTAGGCTCCCATGTGAGCAATGCTCAATTGCTATCCATGGCTTCAGCTATTGAAGCAGTATCTACGCATCCAATCGCAACAAGCATCGTTTCCGAAGCAAAGGCACAAGGTATTGTAGTAGAAGCGTCTGACTTTGTTCAAGAATTAGCCGGTGAAGGTATGGTGGGCACCGTTGATGGTCAACAAGTCCTCGTTGGTAACCGTCGTCTCATGGAACGCTATGCTGTTCAAGGCTACCCAACAGAAGCTACTGAATATGGCACAGAAGTTCTTGTCGCAGAAGGTAATACATACTTAGGTCGTATCATCATCGCCGATGAAGCTCGCCCAGACTCTGCTGAAGCGATTGCTAATCTTAATGGTCAAGATATTAAAACTGTTATGCTTACAGGTGATGCTGAAGCAAGTGCAAATTACATTGCTAAAGAAACTGGCGTAAGTGCTGTACGTGCTCAGTTGTTGCCTCAAGATAAATTGTCTGTTGTACAAGATATTCGCTCTGAATATGGTCCAACTATGTTCGTAGGGGATGGCATCAACGATGCTCCAGTACTTGCAGGTGCTGATGTAGGTGGCGCGATGGGTAGTGGTGCTGATGCGGCTATCGAAGCGGCAGACGTCGTATTCATGCGTCCATCCTTGACTGCCATTGCACACATTCTCGACTTATCCAAAGCGACCTTGCGCGTTGCTTGGCAAAACGTAGTATTCGCTATTGCCGTTAAAATCCTTATCATGGCACTAGGTCTTATGGGCTATGCATCCATGTGGTGGGCCGTATTCGGTGATACTGGCGTATCCATTCTTTGTATCTTGAACTCTATTCGTATCTTACGCCGTTAATTTGGTGAAAGTAATCTTATAGAACCATACAGGAATATAACAAATGATACTATTCTGATCTGACAGAGTAGGATAAAACAAATAGCCTCTATATTAGCGACAAGCTAGTATAGAGGTTATTTTTATAAGATTTAACCTAATGATATATTGCTGATTATTTGTTTGCATACTTACTCACTCACTGTAAGTTTTAGTGGCTTAATCTTTTGGTGGATTTTTTAGTTTAGCAGTCTTATTAATCTATCTGTTTGCTAGATTTTTTGGTAGATTTGATATAAGAATGTTTTGAGATGCTTTTAACATATACAATTGTACATTGTTAATAGACATAAAGTGATTTATGTATATACTACATAAACAAAACTTTCACAATTGAATTGAATAATAGCTATAAAATAGTATATAATTTATTAGATGATTACTATATGTTCGTTGGAAGGAGGGATAGCATGATCACGGTGTACAAACACATAGAAGAAGAGTTAGTTTCAGACTGCACTGTATCAGATGCCACAAAAGGTTCTTGGGTAAATTTGGTGAACCCAGACCCCGATGAGTTGTCCCTCATCAATATTTTGACGGAAATTCCAACGGACGTTTTAAAGACCGCCCTCGATATGGAAGAACGTTCTCACGTGGAATTAGAGGATAATTATATTTTCGTGGTTATCAACATTCCTGCGATTCGCGGTAATGATATGTACGATACGGTGCCGCTCGGTATTTTTTTGACGCCTGATTTCTTCATTACTGTATGTCTTGAAGAGTCCGAGGTGTTATATCCGTTCATTTCAAACCAACTGTCTACATTCTATACATATAAAAAGACGCGGTTCTTGTTCCAAATCTTGTACCGTACAGCCACATTGTTCTTACGTTATTTGCAACAAATTAATCGCCGTACCGACGATATTGAAGTTCAGTTGCGTCATACGACGAAGAATAAAGACTTCTTCCAACTATTGGAATTACAGAAATCCATGACATACTTTACCTCTGCGTTGCGTACGAATGGAACTGTTATGGAACGCCTATTGCGCTTGCGTGGCCACAGCACTTATAGACATTTGCTTAAAATGTACGAAGAGGATGAGGATCTTTTGGAAGACGTTATCATTGAAAATAAACAGGCCATCGAGATGGTTGAAATGTATTCAAATATCTTGATGAATATGATGAACGCCTTCACATCGATTATCTCAAATAACCTCAATATGGTGATGAAAATGTTGGCGGCTCTTACGATTACTTTGGCGGTGCCCACAATCATATTCAGCCTGTGGGGAACGAATGTGGCGTTGCCATTCCAGGATGATCCGAATGGATTCTACGAAGTAGTAGGTATTTCCGTGGTGTGTTCCATCATTGCTATCATCGGCATGTGGAAAAAAGACCTATTCTAACATATATGACAAATAACTAATAGATTAGGGCAATACTAAATGTTAAATACAAATGAAAAAGCTGGCTGCAAGTCAGCTTTTTTGCCTGCTTATGTATTATATTATTGCTTATTTACGTATTACGTTGTTGCTTATTATTAGACCAATTTGATATAATAGTACCGTTATGGAGAGGTGTCCGAGTGGTTTAAGGAGCTGGTCTTGAAAACCAGTGACTCCGCAAGGGGCCGTGGGTTCGAATCCCACCCTCTCCGCCACCATGAAAACAATATTTACAGATTATTATAAATTGTAACGAATTATGGACACAGTTTGTTACCAAGTTGCTATAAAAAGAATAAAATGCCCCGATTGCATGTAGTATGCAATCGAGGCATTTTTTTATATTATTGTCTTTAGACTGGTTCACGACGTAGTCGCGAATCATAAAACCACCCACTATGCGGGTGCGGCAACGAAAGTTATACAAAAAAATCACCTTGCTTAAGTATAATGTAGGTGTTCAAGCCGCATTATATGCAAAAGAAAGGTGATTTTATATGGCAACAAAGACACAGAGTCTTGCGCACACAAAATGGTTATGCGGCTTTCACTACGGGCTTATAGCCCGTGAGCAAACCATCCGTTTTACGGGGGGCTGATTCTATAAACTAACACTAAAATTTACTGTCAAAATCTAATTCATCTTGAACAAAGTTACCAAATGCCTTCTCAAAATTATTCATAAAATCATTCCAGTTTTTGGAAATTCTCATGATTGCAATGACTTGCATAAGGTGATCATGTAAATCACGTTGACCAATGTCGTTAGTTAAATGTTGATGGTGTGTTGCTTCTCTTCGTCCAGTACGCTTATTTTTGATAGGGTTTAGTCGTTTTAACTCCTCTAATACTCCAGGTGGTAATTTCTCATAGATTAGTAAATTTGTAAGTTTACCTACAATTTGAGGACGTTTAACGCTCATTGGATTATAAGACCAACCTTTTAATCTAAATAATTGTTTATAGAATTCATCAGGAAACATTTTAGCCCATTTTAAACGTTCCTCAGATAAATAAGCGGATAAAAGTTTTTGAAGAGCCTCTTGTTCTCTATCGGCTTGATATCCAGTTGCTTCATCAACCAATGCAACAATCCCAATGTGAGCTAGACCACGCATAATAATTTCTGCGGTTTGTGCTTTATCTAACTGATTTGTCATTAAAACACCAGCAGCTCTAGCTTCTAACCAAATATTACAAACAGCTGGTAGTGCATCAGCTGTAAATCCAGTTACAATTTTATTATTACTATTAATATATTCTATACGAGCAAGAGGGCCATCCAATAAATCCCTATGAATAAAAGGTTTTAGGTTATTTGATGCTAAAAAGATTGGTAAAGGTGATCCACTATTTTTTAATTCTTTTGCTAATAGTATTGAAGCACCACTACGACCACCTAAGACAGCATTAGTAATACCCGTTTCACTTAGAACTCGTGTTCCATCTTCGAGTACTGCACAAGGTATTTCTTTTTCTCCAATTTTAATCTTTCCTTGGTGGGTTGCTTTTAACATGAATTTATACCTCCTTTATATAATTAATTAATTAATGAGGATACGCTTTGATAATATATTGACTATAAAAGCATTGATAGATAGATTTATCAAAATTATCTTTCGTATATACATGAAGTTTTTCTTTAAGTTTTGGCAATGGTTTATAACATTTGATACAAGTAAGTCTATTGCTTTTTGATATATATGCCAGTATAGCAAATGTTTTTAATGGCAATTGTATGGGGAAAGAGATTATTTTTTTTCTAACTTTTTCTGTTCTTTTTCTAATTGTTTAATACTTTTTGGTGGAGTAGGTAGGTCTTCAGGCATAGTACCACCTAATTCTTTAATTGTTTGACGCACTTTTGCACCGACTTCTCGATGCGCTATGTTTGCATTTTCTTTACCTTGAATATTATCGCGACGTAATTTGCCTTCTGTTTGTGTTAATCTAAACAAATTGGCCGCTAATTCCTCACTTCCCATATGATCTAATATTTTTTGTGAAGGTTTCAGCCCTTTTCGCTTATGGATTTCCTTGTTACCTAAGCCACCATATAAACCTTGATAGCCTGAGTTATGGAATTTAGCAAAGTCCTGAGGTGTTTCAACTCCTGCATTATTGGCTGCTTCTGATAATGCTGTATTATGTTCCTTTATATCTTGCCTGATTAGTAATCGACGTTCATCCTCGGACAAGGATATAAATTGTTCTTGCATTTCACGTTCATGAGTTTTAACTGCAAAATAGGTTTGGGCCTGTGCGATAACCGATTTTTTTGAATCGCCATTCATCGCTATCAGGTAACAAGCATATCTAGATAATACAATATCTTGTATCTCTCTATTAGCAACCCCAACATGTACTATTTTCCCGACGTCGGCAAAATGGTCGGAAATAGATAATTCGCTATTTTGACAAGCTATTTTGGCTTTTTCAATAACATTTAAGAAGTTATCCCATTTTGTATATTCTAAAATAGCTTGTAAATCTCGTGCATACCAAAATTCATTTCCATTAGCATCAATTTGTTTGATAGAGTCGAAAGAGTTTTCAGTATTATTGCCTATGGGCTGAATATCATTAAAGAAAAACATAATACAATCTCCTATGCGGGTAATTACAGATTAGTAATATTTTTAGCATCTATAGTTATATTGCTGGAGATACTAAATTATACTATGAATATTAACAACAAAGACTCTTTATTGCTTTCAGTATAGCATAGGTGAAAGCAAATGAGAATTATCGATAAAGAGAATAGTTTTATATAGCCAATCTTTACTCACTATGATATGCTATCGATATATTTATTAGATATTCTGTAGAAAGGAGCTCGTATGAATCGACTTAGTTTCTCGCGGACTCAAATATTAATTCTCCTTAGCGTGTGGCTCACGTTCTTGTTGAGCTTTGTTATGCGCTTATCTTGGGCATCTGTTATGCCTATCCTCAATGAGGCGTTGCATTTTACAGCTAAAATGGGGTCTCAACACATTTCGGCCTTTTACTTTGGTTATGCGTTAACGGTATTGCCAGGAGGTATCTTAGCCGATAAAATCGGCTACAGACGTACTATCTTGTTTAGTTTGATTGGTATGGCCGCTGTAACAGCTTTGATGAGTACCATTACAGACTATAACATGGCTTGGGGCTTGCGCTTCTTATTAGGGATTATGTCTGGTCCTGTACAAGCTTCTTGCTTGAGTGCTATCGGCGATCACTTCGGTCCGAACCAACGGGGTGCGGCCGTAGGTATCTTCATGAGTTGTACCTCCTTTGGTATTACTACGGTAAACCTTTACGCACCCTATGTGGCTACACATTACGGCTGGCAAACTGCATTCCTTGCTACAGCCATCTTGCCGTTGGTAGTACTTGTATTATGTTACTTTACAGTGCGTAAGCCGAGTGCAGAAATTCTCGCACAACGAGAAGCAGAGGCTTCCGAAGCGACTGCTAAGCTTGGCGTAGGACAAACGTCTTTAGTAGAAAACTTGAAGCATATCGTTTCAAACCGTAACATTCGTTGCTTGGCAATTGCTGGCTTCTTCGCCACAGGTACGACTTGGGGTGTAACGCAATGGGCGAATTTGTACATGGTTAAACAATTAGGTGTAACGGCTATCTATGCAGGCCAAGTCATGAGCGTGTTCGGTACGGCTGCGCTCATTGCGAAACCAACGATCGGTATTTTATCTGATATCTTACCAATTAAGAAGAACCATTTAGCGGCTCTCGTTATGTTCTTGTTTGGGCCAGCTTTAATTTTGTTTGCAAGCACGTCAAATCCAAATATGCTCTTTGTAACAGGTCCGATTCTTGGTATTGGGGCCTTCATGCATAGTGCGTTGACCAATGCTCTCGTAGTTCAATCTGCAGCACCTCATTTGCGCGGTACTACAGCGGGCTTTGTAAACTTGTTTAACCAAATTGGTGCACTCTTGGCACCACTTCTCTTGGGCAATGTCCTTGTCATGACGGGTAGCTACCAAATGTCTTTGATGTCTATCGCTATAGCTCCTATTATTGGTGCATGTGCATTATTCTTTATTCGTCTTAAATAATATAAATGGATCCGTACATGAATTGCTCTTCTAAAAATTGCGTCTAATTGGAGGGCAGATCAAAACGGATCCTTTTTTGTAATTAATATGTATATTGTGTATAGTGTTCTTTTATTATATGATTAAGTCATAGTACAGGAGGGAGGGGTGAAGATGGAAATCATCTGTTTTGGCGATAGCATTACGCGTGGCTATGATGTGCCCTATGGACGCGGTTGGGTCGAAATCTGTGATGCATCCATAGAGGGTGTTAATTTTACAAACTACGGTGAAGATGGCTGCTCCGTACAGGGTATGATTTATAATATTGAAAATTGGGCGGTTACTGCTGTATCCGATCCAACACGTCATATTTTCTTGATGTGTGGCACTAACGATATTTTACAAGGTCGAGATAGTACCTATGTGTACAAGACTTTGGTGAAAGCTATTGAGCTTGCTAGTACAAAAGGGACGGTAATCATCGGTTTAGAAACTCAAATTGATAGCGATATGGACGGATTGGATCTGGTTGTACGAGAGGTTAATGAACAGCTAAAAGCTTACGCAGAGGCGCATAATATTAAAGTTATAGATTTCTATACTACCTTGTTTGAAGCAGATCAAATTGGACAAATTGTCTTTGCCGGAGAGGTTCATCCCAACGAGCGTGGTTATCGATTAATGGCGTATAAGGCATTAGAGGTCTTTACGCGATTATAACGGAGCTATAATAGAACTGGAACGGGATTATAATACAACGTAATATAAAGAACATAAAAACTCCCCTAATGAGTTGCCTCATTGGGGGAGTTAGTGATTTATAGTCTTTTGTGCTAGCGAAAGTTGGGGGCTTTCACCAGATAAAATTAAATTCGTAACGAATTATTTTTTAGATTTAGTAGATACTTTGTTATTGGACACCTTAGCAGATTGTGCAATTGCGTATGCAGTGCCTTTTACTAAATCAGAAGCTTCAGCAGTGTTGCCAGATACGGTTACAGCTGCTACAGTGTCTTCAGTTACTGCGAATAATGCAGTTGCGTAAGGATGTTGCGCACCATTTGGTACAGTTACAGCACCGGATTTAACAACGATGTAACGACCATTGTTGTTGAAGATATCATAATGAGCGGCTTGTTTTACACCATCATAGCTTTCATTGTAAGCGAACAATGCAGCTACTTCACCACTTGCTACTTGACCAGATTGTTGCATGGAACGCAATTTAGCAGCTGCTACAGCTGTTGGTTGAGTCATGTTTACAGTGATGCGCAAAGAGTTGTTATTTACAACTGCTTCAGTGATTACGTTTGTAGAGAATACATTCGCAACACCGTTACCAGCACGGTTGTAAGAGCTAGCAGTTTTTACTTGGTAGCCATTAGTGTATGCAGGCAAGTCATAAGTGTAAGTTTTGCCATTTAACAATAAGTCAAACGCATTCAATTGGTTAGCTTTGTAGCGAGAAACGTAGGAACTGCCGTTGCCATTAGCTGTTACGGAGTTTACAGTTTCTTGGTATACAGGTTGGGCTTCAGTAGGGATAGGATCCATGATTTGAAGACCTACAGCTGTTGTTTGTGGTGCCACAAAGATTGGATCACCTAATTCTTTAGATACAGGCATTTGTTGAGCCATATCGCCTGCTGTATAAGGCACTGCTGGCAATGGTTTGTAACCAGGGCGCGGTGCACTTGTGGCATAACTAGTTTGGTAAGCTGGCGTAGCCGCTTGTGGTGCAGGATAAGAATATTGCTCTGCTGAAGCACGTTCATAAGCGCGTGCATTAGCATCGATAGTTGCAGCAAAAGCAGAGAAAGACATTGTTGTCGCTGCAAATACTGCAAAAGCAGTTGCTAAATGTTTTTTGTTCATAATAATTTACTCCTAAATACATGATTTTACAAATAACACAGATACTAACTTGTATTATATAGGAATTCATGCTAATTGTAAATAAAATATAAAATATTATCTTAATTATAAATAAATATAATCAGATGAGTCAAATATTGTACAATTAGCCATAGAATGTCATATTACTATATAATAATAATCAGTATAGTAATTTATTATATCGAAAAACTTCGTTTGATGCTATATCTAATTCGTATAGTGCTACAATTAATTTGTGTAGTGCTATATCTAATGCGTTAACTGATATGAGCAATATACATTTGTGGATTACATCAATTGAGATGGTGAAAGTTTCACTAGGGAGGTCTCATGAGTATTAGCGTCTATTATGGACGGGCTGGATCAGGCAAGACACGTGCCGTATATGAGCGCATCCGTCAGGTCATGACAGATTGTCCAGGGGAACCAATAATTTTGCTTGTTCCTGAACCTGCCACCTATCGGGTAGAACGGGAGCTAGCTGAATTTATGCCTGAAAAAGGTTTTACTACAGTTCGTGTCGTAGGCTTTGGGCGTTTGGGTTATCAGGTATATCAATCGATAGGCTCAAAAGGGGCTGGTCAATCAAGTTTATCAAGCTTTGGCCGGTCTATGTTGTTGCGCCTTGTAATGAAACGAAAGCAAACGGAACTGGGGCTGTTAGAACAGGCTACAAAGCGGCCTGAGTTTTCCTCCGTATTGCAACAGCTCTTTTCTGAATTCCACGCCTTTCGTGTAGGCCCTGCTGATCTAGAACGAGGGGCAGAGACTGTTAAAAATAATGTATTACAAAAGAAATTGCGCGAGCTAGCTATTTGTATGTCTGCCTATGAAGAGGAACTCAGTCGACATGGGGAGCGCGACATCGATCCTATTATGGAAATCGTAGAGGCTTTGCCACAATCTCCTCTCATGGAGAATAGCCACGTCTTTATCGATGGTTTTCATTGGTTTACGCCCACACACTACGAGTTGATTTATACCTTGTTTGACTTGGCGAAGGAAGCCGTTATTACTATCGATTTACCGATGGCTCCAAAGGCGTTAAATTTAGCTCGTCGAGGGGAGCATCTCTTCAGCCGCCCTTTAGAGATTTACGACACCTTAGTTGCTCGTTATGGCTCTAGTATCAACTGGGTTGGCTTTGATGGAAAACGAGGCCCTCAAATCGTTCAAGAGCTAGAGGCTAATTATTTTGCTAGCCCTAGTAAGAAAAATACTACAGATGCAACGATTCCGCTTATTCGAGGCTATAACAGGGAACGCGAAGCCGATGCGGTGGCTCGTCGTATTTTAGCCTATATAGAATCATCTGAAGAGGCTCGTTACCGAGATGTATGTATTATGCTCCGCGAGTCCGAAACCTATGGTGACACTTTAGAAAAGGTCTTTGCTCGCTACGGTATTCCGCACTTTATTGACCGTCAGCGGCCTATGAAAAACCATCCATTAGGCGAGCTATTGACGGCTCTCTTTGATATCGTGCGTCATAACTATAGTCGAGACAGTATGTTCCTCTTGCTCAAGACAGACTTGATGCCTCTTAGCCGTGAGGCTGTAGATGAGCTAGAGAACTATGTTCTCGAGTTTGGCATCGATCATTATAAATGGGAACGTGAAAGTTGGCCGTACTTACGAGGCTTTCATGAGGGGCAAGATGAAGAGAACCACGTAGATGTACCACGCAGAGCACGTGTTAACAAAGCAAGAGAAACCATTATGGATATATTATCTCCATGGTTTGACTTTGCTGCTAATGCGGAGGGTCATACAGGGGCTGAGTGGGGTACACAACTTTATGGTTTATTAGAAATCTTACAAGTGCCAGAGCGGCTCTATGAATGGGCGAAGGACGCAGAAACTATAGGTGATCAAGAATCCAAAGCTAGTCATGAACAGATGTATAATGCGGTTCTTTCCTTTATAGACGAAATTTCTATGGTCATGAAGGATGAAATATTGACTCTGGATGAGATGATGCTCCTCCTCGAAGAAGGCCTTAGCGATGTAAACTACTCTATGATTCCGCCGTCTTTAGACCATGTGGTGATTACCACTATTGAACGTGGTTACAGCCAGTGGTGGCCTAAGGTGTTCGTAATGGGCCTCAACCAAGGCGTATTCCCTCAAAGTATGGGCGATGAAGGGCTCATCAAGGATAAGGAGCGTCAAGAATTGGCCGATGTAGGCATTACCTTAGCAGAAGGGGCCTTGCCGAAGGCTTTCAACGAGAATTTCCTATTATATCTCGCCATGACGCGGGCATCCGATTCGTTGACCTTGTCCTATGCGGGCTCTGGTGAGGATGGAACCGGTCTTGAGCCGTCCCTCGTTGTGAAACGATTAGAATCCCTTGGGTACGTAGAACAGGCGGCAGAGATTCCTCTCTCCATTGCACTTGATACGGAGGCAGATTACGTGTGGCGCCCACTTCAAAGTCTGTCATTGTTATCGGAGCGTTGGGGTGCGCTCTTTAGTGGTTATGAGGTTAATCCTCTTTGGTGGGGCCTCTATAATTGGGCTCGTGAAAGCGAAACCTATCGTCCTCGTTTAGCGGAGGTGTCACGTGGCATTCGAGATAACAACGATGTGCCTGTCATAACGCAGGATTTAGTGAATGGTCTATTCTTGTCTAAAGGCTACATGTCTGGTTCTGTGACACGCCTTGAACGATACCAACAATGTCCGTTTAAGTTCTATGCCCAATATGGTTTGAAACTAGAACCGCGTCCAGTACGCTCCTTTGGAGCTCCTGAAATCGGTACGTTCTTACATGCTAATTTAGAGCGCTTAGGTAATTATCTATTAGAAAATAACAAACAATGGCGTGACCTTGACGAAGAGGAACAAGAAAATCTATGCCGTACTGTGGCAGACGAAATCTTGCAAGAAAATCAGCTAGGTGAAGAAACGAGCGATGCCTACCAAAAGGCCATCGAACAGCGTGTTCAGAGAACATTACATGTGACGGTAGACCGCCTCGTAGAGTGGTCTAAGCGCAGCGATTTTGATACGAAGTATTTAGAGCAAGATTTTGGTCGTCAAGGTGGCTGGGATCCTATTCGGGTCCCTCTTGGTGAAGACCGTTACTTGCGACTCATCGGTCAAATTGACCGCATCGACGAATATACACGGGATGATCAAACCTATGGCATGGTTATCGACTACAAGTCGGGTGGTGCTCATGTGACGGCCCAAGATGTGTATTATGGACTTAAACTGCAACTCATGACCTATCTGTTGGCTTTGGAGTCCGCTTATGGTAAAACACATGGCGGATCTATGTCCCCTGCGGCGGTGGTTTACTCTTACGTGAAGAACCCTAAAATCCCTGTTGATGCGCCTATATCTTATGAAGATGCCGTTTCGTTGGCTAATGAAAGCGATGCTTGGCAAAACAGTGGGTACTTCTCCGATGATATAGAGCTGTTGACGCATATTGACAATAAGTTCTTGTCCTATGGATCTAAGCGAGGGCCTTATGTGCCGATTGCTACGAAAAAAGATCAAACCATTTCTAGCAGAGATTTGCGGAAGGTTAAGTCTACAGGTGAATTTGACATAATGTGCCGCTATACAAATCACGTGATGGCTGAGACGGGCCGTCACATTGGGGAAGGGCAGTTCCCAATTAAGCCATATCAACTGAATGGCTTTAGACCTTGTACATATTGCGATTATAGAACGGTATGTCGCTTTGACTCTAGCCGTAATCGATATAATTATTTGTCTAGATTGTCCGAAGATGACGCATTAGAACGGATGAAAGAGGTCTTAAACGACGAAAATAGCGATAACAATGGGAATCGCAATAACGACCGAAATAGCAGCAATAACGGAAATAACAGTAACGACGGAAATAATAGTAGCGAAGGAGGTGAAAACCATGGGTGTTAAATGGACGCCAGAGCAGGAGTCTGCCATCATAGCGCCTAAGGATTCCTCCTTAGATAATCAGACCTTACTTGTTGCGGCCGCTGCCGGTTCAGGTAAGACAGCGGTCCTCGTAGAACGCATTATTACGCGCCTTAAGGACATGGATAATCCCTTATCTGTTCAAGAACTCATGGTTGTAACTTTCACAAAGGCTGCGGCCCAAGAGATGAGCGCTCGTATTGGCCTTGCCTTGGCTAAAGCCATGGAATCTACAGATGATGCTGCACTACAAGCGCGCCTTGAACGACAGCTCAATCTGTTGCCCTCGGCTCATATTTCTACATTGCACTCCTTTTGCCAATGGGTGATTCGTTCCTATTTCTATAAGCTCGACATTAATCCGACAGCGCGCATCGGCAATGAAGCAGAAATGGCATTGCTACAACAAGAGGTATTAGCCGATTTATTAACTAAATCCTATGAAGAGGGCCTTTATAATATCTATGAGCTAGCGGATTTCTTCAGCGATGATAAATCCGATGCAGGCTTAACGGCGAAGATTATGTCCCTGTATAACTACGCCATGTCCCTCGCCAATCCAGATGGATGGCTACGAAAAGCGTTAGAGCCTTTTAAAGAGGCGATGACCATAAACCCTAGCGATACGTTGTGGGGTGAATATATGTGGTCGAATCACATGGCTGTCATCGATCGCATTCGCGAGCGCTTAGAGCGGATGGAACAAATCTTGCTCGATCCGACAGGGCCTCATAAATGGCAAAATATATACGATAATCAACTGGCTGCACTAGGCATGCTTTCAGCGGCTCAAACTTGGGACGACATGGGGGAAGCTTGTAAACATATGGATACCTTTATTAAGGATCAGTTCCGCATGGGCTCCAAAGAGGCGCAAGCCTATGATCCTATATTGGTGGCAGAGTTTAAATCTTTGGGCGGTCAAAATAAAGATGACCTTAAAGCCATGGAAACCGCTATATTCACCGTTCCGGAAGCTGCCTTGCAAGAGCAGTTTAAGGCTCAATATCCAATCATAGAAGGTCTTGTAGAGCTGACGATTGCTTTTCATAAAGCTTATAGAGACATGAAGCAAGAGCAAGGCATCATGGATTTCAGCGATCTTGAGCATCTATGCTTGGCCCTTCTCGTTGAACCTGGCACAGAGGATGACCCTCAGCCATCTGAAGTGGCAAAGGAACTGCAAGATACTTTCAAAGAAATCATGGTCGATGAATACCAAGATACGAATGGCGTGCAAGAGACGATTATCAACTTGATTTCTCGCGTCGATAATAGGTTTTACGTGGGGGACGTGAAGCAGGCCATTTATAGCTTCCGTATGGCCGATAGTTCTCTATTTATGGAGAAGTACAATACTTACGGTGGTACTGATGCGGTAGAACGACGTATCGACTTGGCGAAAAACTTCCGATCTGATGCAAATATTTTGGCTGCTACGAACTTTTTGTTCTATCAAATCATGACGGAAGACGCGGCAGAGCTCAATTACACAGAGGCTGAATCGCTCATTCCTGGCCGTATCGTAGAGGATGCGCCAGAGGATTGGGTCGGTGGTGACGTGGAATTACAGCTCTTAGATGTGAGTAAGGATACCCTTGGTGCTAGTGAAAGTGACGAAGATGAAGGGGATGACCCTGAAAACAACGAGCGTGAGCTAGATTTTATCATTCAAAAAATCAAAGAAATCCATGCTGCTAAGAAGCAGGTGCAAAATCCCGATGGTACATTTCGTCAAATCGAATGGCGAGATTTTGCTATTTTGCGCAGATCCTTAGCGGGCTGGGGGACGCGTGCCGTAGAAGCCATGCGTCAAGCGGGGATTCCTGCGGTTGTAAATGAGCGAGACGGTTACTTTGAAGCACAAGAGATTCAACTTTTATTGGCGTTGTTATCCATCATAGATAATCCTGAACAAGATTTGCCGATGGCTGCCGTATTGCACTCCGGCCTTGTAGGTCTTGATGCCAACGAACTAGGCGCATTGCGCCTGTCTGGTGAGGGTTCCCTATGGTCGCTCATGCCAGCCTATGCAGAAGTGGCTCAAGATGAGCGCTTATTAGCTTTCATTGGCCATATGGAGCGGTGGCGCACCTTGTCGCGTCGCCATGGTGTGACCGATTTGTTGTGGGATATTTACGAATCTCAAGATTACGTAAACTATGTAGGGGCTATGCCGAATGGTCTCGTGCGCCGCGCTAATGTGCTTGCCTTATATGATAGAGCTAAGGGCTATGAAGCTTCTGGCTTCCGCGGGCTCTTTAGATTTTTGCGCTTTGTGGAAAGCTTGCGCGACAGCAACCAAGATATGCCACTTGCCAATGTGGTGAGCGAGGCGGACGATGTGGTGCGCCTCATGACCATCCATAAGAGTAAGGGCCTTGAATTCCCTGTAGTATTTTTATCTGGTGTACAAAAAAGATTCAATATGATGGACTTGCGTTCAGAGCTTCTTATCGATAAAAATGCAGGTCTTGGTTTGAAAGGATATTTTCCAGATATTCGAGTGTCCTTCCCGACCATGCCTTGGTTCTATGTGAAAGACGTAAAAGAGGCGGCCCTCAAGGCGGAGGAGCAGCGCATTCTCTATGTTGCCTTGACACGGGCACGAGATAAGCTATTCATGACAGGCTTTATTAAAGGCTTTAAAAATTCTAAAGGTGTATTAAGCACCATGGGTGAGCTCATTAAAAATGCGGCTTCCGTAGAAACTCAACAGTTACCGACAGATATTATCACACAAGCTAATACCTATCTAGATTGGATGATGATGGGCTTTGCTCGTCATTTAGATGGTGGTAACCCATTGCGCGTAGCCATCGAGTACGAAGGGCCAACTTATTTTGATTTACCGGATAAACAGTGTCGTTTAAAGGTTGAAATCCATGATGGCTCTCTTTATGGTGATCTCGATTACAAAGCGGATATCGACGAGACAACCATCAACAAGGTGCGTGAGTTAAAAGCTGTTAATTCTGTAGAATTACCGCAGGAAATCGTGGACCGCTTCAACTATAGCTATCCGTACAATGATGCTACTCGCCGAACCGCAAAAATTTCTGTCAGTGAATTAAAACGACGATTCCAAGAACGAGAACTTGAAGCAGGAACTATTGATACTCTAAATGAACCGATTGCAACGGTAGAAGTTTCAGCAGATGACCTAGTAAACTCCGTATTCGGTCGAAAGCCACAAGCATTACAGTCTGAAGATGATGTATTAACCGGTGCTCAATGGGGGACCTTGATGCATGAGGCTATGCAATGGCTACCTCTTGTGACGTATACGCAAGCTTCTTTGACGAAAGAACTCGATGCACTGGTGGCGAATGGGACTTTTACAGAGGAAGAACGGAATTTATTAAGCGATACGAGTTTGTATAAATTTTTTAGCTCTGATCTTGGTAAGCGCCTTATCAATGCAAAACGTATCGAACGAGAGTTGCCGTTTAGCATGCTCTTTGAAGGAAAACGCGTATACGACACCTTAGAGGACGGGGAAAATCTGTTCCTCCAAGGTATTATTGATACGGCTTTTGAGGAGGATGGCGAATGGGTTCTCGTAGATTACAAAACGGATCGCGTTACATCCGGAGAAGAACTCATTAAGCGCTATAAAATCCAAATGGACCTCTATAAAGAGGCCTTGCAGCGATTGACGGGAATGCCCGTGAAAGCATGTTACATTTATAGCTTCCGCTTACATGATGCAATCATTGTGGACTAATGTACATAGATTCTTATAAACTAATAAACACAAAAGCTCTCTATCCGTTGATAGAGAGCTTTTGTGTTACCAATTACTTGTTATATATGTGGTAGTTTAGGCAGATTTAAGGCTTTTTTCTTTTTGTGTTTTGCAGGTGCAAATACTTTGAGTACGCGTGGCAATACTTCAATATCCACAGGCATATCCGGACCTGCATCACCATCCATATTGGTCGATAAATCATCGACGTCAGATAGAAGTTCGATATGAGCTTTTTTCACAGTTAATGTCGTTGTATAACGAGAATTATAAATGGCACCACTGATAATGAGTGGTAATACGCTGAGGATATCGAGGATAAAATATTCCTTGAAGATAATGATACGCATATAACCATCATCTACTGAGGCTTGTGGCATAAAACGTTCAAAGCTAGACACTACATTGGTAAGTAGGGCTAAAACGAGAGGGGATTTGCAGATGAAATCGTCGTTCTCTGTTTTGATGTGGTACGTGTAGTCCTTTGTAGTGAACAACGCTTGGCCTGCTCGCAAGAAATACGCAAGAGGGCCGAGTATGCTTTTTTCCTTTGGTGTAACTTCATCCACAACCTTAGGAATAACACCAGCTGCAATATTATTGCAGAAATACCGATCATTACAACGGCCGATATCAATGGTTCGAGTTTCATTGATATCGATACGCCTGATAGCTTGTGTTGGATTTTGGTGAATACCGAGCGCACGAGACATATCATTTACTGTACCAACGGGGATAAACCCAAAGGTACAGGAGAATTCACCTTGGGCAATACCATTAACGGTTTCGTTAACAGTGCCGTCACCACCCATGCAGAATACGGCATCAAACCCGCGCTCACAAGCGTTCTTAGCGAAACGTGTAGCATCGCCTTCACCTCTGGTGAATTTGATTTCAATCGTTTCGAACAAGGTACTCAATTTCCATTGTAAATCGAGGGCGTAACGGCGCGCTGCACCGCCTCCTGAGACAGGGTTGATGATAATCAAACAACGGCTCATAGTATACTTCCTTACTTTCAAAAATGAGATATAGCTATTATCTATAGTTAAATTGACAGTCTTAATGATGAGTTCTATAATTGTAATGTATGCACTTAATTTCGCACAACATACTGTTTAAGATATGTTGTATACTATATTATACTCATTTTAACCGTTCTTTGAAAGTCTGAAAGCACGAATGGTTAGCAAGGTTTAGGGGCTAGTAATGGGAAAACAAAGTTCAAAAGATAAATACAAATTGTCCGCAGTGGATTCTATCGAAAGATTACCTCTCAGTGAACAAGTATATTTAACATTAAAAACAGCTATCTTAACAGGCGAATTGATGCCTCAAGAGAAGCTTAACGAAGTAAAGATTGCAGAACAATTACAAGTGAGTGCTACACCTGTGCGTGAGGCATTCCGCAAATTGGCTAAAGATAACCTCGTAGTTATCGTTCCTTGGAAAGGCGTTACTGTAAAAGCTGACACGCCAGAAGAAATCGTAGCGCTTTACCAAGTTCGTGAAGTAATGGAAGGACTTGGTGCTAGATTATGTGCTCGTCATGCTACACCTGAGCAAGTACAAGAGCTAAGAACTCTTTGTAAAGAAATGCATGAAATTGAAGATGCCACAGAACGTGTTGATGTAAACAGCCGATTCCATACAATGATTGCTCATTACTCTGGCAATGAACGCATTGTAGATTATCTAGCAGGTTTCCGTGAACGCGTTAATCGTGACATGTACATCAGTTCTTTCAATGCTGTACGTACACATGACTGTGATGATGAACATGATCAAATCGTAGACGCTATTGAACGTCACGACGAAGTTGCTGCAGAAACAGCTATGCGTCAGCATATTAACAATGCATTTATCTTTAAAAAAGCAAATGCAGAAGTACAACATAAAAAACTTAATGAAGTATAATGTCTGCTGATGCTGATGCTGATGCTGATGCTGATGTAATAGGCATAATGACATATGAAAAGCTCCGCCATTGGCGGAGCTTTTTTGATTGTTATTTTGAATAGTTAATTCAATTTTCATTTAGAGTATTTAGAGCATCTTGATATAAATTAGTTATCATTTGTTGTATTTAATTAACTGTTCTTTTAGTCTATCGGATTAGTTCGTTCTTGTTTTGTTTCGAGATGTTCTTTTGGTGTGGTTCAGAAGCTCTAGCCGTTTATAGTGTGATGTTAGGTGCGCATTACAGTTTTTATAATCTACAACACGCAGTCTTACGAGTTGACCTACGTTGATTTGAAAGGCTTGGGCGATTTTAAAAAGAATTTCCAAAGACATGCCGGAGATGCCTGTACCACATTCTAATTTACTTAAATAACTACGACTGATACCAATATGACGAGCTAACTCTTGCTGAGACATATTTAGGGATACGCGAATAATGGCAATTTTATGACCTAAACAAACATATTGATGTTGTAAAAACGGGTCTTCGTATGTGTTGATCCGCAGTTTGGTGAGTGGTGTAGACGAGGGGTGCATAGGGACTCCTTCCTTTTCCCTACTCTCTAAATATAGTATACTGAGATTGTTAGCATCTGACTAATATAGAAAACTAGATAATTATCGGCTATTACAGATAATTACACGAATTGTGAAAGTAGTATTACATGTATGCTATAGTAATGTGAGCATACCATCTAGTATGTTATCTTGAGTAGAGGAGGCAATATGGAAAAATACATAGCCGTTGCCCTCGGTGGCGCCACTGGGGCCTTATGCCGTATGGCTCTCGGTGAATGGGTGATGACAAAGGTCAGCTCGTTTCCGTATGGTACGGTAGTAGTAAACCTCGTTGGTTGCCTCATTATCGGTCTAGTCTTAGGCCTTTATATGCAAAAGCCAGATCTACCTCAATGGGTGAGATTCTTCCTCGTTGTAGGTGGGCTAGGTGCATTTACCACCTTCTCAACCTTTGCCTTTGAAATGCTACAGCTTATGATGGCTGAATCCTATGTACAAGCATTATGGTACGGTGCAGTACAAGTCGTAGGGGGCTTAATCCTCTGTTGGGTTGGCATGCTAGTCGTGCGTCTACTCTGTACTATGTAAACATATTAATATTGAATAATAGTATTAAATACATTTTGATGTTATACAGTAACGTATTTTGTTATTAATGGCTTGGGAGATATTATGAAATCTATTAGAACACAAGATGCCGTAGGGCAAATATTATTACACGATCTCGTAAGGATTGTCATAGGTGAGGTGAAAGACACGCCCTTCCGCCGTGGACATGTAATTACAGAAGAGGATATTCCTAAACTCTTGGATCTTGGCAAGGAACATGTATTTGTAATGGAGCCGGAAGATGAGGGGTTCTTGCACGAAGAGGATGTAGCTCGTGCTTTATACCATATGGCAGGCGGTGAAAACATGCACGATGGCCCTATGGCACAAGGTAAAATTGAAGCCACTGCGGATGTAGATGGCCTTTTCAAGGTCGATGTAGACCGATTACATGCTATCAATAGCATTGGTGAGTTGACTATTGTAACGAAATTTAATAATACACCTGTAAAAGCAGGTGATAAACTAGCAGGCATGCGCTGTATTCCATTATTATTAGAAGAACAACAAGTAGAGGATGCAAAGAAAATTGCTGATGGTAAGCCTTTGTTACATGTAAAGCCGTTCGTGCGCAAAACAATGGGGATTGTTACGACTGGTTCTGAAGTATTTGAAGGTCGTATTAAAGATGCTTTCACACCAATCATTGAAGAACGTTGTGCTGAATTTGGTGTTACAAAGGTAGCTCACGAAATTGTAACGGATAATACAGATGATATCGTGGCGGCTATCGACAAGGTGAAAGCAGCAGGCGCAGATATTATTTTCTGTACCGGTGGTATGAGCGTTGACCCAGATGATCTCACCCCAGGAGCGATTAAACGCTATGCAGATCGCGTTGTTACCTATGGATTACCTGTATTACCAGGATCCATGGTTTGCATTGCTTACTGTGCAGATGGCACACCAATCCTTGGTGTGCCAGGGGGCGTATTGTTCAGTAAACCGACTGCTTTTGATGAAATTGTGCCACGCCTCATCGCAGATGATGAAATCACCAAAGAAGATTGTATAGCTATGGGCCATGGAGGATTCTTGGGCTAATAGGCTAGTATAACAAGATTAGCTAGAATAACCAATATAGCTATTTTAAGTAATATAGCTAAAGCAAATAATATAATTAGAATAATTAGTATAGCTAGTATAATGAATATAGTTAATATAGCCAATATAAGGAGATAAGATAAATCTTATCTCCTTATATTGTTATTATGCTATTAATTTATAGTATGATGAATTTGATAGAATTTTTATTTATCGATAAAATTGATAATTTTATCTATTTTGTTAAAAAATCGTTTACTTCATTTAATATTTAAAGTACAATAATAGTTAAGGATAATGATAATACATTATTTAATAATGGACATATTTTATGCTGAGTTTTGTTGAATATATATTATAAATGATAATATATTATCCGTTGTATTTATAATTTTAGATGTAGGGAGGAATAGTAAACGATGAAAAGCAAACAAGTTGCATTATCATTGGCAATACTACTTGCGTTAGGTACGGGAACTGTATTACATGTAGAAGCACAAGGAAATCCGACAGAGTATTCACGTCACTTTGGTGATGAAAATACGGTTACCAGTGACCATAGTTTAGCAGTAGGTTTCAGAAATACGGTATCCGGTTCATATTCAACTGCTGTAGGACAGTCTTCTACCGCATCTGGTGAGACTTCACTAGCTATCGGACGAAGTGCACAGGCAACTGCTAATAATACTAATGCTATTGGTCGGAGTGCACGAGCAGAAGGTGAAAATGCTACTGCAATAGGTCATGGATCAGTTTCTTCAGGCCGTAATTCAAATGCCTTTGGTTCATCCGCTAAAGCATCTGCTGAAGCTTCTACAGCGGTTGGCAATAGTACAAAGGCTAGTGGTATTTCAAGTACCGCTACTGGATTTAATGCTGAGGCATCTGGTAATTTCTCTTCAGCATATGGTAATGATGCTAGAGCAAAGGGAAATCGTTCAGTAGCCGTTGGATATAATGCAAAAGCTGAAGAGAGTGCAACTGCTGTAGGTAATAATGCTAATGCTGGTGCTGCAAATGCTGTTGCACTAGGTTCAGGTAATACGATTACTGCACGTGGTGGAGTTGGAATTGGTAGCAGTAATTCTGTTTCTGGCATTGATTCTGGTGCTTTTGGGGTTAGTAATAACGTAGCACAAGCAAATACATATGTACTGGGTAGTAATGTGACGTCGACACAAGGAAATAGTGTTCTCTTAGGCAATGCATCTACCGATAGAGCTGCCACAACAGAAACACAAGCTAATATAAATGGTATTAACTATTCCGGCTTTGCCGGGGTAGGGTCAGCTCGTAACGGCGTTACGAGTGTTGGTGCATCTGGTAAAGAACGTCAGGTGATTAATGTAGCATCTGGGAAAGTATCTTCTGATAGCACGGATGCTATAAATGGTAGTCAATTATATGCAGTAGCAAATACAGTGGGCGGAATTCTTAATAATCACAATACATTAATTCAAAATAATATTAATGAAATCGATAAAAATAAAGAAAAAATTGCCGACAATGAACGAAAATTAAAAGATCATACAGATGTCTTACAAAAACATGAAGATATTTTAAATGGACATAGTCAAGAATTAGAAAAACATAATAAATTAATTGTAAATCATGATAATCAAATTACTCGTTTAACTAAAGAAAATCTTCGTCAAGATGCTGATTTACTTCGTCATGAAGATCAAATTCAAAATCATGACATTCAATTAAAAAATCAAACTGAACGTATGAATAATCAAGAAAAACGTATTGACAATCAAGATAAGCGTTTAGATTATTTAGATAATCGTGTTGATAATCATGATGCTCGAATTGAAAATCATAGTGAGCGTATCGAAAGTCATGAACGTCGTATTGAATATAATAAGACTTTAGCCACAGAAGCATTAAAAGAAGCTAAAAAACATACTAGTATTTCTGCAGGTAATAATGTAACTGTAACTACAAGCACAAATGCTGCTGGTGGTACTGATTACAAAGTATCTGTAGATAAAGTTAAATTTGGTAATGTTTCTTTGGACAATAAAGGTCTAAATAATGGTGGCAATAAAATCACTAATGTAGCCGATGGTGAAGTATCCGCTACATCTAAAGATGCCGTTAACGGTAGCCAATTGTATCAAGCTACTAGCGGTATTAGTAATGGTGTGAACCTATTAAATAGCAAAATAGGAAAAGTTGGTGCTGGTGCGGCTGCATTAGCGGCTATTCATCCATTGGATTTTGATCCTGATGATAAATGGAATTTTGCGGCTGGTTACGGTAACTATGCCGGTGAAAATGCGATGGCATTAGGTGCTTTCTACAGACCAAATGAAGACACTATGTTCAGCGTAGCTGGATCCATGGGTAACGGTGAAAACATGGTCAATGCCGGCGTTTCTTTGAAATTAGGTCAAAAAAATGGTGTATCTACTTCTAGAGTAGCTTTGGCTAAAGAGGTTCAGGACTTAAAGGCCATTGTAAAAGCCCAAAATGTAGAGATTCAACAAATGAAGGCATCCATGGGAATGGCACCTCAGTATGACAAGAAAGATGTGAACTTCCCTGATGTACCGGCTAATCATTGGGCTTATGAATATGTAAAAGACTTGGCTGATAAAGGTCTTGTTGAAGGTTATCCTGATGGCGAATTTAAAGGCGATCGTACGATGACTCGTTATGAGTATGCTGCGATCATTTACCGTGCTTTACAATTGGGTGCTCCAATTGATGGTAAAATGGGGCGTGCGATTAACGAATTTAATCCTGAATTGGCTCGTCTTCGTGACTTGGATCGCATTCGTGTGGATCGAATCTCTGGTAAAGACAATGATCGTCATAAGGTAGAACGACTTCGTGTAAACAATAAAGACAATAAGCAAACTAATGATTACAGAGATGTTTATGGTAGTCATATCGAGCGTAATGCGAAGTAATTACTTGTCATGAATTAACCTTTTAAACTAAAAGGAAGACAACAAAATAGTTCTTGTATAAACTAAAGAAAAAACAAAGGAGGCTGTGATAAACGGCCTCCTTTGTTCAATTAATTGCATTATTGATTGCGTTATTAAAATGATTTTTTACCTAGTGTAGGATGGCTACAACGTTTTAGCGTTAGGGTATCAATCATATGGACGGCTTCGTCCAATGTAATATCTTCGCGCTTCGTTGGTGTTTCTAGGACAGCTAACGGATGCTCCGTACCTACCTCACCAGAGGGCAAGTATATATATTCTTGGTTGACGGTGTCACCAAAGATATAGCCTGCTTGTAAATGTTCTTTGTGAATGCGACTCATGGTCTCTCCTTAGATGATTTGTTTTAGTTTGAAGTCTAGATAGTCTGCAGATACCAATTCTAGTTTTGTCGTACTAAACTCCTTTGGAATTCGGTTAAAAGAAATTTGATCGTGTAAGTGGCCAAAGATGCAGATATCTACTTTATATTGTTCTAATAGGTCCGTAAAGCCAGAAGGAGCGTTGGATTCGTTAAATGGAGGGTAATGTAGCAACAATAACTTTGTTACAGGAATATTCTCTATATCTATAATTGAATCAGGTGTTGATGAATAGGATTTTTTAGAACAGGTCATATCTGTGACGTTTGTTTCCGTCCTGAGTTCTTCAAGCACTTTATGTATTGCTTTATCCATTTCTTGAAGTGCCGCTTCGGTACGCATCAATTCTCTATCGTAAATGGATTGGTCCGTTTCCGGAGAGAAGTGGGAGTCTCCAGGACAGAGGTAGGCACGCGTTCCTCCGAATGCAATAAGGCGCGGACCTTCTTCGGTTTGGATGAGTTCTGCGGTGCCGTGACCTTGTATAAAGGTAATAGCGTCGCCCATGAGATTATGCATCTTGTTCGCCGATGCCCACCAATAATCATGGTTGCCGCGAATCATATATTTTTTACCAGGTAGAGATGCAATTTCTTGTAAATCGCAGGCCGCTTCTTCAAGGCGGAGAGCCCAGCTCATGTCACCTACGAGAAAGACGATATCTTCATCGCTTACATTGGCATTCCAATGCTCTTTGATGCGGGCCCAGTGATCATTCCAGTGAGGACCAAAAATATCCATCGGCTTTGTGGGAGGATTGCCAGATAGATGGAGGTCGCCGATGGCAAATACTTTCATAAAAATCCTTTCAAATATGTATGGTTAAACCATATATAAAATTATATATCAAATTATGTACGGTATATGGTTAGAGCTATTTAGTAGCTTGAAAATAAGGCGTAATATCGTGCTTGATTTTAGCAGCTCGTCCCTCATCGCAAGTTTGTGGTATTTTGTATCCTACATAGAGGGGTGTCGTTACATAGCGCGCCACTACCTTGATGTAATCATAGCCGTCCTCAAGATTATATACAAAGTAATTATAGGACTGGCTAAAGTTTGCTACACTATGCAATACATAGCGCAGAATTTGCTGTAGTCGAAGGGCTACAGCACGAACCGGCGCATCTGGTTTGAAGCGAATATTGTACTCAAAGAACCCAATAATCGGATGGGTAGACAAGGTGATGCGTACATCTTGATCCTCGTGCAAGAGCCAACCCTCCATATTTTGGGCCGTAATATCTTTGTGATAATCGTAATTCTCAAGGCCTATAATCTGGCTGTGTGGATGGCGAATAGAACCGCCGGACATATAGCCGTAATTCTTGAAGAACAGTACGGATTTAAACTCTTTACGCTGACGAGTTTCGCGCCACTTATCGAGGCCAAACTGGAGAATGTGGGCTGCTTCGTCTGTAGGTAAGGTAGAAAACTCGCCTTCGTCAGTTTCCGTTTCAATAATAACGGTAGGCCAAGTTTTTTCTAAGACTGGATATTTGTTCATGAGCCATATAATATGACCTGATGTATCTAGGATATCCGTTAATTTGGAACGATCGCAGAAGGGACAACGCACTTGTTCATTGCGAATATTGACGGGCTTTGTGCGCCCTAATTCGATATTAAATCTAAGTGGTTTGTTCATCTAGTGCCTCCTTCCTTGCAAGAAAATCTATATTCTTAATCATACCACAACTAAGGCATTCGTACATAAAATAATGGTATAATAATAGAGTGTTATTTTTATGATTAAGGAGGTCCCATGAAACCGACGACGCTAGTATTTCCCATTGATGAACAAAATCGTATACTGCTAGGTCGTAAAAAACGTGGTTTTGGGGCCGATAAATATAATGGTTTCGGCGGTAAACTGGATGATGGTGAAAGTTTCAGAGAGTGTGCCATTCGCGAACTATTTGAGGAATCTGGCCTTCAAGGACGTGTCGAAGACTTAGAATGTGTAGCGGCTTTTGATTTTCAATTTCCTTTTGATGAAAGCTTAACGCACGTGAGTTATGTGTATTTCTTGCGTGCTTTCACAGGCGATGTAGAGGAAACAGACGAAATGGAGCCTCATTGGCTAGAACCAAATCAAATTCCTTATGAACATATGTGGGATGGTGACCGCAGATGGTTGCCGATGTTGTTAGAAGGTAAGAAATTAAAAGGACCTATCGTGTTTGGACGAGATAATAATATGGTGGATAAGATGGATTTGACCACTGTTGATACCGTTCTTGAAAGCGAACACTTGGCGCGCATCGATCTGTATATTAATGGATGATGAATGTACGATTTGTTACAATTTAACGTTAAAATCGTTATCTGGTGGGGATTGGAGTATAAAATAGGGATTATGTAGCCGTGAAAGTGGTACTAGACTCCTAAATTTATAATATATTGAGGTAATATGACTGATAAAAAGAACCCAAAGTGGGTGCCACAGCTATTGGCGTGGTATGATGTACATAAACGGGAGTTGCCGTGGCGCGGTTGTGGGGACCCTTATAAGATTTGGGTATCCGAGGTGATGAGTCAGCAGACCCGCATTGAGGCAATGAAACCCTATTATGATAACTGGATGCGTCTATTTCCAACCTTGGAGGATTTGGCAAAGGCCTCCGAAGATAAGGTGGTTCATGCTTGGCAAGGGCTTGGCTATTATAGTCGTGCTCGTAACTTGCGTCTTGGCGTAAAGGACGTCGTTGAAAATTACGGCGGTATCGTGCCTCATGACCGTAAGACCATGGAGTCCTTGAAGGGCGTAGGTTCTTATACGGCAGGGGCTGTGCTATCCATGGCGTACAACGAACCAGAGGTGGCTGTAGATGGCAATGTACTGCGCATCTATGCTCGGTTGTATCGCATCTTTGATGATATTTTGAGCACTAAAGGTAAAAAGGCTATTACGGCTATCGTAGAGGAGACTTTGCCTCACGATCGACCTGGCGACTTTAACCAAGCCTTGATGGACTTTGGGTCTGCCGTATGTATTCCAAAGACACCCCGCTGTGGCGAATGTCCTATTGTAAATATGTGCGAAGCATACCAACATAAGGATACAGATAAACTACCTGTGCGCATCAAGAAAACAAAGGTAGTAGAGGTGCCTTTGTTCGTGGGGATCTTGCAGTATAAAGGCTATTATTTATTGCATAAACGGCCGAACCGTGGACTTTTACGATCCATGTGGGAATTCCCATCTGTGGAAATGGTATCTGCCTTTGAGAACGGAGAACGAGGCCTTGAGGCATTAGTTCAGGCCCTTGGATTTGATCTATCTTTGCAACCAGTACTTGTGAAAGAAATAACACATGTTTTCTCTCACCGAAAATGGTTTATGAAAGCATTCCGCGGTGATTTAACGTACACAGTGGACGCTAATAATATATCGATTGCGGATATCCGGGCTCAATTGCCAAAGGACTGGATGCTCATCAAGCGCGATGAGTTCTCCGACTATGCTTGGGCGGGACCTCATGGTAAACTGACGGAAATTGCAAAATAATTTGTAGGAGCAATGAATGAGAATTCTATTTAATATCATTTTTTCTGCCATCCTTCTAATAGGATTGGTAGGATTTTGGGCTCTATTCCTCAACTTGTGGAAGCCTAAAAAGAAATGGCCTGCCTGGGTGGGCTATATAATCATTATCGGTGCGTGGTTCGCGGCTATCAGATACTATATACTCAATCAAGTAGATTTATATGGTACTATGTACTATCCTTTGATGAATATGTTCCGTACTGAAAGCTACGGATTCCTCTTTGGTCTATTCCTAGCGATTCCTGTATTTATCATACTTAGTCTATTATATTGGACAATTAATAAGATTTGGAGCAAAACACCAGAGGAAAATAGAACAGGTCGTCGTGCCTTTTTTAGAACTGCTGCAACTATAGTGCCGTTGGCTACTATCGGTGGTTGTAGCTATGCTGCCTTTGCAGGTCAACAAGAGGTAGTAGTAACGCATGAAAGCTTTGGTTACACGAACCTACCACCTGGTTTGAAAAACTATAAAATTGTCCAACTTAGTGATATTCATATAGGACCGAGTATCGATTTAGATGACTTTGATGAAATCCTGAAACTAGCGCTTTTACAAAAGCCTAATCGCGTTGTCATCACTGGCGACCTCATTGATAAGCTTGCATGGTTACCGCAAGTCTGTGAAAGACTGACAACCTTTGCAAAACAAATCCCAGATGGGGTTGACTTTATCTTGGGAAATCACGAGTATCATCACGATGTAAATAAGGTACTTGACGCACTTAAACGAAATACACCTATGAATATTCTCGTGAATAGTAATATTCAAATCATGGGCGGCAAACAACCTGTATATATTGCGGGCGTTGCGTACGATAACGATCGTAAAAAGGACAACCGGGAAGCCATGATTAACAAAGCTTTATCTGGAATTCCAGACTATGCCTTTGTTATTCTATTGGCTCATCACCCTGAATTCTTCGAAGAATCTATTGAACGAAAGATTCCGTTGACTCTATCTGGACATACCCACGGAGGTCAAATCGTATTCATGGGTATGCCGTTAGTACCAACAGGCACACCATATACAAAAGGTCGCTATGTAGAAGAACAAAGCGTATGCTACGTTAATAATGGTACAGGACACTGGTTCCCAATCCGTATCAACTGTCCACGAGAAATTACGGTTATTACATTCTTTGATGGAGTAGCTTAGTTTGAAAGACAAACTCACTATAGGTATACATTAATGTATAGTAAATCCTTTATTTATAAAATCCTTATATGTATTATTGTGCTTATGCTATTTGATATCTCTCTAATCTACGATATGACAGCGGATATATATAAGAGATATCTCAAAATAGCAATACTAGTGGCAATTGGATGCCATTTAGACTTATATCTGGAACTCAGTAAACAAGAAATACTGCTAATACAGGCGTTTAAGGATGATACATTTAACGAGACCTATGAACTGTTAAATACAAAACAGGCTATTTTCATTATAGCATTGGCCGTGCTAATGACTATACAGCTTATGTGACCATAGAGGATTAAGGGTTACCAAATAAAAGGGGTATTGTATTTAGAAATGCGGACATTAAAAAAGATTCTTATTACTATTCTAATTTTATTTCCTTTTTGTTGGTTCTATAATTTTGATTTAGACGGTACAATGAATTGGGCTTTAGGGCGATATGAATGGCCGTATCAATTTAATATGGCATTACGGGATAATTGGAAAAGAGTAGGAGTAGAAGGGTATGTCTTTTCTTATGAAACACACTTTCCTTTTATATATGTTTATGGGGCTGGAGGGTTCACAAAAATATTGAATATTCCGTTTATAGGTTATATAGAGAAACTACCCAATGATAGTTTTTATAATCAAAAAGGATATGGTGAAAAGTTAAGTTATGCTGATGATACAATAGATGATATGAAAAAAGCCTATGGTAGTACATTAGTTATTTATAGATCATTTAATGATTTTTCTATACAAGACCAAGAAATTTTTAGAAATATGGTAATAAATACAAAAGCAAATGATTACAGACCTCCATATAACGCAAATGCTATTCAAGAAGGATATGTTAATATTATTAAAGTTTTCAAAGGGTTAGAAACTTTATTAGGTCAAAAAATTACAATCTAATTTTTTAGTCTTATAAAATTTAAAAGGACGCTATAGTCTAATCTTCAGTAATAAGTAGTACTGAAGAATTCAAGACTATAGCGTCCTTTTATATTCCGTTCATTTGAGGTATGAGAGGATGTTACAGATATGTCATAGATATGAGAGAGATTTTATTTCATGCGAACTGCTTCGGCAAATTCGTCTTCGGTCATGAGTTTTTCTTCCAAGATGATTTCTTTAATAGAGCAACCGCGTTTGTACGCTTCTTTTACCACCTTAGCGCTCTTGTCGTAGCCAATATATGGTGTTAAGGATGTAGCAATCATGAGAGATTGTTCTACGAAGAAGTTGAGTTTTTCAGGTACAAATTCTACGCCGTCGATGCAGTGTGTTGTGAAAGAGTTCATAGCGTCTGCGAGGAGGCGACAGCTTTCAACAAAGTCATAGATCATGATAGGCATGTATACGTTCAATTGGAACGCACCGCTACCTGCACAGAGCGTCATAGTTGTATTGTGGCCGAATACTTGGGCGCATACCATGGTCAAAGCTTCACATTGAGTAGGATTTACCTTGCCTGGCATGATGGAGGAGCCCGGTTCGTTTTCAGGAAGATGCCATTCGCCGTAGCCACAGCGAGGGCCAGAGCCTAAGAAGCGCACATCGTTAGCGATTTTGAATAGGGTAGTCGCTAATGTGTTAAGTGCACCGTGAGCCATCATAAATGCATCTTTGAGAGCAAGTCCTTGGAATTTGTTATTCTTAACACGGAATGGAGCGCCTGTTACCTCTGGCAATACAGTTTCCATAACGTCTAGATAGCCTTTAGGCGTGTTCACACCTGTACCAACCGCAGTACCACCGAGTGCTACGTCGAGGAGGTGGTCAGCATTTTGAAGGAGCATAGTTTTGGCAGTTTTTAGGCCGTCCACAAAGGCGCTAATTTCTTGGTCTACCATGATGAAAGTAGCATCTTGTAGGTGGGTACGACCAACTTTTTGCAATCCTTTTCCTTTTTTTTGCAATTTTTCAAAGGATCCGATAAGGCCGTCCAATGCAGGAATTACGCGTTTTGTAATTTCAAAGTATGCACAGATATGCATTGCCGTAGGGAATGTATCGTTTGTACTTTGACCGCGGTTTACATCGTCGTTAGGATGAAGCGGATTGGATTCATCTAACTGTTTAGCTCGGTGAGCGATTACCTCGTTCACATTCATGTTAGTTTGTGTGCCGGAACCTGTTTGGAATACGGTTAACGGAAATTCATCATCCCATTTTCCGTCCACGATCTCATCTACTACTTGAGCGATGAGTTTCGCTTTTTCCTCAGTTACTGCGCCACACTTTGCATTGGTTAAAGCACATGCTTTTTTTACAAGCGCAAGCGCCTTGATTTGTTCAATAGGGATGCGGTGGTCACCGATTTTAAAATTATTGAACGAGCGTTGCGTTTGAGGTCCGTAAATTCGTCTAGCGTCGACTTCGACTGGTCCCATTGAATCATATTCAATTCTTGTTTCCATAATGTTTACAACCTCCTTAAAAGACATGCCGACCCTACTGTCGGTACTTTAATTATATAAAATCCTGTATATTTGTACAGAATAAAAGAGAATGATTTCTATTTTCATATAATTGATAGGTGTATATGCATAATGCGCATATACACCTATCTCCTCCCTACAATATATATGTGATGATTTATATTTAATTTGTATATATGTTTTATATAATGCTGATCTGAGAGGGAGAAGGCGATAGCCCGAAAACGACTTAGCGGCCCCGCGAAGCGGGGTGGGTGGCTTTGGAGGCTTTTGGGCTATTGCCTTTCCCATAGCTCAAGGGTTGGAGAAAATATGTATACATTATAAATATCGCATATATATTGAAATCATCGCTTTAACACGATAAAATGGAAGTAGCTTAGTATATTGTTTTAAGTTTATGATTTCACAGAGGAGGTAAGTACTTATGAAACATGACTTTACGAGCCATGACCTTCATCTGCCGGAACTGACGTTACGTGGGATGCTACTTGGTGCATTGATTACTGTTATTTTTACAGCATCTAACGTATATCTCGGTTTGAAGGTAGGTTTGACGTTCTCGTCATCCATTCCGGCAGCTATTATTTCAATGGCAATTTTACGGTTCTTCAAGGATTCTAATGTTCTTGAAAATAACATGGTACAAACGCAGGCTTCTGCGGCTGGTACATTGTCCGCCATTATCTTTATTTTGCCAGGTTTACTCATGCTTGGGTATTGGAATGGCTTTCCATTCTGGCAAACATTCTTGCTCTGTGCCTGTGGTGGTTCTCTAGGTGTATTATTCACCATTCCATTGCGTCGTGCCATGGTAGTGAATAGCGATCTACCATATCCTGAAGGCCGTGCAGCAGCAGAAATTTTGAAGGTTGGATCTCACAATGGTGAACAAGGCCCTCAATCTAGCTCCGGTATGACAGACATTGTGTCCGGTGGCTTTGTAGCTGGTCTTATTAGCCTTTGTGCAAATGGTTTCAAAGTACTTGGTGATAGCATGAGCTTCTGGATTCCTGTAGGTAGCAAAGGTATTACTCAAATTCCTTTGGGCTTCTCTACAGCGTTGTTAGGTGCTGGTTACCTTATCGGTATCGCTTCTGGTATCGCTATCCTCGTCGGTGTACTCATCGCATGGGCTGGCTTCGTGCCTTACTTCACTAACATGTTTGCTCCAGATGGCGGTGCTACTGCTAAGTTTGCAATGGCTATTTGGAAATCTAAAGTTCGTTTCATCGGTGCTGGTGCTATTGGTATTGCTGCGATTTGGACTTTGATTACCTTAATCAAACCTATCATCGAAGGTATGAAAATTTCTGTTAAATCCATGAATAGCAGCTCCGCAGAACGTGAATTGCATCGTATGGATACAGATATGAGTACAAAATCCGTTTTAGGTGTATTCATACTTATTCTTATTGGCTTAGTATTTACATTCTGGGATTTTGTATCTGTCGTACCTATTAGTGCAGGTTTAATGTGGACACTCGTTGTAGTAGGTATCGTAGTAGCTTTATTGATTGGCTTCTTCGTAGCTGCAGCATGTGGCTATATGGCAGGCCTTATCGGTACATCTGCTTCTCCAATTTCTGGTATCGGTATTTTAGCGACTATTATTTCTTCCTTAGTTGTATACTTTATCGCAGCGGAAAATAATTTATTTGCTACACAAGAAGGTGTTCAGTTCGCTACCGCTATGGCTATCTTTATGACATCCGTAGTTATTGCGATTGCATCTATTTCTAATGATAATTTACAAGATTTGAAAACTGGCCAACTCGTTGGTGCTACACCTTGGCGTCAACAAATTGCCTTGTTACTTGGTTCTGTAGCCGGTGCCATTGCAATTGCTCCAGTTCTTAACTTGCTTTATCAAGCATACGGTTTCACAGGTGCGTTACCACGTGCTGAAATGGATCCAAACGCTGCATTATCTGCTCCTCAAGCGACTTTGATGACTACCATTGCACAAGGTATCTTCAACTCTAGCATGGATTGGGACTATATCTTAATCGGTGTTGGCGTTGGTGTTGTGGCGATTATCGTCAACTTGATTCTCAAGAGCACAACTGCAACCTTAACATTGCCTCCGTTGGCTGTTGGTATGGGTATTTATTTACCACCTACTTTAGAAGTACCGCTTATTATTGGTTCTTTCATCAGCTACTTCGTAGGTCGTTATCTTGTAGCTCGTGCTAAAATGCGTGCCGGTGAGCTTGCTGACTACGATGTAGAGCAATCCAATCGCCGCGGTGTTCTCTTTGCTTCTGGTCTGATCGTTGGTGAAAGCTTGATTGGTGTAATCATAGCTGTTATTATTGTATTGTCTGTTACAACTGGTGGTGGGGAAGCTCCACTTGAATTAGTAGGTCCTGAATTTGAAAGCACAGCACAATGGTTAGGATTGCTTGCATTCATATTCGCTGGTCTCTATCTTGTTCGCCGTGTTGTTACACACAAGTTCAATAAAGAAGAAGCTCTTGCTATGAAAGCTGAGCAAGAACAATAAGAGGTTAAACAATGAAATTAAAACAGTCTGTACTCATCATTATGGCTGCTGCATTGCCAGTAGTCTCCTTCGCAGCAAGCGAAGTAATACCTGTAACGCAAGATACTGTAAATGTACAAGCAAATCAAACAAATGCGAAACGTGTAAATCGTAATGATTTAACATATCGTATTTCTAGTACTGCTACACCTGAGCAGAATCGTGCGTTGCGCTCTAAAGCGTCTAAAGTAGATCGTAATGCAGTTGAAGTGGTAGCTCCAAATGCGGACCGTTATATGGATCGCAAAGAGGTTGCTGTATCACCTGTGGAATCTACTACAGATCATTTGGATTTAGTATTCCCAGAGGTTAAATCTGTTAGCCCTGCGGTAGAAAAAGCAATCAATACGACCATCAAAAAGTATGTTTCTAAAATACAAAATGATGTAGAAAAGTTAAATGCTAAAGAATCTGATAAAACAAATGTAGTTATGTACTATGATGTTAAAACAGATAAAAACGGTATTTTCAGCGTATTGATTCACACATATACTATGCGTGATCATGATGCCAATGGTGTAAACTATGTAAAAGGTTTCACATTTAACACTACAACAGGTCGCCAATTATCCTTGTACGATCTTGGTGGTCTTAATAAAAAAGAGTTGGTAAATGCGATTAATAATAATCAAGATGTGAAAGATAAATTAGGTGGCGATGTAAATATCGATAAAATGCCTACTGAATTCTACACAACAGATGATTATTCCGTTGTAATGATTTTGCAACAAGATGTGGATTCAATCCATAGCGCAGGTACGGTATATGTACCAGTTGGTATCTTGCGTGACCGCGAAAATGATGTAACAAAAAAATAATCGAACTGTGTAAATTCGATTATGTGTGTATAGTAACAGCTGTTTAATTGTGAAAAGAACCGCTCCTAAGGGGGCGGTTCTTTTTTGTCTATGTTATTGTTTGTCGTTATAATAGTTTACGCGCGGTGGTAATGGGAATTGAATGTTTCCGTCTGACTTTGTAAGCGGCTCCGGTGGTAATTGTAAGAATACATTATCATGGAATTTCTTTTTAAATGCTTTCAACGTCGATTTTTGAATAGAATCAACGGTAATGAGAAGGGCACTCGTATCAGTATTTGGGGAGATGGAAAGGATCTTTCCTTGAGGTTCTTTTTGTTGGTAAAGGGCGATGGCATCGGATTGATACTCCTCTAGTTGGGCCTGATTTAATTTACCTTTTGATACGACTACAGTTCTATCTAGCTGTGGATCATGAGCTTCTGTAATCGCTTTGGAAACAAGGTCAGTTTTCTTTTGATCCGTTAAAGATGCATGTAATTGGCCTGCCTCCCAGAATAGAGCTCCGTCTTGACGGAATTTGGTGAAATCATTGCCATAGCCTAATGCTTTGTCGATGATATTAGCTGTTTTGTTTTCTACTTGTTGCTTGAACAATGTATTGTGGAAGGCAAGTGCTTGTTCTGTTTGTGTCATGCGGTACGCAATTTCCGCTGCTTCTGCACGAGTTACATATTTTTCAGGGTTAAACAATGTACCTGGAGCGTAGTTTGTGAACCCAAGATAGGCAAGCTCGCGAACGGCATCTTGTGCCCAAGGAGCTACAAATTTTTGGTCTCCATAGGCTATATTATCAAGAACTGTTGGGTCTTCAGTGGTATATCCTAAGTAATGGATGTAGTTATCCGCTACTACCGCAAACTCTTGGCGGGACATATATTTTTCTGGTTTATATGTGTCATCACCATAGCCGCTGATGATATTTTTGCGAGCTACAGATTCAATAGCAAGAGCAGACCAACGGTCAGATGTAATATCTTTAAATTTACTTGATAAGAAGGCGGCTGTACCATCATCCGTAATATTGTTGAAGAGCGCTGCTACTTCTTCACGTGTCATAGGTTGGTTAGGTCGGAATGTACCATCGGAATACCCCTTCATTAGGTTTGCTTTTGTTACAGTGCTAATCGAGTTAGCTGCCCAAAAATCACTAGGCACATCTGTAAAGATGTGGGCGCGGATTTTTTGAATATCTTGAGGTGTACCGATAGAGGTGTTTACAATTGCAGGTGATGCGGTATTAGTAGATTTAACGTTAGCAGCTTCTGTTTTAGTAGTCTCCATCTTCGTAGCATCTGTTTTAGCCATTGGTGCTTTAGTTGTTTCCATTTTAGTGGCTTCAACAGTGGTTGCAGGAGTATGAGTTGTAGTGGTTGTGTTTGCAGAAGCAAAACCAAGGCCTGTTGTAGTCAATAATGTGCCGAGTACGAGGGCACGTAATGCGTGAGGGGTATTCTTGTACATAAAAATCCTTCCTAATCATGGTAAAGGCTAGCGCTTGATAGCCGTAGAATATAAACTTTCACCAGCATAAAAAGTTATATCCGTCGCATCATAGTCAATTAGTTGGAATGCATAGTGATATACAACAAAGCAGCGTAGTACTGTCGAGTATACGCTGCCTTGGCTGGTTAAGTGTAACGCCGATTAGCGTTTTACTGTCATTTTTACTTTGGAACCGAATAATTTAGAGATTCCTTGTTGTGTTTCTTTAGATGCTGTAGATACAACTGCGTAAAGTTGGTTATTTTCTACATCAGGGAATGTAGCTAGAATTGTACCTGCTTTTTCATTTTTGTTGTAGTAGTTGCGGAAGTTTGTATCGATTGCATCGTATTCAGCTTGGCTGTATTGGGAGGATTCAACTACAACATAGTTATTTATAGTAGAATCACCACGGTTTGCAAGGTTAGCTTTTACTGTGGAAATATCGCTGTCTGTTTTTAAAGCTACGTGTAATTGATTGTCACGCCAGTACATTACGCCATAATTTTGGAATGCATCTTCTGTTTTATAAGTTTTATTTAATTCAGAAAATACTTTGTCTTCTAATGCAGCTTGTTGTTTTTGATCAAGTGCTTTTAGTGTGCTGCGACGAACAGGGCGAATGGTGCGAGTAGGTTCAGCTTTTTCAGCTACTGCAGCATCTTTATTGCCTTTTACGTCTTTTTCAACTTTTTTTGCATCAGATTTTACAGCTTTATCAGCTTTAGCTACATCTTTTTTAGCGTCTTTACTTACTTTAGATGTATCTTTCTCTAATGCTGTATCAGCTTTTTTGGCATCTTCTTTTACAGCTGTTTCAGCTTTAGCTTCAGTAGTAGTGTGTTTTGGTGTTGCAAGGCCAGCACCATTAAGCATACGATTTAAGATTGTTGCAGCTTGTGCTCTTGTTACAGGTTGTTTAGGGTTAAAGTTTTCTGTTGCCCCAGATGCTACGATGCCTCGTTGTGCCATGTATTGGATATCTGCCAAGTAGGCAGAGGAGATACTAGCTTCGTCCTTGAATGTTACTTTTTCTGCTTTTACAGGTGTAGAAAGATTCAATTTTTTAGCTAGACTAGCAGCAGATGCAACGAATTGTTCGCGGTCCATAGTTTTGCTAGGTGTGAAAGCTGTTTTAGATGTGCCTTCCATTACGCCTGCAGCACTAACTAATTTGATAGCAGAGCTAGACCAACGATCTGCTTCCACGTCAGAGTAGGAGGTAGAGGATTCTTTTGTTGCAATCTCTGCTAATTCTTGTTCGTTTAAGTTGTGTTGTAGTACTTTGCCATAAATAGCAGCTGCTTGTTCACGAGTAATTTGTGCACTAGGTTTGAATGTATTATCAGCATAACCAGAAAGGTAACCAGCTTGTGTCATTGCTTGGATAGCATCGCGAGCCCAGTTATCTTTTGTGTCAGGGTATACACCAGTAGGTAAGTTTTCTTTAGTTTTTACAACTTTTTTACCTTCTACCTTTGCAGCATCTTCTTTTACATCATTTTTTACGGAAGTATCAATGCGTTTAACGTCATTTTTTACAGAAGTATCAACGCGTTTAGCATCGTTTTTTACGGATGTATCAGCGCGTTTAGCAGCGTTTTTAGCGGATGCATCAGCATGTTTTGCATCACGTTTTACAACTGTGCTACCGTGTTTAGCATCATTTTTGACGGAGGTATCAATACGTTTAGCATCGTTTTTAACAGATGTATCAACACGGTGTTCATCCGCTTTAGCAGATACCTCAGCTCTAGTAGCCACATTAGATACTTCAGATTTTATATGAGTCGCAGTTGTTTCAGCGTGAGCCATGCTGAATGTAGAACCAAGGGCCAATGTAATTGCTAAAGACAAAGATAATTTATTTAGTTTCATGAAAAGGGCTCCTTTCAAACTATACTTATATAAAATAAATTATAACACTTTTTAAATTTATACACTACTATAAGAAAATGTAATCTATAAGGATAAAACTTACATGAATTTGAAAATTTGAGTACCATTATATAAATATAGAATGAAATATAGATAAAAGTTGATTTTCTAGTAGTTAAAAATGCAAAATGATAAACATTCGCAAAATCTAGATTTTATAGGGCTTTTACAAGAAAAAATGATAAATGAAATAATAGATGTGATAAAATTCAATGTTTATTATTACAAAAAGTCATAACGATATAAGAAATAAAAGGGTACATACGAATATAGCAATTCTTTGGACAATATCTACATGATTAATTTATAATTATAGCGATGAGCTTTTGAATATTTATTTGAAAGCATAAGTAATGTTCAGGGCAGAAATTTAGTCGAAAAATTCACTACTAAAAATTGCCATAACACATACATATCAAAATTTTTTATTAGGTTAAGTACTAGAAAAGACGAGGAAGATAATATGAAAATTCATCTTTTCCAACAGTGTTTGATTGACATGTTCTACCCTCATGTAGGTATGGCTGGTGTAGAAGTACTTGAAAGATTAGGTTGTGAGCTTGTAGTACCTAAGAAACAAGTATGCTGTGGACAAATGTTCACTAACTCCGGTTATAATGACGCGGCTATGGACGCAATTAAGAATACAATCGAATGCTTTGAGAACGCTGAATATGTAGTCAGCATGTCCGGTTCTTGCGCTTTTGCAATCCGCGATGAATATCATCATTTCTTAAAAGATCAACCAGAGTGGTTGGCGCGCGCAGAAAGATTGAGTGGTAAAATTTACGAATTCACTCAATTTATTACTGACGTATTAGGTGTTGAAGATGTAGGGGCTCGTTTTAACGAATCTGTTACATACCATACATCTTGCCACGTAACTCGTTTGATGGGCATTAAAGAGCCTCCTTTCAAACTCCTTAAAAACGTTAAAGATATCAACTTGATTGAATTACCACGTGCAGATCGTTGCTGTGGTTTCGGCGGTACTTTCTCAGTTAAAAACCCTGAAATCAGTGAAGTTATGACACGCGAAAAAGCATTGGAAATTGCTGGCACAGGTGCCAACGTTATCTCCGGTTCTGACCAAGCGTGCTTAATGAACATCGCTGGTATGCTTGATCGTCTTCATAAAGAAGGCGAAATTGATCGCCGTATCAAAGTTATGCATATTGCTGAAATCTTAAACTGCCGTTAAGGAGGAGACGACATGGCACTTATATATGACAATCGCCCCTATAAAACACGTATAAAAGAATGTTTGGCTGACGATTTCAAAGTTGCAGCTATTAAAAAAGCACAAGACGTGTTTTATGATAAACGTAATACAGTAGTTGCGGATGTTCCTGAATGGTTAGATTTCCGCGCTGAAGCGGCTAAAATTCGCGATCACGTACTTAACAACTTGGATTACTATGTAAGTCAATTTGCTGACAATGCTGAAAAAGCTGGTTCTAAAGTTCACTTTGCGTTCGATGACAAAGAAGCGACTCAAATTGCATTAGATATCCTTCGCCAACGCGAAGCAAAAATGATCGTTAAATCCAAAACTATCTTAACTGAAGAAATTGGTTTGAACGAAGTATTAGAAGAAGCTGGTATTGAAGTTAACGAAACTGACTTGGCTGAATTTATTTTGCAAACTGCAGTAAGTCCTCCATCTCACATCGTAGTACCAGGTCTTCATTTTGAACGTAACAAAATCCGTGAAATTTTTGCTGAAAAATTAGGTTATACAGGAACTGAAAACCCTACGGAAATGACTCACTTTGTACGTGGTTATGTACGTGAGCGCTTCTTAAAAGCTGATGTAGGTGTTAATGGTTGTAACTTTGCAGTTGCTGAATCTGGTACATGTACAATCGTTTCCAACGAAGGTAACGGTCGTATGGCTAGTTCTATTCCTAAGACTCAATTAATTTTCTTAGGTACAGAACGTATTGTTCCTGATTTCAAAGCTCTTGATGTTATGATGGAAATGTTGAACCGTTCTGCAGTAGGTTCTAAGATTTCTAACTACTTCTCCATGATGACTGGTCCTGCGCGTCCTGGTGAAGCTGATGGTCCTGAAGAAACTCATATCATCATTATTGATAACGGCCGTTCTGGCATCTTGGGTGGTACATTCCAAGAAATGCTACGTTGTATCCGTTGTGGTGCATGTATGAATATCTGTCCTGTATACCGTCACGTTTCCGGTCATGGATATGGTTCTGTATATCCAGGTCCGATGGGTGCTGTATTGACTCCATTATTCAAAGGTTACGATGTAGCCGGCGATCTTCCATATGCTTCTACATTATGCGGTGCATGTACAGAAAACTGTCCAGTAGCTATTCCATTGCATGAATTGTTGATGGAGCACCGTCATATCATGGCTGATATTGAAAAGACTCGTCCAAAAGCAGAAGAAGCTATCTTCACAGCAGCTGCTAAGATGTTCGGTAATGCAACATTATTTGATCTTGGCACAAAAGCTGGTGCTATCGGTATGAACTTAATTAGTAATAAAGAAGGTAACATGCCTGAATGGACTCAAGCTATTCCAGTTATGAACGGTTGGACTAAGTCTAAAGAGTTGGGTTCCTTGAAATTCAAGAAATTCCGTGATTTATATGCTGAACATGAAAAGAACAAGAAGAAGGAGAAAAAATAATGGATGTAGCTAAACGTAATCAATTTATTGCACGTTTATCTCGTGCATTAGGCCGTGATCAAGAAATGTGCCCTGCTTTTGTAGAAGGCTTTGATTATAGCCATGGTCCTCAAGAAACTATGTTCCAAGATTTGAGTCGGGATCAAATTTTGACAATGTTTAAGGAACAATGTCAACGTGTTGGTACAAAATTCGTTGAAACTACACCTGACAAACTAGGTGAAACAATTTTTGCAGCTATCGAAGACTGGGGAAACGGTAAAATTGTATTCCCAAGCTCTCCTGAAGTAGAAGAATATAAATTAAAAGAATTGTTCGAACAAGATGCAGCTAATAATGGTGGCACTCGTACATACTTCCAATGGGATCCAGCTAAAGGTCGTGAAGAATGTATTTCTAATACTGCTAATGCTGATATTGGTATTACATTCCCATACTGCGGTATTGCGGAGACTGCTACTGTAGTACAAGCTTCTGGTGAGGACTCTGGCCGTGCGATTAGCTTGTTGCCTACAACACATATTGCTGTGTTGTATACTGATACAATCAACCCTCGCATGACACAAACAATGGAACATTTGGCTGAACGGTATCACAACGATCCAGCTAAGTTCCCTACAAATATCTGCTTGATTTCTGGTCCGTCCCGTACGGCAGATATCGAATTGGTAACTGTAGATGGTGCTCATGGTCCTATCCAAGTAACTTATATCTTAGTTAACAGATAATATAATAGCTAGATTTACTAAAGGCGATTTTCTTCTGGAAAATCGCCTTTTTGGTGTATATATTACAGAATACATTAAATGTTACCAAAAATTAAATATTATACTTGTATTTTTTTCGATATATGCTATACTAAGTTCATAACCTATTGTTGTGATATGAATTAAAGAGGTGTATTATGAATATTCCATTCTTTACAGATTACCTCATGTTAAGCAATCCACTAAGTATTGGTATTATCGCGGTGTTTGTGCTCGTGTTAATTGGTATTTATGTATTGCAACGCAAGGGCACATCCTTCGGTAATCTTGTTATTATTGGTACTATTGCTGGTGCCGTACTTGGTATAGCGGTCCAAATTATTGCAGGCTTCCCTGATGATCCATCCAAAGTGGTTTACATCAAGGAAAGTACAAAGTGGTTCTCTCTCGTAGGGGGCGGTTTCATCGACTTAATCCGCATGCTTGTTATTCCTATCGTTTTTATCTCTATTGTTCACGTTATTTTGCACATGGAGGCAGGTGCTAACCTTAAAAAGTTAGTAGTTGCTATGATTTCTACAAATCTCGGCATGGTAGCCGTTGCTGCTATAGTCGGCCTAATTTTGGGGAATGCCTTCGGTTTAGGTCAAGGTTTTGATATTGTTGAATCTGGTAAGAAGATTCGTGAAATCAAACCTATGGTTGACACATTCCGAGCACTAATTCCAAGCAATCCAATTCAAGCGGCTGCTGAAACAAATGTTATCGGCATTGTTGTATTTGCAATTATTTTGGGTAGCGTAGCTCGTCTGTTAAAACAAACAGGGACAAACTCTATGGAGGTGTTCACAAAACTATTTGATGAACTTCACCAATTGATTTCTTGGGTAGCTGATTTCATCATTGGTCTTATGCCATATGGTGTAGTTGCTTTGTTAGCTTCTACATTGGCAACACGCGGTGTACAAGCTATTCTTGATATGGGCTTGTTCGTAGTATTGCTTTACGTTGGTCTTTTGATTATGTTTGTTGTACAAGCAATCTTGATTACTAGCTTTGGCTACAATCCGATTACATACTTCAAGAAAGCGAAAGCACCACTCTTATTGGCGTTCACTTCTCGTTCTTCGATGGGGGTATTGCCATTAACTGTAGAGACTTTGACAAAACGTCTTGGTGTAAATGCTACAACTGCTAATACAGTAGCTTCCTTCGGTACTACTGCGGGCATGCAAGGTTGTGCGGGCGTGTTCCCAGCACTTGTGGTGGTGTACATCTCTAATGTAGCCAATATTCCATTCGATATGACTATGTATATCATGAGTGTTATCGTTATTGCTATTGGTTCTGTTGGTATCGCAGGCGTGCCAGGTACGGCTACAATGGCGGCATCTGTATCCCTTAGTGGTACAGGACTTGGAGCGTACTTCACCTCCATTAGCCCAATTTTAGCTATCGATCCATTGATTGACATGGGACGTACATGTTTGAACGTATCTGGGTCATTAACAAATGCTTTGGTAGTAGACAAAATTATGGGAACCATCGATAAGGATGCATACAATAATCCTAACGAAGGTCGAGTATAAAAACTAGCAACGCTTAATCATATAAATTATTATAAAAAGGGGCTGTAGCTGAATGTGGTAAAACCACATTTGGTTACAGCTTCTTTTGCCTTTTTAAAATTGATAATTATTACAGATTGTAAACTATATTATTAAGAATCGGTATTGAAATTGTGAGCTTAGCTACTAATATACTTATGCATATATGGTATACTAAGCGTTATAAAGTTACGAATTATGCTTAATAAATATAAGCCAAGAGGGTAATAGTATGATTACACAAGAGTTGAAAGATCGATTAATTGCAGATTATCCAAAGTTTGAGGATATGACACATAAGTTCTATAAGAAAGAACTATCTATTGCAGATTATAAAGGACAGTCTGGTGCCTATGGTAGTTACGCTGAGCGCGGTGCAAATACTGGTATGAGCCGTTGGCGTTTCAATGGTGGCCGCATGACGCGCGAGCACATGCAGTTTTTAGCGGACTCCATTCGTAAATATAACCTACAACACGTACATTTCACTACCGGCCAATGCTTACAAATGCACGGCCTCGATGGTGATACAATATTAAAGCTCTATAAGGAATGTTATGATCACGGTATTTACAACCGTGGTGCTGGTGGTGATAATCCCAATGTGGTCGCTAGTATTTTACGCGGCATTGATCCTCGTGAAACTCTAGATATTACGCCGTATGCAACAGCAATTAGCGAATTTCTTATGGAGCAAATGTTCTATATCAAGATTCCTCGCAAATTTAAAATGGGCATAGATAATGGTTTTGATAGTACCCCACATTCTACGTTCAAGGACCTAGGTTTTAATTTAACAAAACACAATACTTTTGATGTGTATGCTTGTGGCGGTATTGGTCCTAATCCTCGTATTGGTATTCCGGTGGCACATGATGTAGCGCCTGAGGATGTTTTGTACCATGTGAAAGCTATGCTTATGGTCTTTGCTAACCATGGTAACTTCAAAAACCGCGGTAAGGCTCGTACTCGTTACATGCCTGCTGAAATGGGTGGGGCGGAAGCTTTCATCAAGATCTATGAAGAAACCCTAGCTATGGTAAAAGAAGTAGAACACCTAAGTATTAATCCGGCTGATTACGCTTATGAAATTACAAAAACTGGTAAGCGTGATGATTCTGTGGAAAATTATCGTATTCACCGTCAAAAACAAGACGGGTTATACTATGTAGAATATCATCCGGCAGGTGGCGATGCGAACGTTGAACACTTGCTGGCGGCCCTTGACTATGCGGTGACACTTGATCAAGTAGAAGCACGTATTGCGCCAGACCAAGCATTGTTCTTCATCAATCTCACCGCTGATGAAGCACGCAAAATTGCGGAATTAACTGATGACAGTGCTAAAAATGATTTCCGCCGTTCCGTATCTTGCGTTGGTTCTACTATATGTCAGATTGGAATGCAAGACTCTAACGGTCTTTTGAAAGATATCTTCGCACACCTTGAAGAAAAGGGCGTAGATACAAGAAAACTACCTCGTTTACATATATCTGGTTGCCCACACTCCTGTGGTACACACCAAATCGGCGAAATTGGCTTCCATGGTGCTGTAAAATTAGTAGATAAGAAACCTATGGTAGCATTTATTCTTGTAGACGGTGGCTCAGAACACATGGGCTCTGAAAACTTCGGTAAAATGGCCGGCAATATTGTAGCTACAAAAATTCCAGAATTTTTGGAATCTTTAGCAAATATTCTAAACCAATCCCCAGAACCAGACTTTGGGACCTGGAGACTTACGCATAAAGGGGACTACATGAATCTTATAAAAGCATTTGAGTAAATATGTAAAAGCATTTGCGTAAATATGTTTGGGTTGCTTGTGATGGGGCCCACTTAGATTGCGACAACTTAATAAATAATAAAAAGAGTTCCCTCTTTGCTCCGTTCTTCGCAAAGTCGCTGCATAGGGAACTCTTTTTATTATTTGAGCGTCTGCTATTAACCAGTCCCATCACAAGCTACATCTGATATTTACTCAATATGCTTTTATATGATGGGGGAAGCTTTTAGAAAACTAGGTATTTCTTTGCTCCGTCCTTCGTAAAGTCGCTGCAGAGGTACCCAGTTTCATTTTTATAACACCTGATGTAAATTAGTCCCATAGCAAAGCGACTTACCTTACTAATATACAGAGCGGCCCCATGACAAGCTACATTCGATATTTACTCAATATGCTTTTATAATTAGAGGAGCGGAGAGGCGAGAGCGGTTAAGTAGTTTTGACTGAATTTGCATCAAGACAAGCCAGTAGATTAGCCTCTGGCTAGTCCTTCCCATACGGTGGGCATGGCGCCACTACTATAAAGTTTATTATAATGTGTAAAATGATAGTGTTTTCTATGATTTATTTCAAGGTGTAATTGTAATGACTCTATATAAGTATTAGCTAGATTATTTACGCTTTTGGATGGGGCATCTTTATAAATACAGTGATAAAAAAGTAAGAATACGCTTGTGCAACGACTTTGCGAAGAACGGAGCAAGCAAGCGTATTCTTACTTTTTTTACCAAGTTGTATTAATGAAACGGGGCCCCATCCTAAAAGCAAATGAACAAATGTTAGTTGAGTCCCAATACAGTTAGAATAATTGTTTAAAACTAGATATGACTTGATTTTGTATGTTATAATAGGCTTTATAGTAGTATTTGGAGGATATTCAGATGTTATTTACCGTCAATACAGAAGTCTGTACACGATGCGGCCTTTGCGTTGCTGACTGTCCGACAGGATTGCTGGTGATGTCCGATGCTGGACCTGTAACTGGCAGGGGAGGTTGTATCTCCTGTGGGCATTGTATTTCCGTATGCCCAACGCTTGCTCTTGATAGCGATATGACACCGCGTAAAGAGCAAATCGATATTACAAAGGAACCTAAGTTAACGCCTGAGCAAGCTGAACTATTTATGCGTAGTCGTCGCTCTATTCGTAACTATCAAAATAAACCAGTCCCTGTAGAGCTCATTCGCAAAGTGCTAAACGTTGCAAGAATGGCGCCAACAGCAACTAACACACAAGGTATTTCGTATATAGTAATCCGAGATAAACAAACGTTACGCCGTATTGCTGATCTCGTTCTAGAGTGGATGCATTTAGCTGCAAAAACAGTGCCAATTATGCGCCTTTATGCTCGTGCGGCTCAAGCAGAAGTAGATAAAGGCAAGGAGTATATCTTGCGCGATGCGCCGGCTCTCGTCGTGGCAATTGGCTCTAAAAAAGATATTCATCGTACCCATGATAGTGGTCACTCTTGCTTGTCTTATGCTGAGCTATATGCGCCGACTTTAGGCCTTGGTACTTGTTGGGCAGGCTTTTTTGAACATGCTGGAGAAGCTGAATACCAACCATTATTAGATGAATTAGGTGTACCTGATGATAAAATTGTAGCTGGTGGCATTCTTATGGGATATCCTAAAGTACGATATCGCAATATTGTAGAGCGTCAACCATTAGATGTTACATTTGATACAGAAGAGTAAAAAAGAGATGCCCCAATGATTGTAATCATTGGGGTATCTCTTTTTAGTTATATAGTGACGATATAAACTTTATTAATTGGCAGTTGTAATAGTGCCTTTGAATGTTTCGTCGATGTATTGTTTAATAGCATCAGATTTGTAAATATCTGCAATTTTTTTGTATGTTTCGTTGTCTTTGTCTTCACTACGAACTGCAAGTACGATAACTGTTAGTGGTTCATCTTTAGATTCGAAGAAGAAACCTTGTTTTTCTACACTAAGACCAGCACTTTGCACATAGTTCATTGGAATAACTGCAATTGTTACATCATCTAGACTACGAGGTAATTGAGCTGCTTCTAGTTCTTGAATCTTTATATTCTTCGGGTTAGATGTGATATCTGCAACTGTTGCTTTGAAGCCGACACCATCTTTTAACGTAATTAATCCAGCTTTAGCTAATAATGCTAATGCACGACCACCATTAGTAGGGTCATTTGGGATAGAAACAGTAGCGCCTTCAGGTACATCTTGTACGCTGTGTACACTATTACTATATAAGCCCATACGCACCAAAATTGTTTTACCGATTGCTACTAAGTTGGAACCATTTTGTTTGTTAAAGTTTTCCATAAATGGTACATGTTGATAAGCATTCAGTTGAATATCGCCATCTGCAAGGGCTTTATCAGGTGTTACATAGTCTGAGAATTCAACTACTTTAAGATCGATTCCTTGTTTTTTAGCTTCTTTTGCTACAGCTTCAGCTACTTGTGCATGAGGACCAGATGTAGCACCTATTTTGATTTCTTTTTGTGTTTGTGTTGATTGATTTGATGTACTACCACAACCAGCGATAGCAAATGCAAGAGCACCGATAAGTAATGGTGCTAATAATGTTTTTAATTTCATATAATCATCCCTTTCAAGTCTTATAATGGTTATATCCTATCATGGATGAAGGGGATTTGTATATGATAAAAGCATATCAGTTAGCTATAGATTAAAACTATGGTGAAATTCTAGCTCATTTATAATACAATTCAATATAATATATTGATTAATGTGTTATATTGAATGTGTGATCGCTAGGTAGTAAATTTATATTTTAAATATTTTTGTATAATTCTAATATGGATTCATATATCTATATGTCGGATATATCTATATGTCGGATTAATGGAGGATGTATGTATAATTTTGATTTTTATAACCCTACACATATCGTATTTGGTAAAGACCGTTTAGATGAATTAGATACATTGGTACCAAAGGATGCAAAGGTGCTCATTACTTATGGTGGTGGCTCCGCTGTGCACAGTGGTCTTATTGATCGCATTGTGAAAGCTCTTGGTAACCGCAAGGTTGAACAATTCGGTGGTATTGAACCTAATCCATCTTTAGAAACCTGTGAACGTGCGGTAGCTTTCATCAAAGAACATGGTGTAGATTTCGTGCTTGCTGTAGGTGGTGGTTCCGTTGTGGATGCTACGAAACTCATCGTTATGGGCGCTACCTATGATGGACCTGTTATTGATGTTATGAAGGCTGGAGTGCCAGAGGTGCCCGTTGAAATGGTGCCAAATCCATTACCGTTTGGTACAGTTATGACATTACCTGCAACGGGCTCCGAAATGAACAATGGTGCTGTTATTACGTATGGAAATGGTAAATTTCCTGTATTTAGCAGCTTAGTATTCCCTAAGTTCTCCATGCTAGATCCAACATTGACGTTTACGTTGCCTGAAAAACAGGTTAAGAATGGCGTTATTGATACCTTTGTACATACTACAGAGCAATATTTAACATATCCGGTAGAAGGACGCATTCAAGATCGTTTCAGTGAAGGCATCTTGAAAACTATGATTGAGATTGGCCATATAACTGTAGAGGAGCCTGAAAACTATGATATTCGTGCTAATCACGTATGGGCATCCACATTAGCTTTAAATGGTTTGATTGGCGCTGGCGTGCCACAAGATTGGGCCACACATCTTATTGGTCATGAATTGACTGCTGCGTACCATCTTGATCACGGTATAACATTAGCTATCGTATTGCCTGCATTATTGGAAGTGAAAAAGGCTGATAAGTTTGAAAAATTGGCACAATACGCTACACGTGTATGGCATATCACAGAAGGTACAAAAGAAGAAAAAGCGGATAAGGCTATCGCAAAAACTCGTGAATTCTTCGAATCCCTTGGCGTAGCTACTCATTTGAAAGACTATGGTATTGGTGTAGAAGCTGTGGATACAGTTGTGAAGCAATTAAAAGACCATGGCATGACACAACTTGGTGAAAAAGGTGACATAACACCAGAAGTGGCTCGCGAAATTTTAACACGTGCTTTATAATCGACATGATTGATGATTGATGATTGATGATTGATGATTGATGATTGATGATTGATGATTGATAATTGACGACTGATTATACGATATTGAAAGGAGATAGTCCCTTGAATGAGATAAAGCGTCAAAGTGCTTTTTCTTTTGCTTTTCCTATTATGGCTCCTATGGGCATAAGCTTATTTGTTATTGGTTTAGGCTTTGGTTTATATGCTACGAGCCAAGGGCTGCCTTGATGGACGGCGCCTGTTTTGGCGTCTACTATTTTTGCGGGATCCATGGAGTTTGTGACGATTGGCATGTTGGTGGCTGGATTTGATCCTATTAATGCGTTTGTACTGACCATGTTTGTTAATGGTCGTCACTTCTTCTACGGTTTGTCTGCGCTCCAACGTTATACTCATATGGGGTGGAAATGGTTCCCCACTATTGCTTGGATGTGTGATGAAAGTTTTGCCATCAACATGGGAACGAAGCTGCCAGATGATGTAGATGAAAAGTGGTTTTACTTCCACGTGTCTTGGCTTAACTATATATTTTGGGTATTTAGCACCTTTGTAGGTGGTCTATTTGGTGATTTATTGGCTGACGTAGATTTACGGGGCATCGATTTCGTATTGCCAGGGCTATTTATTGCGGTATTCCTTGAAATGCTACTCAATGCGAAGAATAATAAGATTAGAGCCTTTGGCGTAGCTGGGGTACTAATGGCATTAATCATGCTTGTATTGGTTGGTAAATCACTCTTTATGCTGCTGTCTATGACATGTATGCTTTTCGTCTGTTATGTAGCGTACAAGTGGGGAGGTGTACATCTTGACTAGTACAGAAATGGTCATTACTGTTGCCATTGTTGTAGCCGGTACATTACTTACCCGATTTGGAGCCTTCCTCGTATTTCCTCCAGGAAAAAAAGCACCAGATTTTGTACTATTTTTAGGTAAGGCATTACCAGCCGCTGTTATGGGCATGCTCGTTGTATATACCTTTAAAGAGACTGTCGTGTTAGCATATCCGTACGGTATTCCGGAGCTCATAGCCTTGGTTGTTACGGTAGGTTTACATTTATGGAAACGTAACATGCTCATATCGATTGCTGCTGGTACAGTAATTTATATGATTCTTGTACAAGCTATATTTAATGTGACAAAATAAAATAAACCACGTATATCTATTCCTATGAAAGGTTAGATATACGTGGTTTTATTTTTACAAATACTATTTTGCTTATCGTGATGGCATGATTGTTATATTTATTGTAATTGTTATCAACAATTCATGTTACTTAGTATTTAATTAGTATATTATGTTTTATTTGAGTTGTAATAGCCTTTCAAGACCAGGCGCAGTATGATGATTTTCCAAGAAGGATCGTTGGTCTAGTAGTTCCATAACATCCATGTCGATGTTGGTGAGTTTGAAATCGAATACATCGAAGTTTGCTTCCATATGGCTCACGTTATTGGCCTTTGGCAATGGAATGATGCCTCGTTGGATGTGCCAACGCAAGATGATTTGATGTTTTGAAACACCGTATTTTTCTGCCAAGCTTTTGATGATTGGATGGTCAAAAATCGGTTGGCGGTCACGGGTAAATGGAGACCATGCCATGCCTACAACTTGATGCTTTCTCATCAATTGTAAGAGTGATTGACGTTGGTTGAACGGGTGGCATTCGATTTGGTTGACCACCGGCTTTACATTGCAGTGGTACAGCAAGTCAATGAGACGGTCTTCGTAAAAATTAGATAGACCTAACCCACGGAGTACATTTTGATCGTATAATTCTTCCATGGCGCGCCAAGAACCGTAGTAATCACCTAGTGGTTGATGTACTAGCATGATATCAATATAGTTGGTATCTAATTTCTTTAAGGAACTTTCAACAGCACGCATCGTATTATCGTAGCCTGCATCAGTGTGCCAGATTTTAGTAGTGATGATTATATCTGTTCGTTTAATACCAGATGCTTTGATCCCTTTAGCCACGGCTTCTTCATTGCCATAATAGGCGGCCGTATCGAGTAAACGATAGCCTACGCCAAGTGCATTGGCAACGGCTTGTTCAGTCTCTCCTTCGGTACCTGTTTTATAGGTACCATAACCGATGGAGGGAATGAAGCTACCATTGTTTAAAATTCTAAAGTCCATCCGTTCTTCCATGAGAACCTCCGTTATATCCATAAATTAAAGGAATTAGCTTTCATACAATTCTAACTGATTTTATGATATACTAAGGTATTGATAAAAATCAATATGATAGGAAGTGACAGAATGCAAATAAATCGTTTCTGCTCTGTAATTGCTATCCTTGGTGTTATGATTATGACACTCGCTATTGCGGGATGTGGTACGAAAACCGTATCCGTCGCAGAGGTAACGTACAAGGATATGCCGTTGCAGATTCATAATGATGCCAATGTAACGGCCCTTAATAAGGCGACGATAACGCCGACCTTGACGGGGCAGGTCGTGTATGCTGTGAAAGTAGGCGACCAAGTACAGCAAGGTCAAACTGTGGCAACTGTAGATACATCGGCTTTACAACAACAGCTAGCATCCTTGCAAGGACAATTAGCACAAGCCCAATCACAATCATATGCCACAGCTGTGACGACTACGACTGCAGCATCTATAGATAGTACTCAATTGGAACAGGCTCAACGCATGCGCGAAGCAGGCATAATCACACAAAAAGAATATGATCGTATTTTGGAACGATCTCAACCACAAACTACAACAGTCACAACTGGTGGTGGGGGAGGCGTCAATACGGTGGCTATCGAGGCACAAATTGCTCAAGTATCTGCACAGATGGCAGCTTCTACAATCGTGGCCCCTATAGCAGGTACGGTGACATCTATTTATAACGAAGATCGTCAAATGGCGATTACGGATCGTCCATTTATGATGATTCAGCAATCCACGCCGATGGTAGCATCCCTCAGCATTCCTCGTGATGCGGCTATGAAGTTAGGTACATCTGAAGCCAAGAATGGTATGAAGGTACTTCTCAAGGTGGGGGACCAAGAAATACCGGGGGAATTGACTTATGTAGATATTACTCAGCCTGAAAATGTGCCAAGTGTCCTCGTAAAAGCTACTTTCAACAATGAGAAAGGCCTTATCAAGGCTGGTGAATTCTATACACTTGTTATTGAATCTAATGTGAAAGCTAAGATGCTGACCGTTCCAACTAAGGCGGTTCGGGAAAATCAAGATGGCAAATATGTATATGTATTAACCGAGAATAATACAGTTGATGTACGTGTTGTTGAGGTAGGCATTACTGAAGGTGATGACGTAGCTATTATTTCTGGACTCAACGAAGGTGACAAGGTTATCACAACCGATGGCACCTTTGAGTTAGGTGAATCTGTAAAATTGTAATTACGAACCCTATGGGTTTAATACTAGATTGTTAGAATTTATGTTTAAACATAATAGAATCGAAACTTTCACAAATCGTGAAAGTAACCTCAAAAGAGGAATCTGATAGGAGGGATTATTATTTTAGAATTTAAACGTTTTGAATTGCGAGATAAACCATTAATCGACAAGTATTTTGAACAACATCATTATGAAGCATCCGATAATTGCTTTACTACATTGTTTATGTGGCAAGATCCATACGGTATTCGCTGGGCTGAAGAGAATGGCGTATTGTATATCCAAGGTGGTGGCAAGCGTGAGCCATTCCTATTGCCTCCATTTGCTGGTAAAGATGCAAAGTTCCTTGATGGTTTGTTGCGTGCTAAAGAATGGTTCGTAGAAAATAAATTGCCGTTCCGTTTTAAAGGCGTTAGCAAAGCTGTAAAAGAACGCATGGAAGACCTATGTCCTGGTCGCTATGCATTTACACCTGACCGCGACAACTACGAATACATTTACAAGTCCGAAGATCTTATCAACTTGTCTGGTAAGAAATTCCGTCAAAAGAAAAACCACTTAAACCAATTCCGCATGCAATATTCTAACTATGAATATGTACCAATTACGGAAGATATTATTCCATTATGTCGTGAAACGGCAGCATCTTGGGTAGAAACACATCATGAAGAAGGTATCGAAGATGAATTGGTAGCTATCAATTTGTTGTTTGATAACTGGGATGTGTTGGGTCTTAAAGGCGGTGCCATTAAATTATTCGGCCGTGTTGAGGCTTTTAGTATCGGTGAACTTCTCAATGACAGAATTGCTTTGATTCACATTGAAAAAGCAAATCCAGATATTCGTGGTTTGTATCAAGCTATCAATAATGAATTCATTCGTCATGAATTTAGCGAAGTAGAATTCATCAACCGTGAAGAAGATATGGGTTTGCCTGGCCTTCGTCAAGCAAAAGAATCTTATAACCCAGATCATTTTGCTGAAAAATATGACGCAGTATATGCTAACGAAGCTGATAATGCGACAGGCGGTAAATAAAAATTTGAGCTATGAAGCCGATGTGCTCCATAGCTCATTTTGTTATAATAGAATTGTTAGCCTATCTATTTGAATGTAACTATTGTATCATCATGACGATATGGCGATATGGCGATATGGCGATATGGCGATATGACGATGCGATGTGCTTAGATTAGATATTATACGCTGTGAAACGACAGATAGATAATGGCTCTTATGATATAACGAGGATATAAATATGGAATTTAGAATTGCGACGGCTCAAGATACGCCTCATGTGGAGAATCTATGGGCGTACTGCTTTGAACCAAAGGAAGATCCATTCTTCCAATATTATTTTACAAATTGCTATGAACCAGAAAATACAATGGTCGGCCTAGAACAGGGCCAATTGTTGAGCACTGTTCATTTGCGTCAATACAATCTTAACGTTCGCGGTGCTGTATTACCTACGAGTTATATGGTAGGCGTAGCAACACATCCTGCGGCTCGCCGTGGTGGTGTAGGCGGTGCATTATTGACCTCTGCACTAGAAGAGCTTCGTAAACGCGGCCAAGCTATGACGATTTTGATGCCATCCAAGGCGGCATTCTATCAACAATATGGTTGGGAACTTTATGCTCATCAATGGGTGAACACCATGTCGCTAGACGACTTGCGCCCTATGACAGATAAAACGTTGAGCTTTGGCTTGCTAAATAGCGTAGATCAATGGACTTTGTTAGATCCAGTATATAAAACCTATACGGCTCGTCTTTCCGGCTACGCAGAGCGCGGTGAAAAGGAATGGAAACGATTATTAGGCAGCTTCTTTGCAGAAGGCGTAAACATTACTGTAGTGCGCAACGATGATAACGTCATCGAAGGCTATGCAGTGTATCGTTTAGGTCAGCCTGAAATTCCTGTTTCTGAATTGGTTTACACGACACGCCGTGCACAACGTGCATTATTGAACTACTTCTATAATCACCGTTCTCAAGGCACTTCTATTCGTTGGAATGAAGGTCTTCATGATACATACTATCGCTTTTATCCTGATGGTAGAACTGGTCACGCTACGATGCCGTATATGATGAGTCGTATTGTAGATGTAAAAGCTGCTTTTGAAGCGATTCCTGTAAATCCAGAGGCATTGATGATGCCTATAACAATGACCTTTGCAGTAAAAGATGGGCTTTGCAGCTGGAACGAAGGCCGTTATGAAGTGGAATATGGCGGTGCATTAACTCCATCCGTTAAAAAGATTTCTGATACATTTGATGGTGAAGCGGATATTACCGTTGAGGTCGGTGCATTAAGCCAGTTATTAATGGGCACACTTACGGCTCGAGACCTTGCTTTTGAAGGGAAACTTTCAGTAAGTGAAGAATGGTTAGACTATTTCGATATTCTCTATCCTGAACAAAAAACGTATATTAACGAATGGTGGTAATATGAGCTGGAAAACGTATACGGTGAAAGAACCAACAGAGTTGACGGTTTCTAAATATGTAAAGGAACGATTTTCCTTATCCTCTCGGGATATCCAAATGATGTTTCGCAAGAAACGGGTGAAAGTTAATAGCCGTGTGGCTCATTCGCAGCGAGCACTTAAAAAGGGTGATGTATTAACCTTAGAATTACCACAAGATAAGGATTATGGGGTTGATGTAGAAAAAGGGCCGATTACCGTTCTCTATGAGGATGCTCATACCTTAGTTGTAAATAAAGCTCCTTTTATGCTCGTTCATCCAGCAGGGCAAACAAGGTCTTGCACCTTAAGCAATTATATAGCTGGTTATTATGCGAAAAAGGGTGTAGTTCATAAGGTTCGCCCTGTGCATCGCCTCGACCGAGATACATCGGGGTGTATTCTATTTGGTAAAACAAAGGAAGCACAACAATATTATACAGATGAGCTACAAGCAGGTCGTATTGATCGCATTTATACAGGACTTGTAGAAGGTCGTATTGATGCGGATGGCATGGTAGATGAGCCTATTGGGGTAGATCCAGTATTCGATAATCGCCGTGTTATCGATGAGTTTGGTCAATCGGCTCAAACGGAGTATACCGTTCTCGGTTATGAAGGAGACAATACTCTGTTACGTTTTAAATTGTTGACTGGCAGAACTCATCAAATTCGGGTTCACATGGAACATATTAGTCATCCTATCGTAGGTGATGCTATGTATGGTACGCGCAAGAAGCCCTATACACGGCAATGTTTGCACGCATCGGAGCTAACCTTTGTACCGTATGGTAAGGATGAAGCTATTACGATTACCTGTGAAGTAGGGGATAATTTTGGTCGAGAAAAATAACTGTTGATTTTTCCACTCTAAATAATAAAACTATCGTATTTATTGGATGAGAAGTTTATTATCCCTGTATCCTTGTATACAAAAAACAATAGTGATAAAAACTCATAGTCTATGCATGAAAAGCATAGACTATGTTTTTTTTATATTTTCAATTCACAGTGGACAGGAGTATACTGTGTATAGACATAAAATTCTATAGAATGTTAAATTGATAATTTTATAGAGAAATAGTTTGTTAGTTATACTTTTACCAAGACCGAACGGAACGATGCCGCAGTGCTTGGAATGATCAAGTGATATGAAGGAGTGCACGTTATGGATATGAAGCAAAGCACAATAGAGCAACAACGTCTAGATCAAGCTAGACTTGAAGCCAATGGTATGTACAGCAGCCAATTTGAAAAGGATGCGTGTGGCATGGGCTTCGTTGTTAATATTAAGGGGAAAAAATCTCATGATATTATCGATGATGGTTTACGCATTTTAGAGCGCTTGGAACATCGTGGCGGTGCCGGTGCCGACAAGGATACAGGGGATGGTGCTGGTATTTTAGTACAAATCCCGCATGAGTTCTTCAAGCGCGAGTGCGAAGTGCTTGGTATTAATCTACCTGCAGCTGGCGAATATGGCGTAGGTATGGTCTTTGCCCATAAATATGAAAGTCTCCGTAACGAGCAAAAACGAATTCTCGAAGAGGTCGTACGCGAAGAGGGTCAAGTTGTTCTCGGCTGGCGTGAAGTACCGGTTGATGGTACAAAGGTCGGCAAAGAGGCTGCAGCGATTCGTCCTTGGATGATTCAAATCCTCATCGGCAAAGGCCCCAATGTAACGAACAATAAGGAATTTGAACGCAAATTATATATCATTCGTAAATTGGCGGAAAAACGCATTATTCCATTAAGCAAGGAATTATCTAGCGATTTTTATATTGCCTCCTTATCCTCCAAAACAATCGTATATAAAGGCATGTTAACACCTGGTCAATTGCGCGACTTCTACCTCGATTTGAGCGACCTTGACTTTACCTCTGCGTTGGCAATGGTTCACTCCCGCTTCAGTACGAATACATTCCCAAGCTGGGCGCGGGCACATCCTAACCGTTTCTTAGTTCACAATGGTGAAATCAACACCATCCGCGGCAATGTAAACTGGATCAATGCTCGTGAAGGTAAAGCGGAATCTCCATTGTTCCCAGATATCAAAAAGGTATTCCCTGTAGTAGATGATAGCGGATCTGACTCTGCTATGTTTGATAACACATTAGAATTCTTGCACATGACAGGCCGCTCCTTGCCTCATGCGATTATGATGATGATTCCTGAGCCTTGGGAACGCAATAATCTCATGAGTCAAGAAAAACATGATTTTTATGAGTTCAATAGCTTTATGATGGAACCTTGGGATGGTCCTGCGGCTATGGGCTTTACCGATGGTACAGTTATCGGCGGTGTCCTTGACCGCAATGGTTTGCGTCCTGCTCGTTACTATGTGACAACAGATGATCGCGTTATCATGGCCTCCGAGGTTGGCGTTGTAAACGAAAATGCTGAAAACATCCGCGCTAAAGGCCGTTTGGAACCAGGTAAAATGCTACTCATTGATACAGAGGAGCAACGTATCATCTCCGATGAAGAAATCAAACATCGCGTCGCTACTGAATTACCATACAATGAATGGGTAAAGGAACACGTTATTCATTTGTCTGAAATTACGCAGGCCGATGAAAGTACAATTCCAACAGTAGATGATTTATTCAAAGAACAACAAGCTTTTGGTTATACCCAAGAAGACCTTGTGCGTATGATTGTGCCTATGGCAAAAGATGGGAAAGATCCTGTTGGTGCCATGGGGGCCGACGCGCCTTTAGCTATCTTGTCAGATAAACCACAATTGCTATATAGCTACTTCAAGCAAATGTTTGCGCAAGTAACGAATCCTCCAATTGATTCTATTCGTGAGGAAATGGTTACATCTACACGGGTTATGCTTGGTAACTCTGGTAATTTAACAGAACCTAACAAAGCTGGTACCTATGCATTGTCCATGCGTACCCCAATTCTTACAAACCAAGAATTGGCATCCATTAAAGCTCTTGATTGCCGTCGCATGAAATCTGTAACCTTGCCAATCCTATTTGATCCAACTAAGGGTGCCGAAGGCTTGCGCGATGCATTAGATGAATTGTGTGCTAAGGCAGAAGAAGCAGCTCGTACAGATCAAAATGTATTGATTTTATCTGATCGTGGTGTCGATGAACATCATGCGCCAATTCCAGCGTTGTTGGCTGTAGCAGCCGTTCACAATCACTTGATTAGCAAAGTGTTGCGTACAGAAATTGGTCTCATCCTTGAATCTGGTGAACCACGCGAAGTTCATCACTTCTGTACTTTAATCGGCTATGGTGTAACAGCTATCAACCCATACTTGGCGCTTGAAACTGTACGCGATTTACAAGCTCGTAAACGCCTTGGCGATATTACACCAGAACAGGCAGAAAAGAACTACATTAAGGCCGCTGTAGGTGGCATCATGAAAGTTATGTCCAAAATGGGTATTTCCACAGTTCGTTCCTACCACGGTGCACAAATCTTTGAAGCGTTGGGCTTGAATACTAACTTCATTAATAAGTTCTTCGTAAATACACCAACACGTATTGGCGGTATTGGTCTTGGTGGGGTAGCACATGAAGCATTAGCTCGTTTTGAACGTGCTTTCAAATCCGATGAAACAGTACTCGAACCAGGCGGTTGGTATGGACCTGTGAAAGATGGGGAAGAGCATCTATTCAATCCTAAGACAATCGAGCTTTTACAAGAATCTCTTATCAACGGCGACTACGCAAAATATAAAGAATATTCTAAAGCGATTCGCAACGATTACCACGTAACATTGCGTTCCTTGATGGAATTGAACTATCCTGTAGGTGGCGGTATTCCTATCGAAGAGGTTGAACCTGAAGAATCCATCGTAAAACGCTTTAAAGCTGGTGCTATGAGTTATGGTGCCATTAGTAAAGAGGCTCATGAAGCTATCGCCATCGCAATGAATCGTTTAGGTTCTACATCTAACTCTGGTGAAGGCGGCGAAGATGTAGATCGTTTTAAACCATTGCCAAACGGCGATAGCATGAACTCCGAAGTAAAACAAATTGCATCTGGTCGTTTTGGGGTAACTGCAAACTACCTCATTCATGCAAAAGAATTGCAAATCAAATGTGCTCAAGGCGCTAAGCCAGGTGAAGGCGGTCAATTACCAGGCAAAAAAGTATATCCTGAAATTGCCAAGGCTCGTCACTCCACTCCAGGCGTTGAGCTCGTATCTCCACCACCGCATCATGATATTTACTCCATTGAAGACTTGGCTGAGTTGATTTACGACTTGAAATGCGTTAACAAAGATGCGCGTATTTCCGTTAAATTGACATCTGAAGCAGGCGTTGGCACGATTGCTGCTGGTGTGGCGAAAGCGAAAGCGGATAATATCTTGATTTCCGGATACGATGGTGGTACAGGTGCAGCAGGTCGCACATCTGTAAAACATGCAGGTGTACCTTGGGAACTTGGTCTGTCTGAAACTCATCAAACCTTGATGCTCAACAGATTACGTGACCGTGTTCAATTAGAGGTAGACTCCAAGTTGATGACAGGATTCGATGTGGCTGTGGCAGCTATGCTCGGTGCTGAGTTATTTGGCTTTGGTACATTGCCACTCGTAGCGGTAGGCTGTAAAATGGCTCGTGTATGTAATCTTAATACATGCCCTTATGGTGTAGCTACACAAGACGAAAAATTGCGTGCTCGTTTCACAGGTAAGCCTGAATATGTTGAAAACTTGATGATTTTCATTGCTCGTGAATTGCGTGAAATCATGGCTCGTTTAGGTATTCGCTCCGTAGCTGAACTCGTTGGTCGTATCGATCTTGTGCGTCAAAAATCTCAAGATGATAACTTCAAATTGTCTCGCGTTGATCTTAAACGTATATTGTTCCGTCCGTACATCGATTCCTCTGTAGGCCATATGCATATGGTTGACCAAGATCACGAGTTGGAACGTACCTTGGACATGTCCAAACTCTTGCGTATGTGCCGTCCTGCTATTGAGGACCAAAAACCGATTCGCGCTAAATTGGCTATCACCAATATCAACCGCGTTGTAGGTACGTTGGTTGGTTCTGAGGTGACTCGTCGTTATGGTGAAAGCGGCTTGCCAGACAATACAATCAAGTTGAATTTCGAAGGCTCTGCTGGTCAATCCTTCGGTGCTTTCATCCCTAAAGGCATGACACTAGAACTTGAAGGTGATGCGAATGATTACCTCGGTAAAGGCTTGTCTGGTGGTACCATCACTGTATATCCACCGGAGAAATCTATCTTTGAAGCTGATGAAAATATCCTTATCGGTAACGTTGCATTTTATGGTGCAACCTCTGGTACATCCTACATCAACGGTGTGGCCGGTGAACGTTTCGCCGTACGTAACAGCGGTATCACTGCCGTTGTGGAAGGCGTCGGCGACCATGGCTGTGAATACATGACTGGTGGCGAAGTGCTCGTACTCGGTAAAATCGGCCGTAACTTTGGAGCAGGTATGTCCGGTGGCTATGCGTACATCCTCGATTGCGATGAACGCTATGTCAATACAGGTCTCGTAGAATTACGTACAGCCAATAATGATGACCTTAAACGCATTAAAGAACTGATAGAACAACATGTATTGCATACTAACTCTGCTAAAGGCCGTCACATCTTAGAAAACTGGAATAACTTTGTAAACAGATTTACAAAAGTTGTGCCTGTAGCATACGAAGAAATGCACGCTGCTATTGAACGATTCAAAGAACAAGGCTTGTCCTTAGAAGAAGCACAATTGGCTGCATTTAAAGAGAAATATGCAAAATAAGGATAGATTATATGGTGTGTAACTATACTATGTTAGTTTTGTTATATATACTAATCTAGATAAAGTTTTGTAGTTATAAAATTTCATAGTTATTTAGCTTATTTAATTGCCTAATGTAAAAGTATTTGTGTTGCTTTTGCATTAGGCTTTTGAATTATTTATTACGTGGATAAGTATATGTGGTAAAATTATATATATGATAATTGATAATTAATAATTAAACTATTTGGATTGAGTTTAATTTTGTATGTAATTTACATATTATTATTTTAGTTTGTTAAGATCTAAAGACTATTTTATAGGGTAGATGAATATAGGTAGGTGTATTAATCTGTCAATAGTTTTGTATACTATATTCTAAAAGAGAGGACAAACGTTTGTATTTTTATATTTCTAAATTTGGAGATCCTATTGAAGCAATACATCAAATTAATGAGCTATTTAATATTGAGCTTTCTAAATTGGATGATACTTTTATAATTGAATTTGATATGAAGTTTGTAAAGCCATTTCCTTTATGCTATATTGCTCACGGAATAAAAGAGTTTATTGCTATGATTAGAAAAAGGAAGCCAGATATAACTTTTCTGGTAAGATATCGACCAGATCAGAATGGATTTTCATATGCTTCTAATATGGGATTTTTTAAATTTATATCAGAATTTTTAGACTTAGGCAAATTACCTGGTGAATTATTAGGTAGTCAAAATTATTTACCTATAAAGCTTGAAAGTTTTATAGGTAAAAAAAAAGAAAAAGGTATATTCTTAGCAGATGGTGAAGTTGCTGAGATAACTGCAGAAGAATTATCGACGGTTTTAGTCCATGATAATGAAGAGCTTAAATATCTTTATAATTATGTGTTAAGAGAATTAATAAGAAACATTCCAGAGCACTCTAATAGTGATATAGTAGGTTATGCTGCTCAGTATTGGCCTAGGTTAAAACTATCAGAAATATGCGTATTTGATGAGGGGTGTGGTATATATGATAGTTTAAAATCAAATAGTATTCATGCTGAGTATATTGCATCTAATATAAATGCCTTAGAATATGCCCTTGCTCCTGGTATATCAGAGAGATTTGCACCAGGTGAGAGAAATCGCGATAAATCAGAATGGGCTAATTCTGGATATGGTTTGTATTTTATTAGTGAAATTTGTAGACTCTTAAAAGGTTCTTTGTTGATTGTATCTGGTGAGAATTATATATATCAAAAAACTAATGGTAAGAGGGTGTATGGCGAAGCATATTATAGGGGAACAATAGTTAGAATTAGTTTACCATCTATAGAAGCATTTAATGTAGAAACAATGTTGAAGGATATTCGTAAAACAGCTGAAATCATTGCAAAGTCTTCTGGCAATGCCTATCATAATGCATCAATGTCTTCCAGTATGGTGAAAGTTAAACGTTTGTTATAAAGACCGTTATGTGTTTGGTTGATGTTCTTTATGTTTAGTAAGATAGTGCTTGTTACCTAGTAAATATAGTAGGTTAATAAATTTAAGATGCTAGACTTCTTTTATTGCATAATGTATAATATTTGTATTGCAATATTGGATCATGGCAGTTCTCGGGCCTGTGCAATGGGGGCCTGTGAATCGTGTCAGGACTGAGAGGTAGCAGCACTAAGCGGTAACCTTCATGTGCCACGGGGAACCCGGGGGCTGTCGTGATCGAATATTGCAAGGCGGCCTGTGGGGCCGCTTTTTTTATGTCTAATTTAGAAAATGTATGATACTTTATTCTGGACTATACGATGTTTTATTGTGAATCATATGATGGTATTTTGACTAGTAAATATCTACAAAGTTTATAAATAAACATATCGCTTTGGAAATGTGGAGAGAACTATATTAAAGAAGTCAGATTTTCTTGAATATGGTATAATAAAGTATTGTAAGTTTCGGAAAAAGGGGGTGTTCCAATGGCATATATTGCGCTATATCGTAAGTATCGTCCGCAGACATTTACCGATGTAGTTGGTCAGCATCAGGTGTCTGATACGTTGATGCGCGCTATCCGGGAGGATAAGGTAGCTCATGCCTATTTATTTGCCGGTCCTCGGGGGACTGGTAAGACGAGTATGGCGAAGATTTTTGCGCGCGCTATTAACTGTGAGCAGGGCCCAACGGATCACCCTTGCAACGAATGTAGTGCTTGTAAATCGATTTTGAGTGGACAGTCCATGGACGTTCTTGAAATCGACGCCGCATCCAATCGTGGTATCGATGAGGTTCGTGCTCTTCGTGAAAGCGTCAAATTTATGCCTGTTGAGGGGCGTAAAAAGGTGTTCATCATAGACGAAGCCCACATGCTCACTACAGAGGCGTGGAATGCACTTTTAAAAACCATAGAAGAACCTCCTGCTCATGTGATGTTTATCTTTGCTACTACAGAAATTGAAAAATTGCCTGTTACTATCGTGTCTCGTTGTCAGCGTTATACCTTCAGACGGATTACCTCTGATGATATCGCACAACGGTTATCTTACGTAGCAGAAAAAGAAGGCTTTAGCCTTGATTCTGCGGCGGCGCAGCTCATTGCTGTTCATGCAGATGGTGGTTTGCGTGATGCCTTGAGTATTCTAGACCAATGTGCCGGTATGGCAACTGGTTCTATTACGTCGCAAGTCGTAGAAGATCTGATTGGTCTTGTTAGCAAGGAATGGATCATTCATTTCCTAGATGCTTTGCGCAATGGCGATGGCCCTAAAGTATTATCCTACGTTCACGATGCATTGGCGGAAGGTCGCGATGCGACGCAGATTATGGAAGCCCTCATTCAACATGTGCGTGCCTTGCTCGTTGGTAAGGTGGCTCCTGATGCGGATGAGCTCAAGGTATACGATACCTTTAAGAATGAGTTCCTAGCTCAGGCCAATAGTGTTGATTTCAATGAACTTAACCAATATGTACGCAGTGCTCAATCCATCATGAATGATGCGAAACAAGTGGACAATCCACGAACCATCATCGAAATGGGTCTACTCGTGCTTTGTGCTAAATTAGGCTCTGTTGATGAAAGTTTGGAAGATCGCGTATATGCATTAGAGTCTTCAGAACGGTCTGAGCGTAACGATTTATTGAACCGCATGGCTCAATTAGAACAACGAGGCCCAGCGGCTCCTACATCAGCTTATGGTGCTAATGCATTTGGTCCGCCTAGCGGCTATGCGAACAGCTTTGTTCCTGTAGATAATGCTACTGTACAGAATACTTCCATGAGTAGTATTCAAAATACTGCTGTTGACACTGTGCCACCTACAAGCAACATAGGCATGACCCCACCGCCTGCGAATGTAGGTATGACTCCACCACCGATGGGAGCACCAGGTAGTACACCTCCTCCGATGAATGGAGTGGGTTTGGCTCCGCCACCAATGGGCGGCGTTGGCATGGCGCCACCACCGAATAATGGGGACCCAGTTTCCCAGAAAACCACGAGAAACCAAGCTAAAGGTCGTGCTAAAAAAGGCATTAGTACACAGGCCATCATTAGTGAACAAATCTTGTCTGCTCAAGAGTATCGCAATGTACAGTCCAATGTGATTAAATACTTGAAGGATAGTAATCGCAATATGACCTCTACCGTTATCGGTCAAGGTCAGCTGGTGTACGTAGACCAAAGCAAGGCGGTCATGGCCTTTAAAAATACATTACATCTCAATGTAATGACCAATGAAGTGAACTTGGCGGAAGCGGTTGATGCTTTCACCTATACACTGGGCTATGCAGTACATGTAGAAATCGTGGATGCCCTCACGCAAGTTTATAAAGACTATAAAAAGGCTGCTGGTAGCACCACACAACGCCAAGTAAAAGCACCCCAACGACCACAAGAACCGATGGTTGACGTAAAGACGACCTCTGGTGGGCAACCGACACAAATGGATTTAACCAATGATCCGCAAGAGAGTAAGCCTGATTCTGCAGCCGTGGACGCGGCTAAGGCTGCGGCTATGGCATTCTTAGCCAAGAAAACCGGCGGTGCTGTTGCAAATACAGCAGTTGGTGATAGTGTGAATACAAGTATAAAAGATGCATCAGAAACTGCAGTAGGAGCTGATGTAGAAACAGAGCCAGCATTCGGTGGTGATGTGCCGATTACGACTTTTGATGGCAGTCCATCTAATCAGGTCTCCGATGGTGAGATTCCTATTGAGTCTCTAGCGGGTTCTATTGAAGGGGATGATATTCCAGTTCATTCCTTTGATGATGTGCCTGTAGATGATATGGAGGGTTCTTATGTATCATCCTTAGATGATATGCCGCCACATCCATTAGATAGTGTGACTGTTATCAGCGAGGATGGCGAAGTGTTAGAGCGCCCTATGGATAGCGGTGCGCATATCGAGGTTGAAGCTGTCCCAAAGTCTGATGGGGGTGAACCTCGTGAGGTAACCCCGCATCAAGGTGATGACAAAGCTATGCTTTCATCAGCACCTATTGAAGTAGAGGCTATCGATAGTGTTACGGTGGCTCGAGAATATGCTTGGGATCCAGAGCATATGACAGAAGAGGAACGAAACAATCCTCTCTTGGCGGAAACATTAGAAAAATTATCTGAAGACCATGACATCATAGTCGAGGTTATCGAAGAATAGATAAAAAAGTAATTGTTATATAATAACCTTTGGCCTTGGGGCTATTAGGTGACACATATGTTATAAATCTATGTCATATATTGTTAATGATGTGGACTTAGAATGTTAGTATAGGACGATGTCCTAAAAGGAGGAAATACAATGTTTGGTAAAGGTATGGGCAATATGACTGGCATGATGAAAAAAGTTCAAAAGATGCAAGCAGATATGAAGAAAATGCAAGAAGAGTTAAAAACTCGTACTGTAGAAGCTTCCGTAGGTGGCGGTGCTGTAACAGTTGTGATGAACGGCGAAAAAATCATCGAGTCTTTGAAATTGAACCCAACAGCAGTGGATCCTGAAGATGTAGAAATGTTAGAGGATCTAGTAATGGCTGCGGTAAACGAAGCTAGCAAAAAAGTAGACGACCTCTTGGCTCAAGAAATGGGCAAAGTAACTGGTGGTCTTAACTTGCCAACAGGTTTATTCTAAATGACAAACGCTTTAGAACGGCTCGTAGAACAGCTGCGCCGCTTACCTGGCATCGGTTCTAAGTCGGCTAGACGCTTGGCTTATCATTTGGTAGAAATGCCGAAGGAAGAGGTAGACCGCCTCGTGGAAACTATCGTAGAAGCGAAGGGGGCTACGCGTCACTGTTCTATTTGCTTTAACTTATCAGCTCAAGATCCTTGTGAATTTTGTAGCAATCCAAATCGCGACCAAACGACGATTATGGTTGTTGAAACATCTCGCGATGTCATTGCTATCGAGCGCAGTGGTGATTATAAGGGCTTGTATCATGTATTGGAAGGTGCTTTGTCCCCTATGGAGGGTATTGGTGCTGACGATATTCGCGTAAAAGAATTGATTGCACGCCTTCGTGATGGTGTTGTACAAGAGGTTATCCTCGCGACAGACCCAGATGTCGAAGGGGAAGCAACAGCTCTGTATTTGGCGCGCTTATTAAGTCCAAGTGGCATCAAGGTAACGCGCATTGCCCGCGGTGTTCCTGTGGGCGGCGATATCGAATATGCCGATGAATTAACGCTAGGCGGTGCCGTAGTGAACCGTCAAGAAATGAAAGGATAATAGTATGGGAGCTTTATTAGCATCACCGATTATATCGGCGGTTATTTCCATTGCTGTAGCCTACATTGCTTTCAAAGTAGCATTTTTCACCATTAAACGGGTGGCTATGAATGTTGTGATTGGTGGGTTAACCTACTGGGTATGCGTTCATATACTTAATATTCCAATGGATATTGGGGTGGGTATTTGGGCATTAACAGCAATTTTAGGCCCTATTCCTATGGTCTTAGCTGCTATATATTACGGCATTAAATAACAGGAGGTTTTTATGCTTATCAATCGTGAACAACAACGCGTTATTGATGAAGTGGAACAGAATATCCTCTTGTTAGCGTCCGCTGGGACGGGAAAAACGAATACACTTGCTTATCGGGTGGCTCATCTCATCGAGGGTGGCTATGCGAAAGCGGAGAATATCTTGTGCATGACCTTTACGAACAAGGCCGCAAACGAGATGAAAGGCCGCATTCAATCGCTCGTGGGCAGTCCTGCAAAGGCTGTGGAGGTTAGTACATTCCACAGCTTTTGCTTTTTCATTCTCCAACAAGAGGGAAAGCGCAATGAAACCTTGTACACGGACGTGACCGTTTTTGACGAAGAAGACTGCAAGGAACTCTCTGAACCGTACCGTCCTGGTAAATTGCGAGAAATGTCCTTTGCTAATGTTATCTCTATGGTGAAAGAATATCGTTCTTTATATGGCTTTTATTCTGATGATCTCGTAGGTGACTACAAGCGGACAATTGAACGCTTACAGAAGGAACAGCGTGAAGCCATTGAACAGCTCTTTTCGAGCTTTGGCAATGTCCTCTACAGTGAACTCCATGATTTCTTGAACCATGGTCACGAATGGATTGCTGCGTATGATGAAAGCTTAGCTTCCGTGCACGGCCTAGATTTTACAGATCTCATCTGCGGTGTTCATCGCCTATTTCAAGATCCTGTAGTTCGTGAGCGCTGGCGCAGTCGTTACAGCTATATCTCTGTAGATGAAATGCAAGATACAGGCGTACTAGAGTACAAAGTTCTAGAAATGCTGTGGGAAGGTAATCACGTACTTTTGTGTGGTGACTATTTCCAAACAATTTACGAATGGCGTGGCTCCGATCCGTTCCGCTTGCTCAAGCAATTTGATGCGGATTTCAAGCCTTTAAAAATTATCTTCTACGAAAACTATCGCTCCAACTGGACGCTCTTTACGATGGCTTTCAAAACCTTACAAAATATGTTCCCTGACCTGGTTGGGTCTATCTATACTGAATTGCCTCGTGCCAATAGTGAAAGCAAGGGTAAGCCTGTTCTCATTAAAGGTTGTAAAAATAGCTACCTTGAGGGCCGCTATATCTACGAAGCTATCTGCGCATTACCGAAGGATGCTAATATCGGCGTTCTCGTGAGGGATAATAAAAAGGCACAGCAGCTAAGTGATTCTTTTGAACGTCTTAACGGCGAACGACCTGAAGAGGAGCGCCGTCACTTCATGATTATCGACGAGTTTAAATTCTTTAGACGTCAAGAAATAAAGGACATTATGGCCTACTTCAAACTGCTCATGAATCCAAACGACTCTGTCAGTGCGAAGCGCATTATCAAGCGATATGTTGCTGGTATTGGTGATGCTCGTATCGCTGCGATTGAAAGCCTAGAGACGCGCCAAGTAGGTTTAAAATTGACGGACTTCATGGATATGCCTATCTTTGAGGCAGAGCCTTATGCAAAGCTTGTCAGTGGCTTAGAGCAGCACGAAGTAGTTGTTTATGACGTGGAGAGCACCGGCACAGATACGTCTCAAGACCGCATCATTCAAATTGCAGCCATTCGCATCGATGAAAGTGGACAGGTCTTAGAGGCCTTTGAACGCTTTATCAATCCAGGTGTACCTGTTGGTCAATCCGAAGAGGTACACGGCTTCTCCGATGCATATTTACAAGAACACGGCGAAGATCCTACTACAGTACTCAAAGCATTTAAGGAGTTTTCTAAGGATACTATTATTGTAGGTCACAATGTAAACTATGATGTGACCATCTTTACAAATGAATTGGCGCGTCATAACTTAGGCAATCCTGAGTTCAAGGCTATTTACGATACACTCGATATCTACCGTCGTTTCTATCCTAATTTGCCAAATCATAAATTGGGCTTCCTAGCATCTAAGTTCCCTATACACCATGAGCCAACACATAATGCAATGGATGATATCTTGGCCACTGCACAGCTTTTAATTTATGTGGTGAAAGAAAAAATCATACCAACTACAACGGGGCGCATGGTAGCTATAAATAAATATAAAGCAGCTTTCACGGATATCGCCTCTCAAATGGCGACCTTGCGTAGAAAAGCCTATACGGAGATGCCAACGAAATTATTGGCGTATATCATGAACCAAATGGGGGTTCTAGAATACTATAAATTTCATGGGGAAGCGGCAAAGGTAGAGCATATACGCGATTTGTATCGCATCATGGAAAAACTAGATGCGGCTTATGAAGGGCCTGCAGGTTTGGCTCGATTAAATCAAATCTTACAGATGGCGGCCCTTACGGCGGGTGAGCCTGCGCAGCAAGTACGAAATGAAGACCGCATTCCTATCATTACCATTCACCAAGCGAAGGGTAGCGAGTTTGACCATGTATTCTTGGCTGGGCTAAATGAAGGAACTTTCCCCAGTCCCTTTGCCATTGCAGAAGGTCGTGAAGACGAGGAAAAGCGTTTATTCTATGTGGCCATAACTCGACCTAAACAAGAATTGACCATTACCTTTGAACAGACGAATATACGAGGTAGGGCAGTTCAACCAAGTTCGCTACTCAACTATATGCCACGAGATCCTGAACTCGTAGAAAGGAGATACTAATGGCGCGAAAAACACATCGCCCTGATGATATTCTGTGGACCGTGACAGCTGTAGATATAGAAGCTGTACTTAGCAAGAAAAATGCAAGACAAAAGCTAATAGGTAATGGTCAAGATATATCAAGTAAAAATCGAGATATATCGAGTAGCAATCAAGACATATCAAGTCGTGATTCCGAGCATATTGGAGAAATATGTGATATTTCACTTGGTGAAGTGTTAGATACTAGATATCCTAGAAAGTCCTTAGTTAAACTCTTTGAAGAGAAATTAATCCACATTAATGGACATAAGGCTACACCAAAGGATACAATCTCCGAAGGCGACGAGATTTGGATTGCTATGGCGAAGGAAAAAATAGATCATGACCCTATCGAAATGGACTTACGCATTCTGTATGAAGATACTGATCTCCTTATTGTGGATAAGCCATGCGGTTTGACGGTAAACTCTAAAGATCAAGTATCTCTTGCCAATGGTGTGGCGCATTATTTTAAAGAACATGGTATTAAGCGAAAGGTACGTTTCTTGAATCGTCTCGATAGAGATACGACAGGTTGCATTGTCATTGCAAAAAGTGGTTTAGCACAAAGTATTTATCAACAGCAAATGGATGATAATACCTTTGAAAAGTGGTATATGGCGACTGTGGAAGGCATTGTAGAAGCCGATGAGGATTCTTTAGTATTCCCTATGGAACGCAGTGCTGATGGGATTCATTACGAAGTGAATCCTAAGGGAAAAGAGACTCGTACAGATTTTTCCGTCCTATGTAGACATTCTTCAGAGACTGTGGATAACTCTGTGAATAAGTCTAAAAATTCTGTGGATATAACAGCAAAAAATGTGGATATAAACTTAGGAGATGTTGATAAAAGTAGTCAAAATGTGGACAAAACTGTGTATAAGTCCAATAAATGTGAATATACAGAGGTTTTAGTTCGTTTGTACACAGGGAAAACACATCAAATTCGAGTAGCTTTCAGCCATATAGGGCACCCTCTTGTAGGAGATATCTTATACGGTGCACAACCTACGGGACAGCCATTCCAATTACGGGCTCAAAAGGTAGTATTTACACATATGCGCACAGGCGAGCGTATTACGGTTACGGCATAATCTGATTTCCTTAAATCATTACGCGAGCCTAAGTACTGGTTTGATAATAGGTCTGTATTATATATTGTGAAGTCACAATACCTAAAACAATCTAATTGAGAAATGAGAATTATTGATAACTCAGCAAAATCAATAAGTTTAAAAATATTTTTTAAGAAAAATAATGACAAATGATAATCGATAAGCTATAATAGGAATATAAGTAAATCGATATAGTTCAATTTAAAAACTATAAATCAGAATGTAAGAGGTGTAGTATGATTTTACAAGATAATAGTGCAGCACGTAATCGGGGGATTACGCTTGCCAGTATAAAAGGCATTATAGGTAATGTCGTTCTCGTTATTTTTAAAATGATTGTGGGCCTTGCGTCTAATTCCATCGCCATTATCCTTGATGCGGTAAATAACTTAACAGACGTATTGTCCTCTGTATTAACTATTGTGGGTACAAAATTAGCCGCCAAAGGGGCTGATAAGGAGCATCCATTTGGCCACGGTCGTATAGAATATATGACTACCATGGCTATAGCTTTCATCATTCTCGGTGCTGGCATTGGATCCCTTAAGGAATCTGTGGAAAAAATTATTCACCCTGAGGTATCTACCTTTGATATTCCAGGCCTTGTTATCATCGCTGTTGCCATCGTGGTGAAAATCGTGATGGGCCGTTATATCAAGGCACAAGGTGAAAAATATAAATCCGATGCGCTCGTAGCATCTGGTATAGATGCCCTTTTTGATGCGGTAATTACCTTTGCCACATTGGTATCTGCAGGCTTAGTATTTTTCTTTAACTTTGATATTCAAGGTTATGTGGGCGCTGTTATTTCTGTTTTAATTTTAAAAGCGGCGTATGATATTTTACGTGAAATGTACAACCATTTGCTTGGTATTCGAGCAGATGATAATTTAATCCGTAATATTAAAGAAACTATCGCACAGCATCCGAATGTGGGTGGTGTATATGACTTGGTATTAAATAGCTATGGTCCGGGAGAAACAATTGGTTCTGTTCATATTTCTGTACCAGATACGATGACAATGGCAGAAGTTCATCCCCTAACAAAGGGCATTGCGGTTCATCTTTATAAAAAGTTTGGCATCAATATGACCGTTGGTGTATATGCTGAAAACCAACCAAGTGTAGAAGTACTTGAAATTAGAAAAGCTCTTGATCAAGTTATTAGTTTATATACACATGTAGTACAAGTACATGCCTTCTACGTACAAGAAGAAAAGAAGGTTATTTACTACGATATTATCTTTGACTTTGACGAAGAAGATCCGCATGGCACATTGGAAAAAATTAAGGCAGAAATGCAAAAACGTTACCCTGACTATACACAATTCGCTATTGTGGATACGGATTTTAGTAACTAATTTTATAAATTGTAATTTGTTTTGATAAATTCTCTAAGGAGAGATGGAATGAAAAAAATTGCTCTTACCGCATTAGCTGTAATGGCGGTTGTTGGTGTGTTCGCGGTTCAGCCTGCAGATGCAAAAAAGGTAGAACAAGATCCAGTAGTGGCATCTATTGATATGCCTATGAATGATGAGATTCAACAGGTTAATGGTGTTTCTAAATCAACAAATAAAGAAACACGACGTTTGTCTAATACTTTAGCAGAAGCTACAAAAGTGATGATTAAAAAGAATTGGAAGATCATTTATATTAAAGCAGTTCCTACGGGAGATAAGGATGCTGTACGCTTTTATTACAAAGATAATAGAGGTCAAGTATACAATGGTCAAGTCATTAGAAATACAGGCCTATCCAAGGGTAAATATATGGCTGGTTCTTTACGTCAAATAGAGGCCTTGCAAGAATTAGTTAATCACTTGCAACAGAATGGTCAAGAAGTACCATCCTCTATTGATATCATGATCACTCAAGAAGGCTATCGCATCAAGACTATTTTTAATTACAATGAAGATACAAGTAATTTACCAGCATATCTAGAACAATATGAACAACAGAATTTCCCTACTATGAAGTAAAAGAAAAGCTCGTGCTATGCACGAGCTTTTTTGTTAGATTACGTAATCATCGGAATCGTCTTTCTTAGGTTTTTTGTAAATTTCTTTTACACCAGCCATTTCGATGAGTTCTTCCCCAAGGGCATCTTCATCGTCTGTGTTAAGCATGGAGTAGAAGGCCCAAAGAATAATAAACCAAATTGGTGTGAACAAGAGGGCAATTCGCGTATCTTCGTTTAAGGCTAGAATGGCTAAAACGAAAACGAAGAACGCGAGGATAACGTAATTCATTACTGGGTATAGAGGCATTTTAAATTTAGACTGTGCCACTACATCAGGATTTTTTTTGCGATATTTGAGATGGCAAATAACCATCATGGCCCAAATAAAGATAAAGCAGAACGTAGAGATTGATGTAATCATAACGAATACTGCTTCAGGCATTACGTAGTTGAGTACAACCGTAATCAATAATACGGCTGCCGAGAAAATCGTTGCTTGGTATGGCACACTGCTGTGAGTCAAGCGGCGCATCGAACTCGGGGCGTGACCGCGTTTTGCCAAGGCGTAAATCATACGACCAGTACTGAAGATACCGGAGTTTGTAGCAGATGCTGCAGAGGTAAGAACAACGAAGTTTACGATACCTGCAGCGGCTGTAATACCAACGGCGGTAAATACAGCCACAAATGGACTTGCAGCAGGGTTAACGGCAGTCCAAGGGTAAATACTCATGATGATGGCTAAAGAGCCTACATAGAATAAAATAATACGCAATGGAATATTGTTTATGGCCATTGGAATAACCTTTTCAGGATCTTCTGTTTCGCCAGCCGTTAAACCTACGAGTTCTATGCCTGTGAAAGCAAATACAACCATTTGGAATGATAGGATAAAGCCCATCGTTCCATTCGGAAACCATCCTCCGTAATTCCACATATTACTAAAGGCGGCGACGCCAGCATCTGTAGTAAAACCTGTAACAATCATGATGATACCGATGATGATAAGAGAGATAATAGCGATTACCTTAATCAAGGCAAACCAGAATTCCATTTCGCCGAAATGTTTTACAGCTGTCAAGTTCATTAACAACAAGACGATTAAAACGAGTAAGGCGGGTATCCATTGGGGTAGCCACGGTATCCAGTACTGCATGTAGAGGCCTACGGCCGTTAAGTCTGCCATGGCTAGTGAAAGCCAGCAAAACCAGTATGTCCATCCCGTGATAAATGCTGCTCGATCCCCTAAGTAATCTTCTACAAAGTCGATAAAAGAGTGGTGGTTTAGGTTAGATAACAGTAATTCGCCTAGTGCTCTCATAATAAAGAAGCAAATAACACCTGTTATTAGGTAGGCGAATATAATGGATGGACCAGCCAAGTGAATGGCGCGGCCGGAGCCTAAGAATAAACCTGTACCAATAGCACCGCCGATAGCGAGCAACTGTACATGCCTGTTCTTAAGACCCCGTTTTAACTGATGAGTATCAGACATAATAAAGACCTCTTTTCTACAAACTATCTATAAACATAAAGGCTATGGATTACCACAGCTTTAACAATCTATAGAATCTTTAAAACTATTTTTTTATAATACAGTATCTATTCTAAAAAGTCAAATGTATTTTTACAGTAGACAAAAGATGATATGATTTTCTGATAGAGTATATCCTTATATTGATAAAAGCAAAGAATATTCTTTTTTTATGAAGTTTATTGACGAATAATATAAAATAATTTATAATAAGTACACTTATAATAAAAGGAGGATATAAAATGGAATTTAGTTTTAGTTTGAAAATAAAAGCAACAAAAGAAGCTGTGTGGGCGTACTATGCGAATATCGAAAAATGGTATGACTGGGAAGAGGATCTAAAAAATATTACATTAAACGGTAAATTTGAGACCGGTTCATGTGGTACAATGGAGCTTGAAGGTATACCACCTATGGAATATCAACTTACTCTTGTAAAACCTTTTGAAGAGTTTTGGGATAAGACTGAAACTCCATTTGGTGCTATTCTTTTCGGACATCAAATAATTGATAATCATGACGGAAGTGTAAATGTAAAACATACTGTAAGTTTAGAAAGTGAAGATAAGCAACATTTGGAATTTTTAAGTCAAGTTTTTTCGGATGTTCCTCAATCTATATTTATTCTAAAAAATTGTTTAGAAAGATAAGGTGATTGCTGTTTGTTTACATCAAAATATAAAGACAATTCAGAAAAATCAACAGGATTATTGTTCATGAGGGTGTACAATAAATGGCATTTTACTATAAAACAAGCGTTAAAAGAGTTGAACTTAACACATCCTCAATTTGTTGTTTTAGCGTCTCTTTCTTATCTATCACAACATGATAACGAAGTTACACAAGTTATGATTTCAAAACTTTCAGGGATAGATGTTATGACGGTATCTCAAATATTGAGCTTATTGGAAAAACGTGGTTTTGTAGAGCGAAAAGAGCACTCTAGAGATACACGTGCGAAAGCTGTTCTTTTAAATGAAGAGGGCGGTGCAATATTACAAAAGGCAGTCCCATTAGTTGAAGAGATTGATGAAATCTTTTTCGGAAAGCTGAATAGTGATGAGGCTCAATTTAAACATCTTCTTGGCAGATTACATGAAGAGTAAGGTGTATTAATTTTCCGATTCTTGTGGAGGCTATTATGAGACGTCAAGATCGTATGGTTACAAATATAGATGAAATTAAGGGCATTTTAAGTAGCACTCGCATCATTCACTTAGGTATGATGGATGGTGATTATCCTTACGTGGTACCTTTACATTTCGGTTATGAAATTGTAGATGATATACTCTACATCTATGTACATGGCTATCATGAGGGGAAGAAGTTTAGTTTGATGCAAGCGAATCCTCATGTATTTATCGAAATTGATGGTGATGATGAGGCTCTCGTTTCAGGTGGAGATATTCCTTGTAAATATAGTTCAGTCTATTCCAGTGTAATGGGACGAGGAGAGGCTGCTTATTTAGAGAATATTGATGAAAAAGTTCATGGTTTACAAGTGTTGATGAAGCATCAGACTGGTCGAGAATTTACCTTTACCGATGCTATGGTAAACTCTGTGGGCGTAGTTCAAATTAAAGTTGTAGACTATACTGCAAAGAGACGAAGACAGCTTGAACAAGATATTATTATGCCTCCATTAACTAAATAATGACAAAACATCCTATTGAACTCTATTGTAATATAGCGTTTAGTAGGATGTTTTATTATGTATAACTAGTTAGCATTAAAGCAGCTAATGGCTCATAACTATACTTTCACAATAGGAAAGATAAAAGTTTTATGAAGTAGCTAGGGCAACAGAATCGGTGGCATGTTTTTGATATAAATAAGAAAATATATCATTATATGTGTAAAGTATATCAAGTTTTTATAAAGGAGAGATCATGAAGAAGCTTCTATTTAAGTCCGTTTTATCTGCTATGGCTGTAGGATTATTGTGTGCAGGATATGTTTCAGCTGATGTTGTTAATGATACTATATCTACCGATAATGTTGGTGTTTCCGCTACCATTACAAATGATATGCCTAGAGTTCATCCTGATTCAGCAATCAAAGCATTACCAAGAAAGACTTTATTAGAGTGGCCTATGAAAACGCAAGAAGGGGCTCGTAATTGGAAAGGAATAGTAGAAGCTGCACAGCAACTGCCGTATGAGGTCAAGGCGCCTAGCTATATACCTTATGGTTATCAGCTTTATACAGCGCGTCAAGATCAAAATGATGTATTAGAGGTTGTATATTATAAAAAAGGTGTGACTATCTATCGGGATGGGAAAAAATATATAGATAGTATTATGGCATATAGAATGGGATATTCCTTGGATACCGTAAGAGATACACCATATGTTCCATCTGAGTACGGCGATCTCGAATGGTCTAAATCAGGTGATTCTGGTGATGTTTATTTTACAGGTAATCCTGAAACACATATGGTTCGCAGCATTTCGTGGACGAAGGATGGTATGGCTTATTCTCTATTCTTCTTAGAACGGATGAAAGAGGCTGATGCGGAATTCTATAAAGAGCATGTAGTACCGTTGAAGAGTATTGATAGCTCTCGTTATGAACTAGTTGGTAACTATCCGACAACACCGATTAAACCTAAAACTATTGAAGAAATGAAACAGGAACATGTAGTGCCTATGAAAGCATAGACTGGCGTGATTTATTAAGGGCACGTAATACTCTTGAAAGTCAGTGATCTGAGTTAAAAAATGTAATAGATATATGATTACTTCGGTAATATATACTTATAAATATCTAAATTTAGAGAGAGCAGAAATTATGAGATTGAAAACAACAAAATCATTATTAGCCATGGGAATACTAGCTACCGTGATAGGCAGCTTTGGAGTACAATCAGTTAGTGCATTATCCCCTTTAGTGGATGAAAATGGACATACAGTTACTACTGATACAGTGGAAAAGAATAAAGAACTAATGAATCGCTATCGGTGGTATGATCAACTTGATAATGGTGATATCCTAGAGCGTAATATTGAGGCAACTACTAATTATTTTGGATATAATTTACAAATTCCGTCTTATATGCCTGAAGATTATGCAGTACGCGATGTAAAGTCAAGAGATCATGACGTATTAGAAATCGTGTATACGGAAACGGGACATAATGGAGAATATGGTCAGAAATTAACCTTCTCTAATACAGATATTGTGTATCGCATGGGGTGGGCTATCGATACCGTGGTAAAGCCTATATTGGAAAAGACAAAATATGATGCTGATGATGCCGTTAGCTTTACTACTCCTAATGGAGTCCCTGTACATACTTTAGGCTCTAGCAACGACTCTGTTCAAATTGCTTATTGGGAAAAAGATAATAAAGTATATATGCTCTACTTTGCCTCTACAAGAAACCAAAACTTTGTAAGCAAAATTGTAGACTCTGTAGGTCCTCTTACTAACGTAGCCGCTGATAATACTCGATTACGTGGTGAACGCAATGATAAGCAAAATGTTAAACGTAATAATATGCAAAGTGTTAAACAAAATGGTGAACAAGATAGACCTCATTTTGAAACTATTGGTTTGCCACTGCGTACACATACGAATTCTGAGTGGCCTATACTTACGAGTAAATCCATCGGCTTACCTAGCGGTGTAATTGATGCATCTCGTAAGCTGTCCTATGACGTATCTGTACCAAGTTACTTGCCTCTTGGCTATACATACTATGCTACACATTTTTATGATAATGATGTATTAGAAACTGTATATTGGAAGGAAGGTCAAGAATATCAAGAACGCAGCGGACGTTGGGTAAATCATACGATGGTCTTTCGCATGAGCTACTCTATGGATACGGTATGGCCTAAAGAATATGTTCCAACGGAATACCATGATGTACAGTGGATTGACTCTACGCCAACCGGTGATGTGCAGTATACAGGTAATGTAGATAAGGGCTTAGTACGCAGTGTTGCGTGGAGCAAAGATAACATGGCATATTTCTTGTTCTTCCAAGTGCCTGTGAAAGCATCTGAAGCAGAGTTTTATAAAGATCATGTAGTACCATTAAAGAATATTGATTCAAGTCATACAGACTTAATCGGTGTAAAAACAATCCGTTAATACTAAACCCTAATAAGATTCTATAGTACGATTCGGTGATGCCATACGACGTTAGCGTTTAGTAAAAGAGTACATAATAAAAAGAACCTATTTCCTAGATATTAGAGTAATATCTTTGGAGATAGGTTCTTTTTATTATGTAATTTACATATATTTTGCTTTTAGGTATTAGTGATTTTATAGTTATCGAATATAAAGTAGCTTTCACTAATAGCATCATTATGGGTATACGTTAATTAGAAGAATACGTAGCGGATAATAACGAGAACCGACAATACGTACATAATCCAGTTAACTTCTTTTCCACGGCCTGCAATGATTTTGAGTAGAGGGTATGCAATGAGACCTGCAGAGATACCGTTAGCGATGCTGTATGTGAACGGCATCAATACGATAACGAGGAATGCAGGGAAGCCTTCAGTCCAATCATCGAAGTCGATGTTGCGAATGGCACCTAACATGAGGGCACCTACGATGATAAGAACAGGAGATGTGGCTGCATTTGGAACCAAGGATACCAATGGAGCCAAGAATAAGCAAATTAGGAAAAGTACGCCTGTTGTGACAGCTGTTAAACCTGTACGGCCGCCAGCCCCTACACCTGCCGCACTTTCAACGAAAGCCGTAATTGTAGAAGTACCGAGCAATGCACCGGCACTAACACCGATAGCATCTACGGTCATGGCTTTACCAAGACCGGGGAATTTACCAGATTTAGGATCTGCGATTTTCGCCTCTGTAGCGGTACCAATCAAAGTGCCCATAGAGTCGAATAATTCTACAAAGGTGAAGGAGAAGATAATCGTAATTAAGCCCATGTGAAGAGCACCAGGAATATCTAATTGCAAGAATGCTGCTTTAGAGAAATCAGGAACGGCCAATACGGTGAAGTTCTCAGGCATTGTGGAAAGGCCTGTCGCATAGGAGATGATTGTTGCTACTAAAACGCCGATCAAGAGAGAACCTTGAATTTTGCGAGCCATCAATAAAGCTGTAAAGATGAGGCTAAATAGTGCCAACAATGTTTCACCACTGTGCAAATTACCGAGCGTCAAAAGTGCCTCAGACGCTGGAGGGACTAGATTACCATGTGTCTGTATGACTTGACCCAAGGAGTTTGGAGACAAACTTATGGAGATAGCCATCAAGCCGGATAACTTTAAACCGATGATAGAAATGAAAAGACCAATACCAACGGTAATGGCAATTTTCATGGAGGCTGGGATACCTTCAACGATCATTTGTCGTATTGATGTCAATGTTAATACGAGGAAAACGAGACCAGAAATGAATACCGCACCTAATGCTGTTTGCCAAGATACGCCCATACCGAGAACTACGGTAAAGGAGTAAAATGCCAAGAGGCCAACCCCTGGAGCGAGAGCAATTGGGTAGTTTACGAATAAACCCATAGCAATCGTCACAAGACCTCCACCTAAGGCTGTGGCAATGAGAACCGCATCCTTATCCATGCCTGCAAGACTAAGAATGTTTGGCGCCAAGAAAAGGATGTACGCCATCGTGATAAACGTAGTGATACCTGCTAAAATTTCTGTTTTAACGGTTGTGCCACGCTCACTGAGTTGAAATAATTTATCTAACATTAGATAAAATCCTCCCTATATGAAATTAAAATCATACCTAAATAAAGATATTTCGATATATGTATAGTGTATCATATTTCCCACCATTTTTTGTATGAATTTGTGATATACTATTAATATATTATGAATGATATAGAGGTTAACTTATGAAAATATCTACAAAGGGGCGTTATGCCTTACGGATATTGGCGGATATTGCAGAACACGGGGTAGAAAAAAATGTACCGATTCGTGAGATTGCAGAACGCCAAGGATTTTCCGATAAATATTTAGAGGGGATTGTATCTCGTTTATCCTCTGCGGGCCTTGTTAAAAGTGGACGTGGTAAATATGGAGGATATCGTTTGGTGAAATCTCCGGCTGAATACAATGTATATGAAATTTTATATGCCGCAGAGGACTCCATTGCTCTCGTGTCTTGTTTAGAAGATGATGTAGAACCGTGTCCTATGTTTAATGACTGCTTGACAGCTCCATTGTGGCAGTATTTACAAGATGAGTTCCGACATGTTATGGAACATGTTTCCTTGCAAGATGTAATGGATCACAAATTTCCTACGGAATAATTGATAGTCCGAAAACTTTAGTTTGAATAATCTTTGAGGATTACTACATTGTATACCTATATTTTAGGTATTTTTTATGGAAAGAGTCGCGTTTCGTATGCGGCTCTTCTTTATATATGAAATTAAAATGTAATAACATTTTATGAATAGTAACATAGATTGAAATCTAAGTAGGACTGTAATTTAAATGGAACTGTAATTAAAAGTGATTTATGTGTATATTAGTTTATCTAAACAATTTTATGTGGAAGGGAGGGTACTATGAGTACAAGTGTATATGATGCTCGCGGTGGCATGCGCAATGTATGGATTATTACGGCTAGTATGACCGTGCTAGCCATATGTTACACAATGATAATTCCTTTTCTGCCTATATATCTGTTGGAACTCGGTGTTCCTAAGGCTGATGTGGCACTTTGGTCAGGTCTTGTCTTTGGTATTACCTTCCTTATTGCTGGTATTATGGCGCCTATATGGGGCAAAATTGCAGATAATAAAGGGAAAAAGCGGATGGCTTTGCGCGCTGGTTTTGCCATTGCTGTCAGTTATGTCCTCATCGGTATGGTAACGGATCAGTACCAATTGTTGATGGGGCGTGCCTTGGTAGGTTTTGCCAACGGTTTCTATCCTGCGGCGATGACCATGGTTTCCCTGAGCGTTGATGAGAAACAGGTGGGCCGTGCCCTCGGCATATTCCAAACAGGTCTGATTTTAGGCAATGTCATCGGCCCATTTTTAGGTGGTGCCGTTGAAAGTGTCGTAGGTATGCGCCCTGTATTTTATATTTATGGTATAGCTGTATTCATTGCTACTTTGGCGGTATTGTTTCTTGTAAAAGAACCAAAACTAGAAGTTGAAAATACAACTTCTAAGGAGCAGTCCAAACAGCCGGTAAAAGCTACATCCTTGCGAGAGGATTTTAAGTCGGTTCAAGAACAACCTGTATTAGTAAGACTTTTATGGATTTACTTCTTTATGCAATGTGTCATCATGATGCTACAGCCTATTTTGGCGCTTTATGTAGGTGATATGCAAGGCACCATGGAAGGGGCAGCCATCATTTCAGGTACAATCCTCAGTATCGGTGGTTTAGCCGGTTCCTTAACGACCAATATATGGGTGCGCCTCGGTGAGCGTCGTGGGTACTTTAGAACCATTTCCTACTGTATGCTTGGTAGTGGTGTTGTTCTCTTACTTCAAAGCTTACCAGTAGGTATCTGGTGGTTTGGTGTACTACAAGTGTTAATTGGCTCTTGTATTGTAGGGATCAACCCATCTTTGAGTGCAGCTGTAACACTTAATACAGAACCAGGCTTTAGAGGTCGCATGTTTGGTATGACGACGACGGCTCAACAATTTGGTTCCATGGTGGGTCCAGTGTTTGCAAGTATTGTATCTACCTATATTGGGATATCCTATGTATTTAGCATTACAGGTTTGCTATTACTCTATATGGGATTCCAATCACGGAAACTATCCGTGCGACATGATATAACAAAAAATGACATTAATCGTTAATCTAAGAATACTGTTTTAGTGCATAATAACAGGCTTTCATACACTTTTAGTGAATAGCAATCCAATATGGGTGGATTGATTGCTTTTACAAAAATATTGGTATATAGTTAGTTTAAGGTAAGTCATTAGTCTCACCGTGTGGGACAGAAAGGAGTTATTATGGTCCGTATCGGTCATACTGTACTCGGCGAAAAGTGTACAAAAATATGTGTGCCTATTGTGGGCACAACAATGAAAGAAATTCTAGATGCCACTGCGGTAGCATGTAATACACCGTGTCACGTCGTGGAGCTACGCATTGACTATTATGAGCGGGCCCACTCCATTGACGCTATCATTGAATTATTAATGCTCATCAAGCCACAACTGAAAGGTCGTGGGTTGCTCTTTACATGGCGTACAAAAGGTGAAGGTGGGGAAAGAACGATTTCCACACAAGATTATTTTACAATGCTAGAACGTTTGATTCCTACCGGATTGGTGGATGCTATCGATATTGAGTTATTCTTTGATCAAGATAGAATGCTTAAAACGATAGAGTTTGCTAAGGTTCATGGAATTACTATTATCATGAGTAACCATGATTTCCATGGTACGCCGAGTCGTGAAGTCATTGTAAATCGACTCATTCAAATGAAAGAGTTCTTAGCGGATGTGCCAAAGATTGCCGTTATGCCTCACACAACTGGTGATGTATTGACGCTCCTTGAAGCAACAGCCGAAGTAAAGGCTTTGTATCCTTCGGATCCAATTATTACGATGGCAATGGGAGAACTAGGTGCTGTTACACGCACTGCAGGTGCTCTATTTGGAAATGCCATGACCTTTGCTTCTGCTGGTAAAACATCAGCACCAGGGCAAATCGATGTACATGCTTTAAAACGAATTCTAGATACCATCGACGTAGATGGCGTATTTGATGAACAACAACATAAACGCGTAAAAGTACATTAAAAAAGTCGGCGAAAGCCGACTTTTTTATATGTTTTGTATTTCTTGTAGTATATTCATTTTTGAAGGGCGAATATAAAAAATATATATGTTTTTATTAATGACTTTATATAGAAATACAGATGTAAATGCTCTTACTTCTAAAGATGTAGAAGCCCTTACTTATATAGAGGAAACAATCTTATAAATACCGTTATATAAACTCTTACAATAAGTTTGATTCAAAGTCTTCGAGAATAGCCGCCACCGTTTCTGGTGCATTGCGATTATGTTCCACGATGCATTGTGCAAAACTTTCATACATTGGAGTGCGAGTTTCTTCGAGTTCACGTAAACGTTCTATACCGCCACTAGATAGAACACGACCTGAAGTAGATAGTTTTTCTACAGGTTGCGTTAATTGGTAAATACGACCATTCTGGCGCAGGTGTGCATAGTTTTTAGGTACTGTTACACAACCGCCACCAGTGGAGATGACAAGGCCAGTTTCTGTACCTAATTTTGCAATCATTTCTGCCTCTTTTTCACGGAACGCAGCCTCTCCTTGTTCTGTAATATAGGTAAAAACATTGCCAATTTCTTTTTCTAGCTCGTGATCCACATCAAACCAAGTACGGCCCATCTCTTTACCGATTGCTCTGCCTACTGTTGTTTTTCCAACACCAGGCATACCGATGAGAATAATATTTTCCTTTTCGCGGCGCACATCTCGCAAGATTTGTTCTATCTCTTTGGTACCAAAGCTTTCACCTTGAAAATGATTAGCCGCCTTAACACCTTGTGCCACGAGGAAAGGTAGACCATCACAGTACGGAATATCCATCATTTCTGCTTGTAAAAGCAAAACTGTACGGCGCGGATTGTAGATGAGATCCACAACGCCTTCTAATTTAGAAAATTGCATAATATCTATGAGGTTAGCTGGATTATGCGGATACATACCAATAGGTGTGCAGTTAATAATAATTTGCGCTGTTTCGTAGTAATTAGGTGCATCAGTATAGAGCGGAGCTGTTTTACGAGATAGATGCGTGATGCTCTTAGCACCTAGATCTTCAAGAGCCACGTGAACCGTAGCAGAGGAGGCACCATCGCCAAGGATGATACATTCTTTACCGGATACATCGATGCCAGCGTGTTTTAGAGTAAATACAAATCCATCGTAGTCTGTATTGTAACCGTGCCATTTGCCGTCTTTACGGACCATCGTGTTTACACAGCCAATGCGTTCTGCGCGAGGGTCTACTACATCGCAAGCTTCAAGGGCGTTAACCTTGTAAGGGAAGGTAATATTAATACCTTGTAATTCTTGGTCTGCAAAGAACTCTTGCAGTTGGCTCGGTTCTCGTTCAAATAATTCATAATTAGTATTTCCCAAAGCATTGTGGATGTGTGGGGAAAAGCTATGGCCCAACGTACGGCCAAGTAAACCAAATTTCATAGGACCTCCTAGGTCAATATACACAAAATGGCTAATAGGCTGTCACCTATTAGCCATTGGAGTTTTAAAACTATATCCATTGTACTATATATGCCATTAATAAGCACTACCATAAAAGAAAATATCAATTTTCAGGATAATTGCCGAGCAAGCGGAATTTATCTTGCGATGCGTGGAGCTCTGCTAATACGGAAAGTACTTTTGGATCTGCCAAGGATGCTTCTAAATCGAGGTAGAACAAGAATTCAAAGTTATGTCCTACGATCGGACGGGACTCGAGTTTTGTAAGGTTCACACCGATATTAGCAAACTTGGTGAGCAATGTACCAAGCCCGCCTGGAGCATGACTTGCAGTCGTTACTACTGAGATTTTATTGGCTCCTGGGTATACGTGGAAATCCTTACTAATGCAGATAAAGCGTGTATAGTTGTTATCGCTGTTTTGGATATTTCTCAACAATGGGGACAAATTATATAGGTCTGCACATTGAGGTGCTGCGATAGCTGCTACTCCAGGATCATCACTAGCCGCTACGAGCTGTGCAGCTCGAGCCGTGTTGTCATAGGAGCGTAATTCTACGCCTTCTAACTTATCTAGGAAGTGACTACATTGCCCCAACGCTTGAGGGTGGGAAATTATGGTATGAATATCTTCTAGTTTTGTACCTTTTTTCACGAGCAAGTCGTGAGAAATCCAAAGGCGCGTACCGCGGACTATATAGCATTTACGCTCTTCTAATAGGTCATATACTTCTTTTACGGACCCATTGGAGCTGTTTTCGATAGGCAATACACCAAATTGACATTCACCGGATTCTACGGCATCGAATACGGAACGGAAACCTGTTACATAATGGATTTGGCTAAGAGGTAATAATTTATCACACGCCATTTGAGCATTACTGCCAAATACACCGGCGCAAGCTACACTGCCTCGTTGAGGTGGCAAGGTAGGGGATTGCTCAATGGCTTTTTTCATTTTCAAAGTAAATTCATTGTCTTGAAATAGCTGCTCAGATTGGTATGTGCGACTTAAGCTAAATAATGCTTCAAAAAAACGGCGTGCATATAGATCGAGGTCTGGACCTGCATCTTTTGTTACCTTGTCGAGGATGTCGCGCTCTCGTTTGGCATCGTAAATGGCCTTATTCATTTCCTTTTTTGCTGCTGCTACGTCCTTAGAGAGTTCCATGCGCTCTTTGAAGAGGGCGAGCATTTGGTCGTTTATATCGTTAATCTTAACGCGTACTTCATCTAAGTTCATGGTCAATATCTCCTAAGAAATCAAGAATGACGAGGGCCGTAACGGCTTCGATAACAGGTACTGCACGGAGTGCTACACATGGGTCGTGACGACCTTTGATGGTGAGTAATGTGTCCTCTTTTTGTGAAAGCGACACAGAATGTTGTTCCTTATAAATGGATGGAGTAGGCTTAATGCCCACTTGCATAACGAGGGGCAAGCCGTTGGTGATACCGCCTTGAATGCCACCACTATTATTGGTAGTTGTTGTGATTGTATCTCCATCCATTGTAAAAGCATCGTTCACCTCGGAGCCAAGGCGAGAACACATGTCGAAGCCACCGCCAAAGGATATACCTTTGATGGCAGGTACGCCAAAGATAACGCGAGCTAATCGGTTCTCAATGCCATCAAAGTTTGGATTGCCAAGACCGATTGGCAATCCTGTAGCCACGACTTCAACGATACCGCCTGTGGAGTCACCGTCCTTTTTGAGTTTCATGACCAAGTTTTCTACTTCAGAACGCTTGTCTGCATCGACCATAGCGATAGGTTCTGTAGCGATTTCAGAAAGTGCTTTCATATCTGGATGAACCATATCGATAGGAGTATCTTGGATTGTACCAACTTGTTTTAAATGACCGTGAATTTCGATACCTTTTTCACGTAGTAGTTGAAGGGCGATGCCACCAGCCACGCAAAGAGGTGCTGTAAGACGCGCTGAGAAGTGGCCGCCACCTCGCATATCTACCTTGTCACCGTAGCGCATGCGAGCCGTAAAGTCTGCGTGCGATGGACGAGGTATGTCGCGCAAGTTATTGTAATCGCTAGAGTGCTGAGAGGTATTGCGAATCATAAATGCCAATGGAGATCCACTGAGCATGCCATCTACCATACCTGCTAAGAATTCAGGTATATCGGCTTCTTTACGTTGCGTCTGTAATTGGTTTTGACCTGGCGCACGACGTCTTAAGAAGGCTTGTAGCTCGTCGATGTCAATGGTATGTCCACAAGGGAGGCCTTCCACGATACCGCCGATGGCATACCCATGAGACGCGCCAAAGGTAGATACTTGTATGGTTTTACCGAAATTAGATGCCATTAGCATTACCTCCTAGTAAGTTCCAGTCCTCAAAGAAGTCTGGATAGGATTTTGTGATAGCTTTGCTATCTTTTAATGTCACAGGATTTTCACTGATGAGTGCCATCAATGTGCCTGCCATAACAAGGCGATGGTCGTTAACACAATCACCTTGTCCTCCTTCTAGTATACCACTACCGATGATATATAGGTCATCACCATCTTCGCGAACCGTGCCTCCTAAATCTCTGACAAGATTAGCAACGGCTTCGAGGCGATCGGATTCTTTCAAGCGTAGGCGCGCACCCTTAACAAAGGAGCTTTCACCATGGATAGAGCAAGCGAGGGCTGCCATAACTGGCAACATATCGGGCATTTGTTCGAGGTCGGCATGGATTGGTTTTACTGCACGACCCATAACGGTTACGTTCATGCCATCCCATACTACATCACAACCGGCATCAATCATAATCTGCATGATGCGACGATCCGCTTGCACAGAATTCTTGTTCATACCAGTAATAGTAATTGGTTTGCCTGTCATAGCGGCAGCGACCATCCAAATAGCTGTATTGGACCAATCACCTTCGATTTGGTAATTACTTTGACCTTTAAAAGTAGCATTAGCCGCTACTGTAAAGGATTCTTGGACCGTGTCAGCGGCAGGTGTATGGTCGACTGTTACGCCGAAGTCTGCCATTGTTGTAGTCGTCAATGTTACATAGTCGCTAGATTGAAGTGGTGTAGTAGATGTGATTGTAGCACCTCCACATTGTGGCGCTGCTAATAATAATCCAGAGAAGAACTGGCTACTCACATCGCCAACCATACCGAACTCACCGCCTTGTAGACAACCTGTCATAGTGAATGGTGGTTTGTCTTGGGAGAATGTTACGCCGTGAGCTTTCATTTCACCGAGCATGGGCTTTAAAGGACGATCTGGTAAACGCCCTTTCGCATCCACATCTACATCATTACAAATGGAAGCGGCTACTGGTAATAAGAGGCGTAAAGTAGTGCCTGATTCGTGAGGTACTACATTGCCTTTTGCTGGTGCAGGGCCGGGTGTAACAGTGACAACTTTATTTTCATACACAACGTGTGCGCCTAAGCCTCGCAAGGAGTCCATAGTTGCATCGATGTCTTTAGAGGTGCGGCTCAGTAGTATGGTAGATGGCGAGTTTGCAAGAGCAGCACAAATCAATGCGCGGTGCGCATGAGCTTTTGCAGGAATGGACGCGATAGTCCCTGTAGGGATGGCGTTCGTTACGGAATGCATATAAATCTCCTTTATATCTCAGGTAAACCTTTTTACATCTTAGGTAAAACTTATATCATAAACAACAATCTATAAAATCATAGGTAAGACACTTGGGGGAAGAAACCTAAAATAGCTCGATACTAAATTGTAGGTCATCCTAATCAAGGTAGGTAGTCAGTTCCTCGTGCGTTACTACCTTGAGTTCGCTGTGACCATAGCTAGTAGGTACTACGATTTTAATGGTTGCTCCTTCGCTTTTTTTGTCGTGCTTAGCGGCAGCTAGAATTTCTTCTTTGCTTATCGTTGTTGTGGTTGGCAAATCGTGTGCTTTGATGAGGGCCTTTAATTTGTCTAACGACTCTACATCTAATTCTCCATGTTTGACAGCACCTTGTGCCATGAGCACCATGCCGATAGCAACGGCATAACCGTGATGTACCTCGAAATGACTTGCTTTTTCGATGCCGTGACCAAAGGTATGACCGAGGTTTAAGAGGGCACGAACGCCAGACTCGCGTTCGTCTTGTTCCACGATATCCGCTTTTGCTTGAACGCAACGAGCGATGACAGTACTAACACTATCGTGATGTTTAATTAATGGTTTATGTTCTAGTTGGGTTAATAAACCAGGTACGTCGAGGAAGCCGTATTTGATAATTTCGCCGCACCCATTAATCCATTCCATATCAGGCAATGTATTGAGTGTAGCTGGATCGCAGAGGACGAGGATAGGTTGTTTGAAAGCACCCCAGAGGTTTTTCCCAGCTTCGAGATTGACCGCTGTTTTACCACCTACAGAGGAGTCTACTGCGGCTAATAGAGATGTAGGAACCTGAACATAGTCGATACCACGTAAATAGGTTGCTGCTGCAAAGCCCGCCATATCGCCTACAACACCGCCCCCAAGGGCGATGAGCAAGTCTTTGCGAGTCAATGATTGGCCCGCCATGTATTCTACTAAATCGATGAGTTGATGAGCATTTTTGGAGCTTTCACCAGCAGGAAACACATAATCACAAACAACATAACCTGCATGTTCCATATTAGCTTTCACAGAGTCCAAATAGTGGGGCGCTACATTGCTATCGCTGACGATGATAACACGACAATTTGGTTTTAATGGTTTAATATAATCGGTGATGCGTTGTAAAGCGCCTTCCTCGATGACAACGTCATGCGGTGTGGATGCGTTAATATGGATGCGAGTCATGATGGTTCCTTTCATAAAAGAATAAGCTAGTATCTATTATAACGGATACTAGCTTATTTGTGTGATATTTGAGATTATTTAGTGCATTCCACCAATGCTTGGCGCAATGCGATAATTTCTTTCATAAGGCTAGTGAATTGGTCTGGACACAATGCTTGAGGGCCATCGCACAATGCTTTGGAAGGATCATTGTGAACTTCGATCATAAGTCCGTCTGCACCGCCGCCTACGGATGCAAGTGAAAGTGGGCGAACCATGCGGCTCATACCTGCTGCGTGGCTAGGATCCATGATAATTGGCAAGTGAGATAATTCATGCATCATAGGAATTGCTGTTACGTCTAAGGTATTGCGAGTCTTAGTTTCGAATGTGCGGATACCGCGTTCGCATAATACAACTTGTTCATTGCCTTCGGACATGATGTACTCAGCAGCCATCAACCATTCTTCGTATGTGGCAGATAAACCCCGTTTTAATAGAACTGGTTTATTCAATTTGCCCACTTCTTTTAAAAGCGTGAAGTTTTGCATGTTACGAGCGCCGATTTGAAGCATATCTACATTATCGAAGTATTGTAATTGGGAGATATCCATAACTTCGGAAACGATAGGAAGACCTGTTTCTTTTTTAGCAAGCTCTAACAATTCCAAGCCTTCTGGCCCCATGCCTTGGAAGGAGTATGGGGATGTACGAGGTTTGAAAGCGCCGCCCCGAAGGATTGTGGCACCAGCTTCTTTACATGCTTTTGCAGTGGCTAATACTTGTTCAGGTGTTTCCACAGAGCAAGGACCGGCCATTACTGCGAAGTGGCCACCACCGATAAGTGCACCACCTACATTGATTACAGAATCATCGGGATGGAACTTGCGGTTTGCTTTTTTGTATGGCTCTTGAATGCGAGTTACTTTATCTACAAAATCTAAGGACTCGATTTGACGCGCATCAAGAGATGCAGTATCACCAATCAGACCTAGAATATTGTATCGCGTTCCTTCTACTGGGTGGATAACAAATCCTTGAGCCTCTAATTCACTGCGTAAACGAGATACTTCTTCTGCTGCTGCATTTTGTTTCAATGTAATAATCATGATAATTCCTCCTTGTAACTACAGTGAATAGTTGGGCTGACCATACGGATAGCAAACAAAAAGGGCTACCCGTAATCTAATACGGGTAGCCCTTTTACTATTCTAAGCAACTAATGTTGAATAATCCTTTATTAGCGCATCACAAATAGTTCCTTACCCGTACGTTGGATAAAGAACCAATAAAAGTATTGCTTTGCTGTGAGGCTAATTTGGTTAGTCATCTTTGGTTGCTCCTTTCTAAAATGTTGGGTATAGTATAAACCCAAATGATAAAATTATGCAATACCTAAAAATGAATTTCATGGAAGTTTTAAAATATTTTTGATATGGGAATTAATAGGAACTGAGGTGCTTTGTGGTATTAATCGTATTTTTGATATAATAAAAACAAGAAGTTTTCATTGTTTATAGAGTATTTCGTAATACGCCTAAATCAATTCTTATAAATATGCTTATAATCAGAAAGGGCACCTATGATTATTCAAATCTTAGATCATATAACAGAGGAAATAAAACAAATTCGTGTCGATGTATTTATGAAAGAACAGGGGTTTGAAGACGAGTTTGATGAAATCGATGAGACTGCAAAGTTTGTGCTCTTATCCATTGATGGTAAAGCGGCTGGTACGTGTCGATATTTTCCAAGTGACACAGTTGGAGATGCACATATTGGGCGCATGGCGGTACGTAAGTTGTATCGTGGACAACATTTAGGTACTAAGATCATGATGGCCTCCGAAAATGCTATTCGTCGTGACGGCTTTAAAACGTGCTCTTTGTCAGCGCAAGTACAGGCCAAACCATTCTATGAATCCCTTGGATATCGTGCTGAAGGGGACGAATACCTTGATGAAGGCTGTCCACATGTGATGATGCGGAAAGTATTATAAGCCGTTCAATAGTGTTGTATAATAAGAATTGATGGATATATTATTATTGTACATAGTATTTTATAAGTAAATTGATATATCTTTTTGAGAGGTGAGAGTTTATGAAACTAGCAGAAGCATTACAAGAACGATCTGATTTAAATTATAAAATAAGCGATTTAGAGCTTCGCTTAACTCAAAATAGTTTAGTACAAGAAGGGGAAGTACCGAATGAGAACCCTGAAGAACTTTTGAAAACATTAGAACAATGTGTAAATAGACTTCAAAAATTAATTGCAGATATTAATTTAACAAATTGCAAAACTATTATAGAAGGTCGATCTATTACTGAAATCATTGCCGAAAAAGATTGCGCTGCTTTGCGTCTAACTGCTTATCGAACTTTGGCATCTAGCGCAGGTAGTATCAATTTCCGTGCGAGAGGGTCCGAGATTAAGCTAATGCCGACCGTGAATGTGGCAGACGTCCAAAAAGAAGCTGATCATATCGCAAAACAAGTCCGCTTATTAGACAATCTATTGCAGTCTGCTAACTGGACAACTGAATTGATTGAAAGCTAATCATAGTTGGTAGTTTGAAACAGGGTGGACACAAAAACTTTTGCTTTTACCAAGCTTATTATGAATACATTCATGGGGCGAATGAAAATCTACGGTGTAGGCCTATTTGCGTACAAATGTATTGATACAATTTACAATGTATAACCATGTGTCAACTGTAAAAACGAGGGTGGCGTTTGGGGACTATATTTCTAGCAACATATACACTGATATGATAGTATTTTGTTTTTTTAGAGATAAATAGGAGAGAGCTGTTTAAACTTGCAGCAATTCCTCATAACTAAGGTTTAAATAATCATGAAAAAAGAGCTAATAGCGTTATAGCTATTAGCTCTTTTATATTGGCCCGTACGTCCTTAGATATTGTATTTTATAACGTCTATTATTCTAAATCGTCAAAATCAAATGCCGCGGCTTTTGTATAGTTTGTAACTTTAGCTTCGAAAAAGTCAGTTTTTGTGCTATTCAAGTTGGAGAAGCTTTCAATCCATTCCATTGGATTTTCCTTAATTTCAGGATATAGATGAGGCAAGCCGATTGCTTCTAAGCGGATATTTGCAAGGTATTTGATGTAGCGTTCGATAAGAACGTTGTTAAGACCGAGAATTTTATCGTCAGTGATGTATTGGCCCCAAGCGATTTCATTCTCTGCACCTTGGCGAATCATGTCCGTAATTTTTGCTTCTAGTTCAGGTGTGAACAAGTCAGGACGTTCACGACGTAACTCGCGGATGATGTTTTGGAATAATACGAGGTGAGTTACTTCATCGCGGTTGATATATTTGAAGATTGTGGATGTAGCTGTCATCTTACCTTGGCGTGCCAATGTGTAGAAGAAGCTAAAGCCAGAGTAGAAGTAGATGCCTTCTAAGATATAGTTAGCGATGATTGTATGAATAAGGTTTGCTTCACTAGGATCATCGCTGAAACATTGGTACGCATCGGCGATGAAGCGGTTACGTTCAAGCAATGTTTTATCTGTACGCCATTCGTCATAGATTTTGTCACGTGTAATCGGATTTGTTACTGTGTCCAAAATGTAGGAATAACTTTGAGCGTGAATTTCTTCTTGGAATGCTTGGATATTTAATAAGGATGCCACTTCAGATGCTGTAATATAGCGGCTCAAGTTAGGCAAGTTTTCAGATTGAATAGAATCAAGGAAGTTCAAGAATGCAATGATTTTGTCAAATGCACGGCGTTCGTAATCTGTTAAGTATGGGAATTGCTTAACGTCTTCGTTCAAGGAAATCTCTTCTGGAATCCAGAAGTTGTTGAGCATTGTACGGTACATTTGGTTTGCCCAGTCGTATTTGATACGATTCCACTCGCGAAGGTTTGTGGTATTACCGCCAATCATGGATTGCGTGCCACGATCACCCTTTTCATTGAAAATCAGTTTTTTATCCATAGTAGGACTCCTTTATACAATGATGCGACTTATATGACTATAGGTCGTCATCAGATTTATAGTGCTGGTGAAAGTATCCTTCTCGAAATCGGTACTCTCTATTTATAGTGAATAGGTTTTGCAAATATAGCAATTATATTTGCAATATTAGGAGGAGCAGCTAGTGCACTCATCCATTTCAAGGGATTGGTTACGGATGTAGTAGATAGTTTTGATCCCTTGTTTATAGGCTTCTACGTAAAGGTCAAGAATTTCTTTTGCTTTCATTTGAGGCGTGATATACAAGTTGAAAGATTGTGCTTGGTCAATATGACGTTGACGCACGCCACAAGCTTTGATGGACCATTGTTGGTCGATAGTATGCGCCTCTTTGTAGAGCCAGAATGTTTTGTCGTTCAAATCTGGTGCCGTTTTTGGTGTGAAAGAACCTTTCTTTTCTTCGATGAAGAATTTTTTGAAGATAGGGTCGATACCAGCTGTTGTATTTGCAATGTTAGATGTAGAACCTGTAGGAGCTACGGCCATTAAGTAACCATTGCGGATACCGTATTTTGCAACGTCAGCAGCCAATTGTTTCCAACGATCAGATGTGTAGCCACGACGAGTGAAATATTCACCAGTTTCCCATTCGGAACCTTTGAATGCAGGGTACGCACCTTTTTCTTTCGCCAATTCCATAGAAGCTTTAATCGCATAGAATGCGATATTTTCAAATAATTTGTCCGCTACTTCGATGTGCTCATCGGATTCCCATTGAATATCATGATTTACGAGGTAGTGGTGATAACCAGACGTACCAAGACCGATAGCGCGGTATTTATCAGACGTCATGCGAGACTCTGGCACCGGCGCTTGGTTGATGGAAATAACATTGTCTAACATGCGAATTTGAAGGGCAATGTTTTCTTCCAACTCTTCGTCTGTAATACGGCCAAGACTGATAGAGTTTAAGTTACATGTAACCATGTCGCCTGTGTTTGTTTTTGTAGTAATTGTACCGTCTTCGTTGATGATTTCTTCAGCAAGATTAGTGAAGCCAACATTTTGTGCAATTTCGTGGCACAAGTTGGACGCGTAAATCATACCTGCATGTTTGTTAGGATTTGCAGCATTTACAGTGTCGCGGAAGAAGATGAATGGCGTACCAGTTTCAACAGCGGAGCGCATGATTTTTTTCATCATGTCTAATGCTGGAACTTCGATGCCGTGTAAATTAGGATCTTGTTCACATTCGATATAGCGTTTAGTAAATTCTTTTTCGTCATCTGTATCGAAGTAATCTTCTAAGGAATAGCCTTTTACAGCCAAGATTTCATGAGGGTCAAAGAGGGTGAAGTTTTCACGAGCTAACATACGTTCCATAAAGATGTTTGGAACGGAGATAGCAGGGAAGATATCATGAGCTTTACGGCGATCATCACCGTTATTTGTACGAAGCTCTACGAATTCATAGAAGTCTTTGTGCCAAATATCAAGTGTTACTGTAGCGCCGCCTTTACGTTTACCCAATTGGTCTACTGCAACAGCTGTATCATTGTACAAGCGAATCCAAGGAATAACGCCGCCAGAGGAGTTTTTGAAACCGCGGATATCGGAGTTCAATGCACGAACTTTGCCAAGGTAGATACCAAGCGCACCACCGTGTTTAGATACGCGAGAGAATTTGCTGTTTACGTCGTAGATAGACCATAAGTTGTCGTCTACACCAGAGATAAAGCAAGAGGACAATTGGTGGAATGGTGTACCAGCATTTGCCAAAGTAGGTGTAGCTGTCGTCATTTTTAATTGGCTCATCAAATCGTAGAATTTTTTAGCGTATTTTACTTTATTTTTCCCTTCGACAAGAGCCAAATGCATTGCGATAGCCATGAAACGTTCTTGCGGTAATTCAAAGATTTCTTTGTTAAAACCTTTTACCAAGTAACGGTCAGCCAATAATTTGAGACCTTCATAGTTGAAGAGATAGTCGCGCTTAGGTTTGATGTAATCGCCTAACTCTTGCAATTCGTCAGCAGTGTATTCTGTAACGAAGAAGTCTGCGTATTTTTTCTCTTCTACAAGCATGTTTACAAGATTTGGGAAGTTGCCGTAGCCAAATGCTTTGTAACGACGAGTAATAGCGGCTTCTTTATAGAGATCGAACAAGAATAGGCGGGCTGCTACGAACTGCCAATCTTGGTTCATTTTATTAACTTGGTTGCCGAAGCCGTCGTCTTTTTTAGATATAACTTTTTCGATGGCTGTTTGGACTAAAGTTTTTTGAATTTCTTTAGTGGTCATGCCATCAACGAATTGCAACTTCGCATCCATTTCCAATTCTAGTGGATCACAAGAATCTAACCCCAAACATGCGAAGGCTATCATTCGTTTCGTTTTTTCAACGGACAACGGCTCGAAATGGCCATCCCGTTTCTTGATCATAATCTCCATTACTGTTCCCCTTGAGAGCAAAAAGTCATAAAACTGTTAATATAGTCGTATAAGCATATATAAGATTAGAATGAAATATATAAATTATCTTTAAGTTGAGTCTAATCAGAAAAATAAGAAAACTACTATATATGGTAGTTTTCTTATCTAGCTTATACATTATGTTACGATTATAGCGAAAAATTTCTATATAATCAATATTGACATTTGTAAAATTTTTAATATAGTTTCGCAAAAAATGTTGATATGGTTAAAGATGCGTGAAATTACTGGATTTTATAATTAATTATATAATACGCTAAAAATAATTCTTCGTGCACTGTCTTGATATGCGTAGTAGGAGTGGATTAAGAGTTTATATCCCGTGCCTTCTATAATGACTGAATCTGAAGCCGTTTTTGGCACAGTGAGGAATTTTTCATATATATGATGAACCTCGGTCACGCCATTTGGTAGAGATACCTCTAAATCAAGCCCTTCATTGATGAATCTAAAGTTGATCGATTCATAGGATGCTGTTGGTATGTCAGCTGTACTATCAGCAGGCTCACGTACTTCTAATTCGATGTTAGAAATGAATTTATTATATCCTACAAGCGAAATAACATGAGGTTCTTCAACGGCCGTAAAGCTGATAAACTGAATATTTCGTTCCTTATATATTTCCGTTGCTCCTAGTTTTGAAGAATCCCCCTGTATAATCGTCCTGCCATAGTCTGTAAAATCAGGGTTAAATGTTTCTGTAATAGGCAAGTATACGTGCCATTGACCGTCAATTTTTGTATAGTTTGTAAACTCTCGATGGGACGTGTAACCGATAAAAGGCATTAAAAGGACTGCACCTAGGGTGAGTGCCATAATCGTTGTATGGATCGATGGAGTCAAACGCTTTACAAAGGAATATACGTTATGTGCTAAGAAGATTAGATTGAATGCGGCCACGTAAATCGTATTGAGCCAGAGTACGGGCTCATTTATTACGCGCTTGCCAATCAGGATTAAGCACAATATTGTAATCGTAATAAATAAGAAACATAGGATCCTTTGTGTCTTGCTGCTTTCACTAGATCTGAAACTAGCCAAGTAAAATAGATAGAAAATGGCTACATACGGATAATATGTATAAAGGAACCGCGCATCTTCGCGAAGGCCTAAGAGAATCAATACCAAGTAGATATTAGCTAGAATACCTGTAATGATGGAAGCCTTTGGTAGTATGATTCCAAAAACAACATTATAGAATGTATTTGGTTCTGGTGGTCCATCAGGCTCCTCTTTGTAAGTGCACAGCATGGATATACAGATAAATATATTGATAGCGGCTAATACTTTAAAGATTAGATCATCAAAGGTAAATGGTTTGTTCAGAATGATGAAGAAAAACCATAGAGTCATGATTATGACGACATTATACAGTGTTGATGTAACAATGGTAATACCAATCCGTTTCAGGCGATTGATGATTTCGCCAATGTAGTATTCTCCAGGCGATGTAAAATATAGAGCAATCATAGAGTACAGCCATAGATATGATATATTTTCTGTGGCTAGCTCGATGCCTCGTATGTGATGGTACGTTTCATGAATCGTATATAGACCAACGCTGATACCTATGCTTAATAATGTATATACTACGGAGAACTTTCGATCTCGTGTTATATATGATTGTAGTATGACGATGAAGAAATACAGCCCATAGAACCAAAGGTCTATATCGGCAAACCAATCTTGCTCTAGATAAAACGGTGTACATGAAAATACGGCAATTAATGCCAGTAATATAGGTGACTGCGTTGCTAGGTCCCGCAGCGAAGACCATAAATGTGTAATTGCAGATTTCATAGATTCTCTCCCTTTATAAAAATAAATGCCCCCTCTTATCTGTAGTATACATGTTTTCTAGTGAAAGTCCTATGAGGTTTTACAGGCGTCTGAATTTACATTACAATAACATTAAGAGCTAGTATTTATAGAAAAGAGGTCGTTCACATGGAGTTCTCTTATTTTTTACCAGTACATATCCAATTTGGTTGGGATAAAGTCGATAGTGTTGCTGATTTTGCTAAGCCTTATGGCAATAAAGCGCTAATCGTAACAGGGCGGACAAGTGCCAAAAAATCTGGACTATATGACCGTGTGACAGCAAAACTTGATGCGGCACATATTGAACATGTGTTGTTTGATCAAGTGGATGCCAATCCCTTAACGACGACTGCATTGGACGGCGCTGCTCTAGCTAAATCTGAAAGCTGTGATATGGTTATTGCCATCGGTGGTGGCTCTATCATGGACTGTGCAAAAGGCATTGCATTTATGTCCGTTAACGAAGGTGACATTAACGATTATATCTTTAATCGTAAAACCAGTGATAAGGCGTTGCCTCTTATTGTAATTCCTACAACCTGTGGTACCGGCTCCGAAGGTAATGGCTTTGGTGTACTTACTAATCCCGAAACAGGAGACAAGAAATCCTTGCGATGTAATGCCATCGTACCAAAGGTATCCATCGTAGATCCGGCAGTGATGGGCACAATGCCGCCCCATGTATTGGCATCTGTGGGATTTGATGCACTCTGTCATAATATCGAGGCGTATACTTCTAAAACGGCACAACCTTTTACCGATGCATTAGCTCATTATGCTGTAACTTTGTTAGCACAATATCTTGTGCCTCTATATAAACATGTGAAAGCAATGGCTGAAGGCAAATCAGCTGTTCTCAACGAAACTCAACTTACAAAAGCTTGGGAGTCCGTTACATTGGCTAGCACAATTGGAGGCATGGTTATTAATACCGCCGGTGTAACACTTGCTCATGGCATGGAACATCCTGCTAGTGGGCTTAAGGATATTACCCACGGTGTAGGCCTTGCCGTTATTGAACCTGTTGCAGTGGAATATACATGGAGTGCTAACCCCGATAAATTTGGTGCCTTAGCTCGTATATTCAACCACGGAGATGGATCCGAACTAGGTGAAGCATTACGCTTGATTGTACATGACCTAGACCTTACTACAAACCTTACAGAACTTGGTTTTACAAAAAAAGACATTCCTTGGCTTGTCGATAACGTGTATGTCGTAGCTACCGGCAATATTGCTAATACAATGGCCGATGTGAGTCGGGAAGATATAGAAATGTTGTATAAGAAAATGTTCTAAGTGATATCTGAATATATTAGAATGTATTCAGATATTATAATTGACAATTTTAAATCATATCTCTATAATGTGAATTAAAGAGAGACTCGGATATTCACTGTCCCAGCCCTAGGGCTGGGATTTCTTTTTTTAGTCTCTAGTAGTTTAGTTTGTAGAGAGGTGTTATTATGGCAGATCAAAACGACAAGAATGTGGATGCCTTAGCGCAAGAGATTACCTTAAAAAGTCGTGGTCAAGGTAAATTGCGTCAGTTCATTTTATGGATGGGGGCACTCATCATTGGTGCTATCTTAGGATGGCAACATATTCCGGCTTTAAATGAGCTCTTTAATTTTATTGCAGCGGTCTTTACACGTTTGTTCCAATTTATCGCAATTCCAACCGTATCCTTAGCGGTAATTACAACATTATCCATGCTAGGTGCTAAAAAGGATACAGGTCGTATCTTTGGACACGCTGTAGTGTATACCTTGCTAACTACAATCTGTGCGGCAGCTGTAGGACTTGGCTTATTCCTATGGATTGCACCAGGTAACTTACCGCTTGATGTAATCGGTGCCGGTGCAGCTCAAGTGCCTGAAAAACTTGGCAATGTTACGTATTATGATCATTTCTTATCTGTTATTCCAAACAATATCTTGCAACCATACTTACAAGCCAATGTATTGTCTGTAATGTTTATTTCTGCTTCCGTTGGTTTAGCCTTTGCGTTCATGCCACGCACTGAAAATCGCGAAGCGGTGTTGAAAGTCTTATTTGGTTTACAAGAATTACTATTTACATTGATTAAAGCATTACTTTATGTATTGCCAATCGGTATCCTCGCCTTTGCAGGTCAATTATCTGCACAAATTGAAGCGGGCGTAATTGTTGGTGCTTTAGGTAAATATACGGCTGTTGTTATCGGTGGTAACTTGATCCAATTCTTTATCGTAATTCCATTGTTCTTGTTATTCCGAGGTTTGAACCCTGTGGACGTATTCCGCAAAATGTCTCCAGCCGTAGCTGTTGCGTTGTTCACAAAATCTTCTGCTGCAACTTTGCCTGTTACATTGGCATCTGCTGAGGATAATTTGAAAGCTCATCCTGCAGTAGCTCGTTTCGTATTGCCAATTTGTACAACTATTAATATGAATGGTTGCGCAGCTTTCATTCTTGTCACATCTTTATTCGTAATGCAAAATGCGGGAATGGAATTGACTATGGGCACAATGGTGGCCTGGTTATTTATTGCTGTTCTCGCTGCGATTGGTAATGCGGGCGTTCCAATGGGTTGTTATTTCTTAACCTTATCCTTGATGAGTTCCATCGGTGTACCAATTGGTTTGCTTGGTATCATCTTGCCAATCTATACGATTATCGATATGATTGAAACCGCTGAAAACGTATGGTCTGATGCATCTGTATGTGCCATGGTTGACCATGACCTTCAAGGTAAATTGGACGACTCTAGCGGCGACGATATGCCTCAATTCCAAGGTGCTTAAATTCGTAGGTTAGATAAACTTAAGAAAATACTTAATTATATAACTCAAATAAAAGGTTATCCTGTAAGGGGATAACCTTTTTTATCTACTAGAGTAGTTGTAATTGTGTAATGATAATTTCGATTAGAAATATAGTTGTTAGAATACTAAATTTTAAAACTGAATTATACTTTTAAAAACTAATAATAGTCACATTACTAGATATGCATTTTATGTTATACTTTCAGATAGAATAATATCGAATTAATAGAAGGCTAGTTGGTACATTAGGTGCGGATTAGAGAATAAAATGAAAGATAAGTCAGTATTACCGATAGAGAAACAATTAAATAAATTTCTCCAACCAAAATGCCTCATCCCAGGTGGTCTTGGTTTATGGGAAATATATTTTCGTAAGATTTGCGCGGCTTGGGGTGAGATTAATGGCGAAATTCGACCACAGCATATCATATTTTCTGCCGATAATGGTTGTAATATGGAAGGCTATGTTGGGTATAACTACGAGGTGACGCAAAAGCAATCCCGTAATATGCTCTTAGGTCGCTCGTCAGCCACACAATTTTGTAACTTTAATAATATTCCTTATGAGGTCGTGGATGTAGGCATTGCCTCAGATGATGGTATCGGCGTTAATCGCAAAGTAGCGAAGGGAACAAAGAATATTTTGCACCATGCTGCCATGACTGACGATGAATTTAATAGAGCCTTTCAAGCTGGCTATGAACGGGTTCAGTATTATGTAGAACAAGGAATCAATCTGTTCTCCTTTGGTGAAATGGGTTTAGGGAATACGACAACCTCTGCGTGTGTGTTGTCTGCATTGACGGGGGCTGATCCGACGGAAACCGTGGGCCCTGGTTCCTGGCCTGACAAACCAGATTTGATGAAGCGTAAAATTGACTTTGTCCGTTCTGTATTAGATATACATAAGGAGCGTATTATTGCTGAAAGTGAGACTCACCGAGTTCGTAAAATTGTAGCCCATGTAGGGGGCTTTGATATTGCCGCTATTCTTGGAGCCATGCTAGCTTGTGCAGATTTTGAAAAGCCCTTTGTTATTGACGGTTTTATTACAGCTGTAGCAGCTGCTTGTGCAGCACATATAAACGCTCGTGTTGTGGACTATGCGTTACCATCGCATCAGTCTAAAGAAAAAGGCACGGAACTGGCTTTGGCTGAGGTGGGGATTACACAAGATATGGTTCCTATACAAGCACAAATGTCGATGGGAGAAGGTACAGGTGCCATCTTGATGGTTCAAATGTTAAAAACCACACAATACATGTTTGTAAATGTGGGGACCTTTGCAGATTTGATGAAATTATGAGGTAGAAGAATGGAACTAAATAAATACTTTGATATACATTTTGAACGAGCCGATGATGCAACTATTGCTAAAAGGTTGATAGGTGGGGCTAAGGTTAAGGGTCCTGCTTTGGTTATCCTGATCCTCTCCATGTTTATTGCCTCTATTGGGTTGAATATGAATAGTACAGCCGTTATTATTGGTGCTATGCTTATATCGCCGTTGATGGGACCGATTCTAGCAACTGGCTTTGGCTTCGCTACGCTTAATTTTACAGTTGTGAAAAGTGCTATTTTAAGATTGTCCTTACAGATTACGATTGCTGTTTTGGCATCTGCTTTATATTTTTATATTTCCCCCGTTCAGACAGTTACATCTGAACTATTAGCGCGTACAGAACCGAATATTTTTGATGTATTCATTGCTATATTTGGTGGGTTAGCTGGGATTATTGGTCAAACGCGTAAGACCTTAGATAATGTCATACCAGGGGTAGCGATTGCGACTGCACTTATGCCACCACTGTGTACGGCAGGATATGGACTGGCTAATGGAAATTGGCATTATTTCTTTGGGGCTGGGTATCTATTCTTTATAAATGCATTTTTCATCTTCTTTGCATCTTTTATTGTTTTAAAAGGTGTATATAGTTTGCCATCCCATAAGCAAGCAGAAGAGATTAATCGTCGTAATCAGCTAATATTTCTTGTGATTGGTCTTATTATGGCTATACCAAGCATTTATGCAGGCTATGATATGACCATCAAGTATTCTGAGTCAAATCATATAGAGCAGTTTATTAAGACCAATATTAATCAAGATGGGCGTCGACTAGTGATTGATTATTCATTGGACCGAGTGAATAAGCTAGTAGATATAGTAGTTGTAGGAGCTCCTGTGACTTCAGAGGAACGATCCCAGTTGGATGATAAATTACAGAAAGACGAGTATTTGCAGTCTTATGCAGTGCGATTTGTTAATAGTGTAGATGAGAAAAAATCTGCTGTGGATAAGACGAGCTTGAATAAAGCCTCGGAGGATCATGAAAAATATACAAACTTGAGTAATCTGTACCAGCCGACTTATCAACTAGTAAGTGAAACTATAAACACTATGAAAACGACAGAAGCTGAAGCAAAGGCGTTATTCCCGTTTGTAAGCAGAGTGGAAGGCATGCCTTTGATAGATAATTTAGAACAGCCTAAAGCGAATCGCTATATGGTGATTATCCATACCGCGTCCACTGTATCTGATGCAGATTCGGAACGAATAAAAGCTTGGTTAGAGGCTAAATTATCAGCACCTGTAACTATTTCTGTGGAGCAAACAACGTCAACTTTATAATTGAATCTTTTGATTTTGATTAGATTGTTTATTATATAGAGCGATATTTATAACGGTACTAAGTTTGATTGTACCTATTAGGTATATTACCTAGTAGTACGGGGAATCATCTTAGTACCGTTTTTATGTACTTGGCATAGCTAAATGTAATTACTCTTATCTTGCTATAGATTAAGGTTATATTAATTGATATATAAAATCTATTATACGAATAGGAATTAAATTTGCTATACTTACTACATCGAAATTATTAAATAATTAAATGTAGATACAGTGTAAGAATATATAGATTTATTAACATATCTACGTGTGTTGTATACGCATGAGTCCTCGTCAATAGATGTAGGTGTTCATCGTAGATAGGAGGATTACATGAAAAAATGGTTAGCATTAGCAGCGACGGCCGTACTAGGCGCGTCCTTATTGATTAGTGGTTGTGGTTCTTCCACAAATGACGCAAGTTCCAGCAGTGCTGGTAGTTCTAAAGCAGAGGTGTTAAAAGTGGCAGCAAACCCTGTACCTCATGCTGAGATCTTAAATCAAATTAAACCTTTATTGGCTAAGGAAGGTGTAGATCTTCAAATCATTGAATTTACAGACTACATTCAACCAAACATGGCATTATCTAGCCATGAAGTAGATGCAAACTTCTTTGCTAACGTGCCATACCAAAATAACTTTAACAGAGATCATGGCACAAACTTCGTAAGCTTTGCACCAGTTCACATCGAACCATTGGCTATTTACTCTCAAAAAATTAAAGATTTAAAAGATTTGCCAAATGGCGCAAAAGTAGCGATTCCATCTGATCCAACAAACAGTGCTCGTGCACTTCTCTTGTTGCAAAGTGCAGGTCTTGTCACATTGAAAGACCCAACTGGTTTGACTAACACACCATTTGATGTGACTAGCAACCCTAAAAACATCCAAATTACAGAGTTGGAAGCAGCTCAAATTCCTCGTTCCATTCAAGACTTAGACGCAGCTGTAATTAATGCTAACTATGCATTGCCAGCAGGTCTTAATCCTACAAAAGATGGTTTATTCGTAGAAAAAGCGGATTCTCCATATGCAAATCTTCTTTCCGTAAACCCTGGTGATGAAAATAAACCAGCTATTCAAAAATTAGCTAAAGCATTACAATCTCCAGAAGTTAAGAAGTTCATTGAAGAACATTACAAAGGGGCTATTATCCCAGCGTTCTAATTGATTGATCGTTAATAATATATATGTATCTGAAAAATTCCTTCTCATGACAAACTCTATAGATACGAAAAAGGCGTAACACCATTGGTGTTACGCCTTTTTTTAGTTTAAATTAATATGAAAAACCTTTGTTTTTAATTATTCGTTCTATAATTGATGCCGATTTTAATAATTCCTTTTTAATTTTTAGTACTTTTTCAGATGATGTTGTGAATGTTAAAAAGCTAACGCTAAGGGCTGCGACTATTTTTCCATCTTCTCGGATTGGTAGTGCTATACAGCATGCATGATTAGTAATTTCTTCGTTTTCATAAGTAAAACTATTATTATTATGAATATTATTATATAGTTCTATGGGTGTTTTAAGAGTTTGTGCTGTAAATGCTTGAAATGGATTAGAAAATAGTTCTTCTAATTCATTTAAACTTTTATCGAATAATAAAGCTTTACCCAGTGCCGTAGCGTAAGCTGGTAACCTTTTACCGACAGAAGAGATTAACTGGATCGGATTGGTAGTAGAGATTTTTAGTAAATACATAATTTCATTACCAGTTAGAATGCCTAAGTGACAAGTTTCATTACATTCTGTAGATAACCGTTTCATTTGTTCTTGTATTAAATCTAAACTAGTATTATTTGATTCATACATACTACTAATAAATAAAATCTCTTTTCCCATAGTATAAAGTAATGTTTCTTCAGAAAATAAGAGATAATTTTTTTCACATAATGTTTTTAAAATTGGCATTAATGTGCTTTTTGGACAGTTTATTTTGCTTGATATTTGAGATAAACTAAGACCAGACTGATTTTCGGCAACAGTTTCAATTACTTCTATAACTCGTAGCGTTGGATTATGTAATTTCATATTCATATTATCGGGTATTCCTTTTGATAAATAATCTGCTTCTTAATATTTATAATATCTTTTTTTACTTAAAATTTGAATAGATAACATCATCTGAATACAGAATAAAATTAAATAGTAGGGGTTCCATTAGACTAGATAGCATTTCAAATATAGTTAGTTTTGAAATGTTATTTTTTATTTATAATTATCTGTTCGCATATACGAATAATATTGACATTTACGAACGATGGAGATACTATAAGATTAATAAAGATGATAAATTATGTAAGTTTAATTATTTTAAGGAGACGTTAATATGAATGCAATTCATGTAAATAACTCTGATAATGTAGGAACAGCACTAACTACACTGAATAAAGGAGATAAAGCTTTAGGTGTAGTTATAAAAGAAAATGTTTCTAAAGGACATAAATTTGCAACCGAAGATATTTTAAAAGGGCAGCCAATTATAAAATATGGTGCGCATATAGGCGTTGCGAATCGAAATATTAAATCTGGAGAATGGGTACATATTCATAATATAGATGGAGAAAGAGGTAGAGGTGATTTAGACTCAAAAACAAAAGAAATTAGCCAAAATGGGATTAGAGATCATGTAATACTAAATAATAAAAAAAATTATACTTTATCGGGATTTAGACGACCTGATGGTAGTTTTGGTTTAAGAAATCATGTTTTGATTATTCCAAGCGTACATTGTGCCAATAAAGTGGTTGAACGTATTGCAAATGAGATTAAATATGGTTCTGTTGTAATGAAACCTGATTCAAAAGTAGTTTTTTTTAATCATCAACATGGTTGTAGTGAATTAAGTTATGATGCGAGCCAAACTCAAGATGTATTAGTTGGTTCAGGTACAAATCCGAATGTTTATAGTGTATTAGTAGTTGGATTAGGTTGTGAAGTTGTTCAAGCTAAATCTATAGCAGAACAAATAAAAAAACATACTCCTTATAAAAAGGTTGAGTATTTTAATATACAAGAATGTGGTGGTGTTAATGAGAGTATAAAAAAAGGTGTAACAATTGTAAAAAATATGTTGAATGAAGCTTTACTCATGGAAAGAAGTGAAGGCTGTCTTGCTGATATTGTATTAGGCACAGAGTGTGGGGGTAGTGATAGTTTTTCCGGATTGAGTGCGAATCCAAGTTTAGGTGCTGCCTCCGATATCGTTGTTGGTCATGGTGGAAAGGTTGTCTTGGCAGAAACTACTGAATTAATTGGAGCTGAACATATATTAGCAGAAAGGGCTATTAATTCTGAAGTAAAAGAACAAATTTTAGATACTATAAAAGGATTCGAACAAACTGTTATTGATTCACATGCGGATATTAGGGGCGCTAATCCTAGTCCAGGAAATATAGAAGGTGGGTTAAGTAGTATAGAAGAAAAATCTCTAGGTTGTATTTATAAGGCTGGGAATACATCTGTAAATTCAGTAATTGACTATGCAAAACCAATTACTGCTACTGGCTTGACTTTCATGAATACACCGGGAAATGATATAGAACAATTAAGTGGTATGGCAGCTGGTGGTTGTAATATAGTCGTTTTCACTACAGGTAGAGGAACACCAACAGGAAGTCCAATAGTTCCGACAATAAAAGTATCTTCTAATACAGATACTTATGTAAATATGAATGATTCAATTGACTTGGATGCCGGAGTTGTTGTTAGTGGACAAAAAACAATACAAGAAATGGGCGAAGAAATAATAGATTTTATTGTAGAGGTAGGAAATGGAAGAGAAACAAAAGCAGAAATAAATGAACAAAATGATTTTTCTATTTGGCGATTAGCAACAACAGTATAAATTTATTATATTAATTATCTTTAGGAGGTAAGTATCATGGATTTGCAATTAAAAGGTAAAGTTGTTTTAATTACTGGTGGCGGCAGTGGTATTGGTAGTGGTATTTCTCTTAGACTAGCAGCGGAGGGAGCAATACCAGTTATTTTGGGGCGGTCTCCTTTGACAAAAGAATTTACGTCTGAGATGGAGGCTATTACAAATAACTACGAATTTATTCAAATCGATTTAAATGAGGCTGATAAAATTAAATCTATTGTTGATTCTGTAGCTAAAAAATATGGTGGAATTTATGCCGTAGTGAATAATGCAGGTGCAAATGATAATAAAGCAATTGAAGAAACTACATGGCAAGAATTTGAAAAAAGCTTACATGGGAATTTAACACATTATTATGAGTTAGTTAGATCGGCATTACCTTATTTAAAAAAATCTAAAGGGTGTGTATTAAATATTGGATCTAAGACAGCATTAACTGGACAAGGGAAAACTAGCGCATATGCGGCGGCAAAAGGTGCTATTTTAGGTTTGACACGTGAATGGGCAGCAGCCTTTTTACCTTATGGTGTTCGGAGTAATGCGATTGTCGTAAGTGAATGTTGGACACCATTATATGCAAATTGGATTAAGACTTTTGATAATCCAGAAGAAAGAAAAAAAGTTATTACTGATAAAATTCCATTTGAAAGACGTTTTACTACAATTGAAGAGATTGCAAATACTGCAGTTTTTGTAATTTCCTCCCTATCTTCACATACTACAGGTCAATGGATTTATGTTGATGGTGGTTATGTGCATTTGGATCGAGCATTGAGTTAAATGACTTGGCTACAGGAGGTGCATTATGGATACCGATAAAACTAAAAAAGTAAGTGCTAGTAATATTAAATTAGCATTTTGGTTAGTTACTATTTTATTCTTCATGTGGGGTGTTAGTTATGGCTTAATTGATGTAATGAATAAAAACTTTCAAAATCAATTAGGTATTACAAAAGCAACATCTGGATTATTACAAGCTGCATATTTTGGTGGGTATTTTGTAATAGCCACACCAGCTGCTTTAGTGGCAAGAAAATTTGGATTTAAGGGTGGTATTATCATGGGACTGGCGCTCTATGCTATTGGGGCACTATTAATAATTCCAGCTAGTAATGCATACAGTTTCAATATGTTCCTTGGTGCATTTTTCATTCTTGCTTGCGGATTAGGTAGTTTAGAAACAAATGCCAACCCTTATATCACAAAATTAGGTAGTGACAAAGATGCTGCATTCCGTATTAATATTGCACAGATTTTTAATGGTGTGGGCCAATTTTTAGGACCGATTATTGGTGGTGCATTATTTTTATCAGTCACTCATGGTGGTGATGTAGCTGATAATATGCGTAGTGTACAAATGGTATATGTTGGAATTGCTGCAATTATTATTATTATGTTATTACTTTTTTGTTTTTAACAAATTACCAGAAGGTTCTGAGGTTTCTGGTTCCACAGATTCACCAGCAGATAATGAAGTAAGTTATGCGAAACTCTTTAGTTACCGTCATTTTAGATTGGGTGCATTATCTCAATTTTTATACATTGCAGCACAAGTTGGTGCAGGTGCCTTCTTCATTAATTACAGTGTAGATCATTGGTCAGAAGTAACTGATTCTCAAGCGGCATTCTTCTTTAGTATTGCTTTAGTTGCATTTATGATTGGTCGTGTTGTTACAACTCCTTTATTAAAGAAGTTTAGACCAGGTTGTATCTTAGGTGTTTATTCTCTTATTAATGTATGCATTATGATATTACTAAACATCTTAACTGGTAGCGTTTCTGTATTCACTCTAATTGCATCTTTCTTCTTTATGTCAATTAGTTTTCCAACTATTTTTGCGCTTTCTATTACAGATATACCAGATGCATTGGTTAAGACAGCCTCTAGTGTACTAATTATGACTATTGTTGGTGGTGCAATCATGCCATATTTTATGGGCCTAGTTGCAGATCATCATAATATTGAAACATCGTTTTTATTATTAATACCATGTTTCTTATTTGTTGCTTGGTATGGATTTTTTGGGAGTTGCCCAAAAGTAATGAAATGAGACTAAATTACTTTACTGGATAATTAAATGTTTATCCTATTCGACGGATAGTCACGTTAAAGGAGACACATGATGCTTGAAATTGTAGATAGTCATTTTCACATTTGGGATTTAAATATATTAAATCTTCCTTGGCTAAATTCTTGCGCAGGGATTATAAAACGAAGCTTTTCAATGGATGATATTGCAAAGGCTTATGGGCAGTATGATTTCAATTTTAAAGGTGGTGTGTATGTAGAGGTAGATTGTGATAACGCAATTCAAGAAGATGATTATATTTTTAAATTGAAAAGCCCATATATTCTAGCTCGTGTAATGAGAGCTAGACATTTATGTGAGCATATGCGATTGCCAATCGGTATTGTTGGTGTAAGAGAACCACTTCATATAGATAGCTCTCCTCGAGGGAGATGTTTAGAACGAAGTTTTATTCAAGGTTTGGAAGTACTAGCTAAACAAGATTTATTATTTGAAAGTTGTAATCGAGTAGATGAATTAGAAGACTTATATAACTCGATTAAGCAAGTCCCAGAGGCTAAAGTAGTAATTAATCATTGTGGTAATGTGAGCACATTAGATGAAAGTTATAAAAAGGCAATAACAAAATTAGCATCACTGCCTAATGTATACTGTAAGATTTCAGGCTTCTCTACTGATAATAAGTTATTTGTAAAAAATCTTTTAGACTTTATTTCTGGAACCTTTGATCACTCAAAACTAATGTATGCATCTAACTTTCCTGTAGTTAACTTATATTCATCTTTTGAGAATCATTTAAATTGTGTGCGTGAGTATTTTAATGATGATCTAGATATCTTTAGTAAAAATGCTAAAAAATTATATAAAATTAATCGTCCACAACTTTTTGCATCCGTTATTAAACTACGTCCAGAAAAAGCAGAATATTATAAAAAGTTACATGCGAATCCATTCTCGAGTGTTAATAAAATGATTAGAGAATGTGGTATTACTAATTATAAGATTTGGAATCGTGATGACTTACTATTTTCTGTAATGGAATATTGTGGTGATGATTTTGAGTACGATATGGCAAAAATGGCACAGGATCCTGAAACAAATCGTTGGTGGAAAGAAACAGACCCATGCCAAAAACGTATTGATGGTGCATTAAAAAGTGAATGGTGGGCAGATATGGATTTAGTTTATGATTTAAATAAATAGAGGGGAGTATTATATATGAATAGCAAATATTTTTGTCCAATATTAACATCTTTTAATGATGATAGCACTATTAATTATGATGATATGCATTCATTGTATGATCATGTACTTGAAAATGGTATTGATGGAATTTTAGTAGGCGGAAGTGCGGGTGAATTTTATGCCTTAGATTATAATGAAGCTGAGCAATTAATATCAGATGCAGTTCAATATATTAATCATCGTAGTATTGTAATAGCTGGTACAGGCCGTATGAATAGATTAGAAACTATAAATCTATCTAATTTTGCTCTAAAAAAGGGCGCTGATGCAGTTATTATTGTTGGACCATATTATAGTGCATGCAGCCAAGAGGATGTATTCAATTATTTTGATGATATCTTAGGCCATATTTCTGGTAATGTTTATCTCTATAATTATCAAGATCGCACAGGATATGATATATCTGTTAATACTGTATTGCGGTTATTAGAAAAACATAAAAATTTAATTGGTATTAAAGATACACATCCAGTTTCTCGTCATAGTCAGAAATATATTAATGAAATTTTACCTCTATATCCAAACTTTGCAGTATATACTGGTTATGATACTAACTGTGTTCCTGTAGTTATCTCCGGTGGTGCCGGATGTATTGGTGCATTATCTAATGTATATCCTAAATTGTGTCATGATTTAGTTGTTGCTTTGAATGAAGGTAATTTTAATAAAATTGTAGAAATTCAGCGAAAGATTGACACATATGCTTTATTCTATGAAGCGTATACTCCGTTTAACCCACTTATGAAATGGGCTTTGCGTGAGATGGGATACTCAATCAAAGAAAATTGTAGAGTTCCTATTTCAAAATTAACAGATTCCGTAAAATCTGATTTAGATATGGTTGCCAAAAGACTTTGGAGAAAATGATTCCTAGGAGATGATAATATGAGTAAACGTATAATTCTCAATGAAACTTCATATTTTGGTAAAGGTGCTATTAAAGAGATTATAAATGAACTTCAATCACGACATTTTCAAAAGATTTTAGTTACGACTGGTGAAGATCTTCTTGAATTTGGTGTTGCTACGAAGGTTACAGATTTGCTTCGTGATGCGGGCATTAATTTCGAAGTATATACAGATATTAAGCCAAACCCAACCATTGAAAATATTAAAAATGGTGTTGATGTATGTAAAAGATTTGATGCTCAAGCTATTGTAGCTATTGGCGGAGGTAGTATTATTGATGCTAGTAAAGCTATTGGTATTATAATGACAAACCCAGAATTCTCTGATGTTAGAAGTCTAGAGGGGTTAGCTGAAACTAAAAATAAGTCACTACCTATTATTGCAGTTAGCACTACAGCGGGTACAGCTGCTGAAGTTACTATTAACTACGTTATTACTGATGTTGAGAAAAAGCGTAAATTTGTTTGTGTTGACCCACATGATATTCCTGTAGTTGCGATTGTTGATCCAGATATGTCTGCTTCTATGCCAAAAGGTCTTTGTGCATCAACAGGTATGGATGCTTTAGTTCATGCAATAGAAGGGTATATTACTAAAGGCGCATGGGAATTAACCGATATGCTACATATCAAAGCTATAGAATTAATTGCAAAGTCTTTACGTAAATCTGTAGATGGCGATTATGACGCTAGAGAAGGAATGTCTTTGGCACAGTATATTGCAGGTATGGGGTTCTCTAATGTTGGATTAGGGATTGTGCATTCAATGGCTCATCCACTTAGTGCACTTTATGATGTTCCACATGGCAAGGCGTGTGCAATGATGTTGACTGCTGTATTAAAGTATAATGCTAGTGCTACCGGTAATAAGTATAAAGAAATTGCTAGAGCTTTTGGTGTTCAAAATTTAGAACAAATGAGTAAAGCGGAAGCTGATAGTGCAGCTATTGCGGCAATTCAACAACTAGCTGATGATGTTAATATTCCTAAACATCTTAAGGCTGTTGGCGTTAAGGAAGAGGATTTAGAATTTTTAGCTAAGTCAGCAATGGAGGATGCTTGTACACCAGGTAATCCAAAAGATCCAACACTAAAAGATATAATTAGTATTTATAAGTCTATTATGTAGCATTGGTATTTTTATAGTTGTCTGCACTCCTCCTCTAAAGTTTAGTATTTCTAAATAAAAATAGAGTGGTGAAATCCTATATTTAGGATTTCACCACTCTATTTTTTATTACATAATTAAACTACTAATATTTAGTATATTATGCATTAATTGGCTTAGCATATTTCTTCCGATACGAATGTGGTGTTTCGGTGGTAGCTAGCTTGAATATTTTACAGAAGTAGCTTGTTCTATTATAGCCCAATGTTTTACTAATCTGATTAACCGTTAGTTGCGAATATACCAATAGCTTTTTGGCTTCTTGTATGCGCAATAGTGTTATATATTGCATTACTGATAGTCCTGTATCATCTTTAAAAATCTTAGAGAAGTAGGACTCGCTTAAATGAATATGTTCCGAAATCCTCCTGAGCGACACGCGTTTGCTCAGGTTTTTTTCTATGTATAGCATAGCCTTTCGGATTTCAGGCCGATTGATAGGGCGTTCTGATTCTACAAAGTCTGGCAGTTGTTCATATGGCATTTCTTCTGCTATTGCATCGTTAAATGGGAAGTAATGTTCTACTAAGATCCGCAAGACCTTTGTAGCACTGTAAATTTGTTCTGCAGTCAGAACTGGCAAGGTCCGATATAAGGCGCGAAGTTTAGTATCATCATGCCAATCGGTTTGAGTAGGTAAAATTGGCTTAATAGTCGTATCCTCTGTTTTTGCTTGACCTGCCATGATGAAGCCTAAGATAGCACCATCCTTCATGATGGGCACGGAGAAATCTATGAGCCCCATGTGACAGCGATACGGACAGGATGATAGTTCTTTTGTAGCATCTAGTCCACCATATAAGTCGCATTGATTGCAACGCTTGGCGTAGGTTGGATTGCGCCTTACGACCTTACAGAATGGGGAAAAGTTATATTCTTGAGATAACACTTTTCCACGATTATTAACAAAAATAGCTGCGATTTTTGTTATGTTTGTGAAATCACGCATGATTTCATTTATAAGCTTCGTATCTTCGTTCGTACAAATCATAGTGAAACCTCCAATCACAAATGTGTTAAGAGGTCTAGTAAGCACACCGCTAAAATAGCTCTACTTGCTCTCTAGCTAAAGGGTCGGCTCTAAACCTGAGAAAAGAGAAAAGTGACATACCACCTAAAATTCATATACATATAAAATTACGTTATTTCTGGCTTTTATATGTATAAGTATAACAGGATTGTCGTATTTTAGTAATAGAAAAATCGCATTTTACGAATATACATAAAAAAGTTGTATTTAATAATTTTTATAATAAAGATAGATAAAAGTCTTATATTACTTATGTTTAGAAAGGATTGAGTCCAATGGGTTGTGACTGAATAGCAAGGCATGCTCTATAGCAATATATGGTGTACAGGATGTAGTGTTGCATACATATGAATGGTTAAAGAAATGATAAAAAATATAAAATGGTATAACGCAGCATAATTCCTGTACATAGATACTTTCATTGTACGTATGGAGGGTATTATGGCGACAACATGTGGATTAACTGAATTTGTAGGAACTAGCAAAACTGGTGATACTATAGGTCTCGTAATTGCTAACGTAGATCAACAAGTATTAGATGCGATGAAATTAAAGAAAAAATATCGTTCTATCGGTATTTTAGGCGCTCGTACTGGTGCAGGACCACACATTATGGCAGCTGACGAAGCAGTAAAAGCAACAAATACAGAAATCGTTAGCATTGAATTACCTCGTGATACTAAAGGTGGCGCAGGCCATGGCTCATTAATTATCTTTGGTGGCGATGATGTATCCGATGTAAAACGAGCTATTGAAGTAGCATTAGCTGAAGTGGAACGCACCTTTGGCGATGTATACGCAAACGATGCTGGACATATTGAACTTCAATATACAGCACGCGCTAGTCATGCGGTAAATGCAGCATTTGGTGCTCCTGAAGGTAAAGCCTTTGGCCTTATTGTAGGTGCTCCAGCAGCGATTGGCGTAGTTATGGCCGATGTAGCTGTTAAATCTGCGAACGTTGATGTAATTGGTTATGCATCTCCTTCTGCAGGTACAAGTAATTCTAACGAAGTTATTTTACAGATTTCTGGCGATTCTGGGGCTGTACGACAAGCAGTTATCTCTGCTCGTGAAGTAGGTAAACAATTGCTTGGTACGATGGGTGACGAACCAGTGAACGGAGCCCCTTCCTATATCTAATCTGAAAGGATGGTATGCCCTATGAAATCAAAACGTTTCGAAGTCTTAAGTCAACGTCCTGTTAATCAGGATGGTTATGTAAAGGAATGGGTAGAGGAAGGTTTTATAGCCATGGAATCCCCTCAAGATCCAAAACCTAGCCTCAAAATCGAAGGTGGCCGTATCGTTGAACTCGATGGTAAACGCCGTGAAGATTTTGACCTTATCGATACATTTATTGCAAATTACGGTATCGTTCTCGATGGTGCTCAACAAGCAATGGCAAAAGACTCAAAAGAGATTGCTAATATGATGCTTACCCCTTCAGTACCTCGTGAAGAAATCGTTAAGATTTGTAAATCGATTACTCCCGCAAAAATGTTGGAAGTTGTTTCTTGCATGAACGTTGTTGAAATGATGCAATGTATGCAAAAAATGCGCGCTCGTCGCACAATGGCTAACCAAGCCCATGTAACGAACGTAAACGATAACCCAGTACAAATCGCAGCAGATGCTGCGGAAGGTGCACTTCGTGGGTTTGCAGAAGAAGAAACAACAGTAGCGGTTGCTCGTTATGCACCACTTAATGCGATCAGCTTACTCGTAGGCTCTCAATGTGGTCGTCCAGGCGTATTGACTCAATGCTCCTTGGAAGAAGCAACAGAGTTAGAACTTGGTATGCGTGGTTTCACAGCTTATGCAGAAACTATTTCCGTATATGGTACAGAAGACGTATTTACCGATGGTGATGACACACCTTGGTCTAAAGGATTCCTCGCATCAGCTTATGCATCTCGTGGTCTTAAAATGCGCTTTACTTCTGGTACCGGTTCTGAAGTACAAATGGGCCAAGCAGAAGGTAAATCTATGTTGTACCTTGAAATCCGTTGCCTATACATTACAAAAGGCGCTGGCGTACAAGGTATCCAAAATGGTTCTGTAAGCTGTATCGGTATTCCTGCAGCTGTGCCTTCTGGTATCCGTGCTGTATTAGCAGAAAACCTCGTAGCTGCTATGCTTGACCTTGAATGTGCATCTAGTAATGACCAAACATTCAGTCACTCTGACTTGCGTAGAACAGCCCGTACATTAATGCAATTTGCACCTGGTACTGACTTTATTTGCTCCGGTTATAGTTCTACACCAAACTATGACAACATGTTCGCTGGTTCCAACTGGGATGCAGAGGACTATGATGACTGGACAGTTATCCAACGTGACCTCAAGGTAAATGGCGGTCTTATTCCTGCTCGCGAAGAAGAAGTTGTAGCGGTTCGTAATAAAGCGGCTCGTGCATTACAAGCTTTGTTCAAAGCCTTAGGTTTGCCTCCAATTACAGATCAAGAGGTAGAGGCTGCTACATATGCGAATGGATCTAAAGATATGCCTCCTCGCGATAAGGTGGCAGATATTAAAGCCGCACAAGACTTGTTAAACCGTGGTGTTACAGGCGTTGACTTCGTAAAAGGCTTAGCTAAAGAAGGTCATCAAGATGTAGCACAAAGTATTTTGAACCTATTAAAACAAAAAATCTCCGGCGATTACTTACAAACATCGGCCATCTTTGACCGTGATTTCAACGTTATCTCCGCGATTAACAATAGAAATGACTATCAAGGTGTTGGCACAGGGTATCGTGTGGAAGGTGAAGATTGGGAACGTATTAAAGATATTCCAAACGCCATTGATCCACGGGATATATAAGGAGGTGTCATGATGGCTGAAATTAACAGAGATGTATTACGCTCTATTATCCTAGATGTTTTACAAGAAATGGGTGGTGTTCATGAGGCACCACAATTCAAGGCTAGTGTTGGTGAAAGTACAACACCAAGTGCGGCTCCTCGACATGAAGACCCAACTGGTGATGATAGCTGGCTCCAAACTGGTGGACCTGCACAACCTGGCACAAGCGCGGATGAAGTAGTCATCGCTGTAGGCCCTGCCTTTGGTCGTAGTCAACGACAAACTATCGTTGGTGTACCGCATCAGGAGGTGATTCGTCAATTAGTAGCTGGTATCGAAGAAGAAGGCTTAAAAGCTCGTGTGATCCGCGTATACCGTTCCTCTGACGTAGCAGCTGTAGCCGTTGAAGGTGATTCTATTTCTGGATCCGGTGTATGTATCGGTATTCAATCTAAAGGGACAACCTTGATTCACCAACGGGACTTACAACCACTTTCAAACTTGGAATTATTCCCTCAAGCACCGCTATTAACAGCTGAAACATACCGCGCCATAGGTAAAAATGCTGCTAAATACGCTAAGGGCGAATCCCCAACACCAGTACCAACATTGAACGATCAAATGGCTCGTCCAAAATACCAAGCATTGTCTGCGTTGCTTCACATCAAGGAAACTAAGCATGTAGTAAAAGGTAAGCCAGCTGATGAAGTTCGTGTCACTGTATAAGGAGGTTTACTATGACTAACGAATTAGAAGCCTTAATTCGGCAGATTGTATCTGAAATAGAAGGGGCAAAGAGGAATACTACACATTACTCTACGCCTCATACATCATCTACACTTAATAGAACAGCCGTTGTAGATAGAGTGGCTACAATCGAAGATTATCCGATTGCTAAAAAACATCCTGAATGGATTGATTTAGGTCAAGGTCGTGATTTGAGCCATATTACGATGGATAACGTAATGGCAGGTCACATCACAATGGATGATTTAAAAATTTCTCCATCTATTTTGAAAGCTCAAGGTCAAATCGCTAAGGCTGGGGGCCGTGATCAAATTGAACTCAACTTCTCCCGCGCTGCAGAAATGACGAAAGTTAGCGATAAACGCTTGCTTGAAATGTATAATGCACTTCGTCCATATCGTTCTTCTAAACAAGAATTATTAGATATTGCTAGTGAGCTTGATGGTTTAGGAGCTCCGATTTGTGCAAACTTTGTACGTGAAGCAGCAGAGAACTATGAACGTCGTAAAAAACTGAAAGGTGATAATTAACCTATAGGAGATGTCATTATGAAACGAATTGTTGGCATCGATATCGGAAACTCTACAACAGAAGCGGCCTTAGCCGAAATTCATAGCAATGGAGAGGTAAAGTTCTTATCTTCTGCTATTGCCAGCACCACTGGTATTAAAGGAACGCGCGAAAATATCGTGGGGCTCATGGATGCCCTCAAGTCGCTAATCAAGTCTGCTAATCTTACACTACGAGACATTGACTTAGTTCGCATTAATGAGGCTACACCAGTTATTGGCGATGTGGCTATGGAAACGATTACTGAAACCATAATTACAGAATCGACCATGATAGGTCACAATCCTAAAACACCAGGTGGTTTAGGCCTTGGCGTAGGCTATACGGTTCCTATTGAACAACTTATCGACAAGCCGCAAGATAAACCATACATCGTGGTAGCTCCTAAAATTATCGATTTTGAATTGGTAGCACAGCTTATCAATGCCTACTGTCAACGCGGTTATGATATTCGCGCTGCTATCCTTCAAGCCGATGATGGGGTACTCGTCAATAATCGACTAGATCATAAAATTCCTATCGTAGACGAGGTTGCGTATATCGATAAAATCCCAATGGAAATGCTTTCCGCGGTAGAGGTTGTAGAACCGGGGCAAGTGGTATCACAATTATCTAATCCTTATGGTATTGCCACTGTATTTGAGCTTTCACCAGAGGAAACAAAGAATATTGTACCAATTGCTAGGGCCCTCATCGGGAATCGCTCTGCAGTAGTTATTAAAACACCTGAAGGGGACGTTAAAGAACGGGTAATACCGGCAGGATCCATCATTGTTATGGGAAATGACCGAACTGTATCCGTCGATGTATCTGCAGGGGCAGAGAAAATAATGGAAACCCTTGAATCCGTTCATTCTATTGAGGATATCAGCGGGGAAGCAGGTACGAATGTAGGTGGCATGCTTGAAAAGGTTCGCCTCACAATGGCGCAATTGACGAATAAATCACCTCAAGATGTATATATTCAAGATTTACTAGCTGTAGATGTGGCTGTTCCTATTAATGTGAAAGGCGGTCTTGCAGGTGAGTTCTCTATGGAACAGGCTGTAGGCATTGCCTCTATGGTTAAGTCAGATCATCTACAAATGGAAATCATTGCAAAGCAGGTAGAAAAAGAACTAGGCGTTCCTGTTGAAATCGGCGGTGAAGAGGCTGAATCAGCTATCTTAGGCGCTTTGACTACACCAGGGATAGCAAAACCAATGGCCATACTCGATTTAGGAGCAGGCTCTACCGATGCATCTATCATCAATCAAGAAGGAAAAATTAAGGCCATTCATCTTGCGGGAGCAGGAAATATGGTAACAATGCTAATTAACTCCGAACTTGGTTTAGAGGATATGCATATTGCAGAAGCTATTAAACGAGATCCATTGGCTCAAGTACTCAGTGTATATCACATTCGTCACGAAGACGGAACGGTGCAGTTCTTTAATGAACCACTTTCTGCAGCATTGTTTGGTCGCGTTGTTATCGTTACGCCTGATGGGCTCGTTCCTGTAGAACGAGATATCCCTCTAGAAACAATTAAGCGTGTCCGTCAAACGGCAAAGAAACGGGTATTTGTAACAAATTCTCTCCGTGCTTTGGCATCTGTTAGTCCTACTCATAATGTGCGAGATATACCATTCGTAGTTATCGTAGGTGGCTCTGCATTAGACTTTGAAATTCCTCAACTCGTAACCGATGCACTTTCACAATATGCATTAGTAGCAGGTCGAGGCAATATTCGAGGCGTTGAAGGGGCACGAAATGCGGTAGCAACAGGCTTGGTATTATCCTATGCACAGAAGGGAGGCCTATGATGGACCAAAGTATCATCAGCAAGCCAACTATTTTGCTGTATGCTACACAGCATATCAGTGAGGATGTACTAAAACCCGTTCTACATGGTATTGAAGAGGAAGGTCTACCAGTTGTCATTGAGTCCCATAGTGGTACGCATATGGCATTGGCCGATCTGGCATCTCGTAATTCCGCTTTATCTGTAGGTATAGGCGTTGATGAACAGGCTATTGTATTGACCTATAAAAATATACCAGCCCATCAATTTATCTACCGACTTAGTGGTTACAGTCAATATCCAGATAGCTTACGCACCTTAGGTGTCAATGCAGCTCGCCTTGTAAAAGGAAATCCTTTCGTTTCTGATGAACGATTGGAAGAGGCCTTTTAAATACAACTAACTTGAGAGGTGGTGCATATGGCTATTTATACGAAAACCGGTGATGCAGGTACAACGGCCCTTTTTGATGGCACACGGGTACCTAAAAATTCACTTCGTGTGAACACATATGGAACCTTTGATGAATTAAATGCACAGGTTAGTGTATGTGAGAAATTAGTCGTCTCACCAGACAATAAACATGTGCTTCACACATTACAACATCAGCTCTTCCGCTTATGTGCGGAGGTAGCAACGCCTCATGTAGAAAATCTTAGTGAAAGTAGCAATTTGATTTCACAACAAGATATAAGCGATTTGGAACGTTTGATCGATGACTATACAAAGCGATTGCCGCAGCAACATAGCTTTATATTAAGCGGAAATTATCTATCTGCTGCAGAGCTACATGTGGCTCGCACAGTCTGTCGTCGCGGTGAACGATTACTCATTAGTTTAGGTGAGGTAGAACCAATTCGCGATGAGGTTCGTAAATTTATTAATCGACTATCTGATGCTCTATATATCATGGCTCGCATGGAAGACTATGTACAATTTGTAGAAACAATTGTAGAACGCGTTGTAGAACGTGTGGCAACTAGTCCTGCGAAAATACGAACAGACAAGAATCAAGGCATAGGCAATATAGAGCATACTGCTGAAACTGGAGTTTATGATATGACAACTGGAACAGAGTTAGAACATATTATGACGAAGCTTTCTCAAGCGGCAATGGACTATGCTCAGTCCATAGGCGTACCTATCGTTGTATCTATAGTAGATGCAAACGGTGTATTAATGTATTTCCAACGTATGTCAGATGCATTGCTCATCAGTAACGACATCGCACAGGCAAAGGCGTATACCGCAGTGGCGCTTAAATCAGCAACTCATCAAATACATCCAAGCGCACAGCCTGATGGCGATCTATTCAACATAGAATCCATGGTAAACCGTAAAATTTGCACCTTTGGTGGAGGATATCCAATCATCATCAATGGCAAGATTGTGGGAGGACTTGGCATTAGCGGTGGTACCGTGGCACAGGATATGGACATTGCATCTCACGCATTACAATCTATGTAGATTTATGAGGTGAAAACAATGGACGTAACGCAAATGTATATTAGTGAGTTTGTTGGTACTGCCGTTCTAATTGCATTTGGTAATAGTACAAATGCATCAATTCTATTAAAGAAAACCATCGTTAGTATTTTTGGAACTAACTGGTTACACATTATCTTTGGATGGGCCTTTGCCGTAGCCTTTGGTGTATACGTAGGTATTACACTTGGTGGCCCTGGCCATTTGAATCCAGCAGTTACCTTTGCCCTTGCTGTAGCTGGTATATTCCCTTGGGATCAAGTCATTCCAATGTCTATAGCGCAAATTGCAGGTGGTTTTACAGGTGCTGCCATTGCTGCACTATTCTATTATCCACACTTTAAAGTAACAGGTCCTGACGAAGGGAACTGCGTAGGAATTTTTGCAACAGGTCCAGCAATCGATAATAAACCTTTCAATTTGATATCCGAAATTATAGCTACCTTTATGTTTATGCTAGCTATTCTCTGCTTAGGTAAGATGGCTGATGGATTGGCACCTATGGTCATCGGTATCTTAGTAGCATCTATTGGTATGTCCTTTGGTGCAACTACTGGGTATGCGTTAAATCCAGCACGTGACTTTGGTCCACGCTTAGCGTACTTTATTTTACCGATTCCTAATAAGGGAACAGCTAATTGGCAATATGCATGGGTACCATTTATTGGACCATTGATTGGTGCCGGATTAGCCGTATTATTCTTCAAACTAGTGGCACCTTAAATCGTGGACCATGAAGGATAAAGTTAATAATACGGAATCTAGTTGTAAATGTTGAATTAACAGTTTTGAATTAGGAGGAGATTATATGGCCTTTCAAGAGGTAATTGATGCGAAACAGCGCATCATACAAGAATTTGTACCCGGAAAGCAGGTTACGATAGCCCATGTTATTGCCAATCCTAAGCCAGATTTATTTAGAAAAATGGGGCTTGAGGAAAAAGGTCGCAATGCTATTGGGATTCTTACCATAACACCTGGCGAAGGGACCATTATTGCAGCCGATATTGCAAGTAAATCCGGTGATATCGAAATCGGGTTCATCGATAGATTTTCGGGGGCACTTCTCATAACTGGTGATGTATCTGCTGTTGAATCTGCATTGCGCAGTGTTATTGAAGGTCTGCACCGCATTTTAGGATTCTTCCCAACGGATTTAACAAGATCCTAATGAAAGGGTAAGTATGAGCACTGAAAAGAAAGAAAAGCATATCCTTCTAGTAGGGCGGAGCGGATGTGGTAAGACTACATTAGCAGATACGATTACCCATGGTTCGGCTACGTATCATAAGACACAAGCTATAACGCGCGTGGGAAACTTCATCGATACCCCAGGAGAATACATGGAAAATCCTAATTACTATCGAGGCATTATCTTGCACGCCTATGATGCGGATTTAGTGATTTTCATGATCCCAGCCGGTGATGAAACAACCATATTCCCACCAAGCTTTGGTAACTCCTTAAACCGCGAGGTTATAGGTGTTGTATCAAAGGTGGATACGGGTAAAGATATAGAGGCGCCTCGACGCAATCTTAAACTAGCAGGAGCCACTAAGATTTTTGAAATATCAGTTCACGATGAAGAGTCGTTAAAACAATTATGTAACTACATATACGGTTAGTTGAAAGAAGGTTTTTCCATGGACAAAGGTTTTGAAGAACAACTTAATCAATTTATTTTAAATAAGGCGATCATTCCAAAAAGCTTGGGTTTATGGGAACGATATTTCAAAAAAATGTGTCTTGCTTGGCAGGATATGAAACCTGAGATTCATACTCAGCATATTATTTTTTCTGCAGATAATGGCATTTCCGTAGATGGTTTAATCGGTTATAACTATGAGATTACTCGTAAACAGTCTCAGAATATGATTGATGGTAAAAGTGCAGTTGCTAATTATTGTATCTTTAACCATATTCCTTATGAAGTGGTAGATGTAGGTATTGCTTGCCCACAAGGTATTGGGGTCGATCGAAAGGTTGCTCAAGGCACAAAGAATATATTAGACGGTGCTGCTATGAGCGCTGGAGAATTTGATTTAGCGTACCAAGCGGGATATAACCGCGTTGTCTACTATGCAGAATCGGGAATTAATCTATTTTCCTTCGGAGAAATGGGTGTTGGTAACACGACTACGTCAGCAGCGGTCTTGAGTGGTCTTACAAAGCTAGACCCACGTATAACCGTAGGTCCTGGATCCGGTCCTGAAGACGAAGCGTACATGAATCAAAAACGTGAGTTTGTACGGACTGCGCTATCTCATCATAAGGGGCACTTAAATAGTCCAAAAGAAGTAATTAGCCGCGTAGGTGGCTTTGATATAGCCGCTATTACAGGCGCTATGGTAGCTTGTACAGACCTACATATTCCATTTGTAATCGATGGATATATTACAGCAGTTGCCATGGCTTGTGCTACTCAAATGAATGGAGAAGCTCCATTATACGGTATTCCATCTCATTATTCTCGCGAGGTAGGAATGGCCGCAGCATTGGCTTATGCAAATATTCGTCTTGATGAAGTTCCAATCCATGGACAAATGGCATTAGGTGAAGGTACAGGAGCTGTACTTATGGTACAGTTGCTTAAAACCGCTCACTTTGCCTTTATGAATATAGGGACTATGGTGGAACTATTAGAAAAATAAATTTGTAATCATTATTCTATATTTTGTAAAAGGAGAGAAAACAGATGACACAAGAAGCATTAGGTATGGTGGAAACTAAGGGTCTAGTAGGCGCTATTGAAGCAGCTGATGCAATGCTTAAAGCAGCTAATGTGGAACTCGTGGGCAATGAAAAAATTGGCTCTGGTCTCGTTACTGTTATGGTTCGTGGTGATGTAGGTGCTGTAAAAGCTGCTGTAGATGCAGGTGCAGCTGCTGCTGAACGCGTAGGCATTGTTATCTCTACTCATGTAATTCCAAGACCACATAAAGATGTAGAAGGTATTTTACCAACAAAGGGTGAATAATTATGGCCGATACTAAAAGTATGGTAGATGAGATTTTAAAACGCGTGTTGATGCGTATCGATGGTACTGACTTAAGTAAAGCAATAGGCGCAACAGGTAATGCATCATGTGCTTCGTCACCTGTAAGTTCACCTACTGTAAGTCAATTACAAACTTCTATGATTACTGAACATGTAGGTAGCACTACAACAGGCGATACAATTGGTCTCGTTATTGCCAATGTAGACAGTCAAGTATTGGAAGCTATGCAGCTCACTAAGTCATATCAATCCATCGGTATTTTAGGTTCACGTACAGGTGCAGGGCCACAAATCATGGCCGCTGACGAAGCTGTAAAAGCAACGAATACTGAGATTGTTAGCATTGAACTTGCCCGTGATATGAAAGGTGGCGCCGGTTCTGGTTCCCTTATCATATTTGGCGGCGATGATGTATCTGATGTAAGACGTTCTGTAGAAGTAGCATTGCGTGAATTAGAACGTACCTTCGGCGAGGTATATATGAACGAAGCTGGTCATGTGGAGGTTCAATATACAGCTCGCGCAGGAGAAGCATTAGTGACTGCCTTTGGAACACCAGAAGGTAAAGCCTTTGGCTTGATCGTTGGGGCCCCAGCAGCTATTGGTGTAGTTATGGCGGATACAGCAGTTAAATCAGCAAATGTAGATGTGGTAGATTATCAGTCTCCATCGAGCTCAGATATGTCAAATGAAGTTGTTTTACTAATGTCTGGTGATTCTGGCGCTGTTAAACAAGCTGTTAAAGCAGCACGTGATGTAGGTTTAGCATTATTAGAAACCATGGGAGAAAGACCTAAGAATAAAGGTAATGCTTACATTATTTAATGAAAGTTAGTTCAAAGAGCCATATATTCATTACATATCATTATCACGTCGCAATAGATGATACTTTCACAATGTGAATAGGAGGATTCATAATGGCAGAACTAAATGAACAAATGTTACGGGCTATCATTATGGATATAATAGATGAAGTAGGTATGCTCAAGGATGAGCCTGTTCAGGCGACCCCGAAAGAAGAACCTAAAATAGAATCTCAAGAACCAGAGTTAAAAGATTTGATTCGTCAAATGTTAGTAGATATGCAACGTAGCTAACGTTATAGGAATGCATGAATCCTGTGTGCGAATCATCAACAGAAATAGACGTCGGGAGGTGGCATAGTGAAAGATTCACTAGGGTTACTAGAAGTAGCTGGTTTACTGGGGGCTATCACCGCATCAGATGCAATGGTTAAAGCTGCAAATGTACGGTTGATAGGAATAGAAAAGGCGAGAGGCCTTGGCTGGATGACAGTAAAGGTTGCCGGTGATGTAGTAGCTGTGGAAGCGGCTGTTCAGACTGGTGTGGCTCTTACAAAAGGAATGAACCTGTATGTAGCTCATAAGGTAATTCCAAGACCTGCAGAAGGTTTAGTAGAATCCTTTAATGATGATTTTACAGATAAGCCTGCTAAGGTTTCTGATGAGACACAGTTAACTAAGGCGAGTGCTGGTGTTCAAGAAACTAAAAAAGTTATAGAAACTGAACCAGTCAAAGCTGAAGTTACAACTTCTAAAACAGAGAAACCCCAATTAGATGAAAAGGTTGTTGAAGTGTTAGATGAAATTGTATCTACTATCATAGAACCGAAAAGTTCTAAGTCCACAGGTACAAAGAAAACAACACCAAAGAAAAACTCTAAAAAGAAATAAAGTAGTAAAAATTAGTAAATAATAAAGGAGATTATCATGAATAACGCATTAGGCATGGTAGAAACAAAAGGTTTAGTAGGCGCAATTGAAGCGGCTGACGCAATGGTAAAAGCAGCTAACGTTACATTAGAAGGTACTGAAAAAATCGGTTCCGGTCTTGTAACTGTAATGGTTCGCGGTGATGTAGGCGCTGTAAAAGCAGCGGTTGATGCAGGCTGTGCAGCAGCACAAAAAGTGGGCGAAGTAGTATCTACTCATGTAATTCCACGCCCTCATAGCGACGTAGAATTAATCTTACCTAAGAAAGGATAATAGCTTATGGATTGGGAACAGATTCGTGCTATCGTACGAGAAGTGATCGAAGCCATATTCGAATCGTCCATTCCCGTAGGTGTGAGCAATAGACATGTCCATCTATGTCAGGCGGACTGGGATGTATTATTCCCGAATCAGGCTATTACTAAGAAAAGTGACTTAAAACAAACTGGAGAGTTTGCTTCAGAACAAACCGTTACTTTGGTGGGGCCTAAAGGGGTCATTCAAAATGTCCGCGTACTAGGTCCTCTTAGAAAACAGTCACAAGTGGAGGTATCGTTGACCGATGCTCGTACATTAGGCATAAAGCCTCCTATTGTGCTATCTGGTCATTTAGAATTAGCCGTAGAGATTACTCTATGTACTGAAAACGGGGAAATAACAAAACCTATTTGTATTGTTGCAAAGAGACATATTCACATGTCGCCGGATGATGCAAAACGGTTCCATGTAAACGACGGTGATAGCGTTAATGTTGAACTTCAAACGCCAGAACGCACCACTGTATTTGGTGATGTCATAGTTCGAGCCGTACCTGGTTTTGTCCTAGAACTCCATATTGATACAGATGAGGCAAATGCTGCCAATGTACAAGGTACAGTGATGGCGAGAATTGTACAGTAAAGTAGGTGATACGATGAAGGGTTTGAAAAAGGCAAATAATACATTGCAAGAGTTCTCTGATCTCGTAGAGTCCAAACAAGTGAGCTCTCATAATCAAAAGAATTTGCGTGTAGGTATTGACCTTGGTACATCATCTATTGTCTTATCCGTAGTTAACGACAAAGGTAAACCTATATATGGCGCCTTTGAATACAATGAATCTATTCGAGACGGCCTTGTAGTTGACTATGTGGGAGCTGTTACAATTACGCGAGCGTTAAAGGCTAAGGCAGAGGCAGCCTTAGGCACAGAACTTGTATATGCCGCAGCAGCTGTTCCACATGGAACGATAGGCAAGAATAAAGATGTAGTAGGTCACGTTCTAGAAAGCGCCGGTTTTGAAGTAACTTGTATTTTAGACGAACCTACCGCTGCTGCTAATGTGCTAGGCATCACCGATGGCGCTGTTATCGACGTCGGTGGTGGTACTACAGGCATAAGCATTTTAAAGGATGGCCGAGTTGTATATACCGTAGATGAGCCTACAGGGGGTACCCATATGAACCTTGTTATTAGCGGGGCCTATGGAATCTCTATCCCTGAAGCGGAGGCTTATAAGCGGAATGAAGCAAATAAACGCGATGTATATGCAACCATACGGCCTGTTGTTGAAAAAATGGCAGCTATTTCTAAGCGTGCGTTACAAGAGGGTGGTTATGAAAAAGGGACTCCTATTGTTGTTGTAGGTGGTGCTTCTAATTTTGAGGAGTTTACAAAAACTTTCAGTCAATATATAGGATTACCCGTAGATAAGCCGCTATATCCAGAATTTGTAACGCCCTTAGGAATTGCCATGGGAAGTGAGCATTAATATGGATGCATTAGTTAAACTGGTGCTAGAACGCCTAGAAAAGCGGATGACATCCACTGCTACGTTTATGGTCACAGAATGCAATAGCTATGATGAACATATATTGTTGCAGAATCAACTCATTTCTTTTGCTGGTATAGATTATGCTCATATACGAGAGTTAATGAGCGATACATTGGTGCCTTGGGTAGCCTGTTTGCACCGTGCATTAGCTTATGACTGTGAGGTGACAATACGCCTCGCAGTCCCTGTAACCTCATTGATGAATCCATCAGTTATTCTAGATTGGCCTATCAAATTTCTAGATAAATTTGGTCGTCCTATATATGCCAGCCATCAAGGCTGGATAACGGTCTCTTTTGTAAGATCTTGTGAAAGTCAGTCTATTATCGTCATATATAGGGGGCAACGGTTTACCATGGCTGCTCGAGATGAAATTGAGCGCTTACGTATCACAATAATTGAAGGGAACGAGAAGTATGCAAGTCGGTAAAGTAGTGGGTAGTATCGTATCTACTCAAAAGCATGAATCTCTAAAGGGAATGAAACTGATGATGGTAGATATTCTCGATGGAGAACAAGAGTTGACGGGGCGCATAGAAATCGCCGTCGATACAGTATGTGCTGGTGAAGGTGAATATGTGCTTCTAACTCGAGGCTCATCGGCACGGCATATTTTCGAAGATGATAAAGGCACCGCAGTAGATTGTGCTATTGTGGGTATTATTGATAGTTTTGAAAAATAATTGTATAGGAAATAGCTGGTGCCAGAGTTAAACCTAGTTATTGTGTCACATCATGAATATATCCTTGATTGTGTACACTGTTAGTTGACATGGTCATTGCATCAGCAATGCAACCTATATGGAGGTTCATGGTGGAAAACAATACACAGTTGAAAGAAATGATCCGCTCCATGGTTATAGATCTATTACAGGGGCAAAAGCAAGAAGCAGCCTCATCACAACCTGTTAAACAAGCGCCTAGGGGACAAGTTGAACCAGGTGTATTTGATACAGTTGATGATGCAATTCAAGCAGCAAAAGCAGCGCAAGCGCGTTTTGAAGATTGCACCTTGGCAACTCGTGAAAAGGTAATAGCAGACATCCGTGCTACTATGCGTCCACGAGTACAAGAATTGGCTCAAAAAACTGTTGAAGAAACAGGGATGGGGCGTGTTGCAGATAAAGTATTAAAATTAAACCTTACACTCGATAAAACACCGGGTGTAGAAGATCTCGTTACCGAGTGTGAAACTGGTGATAATGGCATGACATTGTATGAACTGTCTGCTTATGGTGTCATCGGGGCTATTACACCAAGTACAAATCCAGCAGAAACGTTAATATGTAATACTATCGGCATGCTAGCAGCAGGGAATGCAGTATTCTTTAGTGTACATCCTGGTGCTAAGCATCTCAGTCGATTGCTAGTTAGTGAACTTAACCAAATCATTGCTAAATCGATTGGCATTGAAAACCTTATCGTTACACTTCGTGAACCATCTATTGAGTCTGCTCAAGAGATGATGCTACACCCAGATGTGAGCTTATTAGTTGTTACTGGTGGTCCTGGCGTAGTAAAACAAGCGCTTCAAAGCGGTAAAAAGGTTATCGGTGCAGGTGCTGGTAATCCACCCGCCTTTGTAGATGAAACGGCAGATATTAAAAAGGCCGCCCAAGATATCGTGCTCGGTGCTAGCCTAGATAATAATATCCTTTGTATCGCTGAAAAGAGCGTCGTTGCTATGCGCCAAATCGAGCCACAGCTAGTTCAAGAAATGGTAAAAGCAGGATGTGTCCTCATTGACAATCAACAAGATATTCAACGCCTCGTAGATTTAACAGTCTTACCAAATGGGACACCAAATAAAAAGTTCGTCGGTAAGAATGCAAGTGTCATTCTTGATGCGGCACATATTCCGTACAATGGTGATCCACGGTTGATTATCATGCGCACACCAAAAGACCATCCATTTGCAGTCATTGAAATGTTAATGCCTATTCTACCTGTTGTAACGGTAGATAGCTTTGATGAAGGACTCGATGTATGCTTGATGTTAGAAGCAGGCTTACATCATACGGCAACAATGCATTCCTTAAATATGGAACGCCTCAATCGGATGGCCCGTAAAATGAAAACTTCCATTTTTGTTAAGAATGGCCCATCCTATGCCGGTCTTGGCTTTAGCGGTGAAGGTACGACAACCTTTACAATCGCTACACCTACTGGGGAATCCACTACATCGGCTCGCTGCTTTGCACGCCGTCGTAGATGTTGTTTAACAACAGGATTTAATATTCGATAGGTGGTGAGTATATGAATAAATGGACTTTTCCAACCCAAATTTATTCGGGTACAGATTCGTTGAATCGTCTTACAGAATTTAATAATGAATCTATCCTTATCATATGTGATCCATTTTTAAAAGACTCACCAAGCCTTACGTATGTGATGGGGTTAATGGATAGTAAAAATAAGGTGACTACATATACAGATGTAGTACCCGACCCACCCATAACTCATGTAGTAAAAGGCATTGAATTTATGGAAGCTATTAAACCGACTGTTATCATCGCTATTGGTGGTGGATCCTGCATCGATATGAGCAAAGGGATAGCTTATTTCGGTCGTAAGTTAAAGCATATGGATATTAAATTATTCATCGCCATTCCTACTACAAGTGGAACAGGCTCTGAAGTAACTTCCTTTGCTGTTCTTACAGATAGTGAAACACAAATTAAGTATCCTCTTGTAGATGATGCGGTATTACCTGATGAAGCTTTATTAACGCCATTATTTGTAAAAACATCTCCACCTAGTGTTACTGCATTTAGTGGTATGGATGTACTCGTTCATGCTCTAGAAGCCTATGTGGCGACTGCTGCAAATAACTTCACCGATGCATTGGCACAACAGGCGATCGAGCTTGTCTTTACATTCTTACCAAAATGTCATAAGCCAACAGCTACAGAGCAAGACCGCATGTCTATGCACGAAGCATCATGTCTTGCAGGGCTTTCCTTTAATAAGGCTGGCTTAGGTATCGTTCATGCCATGGCTCATCAGTTGGGAGGACAATTCCATGTGCCTCATGGGCTAGCTAATAGCATGCTCTTGCCGTATGTAATTGCATTTAACTGCTCTCATAATCAAGAGGTAGCAAAGAAATATGCAGCATTATCTGCGAAATTAGGCTTTGCATCACATAAAGCATCTGAAAGTGACAAATTAGGAGCCCTGTTAGAAGCGATTATAAAGTTACAACGTACTTTGGAATGTCCTATGACACTAACAGAGTTTGGAGTAGACAAAGCTACATCCGGTGAAAAACTTACGCTCATGGCTAGCAGAGCATTAGAAGATATGTGCTATCGCTTTAATCCATACCCAGCAAATCAGGATGATCTTATTAGTTTGTATGAAAATGTTATGTAATTTATATAGAGTAAATAAATAAATTACAAAAAATATAATCAGTAATGTAGAAAAAAGAGACTTTAATGGTTTCATTGAAGTCTCTTTTTTATTAGGCATGATTACTTATTTATTTGTATATGATCGCTTGATAGAAAGGAAAACATTGTATCTGTTGGATTTAACGATGTATGTATCTATCTCTTTATATATTACTGTAGTGATGTGCTATTAGATATACTTTTTTTCATTTTAGAATGATATAATATTTTTTACATCCTATAACAATCTAGAGTCGTTATTCAAATTTAGTCATATTCTATATAACTCATTGGAATATAGAATAACATAGATTTTATCTACATTTGTTGTATAATAAAGATAGGATATTTAAAAATTTAGATATTTTGGTGAAAGTATTATATCCTTATCTATTTTAATTTTTTATTTTAGATGCTTAGTACAGTATATATGTTGTACATATTACATGTGAGACTTTCACAAAAATAAGTATGGTCACTTAGGTGGTCATACAGTCGTTAAAAAGAGAGGTATTTATGCAGCACATGCTACGCATGGGGATTGACGTGGGGTCTACAACGGTTAAAGTTGTATTATTGGACGAACACGATAATTATTTGTATAAAAAGTACATACGCCATTATGCAAACATATTGGACACAGTATATACCTTGTTACAAGAGGCTCAAGTTGGTCATGAAGACGCTCTTGTTCATGTATGTATTACTGGTTCTGGTGGGATGGCTATGGCCGAAAAGGTGCGCATCCCATTCGTACAAGAGGTTATTGCTGAAACGCGAGCTGTGAAAGCCCTCTATCCAGAGACAGACGTTATCATCGAACTTGGTGGTGAAGATGCGAAGGTTACGTATTTAGGTCAAACTGCAGAACATCGTATGAATGGCTCCTGTGCTGGTGGTACGGGCGCTTTTATCGACCAAATGGCGACTTTATTGCAGACAGATGCATCTGGCCTTAACCAATTAGCCATGAATGCTGATACGATTTATCCAATTGCGGCACGCTGTGGCGTATTTGCTAAAACAGACGTACAAGCTTTGTTAAACCAAGGTGCATCTCATGAAAATATTGCAAAATCTGTATTCCAAGCAATTGTAAATCAAACGATTGCTGGCCTTGCATGCGGTCATAAAATCGAAGGTAATGTAGCGTTCCTTGGCGGTCCGTTGACATTCTTGTCTGAATTACGCCAATGCTTCTGTGATACCTTAGAGCTAGATGAAGCGCATCGCATTATCCCTGAAAATGGTGAATTATTCATCGCTTTAGGGGCGGCATTGATGAAAGATGAGTGCCGTGAGATTACGGTTGGTCAATTGACAAAGGAAATCGGTGCACTTATTGGTATTCCTATGGAAGCTACAGACCGTGTGGATCCGCTGTTTAAAAATGAACAAGAATTAGAAGAGTTCCGAGCTCGTCACGCTAAGGCGGTAACGCCAAAGGCGAATATCGAGGATGCTCAAGGTCCTTGTTACCTTGGTATTGATGCTGGCTCTACTACTCTTAAGGTAGTTCTTATCAATAGCAACAAGGAAATTATCTTCTCTCACTATGGTCCTAACCATGGTAAACCGTTAGAAAAATCTCGTGAAATCATCGAGAAAATATATGAATTATTGCCAAAAGGCGCCTATATTGCACACTCTGGCGTAACTGGCTACGGTGAGGCCTTTCTTAAACGCGCCCTCGGCATCGATATTGGTGAAGTAGAAACGATGGCTCACTATCGTGCGGCCCGATTCTTCTGCCCTGATGTATCCTTTATTTTGGATATTGGCGGTCAAGATATGAAATGCTGTAAGGTTCGTGATGGGTACATCGAAGATATCGTGTTGAACGAAGCTTGCTCCTCTGGTTGCGGCTCTTTTATTGATACATTTGCATCTGGTCTACGCATTCCTATCGATCAATTCGCAAAAGAAGGATTATTGGCACCTATGCCAATCGACTTAGGATCTCGTTGTACTGTATTTATGAACTCTAAGGTTAAGCAGGCTCAAAAAGAAGGTGCTACGGTACAAGATATCGCAGCAGGTCTTGCTTATTCTGTAATTAAAAATGCCCTTTATAAGGTTCTTAAGGTGAAAGACCCTAAAGAATTAGGCGATCATATCGTTGTTCAAGGTGGTACGTTCTATAATGAATCTGTTTTGCGTGCCTTTGAGAAATTGATGGGCGTAGAGGTGATTCGCCCTGATGTATCTGGCTTGATGGGTGCATACGGTATGGCTCTTCTTGCAGCGGAAACGGCGGAAGAGTTACAAAAGGGTGAAAGTACATTGCTAGATAGTGAAGGCCTTAATTCTTTACAAGTATCTACGACAATGCGCAATTGTGGCCTTTGCCCAAATAACTGCATGCTTACTATCAATGCTTTCTCCGATGGTCGTACGTACGTAACGGGCAACCGTTGTGATCGCGGTGCTGGCGATATGATCCAAGAGAAACGTAAGCCAGTTCCTAACTTGGTAGATGTAAAATTACGTCGTTACTTTGATTACTACTTGAAGAAAAACATTCCAGAGTTTGAAGGTAAAATGCGTGTAGGTATTCCTCGCGTTCTCAACATGTATGAGGACTTCCCATTCTGGTTTACATTCTTCAATAGCTTGGGTTATGAAGTAATCCTTTCAGATTATACGACTAAGGATCAATACAATAAGGCTATCGATACGATTCCATCCGATACGGCTTGCTATCCAGCAAAAGCTGTTCATGGTCACATTCGCGACTTAGCGAATGCACAGGTAGACTTTATTTGGTACCCTTGTATTCAACATGGCCCTAAGGAATTTAGCCGCGACAATAATTACCATTGTCCAATGGTTATTTCCTATCCAGAACTTATCAAAAATAATATGCAAGAGGTATTGGGCGATACTCCATTCCACGCACCATTCTTGCCGTTAGCTGATAAAAAATCCCTTGTTCCGGCCCTTGTGAAAGCATTGGATTTTTTAAACTTAAAGAAGAAGGATATTGCTAAGGCTGTAGACCTCGCTTGGGAAGAGCAGGAAAACTGTAAAGCGTCTTACCGTGAAACGACAAAGAAAACTGTGTCTCGCCTCGTGGCAGAACAAATTCCGACAATCGTATTGGCTGGCCGTCCATATCATTTGGACTCCGGTATTAACCACGGTATTCCTGAACTTATCACATCTCTTGGTATGGCTGTTCTTACAGAAGATGGCGTTGCACCATTAGGCAATGAAATCAAGCATTTACGTGTTGTAGACCAATGGTCCTACCATAGTCGCCTATATCGTGCCGCTGAATTTGTAAGTAGAACTGAAGGATTCCAAATTGTAGAGCTTAACTCCTTTGGTTGTGGACTGGATTCTATCGTAGCAGATCAGGTAAAAGATATACTTTCAGCAAACCACAAAATCCATACCTTGCTCAAAATCGATGAAGGTACAAACCTTGGAGCCGTGACAATCCGTTTGCGATCCTTGCAATCTGTAATGGAACGTAGTTTGCGTCGTCATCATAATCCTGAGGCGCCGGAAGAGGTAGTGGTAGAGAAATTACCAACTTACGATTACAATCGCGTTGTCTTTACAGAAGAAATGCGTAAGACTTATAAAATCTTGGTACCACAAATGTCACCATTGCATTTTAGCCTCTTAGAGCCAGTTCTCAAAAATGAAGGATATGACTTTGAAATGTTGCCAGCGCCTACGCGTGACGATATCGAAGTGGGTTTAAAATACATTAATAATGATGCATGTTACCCAGCGATTATCGTTGTAGGGCAGCTCATGTCCGCACTATTATCCGGTAAATATGATGTAGATAAGACGGCTGTTATCATCTCTCAAACTGGTGGTGGTTGTCGTGCTACAAACTACATCGGTTACTTACGTAAAGCATTGATTGATGCTGGTATGAAACAAGTACCTATTCTATCTCTTAATGCGAGTGATATGGAACGCCAACCAGGCTTTAAGTTGACAAAAGGTTTCTTACATCGCATGATTCAAGCTGTTGTATACGGTGATGCGCTCATGCAATGTGTTCTTGCCACACGGCCATACGAGACAAATCCTGGTTCTACCGATGCATTATGTGATTATTGGATTAAAAAATTACGTGATAATATTACATCTGCCAGTCTTCGACAATATAATAAGTACATCAAAGAAATCATTCATGACTTTGATAACTTGCCAGTCAACAAGGATGTACAGAAACCTCGTGTTGGCGTTGTAGGGGAAATTTACGTTAAATTCCATCCAAGTGCTAACAATCATATTAATGAGCTCATTGAAAAGGAAGGCGGCGAAGTCGTTACATCTGGCTTGCTAGATTTCTTCTTGTATTGTGCAATGGATAGCACATACCGTGCTAAGCACCTTGATGGTACATGGCTATCTGGCTTCTTCGGTACATTGGCTCGTGAAGCCCTTGAACTCTACCGCTTGCCATATGCAAAAGCCGTAGCAGCGTCAAAACACTTTGACCCGCTACAACGTATGACAGAAGTAGCAAAAGAAGCAGCCCAATTCATCGGACTTGGTAACCAATGTGGTGAAGGCTGGTTCCTCACAGGAGATATGATTGACCTTATCGAAAAAGGAGCTAAGCAAATTGTATGCTTACAACCATTTGGCTGCTTACCAAACCACGTAACAGGTAAAGGCATGGTGAAAACACTATCCGCTGCCTACCCAGACGTGCGAATCGCAGCTATCGACTACGATCCAGGATCCAGTGCGGTTAACCAAGCAAACCGATTGAAACTACTACTATCGACAATGTTCGAGTAAGTAGTTAGTGTATTGCGAATTTTTGCTAAACTAATAGTTGTGTAACTCGATGGAGCTACTGTAAATAAGTGATAAGGTCCCTTACATTTTATAATGGGGCCCGAATACAACTGCATATTACTAGTATAGAAAAAATACAGCCCTCTCTTGGCTCAGTACGTTACTACGTTCCGTAAAATCGCTGCAGAGAGGGCTGTATTCTTTTCTATATACGCTAATTATGAAGATGTCCCATTATAAAATGTAAATGATTCAATCTACTGTATATCTAATAGCTCCATCGTTTTTTTATCTCATTATTCACAAAAAATTCGCAATACATCTAACGGAAAAAGAAGAGAGAGGGCTGTGTTCTTTTCTATAAACGCTCGCTATGAAGATGTCCCATTGAAAATATAACTGGATAGAGGAGGGGGGAGAAATGTGGAGATGTGCCTATGGCACATCTCCTTTCTCCTACAATCAGTTGTGTAGGTGGTTTTCGTTATTATGCCTAGGTGTTTGTAGAGTTAAAGAATTAATCTATTTTGAAATATGCTTGTAAAGCCCAACAATGGGACGCCTCTATAGATAATGTTAATATAAATACGATACCCCTTTCCGAAGCGATTTTACGAAGTACTGAGCAAGGAAAGGGGTATCTTATTTATATACTAATATTATTTTGTTGTAGTCGGGCCCCATTGTGGGGCTTATACAAATGTGTAAAAGAGATTAATCTTTTTCTACCAAACCATATAGGCACAATAAGGAAAGCACTGCACATACTAGCATTGTAATCCCCATGGGAATCCCCGTATATTCCCCACCAATACCAACTAATGGAGATACGATTCCTGCAGAGAACATGCTAGCAAAGCCAAGTACTGCAGAGGCACTTCCAGCCATTTTACCGTATTTAGCCATTGCCATAGAGAAAGAGGCAGAGCCAAATAGGGATACTGTACATACGGTAAAGAATAGAATGGCCGTTACAGGAATAAGTGGCCATTCGAAAAGCATAGCTATTAAGAATAGCAAGGAGCCGATTGTTAGTTGCCAGAGGGCAAATGTTAGTAATTGTCGAACTGTGATTACATTACTTAATCTAGCGCTTATGGCACTAGCTAAGATAATACCACAGCTATTGATACCAAAGAGATAGCTAAATTCTTGTGCAGATAGTTGGAAGATGTTTTGGTATACAAAGGATGAACCTGAGATATACGCAAAGAATCCACCAAAAGCAAAGAATTGGATTAGTGTTTGCCCAAGGAATCGCTTATCTTTAATAAGCGTAATGTAGTTCTTTGTAGCAGTTGCAACGCCACCTGTAACGCGTTTTTCTTTAGGTAAGCTTTCACGGAAGAGAAGAGATCCCACTAATAGAATAGCAGAAAATATTGCTAAAATAACGAAGATAACGCGCCATGTAGTGAATAGTAATAATTGACCTCCGATGAGCGGAGCGATTACTGGCGCCAAACCGTTAACCATCATGAGCAATGCAAAGAGTTTAGTCAATTCTTGACCAAATGCAAAATCTCGAGCGATGGCCTTAGCAATTACAACGCCCACAGATCCTGTTAAACCTTGTAGAAAGCGTCCTAGTAAAAGTATTTCAATGCTTGGTGCATAAGCACAGATTATGCTAGAGATAACGCAAAGTAAGTTGCCTGTTATAAGAGGCAACTTGCGGCCCATAGTATCACTAATAGGACCTCCAAATAATTGACCTAATGCAACACCAAAAGTCATCACACCAATGGTCATTTGAATATTTGATGCAGATGTATTTAGTTCACTAGGCATAATTGGTAATGCTGGTAAATATAAATCTGTTGCAAGTGGTGTGATGGCTGTCAACAGACCAAGGAATACTACTAAGATGAAAGAGACCTTAGCAGAATTTTCTTGAGTCATAAAACCCTCCTATACTAAAGTGAGAAAAATAAAAGTCTGCGAATCGCACTTCGCAGACTGCATTTAATTTTTTCTATTTGATACGATGTATTTTACCATGATTGAGAAAAAATATCTATATGAAATATTGACTTTGCTATATCTCTATTTATAGATTACAATTAGTATATTAATTATATCTAAAAATATCAATGTGTTTATTGGCGATGGGAGAATTATATGAAATATTTACTAAAAGGTTTTGTGTTAGCTGCAATAGTAGTAATCGGGACAGCTACGATTTCATCTGTAGAAGCAATTAGTTCTGATGAGGCTGTTCAAAGCGCCTTAGCACGTGTGCCGGGTGCAACAGTTGCAAATGTAACTGAATTCAATCGTGATTATGAGAATGGCCGTTTAGAGTATGAAGGTGAAATACATTATAACGGTTATGAATATGATTTTGAAATTGATACAGATACTGGGACCTTTACTAAATGGGAAGTAGAGCAAGCGGCTTATTAATAGATTGTTACAATTATTTATAGCAAATTAGTGAACTCTAAACTGTATTATCATTAAGCCATGTTATATGTAGTATTCTCATATGTGGCAACAAAAAAAGAACAGCTCGTGAAAAGCTGTTCTTTTTTGTATTGTTACCAGTTCTTAGAAGAAGAAGTGGTGAATTTCATGGATGAAATGTTGACCGAAGAAGGAGATACAACCATGCATAACGATGAAGATCAAGAAGTATTTGAATGCGCTGTTCATGATAACGCTTGCTTCGATTTCATGTTCTAGTTTATGAGCTTCTTCAGCACTGATTTCTTTGTGGTTTTCTAGGTATGCTTTTAAAGCAGGTCCTACGGCACCAATAGAAATCGCGATGGATTGTGGGGACAACATTTTGCCGATACCAGCTGCACCGGAGTTAACTGCTGCCAACCAGAAGCCAAGGTCTTCGAAGTTTGTAGGATCTAAACCTTGAGCTGCAGCGATTTGAAGTGGACCAAACAATACGTTGGAGTTTGTACCAGAACCAGTTAAGAATGCACCCAACGCACCCACGATAGGAGCGAATAGAGGATACAATGTACCTGTACCAGCAACCATTGCTTTTGCAATGTCTGCAGTCATACCAGAGTAAGTCATCAATTTAGCTGTCATAACAACTGTGATGATTGTAAGGTATGTGAATTTCAAGTTTTTAACTGTGCTACCCAATGTACCGAAGATTTCGCCAGCTTTTGCTTTTTGGATGAAACCACCAACAATACCAGCGATAAAAATCATAATACCAGGAGTTGCAATCCATACGAATGTGTAAGGTTTTGCACCAGCACCTTGATAAATAGGTACAGATGTTTTAATGGACGCAAGAGGACCATTAATTGCAGGGAACAATTTAGAAGTTAATAACAATAATACGAAGATTAAGATGAATGGCATTGCAGCTACAAGGCCTTCGCCACCAGAAACTTTAGGGACTTCGCCAGTTTGTTTAACTGCGTATTTAGGATCATTAGGAGGTATGATTTTTGCACAACCAATGATAACTGCCATGATAACGATGGATGCAGAAATTACGGATAATTCTGGACCCATTACAGCGTTGATTACAGTTTCAGGAACTGCTAATGCTAAACCAGAAAGCAATGTTACAAGGAATACGCCTTTTAACGCTTTAATACCGCCACCAATAATCATAACAACAAAGAATGGAGCGATAAGGTTAAGCAAGAACAATTGTACGGAAATGAATGTACCTAAATGGCTTGGATCAAGGTTTGTTAAGGATGCCAATGTAGTTGTTGGAATCCCGATAGAACCAAATGTTGTTGGTACGGAGTTTGCAACGAGACATGCGATGATAGATTTAAGTGGGTCAAAACCTACGGCAACCATCATAGCTGCAGGAATTGCAACGGCAGTACCGAAGCCAGCCATACCTTCCATGAAGGCACCAAAGCCCCATGCAAGTAGTAATGCAAGTACACGAGTATCAGATGTTACAGAAGAAAGCATGGTTTTAATAGTTTCCATTGCTTTCGTATGTACTACCAAGTTATAAACGAAGATAGCAGCTGTAATAACTAATAGGATTGGCCAGATTGCCAATGCGGCACCTTCAAGGGCACCAGTGACCATAATAAATGGGTCAGCTTGGAATGCTGTAATAGCGATAATGAAAGAACCAATCGCAGCAACACTTGTTGCTTGCCATGCAGGTAATTTCAAGATGGATAACGCTACAATCAACCAAATGATTGGAGATAGCGCTAATAGAACGGTGATAGCACTCATTTCTAAGATCATCCTTTCAAGTAAAACAAAAATATATGCTCAACAGGACGACGTAGTTTAATCAATTTAATTGATGAATAAATCGCTATGATGTTAATTTGTAAAAGTTCAGTTAAAATAAAAGCTTACAATAAAATAACAGATATACTTATCATAAAAATTGATATAGTACATAAAATTTTTTAACCTCATAGCCTATGAGGTTAAAAACATAAGAGAGGGGACATAAACAGTGTTTATGTCCCCTTCTGTACTAACTACAAGTCCTTGTTAGGGCCATTACTAAGTTTAGGTATTAGTAGTTACCTTTGAACATTGTAGCAGGAGCTTCTGGTACATAATCGCCGAAGTAGGATTTGAAGTCTAGACCTAATTCATTGCAAAGGTCTTGAACTTCAAGCATTGTACCGTTAAGTACAGGGATGCCTTCAGCTTTAACTTTTTCAACGGATTCATGTTCTTTTTCGCCATGAGTATAGATACGATCTTGACCTTGAGCTTTAGGTGCTTCACGTAATTCTTGTAAGAATTGGGAGAAGTGTTTTTTGATTTCCGCAGGGTCACCGAAGAATTCAGGGTTGATAGCCATGAAGCCATGACAGATGTTGGATTTACCACCAACCATACATTTGTTGGAAGTACCACCTTGGGACAAGATAGAGGAGAACAACTCAGCAATCATGCCGTTACCATAACCTTTGTGACCGCCAAGAACTTCTGTAGCACCACCTAAAGGAAGGATACCGCCACCTTCATGACGGGAGATGTTGCCCAATACTTCAGCTGCATCAGTGGAAGGAACGCCGTCTTTATTAACAGCCCAGCCATCTGGAGTAGCTTTGCCCATTTTGTTGTACATTTCAAGTTTACCACGAGTTACTACTGTAGTGGAGCAATCGAAGAAGAAGTCAACTGGATCAGCTGGTACAGTCCAAGCGATAGGGTTAGAACCAAGCATAGCTTTACGAGCATATGTAGGAACCATGATTGCTTCGGAGTTTGTACAAGAGAAACCGATTAAGCCTTGGTCGGATGCCATTTTAGCATAGTAACCAGCGATACCGTAGTGGTTGGAGTTACGTACAGATACGATACCAACACCGGATTTTTTAGCTTTTTCGATAGCCATTTCCATAGCTTTATGACCCAATAATTGACCCATGCCGTCATGACCGTCGATAACTGCAGAAATTGGAGTTTCTTTTACGATTTCAGGTTTAGCGTCGATTTTAATCAAGCCATTAGTGATACCTTTATGGTAACGAACCATACGTTGCATACCATGGCTTTGAATACCGAACAAGTCAGAAGTCAAAAGTACGTCTTGGATGATGTCAGCTTCTTTTTCGGAGAAACCAAATTTTTGGAAAGCGTCCATGCTCAATTTTTTTAGTGTTTCATAAGGGAATAACACAGTGTTTTTTGCGTCTGCCATCGTTAAAACCTCTTTTCAGAAAATATGTACCTGATATAGCTACTTCACATTAGATAACCATGAATTCAAAATGATTTCTTGTGAGTTCTATATCCTCTCAAATGACACTGTCAGTATAGCACAGAAACAAGTGAGATTGAATAGTCTTACAGTCTGAACGACATTACTAAATACGCATACGTACCGGTGATTTTTGTCACATAATCTATACGACACTATTAAAATGTCTGATTATACCTAAAACTATATGGTTATGACTTTTAGTAATGATTACATGATTTTTTTGAAGAATTTTGGTATTTTTATAGAACTTATTAGTATATCTGTTTAGGCATTGGACAAGAATGATAATGGATAGATATCGATAAAACTTGAAATGTTTAACTACATATATCAAAATAAATGATGAGGTCATAAATGTAATGTGATAATTGAATGCATTGATATACATAAAATAATCATTTCTAAAACCTTTTTAATTCAGAATATGTGCAAAAGGTTATACTTATACGAGTCATACTATAATATAATATAAATATACATCCTATAGTTTATACAATTTATAAGCGAGGTGCTTATCATGAAAGAATATAAATCTGTATGCCCTTACGATTGTCCTGATGCATGCGGACTCATTGTATCAGTCGATAATAATAAAGTAATATCTGTTCGAGGGGATAGAGCACATGCTTTCACAAGAGGTACACTATGCCCTAAGATGGCACATTATGAAAAAGTAATCCATTCTCCGTTGCGCTTGAAGTACCCTATGAAGCGTGTCGGTAAAAAGGGAATTGGTGAAGCTCAGTACACTCGTATTAGTTGGGATGAAGCCCTTGATGCAATTGTCAATAATTTCAAAGAAACTATTGATACTTATGGCAGTGAAAGTATTTTGCGTTACTCTTATGCAGGAACAATGGGGGTTATTCAGAGTCCTGCAGCAGATTATTTTTTTCGCCGTATTGGTGCTACAGACCAAGATCGAGGTATTTGCTCTCCTGCTAAACAAGCGGGGTTCCGGTCCGTTTATGGTGAAACATTAGGTATTAAACCACAAGAGGCGCAACATAGCGACTGTATCGTCTTGTGGGGGATAAATGCGACAGCTACAGATGTTCATATTTTACACGATGTGAATATAGCAAAAAAGAATGGTGCCCGCGTTTGGATTATCGATACTCATAAAACCTATACTTTTAGCCAAGCTCATGAGCATATTTACGTTAAACCAGGTAGTGATGGAGCGCTAGCATTAGGTATGCTCCATATCATTCATCGTGACGGTTTGGCGGATACAGATTTTATTAAGGAACATGTCCAAGGCTACGATGAGCTGGTAAAAGAGGTGTTGCTTAATTTTACGCCGGAGAAAGCATCTGATATTTGTGGTGTTTCCGTGGATCGTATGACTGAGTTCGCTCATGCATACGCTACATCAAAAGCGCCGTTTATCCGTCTCGGCAGTGGTTTGTCTCGATATGGCAATGGTGCTATGACATGCCGTGCTATTAATGCCTTGCCTGCTGTGGTTGGAGCATGGCAATATCCTGGGGGTGGATTGTTGTCGAGTGCTAGTGGTAGTAAATTTATTGGCAAAGATATGATGCAACAGGCTCATGTTCATGCGCCAGCTAAACGATTGATGCCTATGATTAAACTTGGGGAGATGCTTACAAATCCCGAAAGAGTTGGGGTCCATAGCTTATATGTGTTTTCCTCAAATCCTGCTATTACAGCACCTAATCAAAATGTGGTTCGTAAAGGTTTGATGCGTAATGACTTATTCACAATTGTGCATGAGCGTTTTTTTACGGATACCTGTAAATATGCGGATATTATTTTGCCGGCCACAACATCTGTAGAGCATGATGATATTTATAATTCTTATGGTCATTACACAATTGGTACGGGTTACAAATTGATTGATCCAGTTGGGGAGTCTCGTTCCAATTGGCAAGTTATCGCCGAGTTAGCAAAACGTATGGGGTTGGAGGATGCATTTTTTAACTTTAGTGAAAGAGAGCTTATTGAACAAATTGTGCACACTTCGAGTCGTATATCCAAGAGGGACCAAGAGTTGATTTTAAACGGTGAGCCTGTGGAGATGACGGTACCTGAAAATTATAAGATGGATTTCAAAACACCGTCTGGAAAAATTGAATTATATAATCCGCAAGATGTAGAACCATTAATTCGGTATATGCCTCCATATGGTGACAATGCACCGTTTTGGCTCATAATCGGTAATGATATTCGAATTTTGGACTCTAGCTTCTGCGAATTAGACTTTAATGATCCTGAGTTGATGAAACTTCGCATCCATCCAGAAGATGCAAAAATGTATAACATAAACGATGGTGCTGAGGTAGAAATCTATAACGATCGTGGCAGTGTAAAAATTAAAGCATACTACGATGATGAAGTACAGAGAGGGACATTGGTAACACTAGGTGTATGGTGGCAATCTCAATCGAGTGATCCTCACGTGGCAATTAATGCGCTTACCGCAGCTCGTCCCACAGATCAAGGGTGGGGTAGTACCTTCTATGATGTGCAAGTTCATATAAGAAACCTTTCATAGATAATAGTTTATTACCATATCATGAACGAATATGTATAAGATGTGTGATGTCACATGCTTTTACAGCTATATTTAAAAATTAAATCCTTTTACTTATGGGAATAACATTATACGGATATAGAATAGTGAGGATATTTTTCTTGTATACCTTAGCTCCTTTAGATTATAATGGTAATATTATTTTATTGACCTAAAGGGGGTTACATTTATGAATGGTAACGACAATCTGTCGACCCGTGCCTATTTGGCTATAGGTATGATGTTATTTGCTCTATTCTTTGGGGCAGGGAACTTGATCTTCCCAGCGGCCTTAGGTCAACAAGCTGGTGATAATGTCGGTTGGGCATTGCTCGGTTTCGTATTAACTGGTGTAGGACTTCCACTCTTAGGGGTTGCAGCTATGGGTTACTCTTCCTGTAAAGATGTTGAAGAACTTGCAAGTCGTGTGCATCCGATTTATGGCTTGTTGTACACAATTTCTTTATACTTGAGTATTGGTCCAATGTTTGCGACGCCGCGTACTGGTACTGTAGCTTATGAAATCGCAATTAAACCTTTTGCTGAAGGTTTAAGCATGAATATGAATATGGAACCAATTTTCTTGGCATTATTCTTTGGTATTTCTTTGTGGTTATCTATTAGTCCGCAAAAACTTGTTAACCGTATCGGTAATATTTTGACACCAGCTTTACTACTTGTAATTCTGTTGTTGATTGTTAAATCTTTTATTACTCCACTTGGTGGGTATGCGGTACCACAACCGGCATATGGTGATGCACCAACGGCTGTGTTACAAGGCTTCTTAGATGGCTACAATACAATGGATGCCTTAGCTTCCGTAGTATTTGCTATTCTTGTAATCGATTTTGTACGCCTCAGTGGTGCTACATCTCGTGCTGTGATTACAAAAACAGTAATGGAGGTAGGTGCAATTGCGGTAGGCCTTCTTGGTATCGTGTATGTATTTATCGCTAATATCGGTGCTACAAGTGTTGAACGTTTTGGTTTGTTCGAGACAGGGGCTCCTGTATTGTCCGTAAGTGCTAACTATTTGTTTGGTGAGTTCGGTCAAATCATCTTGGCTATCATCGTTCTGCTAGCTTGCTTGTCTACAAGTATTGGCCTTATCACTTCTTGCGGCACATACTTCCACAAGTTGACCCCAAAGATTAGCTACAAATTATATGTAGTAATTTTCTCTCTAGCGGCCTTTGGCCTCAGTATGTTTGGCTTGAAAACAATCATCAGTGCAGCAATCCCTGTGTTGATGCTCTTGTATCCGTTGACTATCGTAATCATTTTGTTGGCACTTCTTCATAATGTGTTCGGTGGTCGTCGTTGCGTATATGCATGGACTATGGCTTTCACAATGATTTCTGCCCTCATGACTGGTCTTGAAACTGCAGGTATTGCACCTATAGCTTTGGAACAGCTCTTTGCTCAATATATTCCATTCCAAAGTGCTGGTATGGGCTGGGTGAGCTTTGCGGTATTAGGCTTCGTTGTAGGTCTTATCCATAAAGGTCTTGCTTCCGATAATAAGTAATAAAGATAAAGGCTCTATGCTTTCATTTTGTGAGAGTATAGAGCCTTTTTATGTTTTGATTGTTGTCATATAAAATTGATTTTGTGTGTAGAAGTTTCTATAATAAGGATAAATAAGGATATAAATGATAAAAGAAGGAAGGAAATTTTATGCGTAGTACTCATTGTTTACCTAGTTATAGTTTTGGAGGTCATGATGTATTTGACGCTATTCCAAAGTTTACAAAATTATATGGCAAGTCTGTAGCTATCATCGGTGGCGAAACAGCTCTTTCTAAAGCTTTGCCACACATTCGTCCAGTGCTTGATAAAGCGGGGATTAAGGTGCTAGATATTATCCACTTTGGTGGAGAATGTACTTTTGCTCGAGGCAAGGAAATTGCACAAATGGCATCTGTAAAAAATGCGGACTTTTTGTTTGCTGTTGGTGGTGGTAAGGCCATGGATACAGTAAAAGTAGTAGCTATAGAGTTAGATGATAAACCATTCTTTACAATTCCAACCATTGCATCTACTTGTGCGGCAACGTCAGAAGTGGCAGCTGTATACACGGCAGATCATACTTTTGATGACGTAGCTTTTGTAAATCATCCTCCTGTGCACTGCTTTATTGATGCTGATATTCTCGTAGAAGCACCAAGCCGTTACTTGTGGGCAGGAATGGGAGATACTATTGCAAAACACTATGAAACTCATCTTTCTGCTCGCAATCGCGAGCAAGACTATAATACTCAGTTAGGCCTTACTCTAGCTTCTATGTGTAGTGAACCAATTTTAGCACATGGTATACAAGCCTATAAAGATAGTCAAGCTAATAAACGTAGTGATGCCTTTGATACCATTGCTATGACTGTTATCTTTACTACCGGTGTTGTATCAGGTTGTGTTCCTATGGCATATAATAGCAACATGGCTCATGCTGTATGTTATGGCTGTGTTACTAATAAAGAAACAGAAGAAAATCATTTGCATGGTGAAATAGTAGCTTATGGCTTACTTATTTTGTTAACCGTTGACCAACAAATGGATGAGTTACAACGGTGGTTGCCAGTATATCGCGAATTAGGTTGGCCTACTAAACTTTCACAATTAGATCTTACTGCATCGCATATTCCTCAAATTGTTGAAAAGGCTACATCTGTTCATGATATTGATGTATCTCCATATAAAATTACAGCAGATATGTTGACTAAGGCTATTCAATATATGGAATCTCTTGATTAATATGGTTTGTAACTATTTGTGTATGTTATGTGATGAGGTTATAAATGCAAGAAATTGTAAAGGGTGGCTTATATCGTCATTTTAAAGGCATGTACTATTACGTGTTAGATGTTGCAACTCATTCGGAAACGAGTGAACAGTTTGTGGTATATCAAAAATTATATGATCAACGTGACTTATATGTACGACCACTAGATATGTTTTTGAGTGATGTGGACCATGAAAAATATCCAGATGTAAAACAAAAAGAGCGGTTTAAGCTGATGAGTGGACGTGATTAGGAGGGCCTGTGGAGCAGAAGTTTTTCTTTTTCGATATCGATAATACCTTAGCTGTATGGCCTGAAGGTAAAATCCCTGAAAGTGCTCAATACAGTTTAGATGAGTTAAAGCGTCGTGGTCACCGTGTAGCCTTAGCAACTGGTCGTATTCAAGTGGATGCTAAGCGTTTCGCAGAGCAAGCAGGCCTTACTGATTTCGTAGCAGATGGTGGTCACAGTATCACTGTTAATAATGAATTGGTATCCATGATAGGTATGGATCGTGATGCATGTATTAAATATTTAGAGTATTTAGAATCACATAATATTCCTTGGGCCGTAACTGACCGTAATAAACTCGGTCGTATTACGCCGTATAAGGAAATTTTAGAGTGGCATCCAAATTGGGATGTATTTAAAACAACTGTAGACCCTAATTTTGACTTTCATAGTGTTGAAGAATTTTATAAGATTTATGTGTTTTTCAAGGAAGGAGAGGAAGAGGAGAAAGATATCGAGCATATGACACATAAGCTCATTCGTTATGGTGATGGCTGTGTTCTATATGAGCCTATGGAAAAGGCGTTGGGTATTCGTAATATGCTTGAACACTTTGGAATGAAGCCGAATCAAGCTGTTGTATTTGGTGATGGGTATAATGATCTGTCTATGTTTAGGCCTGAGTGGCTAAATATTGCTATGGGTAATGCGCGCCCTGAATTAAAGGCAAAGGCTGATTATATTACTACAGACTGTGATAAAGATGGCATTTATAATGCGTGTAAGCATTTTAAATGGATTGATTAATTATCACTAATTCCCCTAAGCCAGGTGAAGTTTATATGAAGATTTATTTTTGTAGCTGCGGCTACAGAATTGGTGTAGTATAGTTAGTATAATGCGCTTAGTTCAATATTCATGTGTTAAAAGGAGAAGAGAAGATATGAACAATAAACGCAGATTATTTTCAACTTTACTTTGTGTAGCGGCATTGACAGCAGGTTTATTTGTTTCTGGTTGTGGCAGTGATAAAGCGGGTGGCATTGGCTCCGTAGTATCCTCCGTAGTTGATGGCGGTAGCGATGAGAAAGCAGCTGCTAAGCTTAATACACTTATTGATGCAACAAATCGCTTCAATGGTGATAATGCAACTTGGGGTCAAAACTATGCAGATAGTTTGGCTAAACTAAAGGGTGGTTTCCAAGAAGGTGCTATTGGTCGTCAACCTCACTATGATACTTTAAAAGATGCTTTGGAAAAATCTAAAAAAGAAGGTTCTACATTTAAAGAAGTTGACACAGAACGCGATAATGTATTAAATATTCTTAATGAATTAGTACCAACATTCAAAGATTTGAAAGCTTATGATGACTCTAAAGCCTATATGAATGATGGTGGTGCTAAAGGTAAAGAACTAGCAGCTAAATACGTAGCACAAGTAGAAAAATTTGATGCAGCTTATGCGAAGTTCAATGATGCTCTTAACAAAGCTAACACCGAACAAACTAAGAAACAAATCGAAAAATTGAAAAAAGACGGTAAAAAAGGCTATGCAGCAGCAATGGAATCTACGCTTCGCTTGACTACTCTTGTAGAAAATGTAGAAAAAGCTCCTAAAAATGCAGACAAACAAGCTGTAGAAAAAGAACTTAATGAAATTCAAACATTGCTTAAGAGCATAAATAATGATCGTGGAGAAGTGCTTGTTAACTCTTATAACTCTGTAGTTGGTTCTGTTCGTCAAGTACTTAACGATGCAAATGAAAACAACCTTAACGACATGATTGAGAATTTCAATAATTATATTGAGTCTTATAACAATACAACTCCAGACCAATTTGACTCTAAATAATCGAATTAACTACGTGATTATCTGAGGATTACAAAAACAGAGCTCCTTTGAAGCTCTGTTTTTTGTTGTTATTATTTATTGTTATATTATTTTTTTATATTTTTAATCTCAATAGTGCCATAATATGATATACTAAAAAAAAGCCGCTCATGGGTTGAGCGGTTTTTCTATGTAAATTTTAAATCTACATTTTAGTTAAATATAATATTAGTATTTTGGGGGACATATGAACTGGAAACGCTTGGCTTTATGCGCAATGTTGGGGATTACAGTGCTTGGTACAACTGCATGCGGTACAAACAGTGGTGAACAACCACAAGGTAACACCGTGAAAGCAGAAACTGTAGCTATGCCCAATTTTACAAACGCACCAATTGCTGATGAATATGCTATCTTTGATACAAACTATGGTCAATTTAAGGTTCGTTTGTTAGGGTCTAAAGCGCCGATTACGGTCAAAAATTTTGATTATCTCGTGAAAAAAGGCTTCTATAATGGTGTGACATTTCACCGTGTTATCGAAGGCTTTATGATTCAAGGTGGAGATCCTGATGGCACAGGTGCTGGTGGCCCAGGCTATACAATTCCTGATGAATTCTCCAATGATTTACACTTCAATAAAATGGGCGTTCTAGCCATGGCTAACCGTGGTCCTAATACAGGAGGATCTCAATTTTTTATTACCTTGGGACCTACGGATTGGTTAGATAATAAACACACCATCTTTGGTACTGTAGTACAAGGCATGGATGTAGTTGAAAAAATCGGCAAGGTTAAAACCGGTCGCAATGATAAGCCAGTAGAACCAGTAATCATCAATACCATTACATTGGAGCCGATTACTGATGATGCGAAAAATGGCAAATAAGAAAAGTACTTCTCAAGAGTCTCTTTCTGGTGAATGCGCATCTACACAAGAGGTACAAGGTATAATTGTAGATTGTGATACAATCTTGAACGACGCTAGTGTTCAAGGCGATGAATCAAAAGAAATGCACTATATTTACTTAGTGCGTTGCTCTGATGATTCTTTGTATTGTGGATGGACTACAGATCTCAAACGTCGAATAGATGCTCACAATGGACATATCCCAGGCGGTGCAAAATATACGCGAGGACGTCGTCCTGTGACCTTGGTATATGCTGAAAGCTTTCACCAAAAACAAGAAGCACAACGCAGGGAATATGCTATTAAACGGATGACGAAGACTAAGAAATTGAGACTCATTAAGGGTGCAAAATAGTCCTTGATTATGGTATAATATGATGATTAATTACTACCACGGAGGTTGAAAATGAAGCGGGTTCTAGTGTCCGTAAAGAGTGTACAACGAGATATGGATGGCAAGGATACCGTAGTGGAACTGATTTCCCCAGGTACGTCACATGAAAAAGGTAATGCTCAATATGTGCGTTATGAAGAATCTAGTGTGACTGGATTGGATGGGGTTAAGACGACCATTAAAATTCATGATGATTCTATCGTGTTGCTCCGAACAGGGGCTGTCAATATGCGTCATCAATACGTCCGTGGTGAAGAACGTGAAGCCGTATATGAAACACCATATGGTGATTTACATATGGCTGTAAATACTCATGAATTAACAGTAGACTTTCATGATGGCGTAGGTCATGTTCATTTAGGATATGATATTTCCGTTGAAGGTGAATGGCAATTTTATAATCAGTTAGATATAGACGTGCGGGAGGATATAGAGCATGGACATGAAGGAAATCCTGAAATCGGGGATTGAACAGGCATTACAAGATACGATTAACAGCGGTGATTTGCCGGCTGGGGAATATCCAGAAATCGTTCTCGAAGTGCCACCTCAAAAGGAATTCGGTGATTTTTCTACAAACATCGCTATGCAATCCGCTCGTGTAGCTCGTCAAAATCCTCGAGCCATTGCTGAAGCTTTGATTAGTCATATGAATTTTGATTGGCTTGAACGTGCTGAGGTTGCCGGCGCAGGTTTTATTAATTTCTTTTTGAAATCTGATATGGTGTACGATACGTTAAAAGCCATTTTGAATGCTGGTACTGAGTATGGTGTTCAACCATTGCGTGCGCGCGATACAATTCAAGTAGAGTACGTAAGTGCAAACCCAACAGGTCCATTGCATGTTGGTCATGGTCGCGGTGCTGCGTACGGTAGTGCTCTTGTAAACTTGTTACGTGCAGCGGGTTATAATGTACAATCCGAGTACTATATCAATGATGCAGGTAATCAAATCGACAACATGGCTATTTCCATTGAGTACCGTTTCCAAGAGTTACAAGGTGCTACATTAGTATTCCCACCTAAACGCAATGAAGACGGTTCTATGCCTGAGTTCGATATTCCAGAAGGGGCTTTAGTGTTCCCTGAAAATGGCTATCGTGGCCCAGATATTATTGAAACAGCGAAAGCGATTGCAGAACGCGAAGGCTTTGATAAATTAAATGCTATGAACGAAGCAGATCGTGTAGCCTTGTTTAAGGAAGAGGGCTTAAAAGAAAAATTAGCTCGCTTAGAGGAAACATTAAGAAACTTCCGCGTTACTTTTGATAATTGGTTCTCTGAACGTACAGTTCATGAAACGGATGAGATTCATCATTCCGTAGAGGCATTAAAGGCCCTTGGCAAAGTTTATGAAAAAAACGGTGCTTTATGGTTAAAATCTACTGATTATGGTGATGATAAAGACCGCGTAGTTATTCGTGATAATGGGGTTCCTACATATTTGGCGGCAGATATTGCGTATCATCGCAATAAATTTGATCGTGGCTTTAAAGAAATGATTGATATTTGGGGCGCTGACCATCATGGCTATGTATGTCGTGTAAAAGCGGCTATGGCGGCATTTGGTTATGACCCTGATAAATTAACAGTATTGTTATTACAAATGGTAGCATTGTTCCGTGACGGACAACTTGTTAAATTGTCTAAACGTAGTGGTGATAGCGTTACATTAGATGAATTGATTGAAGAGGTTGGCGTAGATGCGTCTCGCTATTTCTTCTTGATGCGTTCCTTAGACAGCCAACTTGATTTCGATATTAACTTGGCAAAATCTCGCAGTAATGACAACCCGGTGTATTATATCCAATATGCTCATGCTCGTATTCACAGCATTTACAACCAAGTGCGTGAAGCTGGCATCGCATTTGGCGATTATAGTGAAACTGATTTCACAACACTTACAAGTGAAATGGAATTAGAATTAATTAAGAAATTAGCTGAATATCCGGAAGAGGTCGTTCAAGCTGCTGAACATCGTGCACCTCATCGTATTGCTCGGTACTTATACGATTTGGCAAGCATGTTCCATTCATTCTACCGTCAAGGTCGTATCATTGGCGTAGATCCAGCGTTGCAACAAGCTCGTCTTGGATTAATCACAGCGATTGCCCTCGTTCTTCGTCAAGGCTTGGGTATTTTAGGTATTTCCGCTCCGGAAAAAATGTAATAGGTGGGAGGCATCATGGCAACTAAGTATATTTTCGTAACTGGCGGCGTTGTTTCTTCTCTTGGAAAGGGGATTACAGCAGCATCTTTGGGTCGCTTACTAAAAAACCGCGGTTTCAATGTAACGATTCAAAAATTTGATCCATACATTAATATCGATCCTGGTACGATGAGCCCTTACCAACATGGTGAAGTATTCGTAACAGATGACGGCGCCGAAACGGACCTTGATTTGGGGCATTATGAACGCTTTATCGATATTAACCTTAGCAAACGTTCTAATATTACAGCTGGTAAAGTATATTGGTCTGTAATCAATAAAGAACGCAAAGGTGATTACCTAGGTAGCACTGTACAAGTAATTCCACATATTACAAATGAAATTAAACAAAATGTTTACCGTGTAGGTAAAGAGGATAATGCTGATGTAGTTATCACTGAAATCGGCGGTACTGTAGGTGATATTGAAAGCTTGCCATTTATGGAAGCTATTCGCCAGGTGAAAAAAGAAGTAGGCCGTAACGATGTACTTTACATTCACGTTACGTTAGTGCCTTACATCAATGCCGCAGGCGAGTTGAAAACAAAACCTACACAACATAGTGTAAAAGAATTGCGTAGCATTGGTATTCAACCAGATATTTTGGTATGTCGTAGTGAGAAACATATCTCTGATGATATGAAAGAAAAACTTGCTTTGTTCTGCGACGTAGAACCTGAAGCAGTTATTGAAAATCAAACTTGTAGCTCTATCTATGAAGTGCCATTGATGATGCAAGATCAAGGTCTTGATGATATTGTTATCAAAAAGTTAGGTCTTGAAGATCGTCCATGTGATATGACTGCATGGAAAGAAATGGTTCATAAGATCTTGAATCCTAATAAAGATATTACAGTTGCTATCGTTGGTAAATATGTAGCGTTGCATGATGCGTATTTATCCGTAGTTGAAGCTCTAGATCATGCTGGTATTGCTACAGGTACTAAAGTGAATATTCGTTGGATTGACTCTGAAGAACTTGATGATACTTCTGTAGATCCTAAAGAGGTATTTGAAGGTGTTGAAGGTATCATCGTGCCTGGTGGCTTTGGTTCCCGTGGTGTAGAAGGTAAAATTCGCACAATCCAATATGCTCGTGAAAACAATATTCCATATCTCGGCCTATGCCTTGGCATGCAATCTGCAGTTATGGAATTTGCTCGTAACGTATGTGGCATGGAAGGAGCAACCTCTAGCGAATTCGATGAAAATGCTAAGTACAAAGTGATTGACTTGATGAGTGATCAAGTTGATGTAGATAAAAAAGGCGGTACAATGCGTTTAGGTATCTATCCATGCAAAGTAGAAGCAGGTACGAAAACTCACGAGGCTTATGGGGAAGATTTGATTTATGAACGTCATCGTCATCGCTATGAGTTCAACAATGAATATCGTCAACAATTGACTGATGCAGGCCTTGTAATTTCCGGTACATCTCCAGATGGCCGTCTCGTTGAAAGTATTGAAGTAAAAAATCATCCATTCTTTATTGGTACACAAGCACATCCAGAACTTAAATCTCGCCCAAATAATGCACATCCATTATTCCGTGGTTTCGTAGATGCAATCTTAGAACTAAAAAAATAGATTAAAGCGATGGGATCTATTTTATCTATTATAGGTTTATTTATATTAGCTGCACTCAAACTAGAGCAGTTTGTATATGGTAAATCGGGAAAAGAACAATCTACAACTGGTCACATAGCACGGAGAGGGCTTGCTAATATAGCGGGTTTAATAGCTTTTGATCACGCTACTGTGAATAGTAAGTCTGTTGTAGTACGTAAAAAGAAGAAAGATGCTCAGAAATGAGCATCTTTCTTCTTTTTTTTGCTTACATCGAAAAAAATTGGAAAAATATATCGATAAATTTAAAAATAACACTTGCAATATTGAATGATATTTGTTATTATATAGACAAAGATAGATATAGATGCGGTGTTAAGTACACCAATATAAATATATTCGTTACATATGGAACTCAAATAAGGAGGACATAACATGTCTATTATTGGTAAACAACTTCCTGAATTTACACTTGATGCTTTCAAAAAACCTGAATTGGTAAAAGTTAGCACTGCAGACGTGTTGGGTAAATGGTCTGTATTCGTATTCTATCCAGCAGACTTCACATTCGTATGCCCTACTGAGTTGGAAGACGTACAAAACTCCTATGCAGAGTTGAAAGAATTGGGGTGCGAAGTTTACTCCGTATCTTGTGACTCCGAATTCGTTCACAAAGCATGGTCTGATGCTTCTCCAAGCATTAATAAAATCGAGTACTACATGTTGGCTGACAAAAAACATGAATTAGCTGATTTCTTCGATGTATTCCAAGAAGAATCTGCTATGGCTTACCGTGGTACATTCGTAGTAGATCCAGAAGGCTTCGTGCGTACAGCAGAAATTCATGATATGGGTATCGGCCGTTCCGCTGAAGAATTAGTTCGCAAAGTACAAGCTGCTCAATTCGTAGCTAAACATGGTGATCAAGTGTGCCCTGCACGTTGGAAACCAGGTAAAGATACTTTGAAACCAGGTCTTGATCTTGTAGGTAAAATCTAATTAAGAAACTTATACTTAAATGCTAGAGTAATCTAGACAACTCCTCAAATGACATAAACACGGGCGCGCATCGTTTTCCTGACGATACGGTAAGTCCCAATACCAGATGAACCCTCTCCAATTCATCATGGTAAACCTCATATAACAAACTACAAACTATACGCAAAAGGACTGGCCTTCGGGCTGGTCCTTTTGTGTTATAAGATTATTCTTACTTCGTTGTGTTGAGAGCTAACAAAAGTATAATAACTTGAGCTTTCTACGAGGCAGTTATTAAGTTAAATTATAGGATAAACTCAATAAATATAGGCTGAGTAAATATCCCTTTATAAAAGTAGGAAATAAGTTCTTGCATTTTTATAGTGAGTGGTCTATAATGAAATTAATTCCTATTAATATGAAAGGTTTTATAAATAGCTTTATAAATATAATATAAGCACTTTTTAATATGGGTGTGTTTAACACTAACGTTTACAAAGAAAGGCAAGATATATGAGGATTTCCACAAAAGGTCGTTATGCATTGATGGTTCTCATCGATTTGGCAGAGCAAGGGCAAGATAAACCAGTTTCCTTGCGATCTGTGGCAGAACGACAAGGCATATCTGAAAAATACCTAGAAGGTATCGTAGCTCGTTTAGGCGCTGCTAACCTAGTGGATAGTATCCGCGGTAAATACGGCGGATATCGATTGTCTAAAAGCCCTAAGGAGTACACAATTATTGAAATATTGCTTGCTACTGAGGAATCGATGGCTATCATATCTACCCTTGATGAAGGGGTGAGTACTGATACAGTAATCAACGAACGCACCGTTGGTTTCTGGGCAGGCTTACAAAACTATATTCATGATTATTTAGAAAACGTAACCCTACAAGATGTAATTGATGGGACTTACGCAAAACTCGATACAAAATATGATAATTGGGATGGTTCTATTTAATAAGGAGTGACCACTATGTCTAAAATTGCAAAATCTTTTGTTGAATTAATTGGTAAAACACCATTATTAGCTGCTACACGTTTTGGTAAAAAATATGGTGCAAACGCTAATATTTTCGCAAAATTGGAATACTTTAACCCAGGAGGTTCCGTAAAAGACCGTATCGCAGCAGCAATCATTCAAGCTGCAGTTGAATCTGGTGAATTACAACCAGGCGGCACAATCGTAGAAGCTACATCTGGTAATACTGGTATTGGCTTGTCTGCTGTAGGTGCTGCGCTTGGCTATAAAGTTGTAATCGTAATGCCTGAAACAATGTCCATTGAACGCCGTAAATTAATGCTTGGTTATGGTGCTCAGCTCGTATTGACTGACGGTTCTCTTGGTATGAAAGGCGCTATTGCTAAAGCTAAGGAAATCGTAACGGCTACATCCGGTGCTATTGAAGCAGGTCAGTTCGTAAATCAAGCTAATCCTGCAATTCACTACAGAACAACTGGTCCTGAAATCTGGCAAGATACTGATGGTACCGTAGATATCTACGTATCTGGTGTTGGTACAGGCGGTACGTTGACAGGTGCAGGTCGCTACTTGAAAGAACAAAACCCTGATGTACATGTGGTTGCCGTAGAACCAGCAGATTCTCCTGTATTGTCTAATGGTAAACCAGGCCCTCATAAAATCCAAGGTTTAGGTGCTGGCTTCATTCCAGATACATTGGATACTAACATTTACGATGAAGTAATCCAAGTTTCTAACGAGGATGCTTTTGCTACATCTCAAGCCTTCGGTCACACAGAAGGTGTATTGGTAGGTTTTTCCTCTGGTGCTGCGCTTTGGGCGGCTCAAGAAATGGCAAAACGCCCTGAAAATAAAGGCAAAAATATTGTAGTAATTCTCCCTGATACAGGCGAACGCTACTTATCTACAGCTTTATTCCCTGAAGTTTAATCACCTATCATGGTGAAAGCATAACAGTTGCTTTCTACTGGCTCAAACACATGGATGTTTCCCTGTATTTTACAGGGAGCATCCTTTTTTTCTGAATTCATTTGTTATTGTAATAGGTAATGTACTGAGTAGATAATAGTGCAGATTATTGATAGTGGGAGAGGGTCTTTTACAATAATATTTATTATTGAATACACAAAAAAATTTATAATTGTATATAAAAAAGGAGCTACTAGGTAGCTCCTTTAGTATTTTGGTATGTATTTAATTGTAATTATCTACCGTTTTTAACAATATTATCCATCCAGTTGAATAATTCTTCTAGATCGTAATCACCAGAATGATCTACATCAAATGGTGTTGCCATATCTACTCTGTACCCAAGGTCTTGAGCACGCGTACCTACGATTAAAGGAATTGCAACAGATGTATTGCTGTCAGCTGTGCCGTAACGGATACGATAGAATCGTGCATTTGTCGCAGCTGGAGAACCGAGATAGTTCATTGGGTTCATCATAGTAACAATCTTAGCATTTTCTACGTATACATCTTGATTAGTAGTTGTATCGTGTAATGCAGCAGTAATTGTAAAGTGATTATTATCTGTAGTACTTGTACCAAATAGACTGTTTTCACCAGTATCATTGGAGCGGGAGTCAAAGGCGCCTGGCGCTTTAGAACGGCTTACAAAGTGGTTATATGCTTCCCAGTTAATGTCTTTGATAGTCCCTGTTTTATTATCACGTACAAGGTATGTATGCTTAGATAAATCAGTACCTTTAGCTTGTGCTTTATTAGCAGCAGCAACGATAAATTCTTTTACATAATTTTTGAAAGTACCATTACCATTCTTATCGAGTTTTAGAACACGACCTAGAGAGTCACGTAATTGTAAGTTATTTACGTAATCAGGGAAGTGTTCACTAAGCATTTTGGAGTATGCTAGATCGTCTGCATTCAAGTTTACACGTTGCATTGTGCGTTGTGGTTGAGCAGGAGTACCGCCTACATTGGCTTGTGGTAATTCACCTGGGGACATAGTCACTTTATTAAAGGACGAAATGCCGTTATAACTCCATTCGTAAGCCATATCAGCTGCATCGAGGTTAGTGATAGGGGCATACGCAGATACTGCGTATACATTAGTTGCCGCGGTAGCTGCACCTAATGCTTGTAAATATGGTTGGAAGTCGGAGCTGTTACCAGTTGCACCTTGTAACAAGGATACACCACCGCCTGCACTTGTACCATTTGTGATAATGCGGTTTGCATTACCTGGCATAGCGGAATCGTTGGCGTGTAAGTAGGCTGTAGCCGCTTGTAAGTCAACGATTACTGCAGGGGCCTTACCGATGAAGTTGCCATCGGAAGCTTTATTGGTACGACCACGTGTAGCAGGGGAAGCTACTACATAACCACGGGATAATGCGTAAAGAACACTGTTAGGTTTACCATTTTCCATTTTTGGAGTCATAGCTTGACTTGGCATATAACCGCCTACCGCATTTGGCATGAAGATAGGGGCTGTTTGGGTGTTGTAACCGTTGATAGTGCCGTTGTTGAAATATTCCTCTGGTACATAAATGTTCATGTATTGCTGATCTATGTCGATTGGATTAGCCACGTAAGGGATGTACTCGAAGGCACGATATTTGATTTCCTTATTATCTACTGTCGTAGACATAGATTCGTAATTTTTCGCGTCAAAGGCAAGGCTAATTTTTGCAGATGCATTGGCTTGCAATGGTGGATCCATTGGTTGGGAAAGAATATTTTTCTCTTCTGTAACAGGAGAGCCTTTTGTGGAAGCTTCATTACGAGCATTTACATAAGATTGTGGTAATTTACTTTCTTGAACCTGTTTAGTCTCTGCCTCAGATTTAGCTTTTGCTTCGGCTTCAGATTGAGCTTTAGCCTTAGCCTCGGCTTCAGCCTGAGCTTTAGCAGCAGCATCTGCTTCTGCTTTAGCTTTTGCCTCTGCTTCAGCTTGCGCTTTAGCAGCAGCATCTGCTTCTGCTTTAGCTTTTGCCTCTGCCTCAGCCTGAGCTTTAGCTGCAGCTGCCGCTTCTTCTTTTGCTAGTTGTTCAGCAGCTAAACGTTCTTGTTCTTCTTGGATCGCAGCTTGTCTTGCAAGTTCCGCTTGTTTAGCAGCAATACGTTCTTGCTCTGCCTTAATAGCAGCTTCGCGTTCTGCTTTAGCTTTCTCGGCCGCGATACGCTCTTGTTCAGCTTTTAAAGCGGCTTGCCGTTGAGCCTCAGCTTGTTGAGCAGCAATACGTTCTTGTTCTGCTTTAATAGCCGCTTGACGTTGAGCTTCAGCCTGTTGAGCTGCCATACGTTCTTGTTCTGCTCTAATAGCTGCTTGTCGTTCGGCTTCGGCTTTAGCGGCAGCTTCGGCACGTTGGCGAGCTGCTTCTTCAGCAGCTAAGCGTTCTTCTTCAGCTTGTTGAGCGAGGATACGCTCACGTTCAGCTTTTAAAGCCGCTTGGCGTTGAGCTTCCGCTTGTTGAGCAACGATACGTTCTTGTTCTGCTTTAATAGCTGCTTGGCGTTGAGCCTCGGCTTGTTGAGCGGCGATACGTTCTTGTTCCGCTCTAATAGCAGCTTGTCGTTGAGCCTCGGCTTGTTGAGCGGCGATACGTTCCTGTTCAGCTCTAATAGCTGCTTGACGTTGCGCCTCGGCTTGTTGAGCGGCGATACGTTCCTGTTCAGCTCTAATAGCCGCTTGACGTTGAGCTTCAGCTTGTTGAGCTGCCGCCATACGCTCTTGTTCAGCGCGTAAAGCTTCTTGTCGTTGCGCCTCAGCTTGTTGAGCGGCGATACGTTCCTGTTCAGCTCTAATAGCCGCTTGACGTTGCTCCTCGGCTTGTTGAGCGACGATACGTTCTTGCTCTGCTCTAATAGCCGCTTGACGTTGCGCCTCGGCTTGTTGAGCGGCGATACGTTCTTGCTCAGCTCTAATAGCAGCTTGGCGTTGCGCCTCGGCTTGTTGAGCCGCTAAACGTTCTTGATTTGCTTGTTGCTCAGCAATACGGCGTTGTTCCTCTTGGATACGGATGCGTTCTAGCTCAGCCGCTTGACGGCGTTCTTCTGCAATACGAGCTTGCTCAGCTTGTTGAGCCGCAATACGTTCCTGTTCAGCACGTAAAGCCGCTTGTCGTTGTGCCTCGGTTTGCTGAGCTACCACACGTTCTTGTTCCGCCCGCAAAGCTTCTTGCCGTTGTGCTTCTGCTTGTTGTTGTGCTTGTAGTGCTGCTTGCCGTTGAGCTTCAGCTTGTTTTTGAGCGAGTTGTTGTTGATCAACTTGTGATACATTTTCTTGTTGAGCTGCTTCTTCCGCGGCTAGTTGAGCTAAACGTTCACGCTCAGCTCGTTGAATATCTCGAATCGTAAGCCTCTGTTTTGCTACTACGGCTTTTGTTACTGTAGTATTAGATACAGTTAATGGCGCTATGGATTCTTGTTGAATAACAACAGGCGTACGCTGTACTTGTGTAGTTTGTACTTGTTGCTTACCATCTACTGGTTTCTCTACAGTAACAGGTTCAGTTTTTCGCTGTACATTTATCAAGCTGTGCATTGCTAATGTAGGTTCCATGACAGCCTTTGTATCTTTATTGACAACATACTGAGGTTGAGTTTGAACCTGTTGTTGAGATTGCATTGGTACTACTTGTTGCGGTACTGCTTGTAATGGTGTAACTTGTTGAGTTTGTATAGGGCTAACCGTTGCTGGTTGCATCACGTAGGATGGTTGAGGTTGTGCCATCGGTGGTGCTTGTTGTTGTACAATGGTGGCTGGTTGTGGTGTAGTTGGTAAGACTGGCTGAGTTGCCATTGGTTTCACGACTGGAGTTGCTACACTTGTAGTACTTTGTGTCGTTGATTCAGCACTGGTACTCGTACCTACTAAATCATTCATGTTAAGTGTAGGCTCTGCATGGGCAACACCACCCAGCGCAGCTGCGGCAAGAAATGCAGCAGTAACCTTACAATTTTTGGATGATTTCATGAATTAGTTCTCCGAACTAGATTTCTAATAATAATTTATAATTTTAAAGTTAATTAATATTTATATAGTTTAACATAAATCGATGTAATTGTACAATTTTGAGGATTTGCTTCCACTTTTGAAAGTAGTTTTGATAATGAATTATAAAATAATATTAATTATTTTTGAATATAAGAAAAGGACTAGAGCACGTATATTTTTGAACTATACCTCCTAAATTATGTCCAATTTTAGGTCAGTTCAGAATACGTATATTCTAGTCCTTTTACTATATCTACTAGTGTGACACTAGCTTTTACCATCATAAGAGTCATTAATCAATTAGTCGCTAAATGTTAACTATTGGTTACTAACCGCTAATCGTCGAAACTCGTCATAAACAACCAACGATCAATGATCTATGAATCATCAATAATCAATAATCAATCATCAATAATCAAGCATCAGCCATCAATCATATTTAAATTATAAGCTATAATTGATAGTTAATTTTAATGGTCTATTTAGCGATACTATTTTTTAAACTTGGCTTTACAAGTGCTAAGATGAAGCAAGCCACAATGGAACCGATTGCGATGGATGCAAGGTAAAGAAGTGGATTACCAATTGTTGGTACTACGAAGATACCGCCATGTGGAGCGCGTAGTGTGCATTCGAAGAACATGGATAATGCACCAGCTGTACCAGCACCGATAATGCAAGCTGGCAATACGCGAACTGGATCAGCCGCTGCAAATGGGATAGCCCCTTCTGTGATGAAGGAAAGGCCCATGATGTAGTTTGTGATACCAGATTTACGTTCAGCCTCTGTGAAACGACTAGGGAAGAATGTAGTACAAAGAGCGATTGCCAATGGAGGAACCATACCGCCTGCCATTACCGCTGCCATGATACCGTATTCACCAGTCGCAAGTGCACCTGTGCCGATAACATAAGCCGCTTTGTTTACAGGGCCACCCATATCAACGGACATCATAGCACCAAAGATAAGACCTAACAATACGCGGCTAGTAGTGCCCATGGATTGCAAGGAGTCCATTAACCAGTGGTTAAGTGCAGATACAGGAGGATTGATGATAAAGGTAATAGCGATACCGATGAACAATACGCCAAGTACAGGGTAGAAGAGAACCGGTTTTGTACCTTCTAATGCTTGAGGCAAACCAGATACTAATTTCTTAACTAATAATACTAAATAACCTGCTGCGAAACCGGCAATCAATGCGCCTAGGAAACCAGAGCCACCTTGGTTAGCTAATAAGCCACCAACGAAACCAGCTACAAGACCTGGACGGTCAGCAATACTCATAGCGATGTAACCCGCTAATACTGGTAACATGAAGCCGAAGGAAGCGCCACCGATTTGCATTAAGAAAGCTGCAAGAGGTGTACCGGAACCAAAGTTTTTAGGATTTGCTGGGTCGAATACATCGAATAAAAAGGCAAGGGCAATTAAGATACCGCCACCGATAACGAATGGCAACATGTGGGAGACACCATTCATCAAATGTTTGTAGATTTGACGACCAAAGTTATCTGCCGCATCGAATGCAGCCACTGCACCATTTTTGTCAGATGGGGAAGCATGGTATACAGGTGCTGTACCAGCCATAGCTTCACGCAATAACTCTTCCGCTTTATTGATGCCGTTCGCAACCTTAGTTTGAATCATAGGTTTGCCATCAAAGCGTGCCATCTCTACTTGACGGTCAGAAGCTACGATAATGCATTTAGCGTGCTCGATTTCTTCTGCTGTAAGAGCGTCTTTAACACCAGATGCACCATTCTTTTCTACTTTTAAAGAAACACCCATTTCTTTAGCTTTGCGTTCTAAAGATTCAGCCGCCATATAGGTATGTGCAATGCCTGTAGGGCAGCCAGTAACAGCAAGTACATCATAATGCGGGTTATCTACAGAAATCTTAGGTGCTACCTTTTCAATTGCTTCTGTAGCCTTTGCTTCGATAGCATCGGTAATGCTGGTTGCTTTTTGATCCTCTGCTGGTTTGATATATCCTTCTACGGATGGGTCAAAGTTTCCTTCTTCTTTAGCTGTAATGAGCTCTAAGAATCGATCAACAGTAGCCGCTTGAATTAGGGCTTCTTTGAAGTCTGGGTCAATCACCATAGTTGCTAGTTTGCTCAATACCTCAACATGAGTGTCAGCGGCGCCTTCTGGAGCCGCAATCATGAAGAATAGGCGAGAAGGTTGACCATCTAATGCTTCAAAGTCTACCCCATTAGGTACAACCATAGCGGCGAGGCCTGGTTCTTTTACTCCTGCAGATTTAGCATGTGGTGTGGCAATACCGTCGCCAAGGCCTGTAGAACCAGACTCTTCACGAGCGAAGACAGCTTTTAAATATTCTGCCTTGTCTGTCAAATAGCCTCCTTTGTCCATCAATTCACCTAAGGTGTAAATGGCGTCAGCTTTTGTGACAGGATCTGCATTCAGTAGGATAGATTGAGGTTTTAATAGATCAGTGATTTTCATATGTGTACTCCTTGATGCACATAAAATATAAAACTATTTAACTCGTACTTGTGAAAGCAGTGTTTCTACTTCTTCAAGGGTTGCGAGGTTTTCAGAGTAAGCGGAGGCAGAGCCACTGGAGATACCCCAATAGAGCGCCTCTTGTAAGTCACCCGTCTTTTCATAGCCCGTAATAAAGCCGGCTACCATGGAGTCGCCAGCACCCACGGAATTCACGAGAGTTCCTTTAGGGGCAGGACTGGTATATACAGTGCCGTCAGCGGACACCAAAATAGCACCATCACCAGCCATGGAGATGAGCACGTGTTGTGCGCCTTTCTCTTGCAATGTTTTTGCTGCTTCTACAAGCTGATCTTTTGTAGATAAAGTGCGCCCAAAGATTTCACTAAGCTCATGATTATTTGGCTTAATTAAAAATGGTTTATAAGGCAAGACTTTTGTGAGTAGATCCTTTGTAGCATCGACTACGATGCGAATATTTTTATGTTGTAAGCGCTCCATAATGAGTTCGTACATATCGCTTGGTAGGCTAGAAGGAATGCTGCCAGCAAGGATTAAGGTGTCCTTTTCGGTCAACGCATCAAGCTGTTTGTATAGAGCTTCTAATTCGTCGGTAGCAATGATTGGGCCGCGGCCATTAATCTCTGTTTCCTCATCAGAGGCTTTTACCTTAACATTGATGCGGGTTAATCCTTCGCGAAGCCGGATGAAATCTTCTTTCACGCCGAATTTCTTGAGTTGTGTTACGATTTCTTCGCCTGTAAACCCTGCGATGAAGCCGAGTGCTGTCGTATCCATGCCAAGATTGTTGAGCACGATAGATACGTTGATACCTTTGCCACCACCGAGAACGTATTCTTGGATGGTGCGATTAATAGTACCCGTCTTGAGGTGATCAAGGCGCACGATATAATCGAGAGCTGGATTAAAGGTAATGGTATAAATCATACAATTTCTCCTTTTGAGATAATACTAATTAGCGTATGATTGGTTGATCTTGCTTCCGTAATCGTAACCAATAGATGAGTGGTACTAGATATAGGAAGAAGGCAAATGGTACATAACCTGTTGAACTTGTACCCATCATGACAATGGGCACGTAGGCAGCGATATTCCATGGTTGTAATGGAGCGATGAGAATGCCACTATTTTCAAAGTCTAGCATTACATCTTCGTCTTGAATACCTCGCTGTGCGTAGGTAATACGCATAATAGAGTGCGTCATAACTACCGCAATAGCTTGGCTGCATCCAACCGCACCTGTTAAGAAAGCAAGACCTACATTGGCAGCAAATACATCGCTCCGTGTTTTAGCTCGCTCTAACAGTTGTCGTATATCGTTCCAGAAGCCAACCCCTTCGAGCATGCCTGAAATGGCAGTAGCCATAAAAATTGAAAGGGTAGGGATAAACATCGTTTGTAGACCGCCGCCATGAATGATATTAGCTAGTGGATTATAGTGCGGTAGTTCAAAGCCTGTTAAGGTATACCATCCCAACTCTGAGAGGCTCGCATCCTGATTGGTATAGGCTAGAATGGCCGCCGCTAATGCACTGAGTCCGATAGGCCAACGGATAGATACTTTCAAAGGCAATAGACCAATGACGATGATGACTGGAATCCATAATGTCCAATCGATATTGAAAATAAAGTGAATTGTATCGGATAGTAAACTATTTTCGTAATTGAGTGGGTACCACTGAGATAGTAATAGATACAACACTGTAGAGATGATGAGTGCTGGAATACCATCTTTAAACATAATGGGAATATTCGTCGATACCTTTGTATGGGTCAAGGCCGCTACAAGAGATGCACTAGAGGATAGTGGACCGTTTCGATCACCAAAGTAAGCACCTGCAATAATGGCACCAACTACGATATTTTCTGGAATACTTCCAGCTCTTGCCATGGTGATGAGTACGATGCCTATCGTTCCTACAGTGCCCAGTGCAGTACCTAACAGCATACTCACTATGGCTGTTATTAAAAAGGCACAGACGATAAAGATGGATGGATCAATTAAATCGATACCTGTGGCGATAATCATAGGAATAACGCCTGCTGCTTGCCACATGGCGATGAGCCAACCGATGAGAAGGAAGATTTGCATCACTATGATGGATGTTTTCGCACCTGTCCAAGATAGGTTTAATAATTCTTTTAGGGCATATCCTTTGCGGTAGAACACGTAGGCCATGATGCTCCATACGACAATCAAGGCATAACCAATAGCGATGCTATTGGCTACGGCGATGAGGATGACGAGAATGGATGCAAGTAGTCCCAAAAGGGGCTCTATATTCCGTGGTATGAGTGTGCGACCCTGTTGGTACCTTAGGAACGCATTTAATATAAGTTGTAACCACTTCATTTTAATCGATAGGAAGTTCTGTTTCGAAGACTTCCTCAGCCGGGCCTGTCATGAGCACCGTGCCATCCTCCAAGTATGAAATATGCAATGTTCCTAAATAGAGTTCCACATCTACTTCGCGGCCTGTTAAGCCCTTTTCAAAGGACATAGCGGCAGAGGCACAAGATCCTGTTCCACAAGCTAAAGTAGCGCCAGCGCCGCGTTCCCATGTGCGCACCTTGATGTGTTTGTCGTTTACCACTTCAATGTAGTTTACATTGGTGTTGGCAGGGAAGGCATCGTGCTTTTCAAGGATAGGGCCTTGTGTTGTAACAGGGGCTTTTGTAATGTCGTCGATGAATACCTCCGTATGAGGCACACCGAGCAATACAGAACTCACTGTTACGGTTTCACCGTTTACATTGAGGTCTACGTCGATAACCTTATCCATGTTTACATTCATAGGAATGTCTTGGGCCTTAAAAAATGGTTTGCCCATGTCTACAGTAACTTGTGTGACTATACCGTTTTCGATAGTCAATGTAGGCTTCATTACGCCAGCTAAGGTTTCAATGGTGAAAGTCTCCTTCGTTGTTTCACCGTGTTCATAAGCGTATTTGGCAAAGCAACGGATGGCATTACCGCACATTTCTGCTTCACTACCATCGGAGTTGATGATGCGCATGCGCACATCACAGGTTTCGGAAGGAACTAGGATAGCAAGACCATCAGCACCAATACCCGTGCGACGATCGCAAAGGCGGATGGCGAGGTCTGTGTAGTCTTTAGACGTCCCTTGTGGGTCGGCAAAGAGGATGAAGTCATTGCCGAGACCATGCATTTTCGTTAATTTCATAAAGTCTCCTATCAATAAGTAAGACTTTCACCATGAAGCCCGTGAAAGTCTCATATGTTTATTATTATATATTCTATATTATAATATTATATCATAAATAGGTCCTAAGCATGGCATGGAATCGTATAAATTTATAGCAAAATAAAGGGAAAATAAGGAAAGCTTACAACGTTTATTGAGAGTTATAGTAAAACAAAAAATGCCCCATATGGGACGGTTATTTAAGGGAGTATAGGTATTTGGATTACTTTATTGTTTAACAGAGAAATGATAAAATAAAGAGTAATGTAGTTAATCGTAATAGAAAGAGGAACACATATGCGAATTCAAGGGATTTCTGGATCTCGTGGCGTTGCAGTAGGCAATGTATATAGATATATTCAAGAGGAAATTGTCATTCCTGATTACAATGTAACGGAAGACAAGGTAGAAGAAGAAATTGGCAAGTTTGCAACTGCTATGGCATCTACCTTAAAACAATTGGATACTATTCGTAAAAAAGCGTTGGATGAAATGGGGCCAGAAGAGGCGGCTATTTTTGAAGCGCATATGCAAATTGCTCAAGACCCATCCTTATCTGACGGAATTAAATCCCTTGTTGAGTCTAGCCATATGAATGTGGTAGCGGCTACGGCTCAAACAATTGAAACCTTTGCAAATATCTTTCTCGGCATGGAAGACGCCTATATGCGTGAACGAGGCGCAGATATTAAGGATATCGGTGATCGTTTGATGCGTAATATGTTAGGCATGAACCCTCGCGGTTTATCACATATTTCTGGCGAGGTTATCTTGGTGGCTCATGATTTGGCACCATCTGATACGGCATCCCTTGATAAAGCGGTAGTAAAAGGTATCGTTACGGCAGCAGGTGGCCCTACATCTCATGCGGCTATTATGGCTCGCACCTTAGAGATTCCTGCAGTTATGGGCGTTGGTGATATTGAAAGCTTTGCAGATGGCGATAAGGCAGTCGTTCTTGGTACGGATGGTATCGTGGAAATCAATCCATCTGATGCGGATTGGACGGAGTATACAAATCAAGCGTTGGCGTTCCAAGAAGAGTTAAAACGGTTACGCGAATCCGCTAATCTTGAAGCTACTACCATTGATGGTCATCATGTAGAACTATTCGGCAACATTGGTAAGGCGAAGGATGCTAAACATGCGCTCACTATGGGCGCACAAGGTATTGGTTTGTATCGTACAGAATTCCTTTACATGGAAAATGACGAATTGCCTGCAGAAGAAATACAATTCGAAGAGTATAAAAAGGTAGCCCAAGATATGAAGGGGCAGCCTGTTATTATCCGTACCATGGACATCGGTGGAGACAAGGAATTGAAATGCCTTGATTTACCAAGTGAAATGAATCCATTCCTAGGATATCGCGCTATTCGTATATCCTTAAATCGTCCAGACATCTTTAAGGTACAATTGCGTGCCTTATTACGAGCTAGTGCGTTTGGTGATATTCACATCATGTATCCTATGATTGCTTCCGTTGAGGAAGTGAAGCAAGCGAATGCTATGCTTAGTGAATGTAAGGAGGAACTGGAGGCTGAGGGTAAGGATTTCAACAAGGATATCAAGGTTGGCATCATGATCGAAGTACCAGCGGCAGCTGTTATATCTCCAATTCTTGCTAAATATGTAGACTTCTTTAGTATCGGTACGAATGATCTTTGCCAATACACATTGGCAGTAGACCGTATGAACGAAGCAATTGGTAGCTTGTATCAACCATTGCATCCAGGTGTGTTACGTCTTATTAAGCACGTCATTGATGCTAGTCATGAACAAGGTAAATTTACAGGCATGTGTGGTGAGCTTGCTAGCGACCCTGTGGCGACGATGATTCTGTTGGGCCTTGGCCTCGACGAATTCTCCATGACGGCTTCTTCGATTCCTCTTATTAAAAACATCTTGCGCTCTGTTTCCAAAGCAGAATGTGAAGAGGTGGCAAACAAAGCACTTACTATGGACACAGCAGAAGAAATTACAGAATATGCTAAATCTGTATTAGCTGAAAAAGGTTTATTATAAATCTATTTTTGTTAATTGGATCATTACATAGCAAATAGGATGTAATATACTTGAATTGAAATGCTTGATATTGATACAATATATCTATTAGAACGTATGGATAGGCTCTGCCTATCAGATAGAAAGAGGTTATCATGAAAGAATTAACAGTAGAAATTACTAACGAATCCGGTTTACATGCTCGTCCTGCTACAGCTTTCACACAATTGGCTGCTAAGTTCGCTTCCAAAGTGACTATCGCTGCTAATGGCAAAACAGCAGATGCTAAATCCATTTTAACTGTATTGACCTTGGGTGCTACAAAAGGCACATCCGTTACCTTGACGGCTGACGGTGCTGACGAAGACGAGGCACTCGCTGCATTGAGCGAATTCTTAACAACTAACCACGATTAATATGAGGGTAATAAAAAGGACCCTACATTTTGAACTGCACCTCCAAAAATTATGTCCAATTTTTTGGGTGCAATTCATTTGTAGAGTCCTTTTTTATTTACCCATATTTGCAAAGCGCTCTACAGCTTTTGTAAAGTCGCTAATGGTTTTTTCCACGTCACCATGTTCGATACCATCTCGTACGCAGTGGTTGATATGTCCTTCAAGAATTACTTGTCCTACTTTATGTAGTGCAGATTTAGCTGCATTAATTTGGCTCAACACATCTTCGCAGGGAATGTCTTCTTCAATCATTCGATCAATAGCTTGCACTTGACCTAAGATTTTACGCAATCGACGATGCAGATTTTCTGAATCCATACACTGTTTCATTTTACTCCTCCATAGGCATGTTTTTATCATCTCATACATTATACTCTATTTAAAGTTTTTAATACAACTTAATAAGTATAACTAATATGCATTAATCGGTATATATAGATATAGGATATCATGCCATTATTAAGATATATTAAATATATTTGTAGTATGAGTGGACGTAAAAACTAGTGTTTTACATATCTTCTTATTGATTGATGTGATACAATACATTTAATATACTTTATATTTGTATATGTATATAAGGTATTGTATAGATAGCTAGATTATAAACCTATAGTTACATGTGTTTATATTACAGACCTTTAAGAAATAGGTGAAAGAAATGAAAGTATTTCGCTACCTTCGAAATCTAGTAGTGTTCGTGGTGGTCATGATTTTGGCTATGTTTATATATGACGGATACCACAGCTTTCAAGGGACAAATCGTGAGAGTAAAGCTCATACAATTGTTGAAAAACAAATAGAACAAAGTGAAGACACGCTCAGTCGTACAGATCGAATTATACGACTGTTTACATTTAGAGATAAAGTACAGATAGCTCTTAATCAACGTGTTTCAAAAGAGCATTGGGTGAAAGGGGATGTTATTCCTGAGTATACAAAAAATGCATTAATCGCTATTGAAGATAAGCGGTATTATAAACATGGAGCTATTGATGTACTCGGTATTATTCGCGCCTTGTACACGAATACCATAGCAGGTGAAACGCTAGAAGGCGGTAGTACTATTACACAACAACTAGTAAAAAATCTGTTCCTTTCCTCGAAACGCATCATGAGTCGTAAGGTGGAAGAGGCCATCCTCGCTAGTGAAATGGAACATTACTACTCTAAGGAAGAAATCCTTACCATGTATTTGAATACCGTATATTATGGTCATAACTATTACGGTATCTACGAAGCTGCTCACGGCTACTTTGGAACAAGCCCTAGTCGATTAACATTGGGACAAAGTGCTATGCTTGCAGCATTACCCAATGCACCGTCCTATTTAGATCCTTATACGAACTATGAAGGAGCAAAGGCTCGACAAAAGCTGGTGCTCGAACAAATGGTAGACCAAGGCATGATTACACAAGCCGAGGCAGACTATGCGTACGAACAAGAGCTGGAACTCGTTGAAGAATAATTAAATTACTATTTTAGAATCTCTGTTGGCTGATTAATAATTGGCTAATAGAGATTTTTTTGATACATTTGTGTTATTAAGATGATTTTTTAGAGAGAATTTGGAGCATAAGGAGCGTAGATATTGGATAATGTTGTATTAAAGCGCTATGAAAAGGGTAACTTTTCTTCTATCTATATAGGTGCAAAACCTATTATTAAGTTTGCCATGCTTAGGCTGGAGAATTTTATATCCTATTATTTAAGAGGCCCTAGAGGAGTAGATTATAAGTCTGAATTACTTGATGTAGATTCCTATGCTCGTGAAATCTTTTACATCGAACAAGCTGATGCTAATAAAATTGAAAACTGGATAGTTTATTATGATGATGAACATGATTGTATGGCTGTAAGACATTGCTTTTGGGATAAAGCCTTGGATAGAGAGTTAATAATGGCTGATGAATCGTTGCGAGCTACTGTTAGAGAAGAATATATTGTTGATACAATTCCACATATTTGTAATCAGACCATTGTCAGTGTAAATGTAATGGCGAAACATAATATTCTAAATGCTATAAATGCTTTTGATACAGCAATATCTAAGATGAATATATTGGAGTTATTTAGAAATGTAGATTACTCTACAGGTAATTATAAAATTTCTAGATCTTATGATTTAGACGTTCGCATTGAAGCTATTATTAATGAAGAACAAAATGAGCTTTACTCGATTATAGGTGAAATAAAGTCTTTTATCATTGAGACTTTAAAAGAACCCCTTGATACAACTGATGATTATAAGATAGCTTTAGATTACCAATTTTCGCCTATTGATCTAATTTAAGACCACATATTTTAAAGTGGAAATTAAAACTATATAAATAATGATTTGCTTGAACCAATAAATGATTTACAGGTATTAATAATTAGTAACACAAAAAGAGCTATAACATATGTTAGTTTAAAATTTTGTAGTTTTATTACTCTCGAATAGTTACGTTCCGAAAAGTATTATTTAATTGTATAAAAATAATGCTTGCATTTATAATTATACAGGTGTATACTATTTTTTGTCAGAAGGAGAAAATGCCTGTTGGTGATAGAAGATACCACGGTGCTTTCACAATTATCTGATATTGTATTGATTATATGAGTCTAAATAGATAGTGGTTTATGAGGTGTTATCATGGGTAAAGCAAATAAAGTAGTACTCGCATATTCTGGTGGCTTAGATACTTCTGTTATCATTCCTTGGTTGAAAGAAAATTATGGTGCTGAAGTTATTGCTGTGTGTGTAGATTTGGGCCAACCTGAGGATTATGATGCAGTTGAGAAAAAAGCAATTAAATCTGGCGCATCTAAAGCGTACATCGTTGACGCTAAGGAAGAATTTGTAAAAGATTATGTATGGCCTACTGTAAAAGCTGGTGCAATCTACGAAGGTAAATATTTATTAGGTACATCCTTTGCGAGACCTTTAATCGGTAAAATCCTTGTAGATATTGCCAAAAAAGAAGGTGCTGATGCAATCGCTCATGGTGCGACTGGTAAAGGTAATGACCAAGTTCGTTTTGAGTTGACTATCAAAGCATTGGCTCCTAATATGAAAATCATCGCTCCTTGGAGAGAATGGGATTTGAAATCTAGAACAGACTGCATGGAATATGCTGCTAAACACGATATTCCAGTTGTAGCTACAAAATCTCATCCATATTCTATGGACCAAAACGTATGGCATTTGTCCCATGAAGGCGGCGATCTTGAAAATCCAGCAAATGCTCCTAAAGATGATGTGTACTTGGTAACACATACACCTGAACAGGCTCCAGATGAAGCTGGTTATGTAACTGTATCCTTCAAAGAAGGTGTACCTGTAGCTGTAGATGGTCAAGAAGGTACTCCATTACAATTATTAGAAAAACTCAACGAGATTGGTGCACACTATGGTGTAGGCGTTGTAGATATCGTCGAAAATAGATTGGTAGGTATGAAATCCCGTGGTGTTTATGAAAACCCAGGTGGTTCCATCATTATGTATGCTCACAGAGAACTTGAATACCTTTGCCTCGACAGAGCTACATACCACTACAAAGAACTCATTGCTAACAAATACGCTGAACTTGTATATGATGGCATGTGGTTCGCACCATTGATGAACGCGTTACAAGCGTTTGTTGACGAAACTCAAAAAAATGTAACAGGTGAAGTGAAACTTAAATTGTACAAAGGAAATATCATTTCTGCAGGTAGTACTTCTCCATATTCCTTGTACAGCGAAGATTTCGTAACATTCGAAGAAGATGATGTATACGATCAATCTGATGCAGAAGGTTTCATCAACTTGTTCGGTTTACCTCTCAAAATTAATGCATTGATGAAAGAGAAAGCAGGTAAATAATGGCTAAATTGTGGGGCGGGCGTTTCACAAAAGGCACTGATAAAGCGGTAGAGGATTTTACATCCTCTATCGCTTTTGATGCGCGGATGTACGCCGAAGATATTGCAGGCAGCAAGGCACATGCGACTATGCTGGCAAAACAACATATTATCTCCGACGCAGATCGAGATGCCATCATAGCAGGTTTAACGAAGATTAAAGATCAGATTGATAAAGGAGAGTTCCCGTTCTCCGTGGCTCTTGAAGATATTCATATGAATATTGAAAAACGCCTTACCGATGATATCGGTGAAGCAGGTGGTCGTTTGCACACAGGCCGCAGCCGTAATGACCAATGTGCAGTAGACTTGCACATGTACGTGCGTAAAGCTGTTGTGGAAATGGGCGAGCTCATTGTAGATATGCAGAAAGCTCTCATTGAAACAGCTGAAAAATATAGTGACGTTATCATGCCTGGCTATACGCATTTACAACGAGCTCAACCCGTATTATTCGGGCATCATATGATGGCGTATTTCTCCATGCTAGAGCGAGACTTTGATCGTTTGTTGATGGTATTCAAACATGCGGACATCATGCCTCTTGGGGCCGGTGCGTTAGCTGGTTCTACATATGGCATTGATCAAACATATACGCAAAAGCTCTTGGGCTTTTCTCGTATTTACGAAAATAGTATGGATGCCGTATCTGACCGCGATTACGTAGTTGAATTCTTGTCCTTTGCATCTTTAGTGATGATGCACTTGAGTCGTCTTAGCGAAGAATTAATCTTGTGGTCCACCAATGAGTTTAATTTTATTGAACTCGATGATGCTCACTGCACAGGTTCTAGCATCATGCCTCAAAAGAAAAATCCTGACGTTTGCGAACTGGTTCGTGGTAAAACAGGCCGTACCTATGGTCACTTGTTAGGACTTCTAACAACGTTGAAAGGATTACCACTTACATACAACAAGGATATGCAAGAGGATAAAGAAGGTATCTTCGATGCTATTGATACGGTACACTTTGCATTGTCCATTAATGCGGCTATGATTCGTGGTATGAAGGTCAATGGGGCTCATATGAAAGCAGTCTTGGATGACGACTTCTCCAATGCTACAGATATGGCGGATTATCTTGCGAAGAAAGGTGTTCCATTCCGTGAAGCCCATGAAATCGTAGGTAATGCGGTGCATCATTGCATCGAAAAAGGTTGTGTACTCCTTGATCTATCCGTAGAGGACTTCAAAGCTATTTCCAACCATTTTGATGCAGATATTCTTGACGCTATCTCCATCGAAGCTTGTGTTGCAGGTCGTAATAACTATTCTGGTACGGCTCCAGAATGTGTGGAACGACAACGTAATAATGGTAAAATCATTATCGCTGCTGAGGAAAAGCAAATTGCTGAATGGAAAGAAATCGTTGAATCTGTAGAAGAGTAGAGCTTAGTGCGGAATAAGTAGTAGATAAAAATAAAGAATAGTTATCAATAAAATCTGGAAAAATAAGATCGATATACATATAAGGATTTCATTAAGGGTCTAATATTGCCCATTATACTTATATGTATATCGATTTTTTATTTAAAAGCTAGACGATACCTATAAAGCCCAAAATTCTAATTGATAATCCACTATTAAAATGATGTATTTACATGTACATATATAGTGGACTGTGAGAGAATAATAGTCTTGTACTAGGACACTATAACCGTGATAGATAGGAAAAATTACATCTATACACAGAATAAAATGGGGTAAAAATATACTTTGCTACGATTAAAATGAGTTCTGTTCGATTTTGATGATAAATTACCTATGATTTATTCAATTCGTGTAATATGCCTTGTCCGCCAATAAAGTACTTTTATTTTGGTTTCATAGGTGTTATTATTTAACTCGTAATAAGAATAAAAACGGTAAATTCACATTCAAGCCCATCACAGCACGAACTGAATTTACTTAGCGGTATATATATTTTAAGTGAATTATGGACGAGAAAAAATTCACCTTAGTGAAAGGGGATTGATACATGAAAACCACCGCTAAAAAAATGTCTGTATTCCAGCTAACCACAATGGTAGCAGCCAATATGCTAGGAGCTGGGATCATTATGTTACCAACTAATTTGGCTCAAGTTGGTACTATTTCAGTTTTATCTTGGCTCGTGACAGCTGTGGGTGCGCTTTTACTAGCGTATATTTTTGCTCAAGCGGGTATGTTCTCCCAAAAACAAGGGGGCATGGGCGGTTATGCAGAACATCGCTTCGGTAAAACTGGACATTTTATGGCGAGCTATGCTTACAGCATATCTCTCATCATTGCTAATATCGCCATCGCGGTATCTGCCGTAGGTTATGGCGCAGCTTTCTTTGGTGTTGACCTCAATGCGACACAAACAAGTCAAGTAACAATTGTGCTCTTGTGGTTTGCAGCGATTCTAAACTTCAGAGGGAATCGTTTCACAGGTCGACTCAGCAATATGACTATTTGGGGCTCTATTGTTCCGGTTTTATTAATCGGTACAATCGGCTGGTATTGGTTTGATCCATCTATCTATTGGGCGGCATGGAACCCAAATGATCTTCCGCTTTATGATGCGGTAAAACAATCTATTTCCCTAACTTTATGGGGCTTCCTAGGATTTGAGTCCGCAGCGGCTAATGCTGATGCTGTTGAGAATCCAAAGAAAAACGTACCTATCGCAACTGTGGCGGGTACATTAGCAGTGGCAGTGGTTTATATCTTGTCCACAAACGTTATGGCAGGTATTGTGCCTAACGTTGATTTATTAAATTCTAACGCACCATTCGGTTTGACATTCGTATACATGTTCAATGATACAATTGCAAACATCGTTATGGCTGCTATGGTTATTTCTTGCTTTGGCGCTTTGCTTTGCTGGCAATTCACATTGTCTCGCGTCTTCAAAAGTGCAGCAGAACATGGTTACTTCCCTAAAATATTCGCTCGTGTAAATAGCAAAGATGCTCCTGTTCGTGGTGTATTGATTTTACTCGCTGTTGAAACATTACTTACTTTATTCACTGCAAGCGAATCCTTGCGTGAGCAGTTTGAAATCCTAGTAAACTTAGCGGTTGTAACTAACGTAGTACCGTATGTATTGTGCATCTTGGCAGTACCTACAATGATGCGTATGGCTGGCGTAGCTGAAAGTCGTATTAAACGCTCTAATTACTTGTTCGGTATAGGCGTTCTTTACTGCCTATATGCAATCTACGCATGTGGCTTTGATGCTATGGTAGGTAGCGCAGTGGCAGTAAGCATAGGCTTGGTGATCTATGTTTTGCGTAAAGCGTGGGATACACGCAGAGCACACCGCTTACAACAAAGTATTGATTAACTGAATACATCTCGTCTTATTAGAGGCTATTACTTGGTAATAGCCTCTTTTTTATCATAATCATGCATTAGACTTATAATTAATGCGAGCTAGATATGAAAAAATATAAAGAGTATTATTATTAATCAAATTTTTGCTGTGTATAAAAAGATTTTATAATAAAGTTTTTACATTGCTTTATTATTATTAAAATTAATATATATACCGTCATATACAGTAAATATAATAAAAAATTATTTATATAAGTTAATTTATATAATTTTATGCAGGATTGTGAATTTAATCATTAATCAATATTTTTTATCAGTATAAAAATTATATTGAAAATATGCGAAATACATATACCCATAAGGGGTATATGTATTGTAAATAGAGTGTTAATATAGTATATTTATAATCGATAAAAATGAATGAACTAGTGAGTGTCGGTATTTACCGAGCGTAAAAGAGGAAAATGGGTGAAAAACCCATACTATGCAAATAGCTGTAATGAGGAGCAAGGTTTCATTATAGGGTCACTGGGAAACTGGGAAGGCCGAAATGTTGCGATGAATCAGAGTCAGAAAGCCTGCTCTAAAGGCATGGTATGCATATGCTGTGCTTAATTTGGGTTAGTCGGGCGACTAACCTTTTTTCGTTCCCTAGCCTTTAAGCTTCATCGCTATATAAAAAGCTAGTACCATTAGTTTGTCATTTGAATTGTTGTTAGTGTTTAGAGAGTTTAGGAGGCGCCTATGGGCAAACGCTTTGTCAAACAATTGGGGCAATTTATTGTTACCTTGTTTGGCATCACATTTTTGACATTTTGTCTCACCTATTTAGCACCAGGTGACCCAGTAACGATGTTACTTGAAACGGCAGATACTATCGTATCTCAGGAGCTTATCGATGAAACTCGAGCTCAGCTTGGGTTAGATAAACCATTTGTAGTACAGTATGCAAACTGGGTCGTCAATGCCGCACAAGGTGATTTAGGGATGAGTTATTCTGCTAAAAAACCAGTAGTAGATCGTATGTTGGAGGCTTTACCAGGTACATTAATGTTAGCGGGTACGGCTTTAGTATTTACGCTGCTCTATGCATTGCCTGCAGGTATTATAAGCGCCTTAAATCGTAACAAATGGGTTGATTATGTGTTGAGATTTCTATCCTTCGTAGGCGTATCTATGCCTACGTTCTGGTTAGGTCTTGTACTGATTTACATCTTCGGTCTTAAATTGGGCCTTGTACCGATTGCATCCTCTCGAGTGACTGCGTCTGGTGTTATTTTGCCCGCTATTACTTTGGCAGTTGTTGTTGGGTCTAAATACATGCGTCAAGTGCGGCTAGTTATCCTTGAGGAAATGCAAAAGGATTATGTTATTGGCGCTCGTGCTCGCGGTGTTAGTGAGATAAAAATTTTATTCGGTCATATTTTACCTAATGCGGTGTTACCACTCATCACTATTCTTGGTGTTGTTATTGGTTGGTTACTAGGTGGTGTGGCAGTCGTAGAAATGGTATTCTCTTGGCCGGGACTTGGGAATATGGCAATTTATGCTATTACTATGCGCGATTATCCATTGATTGAAGGTTTTGTGTTGTGGGTTGCTTTAGCATATATGTGTATTAACGCATTGGTTGATGCATCATATATCTTATTAGACCCTAGATTGAAAAGGGAGAGAGCATAATGGCAGAATTTATTCAAAAACATAAATTGTTCTCTTTCTATAGTGGGTTGATGATTATCATTGTTCTCATCGCTATCTTTGCACCCTGGCTTGCACCGGGCGATGCTTTCACCTCAAATATAAGTCAGGCATTGCAAGCACCAAGCAGCCAACATTGGTTTGGTACAGATAAATTAGGACGTGATGTATTATCTCGTATCATTTATGGTACTCAATTATCATTGTTCATGGGCGTATCCATCGTCGTTATCATGGTGAGCATTGGTACTATCATCGGTGCTATAGCAGGCTATTTTGGCGGTAAAGTTGAAATGGTTCTTATGCGTTTAGCAGACATCATGTTATCATTCCCTGGTATCGTATTGGCTATTGCTATTGCTGGTATTCTAGGTGGTAGCATTGTAAATACGATTTTAGCCTTATCTGTTGTAGGTTGGGCAAAATATGCTCGTATTGTACGTTCTATGACGCTCAAGGTGCGCGGTGAGGAATATGTAACGGCTGCTGTTATGATGGGCGCATCTACGACGGCCATCATCAGACGTCATATCATTCCTAATATTATGCCTCTCGTTATTACAACAGGTGCATTAGATATCGGGGCTATCATGATTGAGGTAGCAGGTTTATCCTTCCTTGGCTTTGGTGCTCAGCCACCGACTCCAGAATGGGGTCTTATGCTTAATGAAGGCCGCCAGTACTTGCAAACGAGTCCATGGCTCATGGCATTCCCTGGTATGTCCATCCTTATCGTGGTTGCTATTTTTAATCTTTGGTCTGACTCCTTACGAGATGTAGTGGATCCAAAAAATCAAGGATAAAATTGTTTTTACCTTCATAAATTTGAATCTTTATCTAGTGAAAGTTTCATTATGACTGGTAAGAAATTATGGTTTTTCCATCACAACTATTTTAGATAGTGATGATGTTAAATGTTTTTATGTTTTACATGTAGTTGTAAAAGGAGATTTTAAATGAAAAAATCTTGGAAAAAGGCCCTATTAGCAGGCCTCAGTATTGTTATGATGGGTTCCTTCATCGCTGGTTGTGGCTCTGAAAATAATGGCGCTGCTAACAAGGATGTGTTAAAAGTTGGTGTAACTAACTTCGCATCCTCATTAGATCCTACAGAAAACTTCTTCTCATGGGTTGTAATGCGTTATGGTGTAGGCGAAACATTGACTAAATTCGACGAGCAAATGAAATCTCAACCTTGGATCGCATCCAAATGGGAAGTAGCTCCAGATAAGAGGACTTGGACTTTTACAATTAACGATAAAGTGAAGTTCTCTAATGGTAAAAAAGTTGATGCTGCAGCGGTAAAAGCTTCTATTGAGCGTTCTTTTGAAAAGTCTAACTATGCTAAAACATTCTTTAAATATGAATCCATTGAAGCAAATGGCCAACAATTAATTATCAAAACAGATAAAGAATATCCTAATATGCCAGGTCTTTTGGCGGATCCGGTATTCCTAATTGTTGACGTACAATCTGAAAAAGATGGTCGTAACTTTGCTAAAGAAGGTCCTATCGGTACAGGCCCATATGTAGTAAAATCTTTCACAAAAGAACGTGCTGAAATGGCAGCCAACGAAAACTACTGGGATGGTGCAGTACCTTTCAAAACTGTAGAAATTCCTTCTATCGACGATCCTAATACGCGTGCTATGAGCTTGCAATCTGGTGATGTTGATATGGCTGTTAACATCGGTCCTGGGGAAATAGGCTTATTCCAAAATAACGATAAGTTCAAGGTTGATGAAATTGCATCCCTTCGCGTAGTATTGGCTCGTATTAACCAAAAAGGTGTTCTTGGTGATGATAAAGTACGTGCTGCTATCATCTCTGCTACAGACCGTAAAAACTATGCTGATGTATTGTTAAAAGGTACATTCATTCCTGGTTCTGCTCCAATTCCACCATCTTTGGACTATGGCTTCAAGGACTTGAAAGATCCTAATGCGTATAATCCTGAACGTTCTAAACAATTGTTAGCAGAAGATGGTTGGAAAGATACTGATGGCGATGGTATCCTTGATAAAGATGGCAAACCATTGACATTCAACTTCGTTGTATATAACTCTCGTGCAGAATTACCACTTTATGCGGAAGCTGTCCAAGCAGACCTAAAAAAAGTTGGTATCGATATGAAAATCAAAACAGTTGACTATAACTTGATTGATAAAATGGGTCAAGAGGGCGACTATGATATGCTTATCTCCAACATCGTAACTGCTAATACAGGCGATCCAATCTGGTTCTTAGCTAACTACTGGCACACTAATAACAATGGTTCCAACCCTCAAAACGGTTCTGGTTACTCCAACCCACAAGTTGACCAATTGTTAGATGCTGCTCAAACTGAATTCGATCCTGCAAAACGTCGTGACTATGCAATCCAAATTCAACAATTATTGATGAATGATGGTGCTGCATTGTTCTTAGGTTACCCTAAAACTAATATCATTACTGGTTCTTACTTGAAAGGTGCTGTCATGTACCCAAGTGATTACTACTGGATTACTAACAAAATTACAAAATAGTGAGGAGCTATAATGGCAGAAAACATACTAACTGTAGAAAACCTTAACATTGCGTACCAAGGTGTGCCTGCTGTTATGGATGTGAACTTTACCTTGGAACGCGGTAAGGTATTAACCATCGTAGGTGAGTCCGGATCCGGTAAAACTACTGTAATCCGGGCCCTCATGGGTTTATTATCTGTAGGTGGTGAGGTTACAGACGGTACAATGATCTTTAACGGTCACAACCTTCGTACCCTATCTAAGTCAGAATGGAGAGCCATACGTGGTAAAGATATGGCTATGATTTTCCAAGATAGTGGTAGTGCATTAGATCCAATTGTTCGCATTGGTAAACAATTTAGAGAATTGTTTACATCTCATATTGAAATCACTAATGATGAATGTGATCGACGAGCAATTGAGTTATTAGAATCTGTATCTCTTCCTAATGGAGCGGATATATTGCGCCGTTATCCACACGAATTATCTGGTGGTCAACGTCAACGTGTTGGTATTGCTATGGCGTTAGCATTGGACCCAGCATTACTCATCGGTGACGAACCGACATCTGCACTCGATGTAACAACACAATCTCAAGTGGTTATGCAAATGCTTGAACTAGCTAAAGAGCATAACTCCGCAATCGTAATGGTAACCCATAATCTTGGTGTAGCGGCGTATATGTCAGACTACATTATCGTTATGAAAAAGGGCCGTGTCGTAGATGCAGGTACTCCTAAAGACATTTTGGAAAATCCATCTAATGAATATACGAAACAATTAAAAGAGGCTGTACCAACATTGGGAGGAGGTCGTTACATTGACTAACTACGCAGTAGAATTAAAAAATGTATGTAAACGATTCCCACTTCCCACTGGTGGTGAACTCGAAGCATGTAAGGATATTAATATAACTCTCGAAAAAGGTCAGTCTCTTGGTATTGTAGGGGAATCTGGCTCAGGGAAAACAACATTGGTTCGTATGATCATGAAGATGCTTCCTATTACGGAAGGCGAGATTTATGTAGATGGTGTAGAGATTCAACATATGAACTTCGAACAAACGAAAGAATACCGTAAAAAGATTCAAATGGTATTCCAAGATCCATCTGCAGCTTTTAACCCACGTATGAAGGTTAAAGATATCATTCTTGAGCCACTTTATAATTTTGGTCTTCTTGAAAAGGGAAAAGAAGAGCAAATCGTAGGTGACTACCTGGAAATGGTAGATTTACCTCGCGAGTTTATGCATCGCTATCCTCATGAAATGTCTGGTGGTCAACGTCAACGTGTTGCCATTGCTCGTGCTATCGTTTTAGAGCCCGAAATCCTGGTGTTAGACGAGGCTACTAGTGCTTTAGACGTATCTGTACAAGACTCCATTGCGTACCTTTTGGCGCGTTTACAAAAAAAGAAAAATTTAACATACCTATTTATTGCTCATGATATTGCCTTTATTCGTACGATGTGCCACAAGGTGGTCGTAATGTACAAAGGTGCTATCGTTGAAGAACTAGATGCTTTCCACTTGGCGGATGCAAAACATCCATATACAAAGGTTTTATTGAGCTCTATCTTTGAAATTGGTCAAGATCATAAGCCACTTACCTTGGATGAGGCTGCATTAGAAGCTTAATAGGAAAATTTACTTTCAAAATTTCAAAAGCATAAATTTGAAATGTAGAGAGTTACATCGGATAGGTAAACTTAAAATAGCAGTTAGTTTCAAGACTAACTGCTATTTTTATGCATAGTTAAGATATGAAATTTTTTAATAGATATATTGAAATGTTTCTCAAATTATACATTGTGTTAACACCTAATATATAGTATAGTTGACTGTATAAAATATACCCCTATGGGTATAACAAGATATGCTCATATGAAGTAATGTACATGGATTCTCTCTATATTAACTATTGTAAAAGCAGGTTATATTTACTAGATTATGTTAATACAAAAAATAGTGAGTATCTGAGTATAAATAGATAGTTAATGTGTGTAGAAAGGTTAGGTGTATAAATGAAAGGATTACGCAAGGCTTTACTAATTGGTATGACCCTTGGTGTGACTATGCTCGGAACTATTGGTTGTATGAATCAAGATTCTGCTTCATCTAATGATGTATTAAAGGTAGGGGCTATTAGTTTTGCTGGCACATTAGAACCAACGGAAAATTATTTTAGTTGGGCCGTTGTACGATTTGGTATAGGTGAAACGCTTATCAAGTTTGATGATCAAATGAAAGCAACGCCTTGGCTTGCCACCTCTTGGAAGCAAGGTGATGACAAGTTAACATGGACGTTCACCATCAATGATAAAGTTAAATTCTCAAATGGTAATAGTTTGACAGCTGAGGCGGTAAAAGCATCTTTAGAACGAACTTTTGCTAAAAGTAAACGAGCAAAAACGTTCTTTAACTATACAGAAATTACTGCTAACGGTCAGGAGTTGACCATCAAGACTGACAAGGAATATTATAACTTGCCCAACTTGTTAGGAGATCCATTGTTTTTGATTATGGATGTGACAGCAGAGGCGAATGGTCGTGATATTGCAAAGGAAGGTCCTATTGGTACTGGTCCATATGTAGTATCCTCTTTCACAAAAGAGCGTGCTGAACTAAAACGTAATGATAATTACTGGGATGGTAAAGCAGGCTTTGCCAAGGTTGAGATCCCTTCCATTAATGATGCGAATACGCGTGCTATGGCATTACAATCTGGTGATGTAGATATGGCTATTAGCATTGGACCTGGTGAATATAGTATCTTCCAAAATGATAAGAACTTTACTATCTATGAAATGTCTTCCTTGCGTGACGTATTTGTTCGTATGGGGCAAAAGGGGAAACTACGAAATCCAAATCTTCGTGCAGCCCTCATTGCAGCGGCAGACCGCGAGTCTTATGCGAAAAATCTCATGAAAGATACGTTTGTAGCTGGTAAGGCTCCATTGCCGCCATCCATCGATTATGGTTTTAACCAATTACGTGATCCTAATAAATATAATGTAGAGCGCGCTAAAGAATTACTTAAACGAGAAGGCTATGAAGATACGAATGGTGATGGCATTGTCGATAAAGATGGTGAAAACCTCGTACTTGATTTTTATGCCTACACGACTCGTCCTGAATTGCCATTATATGCGGAAGCATTACAAGCGGACTACAAAAAAATCGGTGTAGATTTACGAATTAAAATCGTAGATTATGCGGTTATCGACACATTATCTCAATCTGGTGATTATGATATGATTATCTCCAGTGTTGTAACCGCTAATACGGGTCAACCAGTATGGTTCTTGAAACAATATTGGGGTACAGGCGTTGAAACTAATGGGTCTGGCTTCTCTAATCCTCGTTTTGATGAATTGTTGGCTCTTGGTGAAAGCAGTAGCGACCCAGTGGTGCGTCGTAATGCGGTTATCAATGCGCAACAACTGATGTTAGATAACGCTGTAGCATTATTCCTTGGGTATCCTAAAATTAATATTGTAGGTAATAAACATATTGATGGTATCAAGATAACACCGTCTGAATATTACATCATTACAAAAGATTTGAAAAAGAAATAAAGTTTGTTGCTTACATAAAAATAAAAGGACTAGCTCGCATGGGCTAGTCCTTTGTGTTATCTAAATATTATTTTTTTTCTGTTACATCTAAGTCTGACATGTTAACTGCATTGGCCTTGCCAATCATTTTATTATACTTGGTAAATAATTGCGTATAAGCTTCGCCATAAGATGAGTTGATAATAATGTAGTTGCGTGCCTCTGCAACAAATTCTTTTACTGAGTCTTGATACTCTCTTACCGCATTTTGTACTTCTGGTGTAGTACCAGGTTGTAATTTATTGAGGCGTTGTGTAATTTGTTGTAAGTTTGATTCTACCTTTTGGGTGTCTGTATTCCCATCTGGATCAATAAGGTCAATAGTTTGTGCTGTTATGAGATTTATCTCTATAAAGTTAACCGCATTTTCCCGCTTTTCTCTCTGATACTCAGTCATGCGTTCGTTATAAAGCTCATTATTACGATTATCTAAAGCTAAGTCTAATGCATTATATGTAGCGTAGAACTGTTCTGCTAAAGGTACATATTGAGCTGCTAGCTCATCGCTACCTTTATAATTATCCTTTTCATAACGACGTTCCACATAGTAAGATTGCAACTGATCAGCAATAGGAATAATTTGATCAAGTACTACGAGGACATCATTTGTTGCTTGGTTTACATCTTCGTAGGGCGTAGAACTATCTTGTTTAGCTACCTCTAATGCAGCTTTAAGTTCCTTATATTTAGGTAAGGTAATCGTCGTATTATGAGACCCATTGCGCAACTCTTCAAGAGTTGGCTGTAATTGGCTAGCATAGGCTACACTGTATGAGTTATATGCATCTAATGCAACAATATAAGGTCGTATGGCGTTGATTTTATCGTCAACGGTTGATCGATATAAAATTGTCGTTGTATTGGATGATAAGAGTGTATACACCCCATAGATCCCACCACCGATAATAGCAGCACCGAGCACAATGGCTGCTATTAACTTGATGTACCCCTTTTTCAACTGCGCACGCTCCTTGAAAACACACTAACTCTTTTGGATCCATTTGGACAGACTAATGCCCTAAGAGTAATTATTTACATTATATCACAACTTTACGTGGCAAAAAAGACGTATAGATACGATAATTATAAGGAATAGATGAAAATGTTAGATTTGGACATGTATTTATATTTATAATTAGCGATTAAACGATGAATGAGCTAGTTGAAAGTTAAATTAGTATTATTCTTTATACCTTTGATATAATTTATGTATATGCGATGGGAGGCGGTTTTAATGAATTTAGATAAGGTGTATAACTCTATTGAAGATGTATTAGAGGTGGCAGAATCTGCGGAAGGCAAAACAGTAGGTGAATTTGATATAAATAAGCGGCTAGATAGCAAAGGAAATAAGGGTGGCATTGGTCAGATTTTAGAAGAAGGTCTTTTTAAAATTGCTGTGAATAGTCGTGCTGAAGCTGATTTTGTAAATTTGGGGTTAGAGTTAAAAGTAACTGCTATAAAAGAAAATAAGAAGAATGAGTTCTCAGCAAAAGAGAGACTCGTGCTTAATATAATTAATTATGAAGAGGATTATAAGGATTCATTTTATGATTCTTCTTTTTGGCAAAAAAATAAGAACATATTAATTGTATTTTACCTATATAAGGATGAAGTAGATAAAAAGGAATTTCCTATTGTTAAAGCTGTTTTACACGAATTTGATCCAGCAGATCTGGAAATCATAAAGCAGGATTGGGAAACAATTATAGATAAAATTAAGCAAGGTGAAGCACATAATATTTCTGAGAGTGACACAATGTATTTAGCAGCATGCACTAAGGGGATTAACGCTAAATCGGTAAGAAGACAGCCATTTTCTGATATACCAGCAAAGCAACGTGCTTTTTCTCTTAAAAACTCCTATATGACTGCCTTTGCTCGACGTGTTATTGATAAGCAGTTAATTCCTTCACTTTTTAATGTTGATGAACTTAAAAGTAAGACTACCTTACAGTTATTGCAAGAGCGATTTGCTCCATATATTGGTAAAAGAGTGTCTGAGATTGCTAGACTTATGGATATTCCAGTTACCAAAAATAAAGCCTTTAATGCTAACCTTATAAGTGCTGTATTAGGCGTAAAAGGAACTAAGTTAGAATCTCTTAGGGAGTTTAATAAAGCAAATATTAAATTTAAAACTATAAGACTCGAGCCTAATGGAGTTCCTCGTGAACATATGTCCTTTGAACAAATCGATTTCAATCGTTGGGTTAGAGCTGATTGGGAAGAGTCTCAAGTTTATGAGAATTTTGAGTACACAAAATATCTATTTGTGGTATTTCAATACGATGAAACAGTGACACAAAATAAAGATAGAGAGCCTTATTTAAAAGGTATTATGCTCTGGAATATGCCAGAAGTAGTCATTGAACATGAACTAAAAGACCTTTGGGAAACAACCAAATCAATTTTGGAAACGGGTGTTGAACTTAAACCTGTATCTAACGGTGTATCTAATAATCTGCCAGGAACAAAATTTAATGGTGTTTGCCATATACGACCTAAAGGCAAAGATGGAAAAGATAAGGTTATATTACCAGATGGTCAAATGATAGCTAAACAATGTTATTGGTTGAATAGAGAGTATATAGCAGAAATAGTTAAAGACGTGAAATAGAGCTAGAAATAAATCGTACTATTAGAGTCTAATTATAAGAATACCCTAAGGGTTTGCATTAAAGTAATTAATTTTGATCTTGATCTTTTTTATTATTTTTGCTATAATAAAGATCTATGAATGTGATAAATTAAGGGGTAAAGTAATGAAAATATTCTCTATGTTTGATGGTGTAGGTGGATTTATAGTCGGACTAGAAAACTCATCTAAAGAAGTTTTTAAAACGCTATATTCTAATCAATATGAGCCATCTCGTAAAACACAAGACGCCTATGAGGTAGGCTTATATAGATTTCCTGATATGGAACATATTCCAACAGATGTAGCTTTAATTCCTAATGAAAAGTTTGAGGAAATGAAAGCTAATGGCGTAGATATGATTGTTGGTGGATTTCCTTGCCAAGACTATTCTGTTGCACGTAGTAAAAAGAATGAGCTTGGTATTGAAGGGAAAAAAGGAGTTCTTTTCTGGGAAATTATCCGTGCTACTGATGTCATCAAGCCCAAGTATTTAGTATTAGAAAATGTTGACCGTTTATTGAAAGCTCCATCTAACCAACGTGGTCGTGACTTTGCTATCATGCTGGCGGCTTTTAATCAATTAGGCTATTCTGTGGAATGGCGTGTTATTAATGCTGCTGACTATGGTCGTGCTCAACGTAGACGCCGTGTATTCTTCTTTGTATTTAGAAATGATACAAAGTGGGGAAAACGACTACATACTAAATATGAAGCTACATTACCAAATGATGCGGATTTAAATGCTCGTTTAGATTGTTATGCACCATATATATTTCAAGATGGTCTTTTTGGTCGTCAGTTCCCTGTTAAGGGTGAAGCTGTAAAAAAACGTATTAATGCAAATAAACTTGATGAGGATATTGCTGAGGTTTCTGCAAACTTCTCTGATGGTAAAATGTGGAACTCTGGTCTTATGACAAATGGGTACTATTATACGATTGAAACTGAACCTAAAGGTGATGAAGAGCCAATCCCAATGAAAGAGATTGTGGTTCAACCTAATCAAGTGCCAGAAGAGTATTATATTGATGGTGAAAAATTAGATAAGTTTAAATATCTTCGTGGGCCTAAGAAAATTACACGGACTGCAGGAAATGGACATACTTATACCTTCTCAGAAGGTGGAATGAGCGAATATGACTCCCTTGAGTTACCTGGTCGTACAATGCTTACTTCGGAAGGTAGTGTGAATCGCTCTACACATCTTTTAAAAATTGATGGTAAATATCGACTTATTACACCGATTGAAGCTGAGCGTTTGCAAGACTTCCCTGATGATTGGACACGCTATAAACGCAATTCAAAAGGTGAAGTTGTAGAGGTGTCTGATCGTATGCGTATGTTCTTCATGGGCAATGCACTGGTGACAGGCATTGTAAAACGCATTGGTGATGAGCTTCAAAAGATTGATAAAATATAAGAGCTATTTCTTAGTACTTTTATATTTATCTAGAGAGAACTAGAAAAAAGAGTGTATCATTAAATCTTCTTAATGATACACTCCTTTTATTTAGATAGCACAATTTAACATGATAATAAAATAGTTTTATATAAGATCTTAAACTAATGGCGGACTAAATATTTCATTCATTTGTTTTAAGGGAGCATTGCTGATGCCATGGAATAGGCATTATCTAACAGTTGATTCTCTAAAGATGCTTTTATCATAGCGTTATAATCTTTATCATAATTTTTTGCTTTCCACCCAGTTGAATAGCCTTGTATTGTAGCTTTGTACAAAGCTATAAGCTTTTCTATTTTCTCATTAGATTCTAGTTCTTTTAATACGTGTGTAGAATTAAAATCACAGCTATATTTAGCAAAACAATAGATTAGGTATAATGGAATTGGTGTACGTCCATCAGTACTATTTTTCTTCTCTTGTTCAGCTCGTAAATATAGTAAGTAAATCTCTAACAGTGTATTAATTGTTACCTCTGGATCTTTGATGAAGTTCATTACATCATTGTATTGATTTGTATTTGGGTTTAATAATTTTGATTTATTTTGAACTGCATTTTGTGGATTTGTGATAAATGCCAATATTACTTGTAGAAATTTTTCTAAATCTATTAATAAATCTTTTGTTTTAGTTATATTTTCTAAGCCAAACTTATCAAGTTGTTTTTGGTTCAAGTCTTTTAATGGAGTGACTTTTTTATACAAGGAGGTGTATTTGTTTTTATCACTTTGCTTGATACAAATTAAAAAGCCTTTGCGTTCGAATTCAGTTTGCAGTCTTTTAAACTGTTCAGAATTTGCTATAAATGTTTTTTGATTTATGCTGTTTTGTGAATTGTTATATGTAACAATATTTTTATATAGTTTTTGTAAAGAGTCATCTTTTCCAGGAATTTTTAAAATTTTTAGCATTACATAAGTATCTTTAAATGTTGATTCTAAGCTATTAATATTGTGTTTAGATAAGGCTTCATTAATTGTACTTACTGTTTGACAACCGTTTACAATTTGTGGATTATTTACGTGGAATTTTGTTTTACCCTGATTGTGAGAGATAGTGGTAAAATCATCAACAATCATAGTTACGCCGTTGTTATAAAAAAAGAAATTTATTCGATCTTCAGAATCCTCTAAAGTTTGTAGAATTTTTTTGTTTACAGTTCCACTTGCACCTAAATATTCTCTAATATTAGCTTCGAATATAGGATAACCTATACGAATGGATTCAGTATATAATTTATATAGTTCTATTACAGGAACCAATGCATATCTTGCATCAATATTCTGAATCATTTTATAATCTTGAGTATTGATATTTAAGGTTGTACCTTTATTAATCGTAGAAATCTCAAAAGTTAATTGTTTTTTATTGGTAGTCGGTTCTTTATAATATTTTTGTTCTATTTCATCTAATGAAAATAGTTCGGCCCGATACTTTTGGTGAGTAGCGTTAAATTTATTGATGATATCTATATTAGTTTTAGTTTTGCATGAATTATTTGTTACATAAATATAGAAGTAGATATTAAAATCTGGATCATCTTTGTATTTGTTAAATATATCTTGAAGTTCTTTAGAATGTGTATAAGTATTGGTCTCTAAATACCCTAATGGCCTAGTTAAAAATTCTGTCACATAACTACTTGATAAATTACTAGTTGTATAAAATTTGTTTTGCATAATATACAAATCTAAAAGATCCTCATGCCATACATAAGCATCAATACCTTTGTCATTATAATCAAGAATATTGTCTTCAATAAGGTTTTCATCTTCTGAATAAAGTTTGTCTAAAACCCAAAAATTAAATGCCCATTCATCTTTATTAATATTTGCTATGTTTGGAAATTTTTCAGCATACTCGGATAAATCTTCTTTGATTTGTAACAGAAAGTCAGACATAAGTAATACCTCCATAAATTAGTATATAAGAACTTCATTATTCTTTCATAATCATAACACTATTTAGTATTTTAGTGTAGAATTAAATGCATAAATTTATAAGGATTGTATTTTACTTAATATAATGATGAAATTTGTATAGATTTGAATGTGTTTAAAACAATTAAATAACTTCATTTATATTACGCAAATAAATAACTTTCACTATACCAAAATAAATTGTATATCCCGTTGTAGTCGTATATAATAATATTAAAAGATTTGTATTTTTCGATATAATCAAAGAAAGGAGTACAATATGTCAAATTTTATCACTCCTAAAGAATTATTAGCTTGTCTCGATGAGGTCATCGTTTTAGATGCTAGAGGGTATCAAGATTATAAAAAAGGCCATATTAAGGGGGCTTATGCGGTAGATTTAGACAAGGATTTGACTGGTCCTTTAGGCGAGCATGGTGGCCGTCATCCATTGCCAGATATGGAACAGTTGGCTCATACCTTTGAGTCTTATGGTATCACTCGTAAGTCAAAGGTCGTAGTATATGATTCTTGGCTATTCTTAGCGGGCCGTCTTTGGTGGACGTTACGTTACATGGGCTTAACAGATGTACGCGTTTTATCTGGTGGTATTGAACGTTGGGTTCGAGAGGGCCATCTCCTAACTAAAGAGCCGACCCCGTTACCTGCTGAACCATCTATCTTTAACTACGAGTTGCAAACGGATATGGTTATGAGTCGTGATGAGGTACTCAAGGCTAGTGAAAGCGGAGATCATGTCATTATTGATGCTCGTGCGCCATTCCGTTATGATGGATCTCAAGTGGATACGATGGATGGCATGACAGGGCATATTCCTGGGGCTGTTAATCATTTTTATGAAAGTGGCTATACCGTAGATGGTCCTAAATCCTTGAAAGATTTAGAGGCTGAGTATTACAACGAAATCTACCAAAATAGGCCAGTTGTAACGTACTGTGGGTCTGGTGTGACTGCCTGCAATGCGTTGTTAACCATGAGTGAAGTAGGACTTGAATCTGCTTTATATGTTGGTAGTTCTAGTGACTGGGTAACGTATGAAAGCTTCCCGCTTAGTACAGGTGTAGAAACATTAAACTAACTTAGGAGGGCGAATGAATCTATTAAAACAATTATTAACAGTCGTTGCCTTTGGTTATTTGTGTTATCATATCTATACCTTTGGACCTGGTATGTTTAATGTAACTGTATTAGTGATTCTTGTCTTGTCGGCGGTGGCTAACTATTTCCGTGAGAAACGTGAAAGTGATCTTAAAGCCAACGAAAACGCCCGTAAGGCTCGTGCAGAAGCAAGACATGCTAAGAAACATAAAAAGCAGTAGTATTGCTAACATATAATCTTTAGATTAGCTTACATTAAGCAAAAACTTGACGTATATTCTATGTGAAAGAGACTTTCACCAAGTTAAATACGGTGAATAGTATTAGATTGATGCGAAGTATTATAAAGAAGTATTATAAAGGAGTAAGAATTGAAATTAATTTCTTGGAATGTAAACGGCCTCCGCGCCGCTGTAACAAAGGGTTTCATGGAATCCTTTAATGAATTAGATGCAGATATTTTCTGCCTGCAAGAAACAAAATTGCAACCCGATCAAATTTCTTTGGAGTTGCCAGGGTATGAGCAATATTGGAATAGTGCAGTTAAGAAAGGCTATAGTGGCACGGCTGTATTCACGCGTATTAAGCCATTGTCCGTAACTAATGGCATCGGTATTGAAGAACACGATCAAGAGGGCCGTGTTATCACTGCTGAATACGATAATTTCTATTTGGTATGCTGTTATACACCGAATAGCCAACGTGAATTAGCTCGCCTTGATTATCGTATGACTTGGGAAGACGCATTCCGTAATTATCTACTTGAATTAGATAAGAAAAAGCCTGTCATTCTATGTGGTGATCTCAATGTAGCCCATCAAGAAATCGACCTAAAAAATCCTAAGACAAACCGTAAAAATGCGGGCTTCTCCGATGAAGAACGTGCAAAGATGACAGAACTCTTAGGGGCAGGCTTTACAGATACATTCCGTCACCTCTATCCAGATGCTATTGAGCAATACAGCTGGTGGTCCTATATGGGGAAAGCTCGTGAACGGAATACAGGATGGAGAATTGACTATTTCATCACATCCAAACGCCTTGATGATAAAATCCAAGAAGCGAAGATTCATCAACAAATCTTTGGCTCTGATCACTGTCCAGTAGAATTGGTTATTGATCTATAAAATTTTAGTGAATATAAAAGTACAGCCTCATCTACGGATGAGGCTGTTGTGATAGAAAAGGAGATACTATGGCTCAAAAACAAAAAGCTGTCGTTCTATTTAGCGGAGGTGTAGATAGTACTACGTGTTTAGCCCTTGCTATTGAACGATTTGGCAAAGATAATGTGGTACCCTTATCGATTCAATATGGTCAAAAACATAGTAAGGAATTAGAGGCTGCTATAGCTATTTTAGAGTACTACGGTATGGAAGGTAAAACGATGGATGTTGCTAAGCTATTTGCCTTTAGTAACTGCTCTTTATTAGTACAATCTAGTGAAGATATTCCACAAGGTTCCTACAAAGAACAACAAGATGCAAAAGGTGAAGGTACAGTAAGCACTTATGTACCGTTTAGAAATGGTCTATTCCTATCCGCCGCAGCATCCTTGGCACTATCTTTAGACTGCGGCTATATCTACTACGGTGCTCACAGTGATGATGCGGCAGGCAATGCATACCCTGACTGTACAGAACAATTCTACAAATCCATGGGGGACGCCATCTTTGAAGGATCCGGTAAAGAATGCTCCTTAGAAGCACCCTTTATTAACTCTAATAAAGCAGACATCGTAAAAGAAGGCCTACGCCTCGGCGTACCATACCACCTTACCTGGTCCTGCTACGAAGGCGGAGACAAACCATGCGGACACTGCGGCACCTGTATCGACAGAGCCAAAGCCTTCCACGCAAACGGAGTCGAAGACCCAGCACTATAATTCCCATAAACTGGCTTAGACAAGTAGTCGCCTTTTAGGCGGCTACTTTACATATATTCTAATAGAGTAGCATGTATATGTGATTTAAGGCGGACTTGTACGTCACTAGTATTAGGGTATAAGTAGAGTTGCTAAATTTGAAGTGGTGGCAGATACCTTTTCAAAGAGCGACTTTGGCAGGTCGAGGCCTTCGGCCGATGACCGGTTCGCCAGTGGAGCGATGAGGAAAGGTATCTGCCACCACCCCCACCTTACAATCTTGATACTAATCGTAGATGATCCTACAAGTCAGCCTTAACCCCAATTAATTGCGAAAATATTAGATATATGATATATTAGTACTGCCTAAAGGCAACAACTAAATAAGACAGTTTGAAACCATCCTGTCTCTAAACAAAACTACGGAAATTCATAAGCATTGTAAGCATGGTAGTTTTGCCATGCTTTTTTATTTTGAGGAGGTGAGTGTTATGATTTCTACACGCAAATTGACTATTTCTGCCATGGTTGTGGCATTGTACATCGTTGTATTGTATGTAACGCAAAGCGTTTCCTTCGGGGCGTATCAAATTCGTATAGCAACATCATTATATGCACTTGCTTATGCCTTTCCGTTCTTGGTGATTCCCATGGGGATTGGCAACCTCATTTCTAACTTCCTATTCGGTGGTCTTGGTATCTTCGATATGATAGGGGGCTTTGGTGTCGGTGTAGTAACGACAGGCATCATCGTAGGCATGCGCAAGCTTGGCCTTAGTGCTTGGTGGGCAATGCTTCCCATTGTTTTTGTGCCTGCACTATGTGTGCCATTGTGGCTCAGCCCATTACTTGGCCTACCGTACTGGCCATTAGTGTTGAACCTCATCGTGGGTCAAACTGTTCCAGCGATTCTTGGTTCTGTATTGGTGAAAGCTTTGATGAGCCGTCCTAGTGTGGCTGCTTTATTAGGTGCTTTTAAATAATAAGTGGTTTTATTGACAAAACTAAGTAAATAATTGAATCTCAAGAGATGTTTCGATTATGTATATAGGTAAATAAAAAGGCGTAAGCTCAATGTGAGCTTACGCCTTTTCCATGGCTAACATGTATGGAGGTATAGGAGTTTAACAGTTGTAGCCACGCCACTTAGTTTCAACTACGAGTCGTTCAAGAGCAACCATGTATGCTGCTTGACGAGGAGGTACATTATATTTATGTTGCATTTCCCAAACAGCTTCGAAGCTATTTTGCATATTTTTAGTTAATCTTTCATTAACCTCTTCTTCAGTCCAGTAGAAGCTTGCTTTGTTTTGTACCCATTCGTAGTAGGATACAACTACGCCACCACCGTTGGCAAGCACATCAGGAATGATATCGATGCCCTTTTCATAGAAGTATTTATCCGCATCATTAGTAGTAGGGCCGTTAGCGCCTTCCAAGATGATCTTAGCTTGGATATTTTCCATGTTGTCTTTGTTTAATTGGTTTTCAAGGGCCGCCATGTACAATACATCCACTGGTTGAGCCAATAACTCTTGAGGCCCAATTGTAGTCATGCCTGGTTCGCTGTAACCTTCTAGGGAACGACCGTGGGAGTTAGCATATTCGTATGCTTTTTCAACATCGAGACCGTTAGGATTGTAGATGTTAACACTTACGTCGCCGATAGCCACAACTTTTGCACCTGCTTGTGCAATGAGACGAGCACCTACGGAACCTACGTTACCAAAGCCTTGAACTGCAACTGTAAGGTTTTTAATATCTAAGTTTTTCTTAGCAAGATAGCTTTGCAATGCGATGAGACAACCGCGACCAGTCGCTTCATTACGGCCTAAGGAACCGCCTACTTCGATTGGTTTACCTGTAACGATACCTGGGCTCCATTCGCCTTTTAATGTGCTGTATTCGTCAGCAATCCAGCTCATGATTTGGGCATTCGTATTTACGTCTGGTGCAGGAACGTCAGTATTAACACCAATGATAGGTGCAATACGGCGTACGAAGTTACGAGTTAAGCGTTCTAACTCACGAGGGTTTAAAGTTTTAGGATCGACTTTGATGCCCCCTTTACCACCGCCATAAGGAATGTTAGCGATAGCGTTTTTAATAGTCATCCATGCCGCAAGTGCACGCACTTCATTTTCGTCGGAATCTGGATGGAAGCGAAGACCGCCCTTAGCACTACCACGCAATGTGGAATGTTGGCATCGATAGCCTTCGTATACGCGAACTTCGCCATTGTCTAGTTGAAGAGGAACTGCTACTTTTAGTTCCCGTTCTGGGTGACGCAATACTTCGTATTCACTACGAGTATAGCCGAGCTTTTCAGCTGCTACGTCTAATGTGTTTAACATGTTTTCATATGGGTTATAACCGCTCATAATTACCTCCCGGATAACAGAGTAAATTAATTAGTGCTAATTTTTCACATACTTAAGTATTCGACATTATAAATAGAATACCCTTTATATTTTTATAAATATATTCTATAGTTTTTAACCTTTAAAAGTAGGAAAAATATAGATGGTTACTGTGATATCTGTCACTTTAAAATCTCTTGGTGGAGGATAGTCTTATCTATGAAAATGGATACTTTTACAAAAAATAAAAATCTATATTCCGAAGAATATAGACCCATCTGTATGTATTAATAAAGTATTTTAAAGATTATACGAATTTAAAGATTATACGAAAAAGACTGGTGAAAGATACTTTCACCAGCCTCATAGGTCAATATATTTTATTTTTCCACTGTATCTTCAATCGGAGTAGGAGGTACGGAGGAGTCTGTAGTTTGACCATCGCCCCACCATACGATGCCATATGTGTGATTTAGGATGGAACGGTTAAATACAGGCGTTTCAATACCTGCTTTGCGTTGTTTGATATAGTCGTCAAGGGCAAGACCTGCTGTGCGCCCCATGCGTACGATGGAACTTACGTTAGTTAATACTAAGAAAGCCATGAATAAATCGGCTAGATTCCATACGAGATCTAGAGAAGCAATAGAGCCAACAAATGTCATAAGAATTACGCCAATACGGAACAAATGTAGGTAGAATCGTTTATTTGTTAAGTGGCTGATATTGATTTCACCGTAGTAATAGTTACCAATTAAGGAACTAAAGGAGAACATAACGATGAAAATGGCTACGGCTGTAGGCGCCCAAGAACCAAGTTGTTGAGCTAGATTATGTTGTACAAGAGCAATGCCTGTTAGACCTGTAGTGCTGTAATCACCCACGATGAGTACGATGAAAGCAGAAGCTGTACAAATGATGAATGTATCAAGGAATACGCCGAATGCTTGTACAAGACCTTGTTCTACAGGGTGGTTAACAGCTGCCGTAGCGGCTGCGTTTGGAACAGAACCTTCTCCGGCTTCGTTAGAGAAGAGCCCCCGTTTGATACCATTCATAACAGTAGCACCTAATAAGCCACCACCTGCTGCAACAGGCTCAAATGCGGAGGCGAAAATAGTATAGATTACATGTGGGAATTGGGTGATATTCATAATTACCACAAATAATGCAGTAGCAATGTATAGAATCGCCATGATAGGAACAATGATTTCAGATGCTTTTGCAACGCGGTTGATACCACCGAATATGATAATACCAAGAAGGACTGCTACTACAGCGCCTGTATAGGACACATCAAGGTTAAATACCTGGAGAGATGCAGCCAAAGTATTGGCTTGTACAGAATTGTAAATCCAACCATAGGTAATACTGATTAAAATAGCAAATAGAACAGATAATGCCTTGTTGTTTAGACCATACCGAATATAGTAAGCTGGTCCGCCATAGAAACCGCCCTTAGCAACAGGTTCTTTGTAGATTTGTGCTAATGTAGATTCGATGAAGCCCGTGGCAGCACCGATGAGTGCGATAACCCACATCCAGAAAATAGCACCAGGGCCACCAAGTACAACGGCAATAGCTATACCTGCGATGTTACCAACACCTACACGAGATGCGGTACTAACACAGAATGCTTGAAATGAGGATACATGGTTCTTTTCTGTAGAGCTACCTGCGCCGTTAATTACGAGGCGAATCATTTCTTTAATCATGCGAATTTGTACAAAATTCGTTGTCATCGTAAAGAAGAGACCTGCGCCGATAAGAATAAAAATGATGAAATAACTCCATAAATAACCGTTTATGGTGGATATAGCATCATTAAGCATTGCTTCCATAAAAACTCCCTTTCTTATAAAAAATCCATATTTCATACTAATCAATGATATTGTATCAATTTCTATAGACTATGTAAAACAAAAATCCTTCACAAATAGGAAGGATTTTGCTTTATATAGTATTTTGTAGGATGTTTTTTATGCCTTAGTAAATTCTTGTGACTCTTCCATTCCTTGCAACAAGGTTTGTTCAGAATGTTCCATGTGAATTCGAGCTAGTTTACGAGCTTGTGCGGCATTGTGAGAGGCAATGGCTTCCACTAATTGACGATGTTCCTCCCAAGTTTTTCTAAGACGACCTGGTTGGTTCATAGAAAAACTACGGAAGCGGTAGGTTTGTTCTCGCAAATTGTGAACAATATCCGCCAATCTTTCATTACGAGATGCGCGGTAGAGGACTTCGTGGAATTCTACGTCCGCAGCCACAACGGATTCCATATTTTTGTTTTCCATATGATCGCCGATTTCTACAAGCATTCTCTCCAGCGTTTCGATTTCCTCTTCTGTAATGCGTTCTGCTGCAAGGCCTGCCGCAAGTTCTTCCAGGGCAGAACGGATTTCAAATACTTGCGTGATATCCTTCAAAGAGATGTTGGCAACGTAGGTGCCGCGGCGAGGCACCATAACGACAAAGCCTTCTAGTTCAAGTTTACGTATGGCTTCACGAATGGGGGTACGACTTACACCTAACTCTTCGGCAAGGGGAATTTCCATGAGGCGCTCCCCAGGTTTTAACACCCCATCTTGGATGGCTTGACGCAATGTTTCACTTACCACTTCTCTTAGTGGTTTATACGCATCGAGTCGTATAGGTTGTAACCGTTTTGTCATACTAAGTCCTCCTGTGTACATGTTTTAGTAATGAGTGACAGCCAATCATGACCAGCTGCTTTAATCTCTTCTTGTAATTGTAAGGCTTCCATAGGTTTGTTAAGTAATACTACCATCGTAGGACCGCTTCCTGTCATGATGGTTGGGTAACCACGGCTAGTGAAAAACTCCTTACATATTCCTAGTTCTTCGTGATCTGGGAATAATAATTCTTCGAAAGTATTAGCGCTACTAGTGAAAGCAGATTGTAAATCATTATTCTGAAGATGATTCAGAACGGTATCGATTGTTTTTGCGGTGGCATTAGATTTACCACTGAAGCGACCATAAGCAATCGCTGTAGAAATAGATACCTTTGGCTTTACTAGTAATAGCCAATGTGCCTCTGGCGATTGGCTATAGGTTAACACTTCGCCACGACCTGTTCCGCGAGCGGTACCACCTTGTAGTAGGAACGGCACATCAGATCCGAGTGAGGCACCAATGTTTAAAAGTTCCTCTTGTGTGAGCCGTAAGTCCCAAAAGCGGTTGAGACCTAATAACATGGCCGCTGCGTCTGCACTACCGCCACCAAGACCCGCTTGAATAGGAACGCGTTTTAATAGGTGGATGGCGGCACCGGCTTTACAACCCGTATAGGCTTGTATGGCACGCAACGCTTTGAGCGCGAGATTATCTTCTCCATAGCTTACGAGCTTTTGCATGTAATCGGGTAACTCAGGAGCGCCACCAGAAAAGACTACGGAATGATGCTTAGCGAAATAAATAGAATCACTAAGGCGAATCGATTGAAATATAGAATCGATGTCGTGGTATCCATCGTCACGCTTGCCTGTAATAGCAAGCCCAATATTAATTTTGCTGCAACCGAGTTGCTCAAAACTTTTACTCATAATAGCCTCGTTTGTAATGTACAAAATATATGCAGTTTATATGTTTATTTTATACTGTTATAAAGTGATTGAAAATAACCATTAAGTGGTTTATGATGATTTTGTATATACCTGTTGTTTGATTATTAAAAGCATTGTAAACAGTGTATGTTTTAATTAGTTCATTATAGAATATTTATAGTGAAATGGCAATTTGGAGGGAGCTATGTTCGCCAAGTATAAAGATGTTGTCTATCAATGTGTCATAGTTGCTGTTGGTTGTGCAATTTTTGGCGCTGGTTTAGATGCCTTTGTACTACCTCACAAACTGGTTAGTACTGGTATTAGTGGGGTAGGGTTGATTTTGTATTATCTAACGGGATTATCCGTTGGTTCTTGGAACGTTATTTTGAACGTCCCTATATTTTGGGCTGCTTGGAAGTGGCTTGGTAAACGTGTAGTGCTTAATACTTTGTATGGTACGCTCATGTTATCGTGGATGATTGATCTGTTTAGTTTCTTGCAATATGACATGATTATTAAGGATCCACTACTCAGTTCTATGATGGCAGGTATCACAACTGGACTAGGACTTGGTATCGTCTACCGTGTAGGTGGTAATACAGGAGGCCTTGATCCAATTGCACTTATCGTTCGCAAATATTATGGTCTTCAAATGGGGTCCATTAATAGCGCTATCAACTGTGCCATCCTCTTAGTTGCTGTCGGCGTTGTTGGACTTGAAGCGGTAGCTGTAACTCTTATCAGTGTGTATGTGTATACTATTATTACAAATAAGGTGGTAATCGGCTTTAATCAACGTAAAGTTGCTTTTATCATTACCTATCGCACCGATGAAGTATGTGAGTGTATTATCAATAAGGTTGGTCGTGGTGCCACTATTATTAATGGTATTGGTGCCTATACACGGACGCCTAAGCAAATTGTGATGGTTGCCGTTAACTTGCTGCAGGTAAATAAATTGAAAGAGGTTATTCAAGAAGCGGACCCAAATGTGTTTATCTTGATTACTGATGCCCAAGAGGTTATCGGTCAAGGTTTTACTCAACCTATTGTTCCTGCGGAAATATCTAAACAGCTGAAATCACAAGATATAACTACCGAAGCGAACAATAATGTTGTAATAGATGAAAATAGTTGTAACAGATAAAAATAAAGAATTATGATAAAATCTCTGGCTGTTGTCATCTTATATTAATTATGCGTAAATATAATATTTTATGAATGATACATACATTTTGAAAATAATTTAATGTAATTGATCGAATATCAAGGTTGTAAAATGAGAGGGCTTGCCCTCAAGATAAGATTAGAGGTTTCTATGACTCATAAATTAGCAGGTACTCCTGTACAAGAACAAGATATTATCGATGTGCAAACCCTTGTGGATGCATATTTTGATAATGCTCCGGATATTACAGATCCGACACAACTCGTATCCTTTGGTACATCTGGCCATCGCGGTACATCTTTAAATGGTACTTTTACAGATTTACATGTGGCGGCTATTACACAAGCTATTTGTGATGGCCGTGGTCAATTCGGTGCCACAGGTCCGCTTTTTGTCGGTCAAGACACACATGCTTTATCTCAGCCAGCCCTTGTAACGGTTCTAGAGGTTCTTGCTGGCAATGGTGTAACGGCAATGGTTGATTCCGATATGGATTTCGTTCCGACGCCATCTATATCTCGGGCCATTATTCGTTATAATGAAAGCCACGATGATAAGGCAGATGGTATCGTGATTACGCCATCTCATAATCCTCCAGATAACGGTGGCATCAAGTATAACGCTACTAATGGCGGTCCGGCGGATACTCTCGTTACAAAATGGATTGAAACTCGAGCTAATGAGTATGTTCGTGCATATTGTGAACTAGAAGGGTTCAAACGTATTAGCATCGACAATATTGAACCTGACCAACAAGTTCCGTATGACTATAAAGGCCTGTACGTAGAAGAACTGTCTTCTATTATTAATATGGAGGCAATACAAAGTGCAAAACCTAAGGTCCTCGTTAATGCCCTCGGCGGTAGTGGACTAGGTTATTGGCGAGCTATTAAAGAGCGCTATAATCTCAACATGGATATTATCAATGATGAATATGATCCAACTTTTAGCTTTATGACCTATGACCATGATGGTAAGGTCCGCATGGATTGTTCCTCCGAATACGCTATGGCCGATGTTATCAAGCAAATTGGTAATTACGATTTGGCTGTTGGTAACGATCCCGATTATGATCGTTATGGTATTGTTAGTGCAGAAGGGCTTGCTTCACCAAATGCATTCCTCGTAGCCGCTGCCGATTATCTATTCACAACCCGTGGTTGGAAGGATAAAGGGGTAGGCAAAACGGTTGTTTGTACAACCATGATTGATAAGTGGGCATCCGTTAAAGAAATTCCTGTGTATGAAGTTCCGGTAGGCTTTAAATACTTTAGTTCTCTATTATTCGATGGGGAAATTGGCATTGGAGGCGAAGAATCTGCTGGTGCATCGTTCCTTAAAAAAGATGGTACCGTATGGACCACAGATAAAGATGGTATGATTATGGCTCTCTTAGCAATGGAGATGTATGCTGTAATGGGCGCAACTGTTGAGAGACTATATAACAATATTGTGGAAGGCTGTGGGGATCCACGATTTGGTCGTATTGATGCGCCTTGTACAAAGGTGGCCAAGGCTAAGTTGAAACAATTAAATGCAAGCTCCATTACGGCTACCGAAGTAGATGGTGATGCGATTACTAATGTTCGCACTACTTCTCTGTATAAAGATATGCCTATTGATGGCGTTCGTGTGGAAACGGAAACAGGCTGGTTTGTAGCACGTCCATCTGGTACTGAAGATTTATATAAAATTTATGGTGAAAGCTATAAAGGTGACAAAGGTCTTATTGCATTGTTAACTGCTGGTGAAGAGATTGTAACAAGTGCTTTGTCTGACGAAGTATAACATATTGTTTTCACTAGAAAACTCATAAAGATTTCACTCATGAAAAATAATAAATGTGTTATAATATATTAATATAGTTTATTGAATGCCCTATACTGGCTATATAGTTTGTAGTGCTTAGAGAAGGTGATGTTATGAAATTAGTTGTTACCGTTGTCGGCGTAGACCGCGTTGGTATCATTGCTGGAGTTAGTACCGTACTCGCTAACTACGGTGTAAATATTATGTCCATTAATCAGACCATCCTTGATGGCGTTTTCAATATGATTATGATGTGTGAAACCAAGTCTGAAGATATGAAAAATCTTACAGCTATCCAAGAGGCTTTGACGACTCAAGGTAAAGAACTAGGTGTTGAAATCCGTGCACAACATGCTGATATTTTCTTAAGCATGCACCGCGTAGGATAGGAGGCACTTATGTTATCTATCGATAATATTTTAGAAACGAATCAGATGATTCACGACAATAAGCTTGATGTGCGTACTATTACGATGGGGATTAGCTTGCTGGAATGTGCATCTGGTTCTGGTAAAGAGCTATGTGACCGTATTTATGACCGTATTACAAAAGAGGCAGAACATCTTGTATCTACAGGGGAAGATATTGAGCGAGAATTCGGCATCCCTATTATCAATAAGCGTATTTCTGTAACACCCATTTCTCTAGTTGCAGGAGGTAGTGATTTAACATCCTATGTTCCTGTGGCGGAAGCTATGGATCGTGCTGCAAAAACTGTAGGTGTTAATTTTATTGGCGGCTTTTCTGCGCTTGTAACAAAGGGCGCTACTCGAGCTGACCGCATTTTGATTGACTCTATTCCTGAAGCACTGGCAACTACGGATATCGTTTGTAGCTCTATTGCTGTGGGCTCTACTAAAACTGGTATCAACATGGATGCAGTGCGAGACATGGGAATCATCGTTAAGAAAACTGCAGAGCTTACAAAGGATAATGATGCTCTTGGCTGCGCTAAGCTCGTAATATTCTGTAATCCTGTAGAGGATAACCCGTTTATGGCGGGGGCTTTCTTCGGGGTAACAGAAGGGGATAGTGCTATTTCTGTAGGTGTATCTGGCCCGGGCGTTGTAAAACATGCGCTTGAATCCGTTCGAGGTCAATCCTTTGACGTTGTAGCAGAAACGATTAAACGTACTGCTTTTAAAATCACGCGTGTAGGTCAATTGGTAGCCCAAGAGGCATCTCGTCGTCTCGGTAAACCATTTGGTATTATTGATTTATCTTTGGCGCCAACGCCAGCTGTAGGTGACTCTGTAGCTCATGTTCTTGAAGAAATGGGCTTGTCCTCTTGTGGTTGTCATGGCACTACAGCGGCACTAGCATTACTTAATGATGCGGTGAAAAAAGGTGGTCTTATGGCTTCCTCTCACGTAGGTGGCCTTAGTGGTGCATTCATTCCTGTCTCGGAAGATGCAGGAATGATTGATGCTGTATCCTGTGGTAGTTTGACACTTGATAAATTAGAGGCCATGACATGTGTTTGCTCTGTAGGGCTTGATATGATTGCTATTCCTGGAGACACTACTGCTGATACCATTTCTGCTATCATTGCAGATGAATCAGCAATTGGTATGATTAATAATAAGACAACTGCGGTTCGTGTAATTCCTGTACCTGGTAAGACTGTTGGAGAGGTTGTTGAATTTGGTGGATTATTAGGTTATGCTCCTATTATCGAAGTGAGTCCATATAGTGCAGCCGAGTTCATCGCCCGTGGTGGCAGAATTCCTGCTCCTATTCGTAGCTTAACGAACTAATCCGTTTTTACAACCTACTTGTTGGAGGTGTCTTATGAGTGAATATGTGCTCGATTATGTGTGGGCCTTTGCACTAGCGCTCATCATAACCTTTGCACTTACCCCATTGGTAAAACGCTTTGCCGTTGCTGTTGGGGCAATAGATAAGCCTGATGCTCGAAAGGTGCATCATGGTGCGATTCCACGACTTGGTGGATTAGCAATCTTTCTCGGTTATGTGGGATCGGTTCTTTTTAACGATTCCATTCCGCATGATCATAAATTGTTTGGGTTTGTCCTTGGTACAGTCATTTTGGTGCTAGTTGGTATTTGGGACGACATTAAACAAATTGAGCCAAAAACTAAGTTAATGGGCCAAATTATAGCAGCCGCTATCCTAGTGGCTTATGATATTCGAGTAGATTTCATCAACCTTCCTTGGGGTGGTGTAGTATATCTCAAGTATTGGGCTATTCCATTGACTATTTTCTGGATAGTTGGTTTTACAAATATTGTAAACCTCATCGATGGCCTTGATGGCTTAGCTGCAGGTATTTCCTTTATCGCATGTATCGCTGTTTGTGCAATGACATTGCAACTTGGTCAAACTGATCTTGCTTGTATCTCTCTTGCTTTAGCAGGTGCGACTGTAGGTTTCTTGCGGTATAACTTCAATCCTGCAAAAATATTCATGGGTGATACGGGATCCATGTTATTAGGCTATACATTAGCGGCTATATCCGTTATGGGGGCCGTAAAGACGGCTGCTATGATTGCTCTGGTGGTACCAGCCATTGTGTTAGGCTTGCCTATTTTGGATACCTTATTTGCCATTGTGCGCCGTAAAATCAGTGGACGTCCCATCTTTAAACCCGATAAAGGTCATGTTCACCATCGTTTATTGGCACAAGGATTAACACAAAAGCAAGCTGTATTGTTGATGTATGCAGTAACAGCTCTTTTCGGCGGTGTATCTGTTATCGTTGCAGAGGTTAATGCTTGGGTCGGCGCGACCTTGGTATTAGTAATTTTCTTGTGTAGTATTTATATTGCACGACGCCTTGGCGTTATCATGCATAGTGATGCGGCAGGGCATCCGTTACCACGTCCTACAATTGAACGCAGCGACTCGGATGATACCATATCCTTTGATCGCGATGAATTGGCTAAAGCCTTGGAGAATACTGATGATTCTCATAAGGAATAACCATCTGTGGGGCGCTTGGCGCCCCATTTTTTCTATCCTACTACGTTGGAGGCAACTATGTTAAAAGTTATGACAATCTTTGGTACAAGACCTGAGGCTATCAAGATGGCTCCTCTTGTAAAAGCATTACAAGCAGCACCAGATATGGAACCTATCGTCACCGTTACGGCACAGCATCGAGATATGCTTGATCAAGTACTAAACTTGTTTAATATTACCCCAGACTATGATTTAAATATTATGAGCCAAGGTCAAACACTATATGATGTAACTAATCGTGCTTTGATGGGCCTTAAAGATGTATTAGAAGAAGCAAAACCTGATGTGGTACTCGTTCATGGTGATACTACAACTACCTTTGCTGGGGCATTGGCTTCTTTCTACCAAGAAATTCCTGTAGGTCACGTGGAAGCAGGACTACGGACGGGTGATATTTACTCTCCGTTCCCTGAAGAGATGAATCGCAAATTGACGGGCTCTATTGCGACGTATCACTTTGCGCCTACTTCTAGTTCTGAAAGCAATTTAAAAAAAGAAAATATTAATACAGAACATCTTTATGTAACGGGGAATACTGTTATCGATGCTCTTGATACGACGGTACAAGACAGCTATGTATTCGATGATGCAGCTATTAATGCTCTTGATCCTAAAAAACGTACGGTTCTTGTTACCACACATCGCCGAGAAAACTTAGGTGAACCTATGCGTCATGTATATCAAGCCATTCGAGATTTAATCAATGAATTTGAAGATATTCAAGTTGTTTTCCCTGTACATAAAAATCCTAAAGTTCGCCAAGTTGTACAAGAGGAACTTGGTTCTGTGGAGCGTGTTACATTAATTGACCCTCTTGACTATGAACCATTTGCAAACTTGATGGCTAAATCTTACTTGATTTTGACTGATTCAGGTGGGATTCAAGAGGAAGCTCCAGCTCTTGGTAAGCCAGTTCTCGTATTACGTGATACGACAGAACGTCCTGAAGCGGTAGAAGCAGGCACTGTTCGCCTTGTAGGTACTGATAAAGATGCGGTACATAAAGCCGCTTATGAATTATTGAGCAATGCTGAAGCGTATAAGTTAATGTCTAATTCTGTTAATCCATATGGTGACGGAAAAGCCTCTGAACGCATCATTCAAGCGTTGCGACATGAATTCTTAGGTGATGCGCGTCGTCCTGAACGTTTTGGTAAATAATATGGATAAGGATCTTGTGAAAGCCCTCGCCATGGCAACATCAGCGGGGGTCACACTGGTCTCCTGTATAGGAGGTTTTATTTGGCTAGGTTATAAATTGGATACTTGGCTTCAAATGGAACCACTCTGCATGGTCATATTTGGCCTAATAGGAGCTATAACAGGGTTTTATATGTTGTATAAACAAGTTAAGTAGTGAGGTATGTATGAATCAATATATAAAATTCATAGTGCGCGTGCTACTGACTTGTTTTTTTATTGCCTTTTTAGGTGTAATAATACAGGTTGCATGCGGATTACAACACTATGTATGGGGATGGCTGTGGGGCATTTTTATAATGGTGCTCTACTTGCTTAGCCTTGCACTACATGGTCAAGCGATTATGTTAAGTGATCCTTATAAGGCTGTTCGTAAGGTGCGTAGACAGATGGTGTGGCGTCTTATGCTTGTTGGATCTTTAGTCGTATTAGGTTTGAAGATTCCCCATGTAGAAGCAATTAGTATGTTTGTAGCGATCGCACTTATCCAGCCTGCACTTTATATAGTGTATTGGCGGCTTAGTGGACGGTTCTAATTTTTATTATTTTAATTAAGAATTTTATTGCATTTAAATTAATGTATTGTATTCCAATTAATGTATTGATGTGGATTTTAATAAGACATGGAGTCGTATTCTAATAATGCATTGAATACATTCTATTTATGATTATTTGGAATTGTTTACCCTTCAAGTGTTGATTATATATCTATAACGATGTATGATGATACATATATATTATATTTATATTAATGTAAATATATTAGGTTTTTATTAGGTTTATGGAAGGGGTTGAGAACGTGGAATTACATGCGGGACACCATGAGGTCGTGCAGTGGTTGGGGTTGACATTTAATATGGATACTTTAATTGCTACATGGGTTACTATGGCTATTGTAATACTGATAACAGTATTAGCCACCCGGGGACGTAAATTGGTGCCTGTAGGCTTGCAGAATATAGTGGAATCTATATTAGAAGGCTTAGAGGGGCAATTAGCTCCGAATTTGGGTCGCCATTGGCCGATGGTGAGTTCCTTGTTATTTACGTTTTTCTTATTTATTTTTGTAGGAAATGAGTTAGGCTTAATGCCAACATTCAAGGCTTTAACATCACCAACATCCGATATTAACACTACAATTGCATTAGCTTTATGTAGTACATTAGTGGTATGGGTTATGGGGGTTAAAGTTAAAGGCTTATCTTATTTTAAGCATTTTGTACGACCTTATAAGGCTTTGTTAATACTCAATATTTTCGAGGAAATTGCTAGACCTGTTACACTTGCTTTCCGTCTATTCGGTAACATTGTGGCAGGTGAAATTTTGTTAGAAGTATTATATAACTTGCCTTGGTTTGTGCCGGTACCATGGGTTTGGATTGCTTTTAGTCTATTTATTGGTATTATTCAAGCCTTTATTTTTACCGTTCTTACTGCATCCTATTTGGGGATGGGGCTTAGTGAGGAACATTAATTAATTTATATGGAGGATATATTATGGAAGCTCAAGGTTTATTCGCGTTAGCAGCGGCAATTGCAGTAGGTTGTGGTGCTATTGGTGCAGGTATCGGTGATGGTCTTGTATCTAGCAAAGTTATTGAAGGTATTACACGCCAACCTGAATTGCGCGGTCAATTGATGTCTACTATGTTCGTAGCGATTGGTTTGATCGAAGCGATGCCTATCATCGGTGTAGTAGTAGCATTTATTTTGTTATTCAGATAATAACGAGGAGGAATAACCTTGGTTGACTTAAGCCTTGGAACGATTCTTGCTCAAATGTTGAACTTTTTTATATTAGTTTGGCTATTGGCTCGTTTTGCATATAAACCATTATTGGCTATAATGACAGAACGTAAAGAACGAATTGCTAAAGACTTAGAAGCTGCAGAACAAGCTCGCGCAGAAGCAGAGGGGTTTAAAGCTGATTATGCAGCTCAAATTGCTAATGCTCGTATAGAGGCACAACAAATTGTTGAAAAAGCAGTTCAAGAAGCAGAAAATACAACACGTGAACAATTGTCAACAGCACGCGAGCAAATTGAACAAGAAAAAAATCGTGCTCGCCAAGATATCGCTATTGAACGCGATCGTGCTATGAACAGCTTGCGTAACGAAGTGGTATCTTTATCTGTAGCTATGGCTGGTAAAGTTGTTGCTAAAGATATGAACAGCGAAACTAATACAAAATTGATCGAAGACGCTATTCGTCAACTTGATAGTAAAACGATAGGGTTGTGATACGATGAGCATAGAAATTGTAGCAGATAAATACAGTTCAGCTATGTTTGAATTAGCTCAAGAACAAAATATTTTGGAACTCATGGAGGAGCAATTAGGTTATGTAGCGTCCGTTATGGCGGAACAGCCTGAACTTCGTTCATTCCTTGAAAATCCAATCGTTACAGAAGATGCAAAGATTAAGTTAGTTGGTTCTATCTTTGAATCTAGTATCGACAAAGTTGCTTTACATTTTATCTATGTGATGATTAAACGTGGGCGCCATCGTTATATTGCGCAGGCCATTGCAGCGTTTATTCAAAAATCACGAGAAGCTCGTGGTATTTTGGAAGCTACTGTAACTGTAGCAGAACCAATCACAGCTGAGGTAGAAGCATCTGTACAAGCTAAATTACGAGAAGTAACAGGGAAAGATGTTATTTTATCTGTGCGCCAAGATCCATCAATTATGGGTGGTATCGTTATCCAAGTAGGAGATAAACGCATTGATGGTTCTGTATCTCGTCGTTTAGAGGAATTAGAAAAATCTTTATTAAGAACGAACTCTATTAGATAGGGGTGAATGGGTATATATGAAAATGAAGCCTGAAGAAATCACTGCTATAATCAAACAGCAGATTCAGGACTATGATGTTGACCTCAATGTCGATGACGTGGGTACTGTTCTCGACGTAGGGGATGGCATCGCCCATATTTATGGTCTTGAAAGAGCCATGGCCGGTGAGTTGCTAGAATTACCACACGGCGTATATGGCTTGGTTTTGAACTTAGAATTAGATAATGTTGGTGCCGTACTATTAGGTGATGACTTCTTGATTAAAGAAGGGGACCAAGTGCGTCGTACTGGCAAAATTATGGACGTTCCTGCTGGAGATGCCTTGATTGGTCGTGTAGTAAATCCTCTTGGTCAACCTCTTGATGGCAAGGGTGCTATTCAAGCTACAGAACGTCGTCCTATCGAACATCCAGCACCTGGTATTGCGGATCGTCAATCCGTAAATGAACCATTGCAAACAGGTCTTAAAGCGATTGATGCGATGGTACCAATCGGCCGTGGTCAACGTGAGCTTATCATCGGTGACCGTGGTACAGGTAAAACTGCGATTGCCTTAGATACTATTTTGAACCAAAAAGGCAAAGATGTTATTTGTATTTATGTAGCTATTGGTCAAAAAGAATCTACGGTTGCTCGCGTAGTGCAAAAGCTTGAAGAAGCAGGTGCTATGGAATATACAATCGTAGTTTCTGCGAGTGCTTCCACAGGTGCACCTCTTCAATACATTGCACCATATGCTGGTGTTGCCATGGGTGAATACTTTATGTACCAAGGTAAACACGTATTATGCGTATATGATGACTTAACAAAACAAGCGGCTGCATATCGTGCTATGTCCCTATTATTGCGCCGTCCACCAGGGCGTGAAGCATATCCAGGTGACGTATTCTACTTACACAGTCGTCTATTAGAGCGGGCTGCGAAACTTTCATCTGAACTTGGTGGAGGTTCTATTACAGCGTTGCCAATCATTGAAACACAAGCAGGTGACGTATCTGCATACATTCCAACAAACGTAATTTCCATTACTGATGGTCAAATTTTCTTGGGAACAGATATGTTCTATTCTGGTATTCGTCCAGCTGTTGACGTAGGTTTGTCCGTATCCCGTGTAGGTGGTAGCGCACAAACTAAAGCGATGAAGCAAGTGGCGGGCCAATTGCGTTTGGACCTTGCTCAATATCGTGAGTTGGCTGCTTTCGCTCAGTTTGGTTCCGACCTTGATGCGGCTACACGCGCTCAACTTGATCGTGGTGAACGCTTAACTGAAATGTTAAAACAAGGTCAATATGAGCCTATGAGTGTAGCGGAAATGGTTATCAACCTTTACGCTGGTACTAAAGGGTACTTAGCAGATATTCAAGTGGCGGATGTATTGTCCTTTGAAGCTGAACTTTTACGTTATGTAAAAGCAAATTACCCTGAAATCATCACTAACATTGAAACGTCTAAGAAAATTGACGAAGAAACTGAAAATCTATTGAAGCAAGCAATCCCAGAATGTGTTGAAGCATTTGGCTCTACACATACATTAGTGTCTCGTAAGGAGGCGTAATGTATGGCTAGTGCACAAGATTTGCGAAAACGCATAAAAAGTGTTACCAATACGCAACAAATTACAAAAGCGATGAAGATGGTAGCTTCTGCTCGTCTTCGTAGGGCACAAACAAAAGCGGAAGCTACTCGTCCTTACGCAGAAAAGATAGGGCAAATCTTGCGTCATATGTCGAATAGTGATTTAGAAGGCTTTGAAAGCCCTCTTTTAGATGTGCGGCCTGTAGAACGCACTTGCTATATTGTAGTAGGTGCAGATAAAGGTCTTGCAGGGGCATTCTCGTCTAATGTGTTAAAATTTGCTATGGAACAATTACATGGTAAATCTCCTGATACGTACCGTGTTATCACGGCAGGCAGAAAGCCTAGAGATAGCATGAAATCTAGAGGAATTAATATCGATAAGTCCTATGCAGGCTTCTCAGATAAACCGTCCTATGAACATGCGCGTGCCATCATGCATGAAGCACTTTCACTATATGAACGTCATGAAGTTGACGAAGTCATCATGATCTATACACGTTTTGTAAATTCTATGACGCAAATTGCACAGGCTGAGCGCTTGTTGCCGATAGAGCAACCACAAGATGAGGTAAAAGGTGAAGAGTATTATTTTATGCCCTCTGCCGTATCCGTCTTGGAGGCGTTGCTACCAAAATATTTAGAGATTACTGTTTATAATGGATTGTTGCAATCTGCGGCTAGTGAATTGGGTGCTCGTATGACGGCCATGACATCTGCTACAGATAATGCTGGGGAACTCATTGAGTCCTTAGGCCTTGAATATAATAAGTTGCGTCAATCTAGCATTACAAACGAAATTTCTGAAATCGTTGGTGGCGCTAATGCCTTGCAATAGATAAGGAGACATCTGTCGATGAGTAATAATATTGGTAAAGTTGTGCAGGTCATCGGCCCAGTTGTAGACGTGCGCTTTGATGCTGGTCATTTGCCAGCTATTTACAATGCTATCTACATCTACCATGACCATAAGGCACACGATAGACAAAAAATCGTAGTAGAGGTTATGCAACATTTAGGCGATGATACAGTTCGTTGCGTTGCCATGAGTTCTACTGACGGTATGACACGTAATATGGAAGCAGAAGATACTGGTGCTCCAATTTCCGTTCCTGTAGGGGATGGCGTACTAGGTCGTATCTTTAACGTACTTGGTGAAACTGTAGACCATGACCCAGCTCCGGTTGTGGCTGATGAAAAATGGCCTATTCACCGTCCAGCACCTAAATTTGATGACCTTTCTCCAGATACAAAAATTTTGGAAACAGGCATTAAGGTCGTTGACCTTATTGCTCCATATGTAAAAGGTGGTAAGATTGGTCTCTTCGGTGGCGCTGGTGTAGGTAAAACCGTATTGATCATGGAATTGATTCACAATGTTGCTACAGAGCACGGCGGTTACTCCGTATTTTCTGGTGTAGGCGAACGTACTCGTGAAGGTAACGACTTGTGGAACGAAATGAAAGAGTCCGGCGTTATCAACAAAACAGCTCTCGTATATGGACAAATGAATGAGCCGCCAGGGGCTCGTATGCGCGTAGGTCTTACAGGCCTTACAATGGCTGAATACTTCCGTGATGTGAAAAAACAAGACGTGCTCTTGTTCATTGATAACATCTTCCGCTTTATCCAAGCGGGTTCCGAAGTATCCGCCCTCTTAGGTCGTATGCCATCTGCCGTAGGTTATCAACCTACATTGGCTAATGACGTAGGGGCATTGCAAGAACGTATTACATCTACAAAAGAAGGTTCTATTACCTCCGTACAAGCTGTATACGTACCTGCCGATGACTTGACTGACCCTGCTCCAGCAGCAACATTCGCTCACTTGGATGCGACAACAGTATTGTCTCGTTCCATTGCGGAACTTGGTATCTATCCGGCGGTGGATCCTCTGGATTCTACAAGCCGTATTTTGGACCCACATGTACTTGGTGAAGAGCACTACGCAGTAGCTCGTGGCGTACAAGAAGTATTGCAAAAATATCGCGATCTTCAAGATATTATCGCAATCCTCGGTATGGAAGAATTGTCTGACGAAGATAAACTCACTGTATCTCGCGCTCGTAAGATTCAACGTTTCTTGAGTCAACCATTCTTCGTAGCAGAAGTATTTACTGGTTCTCCTGGTAAATATGTGCCATTGTCCGAAACATTGAGAGGCTTCAGAGAAATTTTGGATGGTAAACATGATGAATTGCCAGAAGGTGCATTCTACATGGTTGGTACCATAGATGAAGCCGTTCAAAAAGCAAAGGAAATGCAAGAGAAGGGGGAATAATCCATGGCGGAACCTATGACCCTACAGATAATTACACCTGATGCGATTGTATTCGAAGGCCAATCTACATTCTTTGTAGGTAAAGCTATCGATGGTGCTTTTGGTATTTTGCCAAACCATGCACCTATGATTATCGCATTAGACTTGGCACCTTTACGCATTGATCAACCAGATGGAACATCTCGTGAATATGCTGTATTTGGGGGCTTCTGTGAAATTGAACATAATAAGGTGAGTATTGTAACCCCTGACTGTCAAGATCCAACATCCATTGATGTGGAACGTGCTCGTCGAGCTAAAGAGCGTGCTGAAGGTCGGTTATCAAATCCTACACCTGATATTGATGTAGAAAGAGCGGAAGCAGCATTGCAACGTGCTTTATTGCGCTTGCATGTTACAAAAATGTTATAAGAAAAAGGCTAGCCTTGGGCTAGCCTTTTTTATCTTTCTTTTTTGATTATAAAACGCTCACACCTTTTAAGGAGTATGCAGTATTCTTAGGTTGTTCTACTTGAAAATCTAATACAACAGGTGCCTCAGAATTGATACCAGGTGGTTGGTAGCGGTCACGATCTGTTGGAATTCGTTTGTATGGTAATTTATCAAGTAATATAGTCATAACTTTATTCCAAACTGATTTATGTGTTGGCATAGTCAAAGAGTCATCAGTTTGGTTGAAGCCCGTACGAACAGTATGGATTATCTTATCGTTTACATCATAATAGTATAAAAGGGCATTAACCTTTGCGGCGATATAAATTTCATGATTATCCTTATTATACGGATCTGGGCTATTAATAGTATTAACTTGTACATATACGTCTTGTAATGGTACAGGCATAATAACGATTTCAGAATTTTGGGCCTCTGCAATTTGAGCAAGATCAGCGGCTTTAATTTCTGCAGTTGGTGTGTTAGTACTTACGATGGTTGTATCATAGTAAGGATATTTAAGTGTATTTGATAAGCGATCTGTCATGTAGCGACCAAATTGAGCTGTGTTTTCATTGCGCAAATTTGCTGGTACAACAATAGTAACTTTACGGCTCGGAAAGTTTTCTAAGTGTCCATCATGACTTGTACTAGAAGTATTAATTGTGGCTTTTTCCGGAGCTCCAGAAATCGGTGTAGATGTTGGTGTTGCAGCCACTTTTATGACAGGCTCCATATTCGTTTCAGGGGCTAATGTAGGAGCTTCATTACTTGTGCTACTTTGTATAGTGCTAAGAGCTACAGGTTGTGTTGTATTTGGTGTTAACTGACTCAAATCGATCATAGCGGCACTGGCTGTTGTAAATGCAGTTGTGAGTAGTACAGCAAGTACTATAAGTAGTGGACGTTTATAGAGTCCGAAGTTATGTAACATAATTCCTCCTCTTAATAAAACTCTTTTAAAATTACAAATTATACAATTTATATTATTATATCATATATACAAAAAAAAGAAGCCAGCTTAATAGCTTGCTTCTTTAGTCTGGTGGACGATGACAGGATCGAACTGCCGACATCCTGCTTGTAAGGCAGGCGCTCTCCCAGCTGAGCTAATCGTCCATATGTGGTGACCCGTCCGGGAATCGAACCCGGGATACCGCCGTGAAAGGGCGGTGTCTTAACCGCTTGACCAACGGGCCAAAAAAATGGCTCCTCGAGTAGGACTCGAACCTACGACCGATCGGTTAACAGCCGATTGCTCTACCGACTGAGCTATCGAGGAATGGTACGATTGTTATTATATGTTAGTTTAATTATAAAAGCAAGCATTTTTTTTAGAACACTATAAAATAGATATTGTCAATTATGACTAAAAGACATAACTTTATAAATAAAATTAGTTATCAATATTTTTGATGAGAGAGTCATTAAAATTAATAAAATCTATAGAGCTTATTAACTATAGATATTTACTGCGTTCTAAGGTGATTGTATGACTCCAAGTGCATGGGAGTTAGTAATATAAGTATATTGAAGATAATCGGTATACATATGCATTATAGAAAAGTTTAAAAGATTTAGTTGAAAAGTAGTATCAGTTAAGACGAAAGTGTATTTATCTTATTAGATATAGTCTATGTTTGTGGTTCATTTTAAACCAAATTTATATATAAGAAAGTAGGTAAAAATGTAAGATATTAAAATCTTATTGATATGTGATAGACTATGACTTTTATCACAAAATGGGGCTTTTTTAGTGACTGGAGAATAAAGTCTATATAGGCTATTGAAAAACCGAAATATATACAAAAATATTCATGAAAACAATTCTCAAAAACTGGAAAAGCATTGAGAAAACTGTATAGGTGAGACGTTGAATCCCCTTATATTGTGTGCTACGATTTATGTATAGAGTTAATCTCATCGGTTTGAGATAGATATTCTTTCATATGTTTGAGAATTTTATTTTATCTCATCGGTATTAGAATTAATATTCAACTATTTTCCTGAGGAGGGATTATCTTGCGCGAGATTCAAGTATCTGAAATCACAAAAACAGTCCGTCAAATGTGTATGGACGCAGCTTACCACTTGCCAAAAGACATCTATGAAGGTTTGAAAAAAGGCCGTGAAACAGAAGAGTCTTCAGTAGGTCGTATCGTTCTTGATCAAATTATTAAAAATGCAGAAATTGCCGATGCTGAAGATCGTCCATACTGCCAAGATACTGGTATGACTATGGTATTCTTAAAAGTTGGTCAAGATGTTCATTTCGTTGGTGGTGATCTTACAGAAGCTATCAATGCTGGCGTTGCAGCTGGTTATGTTGAAGGTTATCTTCGTAAATCCGTTGTAGCTGAACCATTGTTCAACCGTAAAAATACACAAAATAACACACCTGCAATCATCTACACTGAAATCGTTCCTGGCGATAAAGTAGATATTCAAGTAGAATTAAAAGGTTTCGGTTCTGAAAATAAATCCGATGTAGCTATGCTCGTACCTGCTGATGGTGTGGAAGGCGTTAAAAATGCAGTCCTTGAAATCGTAAAACATGCAGGCCCTAACCCATGCCCTCCAATCGTACTCGGCATTGGTATTGGCGGTACTATGGACCAAGCAGCTGTTATGTCCAAAAAAGCGTTGCTTCGTGACATTAGCGTACCTCATAAAGATGCAGACTATGCAAAATTAGAAGAAGAAATCATGGAAATGGTTAACAAAACTGGTATTGGACCACAATTGGGTGGCACTACAACTTGTATCGGTGTAAACATCGAATGGGGTGCAACTCACATCGCAGGTCTTCCTGTTGCAGTTACTATCATGTGCCATGCTGCTCGTCATGCTCACGTAGTACTTTAATCGATAGGAGGTAAAAACAATGGCTGAATCAATTCGCATTAATACTGAAGAATATAATGAAGAGTTTTCCCGCAAATTAAAAGTTGGTGATAGCGTTCTTATCACTGGTAAAATTTACTCCGCTCGTGACGCTGCTCATAAAGTTATGACTGAAGCTTTAGCGCGTGGTGAAAAATTACCAATCGACTGGACAAATAAATTCGTTTATTATCTTGGACCAACACCTGCAAAACCTGGTGATCCAATTGGTTCCGCTGGTCCTACAACTTCCGGTCGTATGGATGCTTACACACCAACAATGCTTGACCAAGGTATCAAAGGCATGATTGGTAAAGGTTCCCGTAAACCAGAAGTAGTTGAATCCATGAAGAAAAATGGTTGCACATACTTCGCAGCAGTTGGTGGCGCAGCAGCATTGATTGCAAAATCCATCAAAAAATATGAAGTACTTGCTTATGGTGAACTTGGACCAGAAGCTTTGGCTGAATTGACTGTTGAAGATTTCCCTTGCATCGTAGTTGGCGATACTGAAGGTAATAACTTCTACGAATTAGGCCAAAAACCTTACAGAAAAATCTAATATCACCATTGAGTGATTGAAAGAGGCTTGCTAAAGCAAGCCTCTTTTTGTTGTTAAGCCATAATCATAAGATGTTCATCCGTTACGTGTAGAGTTTAGTCTACCGATTCTGTCGGTTTTATGATAATATACATATAGATTTTATACATTCAATTTGAGTGAGGCGATAACATGACTTCTGTAGAAACTATTCGTCAGTCAACTCGCAACGCGATGGCTGAATTACTTGATTTAGCAAAGGTTCGCGAAGGTCAATTATTCGTTGTTGGCTGTTCCACTAGCGAAATTGTAGGTAAAAAAATCGGCACTGACTCTCACCTTGATGTGGCTCAGGTCGTATTTGATGAAATATACAATGCTGTTAGGGCTAAAGGACTTAACTTGGCGATTCAATGTTGTGAACATATTAATCGTGCACTTGTTATGGACCGTAGCGCTATGACATGGGAGGAGGAAGTTAATGTTGTTCCTCAACGTCATGCGGGTGGTGCCCTGGCTGTGATGGCGTACGAACATTTTGATGATCCTGTGATGGTTGAATTTATTCAAGCTGATGTAGGCATCGATATTGGAGATACTTTCATTGGTATGCACATGAAACACGTTGCAGTGCCTGTACGTCTTTGTGTGAAAGAAATTGGGAAAGCACATGTGACCGCTTGTCGTATTCGTCCGAAGAGCATTGGCGGTGAGCGTGCTGCATATAATGAAGCATTGATGTAGGGGGATAGTATGTCAAACCTAATACCGTATTTTGTATTAGCCGTCGTGGCATTGGGATTCTTTGCTGTTTGCTATGCTGTATTTAGCGGTGGTGATGGTGAAAGTAAGGCAAAAGAAAAATCCTATAAAAACATAAGTAATAAAAATAATCTTAAAGAGCATCATGATGTTATATTTGCAACGGAGTCGCAAGAGGGCAATGTAACAATCACACATACGAGTGGAACTAATGTATATACTGCATCAATTCCGGATACAGTTGAAACGGTGGTCGGTGAAGAGCGAGAACCGGCTGAACCTCTGGTTGATCCTATAGATACCTCTTATAATAGAAGAAGTACTCTAAAGTCTAATTCAAGTCATGTTTCAGAGGGAGAATATGCGTTAGCATTAGGTTCGGATAATGGAACACCAATAGGTTCGGATAATGGCACTCCAATAGGGGATGAAACCATTGTGATGACAGCCGTATCAGATCTTAAGCAAGCTAATCAAGCTAATCAAGGTGTTACTCCGTTGGTGGATAAAACTATTGTCCTCGATGTTGTTACAGATGAACTTCTCAATAACGCAAACTCTGTTGAAGATACAATTGCTATGGGTGAATCTGTGGAAGCCTTTGAAGCTGATGAAGCGGATAGCATAGATGCTACGCAGATGATAGGTGGTGCGAACGAAATACAAACCGCGGAAGGCCCATCGGTATTAGATGAAACGCGTTTGTTTGATGCTTCTGAAATTGAAGCACAATTGGCGGCAACAAGTTTAACTGAAGAGGAGGAACCGCATGGTCAATGGGCAAAAGCGGCGCATGAGGATAAATGCGTTGAGTTGGCTATAGCACCATTTGTTCATTTCTTTGGGGTGTTACATGGTGATACGCAACACTATGTAGAATCTATTACAAGAGATGCTTTAGCGGCTCTCAATATTACAAAAATTGTTGAAGTGAATGCATTACTAGAGAATATTGTTATTCAAGAAGCGTTGATGAGTATGCAAAAGGCATATGCCGCTACAAATACAGAGTGGATGAAGTCCGCTGCGTTAGGTGCTTTTCTAGATGTGGTTCAATCTCCTAAATCTAGTACGCCATACCTCGTAGCTTTTGATGCATTACGTGTATTACCTCATTTAACATTAGGTCACTTCCAAGTTATGGCCTTAACATTATTGTTACAATATTCTAGAAATTCTAATAACTATGGATTGATTCACTTCCAACATTATGTGGAAAAATATATTGAGCCATTCATCTCTGATTTACCTCGAAATGATTCCTTCTATCGCCAGCTGGACTACTTACGCTGCACACAAGAAGAACAAGAGCCTATCACTTTATGCCAAGTGTTGTCGAATTCATATCCGTTTGTATTCAACTATCGTGGTTTCTCTAAGGAAGAACTCTTCCGTGCTACAGATGGTCATGGTGTGGATCCACGTTATGTGGTGCGTAGCTTGAACTCCAATCTTTATAAATTAGCCTTGGTAGATGAGTCTTTAGCACCACAATTCTTTAGACAAACACGAATTTCTAATGCTATGGTTCAACGTGATCTTTTAGCTCTGATGAAGAGCAAACCTACTGCTTTCAGGGGACAAGAGGCGCGTGATATCATGGATGATATTTCACCGGTTCTATTGGACTTAGCTGATGTCTTTGATAGCACGCCAATGTCTAAAATTAGCTTAACATTGTTAGGCCTTTACTTAGGTCGTGCTCATGTGAAAGCAACCATTGGTGAAGAATTTGATTTGTCTCATTGGTTCTAATTTACAATTTTAAGCACTATATAGTTTGAAAAATTATATTATATAGTTATTATATACTTAAAACCGTTATATATTTTATGAGTCGTGTAATAAAAAAGTCTCTCAAGATAATCTTGAGAGACTTTTTAGTTTGTTAAATTTAATAGACATTAAGTATTAAAAGGTGTTAAAGCCGAATTCTTCAATGTCTTCAATGTTTTTAATTGTTACGGTGCGCCCTGTAATATCAATGAGACCTTCATCGCGAAGGCGTCCTAATTCACGGCTAAGGGCTGTGCGAGATACATTGAGAACCTCAGCCATTTGCTCGCGGTTGTGGGGTAATTGAATTGTGTTAGAATGCTGACGTTTATAAATATCTGTTAAGTACGCAAAAATCTTTTCGCGCATCCCTTTTAATGTGAGGTAGTGGACTTTTCTGGTTAATAGAATTGCTTTTTCAGATAAATCCTCTAATAGATTAGATAGGATTTTAGTTTGGCATTGATGACAATCCGGTAATGTTTTAATAAAGGTTTCAAGGGGAATAAACATAATTTTAGTTGCTTTTGTTGCTTTAATGGTAGCAGGCCATAAAGGCTGTTTGCTAAATAGTAGTGCTTCTCCAAAAATATCTGATTGCTCTAAGTTTGCCATAATAACCCGTTGCCCCATTACATTTTCACGAGTCAGTAAAGCGCTGCCTTCAAGAATGACACCAATACCCTCCATAGGATCTCCAGCGAGGGCTATAAAATCATTTTTTTGGTAACTGTGGATGATAACTTTGGCATTATTTAAATAGCTACGCAGCTCTGGCTCTCCTAATGTATTGAATAAAGGACATTTCACGAGGGTGGGCATATATTGATTAATGATATCGTTTGAAAGTATTTGTTTCATAAGCACCTCCGGTGTGATAAAGTCTATAGCAATTAAAAATGATTATTGTATAATAAAAGTATAAGACCGAATGGTCTACCTGTTCCATAAGGGGAGTCAGGAAAATTTTTGAAAAAGTTTTTATTTGTTGCTCAAGCTACAGAAATTGTATCATCTTTACGTTATACTTTCAAATGTAATCAATCAGACAACTGATAAAACATCAGTGTAATGTATAGGTTTTATATTATCTAGCTTGACTGCGAGGAAGTCTCGCAAAGGAGGATTTTCAAATGAGCATGTTCTGTTATCAATGCGAACAATCTGCAGCACCAGGTGGCTGTACTGTACAAGGTGTATGTGGTAAAACTGCACCAGTTGCTAACTTACAAGACGAATTAACTGCTGCCTTAGTTGGCTTGGCTCGCGCTTTAGACGTAAAGGGTCATACTAAAGAAGGTATCGATTATATTATGCGCGGTTTGTTCATGTGTGTAACAAACGTAAACTTCTCTGAAGACCGCGTTCAAGAATTCATTGACGAAGTAAATGCTTACCATGCAAAAGTGGATAGCGCTCAACAAAACTTTGATTGGGAACAATTGTGGAAAGGTGAAGAAGACATCGTATCCCTTCGCTCCACATTATTGTTAGGTATGCGTGGTATGGCTGCGTACGCATGGCATGCTGCTCGCCTTGGCTTCCACGATGCTGATGTTGACGCTTGGTTTGTTAAAGGCATGGTAGAATTCGCTAAAGATCACAGCGCTGAAGAATGGCTTGATCTTTTGATGGAATTTGGTCAAATTAACTTGAAATGTATGGCTGTTCTTGATAAAGCTAATACTGAAACATATGGTACACCTGTACCAACTACAGTTCCTTTGACTGTAGAACCAGGTCCTTTCATCGTTGTAACTGGTCATGACCTTCATGACTTGAAACAATTATTGGAACAAACTGATGGTAAAGGTGTAAATATCTATACTCATGGTGAAATGTTGCCTTGCCACGCTTATCCTGAATTGAAGAAACATCCTCAATTGAAAGGTAACTTCGGTACAGCATGGCAAAACCAACAAAAAGAATTTGTTGATGTTCCTGGCGCATTCTTGTTCACTACAAACTGCATTATGCCACCAAAAGAAAACTACAAAGCTAATATCTTCACTACAGATATGGTAGGTTTCGATGGTTGTGCACATATCGAAGAAAAAGAAGATGGTACTAAAGACTTCTCCGCAGTTATCAACCGTGCTATCGAATTGGGCGGCTACAAAGAAGCTCAAGAATTCACTGGTATCAACGGTGGTCATGAAGTAACTACTGGTTTCGGTCATGGCACAGTATTGGGTATTGCTGATAAAGTAATTGATGCTGTAAAAGCTGGCGCTATTAAACACTTCTTCTTGGTAGGTGGTTGTGACGGTGCTAAAGTAGGCCGTAACTACTACACTGAATTCGTTAAACAAACTCCAAATGATACTGTAGTATTGACATTGGCTTGTGGTAAATTCCGTTTCAACGACATGAACATCGGCGAAATCGGTGGTATCCCTCGTATCCTTGATATGGGTCAATGTAACGATGCTTACTCCGCTATTCAAGTAGCAGTAGCTTTAGCTGGTGCATTTGAATGTGATGTAAACGACTTGCCATTGACATTGGTATTGTCCTGGTACGAACAAAAAGCGGTATGTATCTTGTTAACATTGTTAGCATTGGGTATCCGTAACATTTACATCGGACCTTCCTTGCCTAAATTCTTCTCCAGCAATGTATTGAACATTTTGGTAGAAAAATTCCAATTACATCCAATTACAACTCCAGAAGCTGACATGAAAGCTATCTTGGGCTAATAGGATCTATTAATCTGTTAACTACAGTCCTACGTCCCCTCTCTTTTATGATTTAGGACTGTTGTTATAAATAACGCACCTAGGGTTATCCTTAGGTGCGTTTTTTTACTATTATTGTGAAAGCTATCTATCGAGTGTTTGTATATTGATGGGGCCAGTTTTGTATCCACAACTTAGTTAAAAAGGAAAGACTATACTTCTTTGCTCCTCGTGACCTGATGTCGCTGCATAAGTATAGTCTTTCCTTTTTATAACTGTAGATATTGATGCGTCCCATCAATATACAAACTTTTAAAACAGCTTTCACAAGAATAGTAGTCCTCTGTAAACAAACAAATATGCCTCTAATGTGCATATAGACATTTATCAATATTGATTGTTATACTATAGGTAAGTAAGAGATTTCTCACATTATTTGTGTGTATATAGAGGTATGTATGAACAGTATTTTTGATATTATAGGGCCTATTATGATTGGTCCGTCTAGTTCGCATACAGCGGGTGCTGCGCGACTAGGCAAGATGGCGCGGTGTATTTTTCGTGCTACTCCTAAAAAGGTAGATTTAACATTATATGGATCTTTTGCAAAAACTTATAAAGGGCATGGTACGGATCGTGCTTTGATTGGCGGCTTATTAGGTTTTAAAGAGGATGATACGAATATTCGTGTTGCTCATAAATTAGCTGAAAAAGAGGGCATGGAGTATAACTTTATCGAGTCTCCCCTTGATGTAGGTCACCCCAATGTGGTTCGTTTTGATATGTACGATGAACATAATCGTCATATGACTGTGATTGGCCGATCTCTTGGGGGCGGTCAAATTATGATTACCGAAGTAGATGGCAATGATATGTCTATTACTGGCGATGAGTTTACTCTTGTTGTATTCCATGAAGATAGACCTGGCGCCATCTCTTTGGTGAGCCAAGCATTGAGTGAGTCCGATATTAATATTGCAACGATGCGTGTATTCCGTAAGGGTAAGCACAAGGATGCAGTTATGGTCATTACTACCGATACGGTGGTAAATCCAATTACCGTTCAGTTTATGCGCGAGTGTCCAGGCATTCAAGATGTTATGACCTTTGAAGCGTTATAGGAGGGCGAATGATGAGTTATGCATACGATACAATTGCAGATATTATTCGCTTAGCTGAGGAAAATAACATTTCCTTTGGCGAAGTAGTGCTGCGTTATGAATTAGAAAATTATGACCGCAGTGAAGAAGCGGTTATTCGTGAAATAGAGCATCGTTTAGACATCTTTGAAGGTTCTATTCAAGATGGTATAGACTATGCAGAAAAAACAGCGTCTGGTATGTCCGGTGGCCAGGCGGCACAGCTTAATGGCCAAGCACCAAGATTTATGAGTGATATTGCGTACAAGGCTATGACCTATGCTATTGCTGTTAATGAAGCAAATGCAAAGATGTTCCGCATTGTTGCGTGCCCTACGGCTGGATCTTGTGGTGTTATGCCTGGTGCGGTGAAAGCAGTAGCGGACCATTACAAGCTAGATAGAGCAACTATGATAAAGGGCTTCTTGGCTGCCTCTGGTATTGGCAATGTCGTAGCGAATCGCGCTTGTGTGGCTGGTGCCGTTGGCGGATGCCAAGCAGAAATTGGTACGGCCGCTTGTATGGCTGCCGGTGCCATTGTAGAAATGATGGGCGGTACGCCTCGTCAAGTAGGACATGCTATCGCATTGTGCATGAAAAACTTATTGGGCCTTGCCTGTGATCCAGTAGCGGGGCTTGTAGAGGTACCGTGCGTTAAACGTAATGGTTTCTATGCAGTTCATGCCATTACTGCATCTGAATTGGCGTTGATGAATATTGAAAGTCAAATTCCACCAGATGAAGTTATTGAAGCAATGAATAATATCGGTCGCGCTATGCCAGCAGCATTGCGTGAAACGAGTGATGGCGGCCTTGCGGTAACACCGACAGGTACAGCTATTGCAGAACGAGTGCAATCCTTATAGGATTGCACTTTTTTCATGCTTTCATTTGTAGTAAAATAAAGGTTAGACTAGTTCAGAAAGGAGTGTGCATGATGGAACAAGCCAATCGAATATTGACTGTATTAGAAGAAGCAGGTTATGAAGCCTATATCATTGGCGGAGCAGTGCGTGATATTTTGATGCATCAAAAGCCTCATGACTTTGATATTGTGACGTCTGCACGCCCTGATACGGTAATTGAAGTCCTACGCGGTCAAGATATTCAAACGACAGACTTAGTAGGAAAATCCTTTGGTGTAGTAGTAGCTACACTAGAAGGAAAGCAATATGAAATTGCAACGTATCGCACTGAACGATATGGAGCGGATAGTCATCGACCAGAAGAAATCACTTATGCCGATACCTTGGAGGAAGACGTGTTGCGTCGCGACTTTACGGTCAATGGCATGGCTATGAATCGTTTTGGTGAGGTCATAGACCTAGTAGGGGGACGTCGAGATATCAAGCATAAGACTTTGCGAACTATTGGGAATGCACAGCAACGCTTCGAAGAAGACGCATTGCGATTATTTAGAGCCTGCCGCTTTGTGGCAAAGCTAGATTTCTTACCTACCGAAGACTTATTAGAAGCTATGCCAAAGGCATTTCATCGTGTGCCCGGGTTATCTCTCGAGAGAGTTCGTAGTGAACTGGACCGACTCATGTTAGAGCCCGCTGTGGCTAAGGGCCTTGATGTATTAGTACAATCTCACTTAGCCGAGTGCTCTTGTCGCGTTGTAGAAAATGGCGTCACTCGTGAAGTGCCTATTTTACCAGAGCTATACCATCTTGTGAATTTACCACAAGAAAAAGACTTTCACGAATTTGATGGTTGGTATCATACATTAGCCGTTGTATCTCATACAGAACCAGATTTAATATTACGTTGGGGTGCACTGTTACACGATGTAGCAAAGGGAATGCCGGCGGTACGAGCTGTTATTAACGGACGTTTGACGGATCGTGGCCATGATACATTAGGTGCTGAAATGACAGAAACCTTGCTTACTCGTTTAGGTTACCCTAAGGCTTTTGTGCGCCGTGTAGCTTGGATTGTAAAAAATCATATGCGCTTTCACTATTTTGTACAAAATGGGGAAGCTAATGAGAAAAAGTGGATCCGTAAAGAGGCTCGCAGCGGTGAGTTTCGCGATAGTCAAATTATGCGAACTGCATGGGAACAATTATCTAAGGTTTGTGCTGCCGATGTATTAGGCTGTGGGAAGCCTTATGCATCGACTGATGGTACCTTAGCCTTTGGTGAATGTATGGCAGATCTTAGCCTAGAGATGCCTATCCATACAAAGGATTTAAATTATGACGAACGAGTTATTAAGCTTGCAGGGAAAAAAGTGGGGGAAGGATTGCAGTATTTATTAGGTCAGGTACAAAATGGGGTGATTCCCAATGAACCAGATGCATTATATGATGCATTAGACCATAAGTTACGCCGTCCAGTGGAGAAATGATGAAGTTATTAAATAAAGCGTTATTACGCATGAGTGATTGGAGTCGCACTACGTGGTGCCTTGCCATACTCATGACCGTTGCCTTCGTCCTTATCGGGCGTTTAGCACAGTTACAGGTCTTTGATACCTTTGACCTAGAGAAGAAAAACTTATTACAAGTTCAAGTAGATAGAAAATTACAATCGCCGCGCGGTACAATCTATGACCGTAATGGCAAGCCTTTGGCGATGAGTGTAGTTACAAAATCTTTATATGCGGATCCAAAGATGATTAAACAGTCTCCTCAAGAGATTGCGGATCTCATCTCACCGTATGTAACGATGTCAAAAGAGAATATTGTGAAAGCTTTGCAAGAGGATACCGCCTTTGTCTGGTTGAATCGTATGATGGATGCAGATAAATCAAAAGGGGTACAACAAGTTATTAAGGATAATAATATTGCAGGCCTTAATTTCGTTGAAGAATCTAAGCGCTATTATCCAAATGGCGTACTAGCGGCACAAGTATTAGGCTTTGTCGGTACTGATGATAAAGGTCTTGATGGTCTAGAAATGGTTCTTGATGACGAATTAAAGGGGGGCGTACAACAAGAAATTGTAGCTACTGATAATAAAGGGAATGCCATCTTTGGTTCCGTACTATCTAAATTTTTACCAGATAAGGGTAAAAGTGTAACCTTAACCATCGATGCAACAATTCAATTTATTGCAGAACGCGCTCTTGATAAGGCGATGGTTGATACAGGAGCTAAGCATGCCAGCGTTATCGTTATGGATCCAAAGAACGGTGAAATATTAGCGATGGCCAATCGTCCAAGTTATGATCCTAATAACTACAACCAAAGTGGTGAAGAGGCTTTCAAAAATATTGCGGTTACCAATTTATATGAACCAGGCTCTACATTCAAACCTATCATTGCATCTGCAGCTCTTGCAGCAGGCAAATGGAAGTTAGACACTGTGTATAACGATAAAGGGGCCTTCGCTGCCAATGGACATATCATTAGAAACTGGAATGGTGAGGGATATGGTCCTGTTCGTTTGCTAGATATTTTGAAGTACTCTATTAATACTGGTATGGCTGAAATTGGTACATTAACAGGTGCAGATATTCTCTCGAAATATATACGTGATTATGGCTTTGGCTCTGAAACAGGTATTGAATTGCCTGGTGAAGGAGCAGGTATCTTGTATAATCCAGAGGATATGAGTAAGCTAGACGTTGCGACTATGTCCATCGGTCAAGGTATTGCGGTTACACCATTACAAATGGTTCGCGCCTTTGGTGCACTTTCTAATGGTGGGGCTATGATGAAACCACATATCATCAAGTCTTATAGTAACTCTCAAGGCGATGTTACAAGTACGACTGAAACATCTGTTGTGGGACAACCAGTTCCGGCGGAAACCGCTAAAACCATTGTAGATATTCTAGAAAAAGAAGTATCCGAAGGTGGCGGTACAAAAGCGATGGTAGAAGGTTATCACTTCGGCGGTAAAACTGGTACGGCGCAAAAACTAGATACCAAACATGGCGGTTATCTCGACGGACAATACATTGCGTCCTTTATTGGCTTTGGCCCTGTAGAGGATCCAAAATTTGTAGTTCTTGTCGTTATTGATGACCCACAAAAGGGTTCTTATTATGGTAGTCAAATTGTAGCCCCTGTATTTAAGGACATCGTATCTCAACTTGTACGGTATTACCAAATGAGTCCGTATGTTAAAGAAAGTACACCAGTAGCTGTTAAAGCTGCTAATACATTACCTGAACCAAAACCGGGAAGTGATGGTTCTGTTACATTGCCTAACTTTACTGGTTTTACCTATGGTGAAGTGCGTGATTGGTTACATAAGGCGGGACTTGCCTTTAAACCGGATGGAACTGGTACGGCTACATCTCAAGATGAAAGTAGCGGTACAACTGTTCAGGCTGGTACAGCAATTACTGTTCATTTCCGTAGATAAAACGAATTCGGTCATAATTAGAAATTATAGACAGTTCGTTATATAATAGAATAAGAGACTTAGGTGCCTCTCCGGAGGCACCTTATTTTATAGATAGTTTGAATGAATGGAGATACTTATGATCGAATTACGCGGTAAAGCAGTAGCAGACGCTCACAAGGCGATTTTACAAGAAAAAGTTGCAGCAGTTGGCGACTCTGTAATTACTATGGCAGTATTACTCGTTGGTGAAGACCACGGTGCTCATATGTACGCTACATTTATGGAAAAGACAGCCAAGAACTTTGGCTATGGCTTTGTGTTAAAACAATTACCTGAAACGGCTACACAGGATGAAGTAGTTACAGCATTGCAAGAATTAAATAATGATGCGGCTGTTCATGGGATTTTACCGTTAATGCCGATGCCTAAACACATTGATACAGAGGCTCTTATCGATATGCTAGATCCTAAAAAAGATATCGATGGTCTAACTACGTATAATATTGGTCTTGTAACTGCCGGTAAAGGTGGCTTTGCCCCTTGTACTGCCAAGGCGTGCATGGCGATTTTAAACCACTATGATATTCCTGTAGAGGGTAAACATGTGGTAGTAATCGGTCGTAGCCAAGTTATCGGTAAACCTATAGCGCTTATGGCTCTCTCTGCACATGGTACCGTTACAATGTGCCATTCTAGAACCCCTGATCTAGCAGAGCAAGTAAAGCGTGGTGATATTGTTATTGCCGCGGCTGGTCGTGCTCATATGATTACGGCTAATATGATTAAGCCAGGTGCTGTTGTTATTGATGTAGGTATTAATGAACTGGATGGAAAAACTGTAGGGGATGTTGATTATGATGCAGTAAAAGATATTGCATCTGCCATTACCCCTGTACCAGGAGGTGTTGGATCAGTCACTACAACAATGATGCTCGAAGCTGTGTACGAGGCATATCATGCATGAGATGTCTATAGCAGAAGGTATTCTTGATGTAGCGCTCGATACCTTACGTCAACATGATGCGACAGTCATTCATTCTATTCAACTAGACTTAGGTTTAATGAGTGGGGTAGAACCTGATTCATTGCTATTTTGTTGGGAAGCCATTACAAAAGGAACCCCTGCGGAAGGCTCACGCATAGAAATTAATACCATTCCTATTGAAGGAAAATGTTTAGATTGTGATAAAATATTTTCTGTAAAAAATTATACGTTTATTTGTCCTTATTGTGACAGTCATTTCGTACAAACTATAGGCGGTCGCGAGCTACAAGTGACCTCTATGGATATCGATTGATAGAAAGGTTAGGGCATGCAAGTTCAAGTTAAAACTAATGTACTGGCAAAAAACGATGCTATTGCAGAGGCTTTACAACAGTTGTTTAAGGAAAAGAATATATTTGTATTTAATCTGTTAGGTTCACCTGGGGCAGGTAAGACTTCCCTTTTGGAGGCAACCCTACAAGATTTAAAAAAGGATTATCGCTTAGCCGTTATTGAAGGCGATTTATTTACGGCAAAGGATGCTAAGCGTATTCATGAGTTGGGTGTGCCTGTTATTCAGATTAATACGGTTGGTGGGTGCCATCTCGATGCACAGATGATTCAAGATGCCTTAGGTGATCTTAATCTTGATGATCTCGATATGATTATTATTGAAAATGTAGGCAATTTAGTCTGCCCTGCGGAATTTGAGATTGGTGAAAGCATGAAAGTAACGGTTTTATCTGTTACTGAAGGTGAAGATAAGCCCCTTAAGTATCCTTTAATCTTTAAAGAATCTAAGGCCATCCTTATTAACAAGATTGATTTATTGCCCTATGTGCCTTTCAAAAAGGAGCAGGCAATACAAGATATCCATAATTTAAATCCAAATGGAGAAATTTTTGAAGTAAGTTGCACGGCCCACAACGGTCTTGAACCATGGTTGAATTGGTTGCGTGCACAGTTGGAGAATAATCGATGAACTATTCTATGAAGAGCCATATTGTAGCAGCCCTCCTTGTGGGCTTGTGTGCTACTACAATCAGTTATGCAGCAGAGCCTGCCATTTCCATTGCTAATCCAGTTGCAGTAGAAACTACTGATGACACTAACGTTGTAGCTCAAGATTCCGCTAATGCGAGCAATGATGGTAGTGTAGATGGAATTGGTGAGGTTGATAGCTTGTCTTACCTTGATAATGCACCAGTTAGAGTTGTTAAGCTAGACCCAAAAACGAAACAGGAAGGTTCTAAAACTGGATGGCTCGCAGAGCAAATGGCTGTAACTGAATTTGGTGATTCTATACAATTCTGGCAAGCGGCTAGTGAGAACGAAGGCCCTTTGCCGAGTATCACTCAGAATAATTTAGCTGATATTGGTAAGTCTTATACGGCAAACAGTTTACCGCCTTTAGGTTCTCAGGATGACTATGCTATCGGCACATACCGATTGGGGGATCAGTTTGAAGTCCCAAAAGATGTAGAAAAAACTGAGGTACGTGATAACTTTACTACGTATTACATGAAAGATGTAGCAGTAACTGTATATACTGGACCTGCTCAAGAATTGTTGGTTAACAATCAATTGCGCGGTCAAGGGGCGACTTACTTCTTTGAACCAAATACTATTACAAATATTCATAGTACAAAAAAAGGCGCTAATACAGTACGTGACATTGGTCCTGGTAGCACACGGATGGAATTGATATTTGCCTATGGCAGTCCTAATGCGATGTGGCGTGATAAGAAAAATGAGACGTATATTTTCCTTTATGAGGGGCATTCCGAAAATTCATTGCCTCAAAAAAAGGAGTTTAAGAGTCCCGTAGAGAATACAAATAGTAATAGCCAACAACAATCTATGCTTGGTCAGCAAAAAGAATATATTGCTTTCACCATTAAACAAAGCAATATAGAGGCTGTAGACATTATTAGTGGACAAGTATGGCCTAGGTTTGGATTGCCGAAAGCTGAAGTGTATGATTTTGAAGCTGGTACACTTACGGCTGATGATTTTGTATTGCGTGGTTTCAAGTTGAATGACCATTTTGTTAATGATCCTAATAATGATTGGAAACATCAAGGCATATTGTTTGGCTCCACATTTATTGGCTATAATGAATACGGTGTGAGTGTAGATAAAAAAGATCTTATCAATCGCGTATTATTAAATGTTTATACGCCTACACGTCGTGGAATCGCAATGGGTGATACCAAATATTTATTGCTCTTTGTGTATGGTATGCCAACTCGTATTGTTGAATCTACAACAAAGGCGGGGACGTCTACCGTATATGAATATAAAAATCCAGCGGCAAGCAACTCTTATTTACAGTTTGCCCTAGATGATAAAAACCAATATATCAAATCCGTTATGTTATCTGACCGTCCTGTAAAATAGGATAGGTCACAGCGAGGAGGCAAAGGGTATGGTTACTGTACAAGATGTAAAAGAACGTTGGGAAAAGATTCAAGGTGATGATGAACGTATATTGTTTATCGTTGGTGGTCCAGGTTCTGGTAAAAGTTTGCTAATTCGTGAATTGTCTGAGCAGAAGGGCTGGAAATACTTGGAAGCTAAGCAACTCATCGAGGAAGAGTTTTTGCTCGTGCCTCGTGATGAACGGCCTCAATTAGCGGAAGAAGTTATTTGCCGTGCTCTTAGCCGTAGCGATACGGAAGTAGTCTTGCTAGATGGCATTAATGTATTCTTTGCACCTATCTTAAATCTAAAACCATTTGAGTTGTTAAAAACTATTAGTAAGAAGTATCCTATTGTCGTTGGCTGGCGTGGACATATTGAAGGGGACCAGTTGTACTTAGAACATAACAATAATCCTAAACATGCTGTAGTTAGTATTGCACATCCAGATCATGTTATTGCAATCGACTAAAGGTATGTTTGAACATATTGGTTGAATATAGAGAAAACTATAAATGTATAGAAGGAGATAGCGGTCTATCTCCTTTTTTAGTTATATAATTACAGTTATTAGGTAAAAATATAGTTTTGTAACTTCCTATTATTTGATTCTACTAAACCTGAAATATGGATAGTAGTAAGTATGGACTGGCAAGGGATGCAACTATATAAAGGTATATAAAGAATATACTAGTAAATAAAAGTTGATTGCTAGATATATCCTGAAAACAAGGCATTTTATAGAGGATTGATAAAATATAAATTTTTTTTGACAAAATACTTGCATAGGGTATCGTTTCATGTTATTATGATTAAGCACTAAGAGTGACCACAGTGAACGAAAAACTTCAAAAAAGTTTTTAAATGTTCTTGACACTTAGTGTGCTAGGTGATACAATTCATTTTGTCGTAATGATGCTGGCGTAGCTCAATAGGTAGAGCAGCTGACTTGTAATCAGCAGGTTGTGGGTTCAATTCCTATCGCCAGCTCCATTTTATTTATGGAGGGATTCCCGAGCGGCCAAAGGGAGCAGACTGTAAATCTGCCGTCTTCGACTTCGAAGGTTCGAATCCTTCTCCCTCCACCATTCATAGCGGGGTGGAGCAGTTGGTAGCTCGTCGGGCTCATAACCCGAAGGTCGCAGGTTCAAGTCCTGTCCCCGCAACCATAAAAACCACAGTGAAATGATCGTTCATTGTGCTGGTGTAGCTCAGTCGGCAGAGCGTATCCTTGGTAAGGATAAGGTCACCGGTTCAATCCCGGTCACTAGCTCCATACATGGCGGCATAGCTCAGTTGGCTAGAGCAATCGGTTCATACCCGGTGTGTCCGCGGTTCAAATCCGTGTGCCGCCACCATTAAACCTCACCTTGGTGGGGATTTTTTTATTTCTTTACATATGACATGCTATTCTAAGACTTTGTATATATGGTATAATAATAGGCAAGGAAATCTTATATTCCATTGATAAATTAGGGTTAATATATTATATTAATACTAGAATGTAATTTGTTTTTGTGAAGGAGGATATAATCCTAATGGCAAAAGAAAAATTTGAACGTACGAAACCGCATGTTAACATCGGTACAATCGGTCACGTTGACCATGGTAAAACTACTTTGACTGCTGCAATCACTAAAGTATTGGCTGAAAAAGGTCAAGCTGACTTCCAAGATTACAGCATGATCGATAAAGCTCCAGAAGAACGCGAACGCGGTATCACAATCAACACTGCACACGTTGAGTATGAAACTGCTAACCGTCACTATGCACACGTTGACTGCCCAGGCCATGCTGACTATGTTAAAAACATGATTACTGGTGCGGCTCAAATGGACGGCGCTATCTTGGTTGTATCCGCAGCTGACGGCCCTATGCCTCAAACTCGCGAACACATCTTGTTGGCTCGCCAAGTTGGTGTTCCTGCAATCGTAGTATTCTTGAACAAAGCTGACATGGTTGACGATGAAGAATTGATCGAATTGGTAGAAATGGAAGTTCGTGAACTTCTTTCTTCCTACGAATTCCCTGGCGACGAAGTACCTATCGTTGTAGGTTCCGCGTTGAAAGCTTTGGAAGGCGACGCTCAATATGTAGCTAAAATTGACGAATTGATGGACGCTGTAGACTCCTACATCCCAACACCAGTTCGTGATACTGATAAACCATTCTTGATGCCTGTGGAAGACGTTTTCACAATCACTGGTCGTGGTACAGTAGCAACTGGCCGTGTTGAACGTGGTCAAGTAAACGTTGGTGATACTGTTGAAGTAGTAGGCTTGAAAGAAAAAGCTGAACAATATGTAGTAACAGGTCTTGAAATGTTCCGTAAAGTGTTGGATTCTGCAGTAGCAGGTGACAACGTAGGTGCATTGCTTCGTGGTGTTGACCGTAAAGACATCGAACGTGGTCAAGTATTGGCTAAACCAGGTTCCATCAACCCACACACAAAATTCAAAGCAGAAGTATACGTATTGACTAAAGAAGAAGGTGGCCGTCATACTCCATTCTTCTCCAACTACCGTCCACAATTCTACTTCCGTACAACAGACGTAACAGGTGTTGTAAACCTTCCTGAAGGTGTAGAAATGTGTATGCCTGGCGATAACGTAACAATGGAAATCGAATTGATTACTCCAATCGCTATCGAAGAAGGTCTTCGCTTCGCGATCCGCGAAGGTGGCCATACAGTAGGCGCTGGCGTAGTAACAGAAATCGAAGGTTAATACAAGTTTATAGCTCAATGTATCGATACATTAGCTATATAATTGAATTTTAGATTCAATAAAAGGGACCCAATGGGTCCCTTTTATTTTGTATATATTGATGATTAAGAGTATAGAATTGAATCGCTAATATATTGAAACAATGATGATTTTGTAAGGTGACATATACGTTGTATTCAGGCTTCAAAGGATAATCATACTATTGATACAAATTGAGAAGAAATTTTAATATATTGTAACCTTAGATACAACTTTATTTATAAAATTAGTGTATATTATATATGAGGAGAGCATAGGCTCTCTTTTTGTGCTTTTATAGAAAAGGAGGTAATGTGATGGGCGAATACAAAAAGTATTGGATAGCCGTAGTAGCAGTTCTTATTATTGGATTCTCTATTCTTGGCTATTTGGGTACTGATGTATATCATCAAGCGCCACCGGTACCAACCGCGTATGTATCTCAAGATGGACAGGTTTTGTTCACTAAGGATGATATCTTACATGGTCAATCGGCTTGGCAATCTACAGGTGGTCAATCTGTAGGGACCGTACTAGGTCATGGCGCATATCAAGCCCCGGACTGGACAGCTGATTGGTTGCACAAAGAAGTGTCCGTAATGCTTGATATCAAGTCTCAAGAAGCTTTTGGTGTTCTTTATGAACAGTTAGGTGATGTGCAGAAAGCGGCTGTTAAAGAAGCAGTTAAAGCAGAGTACTTTAACAGTGCTGTTCGTGAAGATGGAACTGTTGTGCTTTCACCGGAACGTATTACAGCGATGAATTTAACCGGACAATATTTTATTGAACTGTATGGCAATAACCCTAAATTGTCCGAAACACGCGATCATTTTGCGATGAAAGACAATACGTTGCCAGAATTAAAAGATCGTATTGATATGGCACGATTCTTCTTCTGGACTACGTGGATGGCATCGACTCAACGTCCTGGTACAGATGCAACATACACCAACAATTGGCCTCACGAGCCATTGTTAGATCATAATCCAACACCGGAAAGCGTAGCTTGGTCTGTTGTGAGTGTTATTATTTTACTTTGTGGTATTGGTATTGTCGTATGGATGTGGGCATTCGGTCGCAAACAAGATGAACATGAATTAACACCGCCTACGGAAGATCCAATTTCCAAATTGCATCTCACACCATCTCAACGGTCTTTGGGCAAATATTTATTTACAATTTTGGCATTATTTTTATTACAACTTGGTATGGGCGGTATCATTGCGCATTACACTGTAGAAGGACAGGCTTTCTATGGCATTCCATTGGCGCAATACTTCCCGTATTCCATTGCTCGTACATGGCATATTCAAGCATCCTTGTTCTGGATTGCGATGGCATTCTTGAGTGCCGGTTTATTCTTGGCGCCGATTATTAATGGCGGTAAAGATCCTAAGTTCCAAAAATTGGGCGTGGACATTTTGTTCTGGGCACTCGTCGTGTTAGTAGTGGGATCCTTTACGGGCACATATTTAGGTGTTGCTCATGAGATTCCGGCATCTTTAAACTTCTACTTGGGTCACCAAGGATACGAGTTTATCGAGTTGGGGCGCGTATGGCAATGGATTGAATATATCGGCATTCTATTTTGGCTTGTACTCATGGTGCGCAGCATCATTGGTGCTTTCAAAAATAAAGGGGATAAAAACCTTATTGCTGCCTTTATTTTCTCCGTTGTGATGGTCGGTATTTTCTATGGACCAGGTCTTTTCTACGGAGAACACAGCCACTTGGCAATCATGGAATACTGGCGCTGGTGGGTTATTCACCTTTGGGTAGAAGGATTCTTTGAAGTATTCTCTACTACGTTGATGGCCTTTATTTTCGTAACACTTGGTCTCGTATCTTACCGTGCAGGTACCATAGCAGCGATTTCGTCCGGTGCCATTTACCTTATCGGCGGTATCCCTGGTACATTCCATCATCTTTATTTCACCGGTGTTACATCGACTATCGTGGCCACAGGGGCATCGTTCTCCGCGTTGGAAGTAGTGCCTCTTGTACTCTTGGGATATGAAGCGTTTGAAAATTATACACGCCTTCATAGTGCTCCTTGGATGCATCGACTAAAATGGCCTGTATACTGCTTCATTGCCGTATCCTTCTGGAACTTGGTGGGTGCAGGCATCTTCGGCTTCTTAATTAATATGCCGGTTTCCTTGTTCTATATTCAAGGTCTAAATACGACAGCTGTTCATGCTCATACGGCGTTGTTCGGCGTATACGGGTTCTTGAGTTTAGGCTTTGTATTCCTTATCGCTCGTTATATTCGACCTGAAGTGGAATTTAACGACAAGTTGATGAAATTCGGTTTCTGGGCATTGAATTGGGGCCTTGCGTTAATGGTTCTTATCAGTCTATTGCCAATTGGCTTGATTCAAAGTTGGGCAAGTGTTACACAAGGCTTATGGCTCGCTCGCAGCGAAGACTTTATGCAACAACCATTGTTACAAAATTTGCGTTGGCTTCGCATGGTTGGCGATACCATCATGATATTGGGGGCATTGGCCTTCTTCTGGCAAATCGTGAAAGTAACTTTCACAAAGAAACAGTAATAAACGAAGCAATAATAGTAAATATGTAATTATAATATTAAATATAATATATATAAGCTAACTATAAGCTAATATGACATGGCGTTCTTTGGGTAGACAAGGGGCGCCATTGTCTGTTATACTATCCATGTCAGGCATACGTGCCTGGCTTTTTTGAGTTGCTTAATTTCTTGACATCGCTTGCTACGTATGATATAGTTTTTTAGTATGTAGTCGAGCGTTTTCGAGTACAAGAGACAGATTAGTAAATATAAAGCGAGGTGTATCCGGATGCGTAATGCCATTACTTTAGCTTGCACAGATTGCAAACAACGCAACTATCAAACGAACAAGAATAAAAAGAACAATCCTGATCGTATTGAAATGATGAAATATTGCAAATTCTGCGGTAAACATACATTACACCGTGAAACAAAATAATTCTTATCATTCATTACCTGTTGATTTGAGGATGTGAAACACAATGGCAAAGTCTAACTCAGCAGTGCAGCAGCGTGGTGGATTTGGAAAATTCTTCCGCGGTGTGAAAGCTGAACTAAAAAAAGTAGTCTGGCCAACAAAAAAAGAGCTTATCAATTACACAATAGTAGTATTCTTAGTGACCATATTCATCGCTTTGATTATTTCTGTGCTTGATGGACTCTTTGCCCAACTTTTTAATACGTTGTTGCACTTTGTTGGATAAGGGGGCCATTACATGGAAGCAGATAAGAAGTGGTATGTAATTCATACCTATTCAGGCTACGAAAATAAAGTAAAAACCACTCTTGAACTTAAAGTTCAATCTATGGGGCTACAAGATGTGATCAGCCGAATTTTGGTGCCTCTTGAAGACGAAATAGATGAAAAAGATGGGGTTAAAAAAGTAGTAAAACGTAAGATATTTCCTGGGTATGTATTGGTGGAAATGGAAGTTAATGACCGTTCTTGGTATGTTGTACGCAACACGCCAGGTGTAACAGGTTTCGTTGGCTCTGCTACAAAACCAGTTCCACTTTCTGATTCCGAAGTAGAACATATACTTAAGTCTCAGGGCTTGGATAAGAAACCAACCATTAACGTTGATGTAGAAGTTGGTGAAACGGTTCGCATTACGTCCGGTGCCTTTGAAGATAAACTAGGTGTTATTACCGAACTTAACCCTGATAAAGGAACATTGAAACTTAGCGTAGAAATGTTCAATCGAGATACCGAGGTAGAGTTAGAGTTCTCTCAAGTTGAGAAAGCTCTTTAATATATAAATATAATAATATAACTCTAAAAAGAGCAATCGATTTTGGTTGCCAGTGGGAGGATATATATCCGTTACCACCACAGTATAAGCATAGGAGGTTTAATTACCCATGGCTAAGAAATTAGTTAAACAAGTAAAACTACAAATTGAAGCCGCTAAAGCTACTCCAGCACCACCAGTTGGTCCTGCACTAGGTCAAGCAGGTGTTAACATCGTTGCTTTCACAAAAGAATTCAACGAACGTACTGCTAAACAAGCTGGCTTAATTATTCCAGTAGTTATTAACGTATATGAAGATCGTAGCTTCGACTTCATCACTAAGACTCCACCAGCTGCAGTATTGTTGAAAAAAGCTGCAGGTATTCCAAAAGGTTCTGGTGTACCTAACCGTGATAAAGTAGCAAAAGTAGGTCGCGATAAAGTTCGTGAAATTGCTGAATTGAAAATGCCTGACTTGAATGCTAATACCGTAGAACAAGGTATGCGCATGGTGGAAGGTACTGCTCGCAGCATGGGCATTGAAATCGTTGACTAATAAGCGTACGACTTGCGCATAAGGCGCAAATCGGTGGGAGGGAATTCCCGTTTGACCACATAAGGAGGATATTATAATGGCAAAAGTAGGTAAGAAATACGCTGAAGCAGTAAAACTTATTGAAGCTGGTAAATTCTACGAACCAGTAGAAGCAATTGAGTTGGTTAAGAAAACTGCAACTGCAAATTTCGATGAAACAGTTGAAATTGCTTTCAACTTGAATGTCGACCCTAAATACGCTGATCAACAAGTTCGTGGTGCAGTAGTATTGCCTCATGGTACTGGCAAAACTAAACGCGTTCTTGTATTCGCAAAAGGCGACAATATTAAGGCAGCTGAAGAAGCTGGCGCAGATTTCGTAGGTTCTGAAGAGTTAGTAGCTAAAATCCAAGGTGGTTGGAGCGACTTCGACGTAGTAGTTGCTACACCAGACATGATGGGTCAAGTTGGCCGTCTTGGTAAAATCTTGGGTCCTAAAGGCTTGATGCCAAACCCTAAAGTTGGTACAGTAACTCCAGACGTTGCTCGTGCAGTAAACGAAATCAAAGCTGGTAAAATCGAATACCGTACTGATAAAGCAGGTATTATCTCTTGTTCTATCGGTAAAGCATCTTTCGATGAAGAAAAATTACTTGACAACTACCGTACAATCGTTGATACTATTATCAAGGCTAAACCTGTAGCAGCTAAAGGTCAATACATTAAATCTGTAACCTTGTCCGCTACAATGGGCCCTGGTGTACCTTTGAATGTGTTCAAATTGAGCACTGTTTCCAAAGAGCAATAATTAAATATGTCTCTTAGCTGTAGACGGCTGGTATGTATAATGGATGAAAATCCGCCCGCTGAGGCTGACACTAGAACAACCTAGGACTAGTTACGACCTCATCGCGTGCGATGGGGTCGTTTTTACGCTAAGATAGTACATAGAGCACCAAAAAAATCTACAAGGAGGTAATCTAATGGCTGTCACTGAATCAAAAAAAGCAATCGTTGCTCAAATGAAAGAAACTCTTTCTGAAGCAAAAGGTGCTGTATTGATTGGTTACTCTGGTTTAACTGTTGCGCAAGCAACTGATCTTCGTCGCAAAATGTTGGCTGAAGGTGTTGAATACAAAGTAATCAAAAATACTTTGACTCGTATCGCTGCAAACGAATTGAATCTTGAAGGTTTCTCTGAGCATTTAGAAGGTCCAACTGCGTTGGCTACTTCTAAAGACGATGCTGTTGCACCTGCTCGTGTAATCGAACAATTCATCAAAGCAACTGAAAAAGAAGTTGTAACAGTTAAAGCTGGTATCGTTGAAGGCGAAGTTATGGACGCAGCAGGCGTTAAAGCAATTGCATCTCTTCCAAATCGCGAAGGTATGCTTTCCATGTTGCTTTCCGTATTGCAAGCTCCTGTTCGCAATGTTGCATACGCTGTCAAAGCTGTTGCAGAAGCAAAACCTGCAGAATAATATTTTTTGCAAAGTATTCGTTGGCCGCTTGAGGCTGGCACTATAAACTAATTTATGGAGGAAATCTAAAATGGCATTGAACATTGAAAACATCGTTGCTGAATTGAAAGAAGCAACAATCCTTGAACTTAATGATCTTGTAAAAGCAATCGAAGAAGAATTTGGCGTAACTGCAGCAGCTCCTGTAGCTGTAGCAGCTGCTGGTGGTGCTGAAGGCGGCACTGCTAAAGATTCCTTCGACGTAATCTTGAAAGATGCTGGCGCATCTAAAATCAACGTAATCAAAGTTGTTCGTGAAGCAACTGGTCTTGGCTTGAAAGAAGCTAAAGCTATCGTTGACGGTGCTCCTGCACCTGTAAAAGAAGGCGTTGCTGCTGAAGCTGCTGAAGCTTTGAAAGCTCAATTAGAAGAAGCTGGCGCATCCGTAGAATTGAAATAATTCTAACCATATTAAAGGCGTACCCTATGGGTACGCCTTTTTTATTGAAGCTTATAAATTGATGCGAGTTTTGTTTTGTTGACTAATTTTGCCTTTGGATACGGTAATGCATTAGAGAAATCCTTGTCATATTTTTTAGGAACGATGACATAGGAACCGCGATTATTTGATGTATTACTTAAAAATGTTTCTTTAGTTATTGTAGGCATCAATGTTTTGCCTTCGGTCCATATAGAATCATCTGTTGTATCTACAAAAACTTGGGTAGGTGTAGTGTCCATGTAATATACAATAGAAGTATAGTAACTGCCATATACATATATTGGTTTTGATGTATCTTCGATGAAGGTTCTAAACTGTAAACCAGACTGATTAAACAATATTGGTGGTACTGTAATTGTAATAGCCGAGTACAACGTAATTAGTGGAACTAAAGCATATATTGCTAGTTTGAAAAATGATGTTATGTAGTATCGGCCGATTAAAATCATACATACTATAATAAAGGAACCTACGATTAACGGTTTACTATCAAGACTTTTATCAAAGGCTGTAGCAAATGTAAAAATCATGTAGTAAATACCTAGTGGTAGGGTAATTAAATAATTAAACTTTTTGAATGATTGAGTAAATTCACCGGTTTCTTTGTCAGTAACTAATTCACAAATTTTTACAGCCGCCCATATTATACAAGGGATAATGGCAGGTAATGTGTAGGTTAGATACTTTGTAGCTACTAGAGAGTAGAATAGAACTATAACTATAAACCATATAATACCTAATAGATCAAAATCATCTTTCCAGTTAAGATCTTTTAAATGATAGACTATTACAGGTGTCCATGGTAATAGTGAAAGGGGCACAATTAATAGATAGTAATACCATACATTAAATTTAGGATGTTCAGATATAAGAGCTCGATCTACATTGTGTAGACCTAAGAATCCGGAAATAAACTGCTCACCGTGAATGGAATACATAGCAATATACCAAGGGCTAGCTATCGCTATAAAGGTTAATAGTCCTAAGGGATTAAATAGTAATTTTATATCCTTTAAAAGCTGATAGCTTTCATCCTTTCTATGGATGGCGTAGCGTGCACATATATAAATAAGTAATATTAGCCCAGGTAAGATAATGCCTATAGGACCTTTGGTAATCACGGCTAAGGCAGCAGCAATGTAAGCTTTCACCATAGCTGACTTGTCATTATTGGTAAAAGCTAAATAGCTATATCCAAATATAGCTAGGGTGAAGAGAAATAGAAATCCGTCGGTTATAATTGCATGAGATATGTACCAAAATTGTAGTGTACTCATTAATAGAATAGCACATAGTACACTGACAAAGGTACTTTTAGATATGCGGTAAATTATATGATACATTAGGGCCACACTAGCTCCCGCAACAAGCGTATTCGGTATACGAGATGTAAAGTCTGATATACCAAAAAGTTTGTACGTAATCATAAGTGCCCAATAAGTGAGCGGTGGTTTATCATACCATACGTGATCGTATATCATGGGGGATATCCATGAGTTGTGTTTTAGCATGGTGATGGCGGAGAGAACATAGTTGGACTCCACCGGATCAGTGATTGGCAAATAGGCATTATAAAAGCCGTAGCATAAAACGGTTAATAAAAAGAGCGCACCTATGCGCAGCATGTGATTGTTAATCATAGTTACTCCTTACTTACATAGTTTATATTATTGTACTATAGGGCGTGTAATATTTAAACTAATCAAAGAGAAAAATAGAGCCTTTATAAATATGGAAATAGTTACAAAAAAAGAATTATTTATGAAATAATATATTGTATAGAATATTGTTTATTCGGAATACATGAAATAACTTTTATGTATACAAAATACATGCTATAATGAGCGCATAAGATAAAACCGTTTCATTAAACTATCATCTAATATATGAAATAGTGGAAAGAGGATCTATTATGAGAAAAGAACATGATTTCCTAGGTGAATTAGAAGTAGCGGATGAGTTATATTATGGTGTGCAAACGATTCGTGCCTTAGAAAACTTCCATATTACAGGGAAACATTTAGACCAAGATTTTATTAAAGCTCTAGCGATGGTAAAAAAAGCATCTGCTTTAGCTAATATGAAAACAGGTCGTCTCAATGTATCTATCGGTAAAGCGATTGTTCAAGCAGCTGATGAAGTTATTGCCGGTGAATTTGCTGACCAATTTCCAGTTGATCCAATTCAAGGCGGTGCTGGCACTTCTGTGAATATGAATATGAATGAAGTGTTGGCAAATCGTGCTTGTGAAATTTTAGGCCATCCAAAAGGTAGCTATGATATTGTAAGCCCTAACAATCACTGTAACATGGCACAATCTACAAATGACGCCTTCCCAACAGCGATTAAAGTTTGTGCAATTTTGAAATCTAAACCGTTACTTGAAGCTTTGCAACGTCTTGTTGATGAGCTTGAGAAAAAAGCTGAAGAATATAGTGAAATTTTAAAAATGGGGCGTACTCATTTACAAGATGCGGTGCCTATTACATTGGGACAAGAGATGGGCGCTTATGCATCTGGTATTCGTCGTGGTATTAAACGTATTAAATCTGCCGTTGAAGGTGCACATGTAATCAACATGGGGGCCACTGCAGTTGGTACAGGCCTTAATGCTGAACCTAATTATATTCATGATGTAGCGTACGAATTAAGCGAAGTAGTAGGCGAACCGTTCTACACTGCGGAGAATTTAATCGATGCCACAAACAATACAGATGTATTTGCTGATATCTCTAGCGGTTTGAAGGTAACTGCACTTGTGTTGATTAAGATGGCAAATGATTTCCGCTTAATGGCATCTGGACCTCGCTGTGGCATTGGTGAATTAAAATTGCCTGCCCGTCAACCAGGCTCCTCTATCATGCCAGGAAAAGTAAATCCTGTTATCGCTGAAGTATTGAATCAAGTGTGTTACCAAGTTATCGGTAATGACCTTACTATTACATTAGCTGTAGAAAATGGTCAATTCGAGTTAAATGTTATGGAACCTGTATTGGCATACAACTTGTTCAATAACCTTTGCTACCTCAAAAACGGTGTAAATACATTCGTTGATAAATTGCTTGTTGATCTTGAAGTAGACCGTGAACAATGCGAGTACTGGTTGAATCGTTCCGTTGGTATCGTAACAGCATTGTTGCCACATCTTGGCTATGAAACAGCTTCTGCATTGGCGAAAGAAGCGTATGAAACAGGTCGAGCTATTCGCGATATCATCTTGGATCAAGGTTTATTGACTGAGGATGAAATTAATCATATTCTTTCTCCTAAAGAAATGACTCGCCCTGGTATCGCTGGTGCGAATCTTATAAAACAAAAAGGCAACTAATTTATGGTTCTCTTTTGATACATGAATAAAGCATGAAAATAAAAGACTGTCAACCCTTTTGGTTGACAGTCTTTTTTAATACTGATAAAATTATATATTGCAAAAGTAGCGTTTTCTGCTTTTGGATGTAAAAACTATAACACAAATAGTGATGAGGTTTTCTTCCAAGGTTGTGCTTGGTTAATGGGAAGCAAGGTTATTTTAAAAATGAAATGGACCTTGCTTTATTTGACGTTGCCCGAGCAGGAAAACTGAGACCTGTAAGATGTCTTTTTCATGCCGTTATAGAAAATGGTAGACCAGTGTGTTTTGATAGGGGTGAAAGCAAATATGTTCAAACCTGAACAGGTAGGCAAACGAACTCGTTATACGTACGCTAAAATTAACGAAGTTATCAAGATGCCGCATTTATTGGACATTCAACGTAAATCGTATGAGTGGTTCTTGGAGAGTGGTTTACAAAATATTTTCAACGATATTTCTCCGATTAAAGACAATTCAGGTAATCTAGTACTTTCTTTTGAAGGTTTCAGCTTAGGTGAACCTAAGTATGATATTAATGAATGTAAAAACCGTGATGCTACTTACGCAGCACCACTTCGTGTAAATATTCGCTTGGTAAATAATGATCCAGAAAATATGGACATTAAAGAACAAGAAGTCTTCATGGGCGATTTCCCATTGATGACGGATACAGGTACTTTCATCATCAATGGTGCAGAACGTGTTATCGTATCCCAATTAGTACGTTCTCCAGGCGTTTACTACAATAAAGAAATCGATACAATGGGTAACCGTTTGTATGATTCCACAGTTATTCCTAACCGTGGTGCATGGATTGAACTTGAAACAGATGCTAGTGAAGTGGTGGCTGTTCGTATTGACCGTAACCGTAAATTACCAGCTACTGTATTGGTACGTGCATTAGGTTGGGATACGAATGAAAGTATCCTCGACCTCTTCTGGAATGGTAAAACTGATGAGGATGGTTTACCAGTATATGATGAACGCATCGTTCGTACATTAGAAAAAGATACAACTCAATCTGCTGATGAAGCATTGGTTGAAATCTATAAAAAATTACGTCCAGGCGAGCCTCCGACTGTAGAGTCTGCTCGTAACTTGTTCGATAACTTGTTCTTCGATGCACGCCGTTATGACTTAGCGCGCGTTGGTCGTTATAAATTGAACAAAAAACTTGGCTGGCGCCAACGTATGTTGGGTCAAACATTAGCTCAACCAATTGTAGATCCAGAAACTGGCGAAATTATCCTTGATGCAGGCGTACAAGTTGGGGAAGAACAACTTGATATCGTTGCTAATAGCCATGTTTTCGATGGTGAAGGTTTTGCTGAATTCTATATCGTAAATAATGATGGTGTAGAGTCTAAAGTTATCTGTAATAACTGCAACTTACCATATGATCACCGTACAGTAACACGTGAAGACATGATCGCTAACATTTCTTACTTGCTCAACCTTATGGATGGTGCAGGTCATACAGATGATATCGACCACTTGGGTAACCGTCGCCTTCGTTGCGTAGGCGAATTGTTGCAAAACCAATTCCGCATCGGTTTAACTCGTATGGAACGTGTTGTTCGTGAGCGCATGACCATTCAAGAAACTGAATCCATTACACCTCAAGCGTTGATCAATATTCGCCCTGTAGTGGCAGCTATCAAAGAATTCTTTGGTTCTTCTCAATTGTCTCAGTTCATGGACCAAACAAACCCATTGGCGGAATTGACTCACAAACGTCGTCTTTCTGCCCTTGGCCCTGGCGGCTTGTCTCGTGAGCGTGCAGGTTTCGAAGTTCGTGACGTGCATCATTCTCACTATGGTCGTATGTGTCCTATTGAAACTCCAGAAGGTCCAAACATTGGCTTGATTAACTCCTTGTCCAACTATGCAAAGGTAAACGAATTTGGCTTCATCGAAGCACCATACCGTAAAGTAGAAAAAGTGTATGGTAAAGGCAAGGATGCTGATAAAGTTGTTAAAGTGCGCGTATCTGATAGCGTAGTATACATGACCGCTGATGAAGAAGAAGGCATGACAATTGCCCAAGCAAACTCTCCGCTTGATGCAGAGGGGTACTTCACAACTGAACATGTTGCTTGTCGTCGTGGTCATGATGTATTGGAAGTTACACCAGATAAGGTTGACTATATGGACGTTAGTCCAAAAGAAGTTGTATCTATTGGTACAGCTATGATTCCATTCCTTGAAAATGATGATGCTAACCGTGCCTTGATGGGCGCGAACATGCAACGTCAAGCGGTACCACTTTTGCGTGCTCAAGCACCACTTGTTGGTACAGGTATGGAATATACAGCAGCTACTGACTCTGGTGTTTGCGTATTGGCGCGTGAAGCAGGTAAAGTTGTACGTTGTTGGGGTAATGAAATCCACGTTCTTCGCGATAGCGATGGTCGTGTTGATACATACCATTTGAATAAATTCCTTCGTTCTAACCAATCCACATGCTTTAACCAAAAACCAATCGTCAATCGTGGGGACCATGTTGTAAAAGGCCAAGTACTGGCTGATGGTCCTGCTACAGATGGCGGCGAATTGGCATTAGGTTATAACGTTCTCGTAGCGTTCATGCCTTGGGAAGGTTATAACTACGAAGATGCTATCTTGCTTAGTGAAGAACTATGCAAAGAAGATATCTATACATCCATTCATATTGAAGAATACGAATGTGATGCGCGTGATACCAAATTAGGTGCTGAAGAAATTACTCGTGAGTTGCCTAATACGGGTGACGACACACTTAAAAACTTAGACGAAGATGGTATTATCTGCATTGGTGCAGAAGTACATCCTGGCGATATCCTCGTAGGTAAAGCTACTCCAAAAGGTGAAACTGAGCTTACTCCAGAAGAACGTTTGTTGCGTGCTATTTTTGGTGACAAAGAACGTGAAGTTCGCGACACTTCCTTGCGCGTGCCTCATGGCGAATCTGGTAAAGTCGTAGATGTAAAAGTCTTTACCCGTGAAAATGGCGATGAATTACAACCAGGCGTAAATAAACTTGTTCGCGTATATATCGCTCAAAAACGTAAGATTCATGAAGGCGATAAAATGGCGGGCCGTCATGGTAACAAAGGTGTCGTTTCTCGCGTTATGAGAAAAGAAGATATGCCATTCCTTCCAGATGGTACTCCAGTACAAATCGTATTGAACCCATTGGGCGTACCTTCTCGTATGAACATCGGTCAGGTCCTTGAAACTCACTTGGGGTGGGCTGTTCAAGGCTTAGGTATGAAAATCAAAGCTACAGATCTTCACATTCAAAACGTGTTGAAAGAAGCCCGTACTGATGCATCTTACTGGGAACAAATCGATGCAATCCGCGATCTTTATGCTCAAATTGAAGCATTGGAAGCGAAAGTTGCGGAAGATGTTACGGTAAATCATTTCGAAGAAAATGAGCAAATCATTGCTTTGAAAACTAAAATTTTAAAACATGTAGAAGCAGCAGCGCAAAAGAAATTGGATGCTATGGGTGGCGAAGCTCGTTTCCAAGAGCTTAAAGCTATTGAAGCTAAATACAATGCACTTCATGTAGAATTCTTTGATTCTGAAGAAGAGGCTCCTGAAATGGATCCTGCGCTTGTAGAAGAATTAGAGGCAATTAGTAAAGTTAAAAATACTCTTAACAACATTCACTCTGCTGAAGAAAAACGCGTTGAACTTCGCAAAGAGTTGGAAAGCCTTGGCTATGATTTTGACAAATATGGCATGCCAAAACCAGATGTAGCAGGTATTCATATTGCTACACCTGTATTTGATGGTGCTCACGAAAAGGACGTATTCGAAACATTGGCGATTGCAGGTCGTCCTGATGATGGTAAAACTGTTCTATATGATGGTCGTACTGGTGAACCGATGGATAACCGCGTTACTGTTGGTTACGTTTACATGCTTAAACTCCATCATTTGGTTGATGACAAAATCCATGCTCGTTCTACAGGTCCGTACTCCCTTGTTACACAACAACCTTTGGGCGGTAAAGCTCAGTTCGGTGGCCAACGTTTCGGGGAAATGGAAGTTTGGGCTCTAGAAGCATATGGCGCAGCCTATACCCTTCAAGAGCTATTAACTGTTAAGTCTGACGACGTTGTTGGTCGTGTGAAAGCATACGAAAAAATCGTTAAAGGCGAAAACATCCCTGAACCAGGTGTACCTGAGTCCTTCAAGGTATTGCTTAAAGAACTTCAAAGTATCGGTCTCGATGTAAAAATCTTGAACGAAGATCAAGAAGAAGTTGTTATGAAAGAACTTGAGGACGAAGATGAGGTGGTAGAAACTGGTATTGAAGAAGTTATGGAAGGCAGTGCTGTAGAAACTGATGAAGTAACTGTAGTAGAACCAGAAGTAGAGGAAGAGGAAGAATTACCAGCTGATAATGGCGGTGAAGATGATATCCTTAGCCAATTGGCGTACCCAATGGGCGACTCCTCTAACGATGAAGACTAAAACTATCTATAAGGAAGGGAGCGATAGTAGTGCTAGACGTAAATGAATTCGATTCCATGCGAATCGGTTTAGCCTCTCCAGAGCAGATTTTATCCTGGTCTCATGGGGAAGTTAAGAAACCTGAAACAATTAACTACCGTACGTTGAAGCCAGAACGTGATGGTCTATTCTGTGAACGCATTTTTGGACCAACAAAGGACTGGGAATGTCACTGCGGCAAATATAAACGCATCCGCCATAAGGGCGTAGTCTGCGACAAATGTGGTGTAGAGGTTACCCGTGCGAAAGTACGTCGTGAACGTATGGGCCATATTCAATTGGCTACTCCTGTATCTCACATTTGGTACTTCAAAGGAATCCCATCCCGTATGGGTCTTATCCTTGACATATCACCACGTTCTTTGGAACGCGTATTATACTTTGCTTCCTACATCGTAGTAGATCCAGCTGGTACACCATTGACAAAACGTCAATTGTTGTCCGAGCAAGAATACCGCGAATACGAAGCTCAATTTAATGAAGACGGTTATACTATCGGTGGTAAATCCGTCGTAATCGAAACAGTGGCTCAACGTAATGAACGTTTAGCTATTGTTCGTGAAGCACAACGCAAAGAGCGCTATAATGCGGCTCTTCGTGATGATGCAACAATACCAGAAGCTGATAAGGAATACGAAGAATTAACTCGCGAAGAACGCTATGAGTTAGGCGCTGCTGAAGAGGTTCTCTTCGCATGTATCGACATGGGTGCTGAAGCGGTAAAAGCTCTCTTATCAGAACTTGATCTTGAAGCATTGAATGCCGAATTGCGCGAAGAGCTGAACACTGCTAGTGGTCAACGTAAAATCCGTGCAGTTCGTCGTTTGGAAGTAGTAGAAGCATTCCGTCAATCTGGGAACCGTCCAGAATGGATGATTATGGACATCGTTCCTGTAATCCCACCTGAATTGCGTCCTATGGTCCAATTAGATGGTGGCCGTTTTGCTACATCTGACCTCAACGATTTATACCGTCGTGTTATTAACCGTAACAACCGTTTGAAACGTTTACTCGACTTGGGTGCTCCTGATATCATCGTGCGCAACGAAAAACGCATGCTTCAAGAAGCGGTTGATGCATTGATTGATAATGGTCGTCGCGGTCGTCCTGTTACAGGTCCTGGTAACCGCCCATTGAAATCCTTGTCCGACATGCTTAAAGGTAAACAAGGTCGTTTCCGTCAAAACTTGCTCGGTAAACGTGTTGACTACTCCGGTCGTTCCGTAATCGTAGTAGGTCCTGAACTTAAAATGCACCAATGTGGTTTGCCAAAAGAAATGGCATTAGAATTGTTCAAACCATTCGTTATGAAACGTTTGGTAGAACGCGGTCAAGCATCCAACATCAAGGCTGCTAAACGCCAAGTTGAAAGAATTGGCCCTGGCGTGTGGGAATCCTTGGAAGAGGTAATTAAAGAACATCCAGTTCTCTTGAACCGTGCCCCTACATTGCATAGACTTGGTATCCAAGCCTTCGAACCAATCCTTTGGGAAGGTCGTGCTATCAAATTGCATCCATTAGTATGTACAGCCTTCAATGCCGACTTTGACGGTGACCAAATGGCGTGTCACTTACCATTGTCCGTAGAAGCACAAGCGGAAGCTCGTACATTGATGCTTTCTAGCCATAATATTTTGTCTACTAAGGACGGCAAGCCAGTAGCAGTACCTTCTCAAGATATGATCTTAGGTACATACTACCTAACAGTTGTACGCGAAGATACTCGTGATAAAGCAAAAACATTTGCTACCTATGATGAAGTTATGCTTGCCTATGAGTCTCATATCATTGGTTTGCAAGATATTCTTTATATCCGTTTACCTGATCATGGCCGTGTAGAAACAACAGCAGGTCGCTTGATCTTCAATAATGCTTTATTCCCAGAATTGTGGCAATACGAGAAACGTGAAGATGGCACTTACTCTTTAGGTAAGGTTATGGATAAGAAAACAGTTGGTAAATTGGTTGATCAATGTTTCCAATTGTTTGGTAATGAAAAAACAGCAGAATTATTGGACCGCATCAAGTCCTTGGGTTACTCCTTCGCTCGTCGCGCAGGTATGACGGTAGCTATTGCTGATATTAAAGTACCAGAAGTTAAAACTAGTTTGTTAGATACAGCGGAACAAGAGGTAGAAAAAGTATCTCGTATGTATCGTCGTGGTCTTATTACAGAAGAAGAACGTTATCGTAAAACTATCCAATTATGGACAAAGGCAACAGAAGATGTTACCGATGCGATGATGGATAATATGGCGTGCGATAAAGACGGCTTTAACCCTGTTTACATGATGGCTATCTCTGGTGCCCGTGGTAATAAACAACAGATTCGTCAGCTTGCTGGTATGCGTGGTTTGATGGCCGATCCATCTGGTCGAATCATTGACTTGCCAATTAAAGCAAACTTTAAAGAAGGCTTGACTGTATTGGATTACTTTACATCCTCTCATGGTGCTCGTAAAGGTTTGGCCGATACAGCGCTTCGTACAGCTGACTCTGGTTACTTGACACGTCGTCTTGTTGACGTATCTCAAGATGTAATCGTTCGTGAGGACGATTGTGACGTTGTAGGTATCGATCTCGTTCGTGAACGTGCTCGTTTGGCTACATCTCCACGTCAAGCATTAGAATTGCTTAAGGATAAACTCATTGGTCGCGTTTTAGATAAAGATGTTGTGAATGCTGAAACAGGGGAACTTGTTGTACCAGCTGAAACTATCTTGGATGAACAATGTTTGGCAGATATTGCTGAAGCTGGTGTTACATCTATCGCATTGCGCGGTGCACATTTGGGCTCTGATAGCGATATTAATCATACTAACTTGGTTCAAAAAATTATTCTTGGTGAAAGCGACGATAGTATCCGTGCAACATTGAAAGAAACTATGGTTCAAAATATGTTGAACAAGGATACTGTACAAGCAATCGTTGACAGCGAAGGTGTAGAAATCTTCCCAGCTGATACACGTCTTACTGAAGAAGGCATCGAAGCTATCCTTAACTCCGATGTAAAAGAAGTACAAGTACGGAACAATGAAATCCACGGTATTGAAGTGGAAGCTATCGTTGAAGGTACTGGTGTTATCGAGCCATTAAAAGACCGTATCGTAGGTCGTATTGCAGCTGAAGAATTAGTTAACAAGGAAACTGGCGAAGTTATCGTTCCTCTTAATGGTGAAATCACAGAGGCGTTAGCTGATGAAGTTGTAAAACACTATGAAACAGTAAAAATCCGTTCCGTATTGACTTGTCGTAGCCCATATGGCGTATGCCGCAAGTGCTATGGTCGTGATCTAGGAACTGGCAACCAAGTTCAAGTTGGTGAAGCTGTAGGTATCATTGCGGCACAATCCATCGGTGAACCTGGTACTCAGTTGACAATGCGTACATTCCATACTGGTGGTGTCGCAGGTGACGATATTACACAAGGTTTGCCACGTGTCGAAGAATTGTTCGAAGCTCGTAAACCAAAACGTAACGCTATCATTGCCGAAAACGAAGGTACAGTTCGTGTTGTGCCTAATGAAGGTAAGAAAGGTACGAACACTATCTTTATCACTGGTGAAGATGGTATTGAACTTGATTACCTCATTCCTTACGGCTCCCGCATTATCGTTAAAGACGGTGACGTGGTATCCTTGGGCGCTCGTTTGACAGAAGGCTCCATCAATCCTCATGACATTATGCGTGTCATGGGTACTGAAGCAACTCAACGTTATCTCGTATACGAAGTACAAAAAGTATACAAATCCCAAGGTGTAGAAATTAACGATAAACATATCGAAGTTATCGTTCGTCAAATGCTTCATAAAGTTAAAATTGAAACAGCTGGCGATGCGGATATGCTTCCAGGGGATATGGTGGACGTTAATACCTTTGACGAAGAAAACCGTCGTCTTACCCTCAATGGTCGTGAAAATGCTACAAGCAAACGCACACTATTGGGTATTACGAAAGCCGCTTTGGCAACGGACTCCTTCTTGTCCGCTGCGTCCTTCCAAGAAACAACACGTGTTCTTACCGACGCTGCTATCAAGGGTAAAATCGATCCATTATTGGGCTTGAAAGAAAACGTAATTATCGGTAAGTTGATTCCTGCGGGTACAGGCATGAGTCGTTACCGTAAGATTGAAGTTGTAAAAAATACACCTGAAATCATTGATATTACGGAAGAGGTTATGTCTGAAGATTAATTACTTTGGACCAGCCGTTAAGCTATATTAATTGTATAGACTTGTTGCATAGTTGATATTGTGCGACATAATAAAAAGGGTGCACCTGCGAGGTGCACCCTTTTGTTATAGGTATTATTGGTTTCTATTCAGCTGTTTCTTTCGCGTCATGAGACATGATGTCATAACCGACGTCATCCGATAAAGTAAGATATCGTTCGTACTGTCGAATGATATCGGTAATGATATCCTCCCGTGTCATATACTGCGCATCGTATCCGGCGCGCCCGTCACTGAAATATGTCATAGGAATTGCGTTGGTGCTTTCAGTAATGTGAGGAATGTTAGGATCTTCGATGAGATGATCCGATACCTCTTGCGTAACGAGTTTGATGCCGTAGGTAAAGTTGCGCATTGATTCTTTTTCGATGGTTAACTCTACAGAGGCGTCGTTACCATTGAAATGTTTGTCAATTCTCGTAGTTAATCCGTACTCTTCTGTTAATTCTTTGTTGAGCTGATACATAGCAGGCAATGCTGTTGTTTTCATAAAGGAAATAACATCTTCCGACTGCGTTTGGTTGAGTATCTTGGCAAGACCTTGTTTCCAGTTCTTGCTGTCCCAGTAGATGGATGTGGTTGAAAGTTTTGTGTTAAAGTATTGCGTATCTGTCAATAATCCTTGCCATAAGCTGTAGCACATGATAACCATCAAGGCTGCAAATGGTAAGGCGAGAATGAGCGTTACCGATTGTAGTACATTAAGTCCACCGATGCTGAGCAAACTGATGGCAAGAAAGGACATTACAGAGCCCCACATCAAGCATTGCCACTTTGGAGATGAAGTGGATTTATCATAGGCCGCAATATTATTTAACACATAAATACCTGAATCGGCAGATGTAATAAAAAATAATGCTAATACGATAATCGATAGAAGACTAGTTAAACCGGATAAAGGTAAATATTCAAGGAATGCAAAGAGTAGTTGTTCTGGTTTATCGGTTAATGCACCGAGTGCACCGTTTGCTACTGTTTCATCGATATAAATTGCAGTATTACCAAAGATAGTAAACCAAACGATAGTAAATACAGTTGGAATAATGAGTACCCCAAAGATGAACTCTCGAATAGTCCTACCTTTTGAAATGCGCGCAATGAACATGCCCACAAATGGTGCCCAAGATAACCACCAAGCCCAGAATAGTATGGTCCAGCTGAAGAACCATGGACGGGTTTCTGGTGTATAGATAGATGTATAGAAGCTTTGCCCTAAAATATGTGATAGATAGTATCCAAAGTTTTCTACCATTGTATTTAATAGGAGTAATGTAGGACCTGCACATAGTACAAAAAGCATTAAGACTAATGCAACAGATATATTGATTTCGCTGAGTAGCTTAACGCCTTTATCAATACCTGTAACAGCAGATAAAACGGCAATGGACATAATGATGATAATGATGACCGTTTGTGCGGAAAAGTCATTAGTGGAGATGATATCAATATATAGGAACCCTGCACCTAGTTGGGCGGCACCAAATCCTAAGGTGGTTACGATACCTAATAAAGTTACACAAAGTGCGATGATATCGATAATGTGCCCTCGTGGGCCATTGATCTTATCCTTCCACAGCGGATAGAAACATGAACGTAGTGATAATGGCAATTTATAGCGAAAACCAAAATACGCTAATGCTAAAGCCATAATTCCGTATACCGTCCATGCATTGATGCCCCAGTGGAAGATGGAGCGGAATAACGCTTCCTTGGCGCTAGGAGCACCATCGACTAAGCCTACAGCGGAGTGATAATGTGAGAGCGGTTCAGCAGTACCGAAGAACATGAGACCTACACCAGTACCTGCCGCAAATAACATGGCGAGCCAAGCTGTATAAGAGAATTCCGCTTCTTCATCGTCGCTACCAAGTTTGATGTCACCTAGCGAACTAAGTGCAAGAAAGATATTGAAGATAAAGAAGAGACTTATGGATAAAACATAAAACCAGCTGAAATCTTCAAATATAATATCACGAACCCCTTGGAGGATCGTTTGAGAAATTTGCGGAATCAGAAGGGCACATAAGCTCAGCCCTAAGACGATAGACAAGCTACCTATAATTACAGGGGGATTAAAGTTTGAATAACGTTTAATGAGTTTAATCATATAATCTCCTTTCTTTAGTAACTTATAAATACAAATATTTGTTCTGTATTAATTTATATCATAATAAAATGGTGTTTATATTAATTTTGCATAATTGGTAAAAGAAAAAATAATAGCAAATGCATAGAATGATTATTTATACATGAAAATAATGATATATGAATAAAAAATCACTCTTCATTTATAATTTAAGATTGAATGAAACACACGGATGAGTGTACACATAAAATGCAGCTGTAGAGCGGTGTGTGACATTGGAAATTGTTTGACATGGACTGCTGTAATTGATATACTTACATAGTGCTTTAGGCGAGGTATGCCTAATGGGCATAATTTCGTAAGGAGAATTAGTACAATGGACATTGCCCATCTGAAGTCGGTGAACAAAACAATCGGTGCCAAGCAAACGTTGAAACAAATTGCTAAAGGTGCTGTGAAGTACGTGTTCCTGGGTTGTGATAGTGATGAACGTGTGGTACAGCCTTTACGGATTGCTTGTGAAGAACAGGGAATACCTGTGAATGACAAACACACCATGGATGATCTCGGTCGTGCGTGTCGCATTAAGGTGCGGGCCACAGCTGTAGGCGTCCTACGTTAATCTTGGTAATATCCGATGTAACACTTTGTTATGACGGATCAATTATAAATCTCAAATTTGGAAAGGAGGTGCCCAAATGCCAACAATTAATCAGCTAGTACGCAAAGGCCGCATGAGCTTGACTAAAAAATCTACAGCTCCTGCCCTTCAAGAATCTCCACAAAAACGTGGTGTATGTACTCGTGTGTACACAGCTACTCCAAAGAAACCAAACTCCGCGCTTCGTAAAGTTGCCCGTGTACGTTTGACAAACGCTATTGAAGTAACTGCTTACATCCCAGGCATTGGTCACAATTTACAAGAACACAGTGTTGTACTTATCAGAGGCGGTCGTGTAAAAGACCTTCCAGGTGTGCGTTATCACATCGTTCGTGGTGCATTGGATACAGCTGGCGTACAAAATCGTATGCAAAGTCGTTCCAAATACGGCGCGAAAAAAGCTAAAAAATAATTTTAGCCATTAAACGAAATTAACACACATCATTATAAAGGAGGAATTGAACATGCCAAGAAAAGGCCCTGTTCCGAAACGTGATGTACTTCCAGATCCGGTGTACAACAGCAAATTAGTAACACGTTTCATTAACAAAGTTATGTACGATGGTAAAAAAGGCATTGCTGAAACTATCGTATATGATGCATTCGAAATTATTCGTTCCAAAATGGGTCAAGACCCAATGGAAGTTTTTGATCAAGCATTGAAAAATGTTATGCCTGTACTTGAAGTGCGTGCTCGCCGTATCGGTGGTGCGAACTATCAAGTGCCAGTTGAAGTTCGTGCTGATCGCCGTCAAACCCTCGGTATTCGTTGGGTTGTAAATTATGCTCGTCTTCGTGGTGAACGCACTATGAAAGAACGTTTGGCAGGCGAATTGATGGACGCTTTCAACAATGCAGGCGCTGCAATCAAGAAAAAAGAAGATACTCATAAAATGGCAGAAGCTAATAAAGCATTTGCTCATTATCGTTGGTAATAAGAGGTGACAACTGTGGCAAGAGAGTTTTCCTTAGCAAAAACTCGTAATATCGGTATCATGGCTCACATCGATGCTGGTAAAACAACAACTACAGAACGTATCCTCTACTATACAGGTATCGTTCACAAGATCGGCGAAGTACATGAAGGCGCTGCTACGATGGACTGGATGGAGCAAGAGCAAGAACGTGGTATCACAATCACTTCTGCTGCAACAACTTGTCAATGGAAAGAACATCGTATCAATATCATCGATACTCCTGGTCACGTTGACTTTACTGTAGAAGTAGAACGTTCTCTACGTGTACTTGACGGTTCTGTTGCGGTGTTCAGTGCTAAAGGTGGCGTTGAACCTCAATCCGAAACAGTATGGCGTCAGGCTTCTAACTACGGCGTACCTCGTATCGCTTATGTAAATAAGATGGATACTGTAGGTGCTGACTTCTTCAACGTAGTTGACATGATGAAAGCTCGTTTGGGTGCAAATTCCGTAGCTATTCAAGTACCAATCGGTGCTGAAGATACTTTTGAAGGCATCATTGACTTGATGACTATGAAAGCGGAAATTTATAAATCCGATGACGGTAAAGAATATGAAATCACTGATATCCCTGCTGAATATCAAGAAGTAGCAGAAGCTCGTCGCGAAATGATGATCGATGCTATCGCTGAAACAGATGATGATATCATGATGAAATATTTGGAAGGCGAAGAAATTTCTGTGGAAGAATTGAAAGCGGCATTGCGTAAAGCTGTTATTGCTAACCAATTATTCCCAGTTCTTTGCGGTTCTTCCTATAAAAATAAAGGTGTTCAAATGTTATTGGATGCTGTTATCGATTACATGCCAGCTCCAATCGATATCCCACCTATTAAGGGTGTTGTTCCTGGTACTGAAGAAGAAACAACTCGTCCTTCTTCCGATGAAGAACCATTCTCTGCGTTGGCATTCAAAATCATGGCTGACCCTTATGTTGGTAAATTAGCGTTCTTCCGTGTGTACTCCGGTACATTGGAATCTGGCTCCTACGTTTTCAACTCCACTAAAGGTAAAAAAGAACGTATCGGTCGTATTCTTCAAATGCACGCTAACTCCCGTAAAGAAATCGAACGCGTATATTCTGGTGACATCGCTGCGGCGGTTGGCTTAAAGGATACTACTACAGGCGACACATTGTGTGATGAAAAATCTCCTGTAATTCTTGAGTCCATGGAATTCCCTGAACCAGTTATCTCCGTTGCTGTTGAACCTAAAACAAAAGCTGACCAAGAAAAAATGGGTACAGCTCTTGCTCGTTTGGCAGAAGAAGATCCTACTTTCAAAGTTCGTACTGATGAAGAAACAGGTCAAACTATTATCTCCGGTATGGGCGAACTTCACTTGGATATCATCGTTGACCGTATGAACCGTGAATTCAAAGTAGATTGTAACGTAGGTAAACCTCAAGTAGCATACCGCGAAACTATCCGTAAAGCTGTTAAGGCTGAAGGTAAATTCGTACGTCAATCTGGTGGTCGTGGTCAATATGGTCACTGCTGGTTGGAATTGATTCCTCAAGAACCAGGTGCTGGCTTCGAGTTTGAAAACAAGGTTGTAGGTGGTGCGATTCCTCGTGAATACATCGGACCTGTTGAAAGCGGTGTTAAAGAAGCTATGGAATCCGGTGTTATCGCTGGGTACCCTATGGTTGATGTTAAAGTTATTGTATTTGATGGTTCCTACCATGACGTTGACTCCAACGAAATGGCCTTCAAAATTGCTGGTTCTATGGGCTTCAAAGAAGGTGCTCGCAAAGCAGATCCTGCATTGCTTGAACCATACATGGCTGTAGAAGTAGACGTTCCTGAAGAATATATGGGCGACGTTATCGGTGACTTGAACTCTCGTCGTGGTCGCATGGACGGCATGGAAGCTCGTAATGGTTCCCAACATATCAAAGCATATGTTCCATTGAGCGAAATGTTCGGTTACGCAACTGACCTTCGTTCCAAAACGCAAGGCCGTGGTAACTACTCCATGACATTCGATCATTACGAAGAAGTTCCTAAGAAAATTGCTGAAGAAATTCAAGCAAAGAAAAACGGTTAATCTCATATTAGATTAATAGAATTACTATTTTCCTCGGAGGATAATTTAAAATGGCAAAAGAAAAATTTGAACGTACGAAACCGCATGTTAACATCGGTACAATCGGTCACGTTGACCATGGTAAAACTACTTTGACTGCTGCAATCACTAAAGTATTGGCTGAAAAAGGTCAAGCTGACTTCCAAGATTACAGCATGATCGATAAAGCTCCAGAAGAACGCGAACGCGGTATCACAATCAACACTGCACACGTTGAGTATGAAACTGCTAACCGTCACTATGCACACGTTGACTGCCCAGGCCATGCTGACTATGTTAAAAACATGATTACTGGTGCGGCTCAAATGGACGGCGCTATCTTGGTTGTATCCGCAGCTGACGGCCCTATGCCTCAAACTCGCGAACACATCTTGTTGGCTCGCCAAGTTGGTGTTCCTGCAATCGTAGTATTCTTGAACAAAGCTGACATGGTTGACGATGAAGAATTGATCGAATTGGTAGAAATGGAAGTTCGTGAACTTCTTTCTTCCTACGAATTCCCTGGCGACGAAGTACCTATCGTTGTAGGTTCCGCGTTGAAAGCTTTGGAAGGCGACGCTCAATATGTAGCTAAAATTGACGAATTGATGGACGCTGTAGACTCCTACATCCCAACACCAGTTCGTGATACTGATAAACCATTCTTGATGCCTGTGGAAGACGTTTTCACAATCACTGGTCGTGGTACAGTAGCAACTGGCCGTGTTGAACGTGGTCAAGTAAACGTTGGTGATACTGTTGAAGTAGTAGGCTTGAAAGAAAAAGCTGAACAATATGTAGTAACAGGTCTTGAAATGTTCCGTAAAGTGTTGGATTCTGCAGTAGCAGGTGACAACGTAGGTGCATTGCTTCGTGGTGTTGACCGTAAAGACATCGAACGTGGTCAAGTATTGGCTAAACCAGGTTCCATCAACCCACACACAAAATTCAAAGCAGAAGTATACGTATTGACTAAAGAAGAAGGTGGCCGTCATACTCCATTCTTCTCCAACTACCGTCCACAATTCTACTTCCGTACAACAGACGTAACAGGTGTTGTAAACCTTCCTGAAGGTGTAGAAATGTGTATGCCTGGCGATAACGTAACAATGGAAATCGAATTGATTACTCCAATCGCTATCGAAGAAGGTCTTCGCTTCGCGATCCGCGAAGGTGGCCATACAGTAGGCGCTGGCGTAGTAACAGAAATCGAAGGTTAATTTAACCTTTTATGCTCATCGTAGAATGCGTTGAGCACAATACATGCAGCACTCAGAGCGGCAGATAATGCCGCTCTCGTGTTGTGTTTTTAAACTATGAAGTAGAAGGTTGCCTCTGCGGAGGAGAATTTCTATGGAGCAGCCCATTCACGAAATGGACGACAGGAGGAATTATTAATAATGGCTAAACAGCAAAAAATCCGTATTCGCCTTAAGGCATACGACCACAAAGCTCTCGATCAAAGCGCTGCTAAGATCGTAGACACTGCAAAAAGAAATGGCGCTATGGTATCTGGTCCGATTCCATTGCCAACAGAAAAGAATATCTTCACAATTCTTCGTTCTGTACACGTAAACAAAGATTCTCGTGAACAATTCGAAATGCGTACACATAAACGCTTAATCGATATTCTTGAACCAAATTCGAAAACAGTAGATGCTATCACTCGTTTAGATTTACCAGCTGGTGTATCTATTGAAATAAAACTATAAGGAGGTGCGATAATGTCTAAAGCTATTTTGGGTAAAAAATTAGGAATGACACAAGTCTTCACAGCTGAAGGCCAATTAGTTCCTGTAACAGTAGTGGAAACTACCCCAAGCGTTGTAGTGCGCGTAAAGACTGTAGAAACAGACGGCTACGAAGCAGTACAAATTGGTTACGGTTCCATTAAAGAAAAACATTTAACAAAACCTGTAAAAGGTCAGTTCGACAAAGCTGGCGTAGCTCCAGTGAAATATCTTCGCGAAGTTCGCGTAGCTAATGCAGCTGACTACACAGTAGGCCAAACTCTGGCAGCTGATATCTTCGCAGAAGGTGAATTGGTGGACGTAGTGGGTACAGGTAAAGGTAAGGGTTTTGCTGGCACAATTAAACGCCATAACTTCTCCCGTGGTCCTGAAACTCATGGTTCTAAATCTCACCGTGAACCTGGTTCCATCGGTCCTATGATCTCCGGTGGCGGCGGTAAGGTATACAAAGGTAAAAAACTCCCTGGACAAATGGGTGGTTACAGAGTTACCGTACAACGCTTATCCGTTGTGAAAGTTGATGCTGAACGTAACCTTTTATTGGTTAAAGGTGGTATCCCAGGCGCTAAAGGTAGCTTGGTTATGGTTCGCAACACGGTTAAACCTGTTAAATAATCATTTGTCGAAAGGAGGATTATGTAATGCCTACAGTAGCAACATATAATCAATCCGGCGTTAAAGTCGGTGAAATACAGTTAAACGATGCAGTATTCGGCGTTGAAGTTAACGAAGCCGTAATGCATCAAGCCGTAGTTCGTCAATTGTCTAACGAACGTCTCGGCACACATGCAACAAAAACTAGAGGTATGGTTCGTGGCGGTGGCCGCAAACCTTGGAAACAAAAAGGTACTGGCCGTGCTCGTGCAGGCTCCAGCCGTTCCCCAATCTGGATCGGTGGTGGTACTACATTTGGTCCACAACCTCGCAGCTATTACAAAGCTATGCCTCGTAAGGCTAGACGTTTAGCAGTTAAATCTGCTCTTAGCGATAAAGTGAATAATAGCGAATTATACGTTTTGGAAGAAATCACATTAGCAGCTCCTAAAACAAAAGAAGTGTTGAACATTATTAACAGCTTCAACGTTGGTGATGCAAAAGTATTGTTCATCACTGAAGGTGATGTAAATGTTGAACGTTCCGCTCGTAATATCCAAGGTGTTAAAGCTTTGGCTTGCGAAGGTATGAACATTTTCGATCTTCTTCATTACGATAAGCTCTTCATTACTAAAGGCGCTGTCGCAAAAATCGAGGAGGTGCTCGGATAATGCAATTACATGATGTACTAATCCGCCCGGTTATTACCGAAAAATCCACTATGCTTATGGAAGAAGGCAAATACACTTTCCGTGTGCCTTTGACTGCAAATAAAGTGCAAATCCGTCAAGCAGTTGAAAAAATCTTCAATGTAAAAGTAGAAAAAGTAGCTACTATTCGTGTTTTAGGTAAGACTAAACGCATGGGTCGTACACAAGGTAAACGTAGCGATTATAAAAAAGCTATCGTAACCTTAAAAGCTGGCGAATCCATTGAATTCTTTGAAGGTGTCTAAGAGTCTAGTTGTAAGGAGGCCCACTAATGGCAATTAAATCATTTAAACCGTACTCCGCTGGTCGCCGGTTTATGACAGTATCCGCCTTCGACGAAATCACAGCAAGCAAACCAGAAAAATCTTTGCTCGCTAAGATTTCTCAAAAAGGTGGTCGTAACAATACTGGTAAAATGACAGTTCGTCACCAAGGTGGCGGTCACAAACGTCAATACCGTATTATTGACTTCAAACGTACTAAAGATAATATTCCAGCTAAAGTAGCAACAATCGAGTATGATCCTAACCGTTCTTCTCGTATCGCTTTGCTTAACTACGCTGATGGTGAAAAACGCTACATTTTAGCTCCTAACGGTCTAAAAGTTGGTGACGTTGTATTCTCCGGTCCTGAGTCCGATATTAAACCTGGTAACTGCTTACCATTGGCTAATATTCCAGACGGTACACAAATCCACAATATCGAATTGAAAATCGGTAAAGGTGGTCAAATCGTTCGTTCCGCTGGTACATCTGCTCAATTGATGGGTAAAGATAATGGCTACGCTATTCTTCGTTTACCATCTGGTGAAATGCGTCGTGTTCGTCAAGAGTGCCGTGCAACAATTGGTGTTGTTGGTAACGCTGACCACAGCAACCTTGTAATTGGTAAAGCTGGTCGTCATCGTTGGATGGGTGTTCGCCCTGGCAACCGTGGTGTTGTAATGAACCCTTGTGACCATCCACATGGTGGTGGTGAAGGTAAATCTCCTGTTGGTCGTAAACATCCTGTTACACCTTGGGGCAAACCAGCACATGGTGTTAAAACTCGCGACAAGAAAAAAGCTTCTAACAGCTTAATTATTAAACGTCGTACAAAATAGGATAAAGGAAAGGAGATAAAATAGTGTCCAGATCTATTAAAAAAGGCCCTTTCGTAGCAGATCATTTGCTTAAGAAAGTTGAAGCTTTAAACGAAACTAACGAAAAGAAAGTTGTAAAAACCTGGTCCCGTGCCTCTACTATTATCCCAAGTTTTGTAGGCCACACAATTGCTGTGCATGATGGTCGCAAACATGTACCTGTATTCATTACAGAAGATATGGTAGGTCATAAATTAGGTGAGTTCGCTCCTACACGTACTTATAGAGGTCATGGTAAGGACGAAAAATCTACAGGCAAAAAATAGGAGGAAATAATACATGGAAGCAAAAGCAATCGCTAGACATATCCGAATCGCGCCTCGTAAAATCCGTATCGTTGCAGATTTAGTGCGCGGTAAAAACATCGGCGAAGCATTTGCCATCTTGAAGTTCACTCCGAAAGTTGGCGCTGATGTAGTAGAAAAAGTTATGCGTTCTGCAATCGCAAACGCTGAACATAATTTCGATATGAATGTTGACAATCTTTACGTATCCGAGATCTTCGTTGATCAAGGCCCTACATTAAAACGCATTCATCCTCGTTCCCGTGGTCAAGCTTTCAAAATTTTGAAACGTACTAGCCACGTAACAGTAGTAGTTAAAGAAAGAGCTTAAGAAGGAGGGAAACAGAGTGGGTCAAAAAGTTAATCCACACGGTTTGCGTGTCGGTATCGTAAAAGATTGGGACGCAAAATGGTATGCAGATAAAGATTTCGCTGCTAATCTTCATGAAGACGTAAAAATTCGTAACTTCTTGAAAGAAACCCTTTTCATTGCTGGTATTTCCCGCATTGAAATCGAGCGTACAAATAAACGTATTAAATTGACTATCCACACTGCGAAACCAGGTATGGTTATCGGTCGTGGTGGTGCTGGTATCGAAGATATCAAAAAAGCAATGACTCGTTTCACTGATAAACAAGTGGACGTTAACATTGCAGAAATTAAACAAGCAGACATGGATGCAACATTAGTTGCTGAAAACATTGCGGGCCAATTGGAACGTCGTATCGGCTTCCGCCGTGCAATGAAACAAGCTGTAGGTCGTACAATGCGCTTAGGTGCAAAAGGTATTAAAATCATGGTAAGCGGTCGTCTTGGCGGTGCTGAAATCGCTCGTAGCGAATCCTATCGTGAAGGTTCTATTCCTTTGCATACACTTCGTGCAGACATCGACTACGGTACTGCTGAAGCTCATACAACATATGGTTGTATCGGCATTAAAGTATGGATTTACAAAGGTGAAGTTTTGCCAGAAGCAAAACAAGCACCTGCTAAGAAGGAAGAAGGTGGCAAGTAATGCTTATTCCAAAGCGCGTAAAACATCGTAAGCAATTCCGCGGCCGTATGAAAGGTCGTGCTATGCGCGGTAATACAGTGTCTCATGGTGAGTTCGGCTTGGTAGCATGCGAACCATCTTGGATCACTAACCGTCAAATCGAAGCTGCCCGTATTGCTATGACTCGTTATATCAAACGTGGTGGTAAAGTATGGATTAAAATTTTCCCTGACAAACCAATCACAGCTAAACCAGCTGGTACTCGTATGGGTTCCGGTAAAGGTTCTCCTGAATACTGGGTAGCAGTGGTTAAACCAGGTCGTGTAATGTTTGAAATGGACGGTGTGCCAGAAGCTACAGCTCGTGAAGCTATGCGTCTTGCAAGCCATAAACTTCCAATCAAATGCAAATTTGTTGTTAAGGGTAAAGAATTGGGTGGTGACGTAAATGAAGGTTAATGACATTCGCAATATGAGCGCTGCCGAAATGGAACAAAAAGTTTCCGGTCTTAAGGAAGAGTTATTTAACCTCCGTTTTCAGCTTGCAACAGGTCAATTAGAAAATCCTATGCGCATTCGTGAAGTTAAGAAGACAATCGCTCGTATTAAAACTGTACAACGTGAAGTTGAACTTAAATCTGAAAACGCATAATAACAGATTTGTTAAGGTTTGAAAAGGAGGCTTAAAATCGTGGCAGAAGAAAGAAACGTACGTAAAGTCCGCGTAGGTAAAGTTGTTAGCGACAAAATGGACAAAACTGTTGTTGTTGCTGTTGAACGTAAAGTACCTCACGCATTATATAACAAGCCAATGGTTAGCACAAAACGCTTCAAAGCTCATGATGAAAATAATGAGTGTCAAATTGGCGATACAGTTAAAATTGTAGAAACTCGTCCACTTTCTAAAGATAAATGTTGGAGAGTTGTTGAAATTCTTGAAAGACAAAAATAAGAGTGATGTAAGGAGGAATAGACGATGATCCAGCAACAAACAATTTTGAATGTTGCCGACAACACTGGTGCTAAACGTATTATGTGCATCCAAGTCATGGGCGGTTCTTATCGCAAATTCGGCAATATCGGTGACGTAATCGTTGCTTCTGTAAAAGATGCATCACCCGGTGGCGTTGTCAAGAAAGGCGACGTAGTTAAAGCTGTTATTGTTCGTTCTAAAAAAGGTATCCGCCGTCAAGACGGTTCCTATATTCGTTTCGATGAAAACGCAGCAGTAGTTATTAAAGATGACAAGACCCCTCGTGGTACTCGTATCTTTGGACCTGTAGCTAGAGAACTTCGTGAAAAAGACTTCATGAAAATCGTTTCTTTGGCTCCAGAAGTATTATAAGAAGGAGGAACGCAGCATATGGCTAAGCTACAAATCAAAAAAGGCGATACAGTTGTTGTTATCTCCGGTAAAGATAAAGGTAAGCAAGGTACAGTTATCGCAACTGAACCTAAAAAAGAACGCGTATTTGTTGAAGGCGTTAACACTGTAAAACGTCACACAAAACCTTCCCAAGCTAACCCACAAGGCGGCATCGTTACTAAAGAAGCTGGCATTCATGTTTCTAACGTAATGGTTGTCGACCCAGAAACTAAAACAGCTACTCGTATCAAAAAGGTAGAAGGCAAGGACGGTAAATTCGTTCGCGCTACTGTTAAATCCGGTACAGTACTTAAATAATCAGGAAAGGAGGAGCTACATAAATGTCTCGTTTGTTTGAACAATACAACTCTGAAATCAAAAAGAGTATGCAAGAAAAATTCCAATACGGCAATGTAATGGAAATTCCTAAATTGGAAAAAATCGTTATCAACATCGGCGTAGGTGATGCAGTAGGCAATGCAAAAGCATTGGAAGCAGCAGTTAATGACTTGACTATTATTGCTGGTCAAAAACCTGTTATCACAAAAGCTAAAAAATCCATTGCGAACTTCAAAGTTCGTGAAGGCATGGCGTTGGGTACAAAAGTTACTCTTCGTGGCGAACGCATGTATGAATTCCTTGATAGATTGATCAATGCGGCATTACCTCGTGTACGTGACTTCCGCGGTATCAGCGCTACTGCATTCGATGGCCGTGGTAACTACGCTTTGGGTCTTAAAGAACAGCTCATCTTCCCTGAAATCGAATATGATCAGGTAGAACGTGTTACTGGTATGGATATCATTATCGTAACAAGTGCTAAGACAGATGAAGAAGCTCGTGAATTGTTGACTCAATTCGGTATGCCTTTTGAAAAATAATAGGAGGAACATATAGATGGCTAAAAAATCTATGATTGAACGCGAAAAGAAACGCGCTAAAATCGTTGAAAAATATGCAGCTAAACGTGAAGCGTTAAAAGCAGCAGGTGATTATGAAGGCTTATCCAAATTACCAGCAAATGCATCCCCAACACGCTTGCACAACCGTTGCAACTTAACTGGTCGTCCTCACGGCTATATGCGTAAATTCGGTATCAGCCGTATTGCGTTCCGTGAATTGGCGTACAAAGGACAAATTCCTGGTGTTAAAAAAGCCAGCTGGTAATATTAGACGAGAGGAGGTTTTTAGATTATGGTAATGACCGATCCTATCGCGGATATGCTTACGCGCATCCGTAATGCAAACGCTGCACTTCATGAAACGGTAAACATTCCTGCATCTAGAATGAAAGCAGCCGTTCTTGACATCCTTTTACAAGAAGGCTTTGTAAAGAACGTTGAAAAAGAAGAAAACACTTTAAAAGTAACTTTGAAATATGGTTCCAATAACGAGAAAGTTATTACAGGAATTAAACGTATTTCCAAACCAGGTTTACGTGTTTACGCGAAAAAGGAAGAACTTCCTCGTGTACTTGGTGGTTTGGGTATCGCAGTTATTTCTACGTCCAAAGGCGTTATGAGCGACAAACAAGCTCGTAAAGAAGGTCTTGGTGGCGAAGTAATCGCATACGTTTGGTAATAGTAGCAATAGGAGGTAGAAATAATGTCACGTATCGGTAGAATGCCTATCGAGATCCCTGCAGGCGTTACTGTTACATATGATAACCATCATATGAACGTAAAAGGCCCTAAAGGTGAATTATCTCGCGATTTGCATCCAGATATGAATATCACTGTAGAAGGTAACACAATCACAGTAACTCGTCCTTCCGACGATAAAAATCATCGTTCCCTTCACGGTTTGACTCGCGCTCTTGTTGCTAATATGGTAACAGGCGTATCTGAAGGATTTACAAAAACTCTTGAAATCAACGGTGTTGGTTACAGAGCGGCTAAACAAGGCAATAAATTAGCTCTTACACTTGGCTTCTCTCATCCAGTAGAAATGGAAGCTCCAGCTGGTATTACAATCGACGTTCCAGCTCCTAACAAAATCGTTGTGTCTGGTGCAGACAAAGAAGTTGTAGGTGCAGTAGCAGCTGATATCCGTAAATGGAGAAAACCTGAACCTTACAAAGGTAAAGGTATCCGCTATGAAGGCGAAGTTGTTCGTCGCAAAGCTGGTAAAGCTGGTGCAAAAGGTAAATAGTAATATCATCTATATGAATGAAAGGAGTGAATATCTTGCCTCGTAAATCTAGTAGAAATATCGCTCGAGCAAAACGTCATCTTCGTATTCGCCGTCACATCTCTGGTACGGCAACTTGCCCACGTTTGAACGTTTACCGTTCTTTGAGCAACATTTACGCACAAGTAATCGATGACGTAGCAGGTACAACTTTGGTTGCTGCTAGCTCTTTAGATAAAGATTTGAACTTATCCTATGGTGGTAACGTAGCCGCTGCTAAAGCTGTTGGTGAAGCAGTTGCTAAAAAAGCTATCGCTAAAGGCATTGACACTGTAGTGTTTGACCGTGGTGGTTACATTTACCACGGCCGCGTAGCAGCCCTTGCAGAAGGTGCTCGTGAAGCAGGCTTAAAATTCTAAGAAGGAGGAACTATAGACATGGCGAGAATTGACTACACCAGTCTTGATCTTAAAGAAAGAGTAGTATTCATCAACCGCGTAGCCAAAGTAGTTAAAGGCGGTCGTCGTTTTTCCTTCAGCGCTCTTGTAGTTGTTGGTGATGGCAACGGTTATGTAGGCGTTGGCTTAGGTAAAGCAGCGGAAGTACCAGAAGCAATTCGCAAAGGTATCGATGATGCTAAGAAAAATATTGTAAACGTAGCTATTAAAAATGGTACAATCCCTCACAGCGTAACAGGCGTATTCGGTGCAGGCCGCGTATTCTTGAAACCAGCTGCTGAAGGTACTGGCGTTATCGCTGGTGGCCCTGTTCGTGCCGTATTGGAATTAGTAGGTGTTCGTAACATCTTGACTAAATCTTTGGGCTCTTCTAACCCTAACAATATGGTTCGCGCTACAATCGAAGGTTTGAAAGATTTGAAACGCGCTAGCGAAGTTGCTGAGCTTCGTGGTAAAACCGTTGAAGAAATCTATAACGCGTAATAAGGAGACAAGAAATGGCACAAGTTAAAGTAACATTAACAAGAAGCTTAATCGGTCGTCCTGAAGATCAACGCGCGACAGTTAAAGCTTTGGGCTTGAAAAAAACTAATTCTCAAGTCGTAAAAGAAGTAACACCTCAAATCGAAGGTATGCTTCATAAAGTTAGACATTTAGTAAAAGTTGAAGAAGTTTAATACTGATAAGGAGGTGCACTGAATGAAACTTCATGAATTACAACCAGCAGCTGGTTCTAAAAAAACTCGTACTCGTGTAGGCCGTGGTTTAGGTTCTGGCTTGGGTAAAACATCTGGTCGTGGTCAAAAAGGTCAAAACTCCCGTTCTGGCGGTGGCGTTCGCTCCGGTTTTGAAGGCGGCCAAATGCCTCTTTATCGTCGTTTACCAAAACGCGGTTTCAACAACAGCGTTTTTGCTAAACAATATGCTGAAGTTAACGTAGCACAATTAAATCGCTTTGAAGATGGTGCAACAGTTGATCCAGTAGCTCTTATTGAAGCTGGCATTTTGAAAAATGTACGCGATGGTATTCGTATTTTAGGTAACGGCACATTGGAAACTAAAAACTTGATTGTTATCGCTAATGGCTTCACTAAAGCTGCTGAAGAAAAAATCACAGCAGCAGGCGGAAAAGTTGAGGTGATCTAGGGTGCTAGATAGCCTCTCGAACATCTTTAAGATTACTGAGTTACGTAACAAGATTTTGTACACATTGATGATGTTTGCTGTGTTTAGAGCCGGCATTCACATCCCAGTACCAGGTGTAGATGCATCTGTTATCGAATCCTTGTTTACATCCGGTAACCTATTTGGTCTATTAGACTTGTTTGCTGGTGGTGCGCTAAGTAAGTTCTCTATCTTTGCGATGAGTATTACCCCTTACATTAATGCTTCCATCATCATGCAACTGCTTCAGTCTGTAGTTCCTCAGTTTGAAGCATGGAGTAAAGATGGTGAAGACGGGCGTAAGAAAATAGCGAAGGTAACTCGTTATGGCACCGTAGTCCTTGGCTTTGTACAAGCCGCTGGTATGGCATTTGCTCTTAGAGCAAACAACGCTTTGGTAAATAATGATTTCCTTAGCGTATTCGTTGTGGCCATCATCCTCACAGCAGGCACATGTTTGTTGATGTGGATTGGTGAGCAAATCACAGCATATGGTATAGGTAATGGTATTTCCTTGATCATCTTTGCTGGTATCGTAGCTCGATTGCCAGATGGTCTCGAAACTATTTATCAATATATCCAAAACGGAACCATTAACATGTTCCAAGCATTCTTATTTGCTGTAATTGCACTTGCGATGATCGCTGTCGTAGTGGCAGTTACACAAGGCCAACGTCGCATTCCTATCCAATACGCAAAACGCGTAGTAGGGCGTAAAATGTACGGTGGTCACTCTACATTCTTGCCGTTGAAAGTCAATCAGGCAGGTGTAATCCCAATTATCTTTGCGTCATCTGTGTTGATGTTCCCTGTAACAATTGCACAATTTATTGACAATGAATTTGTTCATAAAGTTGCTGATTTATTTACATGGGGGACGCCGTTACAAACGGCATTGTATGCGATATTGATCTTTATCTTTACGTATTTCTATACTGCAATCTCTATCAACATTACAGATATGGCAGATAATATGAAAAAATACGGTGGTTTTATCCCAGGTATTCGTGCGGGTAAACCAACTGCTGATTATGTGGATAACGTGATGACCAAGATCACTTTGGCTGGCGCTGTATTCTTAGCTGTCGTTGCTATTATACCGAATTTCCTCGGTAGTATAACCGGCGTCCAAGGCGTATACTTTGGTGGTACGGCTCTTCTCATCGTTGTAGGTGTAGCACTTGATACAATGCAACAAATTGAGTCGCTCATGGTAACACGCCACTATAAAGGCTTTGTGAAATAGGAGGGAAACAATATGTATATTCTATTAATGGGACCTCCTGGTGCTGGTAAAGGCACTCAGGCAGCTCGACTTATTGAAAAATACGGTATTCCCCAAATTTCAACAGGTGATATGTTCCGCGCTGCGATTAAGAACGAAACACCTCTTGGAGTTGAGGCTAAGAAATACATCGATGCTGGTCAATTGGTACCAGACAGTGTAACTGTTGGTATCGTACGTGATCGCTTGGTGAAAGATGACTGCAAATCTGGATTTATTCTTGATGGATTCCCAAGAACTACAGCGCAAGCTGTATCTTTGGATGCAATCCTTAAAGAATTAGGAATTTCTTTGGACGCTGTACTTAACTTAAACGTTCCTTCCGAGGAATTGGTTAAACGTATTAGCGAACGAGCTGTTCTAGAAAATCGTGCTGATGATAACCCTGAAACAGTACAGAAACGTCTAGCTGTGTACGAAGAATCTACTAAACCATTAATTGATTACTATCGCAATAGCGGATTGTATCAAGAAATCAATGGTTTACAAGATGTAGACGCAGTATTTGCTGACATCATTAAGGCGTTGGAGAAATAATCTATGATTATTTTGAAATCGCCCCATGAGATTGAATGTATCCGCAAGGCAAGTAAGCTTACAGCAGACACGTTGTCCTTGTTAGTAGAAAAGGCTAAACCTGGCATCACGACGCTTGAGTTAGATACAATTGCCGAAGAATATATTCGCAGCCACGGTGGTATACCAAGTTGTAAAGGGTACTATGGATTCCCCGCTACAATCTGTGCTTCTATTAACGAAGAAGTCGTTCATGGTATTCCGAGCGCTAAACGTAAGCTTAAAAACGGCGATGTCCTCAGTATTGATCTCGTATCATCTATTGATGGATATCACGGCGATTCGGCTGTGACGATTCCTATCGGTCACGTCAAACCCGATGTGATGAAATTGTTAAAAGTTACAGAGGAAAGTCTGTTCAAGGGAATTGAACAAGTGAAAGTCGGTAACCGTATTGGTGCTATCGGTCACGCTGTTCAAACGTATTGTGAGAAACATGGTTACGGTGTCGTACGCGACTTCGTAGGTCATGGTTTAGGCCGCGAAATGCATGAAGATCCGCAAATACCAAACTATGGTAGTCCTGATCAAGGACCTCTTATGAAACCAGGTATGGTATTGTGTATTGAACCGATGATTACATTAGGTACTCACCGTGTTCGTGTATTAGGGGATGACTGGACAGCAGTTACAGTAGATGGTAAACCTGCTGCTCATTTCGAACATACAGTGGTTGTTACAGAAAACGGCCCTGAAATATTAACTATGCGGGAAGAACCGCGGTTAATTAAATAAACAGGTAACCGGAGGAAAAGATATGTCAAAAGAAGACGTTATTGAGGTGGAAGGTACGGTCGTTGAGGCATTACCGAATGCCATGTTCCAAGTTGAATTGGAAAATGGTCATATCGTATTGGCTCATGTGTCAGGTAAAATGCGTATGAATTTTATCCGTATTCTTCCTGGTGATAAAGTTACTATGGAACTGACACCGTATGACTTAAATCGTGGTCGCATCACCTATCGCTTTAAATAAGCATAGGGTCCACAAAGGAGGTACTAATGAAGGTTCAACCATCAGTTAAAAAGATATGCGAAAAATGTAAAATCATTAAACGCAAAGGCCGTGTAATGGTTATTTGCGAAAATCCAAAACATAAACAAAAACAAGGATAATCTGATAGGAGGTGGATGATTAGATGGCACGTATCGCCGGTGTAGATTTACCTCGTGATAAACGAGTGGAAATTGGTTTAACTTATATTTATGGTATTGGTCCAACTTTAGCATCTGAAATTATTGCTAAAACTGGCATCAATCCTGACACACGCGTTCGCGATCTTTCTGAAGATGAAGTAGCGAAAATCCGTGAAGTGTTAGATGCTGATTACAAAGTAGAAGGTGACCTTCGTCGTGAAGAAGCTCTTAACATTAAACGCTTAATTGAAATCAACTCCTATCGAGGCAAACGTCATCGTATGGGTTTACCACTTCGTGGTCAACGTACTAAAACGAATGCACGTACTCGCAAAGGTCCTAGAAAAGCAATTGCTGGTAAAAAGAAATAAGATAAAGGAGGGATAAAGCGTGGCTAAAAAAGTTGTTAGAACTAAAAGAAAAGAAAAGAAACATATTGAATCCGGTGCGGCTCATATTCGTTCTACATTCAATAACACTATCGTAACTTTGACAGATACAAACGGTAATGCGTTGTCTTGGGCTTCCGCTGGTGGCTTGGGCTTCCGTGGTTCTCGTAAATCCACTCCATTTGCTGCTCAAATGGCTGCTGAACAAGCTGCTAAAGCTGCAATGGAACATGGTCTTCGCACTGTTGAAGTATTCGTAAAAGGTCCTGGATCCGGCCGTGAAGCTGCAATCCGTGCTTTACAAGCTGCAGGTCTTGAAGTTACTTCCATTAAAGACGTAACTCCAATTCCTCACAATGGTTGTCGCCCTCCAAAACGCCGTCGTGTATAATTTATAGCGACCGATATGATACGGTGCTATAATTAACTATGAACGTGTGTTATATAGGAGGATGTTCCTGATGAGCGAAGAAAAGAAACTTAAAATCGAGAAAGTGGACATCGCCGATGGCGGTCGTTATGGTAAGTTCGTATGTGAACCATTAGATCGTGGTTATGGGATCACTCTCGGTAATAGCTTACGCAGAATTTTGCTTTCATCCTTGGATGGGGCAGCTATCACCTCTATCAAAATTGATGGAGTTCTTCATGAATTCTCTACTATTCCTGGTATTCGCGAAGACGTTACGGATATCATCCTTAACTTAAAGCAATTGTGCATCAAAGTTGAAGAAGAAGCACAATTACCTTTGGAAGTTCATTTTGACTTCCAAAAGGATGGAATATTGACAGCTGCTGATTTAGCTGAACAATTCCCACCAGAGGTAGAAGTATTGAATCCTGAACTCGTGATTGCGACAATGGATGAGACAGCTCATCTCGTAATGGACGTAGTAATCGAACGAGGTAAAGGCTATGTTCCTTCAACGAAGAATAAAAAAGATACTGATGTTATTGGTTGTATTCCAATCGATTCCATCTTCTCTCCAATTCTTCGTGCTAAATACGAAGTGAGTGATGTTCGTGTAGGCAATGAAATGGACTTCGACAAACTTACATTAGAAGTTTGGACTGATGGCTCCATTACTGCTGCTGATGCAGTGGCAAAATCTGCTGCCATTATGATTGGTTATTTAGGGAACTTCACTAAATTAGCGCATTCTGCAGATGTTGTAGATGTAAACACTGGTGAAGGCGGTATCGTTATAGATCCAGTAGGTTCCGATAATGAAGAACCAGCTGTAGATGACGGCCCAGCAAAGATTTCCATCGATGAGTTGGAACTCTCTGTTCGTGCGTATAACTGCTTGAAACGTGCTGGCATTAATACAATTGCAGACTTGCTAGACAAAACCATTGATGACTTAGGAAAAGTTCGCAACTTAGGTAAAAAATCTATCGATGAAATTGAGGAAAAACTCAATAATCATCCAGGTGGTTTTCAACTTAAACAAAAAGGCGAATAAGGAGGAAGACGAATGTACAGAAAATTAGGCCGCGACAGCTCCGCTCGTAAAGCGTTGTTCCGTAGCATGTTAACATCTTTCTTCCAATATGAGCGTATTGAAACGACTGAAGCTAAAGCGAAAGAACTTCGTTCTTTAGCTGATCAAATGGTAACTTTGGCTAAACGTGGTGATCTTCATGCACGTCGCCAAGTTCTTGCATACCTCATGGATGAAAGTGTAGTAAAAAAATTGTTTGATACAATTGCTCCAAAATATGCAGACCGTCAAGGCGGTTACACTCGTGTAATCAAAACTGGTCTTCGCAAAGGTGACGCTGCACCTTTGGCTATTATCGAGTTAGTTTAATCAAACTCATACGGTGTTGTAACTTATGTTGCAGCACCGTTTTTTTATTGTCAATTTTATGGTACAATCGACTAGTATAATATCGTAATATGTTAGCAGTTATCGTAAAGGATGAATATGTATTGTCAACCTTTTGCATAATATCTAAGACATTATTAAATTCAAGTTCTATTAAATAGGATAAATTGAAATATGGGGATTATGCACAACATGAGTATGATAGATGATGCAAATGGTTCTACTTTCATAGAAACGAAATTGACTAGAAAGATATGAGGTTATCCATGAATGAACAAGACATTATGATTGAGGTCAATCATATGAGTCATATTTATACTGATGAAAACGGCAATGATGTACGTGCCTTGGATGATGTGAATCTATCCATTAAGCGTGGTGAATTTGTTTGTATCATTGGCACTAATGGCAGTGGTAAAAGTACGCTTGCCAAGCATTTTAATGTGTTATTACAACCTAGTGAAGGTCATATCAATGTATGTGGCTTTGATACGCGGGATGAAGCGCATATTTGGAATATTCGCCAACATGTAGGAATGGTATTCCAAAATCCTGATAACCAAATCGTAGCGGCCGTTGTAGAGGAGGACGTTGCCTTTGGTCCAGAAAACTTAGGTATTCCTAGTGCAGAAATTAGACAACGTGTCGATGCAGCGTTAGCTGCTGTTAATATGACTGAATATAGAGAACATGGTCCCCATTTATTATCGGGCGGACAAAAACAACGTATTGCTATCGCAGGTGTATTAGCGATGAAGCCTGATTGCATCGTTCTTGATGAACCAACAGCGATGCTCGATCCAAAAGGTCGCCGCGAAGTGCTTGAAACAGTTCACAAGCTCAATAAGGAAGAGGGCATTACGATTGTATATATTACGCACTTCATGGAGGAAGCTGTTACGGCAGACCGAGTTGTGGTTATGAAAAATGGTGTGAAATTACATGATGGTACGCCTCGTGAAATTTTTAGCCATGTAGATACTTTAAAAGGGCTGGGCCTCGATGTACCGGTAGCCTCTGAGATTGCTTTCAAATTGAATGCTAAAGGTTATGAAGTGGGTAAGAGTATCATTAATAATGAAGAGTTAGCAAAGGGGCTTAAAGGCTCAAAGTTAGGCAAGCAATTATCCGCTATACACTCAACAGATGCTCCAAGAGGGGAGGGAACCCATTAATGGCGATTGTGTTAGATAATATTACATATACCTACGGCATGGGTACCCCTTTTGAAAAAACTGCGCTTCGTGGTGTATCACTTACCATTGAAAATGGGGAGTTTCTAGGTGTTATCGGTCATACTGGTTCCGGTAAATCCACCTTTGTACAACATCTAAATGGGCTATTACATCCTACAACTGGTACAGTTACTGTCAATGGTGTAGATATTAGCGCCTCCACAGAGGAAGCTAAAAAAATGCGTCATAAGGTGGGGATGGTATTCCAGTATCCAGAGCATCAATTGTTTGAAGAAACCATCGCTCAAGATATCGCCTTTGGTCCTAAAAATTTAGGGCTTAGTGCTGATGACGTAGACGAGCGTGTGCGAGATGCGATGAAGTTCGTAGGGCTCGATTATGACACATATGCAGAACGTTCTCCATTCCATTTATCTGGTGGTCAAATGCGCCGCGTGGCTATTGCTGGCGTAGTGGCTATGGATCCAGATTTTCTCGTGCTTGATGAACCATCTGCTGGTCTTGATCCATTTGGACGGGAAGAAATCTTTGAAGAAATCATTCGACTTCATAAAGAAAAGGGGATCACTGTAATTCTTGTATCTCACAATATGGAAGATATTTCTCGCATGGCCTCTCGTCTTGTGGTACTCGATAAAGGGCGTATCGTTCTCGATGGTGAACCGATGGACATCTTTAATAATCATCGTGATGAATTACAGGCTGTCGGTGTAGATGTACCGCCAGTGTCTGTTACCATGGAATATTTGCGCGAACAAGGTCTTGATGTGTCTAATCGCGTACTATCTGTAGATGATGCGGTGCAAGCAATTCTCGAAGGAGGTAACCATGTTAAATAATATTACTATTGGTCAATACTTCCCAGGAAACTCTTTCTTGCATCGCATGGATCCACGCGCAAAGATTATTGCCACTACTATATTCGTTGTAGCCATATTCTTGGCGAATTCTCCACTGGCATATGGCATTGTAGGTGGGTTCACTATCTTTGCAATGTTGTTATCACGTTTGCCGTTACGTCTGATGTGGTCTGCTATTAAACCGCTTTGGATTATCATCGTATTTACTATGGGGATTCATATTTTTACGACACCAGGCAATCCAATTTTTCAATGGGGGATTATCAATATTACCGACTATGGCGTGGCAATGGGCCTTCAAATGGCGGCACGCTTAATCTTCTTAATCTTGTTTTCTTCTTTGTTGACCTATACCACATCACCAATTCGCTTAACTGATGGTATCGAGCACTTGCTCAATCCGTTTCGTCGCATAGGTGTTCCTGCTCATGAGCTGGCTATGATGATGACTATTGCGCTGCGTTTCATCCCTACCTTATTGGACGAGACGGATCGTATTATGAAAGCACAATCTGCTCGTGGGGCAGACTTTGTAACAGGCTCTATCATTCAACGCGCAAAAAATATGGTGCCTCTTTTAGTGCCATTATTTATTAGTGCGTTTCGACGGGCCGATGAATTAGCTATCGCTATGGAGGCGCGTTGCTATAGAGGTGGCGTCAATCGTACACGTATGAAAGAATTACAAGTTACCTATGTCGATTATATTGGCGTCGGTGCTGTTGTCTTGATTACGATTATACTCATTGCATTGTGGTGGTTAGGTCTATGAGAAACATACGGATCATAGTGGCTTATGATGGTACAGATTTAGTCGGTTATCAAAAGCAATCTAATGATAAGGGTTTAACTGTACAAGGTTGTTTGGAATATGGTTTATCACGTATTTGTAATGAACCGATTCAAATTTATGGTGCCTCTCGTACTGATGCGGGTGTGCATGCTAAATTTCAAGTTTGTACATTTCAAACGTCGGGGACTATACCAGTAGAAAATATTCCTCGTGCTATGATAGCTCATATTCCTAAGGATATAGTCGTTCTAGAAGCGGTAGAAATTCCGCTAGATTGGAAGCCACGGTGGAATATATACGGTAAAGAGTATGTATATACGATTCATAATCAGCTCATTGCAGATCCTTTGACGCAGCGATATCATTGGCATGTGAAAAAGCCCTTAAATATTGCTCGTATGCAGGCTGCAGGTAATGAACTAGTAGGTACGCATGACTTTACAACCCTAAAGGGCACCAACTCAACTCCGGCGGATCCTGTAAAGACAATTATGGGAATTCGTGTTGAGGCCCGAGGTTCACAGGTGACGATTTCTGTGATTGGTGATGGTTTTTTATATCATATGGTCCGCAATATTGCAGGTTTACTTGTAGATATAGGTCTTGGTCGTCGCAAGGTTGAGGATATTAAAGGATATTTAGCTGCTAAAGACCGGCGTGCTATAGGGAAAACTGCACCTGCTCAAGGCTTATGTTTAGAAGAAATATTCTTCACTGAAGAGCGACAACAAGAGGTATTACGGAATAAATATTTTAGATGATTCGAGAATAAATATTCTATATAATTTTATATAGACTCTTTTTTTGATGTGAAAGTATAAAACGTTGAGCATAAATACTAAAAGGATACTACTTCAAAAGTAGTATCTTTTTTTCTTATAATTTTTAGTTATAATACCTTAATTTATACCTATTATTATGTGAAATGATACATTGTAAACCTAAAATATACATGATACAATGACGATATAAGACAGGTTCGTACTATAAAACATTAACATAGTAAGGTAGACTCTTGTCAGCAGTGTAATTTTTATCCTAAGGAGGGTGAATCTCTTGCAAAAACGTAAAGATTTTATCTGGAAAATGGGCGGCCAACAAGGTGAAGGTATCGAGAGTTGCGGCGAAATTATGGCCACAATCCTTGCTAAAGAAGGCTACTCTTTGTATAGCCAACGTTTATTTGCATCTCGCATCAAAGGTGGTCATACTACATTCGCATTGCGCGTAGCATTGGAACAAATTATGTCCATTGGTGAAGGGGTAGACTTCTTGCTTTCCCTTGATCAAGAAACCGTTGATATGCACGGTTCCGAAGTACGTGATGGTGGATATATCATCTGTGATAGCAAAGTTAATCCAGACTTTTCTAAATTTGAAGGTACAAAGATTAATTGCTTATCTTTGCCTATCTCTGAAACAGCAATGAAACAAGGCTCCTTGTTGATGCGTAATATCGTAGCACTGGGGATGTCCGTAGCGCTTCTTGGCTTTGATACTAAGATGTTTAAAGATGCTATTATTGAGAAATTTGCAAAGAAATCCCAAGAGATTATTGATAAAAACTTGGCTGCTTTCGATGATGGTCATAGCCTTGTAATGGAAAAATTAGGCGATGTTGAAATCGATACATTGCCAGCGCCTGGTAAGAAAGATCAAATGTTCTTATTAGGTAACGAAGCATGTGCTCTTGGTGCTATTGCAGCAGGCTCCCGTTTTATGGCGTCTTATCCTATTACACCAGCATCCGAAGTTATGGAATACATGATTAAAACTATGGATAAGTTGGGCTCAACTGTTGTTCAAACAGAAGACGAAATCGCAGCGTGTATGACAGCTATGGGTGGCGTATACGCAGGTGTTCGTGGCTTCACATGTACTTCTGGCCCAGGTCTTTCCTTGATGGCAGAATCCTTGTCCATGGCTTCTATGGCTGAATTGCCAATGGTTGTTATCGACGTTCAACGTTCTGGCCCATCCACTGGTATGGCTACAAAAGTTGAACAATCTGATATTGATGCAGCTTGCTACAATGCACATGGCGACTATTCTGGTATCGTAATTTCACCAACATCTATCGAAGAATGCTTCTATGAAATTCAAAAAGCTTTCAACTTGGCAGAAATGTATCAATGTCCAGTTATCTTTATGCCTGACTTACAACAAGGTTTGAATAAACAATCAGTTCCTTCCTTCGATTTGAACCGCGTACCTATTAATCGCGGTAAAATGATGAAAGAAGCTGAACTTCCTGAATTGGTACAACCTAACTACTTCAAACGCTTTGAATTGACTGAAGATGGCATTTCTCCGCGTACAATTCCAGGCATGAAAAATGGTCTATTCCTTTCCACAGGTTTAGAGCATAATGAAGAAGGTAAACCAGCAGAAGCGCCTACAATGCACGTAGCGCAAACTGATAAACGGTTCCGCAAATTGGAAACTGTAGCTGATAACTATGAACCATTCTTGAACAATGCTAAATACGACGAAGCAGATGTACTCGTTGTAGGTATGGCTTCTAGCCGTGGTGCTATTGAAGAAGCCGTTGCTGAATTTGATCAAGAAGGCGTTAAAGTTAACCACTTACAATTGCGCTTAATTAAACCATTCCCAGCAAAGCAATTACAACCGTTCTTTGATGCTGCGAAAAAAGTAGTTATCGTAGAACACAATAAAACTGGTCAATTGGCTAACTTATTTAAAATCAACATGCATAAGAAACATAAGATTTCTAGCTGCTTGAAATACGATGGTAATCCATTCACAAAAAGTTATGTGAAAAATGCGATTAAGGAGGTCCTATAATATGACAACAGCTAAAGATTACAGAAATGATATTCGTCCTAACTGGTGTCCAGGCTGTGGCCATTATGGGGTTCAAGCGGCGATTACTGACGCTGTAGTAGCGAAAAATATTCCACCAGAAAAATTAGCCGTAATTTCCGGTATCGGTTGTTCTAGCCGTATCGGTGGCTATTTCTACGCTTATGGTGCACATACAACTCATGGCCGTGCGCTTCCTTATGCGCAAGGCGTTAAACTTGCTAACCAAGATCTTGAAGTTATCGCATTTTCTGGTGACGGTGATGCCTTTGCTATCGGTATGGGTCACACCATTCATGCTTTCAAACGTAATGTAAACATGACATACGTAGTAATGGACAACCATGTATATGGTTTGACTAAAGGCCAAGCATCCCCTCGTTCTGACATTGGTTTTGTTACAAAAACAACTCCTCATGGTGCGTTTGAGTCTCCATTATCCGTTTGTGAAACTGCGATTGCAGCAGGTGCTACATTTGTAGCGCAAAGCTATATGGTGAATCGTAAAGAGCTCGTCGATTTGATTCAACAAGCTATGGATCATGAGGGCTTCTCCTTCATCAATGTATTCAGCCCATGTGTTACATATAACAAACGCAATAGTTACGATTGGTTCAAAGAACATTTAGTAGCATTGCCTGAAGGTTATGATCCAACAGATCGTGCTACAGCGCTTAAAACTTTGGGTGATACTGATGGTTTGGTTACAGGCCTTATCTATCAAAATACATCTAAACCTTCCTTTGAAAAAGCATTGGCTGCAGCAAATGGTGGCCCACATCCTCGTCCATTGACTGAAGATGTTGTAAAACCTGACCAGGCATTATTTGATAGTCTTTGCAATCAATTTAAATAATATTAGCATCGTACCCATTAGGTAGGATGATGATTAAAAAAACGTGTCACCTTCGGGTGGCACGTTTCTTTTGTATGTTATATGTTTATAATTTTATCCCATGTGGTTGTGAACATGTTATAATAAAAACACTGTATGAGATTCATTGTTGAGGTTTTTATGAAAGCATACGAAAACGAGATTAGCTTGATAGATTATATGTAGCATTATATGAGAGCGTATACATTCCTAGATAGTTTATGAAAGTAGGTTTATATGAGTAAGACTGTAGGTATTATTGGCTTAGGTTTATTAGGTGGATCCTTGGCAAAGGCTCTAAAGGAATATACAGAATATGAGGTAGTAGGTTACGCACGTCGTCAAGAGGTCTGTGATGCGGCCATTCAAGACGGTGTGGTAAAAGCTGCGTGGACTGAAGTTGAACCATTGATTAAGAACTCAGATATCGTTGTGTTCTCCTTGCCTCCTGATACAAACGCACGGCTTTTTACTGAAACAGCTCATCTATTTAGACCGGGGCAAGTCGTAACTGATGTATCTAGTGCGAAAGAAAATTTTGTACGAGCTGTCTATGAATCGATTCCGAAGGGGACTGTTTTCGTATCTGTCCATCCTATGGCAGGATCCGAAAAGGGTGGGTATGAAGTATCTCATAAGAATCTTTTTAAAGGAATGGGTTGGATTGTACTAGAAGATAAGGCCTCTGATGTATATAGTGAAGAGGTGGCTCAAGAATTGGCTGACATGGGTCGTGCCTTAGGGTCTCGTATCGAGTTTGTCGATATTTATGCTCACGATGCATATCTTGCGATGGTTAGTCATATGCCTCACTTATTGGCTTCTATTCTAACACAAGTTTCGGGTGGCGATGAATTGGGCGAATTGCGCATGAAACTATCGGCAGGGGGATTCCGCGATTGCACGCGTGTGGCGGGGGGATTACCATCCATGTGGCGTGAAATTATCTACGGTAATCGTCATAATGTTATTGAAGGCCTTACACAAATTGAATCAGAAATTGAACATGTTAAAGCGATACTTTCACAAGATGACGAAGGACAAGCATTAGAAAGCTATCTTGAACGAAGTCGAGAGATTCGCAATAAATTGCCATATTTAACGGGACAAATTAAGAATAACTAAAAGGAAGAATATCTAAATATATTATTTGATTAAGGGAGCTTTTATGAGTTTGTTACAAGAAACTTGTGGCGCTATTACAGGTCGCAGCCTAGAGATTGAACGACATATAATCGATAGCTGGAATACAGCATCGCCTGTGGAACGATATGGACGTCTTGTAAATATGGTGGCCCAATATGGGGCAGCTACCAATCAAGAGACGTTAGCTGTACCAAAGCCTTGCATGATAATTGCCTCTGCCGATCACGGTGTGGCCGATATGGGTGTCAGTGCGTATCCAAAGGAAACGACCGTTGGGATGACTCAGAATTACCTGATTCCTAAGGGGGCTGGCGCTAATTCTCTAGCGAATTATTGTGGTGCTCAAATGGAAGTTATCGATATGGGCATTGATGCGGATATGAGTTGGGTTCCAGGCCTTCGTATTCATAAACTTGGGATGGGTACGAAAAACTTCGTAGAAGAGCCGGCTATGACGCGTGAACAAGCGATTGAAGGCATTGAAACGGGCATCCGCCTCGTAAAAGAAAAGATTGATGAAGGCTTCAATGTATTTTTAGTAGGCGAAATGGGCATATCTAATACGACAGCTAGTGCCCTTATGACCGCTAAGTTTGCAGGACTTACGGCGGAAGAGGCGACGGGACGAGGGACAAATATTTCCGATGAGCGCCTTAAATTAAAGCAACGCATTGTTCATGACGTACTGGAGAAATATAAGGATATTCCTAAAGACGATGCCATTGGGATTTTATCCTCTGTAGGTGGCTTTGAATTTGCTTGTATTGTGGGCGTTATCTTAGGCGCCGCAGCAAATCATGGGTTAGTTATCATCGATGGATTTAATACATCGGCTTGTGCCTTGGTAGCTAAAACGTTGGTGCCACAAGTAATGGATTATGTGATGGCTTCGCATTTATCCGCTGAAAAAGCTGCTAAATCTTCCTTAGAAAATTTAGGCCTTGAAGCCTATGTCGATTTAGGCCTTTGTTTAGGTGAGGCCTCTGGTGGATCCATACAAATGGGTATGCTAGACCTTGCGGTTCATATGTATTTGGCGCTTACAGGAGGTAAGGCATGAGAACTTTCAAAATAGAACCATTGCATGTACCATCCATGGAAGCATGCCGCTTACGTATCGATAATTTGACAAAACCCATCTATAGCCTTGCTACGTTAGAAACTATAGCAGAGCGTTTTGCAGGGATTCTTAGAAACCCTAAACCAAATCATTTACGCTATGGTGTCCTTGTTGTGGCGGCGGATCACTTGGTAGATGGGCCGCAAAACACTGAGCATGGTAGTGAAAGCTATGATGCCATAGAACGTTTTAATGAGGGAACAACAGCTACACAAGGGGCTGCAGCTAAATTAAATGCCGTTGTACATGTGGTGAATCTAGGTCTTGAACAAGATACTGCAGATTTAGCAAATATTGAACAACAGGTGATTCGAAAAGGCTCCCATTTCTTTGGCGTAGAACCTGCTATTTCTCGTGAGGAATTAGAGCGTGCTCTTGAGCTCGGCTTTACCTATGCAGATAGATTACATGCTGATGGATTACAAGTGGTGGCGATTGGTAACGTAGGGGAGAGGGCCTTTTTAGATTCTCTTGTCACGACGGCGACGATCACAGGTTGTGCGTATGAGGATATTCTCGTTCATAATGAATATGGACCTACAGTAGAGCAACGTGCTGCTCATATTCATTCTTTTGTAGATCGATTTAATATTGCTGTGGATGATTGGTCTACTTTGAGTGAAAGCGAGCGCCATGATGCGGTATTGAACTTGCTTCATGTAGCGGGTGGTTTAGATATTGCATTTTTAACGGCCTTTATCTTGGGGGCTGCTAGCCATCGCATGGCTGTAGTCTTTGATAATGTAGTAACTGGTGCAGCTATTTTAGCGGCGGTTACCATTGCTCCCCTAGTTAAGGACTATGTGTTCCCATCGGCTGTCTATGATGAACCTATACATGATGAACCTATACATAAGGAACAATGTCGATTCCTAGGGGTAAAGCCTTATTTGCACTATAATCTGCTAATCGATGAAGCCTTAGGGTCAACTATGGGTCTATCTATAATCGATGCATCCATGCATATGCTAAATGACATGAAAACCTTCATTGAAGCTGAGGTTAGCGTGGCTGAAGACGGGGCTGGTAAAGGTAGACAAAAGGATAAAGAATAATCTATTTTAAAGGGGGATTGTATATCCCCCTTTCTCGGGTAAAAGATGTTCTTGTATGCTATATTTTCAAGGAACTTTACGGAAAAACCATTGACACTATATGTGTAAATTGATATTATTATATGGCAGTCAGGATGGACTTAATTCATCCTTGACGACAGATTGATAATTATGTTATAGTAATTATCGGTTCTGTATGCGGGAATAGCTCAGCGGTAGAGCACCGCCTTGCCAAGGCGGGGGTCGCGAGTTCGAATCTCGTTTCCCGCTCCATACATTCCTCGATAGCTCAGTCGGTAGAGCAATCGGCTGTTAACCGATCGGTCGTAGGTTCGAGTCCTACTCGAGGAGCCACTTGACTCACTAGCTCAGTTGGCAGAGCACCTGACTTTTAATCAGGGTGTCCCGCGTTCGAGTCGCGGGTGAGTCACCATTTCTGGCCCGTTGGTCAAGCGGTTAAGACACCGCCCTTTCACGGCGGTATCCCGGGTTCGATTCCCGGACGGGTCACCACATATGGACGATTAGCTCAGCTGGGAGAGCGCCTGCCTTACAAGCAGGATGTCGGCAGTTCGATCCTGTCATCGTCCACCATTTGCGGGAATAGCTCAGCGGTAGAGCACCGCCTTGCCAAGGCGGGGGTCGCGAGTTCGAATCTCGTTTCCCGCTCCATACATTCCTCGATAGCTCAGTCGGTAGAGCAATCGGCTGTTAACCGATCGGTCGTAGGTTCGAGTCCTACTCGAGGAGCCATTTTTTTGGCCCGTTGGTCAAGCGGTTAAGACACCGCCCTTTCACGGCGGTATCCCGGGTTCGATTCCCGGACGGGTCACCACATATGGACGATTAGCTCAGCTGGGAGAGCGCCTGCCTTACAAGCAGGATGTCGGCAGTTCGATCCTGTCATCGTCCACCAAAGCAAACGGTTATCTTCGGATAGCCGTTTTTTTAGTATGTAAAAAGTACATATGGGTATAAAAAATACATATGGCTATGTAGATAAATAAAGGAGTACAACTGTTATAGTTGTACTCCTTTTGTTGTAATGCGTATATAGTTTTATGTAAAAAATATATAGTTGCTATGGTTGTACTTTTAAAATATATAGTTAGTTATTGTTATATCTAAAAAATATAAATTTTATTATAGTCACATCTGGAAACTACATATTTAACGTGGCGCATACATGATGATATATACACCTACGAGGCATACAAGGCCGCCGATGATATCGTACATATCTGGTCGTAAGCCGTCTACAAGCCAGCCCCATAGAATAGAGAGGGCAATGAATACGCCGCCGTATGCTGCGTATACTTTGCCGAAGCTTGCTTCTGGCTGGAAGGTGGGGATGATGCCGTATAAGAATAAAATAAAAGCACCTGCGATTAGGTAAATAGGTCCTTTGTCGTCACGCATATAGAGCCATACGAGATATCCGCCACCGATTTCCGCAAGTCCTGCTAGTATAAAGAATAGAATAGATAAGAGCATAATAACCTCACTGTATTCTTGCTGTATTAATTGAAATCTATTCTCTATTGTACAACTTAGGACAAGAGAGGGCAATTGTTTTGTATAGATAGGTCATTTGTTGTTTATAGTAAAACCCCGTATACCAAAAGGTATACGGGGTCTATTCGTTATTATAAACGTGGTGGTGATTCGCTGTGCACATAATCCATGAAGGTATGCATGGTTTCTGTTTTAGAATTATTCTTCTTAAATGCGAAGCACACTTGTAGTTTGAATGGTTTTTCTAAAGGTACAAAGCCATCATTGATGTTTAAAGACGTTAAAATTTGGCGTGCTACGATGCAACCAGATTTATTCTTTTGACAGTAGTCGATCATTGTATATGGATTGGATAGACGGCTACCGCGGATGTGTAGGTTTTGTTGACCGTTCCCAACATAGTTTTTTAATGTGCGATACATAAAGTATTTAGGTGGATACATGAGCAGTGGTTGTTGCTGGATAGCTTTTAAACTGGCTGTTTCCATACCGTTCACTAAGTTTGGTGCATAGTATACAAATTCGTCTTCTCTAAGCGCGGTGGATTCGTATGCGGACATATCCTTATTATTAGGTAAATAGAGTAATGCAATATCGATGCGGTTTTCTCGTAAGTCGAGCATCAATTCTTCTTCTTCCATATCGTAAATACTAACAGAGAATTCAGGATGGTTTTGGAAGAAGTGGGAAACGTAACCGTTTAGACGGATATCCCCAAGACTACGTAATACACCAATGTTTAGAATTGGGCGTTCAACCTTGCTAGCCAAACGAATAGATTGGATAGCGCGTTCCAATGTGTCGAGAACTTGTTCTGCTTCTGGTAGGAATAACTCACCTTCTGGTGTTAAACGGCTACCTCTTGTAGAACGGGAGATTAATTTCACACCAACTAAACGCTCTAATTTTTTCATTTGAGCGCTGAAAGCTGATTGTGTAATATTCATAGATTGTGCAGCTAATGTAAAGCTTCCTGTTTTATTATAGGTAATAAAACTTTGTAGCTCTTGCATTGTAGGTAACTCTTTCATGTTATTCCCCCAACTTAGACATAAGACTCCAATGATACCTATTACCTTACTTATTCATATTGTAGCATACTATAATTGATTTTTCATCTAAATCTATAAAATATGATGAAACATGCACAACCGATATAGTGCGTCGTATTATCGTAAAAAAGTGTAATTAAAAATTGTGATTATCCACTTATTTCAATGACTTTCACAAGTATCGATAATTGACATAACTAGATGAAAATGATATTATACTTGGGTACCATTATGTATAGGTACAGGTTTATTTTAATCTTATGAGGTGATAATCACATGGCAACGAGAAGAGAGGCTCGATTCAAACTTTGTCGTCGCTTTGGTGTGAACGTATTCGGTCACGCAAAAGCCTTGAATCGCGTCAAAAAAGACCAACGTCAGAAGAAAATGTCTGAGTATGGCACACAATTATTAGAAAAACAAAAAGTTAAAGCTTACTACAACTTGCTAGAACGCCAGTTCGTACGCTATTATGATAAAGCGAAAAAAATGCAAGGTGTTACAGGTCAAAACATGTTGATCCTTTTGGAACAACGCCTTGATAACCTTGTATATCGCATCGGCTTCGGTAACTCCATTCGTCAAGCTCGTCAAATGGTAAACCATGGCCACATCTTGGTAAACGGTCGTCGCGTAGACATTCCTTCCTTCTCCTGCAAACCAGGCGATGTAATCGAATTGCGCGAAGCATCTCGTGATAACGAAATGTTCAAAACTAACTTCCAAGAACTTCGTTCTTTCGAACTTCCTTACATTGAAAAAGACTTGGAAGGCTTCAAAGCTACATTTACTCGTCTTCCTCAACGTGAAGAACTTCCTATCGAAGTTAATGAAACACTTATCGTCGAATTGTACTCCAAATAATTTGGCGCTATTGCCCGCAGTGCTGTGCACTGCGGGTTTTTGTATGTTGTGGGTATTAAAAAATTAATTTGATGACAGCATATAACTGCTAAATTTTAATTGACACAAACCTATAAAATCTGTATACTATTTTGAGTAAGCTTTAGTCGTGTTTCCATTAGCCCCGGAAGCAAAGGACAAGCTGATTTTGGTAGAATTATGACGTTATTAGGAGGATATGCAGCATGAAAACTACATATATGGCCAATCCGAACACAATTGAACGGAAATGGTATGTTGTTGACGCTGAAGGTAAAACTTTAGGACGCCTTGCTGCCGAAGTTGCAAAAGTTCTTCGGGGCAAAAATAAACCAACTTTCACACCACACGTAGATACTGGTGACCATGTGATCGTTGTAAACGCAGAAAAAATTCGCGTAACTGGTAAAAAATTGGAACAAAAGGAATACTTCCGTCACTCTGGTTACCCAGGTGGTTCCCGTTTCACTAAATTGTCCATGATGCTTGAAAAACAACCTGAACGTGTTGTTGAAATGGCAGTTCGTGGCATGCTTCCAAAAAACAAATTGGGTGCACAACAATACCGTAAATTAAACGTATACGCTGGTCCTGAGCATCCACATGCAGCTCAAAAACCAGAAGTGTTAGAAATTTCCGTACGATAATCTAGAGGGAGGAATATATAATGGCAGTAGCACAATATTACGGCACTGGTCGTAGAAAATCTTCCGTTGCTAGAGTTCGTCTGGTACCGGGCACAGGTAAAATCACTGTTAACAAACGTGAACTTAATGATTATTTCGGTCGCCAAACTTTGGAATTGATCGTAAAACAACCTTTGAACTTGACTAATACAGTTGAACAATACGATGTTATCGCAACTGTAGCTGGTGGTGGTCCTTCCGGTCAAGCTGGTGCAATTCGTCACGGTATCTCCCGTGCGTTATTGGACGTAGATGGCGAACTTCGTCAATCTTTGAAAAAAGCTGGCTTCTTGACTCGTGACCCACGTATGAAAGAACGTAAAAAATACGGTCTTAAAAAAGCCCGCAAAGCAAGCCAATTCTCCAAACGTTAATATTTGGACAACAGGATATTACACCTGCAGACAATGTCTGCAGGTGTTTTTGTATCATATATAGTTTTTAACTTAGATTATATTTATCTTAAGTTTTAATTCATAGGATTATTTAATTCTATCATTTACACAGACATTTAATTCTCCTATAATAGAGATATAATCGAATTTTTTCGAAAATAGATTTTCATATAGGAGAACTCATATGATTTATAATACAATTCAGTACGTAGTGGACAACGGCATTGGTACGTTGACCTTTAATCGTCCAACCGTAGCCAATGGGTTTAATATCGAGATGTGCAAGGAGATTCTTGAGGTCTTAGATAAAGCTCATAATGATGAAAGTGTTCGTGCATTGCTCATCAATGCAGAGGGGAAGGTGTTCTCTGCGGGTGGCGATTTAACAGAGATGGAGCGCGCTGTAAACGAAGGGGATACTGAGTCTTTATTTGAAATCGTTGAGCTAGTAGCTGAGATTTCTATGGCTATGAAGAAGTTACCAAAACCTGTTATTATGAGCCTTCAAGGGGCTGCGGCAGGTGCTGCCTTCAATATGGCTTTAGCAGCAGATTTTGTCGTGGCGGCTAACAATGTACGTTTTATTCAAGCCTTCGTAAATGTAGGCCTTGCTCCTGATGCGGGCGGTTTATTCTTGTTGACGCGTTCTATTGGTATGAACCGTGCTATGCATATTGTTATGACCGGTGAAGCCGTATCTGCTGAAAAGGGGAAGGAACTGGGCTTTGTGTATAAGGTTTGTGAATTAGAAGATTTAGAGACAGCTACAAGACGCCTCGTTGAAAAATTGGCAAAAGGGCCTGCACAATCTTACCGCGTTATGAAGGAAATGATGTGGAATAGCTTCTTAGCAGGTTGGGAAGAGTACAAGAAGTTTGAAGTAGAAAATCAATGTAAATTAGGTCTTTCAGAGGACTTCAAAGAAGGCGTACGTGCTTTCACAGAGCGTCGCCGTCCTAAATTTGGTCAACAATAATATTGATTTATGAATATACGGAATGGAATTTCCTGTAATTCATAAGAAAATACAAATATAATTAGAACCGATGTGGCTCCAACTATTGAGTTGCATCGGTTTTGCTTTCATTACACAGAAAAAGTGTATATAATAGAACTATTGAAATAGTTTTAGGAGGTCATTATTACATGGCTCAAGATACAATTAAATGTTATGACAGCTCTAGCGATGTAGTTCAAGCATTGGCAGAGGATTTTATTGCTTTCACCAACGAGGAAATCAATCGCACTGAAACGTGTGTTGTTGGTATTACGGGCGGGACTGTTATTAATGGTTTATTAGAATTGCTTAATTCCCCAGAATATATAGAGCGCCTCAATTGGGAACGCATATTCTTTGTGTGGACTGATGAGCGATTCTTACCGCAATCTCATGAGGATAATTACTTCAATCGCGTGAAACCTTATTTGTTGTGTAAGGCGAAAGGGGCGGCTCATTTCTTGCCAATCAATACAGATTCTAAAACTGTAATAGAAGCGGCAGCGGAATACGAGAAAGAGGTTAAGAATGTTCTCAAGGCTTGTAAAAAAAGTGGCCTAGATTTGGCATTGCTCGATCTTGGCGAAGATGGTCATACAGCCGGTCTATTTGCAGGTTCTCATGCATTGCGTGTCACAGATCAAGACGTGGTAGCTGTTGAGGATGGAAAGGTGTGGGAACGTATTTCTATGACCTTTTCGTTCTTAGCAAAATCTGATGCGGTTTGGTTTACCGTAACTGGTGAAAGTAAGCGAACTGCTTTGACAAAGGTATTGTATCAACGCGAAGATTACGAGGATTTACCTTGGGAAAAACGCATTGGTCGTGTATTGCCTGGAGCGGTGCTTTCACAAGAAGCTATGACCTGGTATGTGGACAAGGCAGCCTATGATGATGTACACTAAAGAGTATAAGTAGTAGTAAAGATAAAGGAGATACATATGGGGTCTATAGGAACACCTGAATTAATAGTTATATTAGTGATTGCTCTAGTTATCTTCGGACCTGGTAAATTACCTGAAGTCGGTAAAGCTATTGGTAAAGGCATCAATGAGTTTAAAGATGCTATTTCGGGGCCTAAAAAGGCTGTTGATGAAACGAAAGAAGCCGTTAAGAAAGCGACTACTATCGATGTGACAGCAGGGGCTAAGAACGACGATAAACATAAAGAAGCTAAGGATTAATAGGAGGTAACACTATGTGTAAAGATTGTGGTTGTGGCGAAGATAATGGCGTTGTAACAAAGGTATTTACTGTACCGGGGATGATGTGCAACAACTGTAAAGAAACAGTTGAAGGTGCATCTCTAGGTTTGCCTGGCGTATTAAGTGCAGAAGTAGATTTGCCAGAAAAGACAGCTACCGTTTCTTTTGATCCAACAAAAGCATCTGTAGAAGTTATTACAAAAGCCATTGAACGAACTGGCTTTGAAGTGGCAGGCGTTGCAGACGGTGTACAAAAACATAGTCATGGATTACTAGGCACTTTGAAACGTCTCTTCAAATAATCGAACCGATGGAGCTGTATTGAAACCTTGTTTCGATGCAGCCCTTTTTTGTTTAAAGAGGTAATATGATGATACGTAAGTTTGATGCTAAAAATTTTAAGTGGGACGGTATCGAAACCTTGGTATATAAGCAAGATGGTAGTCCTTTTAAAGATGTAACACGTCAAGTATTATACGATGGTGCTTATGATATTCCATGTCAATTCCGCTATTTTGAATGTTTGCCAGGAGGGTATTCAACCTTGGAGTATCATGATCATACGCATATGGTTATGATATTCCGCGGTAAGGGGCAGGTCTTATTAGGTGATGGAATCCATGATGTAGAAGCTGGTGACTTTATCGAAATTCCAGGAAAAACAATTCATCAATTCCGTGCTAATAAGGGAGATTATATTGGTTTTCTTTGCTTGGTAAATCAAGACCGGGATAAGGTAAAGTTATTATCCCCTGAAGAAATAGATGCGTTAAGAGCAAATCCTAAAATCAAAGAATTCTTGGAAAGTTGTTAAGCCTAATGGAGGTTCTATGAATACTTTTACACGAGCGGCCCTTACCGTTTTAGTGGGCCTCGCCATTTGGTTTTTACCTCATACAGAGGCAATCAAGCCTGAAGGGTGGCATTTATTAGCTATTTTCACGGCTACTATTGTAGGCTTTATCTTGCGCCCTTGGCCAACGGGCATTATGGCGCTCTTTGGCATTGTCGCGGCAGTAGTAACAAAGTCCATTACGATGGTACAAGCACTAGGTGGTTATGCAGAGGCTAATGTATGGCTTATCGTAGCAGCCGTATTCTTTTCACGAGGTATTATTAATTCTGGTCTTGGTAAGCGTATTGCGTACACCTTGATTCGCTCCTTTGGGACTAGCTCATTAAAGCTTGCCTATGCTTTGGCTTGTACGGACTTGATTATTTCTCCAGCTACACCATCTAATACGGCGCGTGGTGGTGGTATAGTATTCCCCATCGTACAAAATATTTCCTTAGCATTTGACTCTGAACCATATGGTAATACGGCTCGCCGCATTGGGGCGTACTTGATGACGACGGCACATACTATTAACACCATTACAGTAACGATCTTCTTGACTGCATGTAGTGGTAACTTGCTTATTACGTCCTTAGGTGCTAAACTGTTTGGCTATGATATATCTTGGTGGGAATGGTTCCAAGCCGGTGTGATTCCTGGTGTGATTTGTATGATTTTGATGCCTTGGTTTATCTATAAAATCTATCCACCAGAAATCAAGGAAACACCAGAGGCTACAGCAATGGCTCAAAAAGAACTAGATGCTCTTGGTCCTATTACGAAGGCCGAAATTTCTGTTGCCATTATTTTTGTTCTTTGCATCTTGCTTTGGGCTACAGCGATTTGGACTAAGCTTCATCCTACAGTTGTTGCGATGATGGGCGTTCTTGCTTGTGTAGTAACTGGCTCTCTTACTTGGGAGGATATTTTGGGTGAACGCACCGGTTGGGATATCCTCATCTGGATGGGTACGCTCGTGGGCATGGCTGGGCTGCTTGGTAAACTCGGTGTAGTAGCTGTCTTTGCAGATTTTGTAAGTCAACATTTAGCTGGCTTTGACTGGTTCTGGGCATCCTTTATCATTTCCGCTACCTTTGTGTACTCTCAGTACTTCTTTGCCAGTGGTACGGCGCGTATTACGGCTCTGTTCTCCGCCTTTGCAGCTATTTTAGTGGCGATGGGGGCTCCTATTCCGTTTACGATATTGCTCTTTGGTTTGATGAACAGCCCTGGCTGTACATTGACTCACTATAGTTCAGGTGTAACACCGATCTTCTTTGGTGCTGGTTATGTGCCACAAGGTACGTGGTGGCGCGTAGGCCTTGCCATTTCTGTGGTAAGTTTCCTCATTCATTTCTGGGGCGGCACTTTTGGCATGTGGCTCTTTGGTATTTTATAATATATTCAATCCCTCACTACGGTGAGGGATTTTTCTTGTTATATCTATATTTTTTATACCTTACTAGGTTTGCTATAGTTTTTGGGTATGGTGAACTTCATAAAAAAACTATGATGAATCTATAGAATTTATTGTGAATTATCTTGCGCGGGATAATATAACGTGTTATTATTATTCCGTGATTATTATTACAGAATATTTTAGGAGGAAACATGTTAGGTTTAGTCATTAGCTTATTGATTATTGCGCTAGTCGTGATTATTAATGACATTCGAATTATGAACAACAACTTAACACGTTTTTGTCTTAGAAGTTCCGCGAATGGTTTAATATACAATCAATAAGATTTGACTATATGGTTTGTTTCTTATGTGTATATTTTCCAAGGGGTACATAGGATTATTTATGTATATAGGAATTCTGTAAACAAAAGGAATATCATTTGTAAACTTTTAAGACGATTCATTGGAATCGTCTTTTTTTATGCGTCGTGAAAGCTGTCCAAGTGGATGCTTTCAAAAGTGAGGAGATTAACATGAGTTGTAGAAGTGACAATTTGAAAACAGGCGTAGCACGTGCACCACACAGATCTTTACTAAAAGCTCTGGGTTTCGTTGATGAAGAAATGGGTAGACCAGTCATCGGTATTGCCAACTCTTTCAATGAAATCATCCCTGGTCACGTAGGCCTGAAAAATATTGTACAAGCCGTAAAAGACGGCATCCGCAACGCAGGTGGTGTGCCAATCGAGTTCAATACTATCGGTATTTGCGACGGTTTGGCAATGAACCATATCGGCATGAAATACTCCTTAGTTACACGTAATATCATTGCAGATTCCATCGAAGCTACTGCTATGGCTACACCATTCGATGCGATGGTATTCATTCCAAACTGTGATAAGGTAGTGCCAGGCATGTTGATTGCAGCTGCGCGCCTTAATATCCCATCTGTATTCGTGTCTGGTGGGGCTATGCTCGCTGGTGTACATAAAGGTAAAAAGATTGGTTTGTCCGACGTATTCGAGGCCGTAGGCAAACATCAAACTGGTGAAATGGATGATGCTGAGTTAGCCGATATCGAAAATACGGCATGTCCTACATGTGGCTCTTGCTCTGGTATGTATACAGCAAATACAATGAACTGTTTAACAGAAGCTCTCGGTATGGGCCTTCCTGGCAATGGTACAATCCCAGCGGTATATTCTGAACGTTTGCGCTTAGCTAAATTAGCAGGTATGCAAGCGGTAGAGGTATTAAAAGCAAACCTTCGCCCTAAAGATATTATGACTCGTGAAGCCTTTGAAAATGCGGTAGCTCTTGATATGGCTTTGGGTGGTTCCTCTAATACGGCGCTTCATTTACCGGCTATTGCTCACGAAGCAGGTGTACCATTATCCTTAGACGATTTCGATCGCATCGCTCAAAATACACCTCAATTATCTAAATTATCTCCATCTGGCGTATATTTCATTGAAGACTTGTACGCTGCAGGTGGTGTATCTGCCGTGTTGAAACGTTTAGCAGAAAATGGTCGTCTTCATACAGATTGCAAAACTGTTGCTCTTAAAACACAAGGTGAAATTGCAGCGGCCGCTCATGTTGTGGATGAAGATGTTATTCATCCATGGGATAATCCAGTACATGAAACTGGTGGTATCGCGGTTCTCAAAGGGAACCTTGCTGTAGATGGTTCCGTTGTAAAAGCCGGTGCCGTAGATGCAGATATGCTTGTTCACTCTGGTCCAGCAAAGGTATTCAACAGCGAAGAAGAAGCGGTTGAAGCTATTACGGGCGGTAAAATCGTAAAAGGTGATGTTGTAGTTATCCGCTACGAAGGCCCTAAAGGCGGTCCTGGTATGCGTGAAATGTTGACTCCAACATCTATGATTGCTGGTATGGGCCTAGATAAAGATGTAGCTTTGTTGACAGATGGACGCTTCTCTGGTGCGACTCGTGGTGCATCCATCGGACATGTATCTCCAGAAGCAGCTGCAGGCGGTACCATTGCTATCGTTGAAGATGGTGATATTATCAACATCGATATTCCAAACGGTAAATTGGAACTAGCTGTATCTGATGATGAAATCGCTCGTCGTAAAGCTGCATTGAAACCATTCAAATCCAATGTAACTGGATATCTTAAAAAATACGCTCTTCACGTATCCTCTGCTGCACAAGGTGCTATCGAAGTATTTGAAGACTAATACTCGACTTTCATTTAATACTAACTAGAGGAGACCGTGTATATGTATAAGTTATATGATTTTATGGAGGCTCGTGAGCGCTTGAGCACAATCACTGTGAAAACGAAGTTACTTCATAGTGATGTGTTTTCTGACGAGTGTGGCAATGATGTATACATCAAGCCAGAGAACTTGCAAATAACAGGCTCATTTAAGGTTCGTGGAGCTTATAATAAAATTGCAAAACTGACAGAAGAGGAAAAGGCGCGCGGTGTTATCGCTGCGTCTGCCGGTAATCATGCACAAGGCGTGGCCCTTGCTGCGAAACGTCTTGGCATTAAAGCGACTATTGTCATGCCGAAACATACACCTCTTATCAAGGTGAATGCTACAAAACAATACGGTGCAGATGTTGTACTATTTGGCGAGATTTATGACGAAGCCTATCAAAAGGCGATGGAGTTGCAAAAAGAACACGGTTATGTGTTCGTTCATCCGTTTAATGATGAAGATGTCATCGAAGGGCAAGGTACGATTGCCCTTGAGGTTCTTGATGAATTGCCTGATGCGGATATTTTGCTCGTTCCTGTTGGGGGCGGTGGTATCGTATCTGGTATTGCGGCTGCGGCGAAATTAAAAAATCCGCGCGTTAAGATTATCGGTGTAGAACCAGAAGGTGCAGCGAGTGCTCTAGCTGCCTTAAAGGCTGATCATCCTGTACCTCTCGATGAAGTGGCGACGATTGCAGATGGTACAGCAGTACGTCAAATTGGGGAAACTACATTAGAATATATCAAGCAATATGTAGATGAAATTATTACCGTTTCTGATTATGAATTGATGGAAGCATTTTTATTGCTTGTTGAAAAACATAAGTTAGTAGCAGAAAACTCTGGTATTTTGCCACTCGCTGGTCTCAAGAAATTAGAGTGCCGCGGTAAAAAGGTGGTAGCTATCGTCAGTGGTGGTAATATCGACGTACTAACTATTTCGTCAATGATTAATAAAGGTCTCGTATTGCGTGGCCGTATCTTTACTTTCTCCGTTAACCTTCCTGATAAACCAGGTCAATTGGTTGCGGTATCTCAAATGCTGGCGGATGCAGATGCAAATGTTATTAAACTCGACCATAATCAGTTCAAAAACCTTGACCGTTTCCATGAAGTGGAATTGCAAGTAACGGTAGAAACAAATGGTGAAGAGCACATCCAACACATTATTGATACTTTCAAACATAATGGCTACATTATTAAACGTTTAAATTCCAGCGAAATATTGTCTGAATAGCTGGGGGAAAGGGTTCCTATGAGCGCAGAAACAATCAATGGGGCACGCATTGTCCTTGAAACATTGCATCGCCTTGGTGTAACCGATATGTTCGGCTATCCAGGTGGCGCGGTAATTCCAATTTATGATGAAATATATAGCTTCCCTGAAATTAAACATTACTTTGTTCGTCATGAACAAGGTGCTGCACATGCGGCAGATGGCTATGCTCGCGTATCTGGTCGCGTAGGTGTATGTCTTGCTACCTCTGGTCCTGGCGCAACGAATCTTGTAACAGGTATTATGACTGCGTACATGGACTCCGTACCTATGGTGGCCATTACTGGTCAGGTTGGTCGGCCCTTTATCGGTAAGGACTCCTTTCAAGAGGCGGATATCCAAGGCATTACGATGCCTATAACTAAGCATAACTATCTTGTTCAAGATATTCATGATTTGCCTCGCATCATTAAAGAGGCGTACTTTATTGCTGGCACAGGTCGTCCAGGCCCTGTACTCATCGATATTCCGAAGGATATTCAAACCGAAAAAATATCCATGGCGGAATACAACAAATTGTACGAAGTACCTATTCATCTTGAAGGCTATGATCCAACCTATAAAGGTCATCAAGGTCAAATCAAAAAAGCAGCTACTCTCATCAAAAATGCAAAGCGTCCACTTATTATTGCTGGGGCAGGCGTATTGAAGTCTGGTGCTATGGATGAGCTTAAAGAATTAGCTGAAAAGGCTCAAATCCCAGTGACGAATACATTAGTTGGCCTTGGTGGCTTCCCAGGAGATCACGAATTGGCCCTTGGTATGGTTGGTATGCACGGTTCTGTTGCAGCTAATAATAGTACAGATGAGGCTGATCTCGTGATTGCTGCAGGGATTCGTTTCCATGACCGCATCACAGGCCATCCAGATTTCTTCTGTAAAAAAGCTAAAATCATCCATATCGATATTGACCCAGCTGAAATTGATAAGAATGTCACAATCAATGTGCCTATCGTAGGGGATCTAAAACAGGTATTAACAGAGCTTAATGCTCTTGTAGAACCTACAACGCATGAAGCGTGGCTTGAGCAAATTCGAGAATGGCAAGCGGAATACCCTATGGTGATTCCTGAATCGAAAAATGGTGTATTGCATGCACAATATGTGTTGTCTGAGCTTAATAAGATTGCCAAGGAAGATGCCATAATCGTAAGTGATGTCGGTCAACATCAAATGTGGGCGGCTCAATTCTTAACTCATAAAAAACCTCATACTATCGTTACCTCTGGCGGTGCGGGTACCATGGGGTATGGCTTACCGGCGGCTATTGGGGCTCAAGTAGGGGCACCTAAGAAGCAAGTTATCCTCGTTGTCGGTGATGGCGGGTTCCAAATGACTTGTGAAGAGCTCATGATGGTTCGTCAATATAATTTGCCAATCAAGATTGTTATTATTAACAATGGCTATCTTGGTATGGTTCGTCAATGGCAAGAAATCTTCAATGATAGACGCTACTCTTATGTAGATTTAGAAGTGAGTCCGAACTTCGTGAAACTCGCAGATGCATTTGACTTAAAAGCAGCTCGTCTAGATAATGTTGAAACTTTCAACAAAGAATTTAAATCATACATTACATCGGATGAAAGCATTGTCTTGGATTGTCGCGTTGAACGAGAGGATAATGTATTACCAATGATCCCAGCAGGCGGCACGATAAGCGGTATGATGGGTAAGAAAGGGGTGCTATAATGGCGAAAGAACATCAAGTCTTAATCATTGCAAAAAATGCACCAGGTATTGGTACACGTATCTTGGCACTCTTTAACCGTCGTGGCTTTAACGTTACAAAAATGACATCTGGCATTACAAATCAGCCAGGTTATGCACGTATTACTATTACTGTAGAGGCCGATGACCGAATTCTTGATCAAGTGCAAAAACAAATCTACAAGCTCATCGATGTTGTTAAGGTTAAAGTGTTTGACAATCATGATGTGGTATGCCGTGAGCTAATGCTTATCAAGGTAAAAGCATCTGCTTCCACAAGATCACAAATTGTACAGATTGCCGATGTATATCGTGGTAATGTGTTAGATATTTCTCCTACATCTATGATCATTGAAGTCATTGGCAGTGTAGAAAAATTACGTGGCTTCATTCAAATTATGGAAACCTATGGTATTCTTGAAATTGCCAAAACAGGTATCACCGCTATGAGCCGTGGAGAAAAAATGTAGGAGCTGATAACGTGGGGCGTGAATTACTCCATTATGAAAATGTCTGCTTTCGCCGTGATGGTAGACCTATTTTAGATAATGTAAATTGGCATATAGAGGAAGGTGAACATTGGGCTTTGTTAGGGCTTAATGGGGCCGGTAAATCAACGCTACTCAGCATGCTACCGGCTTATCAAATTCCTACAACGGGCACTTTGCGTGTGTTTGGTAAGGAGTTTGGCAAATATGCGTGGCCTAAAATCAAGTCTAGACTAGGATTTGTCAGTTCTGCTCTTGGACAATTTCAGTCAACCTTGGATAAACAAGTTGTTGAAGATATTGTTATTTCTGGTGCGTTCAGTAGCATTGGTATATACCAAGAGGTAGCACCTGAGGTTCGTCAACGAGGTATGCAATTATTATCTGAATTTGGTCTAGGATACTTAGAAGGACATCGTTATTACACCTTATCTGCTGGTGAGCAGCGTCGTGTATTGTTAGCGCGGTCTATTATGGCAAATCCGGAATTATTGATTTTGGATGAGCCTTGCTCTGGCTTGGACTTACCAGCGAGGGAGCAGTTTTTACGCACCGTATCTACCTTGGCGGCGGAGCAGAAGACGCCGATTATCTATGTGTCACATCAAATTGAAGAGATACTACCGTTTATTACTCATGTAGCTATCCTGCGAGAGGGCAAGATGGTTCATGCAGGACCTAAACACGAGATATTAACCGATGATATTTTATCTGATGTCTTTGGTCTTTCCGTACAAGTTGTATGGAAGGATGATCGTCCATGGGTGATGGTTCGGTAGTTATCAAATTTCTTTATCAGAGGCTTAAAACTTGGCTTACTGATACTAAATTAATGTACGCCACATCTTGCAAAAATTTGTTAGATTGTGTACAGTATATATAATCTATATTCTATTGAATATGTTTGGAGGTTGTCTAATATGGCAGGTAAAATTTTAGGTACTACAGTTTATTATGATGCAGATTGTAATTTAAGCAAATTGGAAGGCAAAAAAATTACAGTGTTAGGTTACGGTTCCCAAGGTCATGCTCATGCATTGAACTTGAAAGAAAATGGTATGGACGTAACAATTGGGCTTCGCGGTGGTTCTTCTAGCTGGAAAGCTGCTGAAGAAGCAGGTCTTACAGTAAAAGAAACTGCAGAAGCCGTTAAAGGCGCTGATATCGTTATGGTATTGATTCCAGACGAATTGCAAGCAGACGTATATGCACAAGATATCGCTCCAAACTTGAAACAAGGTGCGTACTTGGCATTCGCTCATGGCTTTAACATTCACTTTGGTAAAATCGTACCTCGTGAAGACATCAATGTATTCATGGTAGCTCCTAAAGGTCCTGGTCATTTAGTTCGTCGTACATACCAAGAAGGTTCCGGCGTTCCTTGTTTGTACGCTGTAGAAAAAGACCCATCTGGCGATACTGAAGAAGTGGCATTAGCATGGGCTTCTGGTATCGGTGGTGGCCGTTCTGGTATTTTGGAAACTAACTTCAAATCCGAAACTGAAACTGACCTCTTTGGTGAACAAGCTGTATTGTGCGGTGGTGTTACTGAGTTGATTAAAACTGGCTTTGAAGTATTAACTGAAGCTGGTTATGAACCTGTTAACGCTTACTTCGAATGCTTGCATGAAATGAAATTAATCGTAGATCTTATCTACGAAGGTGGCTTCCAAAAAATGCGCCACTCCATCTCCAACACTGCTGAATACGGCGATTACCATGCAGGTCCTCGCGTAATCACTGCAGATACTAAAAAAGCTATGGAACAAATCTTGGCGGATATTCAATCTGGTAAATTTGCTGATGAATTCTTAGCAGATTCCAAAAATGGTCAAAAATTCCTTAAAGAACATCGCGAAGCAGCTGCTAATCATCCAATTGAACCAGTTGGCGCAGAACTTCGCAACTTGATGAGCTGGTTAAAATAAGAGTATTATTTAGGTAATCTTTTGTGAGATTATATGCTTATTAAAAGCGACCCCGTAAGGGGTCGCTATTTTTTATCTTTTCTTACATTATTTTGGGCCATCTTGACGATTACATCGAAAATATTGGAATCAAATATGGTATAATAAAAAGTAATATTTGAAAGGAGTGTAGCATGGATTTTTACACATTAGCCTATGTTGAAAGTCAGGCTGTAATAGGTCAAACTTGGGGCTTTATTATAATTGTAGCTGTTCTGTTAGCATTGCTCATTTTGGGAGTACAAGTATTGCGAAATGGTTTTACTAGTCGCTATCGTGACCTGATGATTATATTGTCTTTAATCGTAGTGTTCTTCTTAGGGCTTGAATACCAAGAGTATAATCGGATGAAAACCTATTCTGAGGACTCCTCTCGTATGGCTCAATTTTTACATTCTTTCAGCTCGGATCGTTCTGTGCCGAGTGACCAATTGGCGGTTAACTCCTTAAAGATTCGTAATGGTATGATTTTAAAAGTAAGTGACGCTTACTATGAGGTTCAATTTAATCCAGAATTTTCAACCTATACGATTACACGTGTTTATAAGGTAAGTCCTATAGATCGAATTCATGATAAAGAGGATGCATTACAATAAGGAGGACCACATATGACAGAAGCTATGGCCGTCTATGGGATGGTCTTTGCAAAACTCGCCATCGGTCTCTTGGCGATTATTCTACAAATCAATTTAATGGGTAAGGGAAATTTAGCCCCAACCTCAGCCTTAGATCAATTGCAAAACTACGTACTTGGTGGTATTATCGGTGCCATTATTTACAATGATCAAATTGGCATTTTACAGTTTATGTTAGTTCTTATTTTATGGACTATCCTCGTAATGACTCTTAAGTTTTTAAAAGGGAATCTTCGTATTTTTAAAGCAATTCTTGATGGTCATCCAGTTATAGTAATCGAAAAAGGTCATATTCTAACAGAAGAATGTATGCGTTATGGTATACAAGCGGCTGAACTTAAATTAAAACTTCGCGCTGCAGGTGTTCAATATGTTACGGATGTTAAGCGTGCCGTATTGGAGCAAAACGGTCAGCTCAACGTGGTTCAATTTGGTGAAGATAATATCCGATTTGATCTTATCGATGATGGACAAATTAATCAATTTACCCTCGATGTAATTGAAAAAGATAGAGAGTGGCTTGAACGAGAAGTTCAAGCTCAAGGATACTCTGTTAAGGATATATATATTGCAGAATATAAAGATGGTAAAGTTGTTGTATATCCTTATGATAAAAGAGAGAGACCTAATTTAGTAAGCTCTATAAAAAATAAGACTAAGAGCAAATTAAAGCCTTAAGTTGTAGCTTGTAATATGAAGCTAATACATCTATTAACATTTTAACAATAGGTATATAGTATTTAGTTTTTATTAAGCCCACTATTCGTAGTGGGCTTATATAGAAAGGAAATTAGTGAATCGTAAAGATTTAATTGATCGATTACAAGAATTATATAAAGATGAAGACAGTCGGGTAACAGTAAATCCTCATGCAGGGCAAAAAGTAGCTATCGTTTATCCGAATACATATTTTGTGGGCATGAGTAATCTTGGACTTCATATCATTTATGAGGAAATCAATTTACGAAATGATAGCGTCTGCGAACGAATCTTCTTGCCTGAGAAAAAGGAATTAGAAGCTTACGATAAGACTAAGACTCCCCTTATGAGCGTTGAAACACAAAGGCCTATGCATCAATTTGATGTAGTTGCTTTTGATGTCACCTTTGAAATGGATTATTTCCATATTCCTTTGATGTTGCGCCATGGTCGTGTACCTATTATGGGAAAAGACCGCACCGAGTTTGACCCTATCGTTATTGCAGGCGGTCCTTGTGCGACGTTCAACCCAGAGCCTTTTGCTGATTTTATTGATGCTTTCATTATCGGTGAAGGGGAAGGCCTTGTGAGCCATGTCCTCGATATCATTCGAGATGGGAAACTGGAGGGTCTAGATCGCCCTGCTATTTTACGTCAGTTAGCGGATATATCGGGCGTATATGTACCATCCTTGTATGTGCCCATTTATAGTGAAGACGGTAAATTCAAAGGCTATGATATTACAGAGGGCGTACCTAAGAGGATTAAACGTCACTTTGAAATGCTTACTAGCGGTGGTGAAACGGTAGTGGCTACGAATTATACTGAATTTGGCGCTATGTATATCATCGAAGTAGCCCGTGGTTGTGGTCGTCACTGTCGCTTCTGTATGGCTGGGTATTGTTTCCGCGTACCTCGTGTACGTCCTTTAGACATTTTGAAAGAAGGCGTAGAGCGCGCAGAAAAGCTAGGTAAAAAGGTAGGCCTCATGGGCGCTGCTATCTCGGATTATCCTGAGGTAGACGAACTCGTTAATTATATTCGCTCTAAAGATATGCGCTACTCTTGTGCATCCTTGCGGGCTGACTCATTAACGCAAGCCGTGGTGGATGGACTAGCGGATAGTGGACAAAAGACGATTACCATTGCACCAGAAACGGGTAGTGAACGGTTGCGTCGTGTCATTAACAAGGGTATCAGTGAAGAGCATTTACAAAATGCAGCCACCTTATCTGCAAAGTCAGGTATTCAGCATATGCGCTTATATATAATGATTGGGCTGCCTACGGAAACCGATGAAGATATTGAGGCTATTGTAGGTCTTGCGGAGAGAACACAGGCTCATATGGCTGAGGTAGGCTGTAAAGGTCGTTTGACGCTCAGTATTAATCCGTTTATTCCTAAGCCTTTTACACCATTTCAATGGATGGCCATGGATAATCAAAAAACGGTGGAGAAAAAATTACAATATATAAAGAAAGCATTGCAAAAGAATCGCCGCATCGAAGTTCTCGTAGAGTCCCCTAAAGAGGCGTACATTCAAGGAGTTCTCGCTCGTGGAGATCGTCGTTTAGGTGCTGTTATTGCAGCATGTGCAGCCGATCGGGGCAGTAAATCTTTTAAGTCCGAAATGAAGGCGGCTGGCCTGGATATGGACGATATGAATTATCGCGAACGCAGTTTTGATGAATTCTTGCCGTGGAGCCATTTAGACATGGGGATGCAGGAGGGCTATCTTGAAATGGAATGGCAAAGATCCCTTGATGAAGCATATACACCTCCATGTGCAGCAGGTTGTAAACGCTGTGGTGTATGTAAATAGGAGTAATAGATGAATCAATTTGTAAAACGTATAGATGTGAAAGGTCCTCATGGTATATGGTCTTATGAGACGCCAAGCTGGAGTGAGCGATTTCCTATTGTTATGGGCGATACCTATCGTCATGGTGGCGTATCTAAAGCCCCTTATGAATCATTAAATCTAGCTTTTCATGTAGGCGATGAAGCTCAGAGTGTACGAGAAAATCGAGCTATTGTTGCGAAATATTTAGGTGTTGAACCAAACCGTATTTCTTGTGGCAATCAAGTCCATGGTTTAAAGGCTGTAGAAATCACAGAAGACCTTATTGGGGCCGGTGCTTTTGGAGAAGATACGGCCATCAATGATTGTGATGCGGTATTTACAAATCTACCTCATGTGCCATTATTTCTGTTCACTGCAGATTGCGTTGGCGTAGGCATTTACGATGCCAAACATCATGTGATTGCAACGGCACATGCAGGTTGGCGTGGTGCCATTGGCCGCTTACCAGTACTTACTATTGAGGCCATGAAAGAGGCTTATGGGACCGAGTTCAAAGATTGCTATATATATCTTGGGCCTAGTATTGGACCAGAGTCCTTTGAAGTAGATGTAGAACTAGGTAAACGCTTTGAATTAGCCTGGAGAGATATGACAGACCGAGATGCATCTGATGTTGTCAATTATCCTGGCGATAAATTAGACAAGGCTTATATCAATTTATGGAACTTTATTGGTGAGGATCTCCTTGTAAATGGCGTTCCTCCAGAGAACATTACAATTGGTGGTACCGATAGTGTAAGTGAAATAGACTGTTATTCTTATCGTCGAGAGGCAGGCCTAACAGGTCGGATGGCCTTATTTGCGATGTTACAAGACCGATAAAATTCGACTTTCACAGGAATCATAATAAAGTATGATATTTTAAGTATATACATGCTTTGATTTGTGGAGGGAATAAGCCCTAAATCATGTACATTTGACCCTAAATACTATATAATAGAATAGTCTATACAAATATATTTGATGATTATGATATATAGATTGAAGGGGGCATTCACGTGATTGAAGAATCCCTACACGCTATACAGCAGCGCATGGCCAATGCTATGGCGCGTGTTGGTCGCGTAGATACAGCATTATTAGTGGCGGTTACAAAGAACCACCCTGTGTCGGCTGTGGAAGAGGTCGCACGGCTCGGTGTCACTCATGTAGGGGAAAATCGAGTACAAGAGGCCAAAGAAAAACAGCTAACCTATAAGGGGCCACAATTAACATGGCATTTGATTGGTCATTTACAGGTCAATAAGGTGCGCCAAGCGGTTCCTATGTTTGATTTAATTCATTCTGTGGATAGCCGTAAATTATTAGATGAAATCGAAAAGGTTGCTGCAAAGCACGACAAGATACAAGATGTATTGCTGCAAGTCAATGTGGCCCGCGAAGCTTCTAAAACGGGAATGACCGTCGAAGAGTTTCCAGAAATACGAGATTATGCAAAAACATTGCCTCATGTACGCGTAAGGGGCTTGATGTGTATGGCGCCATTTTTCGATGATCCACAGGAAGCTCGTCCAATCTTTCGCGTAGCGAATGCCTTGTTTGAGGATATGAAACGCTACTTTGAAGAAGGGCAGATTCAATATTTATCTATGGGGATGACTCATGACTTTGAGGTCGCTTTGGAAGAAGGGGCTAACATCGTTCGTGTAGGCACAGCAATTTTTGGGGAACGTGTATATTATTAAGGTTCGGGTTACCTGATAATCGGAAGCGTTAATTGTATTAGGAGGAAATCCAAATGGCATTGGGAGATTATTTAGACAAAGCAAAAAACTTATTCTTAGGCAGAACTGATGATGACTATGAATATGATGATTACGAATACGAAGATGAAGAGGAATACGAAGCTGAACCTACCCCAGTAGCAACAGCGGCTCCCGTGTCCGGCGCATCTGAATTTCATCCACGCAAGGTAGGAGGCCAATCTACGATGACACAACGTCCAACAGCTATGAAAGTAGTTGTAATTGAACCAAAAGTATTTGAAGATTCTGAAAATATTACACATCAATTGCGCGACATGCGTCCTGTATTGATTAATTTTGAAAATACAGACCCTCATGAAGCAGCTCGTATTGTAGATTTCGTATCTGGTGCGACCTATGCATTGGATGGCAAATTGGAAAAAGTAGGTAAAGACATTTTCATGTGTGTACCTGTAAATATTTCCATTGATTATAATGACAATGAAAGCAACACAACTGAGCAAAACGAATATTCTTGGGAAAACAAATAATCTCTCTATAAATGGTGGTGATAACTATGTTAGGTAAAACCCTATGTATAGGCGTTGGCTCAATGGGGGGCGCTCTATTGCGCGGTGCATTACAGCATGGTGTATTGAAAGCCTGTGATACACACATTCTAGTGCGTCGCGAAGAACAATGTAAGGCTCTTGCAGAGGAGCTTGGTGTAGTAGGTTTTACTATATTGCCTAATGTAAACGAGTACAACACTATTCTATTGGCTGTGAAACCACAAGTGTTACCATCTGTGTTAGAGACTTTAAAAGAAGTACCTTATGGGACTGTTATGATTTCTGTTGCCGCAGGCGTCACATTAGATACTCTTGATGCGGCGATTCCACAAGCTAACTGGTTTAGAGCTATGCCAAATACACCGGCTTCTATCGGTGCAGGTATGACGGCACTTGCCGGGGATGATGTGAATACTGACCTAGGTCGTGCTGTACAAGCCTTATTTGAGGCTGTAGGCGAGGTAGCAGTGGTGAGCGAAGCCGATTTGGACCGCTTAGGCGCACTATCTGGTGCGGGACCTGGCTATATGTTTGTCATCCTCGATGCATTGGCTGATGCGGGTGTTCGCATTGGTTTGCCACGTCAGCTAGCCATAAAGGCAGCTGCTCAAACAATGTACGGTGCAGGTAAGATGGCTCTTGAAAGTGGCAATCATCCAGCAGTACTACGAGATCAAGTGACCAGCCCCGGTGGCACCACCATTGCTGGTATTGGTGCCATGGAAAAAGGTGGACTTCGCAGTGCTCTCCAAGATGGCGTAGTAGCATGTCTTGCTCGGTCGAATGAGTTGGGGAAATAATTTTGGCAGATACTAGTAAATTAATACGATATTTCGAGGCCAGTGGCAGTGGCGAGGAAGCTCGTCGCATGCTAGATTTGGCTGAGCAGGTCGTAAAAGGTCGCCCATACCGTGTGGCGGATTTTACGAGTCCTGCAGGCCTTGTTATTGCAGATGCTATCAAGGCTAATTACCCACAGTTAACAGTTAAAACTGACGGTGGCTATGAAGGGGCGGAACGTATTCGTATCGCTTTTGTAGACAGCGATTTTAACGGTACTGTGGATATGGGCATTCGCGCTCTTAAGGTGAATTGGGACCCTCGGTTCCGATTGCTCACTCACCGCGATGTGCTAGGCTCTTTGATGGGCCTTGGCATTGATCGCTCCAAATTTGGGGACGTTATCGTCCAGCAAGGGGGCGCTCAGATTATGGTGGATGAAAGCGTGGCTGATTTCGTAATTCAAAACTTTACGAAAATTGCTATGGTTTCTGTATCTGTAGAGGCTATTGAGTTATCAGATATTGCACCAAAAGAAGAAAAAATTAAAGAAGTCCGCACTACAGTCGCTTCCTTGCGCTTAGATGCGGTAGCAAGCTCAGGCTTTAGTGTATCTCGCACTAAATTGGTGAGTGCTATCAATGCGGGCTTATTACAAGTAAACTGGCAACCAGCTAAGGGGGCATCCCAAGAGGTTAAAGAAGGGGATGTCATTTCCATGCGTGGTCGTGGCCGAATGAAGGTAGAAGCTATTACAGGTACCTCTCGTAAAGGGCGTATCGGCGTATATCTGAAACGATTTATGTAGGCAGTTGAAAATCGGCTTGACCATCAAGCCGATTTTTTTGTATATAGTAGGACAGCCATGGTATCCATAACATTTCAACCTACAACTGAAGATAGAATCCTATTCGTAGGCGGCGGAGAAGTAGCGGAACGACGGATGCAGCTTTTTATTGAGGAGCCTTGTAATATTGTCGTTATTGCTCCAACTGTGACGGATACGATTAGCCAATGGGCAAAGGAAAATCGCATCACTTGGTGTAATCGGGCTTTCACAATGGACGACGAAGAGCATATTATTTCGAGTAGTTTGCTGTTTATCTGCACAGATAATCATGAACTAAACGATACCTTGTATGAGCTAGGAAAAAAACATCGTGTGTGGACCAACCGCAGTGATGATCCGAGCGCGTGTAGCTTTACTGTGCCGTCATCCCTTGAACTCGGCAATCTTCATATTGCTATTAGTGCCAATAATGTAGGACCTCGTATCAATCGTCTCGTACGACAAGATATGATGAATCGTTATGGTCAGTTGCAAAAGGCTATGCCTAGACTTAAAATATTTAGAGAAGAAGTAAAGTTACTGCTTCCTACTCCAGAGGCTCGACAGAAATTTTGGCGAGACAATCTGACGGTAGAAACATTTGAAGCCATTCTCAAGGGAGATTGGATGATTATAGAGGAGAAACTTAACCATGCAATTAGTGGTATTAGGTCTAAATCATAGAAGTGCCGCTGTAGAGGTGCGTGAACGTTTCTCGTTTGATAAAGACGAGGTAGTTTCCGCACTAAACCGCCTCTATGAATTTGACTGTATCTCAGAATGCGTTATATTATCCACCTGTAATAGAACGGAAATTTATGCTGCTTTAGAAGGTGTAGAATTCCCGAAGGATTACATGTTGGCAGTGTTAAAAGATTTAAAAGGAGCAGATCATATCGATGCAGATGCATTCTTCTTCTACGAAGAACGAGATTGTATTGAGCATCTATTCCGCGTTTCTGCTAGTCTTGATTCCCTTGTGTTAGGGGAAGGCCAAATCTTGAGCCAATTAAAAGGGGCTTATATTCAGGCTTATAGCGCAGGCTGTACGGGAACAATTTTTAATATTTTATTCCAACGAGCTATTAGCGTTGGTAAAAAGGTGCGTACTAATACGGGCATTGCTAATACGCCTGTATCTGTTAGTTACACGGCGGTCAATCTTGCGGAGGACAGTTTAGATAAGCCATTATCTGAAGCTACAGTACTTATTTTGGGTGCTGGTACGATGAGTGAATTGACAGCTACTCATTTACAAGCGAAGGGTGTAAAAACGATTTTCGTATCTAATAGAACCTTTGCTAAGGCTGAAATGTTAGCGGAACGCTTTAATGGTAAAGCTGTTAAGCTCGATAACTTTGTAGAGTATGCTAAAGATGCGGATATTCTTATCACATCTACAGGGGCACCGCATTATATTATTACTGAAAAAGAAGCGAAGAAAATTACGACTCTTCGCAAGGGTGAACCAATCGTTATGATCGATATAGCGGTACCTCGTGATATCGATCCTGCGGTGGCAGACTTGGACGGTATTTATCTATTTAATATTGATTCTCTTGAAAGTGTAGTAGAAGAAAACAAGGCACAACGAGAAGAGGAAGCTCGTCGTGCAGAGCCTATTATTCATGATGCTATTGAAGAGTTGTTGGATAAATTGAGTTATTTAACAGTGCGTCCGATGATGGCATTGCTTACAGAAAAGGCAGAACGGATTCGCCGTCGTGAGTTACATCGCGCATTAGCTAAATTGCCAGATATTTCCGATAAGGAGCGCCGTGTTATGGACTCGATGAGTCGCATGATCATCCGTAAAATGTTGCGTGAACCGATGATTCACTTCAACGAAATTGCTGGTACAGAGGAAGAAGGCTTGTACTGGGACTTATTCAAAGATATGTTTAATCTTGAGAAAGAAGGCTAATGCCATGAGAAATCATATTCGAATCGGCACGCGAAAAAGTGCCCTTGCCCTATGGCAGGCTGAACATATTAGTACAGAATTACAACGTCTGTACCCAAATATTACGGTAGAGCTGGTTCACTTTAATACAAAGGGTGACCGTATCTTAGAGAAACCACTGGCTCAAGTTGGTGGTAAAGGTTTATTTACTGCTGAATTGGAAGCGGCTATGCATAAAGGCGATATCGACATCGCCGTACATAGCTTAAAGGACATGCCTACAGAGTTGCCTGAAGGCCTTACTCTTGGTGCCATCTCCGCTCGTGAAGTACCTTATGATGCACTAGTGAGTCCTGTGTATAAAACACTGGACAAATTGCCACAAGGCGCTCGTGTTGGTACCAGTAGTTTGCGCCGTCAAGCTCAATTGCTACATGTTCGCCCTGACCTAAAGGTAGAGGTGATTCGCGGTAATGTGCAGACTCGTTTGAGCAAAATTGAAACGGAAAAGCTAGACGGTGTTATCTTGGCTCAAGCAGGCCTTAAGCGATTGGGGTTAGAAGACCAAATTACACAAGTCTTCAAGGCCGACGAAATGATTCCTGCCGTTGGACAAGGGGCACTCGCTATTGAGTGTCGTGCCGACGATACGGAAATGCTTGACATGTTGGATCCTATCAACGATGAAGCAACGCGCTATGCCGTTGAAGGGGAACGCAGTTTCTTGCGTCAACTAAACGGTGGTTGCCAAGTGCCAATGGGCGTGCATGGTACCATAAATAAAGGACAATTAACCTTGAAAGCCATGATTGCATCCCTCGATGGAAAAACTGTGTACGAAGGGGAAATCTCTGGCCCTGCTAAAAAGGGAGAAATCCTTGGAAAAAACCTTGCAAAAGCTTTATACGAAGAAGGGGGCAAACGCATTGTGGATGCTCTCATAGAGGAAGGAATTATAAAATGACAGGTATGGTATATCTAATTGGTGCGGGCCCTGGCGATGTTAAACTTATCACTGTAAAAGGTCGTGAATGCATCGAAAAGGCAGATGTAATTGTATATGATTATTTAGCGGATGCTCATCTGTTAGAATGGGCACGTCCAGATGCTGAATTGATTTACGCTGGTAAGCAATGTAAAGATCACACAATGCATCAATGGGAAATCAATGAGCTTTTAGTCCAAAAAGGTAAAGAAGGCAAAATTGTAGCGCGTTTAAAAGGCGGGGATCCACTCGTATTTGGTCGCGGCGGTGAAGAAGCGATGGCTCTTGGCGAAGCCGGTGTGCCATTTGAGTTCGTGCCAGGTGTAACATCTCCTATCGCAGCGCCTGCCTATGCAGGGATTCCTGTAACACAACGCGCTATGGCCACATCCTTTGCGGTGGTAACAGGTCATGAGGATCCTACAAAAGCAGTATCTGGCATCCATTGGGAAGGCCTTGCTACGGCGGTAGATACACTTTGCTTTGTAATGGGTGTTGGTAACTTGCCAGTCATTGCGGAAAAATTGATGGCTCATGGCCGGTCAGCCTCTACACCAGTAGCGCTTGTTCGGTGGGGAACAAAAACAGTACAAGAGGTATTAGTTTCTACCCTTGAACATGTCGTTGAAGATGTAGCAAAGGCTCAATTGAAAGCGCCAGCTATCATCGTAGTAGGTGATGTAGTAAACCTTCGTGAAAAATTACAATGGTTCGATAATAAACCTTTATTCGGTAAAACTGTCGTAGTCACACGCGCTCGCTCCCAAGCAAGTGCATTCCGCGAAAAACTAGCCGCTCAAGGTGCTAATGTAGTGGAAGCAGCAGCAATTAAAACATCTCCATTGGAATTGTTTGAGGAAGATAAACGCATCATCAACAATACAAAAGAATACCAATGTATCGTATTCACATCTGGTGAAGGGGTTCGCTACTTCTTCGATGCTCTATATAAAGAAGGCAAAGATACACGTGCTTTAGGTAATTCTAAAGTGGCGGCTATCGGCTGTGCTACGGCTCGTGAACTTCATAAATATGGCATCGTACCAGACATCATTCCTGTAGACTATAAGGCTGAATCTGCTGTGGAGGCTCTTGAAGAAGAACTTAATGCAGGGGATTCTGTATTGTTGATTCAACCAAAGGTAGCACGCGATGTAATTCCACGCTGCTTGCGTCATCGCGATATGGATGTAGATATTTTGCGTTTATACGAAACAACACAAGATACGTCTCAACAAGAAGCATTAGTAACAGCGTTAACAGAAGGCACAGTAGATTATATTACCTTTACAAGTTCTTCTACTGTAACAAATACAATCCAATTATTGGGTGACGATGCATTAGAGCTATTAGGCAAAACTAAAGTGGCTTGCATTGGTCCAATTACGGCTGCTACGGCTATGAGTGCAGGTCTTAAACCGGCTATCATCAGCGATGTATATACAACAGATGGCTTAGTAAACGCTATTGTAAAAGACATTTAGGAGGATTACATGTACGATTTAACATACCGTCCTCGCCGCTTGCGTATCAATCCAGAAATGCGAGATTTGGTACGCGAAACGACACTCGACGTAACTGATTTAATTTATCCATTATTTATCGTGCCTGGTGAAGGTATCAAAAAAGAAATCGACACATTGCCAGGTCAATATCACTTGTCTGTTGATGAGGCTGTGAAAGTAGCGCAAGAGGCCTATGATCTTGGTGTGCGTGGTGTAGAAATCTTTGGTATTCCTACATACAAAGATGAGCAAGGTTCCTCTGCGTGGGACATGTCCCAACCAGTACAACAAGCCATCAAAGCCATCCGCGCAGCGGTGCCAAATCTCTTGGTTATTTCTGACGTATGCTTGTGCCAATATACCTCTACTGGTCACTGTGGCATGATTGATGACCATGAAATCTTGAACGATGAAACATTGCCATTGCTTTGTAAAGTAGCGGTGAGCCAAGCGGAAGCAGGTGCACATATGGTGGCTCCATCCGATATGATGGACGGCCGTGTAGGTGCTATTCGTGAAGCCCTTGATGCGGCAGGCTATACCAATGTATCCATCATGAGCTATGCGGCAAAATACGCATCTGCTTACTATGGTCCGTTCCGCGGCGCTGTTAATTCTGCGCCAAAATTTGGTGACCGCAAGTCTTATCAAATGGACCCGGCTAATCGCTTGGAAGCTTTCAGAGAAATTGAACTCGATATCGCTGAAGGTGCGGATATTATCATGATTAAACCGGCATTATCCTACTTGGACATCGTTCGTGAAACGCGTGACCGCTATGAATTGCCGGTTGCGGTATACAATGTATCTGGCGAATATGCGATGGTGAAATCCGCCGCAGCGGCTGGTCTTATCGACGAAGAACGCCTCGTTATGGAAACAATGCTTTCCATGAAGCGCGCTGGTGCTAAAATCATCATTACATACCATGCCTTAGATATTGCTAAATGGTTACAACAATAAGGAGGAACTATGTTCCAACTCGGTAAATCTGAAAAGGCCTTTAACGAGGCTAAACGTTATATGCCTGGCGGCGTAAATAGTCCTGTTCGTTCCTACCGCAGTGTAGGATCTAACCCTCCGTTTATCAGCAGTGCCAGCGGTAGCCGTATTTATGACATCGATAATAACGAATACATCGACTATGTATTGAGCTGGGGCCCTATGATCTTGGGCCATGCGAACCCAGAGGTTATCGCGAGCCTACAAGAGGCTATTCCTCGCGGTACTAGCTATGGTGCGCCTACATTACTAGAAACAGAATTGGCTAAAAAGATACAAGCCTTCATGCCATCCATGGAGGTTATCCGCCTCGTAAACTCTGGTACAGAGGCTACCATGAGTGCCTTGCGCGTTGCTCGTGGCTATACTGGTCGTGATCGCATCGTAAAATTTGTAGGCTGTTACCATGGTCATAGCGATGCTCTCTTGGTAAAAGCTGGCTCTGGCCTTGCTACCTTTGGCGTGCCGGATAGCCCTGGGGTTCCACAAGGGGTAGCTGAAAATACCATAACATTGCCGTACAATGATTCTGAAGCGGTTCGTAAATTATTCGACGATATGGGCGATACCATTGCGGCAATCATAGTTGAACCTGTAGCTGGTAACATGGGCTGCGTACCTCCAGTACCAGGTTTCCTCGAAACCTTGCGTGAAGTAACTAAGGCTCACGGTGCTATACTGATTTTTGACGAAGTTATGTGTGGCTTCCGCGCTAGCAGCGGTGGTGCTCAAAAACGCTACAATATTAAACCGGACCTTACATGCCTTGGTAAAATCGTTGGCGGTGGCATGCCACTCGCTGTATTCGGTGGCTCTCGTGAGATTATGAACCAAATTGCTCCAGCTGGTCCTATTTACCAAGCTGGTACATTGAGTGGTAACCCAATTGCCGTTACCTCTGGTTTGGCAACGCTTTCTATTTTGCAACGGGATCCAACGGTGTTTAAACAAGTAGAAGATACGACGATTGCCCTTTGCGAAGGCTTTGAAAGATTAGCGGCGCAATATAATGTACCTGTTGTAGTACAACGTGTAGGCTCTATGTTCACCATCTTCTTCACTGATAAACCAGTTAAGAACTTTGATGATGCTTCAGCTTGCAACGAAGAACAATTTAAAATGTTCTTCCACCATAACTTGAGCCATGGTATCTACTATGCGCCAAGTCCTTATGAAAGTAACTTTGTATCTATCTGTCATAAGAGCAGTGAAGTGGAACGCACATTAGCCGTTGCTGATGAAGCTTTCAAAAAAATTAGTGATACATTATTATAAGAAGTTATAGTTTGTAGTTGTTTATGTATCGATACAGGTGATGAACATGCAGTTTTACAAGAACTTAAAGCGTGCTCGCGTGCGCATGGGCAAAAGCCAAATCGAAGTAGCAAAGGCCGTAGGTATCAGTAATGCGGCACTTTCAAATTACGAAACAGGGTATCGCGAACCAGATTTAGATACACTCTGTGCCCTGTCTCGTTATTATGGATTGACCTTGGATGAGCTGTTGGATGTAAATGGAGAACAACACGAGCCCATCTATGATCTCAGTCCTGTATTAAAAAATAAATACATTGCCTATAAAGGTGAAGTATTCGAGTTGAAAGACTCACAAAAACGTGCGCTCTTGCGCGAGCTAGACAATCTATTTACTAAATTTGAGAAATCAAAAGTAGAAGATAAAGACAGCAAGCCAAAGACGTACAAACATGGAAACCCTCATATCAATCGGGCTGGACTAGCTAGCAGCGCTAGTAGTTTAGCGGCACGACGGAATCTAAAATAAAAAGCACCATCTATTTAGGGACTAACCGACACATAAGTCGTCCCTCGATAGATGGTGCTTTTTTGCCGTATATAACAAAATATTCGTTGGTGGTATACGTTAGTTTAACATATAATTGAATTATAGACGTGGAATAAATATTTACTAGTCTTATAGGAGGCATTATGAAAGTATGGAGTGGTGTAAAATCTATATTAGAACGAACACCTTTTAGGGTTAAATTTTATATTGGTTTTATCTTGTTGGCATTCTTCATAATGGGACTTGTTACATTACATGCGTATATTAAAAGGCCGGAGCAAATACAAAAACTACGAGTATATGAACAAAAGTTAGCAAGTATATCTACGTATAAAGTAAGTGAGGAGCACTTTGCTACAGGTAGAAATGGACAGATATATGTTTTTAAAAACATATATGAAGGTGTTACGTTGGAATCAGTGAAGAATATGCTTTCAGAAGAAAAAATAGTATGGCGCGAAGTAAACGAGCGCCAGCTCATAGGATATGATCTAGATGATAAAGTTGAAATTGAAATCATACGAGATATAAAGACTAAGGCTATAATCGTTAAATTAGAAAAAGATAGGTAATGTAAATATTGTATTTAGTATGTATTATCTTAATTATATGGAGATTTAGTAGATAAATGGAGTTTTTTGATTCTTTAGTGAATTTATATAATATCAATTATGAGGTTAAAGGTACAATTCAGGCTATAGGATTTTTAATTGCATTTATTTGTATTCCTGAGTTGATTGGTAATCATGATAGTATAGAATCTTTTACTTCAGCTAAGCCTATAGTGAGATGTGTAGTAAGGATTATTTTGAGTATCTTCTTATTTTTTGCAATATTTACTTTGTTGGGGTTGCTGATGGATAATGGACTATTATAATTCACTAAGTAAAACGGGTTAATGATGAACGTATAGATTTTAAGCTAGAATAAATTAGTGAATAGAGGTATAAATATGATCTATTTTAAAAGTAAAAAAAGCTTAGATACATTTTTAATGGTCTTTATATTGGGTGCTGTTAAGGCA